>Ga0129307_1000106_pt1 | contig 138738 bp, 111 predicted proteins | sample P1105metagenome_FD_94437 | JGI IMG/M metagenome (GOLD analysis project Ga0129307, IMG submission 94437) | Capybara group fecal microbial communities from Wisconsin, USA - P1105 metagenome | ecosystem: Host-associated > Mammals > Digestive system > Large intestine > Fecal | place: USA... | reverse complement strand
GTCCTGCATCACCTTCATATTATTTTTCATAATATCCGACTCCCGGTGTGCGCTTTTTATCTTGCCTTGAAGCACTCCAATGAACCAGTTTTTTTCACCAATCTCTTTTTTATGTCTTTTTCTATTAATTATCGTTATTACTTCTAAAACCAGGAAACCTGTTGCTGCTATACAGATAATGATTATTATTACCGTTATCCAAGCTTTGCGTTTTGCTCTGAGGTGCTTTTCAGCATAATATTGATCGTATAGTGAGGCTAAGTTGGCCTTCAAGGGAGCCTTTGAAATCTCATTCATCGACTCTTCAGCCATATATGGCGCATAATATGATGCTTTATCCTCATTTCCGGTTATTTGGCACATCTCGATAATTCTGCTTGCTGCATGAATCTTGGTGCTCCAATCTCTCGGAAAAGCTTTTTCAAAATAATATACAGAGTTGGAATAATCATTATCTTTATAATACATTTCTCCAACAATCGAATAAAAAGTCATCTTCTCAAAATCACTATCAGCATCACTAATGATTTCGGTCATTATTGTTAATGCTGAACTTTTGTCACCTATGTCGAACAGACATGTCGCTCGTTTGCTTTTAATAAAACGTATTGTAGCATTTTTAATTGATGCGATATTTATCAATGAATCTGCGATGTCTATATAGTACAACGCCTTTTCGCAATTATCCTCCATCTCATGTATAATACTTGATATGTATCCCAAATTTGTTACAACGTTTTGATAGTCTTTGCTAACTGTGAAATATTGATTTGCCAAATTAAAACAATCCAACGATTCATCAGGCATCATATGAGTCAAATAAATCGATGCCAGTCTGTTGTATGTCAACGCCTTAAAATGTTTGATGTCTTTTCTGTCATTGTTTTCGGCATCGATGTTATCAAGGGTTTTTAGTGAGTTGTAATACTCGGAGCATGCTTCCAATATTACTTCTTTATCCTCGAGAGTCACACCTCGATAGTAGTGCGCACGCGCTTGTTGTAAAAGTACATCTGTGTTTGTTGAATGTTGTTGTGATAGACTATCGTAAAACCGGACTGCTTCAATGACGGCAGAATCGTTGGTCTGTTGGTAATTGTTTTTGTAAAGTGCTTCGGCTAAAAGAATCTGGTATTCAAAATAGTCGTTTTTTGTCATTTTGTCCTCATCGAGTGTGTCAGCAAGCTTGATAATCATGTCAAGAGCTATGTCAGGATGTGCTGTCATGGTGTCGTTGATTGGTTTTAGCACATTTTTATGAAGCGGAGCTACATCCGATGAGAATAAATCATAGTTTCTACAGCTTTGCAAAAACGTAAGCAAAGTGACAACAATGGCTGTAATAATAAATCTTATCAACTTCATCACGCAAATATATTGAACTTTTTTCAATCTTCGACGCCGATTTTGATATTTTTAAGTTTTTGACAATCAACTGAATAAGCTAAAAACAGGTAAAAATCGTAAAAATAAAAATTGAAAAGTTGAAAAACTTTACTATATTTTTGTCATCGGAATTCCAAAAATGAAAAGAACAAAGCTTAACAATTAAAATCAACAAGCTATGAAAAAGTTACTATTAATGATTATTGGGGTTTTTATATTTGCGGATCCTGTTTTTTGTGGAAATCCGATTATCTTGGTTTCTTCAAATCCCAATGCAGTCGGTAGAGATTATGCTAACAGCATAAACGCAGAACTTGATGGTCACGCCTTAACAGTTGTTTTCACAGAGAATCTCGGACAAGTAGCCATTGAGGTGTCGATCTCTGGAGGTGGCGAGGTTGAAACATCATCTCTTTATACTCCGTCAGGAGTAATCATCTACATTCCATACAGTGGAAGTTATATTGTAACTTTTACTTTGTCGAATGGCGATGAGTATTACGGTGAGTTTGAAATAATTGATTAATATGTTATTAAGTGTATGAAAAAATCTGTATTCCTACTTTGTTTGTCATTATACTTGATGTCTGCATTTAGTATTAAAGCTCAAATCAATTCATATATTGTTTTTGATTACGATTTTAATGGTAATCGAACGTCTATGTATTACATATTTATGCGGGTTGATGAAAATGAGCTTCCCATAGATGATACCACTGCCTTTTCTAGAAATACATTATCAGAAGAATTATCATCACATGATAATTTTAATGGTGACATTAACCTGTCAATATATCCAAATCCCACCACTGGTCATTTAGTGCTTGCATCTGATACTGATCACAGCGATCAGGTCATAGTAGCGAGACTGGTCTCTTCTCAGGGGCAATTAATTGAGGAAAGAAGACTTGTTTCCAATCAAACGGAATTTGATTTAACACAAGTGCCAGCGGGTATTTACATCCTATATATCGAGCACACTGGTGAAAAACAATTATGGAAGATTATAAAACAATGAAAAGATTTATATTAGTATTATTTGCTCTTTGTCCTTTATTGCTTGTAGGACAGGGTGTTGATGGCGGTAGCAAGACGTTTGGAGTTATCGAAGGTACAGTAAATGTGAGTATGTATGGTGGGGCGACATATTATCTCCCCATCAACATACCCCAAGGGGTTAATGGAATGCAGCCCGACCTTGGAATAGTTTATAACAGTCAAAGTGGCAATGGATTGCTTGGATACGGATGGAATATCAATGGCATCTCCACAATAAACCGCACAGGTTCAACGTTATTCCACAACACGAAAATGACTGCCGCCAATTTAAGCGATGATGACTGTTTCTTGCTTGATGGTCAACGTCTTATTTTGGTTGGAAGCAATGCTAATAACAATGAGTACAAAACAGAAAATGACGAGTTTTCAAAAATAGTATTTTACAAAGAAAACGGATATTTGTCTAAATGTGAAGTGAGATTGGAAAACGGAAATATCATAAAATACGGATACACCAGCGATTCCAAGCTAATGGCTAGCGATGGCAACAATGTCATAAAGTGGATGGTTAGCAGTATTGCAGATAAGAATGGCAATACTATTTCCTACATATATGAAACCACGGGGAACAATAACGATATCTACATTAAGCAAATATCATACACGTCTAACGAACAGGCAAATCTGACATCTAAATATTTAGTGACATTCACTTATTCAAATAACAGATTTGACGATTACCATTATTATATTGCAGGCAATAAGGTTAACTGTGACAGGATTCTAAGCAGTATTGATGTGTCATTTATAGGAGAGCCGTTAGCATCTTATGACTTTTCGTATGATGGCAATACAAACAGAATGTACAATTTGTTAACAGGAATAACCTATTCACGTGGAGACTATTCGCTTGACCCTGTAGTTATCCAATGGAATACGGACAGCAGTGATATACAGAACAATTCATTGTCATCACAAGAGATTAACTCTTCAATTCTTAATGAGTTTACATTTGTAGGCGATTTCAACGGTGACGGATATTCGGATTTGCTTACAGTACCCTACAAACCGTTATATGGATATTCAGGCGATATAACTGCTAAGGTTTATATGAACAACCAACACGGTTTTTTTGATTCAATACCGAACAACACGTTAACCCTTTCACCTTATTTGGAATGGATACATGTGCTCGATATAAATGGTGACGGTTACGATGACATTGTAGCTCAAACACTTACTTCCACATACAACAACAATAATACAATATACAATACAGGATTTGTTGTTTATGCGTCACAATCCGATAATGGATTCAGCAATGTGTATAACACCAATCTTGAAGGTCTTTATCATGTCAGCACAGGAGATTTTCTTGGAGAAAGCAGAGGCAGCTTACTATTGTTGGATCTTGATGCATCTGATGCGAATGACGACTTTTACATTATTATGGGTTACCCGTCAATAATTCACTATGATAACGGGTATTCGATTAATACGTTCAGTGACGAAATCCTTGATATGGGTGCCGTTGTCCCTGGTGATTTTAATGGAGATGGGAAGACAGAAATAGTTGTTTTTGATGGTTCTTATTACGGTTTTTACTCATTCTATAAACAATACAATACATATAGGATAGCATCAACACGCGAAAGTTTTGGAAACGGTTATGGAGCGGCGTATTATAGCGGCGACTTTAACAACGATGGCAAAGTGGATATACTTTTTAATGGTTTAAGAGGTATAAACATAGCGTTGTCCACGGGTTCTGGGTTTAGTGATTGGATAGGCCTCAACAATGCTGCCATTAACAATATAGTTCTGCCCAGCATGCAAACATATAAACACTCATTGAACAACGTCTCTCCGAACACATCCTACGGTGTAAATTTTTCAGACTTTGACGGTGACGGGAAGACGGATATTGTGTTTTATAACGGGAACAACCGACCTGTGTTTTTCAGGGATTTCCATATAACAAACCCAACAACAAATAGAGGCGTTTTCAAAATAGAATATCAGGCGAATAATAGCGATATCAATTTTAAAAACCAATATTTCACTATTGGCAACTTCCTTGGTGAGGACCATGTCTCTTTTATAGCTGTTGACCCACAAAACCAGACATTGACAACCGATGATTTGGTTAAGGTTTTCTCTCTACCGTCAACAAACGAGAGGTTTTCTGTAAGTTCAATCACTGACGGATTCGGTAAAACAACAACTATCGAATATGATTATCTAATGCCTGGGCAGTCTGATTTTTATTGTTTTGAGGACAGACCTTATACAAACAATGTAAAACCATGTCCAATGCCTATGATGGCACTGAAAAGTTATACACAGCATATCGGTTCTGACAGTTACACGACCAGATTCAAATATGGCAATGCTCTCTTGCATAGAACAGGAAGAGGCTTCGTAAACTTTGAAAATGTCGAAAAAACCAACTTAATCAACAATGTTCCCGTCAAAATTGAAAAATGCAGCTATGAAACTGCCACTATGGGAGTGAATGCATTAGCTTTGCCACAATGTGACTCAACGTTTGTAATTAGCAACGGCAACAGAATACTTTCAGAGACGAACACTTATACTTTTCAGAATGTCCGTTGCAACCGGCAGCAAATGTCAACTGGACTACGGCATATTGCACGACCAGCCATGATTTCCCAAAAAACCAAGCATTTCAATCCTGATATGCCAGGACAGCTTCTATCGGTGGAGATAGCTGAATATACCTATAATTATAATCCGACCAGTGGCTCATATTCAAATTCCTATGGATGCACCCACATTGAAACAGGAATAAATGGCACCGACTGCAACAGCGTGGCCAACTGCGGATACCGGAACAGCACACAAATATCTTTTAATAGCGACAATTATTCAAATTGGATAATAAACAGAAAGTCCGAAGAGATTTCGACAACAGAATATTTGTCAAAACCCACGATTACAAGGCGAACAGAATACGAATATTCGACAGACAATCCGTATCTGCTAATTCAAAAGACCATTATCCCTGGCTCTAATGCGCTTAATCCTCTCACCGTCAGAAACTCGTATCAATATGACGTATGTGGTAATGTAACCACAGAAACTATCAGTGCCCCATACGGAACTCAAAACGAAGCGCCTGTTGTAACAAGCTACACCTATGACAACTATCGTCTTGTGACAAGCAAAACCACAGATCCTTCAGGTTTGGCATATCAGGAATGTTTCACCTACGACAAATATGACAGGATAACAAAACAGCTGGGCAGTAACGGTTTGATGACCACATACAATTATTCCGACCCATTCAATACTATTGTAACAAAAACAGCTCCAGACAACACAACAACTACAGAGATGACGGCGTGGGCATCAAGCACAAATCTGTCCCCTGCCGGTGCCGTGTATTACAAATACGTGCAAACAACAGGAGGTCCTACCACAAGCATTTTCTACGATGCCATGGGCAACGCTATACGTGCAATAACATGGGATCATGCATCAAATCAAGTTATTGTCGACACCGATTTCGATGAATGGCAGCATCCAGTGCAGCAGTCATACCCTTATTTTTATGGAGATACTCCACAATGGACCAAATATGAATATGACGATTTCGGAAGAATTACATCGACAACATATCCAGACAACAACGGTGTAACTGTTTATTATGACGGTCTCACCACTAACACAACAACATGCGCGGGCATCATTACACGCTCTGCCGAACAAACAAAAAACTATCTCGGATGGGTAACTAGTAACACTGATGCAAATAATACTGCGGTTTATTACGATTATAATTCAGATGGTCAAGTGGCATCAATGACAACTTCGGGTGGTACCGTCTCGGTTGAAATGGAATATGACGATGCAGGTAACCGTATATTACTCAACGACCCCGATTATGGAGAGACGACATATATATATGATGCGTTTGGAAGACTGATAAGGCAGACAACGCCCAAAGGCGACCGTATTCTCTACAGCTATGATGTGTTGGGGCGTGTAACACAGAAAACAGTATATGATGAAACAACAACGCAGTATCAATACAATGAAACCTCTCATAAAGGCACACTGGCTTCAATAACACACACCGGACAGACGTTGAATTACACTTATGACCAATATGATCGTCTTATTAGTATGAATGATATACGCATCGACACATCATATTTGACAGCATATGCTTATGGAAGCAACTCCAAGCTTTATACAATTAGCCATCCTTCTGGGTACAGGGTGTTTTACGAATACTATCCCAACGGTACTCTTTACAAAATAAAAAATTCCCAAGGCAAAACACTTTGGCAGACCGATAACATAAACGCCTGCGGGCAACTGCTTCAGGCCACTACTGGCAATGGGGCCGTAACGACAAATATATACAATGTTACTACTAACAGGCTTCTTGGCTCCGCCACATCCAACGGCATACAGAACTTTGCCTACACCTTCGACGGGTTCGGCAACCTGACAAGCCGAACCGACAGCATAGGGGTGCTGAAAACCGAATCATTCTCTTATGACAACCTCGACAGACTGACAAGCATCACACACAACAATGTGGGCAGTACAATGGTTTACGACAGCTATGGACGAATGACAGACAAACAAAAAGATGGCAATACCGTATTCAGCCAAGCGACATTTGTCAGCCAGAAACCACACGCCACAGCTGGCGCAAGCACGGGTGTGACGATGTTTGCATGCGACCAGACGGTCGAATATAATGCTTTGGACAAGGTTACTATGATATCCCAAGACACTAAAACAGCAAGATTCACTTACGGTTATGACAACCAACGTATCAGAATGACTATTACAGACACCCTCACTGGTCGTACAAAAACGAAAAATTATGTTGGCAGTTGTGAGTTTGTCGATGACAACGGCAGCAAGAAGGTTTACACCTATCTTTCTGGCCCTTATGGCGTTTTTGCAGCTGTTGTAAACTCTGGTGGCGTTGACAATGTCAACTACATCTACAAAGACCATCTCGGCAGCTGGACCACTATCACCGACTCTGTATGCAGGATTGTGGAACGACGCAGTTTCGATGCTTGGGGTAATTTGCGCGACCCTCAGTCATGGAGTAGCTCGCTTTCTCGTCCTCCGAAGTTCGACCGAGGCTTCACCGGACACGAGCACCTTTATGATTTCAATCTCATTAACATGAACGGCCGAATGTACGACCCTATGATGTCCGCCTTCCTCTCGCCCGACAACTACATGCAGGACCCCACTACCCAGCAGGGATTCAACAGATACGCTTACTGCATGTACAATCCGCTTAAATATGTGGATCCAACCGGTGAACAATATTTTGGGTGGAATGGAAACTCAGGTTATGCTGATGAACAAGCAGAAAGATTAGTACTGAGAATCCGTTATAATAATTACCTGGAAAGCATGCAAGGTACATGGGAGCGCATTGATAGTTTTTCCAACAGTTTGTGGTCACAAGGCAATTCATGGGGTGGTGCTATAGGTGGAAACGGTTGTCATGGTGGCGGAGGACGTCCTAAAAAAGCTACTACAAGATTCAATCGTTGGCAGCAGAAACAAGATGTAAAATCAGATGAAGGCAAATGTGTTCTTACAAGCCTTGGCAGCATTATGGGAGGTGACAGCACCGCTGCTTGGGAAGCAAAAGCAGAATTGTATCGTGCAACATTTGATAAAAATCCATTTGATCCCAATAATTTGATTGAATTTATCAACTGGAATCCTGACCCTGATGTATACACGAGCTACAAATGCGAAGAAATTGGTTTTACAGATATATATGATGCAATGAAACAGGGAAATGTTGTTTCATTTATGTGTGATTTTACTGATGAAATGGCAGATATGTTCGGATTGACAAACAAAGGTCATTTTGTAAATCTAAATTATATCGAAATAGGCAATGGGCGCGTGATAATTGGGTTTAATGATCATCCAGATAATAATTATTTTATTGAAAATTATAAATCATGTACAACCACCGACGTGTTTTGGAAAGATGATTTTAAAAGATATTTTGATAATATAGGCCAATATAAACCAATCATTGAATGTCCTAGAATTATTAAAATCCAAATAATATTTAAACCATGAAAACAAAAATCGTTTTATTTATCTTTCTCTTAACAAGCATTTTGTCAAATGCTCAAATAAAGAATGGGATGTATAAAAGTCCTTATTCTAATAGCGCTGATAATGATTTTATATGTATTAACGGCGATACAATAACCATTTGTCGTTGGAATTACAAAGCATGTTTCAAAGGGGCATATCAATTAAAAGACGACAAAATATGTTTGTCAGAGAACATCCTTCTGGGTAAAAATGCTTACATCACGAAAGAAAAATGTTCACCCGACAGTATAGAATTACGGCTTATTACAAAGCATAAGCATTATCTTCTAGGAATGCCCTCCAATGACACAAACATTTACGAATATGAGTCAAATCTATACACAATGATTATTAATAAAACTCCTTTGATATCAAGAGATACTAATGGCATTTATATTGCAAAAGGGCAGCTTACAGATGAAGTTCTCGCAAATGGGTTTTTATTTGACGATTCTGGTGCCGGTTTTCAGGATTACTTCACTCTACCTCTTGAATACGGCACACGATATATAGTTAAACATAAATACCATGAATTTAGTCCATCAATTATAAATGAAAAATACGCATCATCATTTGTGTTCTTATATGATTATGAGAACAATAGAATTGTCATTAAAAAAAATTATCGAGATAGAAATTCTGAAATTTACGATTATATAAACACTAACTGTGATTCTTGTTTTAACGAGATAAAAAACAGGTTCCCTTTATTGTTTGAGTAAATAATTTATGCCAGCACAACTTTTCACATATCATACTACTATCACCGGTCACGAACACATCTACGAATTAGGCCTCATTAACATGAACGGCAGAATGTACGACCCGTTGATGTCGGCGTTCCTCTCGCCGGATAACTACATGCAGGACCCCACAACGCAGCAGGGATTTAATAGATATGCTTATTGCATGTATAACCCGTTGAAGTATGTTGACCCTAGTGGAGAGCTGTATTTCGGATGGAATGGCAACTCAAGTTATGATTACGAACAAGCAGAAAGATTAGTTCTAAGCATTCGTTATAATCAATATCTGGAAATCATGCAGCCAACATGGGATCGCATTAATTACTTTTCAAACAGCTTGTGGTCACAAGGCGATTCGTATGGTGGTGCTATAGGTGGAAACGGTTGTCATGGTGGCGGAGGACGTCCTAAAAAAGCTACTACAAGATTCAATCGTTGGCAGCAGAAACAAGATGTAAAATCAGATAAAGGCAAATGTGTTCTTACAAGTCTTGGTAGTATCATGGGGGGCGATAGTACCGCTGCTTGGGAAGCAAGAGCAGATTTGTATCGTGCAACATTTGAAAAAAATCCATTTGATCCTAACAATTTGATTGATTTTATCAATTGGAATCCTGACCCTGATGTTTATACGAGCTACGAATGCACTGGAATTAATTTCTCTGATATCTATGATGCCATGAAAGAAGGAGATGTAGTTTCAGCGATGTGTGATTTTTCCGATGAAATGGCCGACATGTTTGGATTAACAAACAAGGGACATTTTGTAAATATTGATTATATCAAAATAAAAACCGATGGGACTATTTGTATAGATTTTAATGATCATCCCATGAATAATTATATGCCAAAATATAAAGCAGATGGCTTTGATTGTTTCGATTATACAAGATATAAATCTTATAATACTAGTTATGGTCGTCCTATTAGAGTTTTAGAATCAATACGTTTTATAAAAATAAAAATAATACCATGAAGAAGAATATTTTATTAATAATACTAATCATTATTTGCCATCTAACAATAAGCTCTCAGATTATTGATCAAGGTCTGTATTCCAATGGATATGAATATTTATGTATACATCACGACACTATATTATATAATGATGGTTTATATTGGTATAAAGGTGCCTGTAAAATAGAAAAAAACAGGTTATATTTCGGTCATAATGTTCTTTGTGGCAAAAATGCATCTATTACAAAAGAAAACTGCTCTAAAGATAGCATCGAATTGAAACTTGTCACAAAACACAAGCATTATCTTATTGGTATGCCTTCCAATGACACTAACATATATGTATATGAATCTGACATATATGCAATGTATCTTAATAAAACACATTTTGTTTCAAGAAACACTAACGGTATATATATCGCAAAAGGCCAATTCTCAGATCAAATACTTTCAAGAGGTTTTATGCTTGATGATTCTGGAGCAGGTTTCACAGATTATTTCAATATTCCTCTTGAATATGGCACACGATATATCGTTAAACAGAAATATTATGGATTCCGTCCGTTAATAATTTATACAAAAGATTATGGAATTATAAAATACAATGAAAAGAAAAAAGAACTTAAGTTCAAATTGTCATCAAAGGACAAGCATTATACAAGGTTGAAATACATCAGTAATAATGTGGATTCCTGTTTTAATGAGTTGAAAAACAGGTTTCCATTGTTGTTTGAATAAAACGTTTAGACCATGAAAACTCTAAAACACTTAGTAATCCTACTCCTTCTTCTTGGCTCTGGATCCCTCCACTCCCAGGCCATCTCCATCAACCTATCAATCCGGTGGAGCGAAGGGCCATATATCCTGAAAACTGATTCTATCGTAAAATATCCCGAATTGGTGGTTTCTTATACTAACAATTCAGAAGATAATTTGTATTTCAGGAAGTTTTCATATTACAGAAATGGTTTTTCTGATTTCCAGTATTATGAAATTCCTGATTTTAATTTCTACAATCCCACAGAAGATGAAGATCATGACTATCGGGAATATTGCAAGAAACACACTAATTATCGGGAAACAATAAGGAAAGTTATTGACAATGGGCAATATAAGGATGAAAAATATTATGTGATAATACGTTTACCCAATGTTAATTATCAAGATTGGGAAGCCATTAATGGTAATGTATGGGATGATGATGAGATAGAAACAGATTTTATCAATAAGAAACTGATGATTATAAATGACTATCTCAGTGATTCGATTTATGGAATTATTGATGACAGAAAACAACACAAGGACTATTTTTCGGAATCAGATATCACAGAGGATGCCATTATGGATAAAACAAATGACCAATTTATGTTTTTAAAAGCAAGTGAATCAAAAGAAGATATTTATAACATCACTTGCTTTGATATTGTTAAAGGAACATATACTTTTGTGCTTGATGGCAAAAAATTCAAAGACAGTATTTTTACAGGATGGTGTAATGGTGAGCACCTTCCTCTTCCTAAAAAAGTCGGAAAATACAAACTCTATTCAGGTGAGTTTAAGGCAAACAGTGTAACTATAACGTTCGAGTAAAAAACAAATGCAGCAGCGAGTTGTCACACCGGTATAATCACATACATGCAAGATATAATACACGGCGATAATGGCACAGACATAAGTTTATACAAGTTTAAAGTCTTTGGATATGATTCAAATCGTGATAATTATGATACTTATAATTAGGTTTTGATTGGTATCAAGGAGGTATAGAACCCAAGGTTTCACGACATGCTCAAAACAAAGGATATTTTTGGGGATTAAGATGTTTTTTCGGTTTTTAATAATAATACAATACTATGAAAAATAAATCTAACAATAAGAAAGCATTAATCACGTGGATTATTCTGATAGTTTTAGCGGTTCTTTCAAGTTGCAATCATTCAAACACATATAGTTTTGGCGTTGGAAAGAGTGATACTCATCCATTCTGCAACGATGTCCATTTAATTAAAGGCGACACCATAACATGGTCTTCAACAGGTAATAATCAAGATGAAGTTTTAGGAACATTTTTCCATTATCATGAGGGAGATTCTGTAAGAACAAAATTTATATGGAGTGATACATGGTACTATGCTTCAATTATCAGAGGGCATATAGTTGACTATGCTTATAATGATGGTTTTTTACTCGCAGATCAAAAACCTATAGACAGCATATTAGGCAAAGAAATCACTATTTATAGCAAGGATGGTCGTTATAGTTATTCTCGCAGAGAGTATGACACTGTTAATCAATATGATGCTTATTGGAAGATGTTGGAAAATAGTCCAGTTATTCACCAATACTGGATAATGATAGTAAAAACAGCCGACGTTTATGGTCCGTTTTCATACGATGAATATCTTGATATGAAAAAACAACTAGGAGTTCCATCAACATTATTACTTAAACGCGAAAAAGAAAGTCTCAAAACCAATTAAAACAAGCATTATGAAAAAGAAATTTTATAGAAACAAATGGTTTATAATTGCAGTAGTTTTGTTTTTGGTATTACTGATTTTTAAACATGTTGAAAAACGCAGGTTCTATATGTCGTTTTATACCGATAGGACAATCACCATATGGAAAAACTATGTGATTTTTGAGAAATATGATGGTTTCCTGCCTCCGAAAGACAATTTCATAAAATTCAAACTCAAAAGAAACGATACAGTCAATATATTCTTTAAAAAAGACAAAACGGTAAATATTTGGAGCAAATCTGGGAAATCCATAAAAACAAGATTTGACAATAACAATTATGAAGTCCACATATACTATGGCTCAGATAATTTTAATAAGTATTGCAATGAATGTAAATATATAGATTCACTTGCCATTGTGGAATATGAATTTAAAGACAGACGAGGTGGTTTGAAACTAATGATGAATGAAATCGCCACTGACACCGTTAGAGTCACCCACTACGAAATTAATCCGTTTAACAAAATTACAAGAAAACATCGGATGCTTTTCACCAGCGACGATGAACATTGGCATGGTAAATGGGACAGGTAATACAGATGGTTTTGTGGCATGCAAATGTATGTTATCATATATGATTCTTTTTGTTCTGGCTTCACCGGTCACGAACACATCTACGAATTAGGCCTCATTAACATGAACGGCCGAATGTACAACCCTGTGAAATATATACACCCTCTACAAACTATCTGTTGAAAACGGTCGATTTTAGCGCTGCAATCAAAGATTTTATGTCTTCTTTAGTTACCAACAGTTCCTTTGCAGAAACCTTATTGGTTTTCTTAAAGATAATCCACTGATAGACTATTATCGCAAAGTTGGTTATCGACACCGAGACACCGGCACCGACCATGCCGAACGGAGGTATTAATTGGTATAAAGCCGGAATGGTGACCGCAAACCCCACCAAAGCCGCATAAAGATTGTATTTCGGCAAGTTTACGCCGGAGAAGAAATGGCAGAAAACAGTGTGAGCCGAAAGGAACACCATGCCCGGAGCAAGCGCTATCATCACAGCGCGCATGTCGGCGAAATCGCGAGTGAATATCCAGGAATATACGCTGGTCGGGATGATGCAGACGATTAAAATGCTTATCGCTGTAAGGACAGTGGCAGTCTTCAACAGCTGAACCGTTATCTTGCCCGCCAAGTCGTTGTCGTTCAAGTTGCTAATCTTTGAAAACTGCACCATCGCGATACTCTGTCCAATCACCTTAGGTGACTCGGCCACCTGAGAGGCGGCGTTGTAAACACCCACCTGCGCATCGCCCCAGAAACCTCTGATAATCAGGAAACTGAGACGTTTGTTGAGCATCGACACCATGTTGGTAAGTTGTATTATACTTCCGAACTTAAACATCTCTTTTGCTGTTTCGAAAACCGACTCTCCGGTGCTTTCCTTGAGGTAAGGCCATATTTGCGTCAAGCCGCAGACATAACCTACGATATAGCCTGTAAGAAGAGAATATACGAAGGCATCGGCGTTGCGTATGTCGAACACGAAGATATACACAAGCATCGAGAGCATCTGTGTCATGAACTGTATGATAAACAATATGTTATTTGTGGCGATGCGTTCTTTTCCGAGAAGGGTGGCAAGGTTGAAATTGTGCAGGCTGTAGATGAACACCAACAGCAGCACCATGCCGTGATATCCCTGAGGTATGAACTCCGCGTTTTCACCGAAAAACTTTGCGAAATGATGGCTGAAGCCTTGTGGGAGCAGGGTGCAGAGATACATGATGAGAGCATATAACGCCACCACCATAGTAGTCCAGATATATGATATTTTGAACAATGTGTGATACGATTTCCTCGGGGTGAAATAGATGAGCCCGCTGCCGGCGAGAAGCTCCACTCCGATAAGAAGCAACGACACGTCGATGAGCACAATGCCGCCGATGCCCCATGCCTCAGCTCCGAGATAATGCGTGGCGAACCACAGCGTGACGAAGTTGCAGAGGGCGTTTAGCAGACGAGTGCCGAAAGTGCCGAAGATGTTCCTTATCATAAATCTTTTAAATCAAAGCGCAAAGATAAAGAAATTATTTTAAGAAATAAAAAATCGTCGCAATAATATTTTGTGTATTTTTGCCGTTCAAATAAAGTAATGAAGCTCTCAGTCGTCATAGTAAACTACAACGTTGAGCATTTCCTCGAGCAATGCCTTTATTCGGTGCGTCGTGCCATGCAAGGCATTGATGGTGAGGTGTTTGTAGTCGACAACAACTCTGTCGACGGCTCGCTGAAGATGCTCGCGGCGAAGTTTCCCGAGGTGAAAGTCATCGCCAACAAAGACAATGTGGGCTTCGCAAAGGCCAACAATCAGGCGATTAGGATCTCGACAGGGGAGTATGTGCTGCTTCTGAACCCCGACACCGTGGTGGAAGACGACACTTTCAGCAAATGCATCGCTTTCATGGATTCGCATCCCGATGCGGGCGGCCTCGGCGTGAAGATGGTCGACGGCAAGGGTCAGTTCCTGCCGGAGTCGAAGCGCGGACTGCCGACCCCGATGACGGCTTTCTATAAGATTTTCGGGCTTTCAAAGCTGTTCCCGCACTCGAGACGCTTCTCGAAATATCATCTCGGATATCTTCCTGAAGACGAAGTGAACTCTGTCGATATCTTGGCGGGAGCCTATATGCTCATGCGTCGCGAAACCCTTGACAAATGCGGGCTTCTCGACGAGACGTTCTTTATGTACGGCGAGGATATCGACCTCTCATACAGAATCACATTGGCGGGATACAAGAACTATTATTTCCCAGAAACACGTATCATTCATTATAAAGGCGAGAGTACCAAAAAAACCAGCGTCAACTACGTGCTGGTGTTCTATAAGGCGATGGAGATCTTCGCTAAGAAGCACTTCGGCCAGAAACGTGCCCGCCTGTTCTCGTTAGTCATCAATTTTGCCATATATTTCAGGGCATTCCTGGCTTTGATGAGTCAGTTTCTGGGTAAGATTTATATGCCGCTGATAGATGTGGTTTTAGGCTATTCTGGTCTCGCCACCATCAGCTATTTATGGGGACATTACATGATTTACGACGGTGTCGGCTCATATCCGATAACGCCTCTGTTCACCATAATCTTGCCGATCTACATGCTGATATGGCTTATGACAGCTTATTTCACGAGCGGTTACGACAAGCCATACCGTATTTATCCGGCTGTGGGCGGAATCATGGTGGGCAGCTTGCTGATATTGATTCTTTACGCTTTACTGCCTTCCGGACTGCGTTTCTCACGTGCTTTGATACTTCTCGGAACGGTTTGGATGGCGCTTCAGATGACTTTAAGCAGGACATTGGGATATATACTCAAACTCTCTGATTTCCAATATGGTAGAAACGCTAAAAAACGTTTCATTGTTATAGGAAATTCCGACGAGACGAAGCGTGTTGAACAGCTTCTGAAGAGCACTTCCATTAAGCCGGATTTCATCGGTCTGGTGACTCCTAACAACGATAAAGATGTTCCTGAGAATTATCTCGGTAACCTTGAGCAGGTGCCTGATATTATTGGCATTTACAAAATCACGGAGATTATTTTCTGCTCGAAAGACATCACCCATCAGGAAATCATCGACAAGATGGTGGAATGGCACGCCAACGACCTCGATTACAAGATTGCACCGGTCGATACGCTTTCGATCATTGGAAGCAACTCCATAAACACTCGCGGCGACCTTTATACCGTTGATATCCGTACGATTAACACGGTGCCAAACCGCAGAAAGAAACGTCTTTTGGACTTCTCAGTCTCTTTATTTGGCATTATCTTCTGGATTTTCGCGGCTTGGTTTATCAAAAAACCGTTGAAGTTCTTGGGCGACTGCTTCAGAGTTCTTTTCGGAGGTTATTCATGGGTGGGTTATTGCCCGACGAATGTCACTGATGGTCAACGACTTCCGGAGATTAAGAAAGGCATTTACAATCCGGCGTCAATTGTCACCGGCGAGCTCGACGACGATGCTCGCAACAGGCTGAATGTGATGTACGCCCGCGACTATACAATATTGAAAGATTTTAATATCTTGTTCAGAGTACTGCTGAAACGATAATTTTTGTATTTTTGCAAACTGAAATTTTTTATTAAACAATCGTTATGTTAAACAGAAGGTTTTTGAGAATCAAGGTGTTACAAGCGCTCTACGCTTATATTGAGTCGGGCGAAACTAACGTCAACAATGGAATTAAGAATTTGCTTGAGAGCATCGACAAACTGTACGAGCTTTTCATCTGGCAGCTGTCGTTTCTCGTTGAGACCAAACGCTTTGCGGAGAATAAAATCACAGAAAACAAGCATAAATACATTCCGACTTACGAGGATCTTCATCCGAATATGAAGTATGTCAACAACCGTCTGTTAAATGTGATTGAAGACAACATCGATTTTAAGAAACATGAGGCGGCGTTGAAGATCAACTGGGCCGACGACCATCAGGATGTGGTGAAGAAATACTACAACATGATGAAAGACACGCCGGAATACAATAAATATATGGCCGACAAGACCGATAACTTTGCCAACGACCGCAAGTTTATCGTCACTATGGTTTCGGAATATTTCGCCGACCTCGATGTGCTTCAGGATTTCTACGAAGACAAGAGCATTTATTTCTGCGATGATTATCATCTGGTTAGCTCAATGCTCATCGAGTTTTTCAACAAGATGAAGAATTTTGATGCCAACTCTAAGTTGCCTGAGATTTACAAGACTGAAAACGTTGAAGCTAACGCCGACGAGAAATTCATCCAGGATTTGTTCCGCGAGACGTTGAAACACAACGAGGAATTCGGAAAACTCATCGCCGACAACACCAACAACTGGGAGAAAGAGCGTATCTGCCTGATGGATATGATCATTTTGAAGATGGCTCTTACAGAGTTTGTGTGCTTCCCATTCATCCCGGTGAAGGTGACAATGAACGAATATATTGAAATCTCAAAGTATTTCAGCACTCCTAAGAGTAAGATCTTTGTCAACGGAATCCTCGACAAGCTGGCGAAAAAACTTACCGACAGCGGTGCTATTGAGAAAAAAGGTCTGGGACTACTTGAGAAATAGTTTATTGGTTATTGGGGAGTGAAGCTTTATAGTTTAATAGCTTAATAGCTTAATAGTTTAGAAGCTTAATAGTTTAGAAGTTTAGAAGTTGAAATAGTAAAAATTTTCAGAAGAATATTGTTGGAAGAATATTTTGGGGAAGAACATTTTTTTAGATTTTTAATTAGGTTTTGAAAGATTTTGAGCCGTTAGGCGACCGAGTAAATATGAACGTCAAAAAGCTGTTACCGATTATTGTGTTAATGATGTTTGTCGTTGAGCTTCAGGGACAAACAACAAAAGGCGCATATAGTTTTCTCGACATGACAAGTTCAGCGAGGGTGGCGGCTTTGGGTAACACCGATTTGTCGATTTACGATTCTGACATCGAGCTTGGAATTTACAACCCTTCGTTGATAAACAACGATATGCACAACGATATCGTGCTTTCGTATGTGAATTATTATGCCGACATCAATTATGGCATGGCGCAGTATGGCCGCACTTTCAACAAAATAGGCTCATTTGCCGCCACGGTGCAGTTTCACAGCTATGGCAGCATGAAATATGCCGATGAACAAGGGAATGTCGACGGAAGCACGTTCACCCCGTCGGATTACAACATCATGATAGGGTGGGGACGTCAGCTCACGCCACATTGGAGCATTGGTGCTAACGTCAAGTTTGCGGGAGTGCAGTTTGAACGCTATAAAACATTTGCCCTGGCGGCCGATGTGGCAGGAAGCTACAGAACCGACAATGGTTGGATGTTTTCGGCAACAGCCCGTAACATTGGCTATGAGTTATACAGCAACTTCGCAGGCGACAGAAACAAACTGCCGTTCCATTTGGATGCTGCTGTGTCAAAGAGACTGGAGCATGTGCCGTTCCTCTTCAGCATTGTATACGAAAACATACAGAAATGGGATTTGAGCTATGACGACCCGCTTGATTTGGAAGGCAATTATGATCCCATCTCAGGTACAAAAAAAAGCAAGTCGAAAGGAGCCAAATTTGCTGATAACCTGATGAGGCACATAGTGTTTGGCGGTGAGATTTACATCGGAAAGAATCTCGTTTTGAGGGCAGCGTATAACTATGGGATGAGGCAGAACCTGCAGACACCGACAAAGAAAGGTATGTGCGGCTTCTCGTATGGCGTTGGCGTCAACATTTGGAATTTCAGCATCAACTATTCAAGGTCTGAAATGCACATCTACGGCTCGCCGAATTATATAACAATATCAACCAACTTGGATAAGTTCGTAAAAAAGTCTAAATAAATGTTTCTCAAGGAGTTAAAGTTGACAAATTTCAAGAATTGTGAGTCGGCCGACTTGCAGTTTTCTGAGAAACTCAACTGCTTCGTGGGACTCAACGGGGCGGGCAAGACCAACATCCTCGATGCCATTTACTACCTCGCATTCTGCAAAAGCTATTTCACGACAACCGACAAGCAAAACATCCGTCATGGCGAGGATTTCTTTGCCATTCATGGCGATTTTATTACCGACAACGACGAGACCGAGACCATTTCGTGTGTTCAGAAAGGTGGCTCCAAGAAATCATTTAAATGCAACAAAAAAGAATATGAGCGTCTTGCCGACCATATCGGGAAGATCCCGTTGGTGATGATTTCGCCTTACGACCGCGATTTGATTAACGACGGCAGCGAGTTGCGCAGGAAGTTCATTGATGGCGTCATCTCGCAGTTTGATTCAGTGTATCTTGGCGATTTGCTGCAGTATAACAAGGTCTTGGCGCAACGTAACACACAGCTGAAACAGTTTTGGGAAAACCGTTATTTCGATGCGAATCTGTTGACTCTTTGGGATGAGCAGCTCGTCAAGTATGCGACGCCTATTTACGAGAAAAGAAAGGCGTTTTTGAAAGATTTCATGCCGATTTTTCAAGAGTATTACGACATTGTGTCGGGCACGTCGGAGAAGGTGGATATCGTTTACGAGAGCGCGTTGCATGAGAAGTCGATGGAGCAGCTGCTTCAGGAAAGTCAGGAAAAGGACAGATATTCGTCATATACCAACGTCGGAATTCACAAGGATGATTTGGGCTTTATGATTGATAATCACCCGGTTAAGAGATTCGGTTCGCAAGGACAACAGAAGTCGTTTGTGGTGGCGGTGAAGCTGGCGCAGTTCGATTTTAATTATAAAAAGATTGGTTTCAAACCGATTTTGCTGCTTGACGACATCTTCGACAAGCTTGATGACAATCGTGTGGCGCAATTGGTGAAGCTCGTCGGCAACGACCATTTCGGACAGGTGTTTATCACTGATACTCAACGGCAAAGAGTTCAATATCTTTTGGATAACATCGAAGGAAATCACAAGATTTTTGAAGTTGAAAAAGGAAAGGTGAAGTGCGATGAGTGATCCGAATTTGACTACATTGGGCGACATGATAAAGGCGTTTTATCATGACAATCACAGGGACAGCGCCTTGGACGAGCAGCGAATCCTCGACTCGTGGAATGATGTTGTCGGTGATTTCATTGCTGCGCACACCTTGAAAAAAAGCATAAAAAACGGCGTTTTATACGTAAAATTCGATGCCGATTCTCTGAAAAACGAGATACTTTATGCAAAATCGATGTTGTTGAAGAAGCTTAATTCCAAGGCGGAAAAGGAAATTTTACATGATATTGTAATAATTTAAAAAATTTTTTGTATCTTTGCGGCGATTTTTGTTTTTTTAGTAACTATAAAATATACGTAATATGATTAACTCACAAGACATTAAGATCGGAAGCTGCATCAGAATGGATGGTAAACTTTATTTTTGCGTTGATTTCCAGCATGTGAAACCAGGCAAAGGTAACACTATCATGCGTATCAAACTGAAGAGCGTAGTTGACGGCCGTACATTGGAGCGCCGTTTCGATATCGGTGAAAAACTTGAAGACGTTCGCGTTGAACATCGTCAGTATCAGTATCTTTACAAAGAAGGTGAAGATTACATTTTCATGAATCAGGAAGACTACGAGCAGATCCCTCTTATGAAAGATCTTATTACAGGTGTTGATTTCTTGAAAGAAAGCGATGTTTGCGATGTTGTATTCGACACATCAACAGATACAGTTTTGTTTGCTGAATTGCCAGTGAAGACTGTCCTCGAGGTTACTTACACAGAGCCAGGCGAGAAGGGCAACACAGCTACAAACGCAATGAAAGACGCTACAGTTGAGACCGGCGCAACAGTTAGAGTGCCATTGTTCATCAACACAGGCGACAAGATTAGAATTGACACCCGTACAGGTGAATACACAGAAAGGGTAAGAGAATAATGAGAATTGAACCAGCAACGACCGCCAAGTGTTTAGCTGATTTTATTGGTGCCACCAAGATTATCGGCGATGCCAACCGCGTCATCACAGGGCTCAACGAGCTTCATGAGGTGGAAGCGGGTGACATCACATTTGTCGATCATCCGAAATACTATCAGAGAGTGCTTAACTCTGCAGCTACCACCATCATCATCAACACTGCTGATGTGGAATGCCCAGAGGGTAAGACACTCATCGTCCACGACTGCCCGTTTGACGCGTTTAACAAGATTATCTTGTCGTACCGTCGTTTCGAGCCGGCCTCATGCATGGTAAGCCCTAAAGCCGAAATCGGTGAGGGTACTATCATTGAGCCGGGAGCATTCGTGGCAGACCACGTGAAAATTGGTAAAAACTGCATCATTCACGCTAACGTGACCATCAACAACTGGACAGTTATTGGCGACAACGTCATCATCAACAGCGGTTCAGTCCTCGCAGCTGATGCTTGCTATTTCCAGCATCGCGGCAAAGACCGTCAGGTTAAGTTCGAGTCATGCGGTAGAGTGGTGATTGAGGACGACGTCGAGATCGGAGCTTTGTGCGCCATCGACATCGGAGTCACCAGCGATACAGTCATCGGCAGAGGCACCAAGATGGATAACCACGTCCAGGTTGGTCATGACGCAAAAGTCGGAAAGAACTGCTTCCTCGGAGCACACTGCGCTATCGGCGGCGTCTCGAGAGTGAAAGACAACGTCTCTATCTGGTCGATGTCGGCAGTCAATAAAGACCTTGTCATCGCTGAAGGCACAACAATTTTGGCTTACACAGCTGTCGATAAGGACACTGAGCCGGGCGTGACATACTTCGGTATGCCTGCTATGGAGGCCAAGAAGAAATGGAGAGAGATGGCATGCGTGAGAATGCTGCCGGATCTTATCAATAAGATAAAGTAAAAGAAAAGCCGCTCGATTGAGCGGCTTTTTTATTTGGTTTAGTACTTCATCATCTCGATGAGGTCGACCATTCTGTTTGAATAGCCCCATTCGTTATCGTACCACGACATGATTTTCACCATCTTGCCCATCACCATGGTGCTTTGTGCATCGAATATTGATGAGTGCGGGTTGTGGATGATGTCAACGCTGACGATTTCGTCTTCTGTGTATTCGAGGACGCCTTTCATCGGGCCTTCAGCGGCTTCTTTCATTGCAGCGTTGATCTGTTCCTTTGTGGCTTCAGTCTTGAGAGTGCACACGAGGTCGACCAATGAGCCTGTTGGGGTAGGGACGCGCACTGCGATGCCGTCGAGTTTGCCGTTGAGTTCAGGAATAACGATACCCACTGCCTTTGCAGCACCTGTCGTTGTCGGGATCTGTGACATGGCGGCTGAACGAGCACGGCGAAGGTCGCTGTGTGGACCGTCCAAAATCACCTGGTCGTTGGTGTAGCTGTGGATGGTTGTGATATAACCTTGCTCAATGCCGAAACGGTCGTTCAACACCTTTGCCACTGGAGCGAGGCAGTTTGTGGTGCATGATGCGTTGCTGACGCATTCGATTTCATCCGTAAGCTCGTTGTTATTGACGCCGACGACGATTGTAGCGTCGATTTTATCTTTTGAAGGGGCTGAAAGGATGACTTTCTTGGCGCCGTTCTTGAGGTGGTCGCCGTAGCCGCCTTTTGCGCTTTCTTTTGAACGGAAGATACCTGTTGATTCTACCACTACGTCAGGAGTCTTGCTCCATTTGATGTTGATAGGAGCGCGTTCAGCTGTGACAGGGACGCGTACGCCATTGACGATCAATGCTGTCTCATCGTGGTCCACTGTGCCAGGGAATTTGCCCTGTGTTGAGTCATATTTCAGAAGATGTGCCAAAACCTTTGTACTTGTCAAATCGTTGATGCCCACCACTTCGAGGTTTGGACGCTCGCAGCAGATGCGGAAAACGTTACGGCCGATACGACCGAAACCGTTGATGCCTACTTTAATCTTTTCCATATTAACCTGTATTTAAAATTCAATAATTCAAAATTTAAAATTTATGGCACAAAGTTATAAAATTTCTCTCAAATGTAGAAGCGTTTTGAAAATATTTTTGAATGTTATCTGCACACTATTGTGAATTCGTGTACAATAGTGTAGTCGTACCTCTCGTCGTAGATAGTGGCGTAGGAGTCTTTTTCGCTTTTATATGATTTCTTCTCGCCGCGACGGATGGTGTCGACGTGGCTTTTATTGTCGTCGAAATACAGCTTGTCGATTTCGTATGTCAGGCTGTCGTCGGTGATTTCCAGGATTTTTATCAGTGTCTCATCTGGGTTGAAACGGTAGCCTTGTTTGAGAAGTATGGCGTCGCCGTTTTTGATGTCGCCGACTTTTGTCATCACAAGGAACGTGGCACCCTGACTGTAATCGAAGCCTTGGTCGTATGTGGTGATGACGCAGACAGGAGTTTTGGGCTCCGGCTTGCATCGGAAATTGTCGTAATCCAGATTGTCGTAGTCCCAGTTGCCTTCTATCACGAGTCCGTCGGCGTAGGTATAGATGCCGTGGCCGTGTTTTCTGTTGCCGATAAACTCTCCTTCGTAGACATCGCCATTATGATAGTTGCAGATGCCTTGTCCGCACAGTCCGCCGTTTTGGAACTCACCTTCGAATCTGTCGGATGCACCGCTGAACTCGCCGTCGTAGCTGCTCTTGAGAAGCACGCCGTGGCCGTTTTCCTTGCCTTCGCGGAACTCTCCGGTATAATTTCGGGTGATGGAACTCAGGTGTATGCCGGTCTCATCGACATTTGTCGACATTCCCTGACCGTGCTCTTTGTCGTCGAGCCATTCGCCAATGTATTCGTAAGAGTGACGTGCGCCTCCACCTTTGCTGGACTGTGAGTATTTGCCTTGTCCGCAGCGTTTGCCGTCGCGCCATTCTCCGTAATAGTCACCCCAGTAGCCGTTGAGTTTGTATTCCATGTGGCCGTTGCCGTGGGGAAGCCCGTCGGCGTTGAGAGAACCTGTATATTTGCCTTCTTTGAACTCTTTGGTTACGGCGTCTTTGGGTATCATCTCCTTCATATGCTCGCCGTAAAGTCGGGCGCATTCCTTATCGCCGTGCTCCATGCCGTATTGCCAATAGTCCAAAGCCCCGTTGATGTCAGGTTGGCCGTCGGCTGAGTCGTAGCCTTGGTATGTCAGCTCGCCAAGATGTGAGAGGGCGTCGAGCTCGCCGTTGTTGAACGCAGCGGCAAAGTCGATGACTGCAAGGTAAGGCGCGCTTTTCTTGTTGATGAGACCTCTAAGATAATAAGCGGTTGCTATGTATTGGACATAATCCTCGGGCTCGCCGGCATTATCATACCAATCTATGGCTTTGTCGAGCCACTCTCTGGCTTTCTTGTCATCTTCTTTTTCCTCATAAAAATAAATAGCCAGCGCCACTGCCGAAGGGATGTCCTTGTGGTTTGCTGCCAAAGAGAAGTTCTTCACGGCAGCATCCTTGTCAGTGTCGTATAACTCGAAACCTTTATCGCGATATTCTTTTGTGTCCATAATTAAGATAGAATTATTCCAAAACGATTTTTTCTGTCAAGCCGTTTCCTTTTACAAAGTAAATTCCATTTTCGACACCTTGTAAGTCTAAATTTGCAATGCCGGCGTCAAATTGCTTATAAAGAATTGTATTCCCTTTAATATCAATAACTTCGATGGTAGTAGGGGAGTCCAATTCAATCTTAATCTTGCCATTTGTCGGGTTCGGATAAACATTCAGACTTCCTGTTGTTGGGTTGTGTACTTTATCGTAAGAAAGCTTACCGGTGAAGAAGTCGTGGATATAGGTTATGTAGTCGATATCATGTTGATTGGCATTGCGATACCAGCTGTGAGTGCCTCCGATGGCTTTCAGAAAACGAAGCTCTTTTGTGCCGGAATAAATGTATTCCACAAATCTCAAGCCGTCGTTATGAGTGTCGGGCAAGGTGTCAATGACAGGTTCGTCGGTGCAGCCATTGGCGTTTTTCCAATACTCGAGTATTGCGTCGACGCCGAGGCCGAGATTTGAGCCGAAATATTGTGAATTGCCGTCGTAGCCGACAACTATGTCGCTGGTGCCGTGGATGTGCAGCATTCTCACCGGCGCCACTGGAGTCTGGTTAGCCATGGCGTATGTTATCAGACCGCTGACGGGTGCTGCGGCGTTGATGCGGTCGCCGTGCTCGATAGCCATGCGATGTGACATGAAGCCGCCCATCGAGAAGCCTGTGAAGAACACGCTGTCTTGATTTATCGGATATTGCACTGCCAGACTGTCGAGGAGGGCCATCAGGAAGCCGGAGTCGTCGATGGTGCTGTTCATGAGCGCTGCGTTCCACATGCTGCCACTGCCTTCGTTGATAGCCTGCGGGATGACCACCATCCAGTTGTATTTGTTTGCAAACTGCTGGAAATTATGCTCGCTGTTGACATGATTGATGTTGTCGCCAAGACCGTGCAGGAAAAACAACACCGGCAATGATTCGTAGTTTTCCGGTGTCTTTACCAGATATTGTCTTTGCATGCCTTGCCATTCGATGGTTTGGATTTGCGCGAAGCAGTTTCCATCGAATAATAACGTTAAAACAGCTATTAATAAGAGATTACGAATTTTCATGATGAATTATCAATTTAATTGTTAATGCTTTATTCAATAACATCCACGAATCTCACAGTAAAATCTTCACCGACTTCGACAAATTTAACGCAGAAATCCTCATCCATTTCAACGAATTGCCATTCGCCGCATTGTTGTGGAAACTGAGTCGTTTTAACCTTAAGGTCTTCACCTATTGGAACCCTTGCCACTTTGAAAGTCTCGCCAAAATCAACAATCTTGACTCTGCCGTAAAGCTTGATTTCCTGTGGGTTATTTTCTTCGTCATAGACCCAAACACAGCGGTCTTTGTCAAGATGTCCGCTTGGCGTTGTGTTTGTTGCATTTAAAAGGAAAAATAGAACAATCATTAAAATTTTCATGGTACCAAAGTTTTTAATGTTACGATTGCAAAAATACAAAGTTTTCTTTAAATTTGCAAATTATTTGAAATTGTCATGAACAAAGACAACATCTTTATAAAGGTCATGCATTATCATTTCCCTTGCGGGGAGATGATTCTCGGTTCGTTTGATGGGAAGTTGTGCCTTTGTGACTGGCCGGATGGTAGGCGCCGTACATCAACCGATATGCGTTTGCAAAGAATTCTAAAAGCCGAATTTGTTGAGGGCTCTTCAAATGTTATCGAGACGGCGCAGCAACAGCTTAATGAATATTTTTTAAATCAACGTCGAGAGTTTGATATCCCTTTGCTTTTTGTCGGAACCGATTTTCAGAAAAAAGTGTGGAATGAATTGCGAAACATTCCGTATGGGAAAACTGTTTCCTATGGTGAGCTGGCTCGACGAATCGGTATGCCCAAGGCAGTGCGGGCTGTTGCTAACGCCAACGCTGTCAATGCAATATCAATTATAGCTCCATGTCACCGCGTCATCGGCACCGACGGAAACTTGACAGGATATGGCGGTGGTTTGAATAGAAAGAAATTTCTTTTGGAATTGGAAAAGAATTTTTAACTTTGCAAAAAATAATATTATGGAATCAAGAATTTCTAAAGCGGTTGAGAAGAAAAGCTGCGGTTATAACTGCGCGCAGGCTGTGCTTTGCACTTATTGCGATTTGGCTGGACTGGATGAGGAGACGGCTCGTAACCTCGGGAGCGCGTTTGGTCTCGGGATGGGAAACATGGAAGGCACTTGTGGCGCTATCACTGGAGCCGGCATGGTTCTGAGTTTGGCGTCTGACGATAGGGTTAAGGCAATCCGCGGGATGAAGCAGATTATGAACAAGTTTCAGCTTCGCAACGGCGCCACGCAATGTAAGATGCTTAAGGGCGTTGAAACCGGAATGGTCTTACGTGACTGCTCCGACTGTGTGGCCGATGCCGCGGAATTTCTTGAAGATGAGTTGAATAAGTAATTTTTTATCATGAGCGAGACTTTTAAATCACAGGCTTTGGAGGCTAATTTAGCCCAGACTCGTTATAAGGATATTTTTATTCCGGAGGAGCATAAGGCGTTTATTGCGTTGAGCGCCGAGTATTTCGGTATCAACAAAAGGGCTTCGGAGTGCATCACCGAGTACCATCATCCGCTGTCGAACCACACCTTCGTGACTGAGGAGCTGCGCAAGATCCTGATGGATGACTTCTGGTTCTACACCCGCGACGAGGTGCCTGCCGACACGCTGAAGATACCTCTCGAGATGATGCGGAGCCTGCTGAAACCTGAAGTGGCACAAAAGCTGCGCCTTAACATCGTGGTCACGCTGATGGAATTTATTGATAAGATAGCCATTAGCCAACAGGCATTAGCCATTAGCCAACAGCCATTAGCTGTATTGGTCGAATTAGCTTTTAATATCTTGAAAGATAAATTCGAAACCAATAAGGATTGCTATATTTTGGCGACGAAACATGCTGAGCGTTACCTTGACAATGTTGCAAAAGATGAGCATTTCAACGCTTCGGCTTGCCATATTTTGCACCTGATGCTTGAGGAAAACTACCGCTATTGGCAGTCGACTTCTGAGGTCGAGAAATGGGTCTCGGACAACGCAAATATACTGTCTGATGAGGAGAAAAGCACGATAATCAAGGAGGTGGGAGAGCCGTATTTCAAAGGGCTAAATGATGCTTTGAAGGCTGCTAAGACATGGGATGCGCTGGCGGAGATGCCTCATTTTGAACAGGTTGCGAAACATTTTACCGAGTCGGAAGAGCTGTTTAGCCATTTCATAACGAGGTTCCATTATGTGTTTTTCCTGCTGCATCTTCCAGGTATGGAAAGTCAGCGTGAGCGCTTGATTTGGAATATGGACCGTATGATGCGCGACGCCATCGACGAGATGCCGCAGAATGAGTTGATTCCGTTCATCGACACGATTTTTAGTCTCGCCAAGGAACTGCGAAAGAACTACAGCTCAGCGGTGCTTGATTTCCAGCTCACTTTGGGCAAGAAAATCATCGACGTGGACACCACCGAGATGAAGGAAATCGTTAACCATTTTGAGAAGAGTCTCATTGAATTTGGCTTCATCACGCCAGGCAACGTTTTTGTCAACGAGGATTGGCAACTGTCAGTAAATAAAGACCATATCAAGAATATCAGGGTCTGGCTGGAGCTTATCGAATACTCGAAAACGCCTTTGGAGAAGCTGCTTTCTTCGTTGATTGTGAATCTGAAACTGGGCGGCATCTTCCTGAGCGACACCGACCTTTTCCAGCGTGAGATCACGAAGATTCTGAACTCTAACATATCGCCGTATTATAAAAAGGTGAAACAGCTCGCGCGCATCTTCCCGGTGTATTTCAACGAGATAGGCGCGGAGGGCGAGATACGTAACGTCACTACCAACATGGACGAGATTGGGCTGAGACAGGATAAACTCGTGCATTTCTTGAGAAAACAGGTGCATACCGAAAGCAACAACACCTTAATTGACCTGACTTTCGATGTTTTCAAGTTCTGGAGCGACGGCAATTTGGATGAATTGAAGCCGATTTTGCCAAATAACGTGTTTGAGGCTATTGATATGAATAGCGAGTATTTCGTTCATATTCATAACCTTGTGCAAATGATGTGCGAGATCTCGAGCCTCAATCCGGAAGACGTTCTGATGCTTTCGCGCGACGACTACGAGAGCCTTATCAAAAAAGCTGCCGACAGAATTGACCTTAATGGTGAGATTTACGACCGCGAGCATCTGCGCCTCATGGATATCCGCGATTTATATGCTTATTTGAGAGAAAAATACAGCTTCGAAAGTGTCAATATTTTTGCATATCTGCGAAACTATCCGTTTATTTCCGACAAGGAAATCGACGAGTTCGAACAGGCTGGTAAATCAAAGGATTTGAAAAAGTCGATAACGATGATTTACACCTTCATGGAAAAGCTGAAGGGTATCATTTTCAACCCGGAGCAGAGCGAAGGTTGGGAGAATATCTATCATAAACGTCATATCGCCATCGGAATCCCGTCGATGTACGGCACTTATCGTGAAAACAAATTCGAGGCAATGGGCTTGACTTTCAGGCTCGAACGTGTCGTGACCCAGCAGATGGAGAAGGTGGTGCAGAGCATCAACCTTGAATATATCTCCGAAAGGACGCTTAATCAGATTTATATCATTTTACGATATTTCCGCGACGGTCTGGCGCTCGACGGCATCACCAACCAGAGTTTTAACTCGAAACTCGACATGCTGCGCTACAGTTTGACCTCGCGAAGCTTCTCGTTTGGCCAGTATATCAACATCTTCCAGTTTATCGCTGAAGATGTCAGACGCATCATTATCAAATACTTCCTGAAGTCTTACGAATATCCGCTGAAGGTGGTCATCCCGCAGCTTTTCGACCCTGAAGGGAAACTCAACGAGCGTGAAACGGCTGCTCTGATAAGTAAGAAATCAGAGGAATTCCACCGTGATATGCTTTCGGATGCGTTCCTGATGCAGCCGCTCGACAATTTCATCGGACGTATTCTGACTTCTTTGAGAACAATGGAGGCTACGCTTGATCCGAAGCTTATAGGTGATATTATGACGTACAACTCCGAGATGCTGATCAGTCCTTTCTGGACGCCGACGCCGAAGATGGACAACCAGGTGTTTATCGGCAATAAGGCAAACAACCTGAAGACCTTGTATCTTAAGGGCATGCCGGTGCCTCCTGGCTTTGTAATCACCACTGAGGCGTTCCGTCGTAACGATACTATCAACGCCATTCCTGAACTGAGAAATGAGATTCACAGCATGTTGAAACATTTCATGGAAGAGTTGGAACGCATCTCCGGAAGGAAATTCAACAACCCGGAATTGCCGTTGCTCGTCTCGGTGCGCTCAGGTACCGCTATCTCAATGCCTGGTGCTATGGATACGTTTTTGAACGTAGGCCTTAACGACGAACTTGTCGAGAAAATCGCTGAAGATCCTGCAAAAGCTTGGGCTATCTGGGATTCATACCGTCGTTTCCTGCAGAGCTGGGGCATGGCGAAAGGCATACACCGTGACTTTTTCGATGAGGAAATCAACAGCTTCAAATCGAAATATAATGTCAAGCAGAAAGTCGATTTCAAGGCTGAGCAGATGCGAGAGATGGCTTATTCATACAAGAAAATACTTGAAAATCATGGTGTTGTGCTCGAACAGGACCCGTTTAAGCAGATTGTCGGCTGTGTGAATATGGTGCTTGACTCATGGAATTCGGAGCGTGCGCTGGCATATCGTCGTCATCTTGGGATTTCGGAGAACTGGGGTACTGCAGTCATTGTTCAGCAGATGATCTTTGGAAACATCAGTGAGGTGTCGGGCACTGGCGTGGTGTTCACGCAGAACCCGCACCGCGAGCGTCCGGGCGTGCATCTGTATGGTGACTTCACCATGCGCAGTCAGGGTGAGGACATCGTGGGCGGACTTGTGAAGCCGCTGCCGATAGGAGAGACGCAGCGTAAGGCAGCAAACCTCGATGGACCGTCAATGCAGACAGCCCTTCCGGAGATTTATAAGAAGATATATTCCATTGCGAAGACATTGACCGAAGACCTCGGTTACGCACCTCAAGAGATGGAGTTTACCTTTGAATCTGATAAGCCGGAAGACTTCCATATCTTGCAGATACGCGACCAAGACCTGAAGCTTGAAGATACTGTCAACGCTTTCGTGCAGTCGCCAACTGAGATGAATCAGATCGGGCGAGGCATGGGCATCGGTGGCGGCGCCATGAACGGTCTCGTGGCATTTAACGAAGATGACATCAAGACATTACGCAATGAACATCCTGGTGAGAATGTCATCCTTGTTCGTCCTGATACAGTTCCTGATGACATCGGCTTGATTTTCGACACCGACGGATTACTTACTGCACGAGGTGGTGCCACTTCGCATGCTGCAGTCACAGCGGTACGTCTCGGAAAAGTCTGCGTGGTGAGCTGCATCGAGCTGATGGTCGACGACGAGAGACATTGTGCCGAGCTCAACGGTCACAAACTAAAGGCAGGCGACAAGATAGCTATAGACGGAAATCTTGGTTTGGTCTATCTCGGACATTACGCTACCGAGAAAATGAAACTGGGAAACGGATACAATTATTAGTTAGAAGTTGTTAGTTAGCAGTTAGTGATTTTTAAATTTCTAACGGCTAACTGACAACTTCTAACTTTTAACTAACAACTTCTAACTTCTAACTATTTAAAGTAGCGGTTGTAAAGTCCTTCAAAGCCTTTGCCGTGGCGGGCTTCGTCTTTTGCCATCTCGTGGACGGTGTCGTGGATGGCGTCGAGGTTGCGTTCTTTTGCCACGCGGGCGATGCGCATCTTCTCTTCGCAGGCACCGCATTCAGCCACCATACGTTTGTAGAGGTTGGTCTTGGTGTCCCAAACCACCTCGCCGAGCAGTTCGGCGAAACGTGCGCAGTGGTCGGCCTCTTCAAAGGCATAACGTTTGAAAGCCTCTGCAATCTCAGGATATCCTTCACGGTCGGCCTGACGGCTCATAGCAAGATACATGCCGACCTCGGTTGCCTCTCCCATAAACTGGGCGTTAAGGTCTTTAATCATCTCATCACCGGTGCCTTTGGCGATACCGACGACGTGTTCGGTCACGAAGTTAAGAGCAGCGCTCTCATCAAGGACCTTCCATTCAACAATCTGTTTGCACTGTGGGCATCTTTCAGGAGCTTCTTCTCCTTCATAAACGAAGCCGCAAATTGGACATACGAATTTCTTTTTCATGATATTTTTAGTTTAGAATGCATGTTTTTATCGTTTTCTAATGGCTAATAGCTAATGGCTAATGGCTTATTTAACTGCATGTTTGTATCCTTTCACCTTGTTCCAGTCACCTCTTGTGAAGTCAGGCATCTTCACCGGCATGCCGTGATTTTCGATTGATGCTGCCGATAGTTCTCCGATGCATGACCATTCAGCGGCGTCGTAGACATCCTCGTCGAGAGGCAGGCCGTTCTGCAGGCAGTAAATCAGGCGGTAATCCATGATGAAGTCCATGCCGCCGTGGCCGCCGACTTTCTTTGCCAACGCCTCGATATCCTTAGCAATAGGATGGGTGTATTCCTTCATGATCTTTTCGCGGACGTCCTTTGGCACGAAGCCGTGCACGTTGAGATGCTGGCCTTCGGCAAGGAATCCTTCCGGAAGGTTTTTATCCATAAGAGTAAATCCCTCGATAGGATATTTGTTCGCAAAACCTTCAGTACCGGTGAGTTGGTAAAGTCTGTTGTAAGGTCTATAGGTATAAACGTTGTGTTCAATCAAGATGGTCTTACCGTTGTGAGTCTCGATCATGGTGGTGGTCATATCGCCGTTTGCGAAGTCGTCGGTGCCCATCATCTCTTTGGCTATTTTCTTGCCGTTATATGAAGGTGTGCTCATCGAGACGAGATAATCCATTTTGTCGCCACGGTGGATGTCGAGGACTTGGCAGATTGGTCCGAGGCCGTGTGTGGCGTACACGTCGCCGCTGTGTTTCTGATTGTAGTCGAGGCGCCAGTTGCCTTGATATTCATGCCAATAAGGCTCAAGGTTATGGATGTAAGCGCCTTCGCCGTGAATCACCTCCCCGAACAAGCCCTGTTTCGCCATGTTGAGCGCTGTCATCTCGAAGAAGTCGTAGGTGCAGTTTTCGAGCATCATGCAGTGACGGCGGGTCTGCTCAGAGACATCGACGAGCTTCCAGCAATCCTCGATGGATGTGGCTGCCGGCACTTCGACAGCTACGTGTTTGCCGTGCTGCATGGCATAGACTGCCATCTCGACGTGGGTTTGCCAATTGGTGCAGATGTACACAAGGTCGATGTCGTCGCGCTCGCAAAGTTGCTGATATGCTGTTTCGCCGACATATTCTGCGGCGCGAGGCAGTCCTTTTTGCTCTAAAATCTCTTTCTGAACTTTCTCCACATTTTCCGGAAGGAGGTCGCACAAAGCCACAATCTTAACATTATCAATGAATGTCATGCGGTAAACTGCGTCAGGACCGCGCATTCCGAGACCGATGAAGCCGATGCGAACGGTGTCGATAGGCTCAGCGGCAAACTGAAGCATACTCGTCTGACCGTTAACACGTTGTGGCTCGTCGAAGACGATGACGTTATCTTTTATCTGATAATTTTTCCCGTTTTTGCTGTCGCTTTTGCAACCAATCATTACAATGCAAAGTAGCAAAAGCATCGCATTAATAGTAGTAGTTAATTTTTTACTTTTCATAATGATGAATTTGAAGTGTAAAAATACAAAATTTTTTCATACAAATTATATTTATTTCTATTTTTACAAAAAATTTTTGTCATGGAAAATCTATTCGAAATAGTCGCAAAATTTGACGTGTCAGCAGAGGTGACAGATGTGAAACCGATGGGCGAAGGGCTGATTAACGACACTTACAAAGTCTTTGTTGACGGCTCCGATAAGCCGAGATACGTCCTTCAGCGCATCAACAATGCCATTTTTCAAGATGTCGATATGCTGATGGATAATATTAATAAGGTGACGGATCATTTGAGAAAGAAAGGAAAAAAGACGTTGAAGTTTTATTCTACAGAATCAAAAAAATATTACTATTTGGATGAGATTTCTCCACTCCCTGCGGTCGGTCGAAATGACGGAAAAAAAGATGGCTCAAAATATTGGCGGTTAATGGATTATGTGCCGGATTCCGTCACTTATCAGACCGTCAATTCGCATTTTTCTTATCTTGCCGGAAAATCGTTCGGCGAATTTGAGGCTGCTTTGTCCGACATGAAAGAACCACTTGGCGAGATTATTCCCAATTTCCATAACATCGAATTCCGCTTGAAACAGCTTCGTGATGCAGTCGCTGAAGATAGAGTCGGACGTGTGGCAGAAGTGCAGTATTATCTTGATGAGATCTTCAAACGTGAAGAAAAAATGACCGTTGGTGAGCGGCTTTTCCGTGAAGGTAAACTGCCGAAACGCATCTGCCATTGCGACACTAAGGTCAATAACATGCTGTTTGATAAAGATGGTAATGTGTTGTGTATCATCGATTTGGATACTGTTATGCCAAGTTTTATTTTCTCGGATTTCGGTGATTTTTTAAGGACTGCTGCCAACACTGGAGCCGAAGACGACCCGAATCTCGACAATATTGATTTCAATATGGAGATTTTCAAGGCATTCACGAAGGGTTATATCGAGGGCACTAAAGACTTCCTTCTTCCAATAGAAAAAGAGAACCTTCCGTATGCGGCGCTGCTGTTCCCATACATGCAGACCGTTAGGTTTTTGGCTGATTATATTAACGGCGACACCTATTATAAAATAAGGTATCCCGAACATAATCTCGTTCGCACCAAAGCGCAATGGCGATTGTTTAAAAAGGCGGAGGAGAAGGAGCCTGAGATGAAAAAATGCTTGACATTTTAATATTTTTTATTATTTTTGCAGAAATTTAAATTCATAAATTATGAGAAGACTCTTTTTAACTTTATTTATGGCACTGACACTCTGCTTGAGCGCCTGTGCAGACGGAAGACCGATTACATTTGAACAACTTCCGGCAAATGCCCAAACTATTATCACTCAAAATTTTGTAAAAGAGAACATCCTGTTTATCACAGTTGATACTGAGCTTTTCGGCACAGAATATGAAGTGAAATTCAACGACGGTAAGGAACTTGGTTTTGATGGTAGCGGTAACCTGAAAAAGGTGGACTGCCAGTATGAACGTGTTCCTGATGCACTTATCCCGGCAGAGGTTTTGCAGCAGGTTCAGGCTTCTTATCCAAATGCATTCATCGTAGAATGGAAATCAGATGACGGACGATGGAATGCTGAGTTAAACAACACTCTTGAGCTTATTTTCAACAAAAAATATCAGTTAGTTGGTATAGATGACTAGATAAAAGAGTAGAGTTAAAAGTTAAAAGAGAGCGTAAAGCGGTAATATCTGCCGCATTGCGCTCTCTTATCTTTTATCAGTTATCCTTTAACTTCACTCTGTCGGGATGTCTTTGTTCACATTCTTCGAGCCCCACAAGGCGTAGAATAGCAGGTAAGCCAATCCCACGACAATCACCCAGTAGCTCTGGAGATAGCCTGTGCCGCCGTTTGCGTCGACGATGGCGTTCATGAGCAGTGGCAGGATACCGCCGCCGCACACCAGTGTCATGAAGATACCGGAAGCTTTCTCGGTGTATTTGCCCAAGCCTTCGACAGCGAGGTTGAAGATGCCGCCCCACATCACTGATGTGCAGAGACCAATCAACATAAGGAATGCCGCATTGAGAGGTATTCTCTCAAGGCCGAAGCCGTTGGAACCGTTGAATGCCGGCATATGTACCATTGTTGAAGGTCCGAACATTCCTAACAAGGTAAAGATGATGCCGAGAATGGAAACTGTTGTCAACATGGCTTTTGCCGACACTTTGTTGCCAACGATACCGCCAATCAGACGGCCGATAAGCATCAGGAACCAATATGTGGCGGCTACTGAAGCAGCCACATCGTCAGCCTGGACGCCATCTGCGAAGATGTTCATATGAGGGTTTTGCAGCCATTTGTGCAAGATGTTCGGGATACCGACTTCGACACCGACATAGATGAAGATGCCTATTGCACCTAAAACGAAATGACGGAACGCCATAGGACCTTTGCCGTCGTCGGCTTTCTGAGCAACGACTTTCTGCTCATTTTCAGGGATGTCGGTTCTCTTGATGACAATGAATGCGATGGCGAAGATTGCCAGAGCTGTGTACATCAACGGGAACACGTCGCTGATCTTAGCCTCCATGATGCTTGGGATGAGCAGTCCTGTGATGACGATAACAGCTGTTCCCATCAAGGAATTGAAGCTGCCGCCAATCTGGATGAGCTGGTTACCTCTGTTGCCGCCGCCACCGAGTTTGTTAAGCATCGGGTTGACCACTGTGTTGAGCAAACACATGCTGAAACCTGCGATGAAGGCACCGATAAGATAGACGAAGAAACTCTCAAAAACACCTGAAAGCGTCTGGATGCCAACGCCAATAAAACCTACTGTCACTGCAATGAGAGCTGTCTTTTTGTAACCTCTCTTCTGTAGCAGGTTGCCCGAAGGGATACCCATCACAGCGTATGCGATGAAGTTGGCGAAAACACCGAGAGTCCCTTGCCAGTTAGGGATGTGGAACTGGTGTTTCAAGATATCACCCATCGGTGACGCCAGATTGGTCACGAATGAAATCATTCCGAAAAGCAAGAACATCACGATAATCGGAATGGTGTAATTCTGTTTGTTTTCAACTTTTTCTGCCATAATTTTCTTTTATTTAAATGTCAATTATATCCTGTACGGAAAAGGCATGCCTTGTCCCTACCATAAATTCTTTGGATATACGCCTTTATCAATGAGATTCTGAATCTTCTTCACGACATCCGGCTTATCCTCTTTGTATGTCACACCGAACCAGACGGCGTCGCTTGACAACACTTTGAGTTTTGATTTCTTGGCGTTGATAAGGTTGTTGACCATCAAAGGAATGTAAAACTCGGCTTTGATGTTGGTCTGGGCCGGACCGTCCAAGAACTCTTTGAAGCCTGCTTCGAGGTATCCCAAGAAATCAGGTGTGAAACCGAAGAAGTTCATTGATACGAGGGTGTCGAGTGGGAGAGAGTGCTCGCCTGTCTCGTCGGTATATGCTGCACCTTCAGCTGTCTTTGCGATAGAGGTGCGCTCGACGATGGTCTGCAGGTAGTTGCATCTGTTTGATGTGCACACGCCGCGTGACACTGTGCCGAAGTCCGACAAGGTGTTTTTCAGTTTGTAGGCTACCATTGAATATACGCCGGTTTTTCCTTCGCATTCCTGGAGGTATTTAGCCAAAACTTCGTATGCCTCTTTGCCATAGAAATCGTCGGCGTTGATCACTGCGAACGGCTCGTGAATCACGTTGGCTGCCATAAGGACAGCGTGACCTGTTCCCCAAGGTTTCACACGGCCTTCAGGCACTGTGTAGCCTTTCGGGAGGCACTCAAGACCTTGATAGACATACTCTACCGGGATGCCGAACTTCTCGCTGCTGTTCACCTTCTCGAAAGCCTCTGCGAAGTCTTTACGAATCACAAATACGACTTTTCCGAATCCTGCGCGCTTGGCGTCATAGATAGAATAATCCAAAATCGCTTCATTGTTTGGACCTACACCGTCCATCTGCTTCAGGGCTCCATATCGTGAACCCATTCCAGCTGCTAAAACTAATAATGTTGGTTTCATTTTTATTACTTTAAATATTATTTTCGTATCATCCGGTACGCACAACACATGCGTTGAGCCTACGGGATTCATTGTATCCTACGGGCTCCATCCGATATGATTACATCATAAATTTTAGGATAATGCCCAAACTTTTTATTGAATTTCTCTTTTGCTGTGGCGATGAACTTGTCGTAGAGTTCCGCTTTCACAAGGTTTATTGTGCATCCGCCGAAGCCGCCGCCCATCACACGTGAGCCGGTGACGCCGCATTCCTTGGCGATGTCGTTGAGGAAGTCGAGCTCGTCGCAGCTCACCTCGTATTCCTTGCTCATGCCGTGATGTGTGCCGAACATGCGGTCGCCGACGGTGGCGTAGTCGCCTCTTTCGAGGGCGTCGCAAACATCGAGGACACGCTGTTTCTCACCGATGACGTACTTGGCGCGCATGTAATCCTCTTGCGATATCTCATTTTTAACCTCGTCGAGCATCTGCATCGTGGCATCGCTGAGATATTTTACCTCAGGATGCTTTGCAGCGATGTGAGCGCAAGCATTTTCGCACGATTCTCTGCGTTTGTTGTATGCCGACGATGCCAACTCGTGTTTCACCACGGTGTCGAGCAAAACCACCTTATATCCTTTCGGGTCGAATGGGAAATACTCGAACTCCATCGTGGCGCAGTTGAGGCGCATCAGATGGCCTTTCTTACCGAAGATAGAGGCGAACTGATCCATGATGCCGCATTTTACGCCGCAGTAGTTATGCTCTGTCGACTGTCCGATGCGTGCCAGCTCGAACTTGTCGATACCTAAATTATAGATGTCGTTCAGCGCGAAGGCGAAGGTGCTTTCCAGTGCCGCTGACGACGACATTCCAGCTCCAAGCGGGACGTCGCCGGCAAACACTGTGTCGAAGCCTTTCGGCTCAAAGCCTCGTTTCTGCATCTCTCGAATGACTCCGAAAATATATCTTGCCCATGCTTCTTTCGGAGCGTCGTCTTCACGCATGCCAAACTCTGCCATAGCCTGATAATCCATGGAGTAGGCTCTGATTTTGTCGAGTCCATTTGGATTTATCGCGGCATAAATGCCTTTATCAATGGCTCCCGGGAACACAAAACCTCCGTTATAATCGGTGTGCTCGCCAATCAGATTTACACGACCTGGTGAGGTGTATACTCGTAACTCATTGCCAAACAACGAGTTAAACTTGTCTTTTATAGCTTTAATATCCATCATTGCTTTATAAATGTCTTTATGCTCTTCTCGTTTTTGCCTAAAATCTCAATCAGATACATTCCTGATTCAAGGTTAGAAAGGTCGAGAACGGCTTCCTTGTTATTAATTGTCATCTCCATCACCTTGACGGAAAGGACGTTGTAAATGTTGATATGATGAATGTCCTCATCTGCATTGATTGTCAATACATTATTGACAGGATTAGGATACATTCTGGTTTCAAGATTTGTTGTCTCGCCAACCGAAGTGATGGTGTCTGTCGCCACAACTTTCACATTGTCGATGAACCATGAATATGTCAAGATATCGCTGCCGTTGTTATGTGCGCGGAATCTCAATCTGATATTCTGTCCTTGATATGCTGACAGGTCGAGTTGCACCGGCTCCTGGAACTGGTTGACCCATTCAGGTTGGTCTACGGCGTCCCAGAGTGTTATCCATGAGCCCGTGTTGGTGTTCAAGACATCCACTTTATAATGGTCGTGGTATGCTGCAATTCCATATTGGCAGAATGTCTCAAAGGTGAGTGCTGTCGGGCGGTTGATGGTCATTAAAGGTGTGACGAGAGCCTCGTCCTGCGGGCCCCATTCTTCTGATTCATCCCATTCCACGCCTGCCATTCTCTCGCCTTGTGGAGGCACCACATAATATTCGTCGCCGAAATAGTTGGTGGCGTATTCTGCTCTGAATCTGTACCAGCTGAACCAGCTCATGTTGAGTGATTCTATCGACCAGCCCGCTGGCGGGAACTGCTCTTCCTCAAAGCCTTCGAGAAGGATAGGAGCCTGCCAGTCCCAATGCAAGTAGTATGGGTCTGAATCGGCTGTGTGACCGAGTTCGTCTGCCATGTGGAACACGATGCTTGCTGTAGTGTGATTAGGCTGTGCCGGCAATGTGGCTGTAAAGTCGTAATTTGCCTTTGCCGATTTGGTCAGTGTGATATCATGTGATTGTCCGTCGATGGTGTATGTCGCCTGCATCTGATTCGGCACATTCGACTCGTCGTAAACTCTCAATGTGATGTCCATTGGGGTGTCTGCCCATGTCTGAGTGCCTTTGAGTGACACCACAACAGGCGGGTCGTTGTCTTGTGATGTCGAGTTGATATAGATGTCGTCGATGCAGAGGTTCCATCCGTAACCGCTCACGGCTTCGAATATGACGAAACCGTAGCCTTCAGGGCTGTCGAAAGTGTAGCTGTATTCATACCAGTCGCTGACGTCACCGACCACTGGCTCCATCATGGTGTTGCGGTGCACTGTGCCGAGCAAGGTACCATCGGCTATATCGGTGGTCGGGGAGTAGTACACGTTGATTCTGTCAGGACGGTTGATGTTGTTGTTGAAATTACGGAAAATCCAGTAACGTATGGTGTTATCCGTTGCGCTGAGCTGCATCTTAGGGGTGACCAATAATGCTGATTTGCCTTCCGGATTGGTGTAGCAGTAAAAACGTGCCATGGCTGTGCTTTCGTTGTGTGGGGTGCATGCCGGCCAGTCGTTGGAAGTGACGCGTTCATAGATGTAGTTGCCGTCTGTGGTGAAGTTCTGCCATCCCGCAGGTGGGAAAACACTGCCGTCGAAACCTTCCATAATTGGGAAGGTGTTGATAGGTGCCAAAGCGGTGATGGTGAAGTCTGCCGACTGTGTAGGTGCCGAATGCGACGATGTCACGTCGAATGTTGCATGCACCTCCTGGTTATTGCTGAGGTTCATCGGCAGGGTGGCTTTTGCAACCAACTCGACAGAGGTGTTGTAGCCCAAACTGACCTGGCTGACCTGTGCGCCGCCCTGATAGAACTCCATCGGCAGCGAGCATGTGTTTGCAAACTGGTATGTGTCGCTCTGCTCGCCGGTGTTGCTGAGCAGGAAACGTAGATAAACCAACTCGCCGAAAAATGCTATAGTATCAGCCGTTAGCTGTTCCACATTGAAATAATACTGCGCTGTCTGTTCGATGATGACGTCGTCAATCGAAAGATACCAAGGTGAGTTGGTGGCTGTGCTGTGGAATCCAACATAAAAGGTTCCTGAGCTTGGAGCCTGGAATACGCCCGATGTCTGCTCAAACTGTTCGTTATCAATAATAAAATCAGGTATTACCGTGACTGTCATCGCTGATGGGGTTGCGCTCGCACCGGCCTTGATTTCAAGGTTGAAATGGTCGACATGCCATGTTGAATACCAGAACGAGACGCGGTAGTAGTTGCCTGCTGTCACGTTGATTTCCTTGTATGTCCACACGTCGGAGTTATATGATGCGTACATATACCATTCGCCTGTATGAGGCTTGCGTCCGCGGGCTTCGTTGTCGTCAGGGATGATTGTGCCGGCTTTCCATCCGTTGTCGCTGCAAATCCAGCCCACAGGAGCCTGGCCGACAGTGTTGCCTGTCTCAAATCCTTCTTCCATAATGACTTGCGCGAAAGCCATCGTGCTGATGAACAATGCAATAAATGTCAAGTAAAATTTTCTCATATTTTGTAGATTTTAGATTTATTTCATTATTATTTAAGTTCTTTAAGTCTGTTTTTCGCATAAAAGTTGCCTTGTTCAGCCGCTTTTTGATACCATTTTATGGCCTCTTGCTTGTTTCTCTTGACTCCAATACCATGGTCGTAGCATTTGCCAACATTAGCTATACCGTAATCACTGCCCAATTCAGCTGCTCTCATATAATACTCAAAAGCCTTTTTCTTGTCTTTCTTTACAACTTTGCCTTTCTCATAAAACAATCCTAAGTTGTTGTAAGATGGTGCATGATCTTGTTTCGCTGCCTCCGTATACAATTCATAAGCTTTTTTGTAGTCGGATGTAACTCCATAGCCATTCTCGTAGCAATATCCCAACATGTGTAACCCTCTTGCATTATTTTGGTTGGCAGCTTTTTCATACCATTTAACGGCTTCTTCATAACTGTGATCTATGCCATAATTAAAGCCATAATATAGATCTCCGATATTTGCATCAGCATCAGAATAGCCCATCTCAGAGGCCTTTAAATACCAAGTAAGTGCTTTTTTATTGTCTTTGTCTACGCCAATCCCATATTCATAAAAATGGCCAATATTGTTACACGCAATCATATTGCCCTGATCCGCAGCCATTTTCTCCCATTTAAATGCCTCTTTTTCGTCTTTTTCCACTCCCAATCCTTTTGCATAACAATAGCCCAGATGATGTTGTGATTCGGCAAATCCTCTTTCAGCGGCATAGCGGTATAATTTTACGGCCTCTTCTTTGTCCTCTTTGACACATTGTCCATAATAATACCAAGTGCCTAATGTGTTTTTCGCTGGCAGAAATCCATTGTTGGCTGCTTTTGTTAACCAAAAGAGAGCCTCGTCGCATTTTTCCGTTCCTTTGTACGACTTGGCTAAATTATACATCGCGACATCATTGTTTTGCTCGGCGGCTCTCTGGTACCATTCCAGTTTTTCATTGCCTTTGCAGAAAAGAGCTCCGTAAAAGTTTTGAGCCCCAGCCAAGCCTTGATCCAATGCCAACTGGCACCATCTAAGACTTTCGAGGGAGTCTTTTTGCACACCTTGACCGTAATAATAGCAATATGAAAGGTTGATCTGTCCTGTGGAATTGCCTTGTTCCGCCGATGTTCTGAACCACTGGACGGCTTTCTCATAGTCTTGCTCGACGCCTTTGCCTGTATAATAACAAGCTCCGAGGTTGTTTTGAGCCGCTGCGTCGCCGTCTTTTACAGCCTCTTGAAACACCTCAACCGACTCGCCGAAATCGACAGTGGTGTTATATTCAATGGCGATGGCCTCAGCAAGCGGATACAAGCCTACATATTGTCCGTAATAATAAAGTTCCTCATAGTCCTTGGCAATACGGACGGTGAGTCCCAGCCTGTCTTTCGCGTTATCCTGACCGTATCTGTTTGTCAAGGTTAGCTCATAGCCTTTCTTGCCTTTCATCGTTATTGGGTAATAAAACTCCGTCGAACTGAAGTCGGGATGTGAGATCTTCAGGTATGAGGCGTAATAGCTTATGTAAAGCCAGACTTCGCCTACCTTGTTCTCAACCAGGATATACGTCTGCGCATCGCCCTGGAATAGCAGTCGGGCACGTTGCTGTTCGCTGATGTTTTCCGTTTTTATCTTTAAAACAGAGAATGGCTTGTCGTTGTCATCATATTGATAATCAGGGTCATCGTTGATGTTTACAAAACCGACGACTTCCTTGAACGAACCTGGCTTCACCTCGAGTTGCGACAATGCCGGAATCGTCAAAAGCACTGCAATTATTAGGATAAAAGTCTTTTTCAAGATATATTTTATATTTTAACCTTGCAAAGATATAAAAAAGTTTGTACTTTTGTATCATGAAAAATAATATTTTAATAATCTTGGCTCTGATAATGTTTTCCTGTGCGAAATCCCCAGAGCCGCTTTATCCAGTGCCGACTGCCGAGCAGCTCGAATGGCAAAAAATGGAGACTTACGCTTTTATCCATTTCGGTCTCAACACCTTTAACGATATGGAATGGGGCTATGGTGACACTCCTGCATCGACTTTCAATCCAACTGACCTCGACTGCGACCAATGGGCTGCAACGCTTAAGAAAGCAGGCATGAAAGGTGTGATTCTCACCGCCAAACATCACGACGGATTTTGCCTTTGGCCGACAAAATCAACGGATTACAATATCTCTAAATCACCTTATAAAAATGGGGAAGGGGACCTGGTTAGAGAGCTTTCTGACGCTTGCCGCAAATATGGTTTGAAATTCGGAATCTACTGCTCGCCTTGGGATAGAAACAACGCTCGCTATGCTTATCCGGAGTATGTTGAAACCTATCATCAACAGATTCAGGAACTGACAAGCAATTATGGTCCATTGTTTGAGTTCTGGTTTGACGGCGCCAACGGTGGCAACGGCTACTATGGCGGCGCTAACGAGACACGCTCCATCGACCCTGACAACTATTATGATTATCAACGTGCTAAGGATACCGTGCTTGCACATAATCCTACTGCTATGATTTTTGGTGGACCTTATCAAACGGTACGTTGGGTTGGAAATGAGAAAGGCTTTGCCGGTGCCACAAACTGGTGCAATGCCCCTGTAATCACTAGTCAGACTAATTTGAAAATCAACACTTATGGCGATGAAAACGGCACCGAATGGCTGCCTGCAGAAGTCGATGTGTCGATTCGTCCCGGCTGGTTCTATCATCATAATGAGGATTCAAAAGTGAAGTCTGTTGATGAGCTGTGCGACATCTATTACCAAAGTGTCGGACGCAACGCCAACCTTTTGCTGAATTTCCCTGTCGCACTTAACGGCAAGATTCATCCCATCGATTCGACAAATGCAGTTGGTTTTTATGAAAAGATATCTAATGAATTAGGTCACAACCTTTTAGCTAACGCTAAAGTTAAAGCCGACAATGAACGTGGTCGTCGTTTTTCAGCCTCAAAAGTCAATGATGGCGATCCTGACACATATTGGGCCACCGATGATGACTATCCTTACGGAACCATTTCATTTTCAATGGATAAGCCTGTCGTAATGAGTCGCGTCATGATACAGGAGTATGTCCAACTCGGCCAGCGTGTGAAATCGTTTTATCTTGAAGGCGCTCTCGATGGCGAATATTTCCCGATTCGCACTTACGACACAACTTCAACGGTAGGTTATAAACGCATCGTGCGCTTTGATCCTGTTGAACTCGACAAACTGATAATATATTTTGATGAAAGTCGCGGACCGTTGTGTATCAGCAACATAGAAGCTTATTGATTTCCAAAACCTGAGGCTCAACAGGCTTTTTGCCGTCGTTGTAAATCACGAAATCGGCTTTTGATAATTTGTTCTCTTCGCTCATCTGCAGGCGCATTCTTGAGCGCACATTCTCTTCGGTGCAGTCGTCGCGCTTCATAACTCGCTGTAAACGAATGTCTTCTGGCGCCGACACAAATATTATCTTATCGAAATATTTGCCATAATTCTTCTCAAATAAAATCGCTGACTCATAAAGCACATAAGGCGATGTCTGCTGTTCGCACCACTCGTCAAAATGTTGATTCAGAGCAGGATAGAGCACCGATTCGATAAACTTCATCGCCTCTTCATTCTTAAAAAGATGATAGGAGAGGAGCTTCCGGTTTAAAGTGCCGTCTTCAAAATACACTTCTTCGCCGAATCTGTTGACAATCAGTTCTTTAACGGAAGGGATGAGGTATAGTTTTTTGGTTTCATCATCGGAATAGAACACCGGGATGCCGAGTTTTTCAAACATCTTGCAAACGTAGCTTTTCCCGCTGCCGATGTTGCCGGTGATTCCAACCTTTTTCATTATTTCACGATTATGTATTCCACCTCTTTCGGATTGATGCCGATAATCTGTGTGTTGTTTGGTGAAAGCACCAATTCAACAGGCAACATATCGTTGAAAAATATGTCCGTCGTGTCGACAATGGCCTTAAACGACATGCTGTTGATGATGGGGTAGTCTTTCATGGCGACGATGTATCTGACGCTGACCTTGTCGGGATACAGATGCATTTTCACGTTGCCAGGAACGGTTATCGGTATCACCACCTCCGATTCGGTGTATTTTTCAACATTTACTGACACTTCCACCTCTGTGATGTCGGTTTTCAACATCTCATCCAAATCGATTTTGGCTTTTGCCACGATGTTTTGGTTCACATTTTTTCGTGTGACGGTTTCGGTTTTGATGAATTTGGTCCTGTTCACATCATCCACTGTGCCGTAAATGATAATGGAATCAGGTGTTGATGTCGGCTCGCCGTAGTAATTGAACTGACGTTCGAACAAGAAGCTGGTTTCAGGCACTATTTTCACCTTTTTCGAAGCCAGACGGCTCATTCGGAAATATTGTGTGTCGTCGGTCAGCTGGATGTCGTTGCTGTTTGACGCCAGGTAATCCGCTATCTTTTCAATGATAGCTCTGCTGCTGTAAGAATAAACATATTCCTCTGTTTTCTTGTATTTTACCTCTTTCAGAGAGATGTCGATCTTACGGTGTTCTTTCTTTCTGAAATAGTAATTCAGCAACTTGAATCCCGATGTCGTCACAGTCGCGCTCACCTCCTGATCGTTGTCGGAAACTATTTGCGAGGCGGGAATGTCGACATAATGAATGGCAAAAGGAACAGTCACGGTATAAGTGTCAGACAGCTTGATGATTAGCCATAATAAAGCGGCGACGAGCATAAAAACCAACATCCCGCTGATGCTGCTGACTCTTTGTTTATGTTCTTCTTTTGCCATTCTTATGAAAGTTTAGCTAAAAGCTATTATTTCTTTATAGCTGGTGTAGCCACGATAGCTGATTTCTCGACTTCGATCTTCACGTTGTTGTCGATAGAAACGAGCACTGTTGTCTCTTTCACTTCCATCACTTTGCCGTGGATGCCGCCGATTGTGACAACGTCGTCGCCCTTCTGGAGAGCCTCACGGAATTTCTGTTCCTCTTTCTGTTTCTTGTTTTGTGGACGGATGAAGAAAAGCCAGAAAATCACGAAAATCGCTACAATCATGATGAGGCCTGAATAACCGCCGCCTTGCTGTGGCTGTGCAGCCTGAAGTAAAAACATGCTTAATGTGTTCATATTAATTATTTTAAAGATTTAACATTCAAAATTAAAAATTGTCAACTGTTTGAACCTGAGCCTTGAATTTCAATATTGTCTCCGAAGGGTTGGTGTTTGCCTTTACGATGACTCTTTTATTCTGAAATCCTTTGTGACCTTTGCTGTCGTAAGTAAGGCTTATGCCGCCTTCATCGCCTGGTTTTATAGGCTCTTTCGGGAATTTAATGTCGGTGCAGCCGCATGTCTTCTCGACAGCGCTGATAATCAGCGGAGCATTGCCGGTATTCTTGAATTTATAGGTAAACGACACCTGCTCGCCCTGAATCATTTTGCCGAAATCGTGCTCCAGAACCTTGAACTCAATCTTAGGCTCCTTGTTGTTCTTGCTCTCTGTAGCCGACGCCGGATTATTCACCAAACCCGTATTGATCTTGCTGCCATCATCACCGCAAGACCACATCAAAATCGCCATAAATATCGGTAAAAATCTTCTCATCATTTAAACTTCTAAACTATTAAACTATTAAGCTATTAAACTATTAAACTATTAAACTATTAAACACTACCGCCCTGAGTTCCAAATCATTACACTTCCTTTATACTTATAATTCTGTGTCTCTCCTTTGCATTCCAAAACGTAGAAATATGTTCCGTCAGGCAGCTTGCCGCCATCCCAGTCGTTTCTGTAATCCTTTGATTCATAAACTGTTCGACCCCATCTGTTAAAAACCACAAGCTTATGGCTGAGGAAATACTCGTTCAAATTGTTGATAGGCTTGCCTTCATCGCCGTATCCGATCTCGAAATAATCGTTGACGCCGTCGCCGTTAGGGGTGAAGATGTTAGGGATTCTCAGCCTTACTGGAAGAGCCTGAATGCTGCCGTGGAAGGTGGTGTCGCATCCGTAATCGTTAGTCACTGTCAGCATAGCGTTATATTGACCTTCTGTCGTCACCGTGACTTTCGGTCGCTCGCTCGGGAAGGTGATGTCATATCCGTCGAACTCCCAGAAATAATTTGAAATTTCAATGAGAGAATCTTGTCCGTGATAATCGGTGCTGTTGTTGGTAAACCACCATGTTACGAAGGGTTTGTCAAGGTAAACGGTGTCGGCCGGGTCGGAGAAAATCTCGACATTCGGATTCAGATGAGCTCTGAGGCGCACGGTGTCGGTCTGCGAGCATCCGTACTCGTTGGTGACCGTCATCGTGTAGTTGGTGTAGGCGCTCAAACCCATAGCAATCTGAGGGTCATCCAGATATTGGATAGGCTGAATCGGGGCGTTCCAGTGATATGTGAATGATGAATATCCGCCTCCCGAAGCGGTTGCCTTTGCCTTTGCGGTCTTTCCGTTGTCGTCACTCTTATCAGAGCAGGTCAACGAGAGTTGTTCGAAAGCGATGTTAAACTTCGGGCGCATTGTTATTGTTATGCTGTTGTTGCACACGGGCGTGCCGGAAGCTGTATTCCAAACATAGACGTCGTAAACCGAGTTGTTCTCAGTGATTGTTGCCAATGCCGACGGTCCGTCGCTGATAGTGTCGCCTTTGTGAATCCATGCATACGAATAGTTGATGTTCATATCAACGCTCATCAAAATATCGTCGTTCCAGCACACCGGCATAGTCACTCCGTCTTCAAGATGAATCTCACATTGAGCCTTTATCTCGTTGAAAGAGAATAGTATAGCAATAGCTAACAAGATGATTTTATATGACTTCTCCAATCTTTTCATTTTATAATCATTAACTTGCAAAAATAATAAATTTCTTTTAATTAATGTGGAAATTGTAAAAATATTGTCTGTGATCGTCATTTCCACAATTTGTCGGAGATTCCTCCGATGCGGTCGGAATGACAGCATTCATGTCAAAATGGCAGATTTGATCTTTTGGATTACTTTTTGATGTATTTAAAGCAAAACAATAGAAAGGAGAAAAAACAATGAATAACAACCAGTTTAACAATCAACAGAACGGACAGGAGAGGGCTTTGGACCGCTTTGCGCGAAACCTCAACGAGCTCGCCGAGAAAGGCAAACTCGACCCGGTGATAGGCCGTGATGAGGAGATACGTCGAGTGCTTCAGATCTTGTCGCGACGCACCAAAAACAACCCTATATTAATAGGTGAGCCTGGTGTGGGTAAGACGGCAATAGCCGAAGGTCTTGCTCAGCGTATCGTGAGCGGCGACGTGCCTGAGAACCTGAAGTCGAAGAAGGTGTATTCCCTTGATATGGGCGCACTTATCGCTGGCGCAATGTACAAGGGCGAGTTTGAGGAACGTCTGAAATCGGTCATCAAAGAGGTGGTCGAGAGCGAAGGCGAGGTGATACTTTTCATCGATGAGATTCACACTCTTGTTGGCGCAGGCGGCGGTCAGGGCGCTATGGATGCTGCAAACATCCTCAAGCCGGCACTGGCGCGTGGCGAGTTGCGTGCAATAGGCGCTACAACACTCAACGAATATCAGAAATATTTTGAGCAGGATAAGGCTCTTGAACGTCGTTTCCAGATCGTGATGATCGATGAGCCTGACGAGCAGTCGGCAATATCGATTTTACGTGGCCTGAAAGAGAAATACGAGACACATCACCAGGTGCGAATCCTCGATGAGGCTATCATCGCGGCTGTGGATCTGTCAATACGTTACATCTCCGACCGTTTCTTGCCGGATAAGGCTATCGACTTGATCGATGAGGCGGCTTCACGTCTGCGTCTGCAGATAAACTCGGTGCCAGAGGAACTGGAAGACGTGCAGCGTAAGATCCGTCAGCTTGAGATCGAACGCGAGGCTATCAAACGTGAGAACGACAAGAAGAAAGTAGAGGAGTTGACTAAGAGTATCAATGAATTGGATAAGCAACGCCAGGATATCCGCATGCGTTGGGAGACCGAGCGTGGCTTTGTGGAGAAGATTCAGAAAGAGAAGAAAAACATCGAGAACTATAAATACCAAGCCACTGTTGCCGAACGTGAAGGCAACTACGGTAAGGTCGCTGAGCTGCGTTACGGTAAGATTGCCGAGTCAGAGGCTGCGATAGCTAAAGCTAAGGAACAGCTCATTAAGGTTCAAGGCGATCATCCTCTCGTCGATGAGGAGGTGAAAGCCGACGATGTGGCTGAAATCGTGTCACGTTGGACCGGCATCCCGGTGCATAAGATGATGCAGAGCGAGCGTGAGAAGCTGCTGAACCTCGAGTCGGAGCTGCATAAACGTGTCGTGGGACAAGACGACGCCATCGCCGCTGTCTCCGATGCCATCAGAAGGAGCAGGGCTGGCTTGCAGGACTCGAAACGACCTATAGGTTCGTTCATCTTCCTGGGTACCACCGGTGTCGGTAAGACCGAGCTGGCAAAGGCATTGGCTGAGTTTTTGTTCGACAACGAGAACAACATGGTGCGTATAGACATGTCGGAATATCAGGAGCGTCATACCGTGTCGCGTTTGATCGGTGCGCCTCCAGGATATGTAGGTTACGAAGAGAGCGGCCAACTCACAGAGGCAGTGCGTCGTAAGCCATATTCGGTGGTGCTTCTCGACGAGATCGAAAAGGCTCATCCTGACGTATTCAACATCCTGTTGCAGGTGCTCGATGATGGCCGTCTGACCGACAACAAAGGCCGTTTGGTCGACTTCAAAAACACCATCATCATCATGACGTCGAATGTGCCAGAAGGCGAGCTTCGCAACCACTTCCGTCCTGAGTTCCTGAACCGTATCGATGATATCATCGTGTTCAAGCAACTCATTGAGGAACAAATCGTTAGCGTTGTCGCAATGCAGTTCAACAAAGTCAAAGAGATGTTAAAGCCAAACGGCATCGACATCACCATGACCGACGCCGCGATGAAATACATGGCAAAGATCAGCTATGACCCGCAATACGGTGCACGACCGGTGAAACGTATGATGCAGCGTGAGATGCTGAATGAATTGTCGCGTATGATCATTGCCGACAAGGTCAACAAAGACAAGCCTATCACGGTTGATTACTACGGTAATGGGCTGGTGTTTAGAAATTAGCCATTAGCCGTTAGCCGTTAGGGACGGACTGCGTCCGTCTGAATTTAAAAACATCCATGGTTTTTAATAAGCTGTGGATGTTTTTTTATGAAATCTCTTGACATTTTGGAAAAAATGTTGTATATTTGCACCATGTTTTCTAACACTAAAAATTTAAATTTATGAAAGAAGATAAGATTGTAATTTATCAGACTGAAGACGGGCAAACACAGATAGATGTCCGCTTGGAAAATGAAACTGTATGGTTGACACAGGCTCAAATGGCTGAATTATTCCAGACAGATAGAACTTCTATTGTTCGTCACATCAACAACATTTATAAAGTTGAAGAATTGGATCGTGAGGCAACCTGTGCAAAAATTACACAAGTTCAAACTGAAGGTAAAAGAAGGGTTTCGCGTAATATTCCATACTTCAATTTGGATATGATAATCTCCGTTGGATACAGAGTGAATTCGAAAAGAGGTATCATATTCCGTCAGTGGGCCAACCGCATATTGAGAGACTATCTCATAAAAGGTTATGTCGTAAATGAAAAAATTCGTCGCAATCAGATTGGCGAGTTGCGCCAACTTGTTCAGATGGTTGGTCGCATTTCTTTGGTTCCTCAACAACAATGGTATTCTTTATCGTGAAGATGGATCCAAACGTCTTGCCGACAACACTCTTGTAGCTTTAACTCTAATGATTGCTGAAAGCAAACCAGAAGAGAAAGATGTAATGGTTAAAGTGGTTGTGAATCTGATAAACCAGAAGAACTGATATCTTATTTATAAGTGATAGAATAATTTGTTATTTTTGCACAAAAATAATGTTAAACTTCGCCGCCATCGATTTCGAGACAGCCAACTGCGAGCCGACCAGTGTTTGCAGCGTGGGAATCGTCGTGGTTCGTGACGGAGTGTTCACTGACAGCTTTTATTCACTGATTCAGCCGGAGCCGAATTACTATAATTATTGGAACACTCGAGTGCACGGTTTGACTCAGCGTGATACCGAGGATGCGCTGGTGTTTCCATACGTCTGGGAACAGATTGAGCCGCTCATTGAAGGTTTGCCGCTCGTGGCTCACAACAGTCCGTTTGACGAGGGATGCCTGAAGGCTGTTTTCCGTTGTTATCAGATGGATTACCCTGATTATCAGTTCTTTTGCACTTGCCGCGCTTCGCGAAAACATTTCGGGAAACTGCTTCCAAACCATCAGCTTCACACTGTCGCGGAGGCCTGCGGTTATCATCTTGAGAATCATCACCATGCGCTTGCCGATGCAGAGGCTTGCGCGTGGATAGCAAGAGAGTTGCTATAAACTAAAAAAGCACCGGTGTCCCAGTGCTTTTTGTTGTTTTTGAATCTTTCGAAACTATTAAGCTTCGGTCTCAGCTGGTGCTTCCTCTGCTGCTGGAGCCTCTTCTGCAGGAGCTTCCTCAGCGTTCTCGGCTGCTGCTGCGGCTGCTGCCTGTGCTGCGAGCTCTGCCTTCTTCTTGGCAATCTCCTCAGCGCGAGCGGCGTTAACCTTGCTCTCAGCTTCGATTCTAGCCTTCTGGTCAGCTTTCTTCTTGTCGGCTTTTGCCTTGATTTCGCTAGCTAACTTGGCTTCTTTTTCTTTCATCCATGTCTGGAACTTGACCTCAGCCTGCTCCTCTGTCATAGCGCCCTTCTGAACACCGATCATGAGGTGCTTCTTGAGCATGACACCCTTCTTGGAAAGGATTGAACGGACTGTGTCGGTTGGCTGAGCACCCTTGTTTAACCAATCAAGAGCTTTGTCAAAATTAAGATTGATCTCAGCTGGAACTGCTACAGGATTGTAAGTTCCGATTTTTTCAATAAATCTACCATCACGAGGTGCGCGACCGTCTGCAATTACAATGTGATAGAAAGGCTGACCCTTTTTACCATGTCTCTGTAATCTGATTTTTGCTGGCATAAAATTACTTTTTTAATTGATTTATAATTAGTTAACTCAAACCTACCCGAGGTTTGCGGGTGCAAAAGTACAAAAATTTTCAACATCAACAACATTTTCATGAAAATATTTATATAAATCTTTGATTCTCAAACTGTTTAAAAATTTTAAAAATTAATGACATTTTTCCAAAAATTTCCTTATCTTTGAAAGTTGATTTCATCGCAAAAATAGCATTGATTTTCAATGACAAATTAAATAATAATCGCCGACAGCTAATGGCTAATAGCTAATAGCTAATGGCTAAAGACTAAAAATATGTTTCTGATTTTTGACACCGAAACGACAGGCTTGCCACTGCTGAAAAACGCTCCGCTGACCAACTTCGACAACTGGCCGCGAATGGTCCAGATTGCATGGCAACTGCACGACGAACTCGGCAATTTCGTTGAGGCTCAGAATCATATAGTGCGTCCTGACGGCTTTGAGATTCCTATCAACGCCAAGATGGTGCACGGCATCTCCACCGAATATGCTCTCGAACACGGCGAGCCGCTTACCGATGTACTGAACATGTTCCTCAAGACTGCCCAAAAGGCTAAATACCTTGTCGGTCATAACATTAACTTCGACCTCAGCGTTGTCGGATGCGAGTTTCTGCGCGACCGTGGCGAAAACCCATTGGAGAAATGGAAGATTATCGACACCTGCACCGAGAAGACTGCCAATTTCTGCCAGTTCCAAGGCGGCGGTCATGGCAAGTTTAAATTCCCGAAACTTATTGATTTTCATAAACTTCTGTTCGGAGAAGATTTCAGCTCTGCTCATAACGCCTGTGCCGATGTGGAAGCTACAGCACGCGTATTCTTGGAATGTGTTCGTCTCGGAGTGCTTGACAATACTGATATTCCGGAAGGTGAGGAGTTCTTCAAAAAGTTCCGTGAGGCGAATCCAGACGTGATGAAAGCCGCAGGAATCGAGATAAAACCGAATTATGAGGTTCAAGAAGAGCCGAAAGAAGAGCCCAAAGCTGAAGAAAAACCTGCGGAAACACCTGCAGAATCTGATAAAATCAAGTTTACACACTTGCACGTCCACTCGCATTTCTCAATCCTTGACGGAATGTCGAAGATTCCGGATCTGGTCGATAAATGTCTGAAAAACGAGATGTATTCAATGGCTCTTACCGACCATGGTAACATGTTTGGCATCAAAGAGTTAGCTGATTATTCCGACAAGGTTAACGGAAAAGTTAAAGATAAAATCAAGGAGCAAGAGGCGATTTTAAAGAAGGAGGACGCGACAGAAGAGGAGAAAAACGCTGCCAATCAAGAGATTACGAAGCTGAAAGGTCAGTTTTTCAAGCCTATTTTCGGTACCGAGGCTTACTGCGCTCCAGTGAACATCGCAAAGCGTGACGGCCGTACCAACCGTGGCTGGCACCTTATCTTATTGGCGAAGAACAAAACCGGCTACAAAAACCTTTGTAAGCTGGCTTCCATAGCATATACTGACGGTTTCTACTACAACCCGCGTATCGACCACTCGCTTTTGGAGAAATATCACGAGGGAATAATCGCGAGTTCGGCTTGTCTCGGTGGCGAGGTGCCGCAAAAGATCATGAACGGCGACATCAAAGGCGCGGAAGAGACGATAATGTGGTTTAAATCGCTGTTTGGTGACGATTATTATCTTGAAATTCAACGACATAAGACCGACAAGCCCGGCGGCGACACTGAAGTCTATGCACGTCAGGTGGAGGTCAATAAGGTGATTTTGGAGTTGGCTAAGAAGACCAATACCAAAGTCATCTGCACCAACGACGCACATTTCGTGGAGGAGGAACACGGCGAGGCTCACGACCGCTTGATTTGCCTAAGCACTGGCAAAGACCTCGACGACCCGACACGAATGCATTACACCAAGCAAGAATGGCTCAAGACACCTGAGGAGATGTACAAGATTTTCTCTGATGTGCCGGAAGCCCTTGCAAACACTATGGAAATCGCCGACAAGGTAGAGTCCTATTCCATCAACTCCGACCCGATAATGCCGGAGTTCGACATCCCGAAAGAGTTCGGAACAGTTGAGGAATACAAGAAAAAATTCACCGAGGAGGACCTCTTCAACGAGTTCACGCGCAACGAACACGGCGAGGTGGTGATGAGCCAGGAGGCGGCAGAGAAGAAAATCAAGAAGATGGGTGGCTATGAGAAGCTGTACCGTATCAAACTTGAGGCTGACTACCTTGCGAAACTGGCATGGGAAGGCGCGAAGATGCGCTATGGCGACAACCTCACCGACGAGCAGAAAGAACGTATCATCTTCGAGCTGCACACCATGAAATCGATGGGATTTCCTGGTTACTTCCTCATCGTTGCTGATTATATCCGTGGTGCTCGTGAGGAACTGGGCGTTTCTGTCGGCCCGGGTCGTGGCTCAGCTGCCGGCTCTGTGGTGGCTTACTGCTTGAAAATCACTGATGTAGACCCTCTTAAATACGACTTGCTGTTTGAGCGTTTCCTTAACCCTGACCGTATCTCACTGCCCGATATCGACGTCGACTTTGATGATGACGGTCGCGGCAAGGTCCTCGACTGGATCACGCAGAAATATGGCAAGGAAAAGGTGGCGCATATCATCACTTACGGCACTATGGCTGCGAAATCGGCCATCCAGGATGTGAGCCGCGTGCAGAAGATTCCGCTTTCGGAAGTCGCAACGATAAAGAGTTTCATCCCTGACCGCAGTTTCCCGGATAATATCAAGGATGACAAGGGCAAATCGCCGAAGGTGAACCTCAAGAACTGCTATAAATACGTTCCTGAGCTGAAAGAAATGCTCAACGGCGAGGATGAAAACGTGTCCTCGATGCTCATTTATGCCAGCGAGCTTGAGGATACCAACCGTCAGATTGGCATTCATGCCTGCGGCGTCATCATCGGTGCTGACGATTTGACGAAGTTTGCACCGGTTTGTACCATCAAAGATAAGGATACAGGCGAGGATGTGCTCGTCACCCAATACGATGGACACGTTGTGGAGAACGTCGGTCTCATCAAGATGGACTTCCTTGGTTTGAAGACTTTGACACAAATCAAGGACGCTCTTGCGAATATCAAGAAAACCCACGGCATAGACCTCGATATCGACCATATCCCGATTGACGACAAGGAGACTTTCGCTTTGTTCAGCTCCGGCAACACCATCGGCACGTTCCAGTTTGAATCGCCGGGCATGCAGAAATATCTTAAGGAGCTGCAACCTTCTGTGTTTGAGGACCTTATCGCTATGAATGCCCTCTATCGTCCGGGTCCGATGGACTACATCCCGACGTTTATCGCGCGTAAGCAGGGCAGGGAGCCTATAGAATACGACTTCCCGGAGATGGAGAAATATCTCAAGGACACCTACGGCGTGACGGTGTATCAGGAGCAGGTGATGCTTCTGTCGCGACAGCTCGCCAACTTCACCCGAGGCGAGTCTGACACCCTGCGTAAAGCAATGGGTAAGAAGCAGATAGCTAAGATGATGGAGCTCAAGGACAAGTTCATGAAACAAGGTCAGGAGCTCGGTCATGACGCGAAGACTCTTGAAAAGATTTGGAACGACTGGGAGAAGTTCGCTTCGTACGCATTCAACAAGTCGCACGCCACATGTTATTCGTGGGTCGCATACCAGACAGCATATCTGAAGGCTCATTATCCAGCGGAATTCATGGCTGCGGTGTTGAACTCGAGCATTCGCGACGCAGAAGAGGTCGTCTTCATGCTCGACGAATGCAAACGAATGAAAATCAATGTGTTGCCACCGAATGTCAACAAATCTGAATATAAGTTCACCGTTGATGAGACTGGTAGTATTTACTATGGTTTTGGTGGTATCAAAGGCATCGGTGAAGTGGCAAATGCAATCAAAGAGGAACGTGAAAAGAACGGCCGTTATACTAGTTTTGCCGATTTCATGGCGAGGGTGGGAGCGAAGAGCCTCAACCGTAAGGTGTTGGAACAGCTTGCAAGAGCTGGCGCTTTCAGCGATTTCAACGAGCTTCATCGCGCAGCATATTTCTACATCGCTCCAGGCGAGAAGATGAACTTTATCGAGAAGTCGATAAAGCAGGTCAATGCTAGCAACGAGCGCAAAAACAACGCTCAGATCGACCTGTTCGGAGAGCTCGAGGCGGCGGGCGGCGACGACCTGTTCAAACTCGACATCCCAGAATGTGAGCATTGGTCGAACATAAAGATGCTTGACGAGGAAAAAGAAGCCATAGGATTCTACCTCAGCTCGCATCCGCTTGACGCATACGAATATACAATCAGGTATTTCGTTGACACCAAGCTCGAAAATCTGAAGAATGTCATAGAAACAAAGAAAGGCACGACGATTCATATTGCCGGAATAGTGACAAATTCAGCCGAGATGACTTCAAAAGCAGGTAAGCCTTTTGGTAAGTATGTCATTGAAGATCAGACGAGTAGCTATGACTTTGCGCTGTTTGGCGAGACATATTTGAAATTCCATCATCTGTTTGTCTTGGGAACACCTTTATATATTACGGGAATTGTCCAGGAGCCGTACTACAACAGGGATTTGCCAGATGACAAGAAACGTCCGAATGAGTTGAAAGTGTTGGAGGTCAAGTTGCTTGACGAGGTGTTTGATAAATCGAAGCGCGAGGCGAAATTTTATCTGGAAATCAACAAGTTGACGAGTGAGAATGTCAAAATTATCATCGATATCATCAAGGAAAACCCCGGAAATCAGCCGTTTTCTATGCTTTTGATTGACAAGGAGCATAATATGACGTGTTCAACACATCCTGAGAAAGGCAAGATCAACGCGGAGGCAGTTTTCAAAAAAATGAACAATTATAGCGATTTTGTAACTTACGATTTATTAAAATAATTATCTTTGCAAAAAATTGATTAAAAATTTAAATATTTAAAATTATGGCAGTACATATCACAGAACAGAACTTCGAGGAAGAAGTCTTGAAGTCGGAACTCCCAGTAATGGTTGACTTTGGCGCAACATGGTGCGGTCCTTGCCGCATGATTGCTCCTTATATGGATCAGATCTCTGACGAATATGCCGGAAAGGCAAAAGTGGCAAAAGTCGACGTCGACGAATGCCCAGGTATCTCAGCAAAATATGGCATCAGAAACGTGCCTACAGTGTTGTTCTTCAAGAACGGCGAAGTGGCTGAGAAACACGTCGGTGGCGCCCCAAAAGCAGTGTTTGAGGACAAACTGAAGAAGTTTATTTAAGGCTATAGGCTTTAGTCGTCATTTCGACTGGAGCGAAGCGGAATGGAGAAATCTCATGAGATTTCTCGACTTCACTTCGTTTCGCTCGAAATGACGAATTCATATATGTCATTGGATCAGAAAAATATCGCTCCTTTGGGGAGTCTCGAATTCCATGCCCGGCAGATTGTCGAGGGTTTCATCACAGGACTTCACAAGAGTCCGTTTCATGGGTTTTCAGTCGAGTTTGCGGAACATCGCTTGTATAACACCGGCGAGCCGATCCGTAATATCGACTGGAAACTTTATGGACGAACCGAAAAACTGTTTGTGAAACGTTATGAGGAGGAGACCAACCTCCGTTGCCAGCTTGTGATTGACACAAGTTCGAGCATGTATTTCCCTGTAAAACAAAAACTTGACTATCAGAATCCTAACAAGCTGTGGTTTTCAGTTTACAGTGCCGCCTCTTTGATGGAGCTGATGCGCCGCCAGCGTGATGCTGTGGGCTTGGATTTGTTTGACGATGACATCACGATTCACACTGACGCGAAGCTTTCTCCAGTGCATATCAATATGATTTACAACGAGATGGAGAAGCTTTTGCTGCCTTACGATAAGAGTCAAAAACAAACAACCAATGCGACAGCCTGTCTGCATAAGATAGCCGAGATGACGCACAAACGCTCTCTGGTCATCATTTTTAGCGACATGATTGACAGCCTTGAGTCACACGACGACTTGTTCGCCGCACTTGAACATCTGCGTTACAACAAGCATGAGGTGGTTCTGTTCCATGTTCACGACGGAATGCTCGAACAGAAACTTGAGTTCGAAAACCGTCCGTATCGTTTTGTGGACCTCGAATCAGGTGACGTGGTGAAACTCAACCCAACAGAGGTTAAGGAGAAATACGAGCAAATCATGAAGGCGCGTAAAGACGAGCTTTTGCGCCATTGTTACCAATACCAAATCGACTACGTTGAAGCTGACATCAACAAACTGTATGACCAAGTGTTGACAACTTATCTTATCAAAAGGCAGAAGTTATATTAAACCAAGTCATTTCGACCGAAGCCGATAGGCGTAGTGGAGAAATCTTCTAACAAATCTAATTATTCTCTACAATTTCCAAACCAGCTGCAGCTTTCCATCAGTTTTCACGTTTCCTTCAATCTTTTCCAAACCACTGCCAATCTCATTCACGTCACTGTAAATCGTGCAGCCGATCTTGGCGTTTATAGCAAGCCTACATCGGAGCTTCACTTTCCCTAAAAGATAGATTCTCATACCTTTATGATAAAAACTGCCGATTGAGAATGAATTCAGGACATCATTTTCGTAAGCATAAACGGCGCCACTCGGACTGTCAAACAAAGCATATCTGAAAGCAAAGCTAAACGGTTGATTTTCGGGATTGTACAATACATCTTGATATATCAGATATGATTTTGTCACGCCGGTGTTCTGCACATTGCTGACATTATATTCAACTCGGTTTTTCAATATGAAATCGTTGCCGACAGGGTAGGTGATGTGAAACCGCAGCGACATCTTGCGTTCGTGAATCAAATAACGCATGTAGGTGTTCTCACTCGGGCCGTTTTTCTCCTTGTCTCGGTATTTCAACTCAATGAAAAACAACGAATTACTGTTGATGTCATGGCTTATTTGCAGGTTGTATTCCTGACCGCGACTTGGTGCGTATGCGGAGTTTTTAAACCATTCTGACTCTGGGAAATCAGCGGTGGCGATAAGCTTCCATTTTGGCGCGAAAGTGATTGACGTCGAGAGGTAAAGACCTTTCTCATTGCGTGTGTTGCTGCCTGATGCGAAGGCATTGCTATACAAATTCTGATATTTCTTGTCGTAATATCTGTAAAACACATCAAACTCAATGTATCCCGCGGGCTGCACCGATGTTCCGAACAAAACCGCAGGTGCTTTGTTGTCGCTCATTGCCGCCTCACCGTAAAACGCCCATTTCTTCAGTACATAATAAAAGTCAACTCCTTGATTTACAAGTGTTTTGCCTTTAAAATAAAAGGTGTTGTACAGCCTAGGCTCAGGAATCAAGGCACTGCTTAGAATGGTTTTGTGAATCGTATATCCGATTTGATAATTTGAGCCTCTATAACTGATATTTCCACCATATAGCTGCTGCGTAATCACATGGCGGTCAATAAGTTCACCGTATGTCCGATGCAATCCTGTCTGTTGCAGCGCTGTCACATGCTGCTCATCATCTGTGCTGTCGTTGACACTTAAATTTGCATCGACTTTCTTGTTGGAGTAAAACACCGACAGTTCAAATCTCTTGTAGCTCAATGTGGTTGCAGCACCGCGCAGATAACCGCTTTCATTTGCCGACTTCGACGCACGAATCTTCTTGTTTTTTCTCAAAAGTGAGCCTCCGCTTGCAGCGAATGCCATCCCGGAACCCATCGTAAGCCCTTGCCCAAACACAATTTGATAGTCACCAAGTGCCAAAGTATTCACAAATTTAATGTCCCTCACAAGAAAATGAAACGAGGCGTAATCTATTGTCTTATATGCCTTTGAACCAATCATTCTCTTGATTGAATCATTGATTTTCGGAGTGAAGAGGTATTCGCCAGGATCTTTTTCAAGCGCAAAACCGGCCTCAATCTTGTCACGATAACTGAAGTTATATCTCAAATACAGTTTTTGCGGATTTCCAAGATATTTCTTGCTCGGATTTTTATACAAAATCGAATCGCTAACATCTTGATATCCGGCCTTTTTGTTAAAACATCGCTCGGTCTGGAATTGCGCCTGATGTTTGCCGTATTTTACCACATTTTTTAATCGTAGTTTCTCTTTTTCTTTAGGCCTTTCAAAACATATCAAGGGTTTCAGAATGTTGAAAGTCATCTCGTCAATGCCTTCGACAAATTTCAGCTCATCGAAGTTGACGATGTCGCCAAAATCTTTTCTATACGAATTTATATTATCAATAATAAAAATGTTAACTAAATGTAACTCAATGAGTTGGTTTAACTCATCCGGATTATTGATATTTATTTTATTCTCGCAAATGGTCCAATAATCCTCGATAAGTTCCGTATAATCGACGTCTTTATCAGAGTCGTCAACCATGCGTTCGATTTGGTCGATAATGAGGTCGTCAGTGATGGTGTTTTGTGCAAAAACCAAGCATGGCAATAATATTAAAATAGGTGTCAGAAATCGTTTCATAGCTTTGGTTCTTTAATTTTAAAAATCAGACTGCTTTGAAATGAAACGCCGGTGTATTGGTTCATTGTCGCTGAAACATCAATAACCAAGCGGTTTAACGTATATCCGACACCTACACTTGCCGTCGCAGGATTGGTGTGCACGCCAACACGGATGTAAAAATCCTGCAAGGTGTTGTATTCCAACCCGAAACGATAGTCGAGGCTCTTGTCGGAGTTGTATTCCACTTCCGAAGTAGCCAGGAAATCTTTTGTCACCTGATACGACAACCCGAATCTGAAAACTATTGGAATTCGTTCATTATTTATGGTTTTTAGTTTTACATTGATGGGGTTGAAGATATAAACTCCGATGCATAAATCTTTAGTAATATCAGATTGTATGCCGAATTCAAACGTCGCCGTTCGTCGTTTGACGTAATCGTCGGAAAACTTAAACATCAGATAATCAAGCTTTAAGCCCATTTTTAGATGTGGTCCGAAAGAGCGTGCGTATGCCAGTCCGAGTTTGTTTTCATTGAAATTTTCAAACCCGAATCGACTGTATGACAGCCCCAATGTACCGATTTTCATTGGCATGACGAGAGCGGTGTTGTAAAAACTAAGCTCCTTCATGAAAAACCGGTTTTCGTAAGATAATCCGACGCTGAAAAACCGATAATCGGCCATTCCAGCTGGATTGTTTTGAATGCTCCAGAAGTCGTTTAACGACACTGAACAATTGCCCATCGCATTGCTGCGAGCACCTGCAATACCTGATAAATCCCAGGAAAAGCAATGATAACCGAATAGGAATAATCCTATTAATAAAAGGTTTCTCTTCATTTTATTTAGTTTTTGTTGACTTATTTTTTGCAAAGATATACTTTTTTTCTGAAAAAAATATTAACTTTGTGCAAAATTTTTTGATATGGATTATGTTTTGATGATTTCAGCCATTGTGGTGATAATTATAGGTTTAATCGGTGATATTGTCCCGGGAATTCCTGGCACTCCAGTGAGTTATCTGGCATTGTTGCTTATACATTGGACCGACAGAATCAGCTATTCGCCACAATTCCTCTTTATGACAGGTTTGATATGTGCGGCGATTACCGTTCTCGATTATGTTGTCCCGGTTTGGGGCACTAAGAAATTCGGGGGCACCAAGGCCGGAACACGCGGAAGCACTATTGGTTTGATAGTTGGTGTTTTGGTATTGCCGATGCTCGGAATCGTCCTCGGACCTTTCGGTTTGATTGGAATTCTTGGCGGACCATTTGTTGGAGCTTATATCGGTGAAAAGATGGGCGGCACACCCGACAACAAGGCTTGGCGCTCGGCTTTCGGCTCGTTTATCGGCTTCCTCGCCGGCACATTAATGAAGATAGTTTACACTTTAGTCATTGGTTTTTACGTGATTAAAGATATTATTAATGCATTTTTTTAATTGATAATTATGAAGATATTAAAATCATTATTTATGGTTTTATTCCTGATAATGGGAATGAAATCCTTCGCATGCACTAACTTTCTGGTGACAAAAGGCGCTTCAGTTGACGGCTCGAATTTCATAACATACGCTGCTGATTCGCATATCCGTTATGGTGAGCTGTATTACACTCCGGCTGCTGACTGGGCAGAAGGTGACATGCGTACTATCTACGATCGTGGAACTAACGCTATAAGAGGTTATGTCCCTCAGCCGGCACACACATATCAGGTGGTAGGCTACATCAATGAACATCAAGTGGCTCTGGGTGAGACGACCTTCGGCGGCCGCGAGGAACTCATCGATCCTAACGGCCTCATCGATTATGGCAGCCTGATGTTTATGGCTCTCGAACGCAGCAAGTCAGCTCGCGAAGCCATCAAGGTTATCGCCGATCTGGTTGAAGAATATGGCTATGGCAGCGACGGAGAGACGTTCTCCATTTCCGACAAGGATGAGGTGTGGTACATGGAAATCATAGGAAAAGGCGAGGAGAAAGGCGCTGTCTGGGTGGCGATCCGCATCCCTGACGGATACGTCTCTGGTCACGCTAATGCCGCGAGAATACAGACGTTCCCACTGAGAGACGGAAAGATATCCATCACCGATAAAGACTGGAAAAAACTATATAAAAGCGATGTAGAGGTGATTTACAAGCACGACATCATCAAATTCGCACGCAAAAAAGGTTATTTCAACGGTAAAGACAAAGATTTCGACTTCAGTGCGGCATACGCTCCTGTTGATTTCTCTGCTGCCCGCATCTGCGACTTACGCGTTTGGGCAATGTTCAACGAGGTTTGCGACGATATGGACCAATATTGGGACTATGTGACAGGCAAAGACCTCACACATGGCCGTATGCCTTTGTATGTCAAGCCTAATCGCAATATCTCATTGACGGATATGATGTCGTTTATGCGTAATCATTATCAGGGTACTGAATTGGACAAAACTCTTGATGCTGGCGCAGGTCCTTTTGGATCGCCATATCGCTGCAATCCATTGTATTGGGAGTATAACGGTGTGAAATATTTCAACGAACGCAGCACAGAGACGGTGCAAACAGGTTTTTCATTCATCGCTCAATCGAGAAACTGGCTTCCTGATCAAGTGGGCGGCATTATCTGGTTTGGCGTAGATGACACTGGATCAACGGTTTATACACCATTTTACTGCTCGATATCAGAGGTGCCGATTGAATTCCGTGTGGGCAATGGCGACATGCTGACATATTCTGACAACGCCGCTTTCTGGGTCTTCAACCGACTCGCTCATTTCAAATATCTGTTCTACAATAGAGTTATCGGCGACATCCAGAAGGTGCAGAATGAGCTTGAGACAAGTTATCAAGAACAGGTTAAAGAGATTGACAGTCAAGCTGTTGATATGATAAATAACGGTGGCGAGATGGAAGCAATTGCATTTTTAACTGACTTCGCTGTCAAATCTGCCGCTAATACGGTATACAGATGGAAACAACTTGACAACTATCTGTTGGTGAAATATTTGGATAGCAACGTCAAACAAGAGGAGAACGGCGAATTTAAACGCAACGGACATGGATATCCTGCAAAACCTAAACAGCCTGGTTATCCTGATTCATGGAAGAAAAGGGTTATTGAGGAAACTGGAGATAAGTTCATAAGATGAGAAGCACCATACCTTTAGCGGAACGTCTGCGTCCTACCTCGTTGGACGGATACATAGGGCAGGAGCACCTTATTGGTCCGAATGCCGTGTTGCGTCGTGCCATCGAGAGCGGTCACATCCCTTCGATGATTTTCTGGGGACCTCCGGGAGTGGGCAAAACGACACTCGCATTTATCATCTCGAAACAGGTGAAACGTCAGTTTTTCGTGCTTAGTGCGGTGAGCAGCGGCGTGAAAGACGTGCGCGAGGTCTATGACCGAGCGCGCATGGCTCCGGAACCTCCGATTCTGTTTATCGATGAAATCCATAGGTTTTCTAAGGCACAGCAAGATTCGCTGCTCGGCGCGGTGGAAAAAGGCTTGGTGACGTTGATAGGCGCAACCACAGAAAACCCGAGTTTCGAGGTTATCTCTCCTTTGCTTTCGAGATGCCAGGTTTATATCTTGAAAGAACTTGAGAAAGACGACCTTAAAAAACTGATTGTCAGCGCAGTAGATGTGCTGAAAGAAGATTATAAAAAGAACATAATCATTGAAGAAGACGAGGCTTTGATGCAAATCAGCGGGGGAGATGCCAGGAAGCTGCTCAACGCCATTGATCTGGTGGTCGGCATGCTCGACGATGCATCGCCTAAGGCCAAGAAACTCGTCGTGAATAACGAGGTTACGACGAAATATATCCAAAGCAACCTGCTGAAATACGACCGTCTCGGCGAGATGCATTACGACATCATCTCAGCCTTCATCAAGTCGATTAGAGGCAGTGACCCTAATGCTGCGGTATATTATCTGGCTCGTATGATTGAAGCTGGCGAAGACCCGCTTTTCATCGCACGCCGTATGCTGATTTTGGCTTCCGAAGACATCGGGAATGCCAATCCCAACGCACTGCTGCTCGCAAACGCATGCTTCGACGCAGTGAACAAGATCGGTTGGCCTGAAAGCAGAATAATTCTTTCACAAACAGCCACATATCTCGCATCCTCGGCAAAGAGCAATGCCGCTGTTGTGGCAATAGACTCGGCACAGGCACTTGTCAAGAAAACAGGCAATCTCAGCGTGCCGTTACATCTTCGCAATGCCCCGACAAAGCTGATGAAAGACCTCGGTTATCACGATGGATACAAATATGCACACAGCTATCCGGGCAACTTTGTGGAACAGGAGTTTTTACCTGAAGAAATATCTGGCACACGTCTTTATTCGCCTCAAGATAACCCTCGCGAACTCGAGCTGCGCCGTTCGTTGAAAGCTAAATGGAAAGACAAGTATGGCTACTGATTCTAACCACATCGCTTCGATGTTCGACGATATAGCGCCGACTTACGACAAGTTGAACCATATCCTCTCACTGAATGTCGACAAGTCATGGAGGCGTAAGGCTGTGAAACGACTGAAAAAGTCATTGGCCAATGTAGCAAATCCTAAGATTCTGGATGTGGCTTGTGGCACCGCCGATTCAACAATTCAAATTGCGAAAAGCATTGTAAATGCTGAGATTTCAGGTATAGATATTTCTGACGGGATGCTGAAAATAGGAGAGGAGAAGGTTGAACAGCAGGGACTGTCAGATAGAATCAGTTTTTTAAAATCGCCAGCCGAAAACATTGATTTCCAAGACAATACATTTGATGCTGTATTTGTCGCTTTTGGAGTGAGAAATTTCTCTGACAGGATGAAAGGCTTGGGTGAAATAATGCGTGTATTAAAGACCAATGGCACTCTGATGGTGCTGGAACTGTCTGAACCTCAGAATGTTATCGTGCGTTGGTGCTATAATCTCTATTTTAAAAATATACTGCCTTTCATCGGAAAACGTGTGTCAGGAAATGCCGGCGCATATCGATATCTTCAGCAGACTGTAGAGAAATTTCCGATGCCTAAGGAGTTTATGGATATGTTGAAAACGATTGGTTATCAAGATGTTAAACATAAGGCATTATCTTGTGGATTATGTCGTATTTATCAAGCAAACAAGATTTAAAATGAGTGAAGTGAAGTTTAAATATTGGATTCAGGCGGCCCGACCGAAGACTTTGTTGGTGTCGATGGCGCCAGTTATTATGTCGATTGCTATTGCCTCTAAATATATTACAATCAAGTGGTTGCCGGCAGTAATCTGTCTTGTTTTCGCTGTGATGGCACAGGTTCTTTCCAACTTTGTCAACGACTACGCCGACGGTTTGAAAGACGCTGACAATGAGCGACTAGGACCGCAATATATGATTTCTTCCGGACTCATCTCGCAACAACAGATGCGGCGCGGAATCATCGTCTGGGCAATCTTGACGTTTATTGTTGGCTGCACCCTGTTATATTATGGCGGCTGGATACTGCTGCCGTTCGGAATCGTCATCATGTTGTGTGCAATAGCGTATTCAGGAGGACCGTTCCCGCTTTCACGTCATGCCTTGGGCGATGTGGCTGTGCTGCTGTTTTACGGCATCGCACCTGTGGTTCTCACGTTTTTTATCCAGACAGGATTTGTCAACTGGCAAATCATCATCTCAGGCCTCGCTATAGGCATTGTAGTTGATAACTTATTGATAGTTAATAACTATCGTGATGCTGAGAATGATGCAAAAAACGGTAAGAAAACCACTGTCACATTATTTGGAAAGACCTTGATGAGATATCTTTTCTATCTGAATCCGATAATTGCAATAATACTGATTTATCTGGTTTTTAAAAATAATATAATATTTTGGTATTTTATTCCATTTCTGATATATTCGGTTTTTGTAAGTTGCAAATTCGCTAAAGCTAAAGGAATGGAATTTAACAAACTGATAGGAATGGCGCCGCTTGAGGCGATAATTTTTGCTTTGTCAATAACAATATACTTAATATAAAATGTCAGAAAACTTAATAATCAAAGGCGATTCCAAGAAGGAACTTTATGAAAATCTTCTCCCGCAACTCAAAGCGTTGGTGGAAGGTGAAAACGATATTATTGCCAATATGGCTAATGTTTCAGCATGCCTGAAAGACACTTTTAACTTCTGGTGGGTGGGTTTCTATCGTGTGATAAACGATGAACTTGTGCTCGGTCCATTCCAAGGCCCGTTGGCATGCACACGTATCCGTAAAGGCAAAGGCGTCTGCGGAACAGCTTGGCAAAAGGCGGAGACAGTTGTCGTTCCTGATGTCGACGAGTTTCCAGGTCACATCGCATGCAGCAGTCTTACCAAGTCTGAAATTGTAGTGCCGATTTTCAAAGGAAATGACGTCGTCGCAGTTCTTGATATAGACAGCGAAAGACTTGCCAATTTCGATGAAACGGACAAGTCTTTCCTTGAGGAATTGGTAACTTATTTTACACTGTAAGTTTCTTATGCGCGTGAGCCTCAACGACATTGATCGCATAGTCGCCTAACTTCTCGCACTCGCAGATGATATCCATATACTGCACGCCGGCCTGGTAGTTGTAGTGATGCTCGTTGATATCGCTGACATTGGCTTCCTTAAGCTGTGTACGGTAGTTATTTATCTCATTCTCAATATTTAACGACTCGTTAGGGTCAACGAGACCTTTGTCGTCGTCAAGGATTCTCTGCATTTGCTCCAAAGCTCTTTCGCTAAGTTCAAACATGTGGTGGATGTGAACCTTTTGTTCTTCGGTAAAGTGCTCATTTTTGTTGTGCTTCTGGTTGATTGTACGAGCCATATTGAAGCAGCTGTCGCCGATACTCTCGAGCTCACCGACTTCACGAAGCATATAACGGATCTTGGTCTTACTGTCAGGACTAAGATGACCCTCAGTGACCTTATTCAGATAATTGGCAATTTCGATTTCCATATTGTCGGAAATGCCTTCATACTTCTCAATCCGAGCATATAATTTGCTAAAATCCTCGTCAGTTTTTGTCTCAAAAAGCAAAGTCGGGATAAAACCAAACATCCTGTTGGTGCGTGTCGCAAACAAGCTGATTTCTTTCTGAGCCTGCAAAATCGATAGCTCTGCCGTTGACAAGAGACCGCCAGAGATAAACTTCAATCTCGACTCTTCTTCTTCCTCCGAGATATTTGGCTTGATAATGTGGCATACGAAACGCTCAATGTATGGCACGAATCCGATAAGCAACAAAGTGTTAGCAACATTAAAACCGGTGTGGAAGGTCGCCAAGGCAATTATACTGCTGTCAAAACCGACAAGTGAATTGACGAAATCTACAATAGGATGGAAGAATATCAAAGCCCAGGTAACACCAATCAAATTGATGCTTAAGTGTGCGAAAGCGGCTCGTTTTGCCTGAGTGTTAGCACCAATGGCTGCGATATTTGCAGTGATTGTCGTTCCTATGTTCTCGCCAAGCACCATCAAAATACCTTGCTGAATGTTAAGAATGTTTGTGAAGCATAATATCATGGTGAAAGCCATGGTCGCTGCACTTGACTGAAGGCAGAGGGTCAAAGCTGTTCCCAAGATTAGGAATAAAAATCCATTCCAAAATGTCGGTTCACTGAAACGTTGTATGAATTCGCTGATAGCTGCATTAGCGTTAGGATCGTTGATAAAAGCCAATCCGGTTTCCTTAAGCGTTCCCAGACCTAAAAACAGGAATGCGAAGCCGAAGAGCAAATCACCGATGATACGGCGTTTTTTCAAGTAAATAAGCAAGATACCAAGCAAAAACGCTGGATATACAAAGAACGCCATGTTCAGTACGAATCCCAGCGACATAATCCATGCCGTTATCGTGGTGCCGATGTGAGCCCCCATAATCACCGAGATAGACTGCCCCAAGGTGATAAGCCCGGCATTGACAAATGAAACTGTCATCAATGTCGTCGCCGTTGATGACTGAACTACTGCAGTGACAAAAATACCAGAAAGCATTCCAGTAAAACGGTTCGTGGTCATGGTTCCAAGCACGTGACGCAGCTGTGGACCGGCCATCTTTTGCAAAGCGTCACTCGTCGCCTTCATTCCGTACATGAGCAAGGCGAGGCATCCGCAAAGCTTTAAAAATAAAAACAAAGTCATATCAAAACTTATTACTTCTTTTTCCTGTGTTGTAAACGCTCTTCGAGGCTGCTGAAACTGCAGTTTTTGCTAGGGACATCAACACAATGTTCATAATTGTCGAAGTTCAGTTCGACAATCTTAACCGCTTCATAAAACTGTTCTTTGTCAAGCTTCATCAGCTCGTAAATCTTGTCTGCCAGCCAAAATTCTTCAATAATCTTCTCGTTGAGATCCAGGAGTTTCGCCATCTTTATCGCTTCTTGCAACTTAATCTCTGACAAACCATTCTCCTTCCTGTTGTATTTCGATTCTGACATAAGCAACGACTTGGCCATTGTTGACTGCTTAATGCCCGAATACATCCTGGTCTTTTTTATCGTTTCTCTCAGCATATTATTTCGTATGAAGATCCAGAACTTTATTTATCATCTCAATCAAATCATCAGAATATGATGAGTAGCATATCGAGTCATTCGGCGTTTCATGCGAATAAAACTTGTCGGCAATGCCAGCGATATGATGACCCATTTCATGCTTAATGATGTAATCCTCTGATTGTGCGCGGACTGTTGCCGTGATATAAAGGTTATACAAGCTGCCGCCATAACTTTCGTCAGAATTGATCAGGATGACAGCATAATCGTAAGGCGCTTGCGTGGCATATTCACGGAAAGCCCATTCATCGCTGGCCAATGCGTATTTGTCATGACCTAAAGTGCCATTGTTGACCTTAAGAGTGTTTTTCTCTTTTATAGGTGGTACCTGGACAGCATGAATATTGAAGTCGTTTTTCCTGCTTTTAAATGGCTCGGTGTTGATGAAACTGTTGTAAAACTTCACCACGTCGGAACCGAAAAGCTTGATGTCATCAATGGTGTAACCGTCACCTAAAATGATGATATCGACTTTTTCCTTAGGATTGCCGCTGTCAAGCAGCCTTAAACTTCTGTTGTTATGGTTTTTAGCAGGCTCAATCAGTGATTTTGATTCTTTGTTTAGGATATATTCCCAAACTGGTTCTGTAACATCAAGAGAATCAATCCTGTACATTGTGATTTTTGCGTCCTTGTTCGGATAGGGAATACGTATCGACTCATTAAAAGACCTTTTGGTGTCCTTAGCTTCTTCTGTCAGACGCCATTCACCGAAAAGTGTGCTGATGCCGTCAGAATAAAGCAGCTCATCTGTCTCAACGTCCCTTACCTCATATAAATAGGTGCCCAAACGATAAGGATTTACTAGATTCTTAGTGCGTCCGTACCATAAACCGTCGTCATAAATCTGTTCAAGTTTAAACGATTCATCGCAGGCGTCACCGGAATGTACAAGATTGATTCTTAATGTCTTATCTAAGAAATGCTTTCCAAAATCATTCTTATCATTTCTTGAGCAGGAAATGAACGTGATGATTATCAACAGGAAAGCAATTCTTCTCATCTTATTTGTCTATTGTTGCCAAAAACTCTTCGTTGGAGATTGTCTTTGATATTCTGTCTTTCAAGAACTCCATCGCCTCGACAGGAGTCATGTCGGCGAAGTGGTTGCGCAATGCCCACACGCGTGCCAATGTCCTCTCATCAACCAGAAGGTCATCACGACGAGTACCTGATGCCACGATGTCGATAGCAGGGTAGATGCGCTTGTTCGACAGACGGCGGTCGAGCTGGAGCTCCATGTTACCGGTACCTTTGAATTCCTCAAAGATGACCTCATCCATCTTAGAACCTGTATCGATAAGAGCTGTAGCCAAAATAGTCAGTGAGCCGCCACCTTCGATGTTACGAGCCGCACCGAAGAAACGTTTCGGCTTCTGTAATGCATTGGCTTCAACACCGCCCGAGAGCACCTTACCTGATGCAGGTGACACAGTGTTGTAAGCACGTGCCAGACGAGTGATAGAGTCAAGCAGAATCACCACATCGTGACCGCATTCTGTCAAGCGTTTGGCCTTTTCAAGCACGATATTTGCAATCTTCACGTGTTTGTCGGCTGGCTCGTCGAATGTTGAAGAGATGACTTCAGCTTTCACGCTGCGTGCCATATCGGTGACCTCCTCAGGACGTTCGTCAATCAATAATATAATAAGGTATACTTCCGGGTGGTTAGCCGCGATGGCGTTTGCCACTTCCTTAAGCAACACTGTCTTACCGGTCTTAGGCTGAGCCACAATCAAACCACGCTGACCTTTGCCGATAGGGGCGAAGAGGTCCATAATTCTTGTGGATACTGTGCCTCCCTGATGTCCTGTGAGTTTGAATTTCTCATCTGGGAACAAAGGTGTAAGGAAGTCGAACGGGATACGGTCGCGCACTTCTTCAGGGTTACGGCCGTTGATCTTGTCAACTTTCACCAATGGGAAGTATTTCTCGCCGTTCTTTGGCGGACGAATCATTCCGAGGATGGTGTCACCTGTCTTCAAGCCAAACAACTTGATCTGCGACTGTGAGACGTAGATGTCGTCAGGGGAGTTAAGGTAGTTGTAATCTGCCGAACGCAGGAATCCGTAGCCGTCAGGCATGATTTCGAGCACGCCTTCAGCTTGCACCACGCCGTCAAACTCTGAAATCATTTCTTCATGTCTCTGCGGCATCGGCTGCTGTTGCTGCTGTGGTTTCACCTCATAAACCTCTTGTTTTTCCTCAAACATCGGCTCAACATGCTCAACAGGTTCAACTTCAGGAATCTCTGGCTCTTCCTCGTTGTTCTCATTGAGAATCTCGTTGGCGACGTCTACCACGACAGGCTTCGGTTTCGGATACGACACGTGACGTGCTTTGTCGCTCTCTTCGCCGTTATTCTCAAATGTGGTCTTGATCACATCTGTACGTTTGCCGATTCTCGGACGTCTGCCGCGTTTCGGAGCGTCTGTTGCTGTGTTTTCTTCAGTATTTGTTGGTGTGACTGTTTCATTCTCGATAGGTTTCTCTGGTTCTGGCTCTGGTTCGGGATTCGAGGTCGCAACCTTCTTCTTTCTGCCCGGTCGGCCCTTAGGCTTCTCGGCGACAGACGCGGCATCCTGTGGAGCTGACTGCTTCTCGATGATGTTGTACACAAGGTTTTCCTTGGGTGCGTTGACATTTTCCACGCCAAGCTTCAACGCAATCTCCTTAAGCTCCGCCATGGATTTGTCGTTTAATTCAAAAATATCGTACATAAAAAATTAATTGATTTTATGAAACTTTAAGAAATTTTATCTGAATGTGAATGGTCTTTCGTCCATTTGACGTTGCAAATATACGATTTTTTTTCATACAACAATTATTTTTATTAATTTTGCAAAAAATTTAAATAAATGATTCAGAGAAGACAGACAATTTTTATGCTTTTGACAGCAATTCTTGGTGCTGTATTGTTTTTTATGCCATTGGCATCGTTCGAGGCAGGCGGTTATGTGATGAAATTCACTATTTTCGGTATTCAAAATCCAATAGATACCTTAACTTTATCAAAATCATACACTTGGCCACTCATCGTTTTGACAATATTGATGACAATAGTGCCGATTTTTACTATTTTCAAATACAAAAAACGTGAGCTTCAGGTGAAACTGTGCCATCTCAATATGCTTTTGAACATCATTTTTATTGGTATAGTATTCCTATATTATGATAATGATATTAAGGAGGTTATCGCAGCAGTCGAAGGTGATACCTATGAATTCGATGTCGCTTATTTCTTCGGAATGGCACTCCCGCTGGTAAACCTCGTTTTAGAGATTCTCGCCATCCGCGGAATTAAAAAGGATATAGAACTGCTGAAGTCAGTTGACAGATTGAGATAGTTTTGCGACTTCACAAAGTCCGCCTTTGTTGCCAACAGAGAAATCGATTGGCGGATTGGTGTCTTGAACCAAATTCGATATGTAAAGCGGTTCGTGCAGAATGAAGAGATCACAGTAGAAGGTATCACCGACTTTTAGCTTTGAATTTTCAGCCTTTTCAACAATAAATTTCTTATTGCCAAGATAACGGAAAGTGCAGCGGCGATTGGGCATCCACGACACCTTCACCATATCGCCGACCTTGAGATTATCGGCGTTGACATGAGGCGACAACACAGCGTCGGAATCGCTTTCACGACCAATCTTATCGAGAAAATCATCCCAACTTTTATAACCCAGAAACCGAGTGAGGACCTCGAGTGTGGTGGCGCGCATATTGTCATAGCCTTTCACGTAGCCCCACAAGCGTTTCATCGTCGACGAACTTATAGTTTCATGCGTACGTTCCCACACAGCACCACTGAGGAAGATGAAATCGTTTGATGTAACAATTTTCCGATTCAAGTTTTCCTCAATGCATTTCTTCAGCTTTTCAATTTCAGAATTCGTTGTATGCATATCTTGAAAAATTTTTACAAAAATAATTCATTTTTACGACAGTTTTTAGTTCTTTTTGGTTCTTTTTAACGAGTGTTGAAATTTTCCTTATTTTTGCACGCATTTTCAAAAATTATGATAACTGACGGCACATCGGGACCTATCAACGGGCAGTTTCTTCTGGCTGACGAGATGCAGACTTCGTTCGAGCCGATAGAGAGTCGTGGCTACAGCCAGCTGGTGAAGGTAAACCGTCAAGGCCGATGGTTTATGTTGAAAGGTCTGAGGCCTGAGTTCCGCCAATCTCCAATATATCTTGAACTTCTAAAGAAAGAGTTCAATCTGATGGTGCAGCTCGACCATCCCAATATCGTGAAGGCTTTCGCCAAAGAGCTGAACGACGTGATTGGTCCTTGCATTGTGATGGAATACATCGACGGCATGACGCTCGACAAGTTCTTGGAGAGCAAGCCTTCGCGACAGCTCAGACGCAAGGTTGTTGAACAGCTCATCGATGCGCTGACATATATCCACAGCAAGCAGATTCTGCACCGCGACCTCAAGCCGAGCAATATTCTCATTACCCGCAACGGCAATAACGTGAAAATCATAGACTTCGGGCTTTCCGATGCCGACGATTATTCAATTTTAAAACAAAAAGCGGGCACTTTGGATTATGTCGCGCCAGAGCAAAAACACAGTTGCAAATCAGATATTTACGGCTTCGGGTTGATTCTTAAGGAGATTTTCCAATATCGCTATCGTCATATCACATCAAAATGTACTCGAAAAAATCCTGATGAACGCTATGCATACATGGAATCGGTGCGCAAAGCATTAGAACGCTGCGACCGTCGCCGTAAGATGATTCCACCTTTTATAATATTGTTGTTAATCGCACTTTGTGTCTTGTTTGTTGCCAAACAACCTGTCCAAACAACCATCACTTATGAAACGGTGACAAACGGACTTACTGCCGACCAGAAAAAATATCTCGAAGAGGCAGAATGGCATATTAACAACATGCTTCATCCTATTATGGAAGAAGCCGAAAAAAGGTTTAGAGAGTAGGGAAGTGCTGCTGGCAAGACTGGCAAAAACCAGCGTGGCGATAAAGGCATATAATAATGAAAAAGCTCTCCTTTATCTGACAAACAGTCAGGAATGGCTGACGTTTCTGTCGCAAATCGGAAGCATACAAAAAATGAAAGAGCAACGGGTTATCGGCCAAATAAACGCCCACTGCAAACCATATAAAGGCAACGATTTGGAGTGGATTACCTCGCCGACAGTGATAACCTTACCTGTGACAGAAATCACAGCAAACACTGCAAAAAGCGGTGCAGATGTTCTTAACAAAGGCAATCTTGACGGAATGGAGCTCGGAGTTTGCTGGAGCATGCTTCACAATCCGACCATTAGTTGTAGATGCGACAGCATCCTAACAGGGCTGATGCCTAACACCACATATTTCGTGAGAGCATATCTTACAAGCGCAGCTGGCACCACTTACGGCAACGAGATAACTTTTACCACTTTGCCTTCCGATGAGATCATGCCTTTGGATGAAGGTGTTTTACCTGGACTTTTCTCTATCAGCGAGAACCTACAAGTGCGTTTTGCGAAAGGCAACCTGCAATATCAAGCTTATACCAATACTTGGCGTTTTGCGGAGCGCCAATATGACTTAATCGGAAAAGATAACGAGAAGATATCAGCTACATACAACGGCTGGATAGACCTCTTTGGTTGGGCAACGAGCGGCTACAACCATGGTGCGGAGAACTGGCAGCCGTGGAGTGGCAATAAAGACGCACAAAGCAATGCGTTGCATTATGCCTACGGGCAAGCTTCATATAATCTTTACGACCAGACCGGCCAGGCTGACTGGGGTTACAACGCTATCTCGAACGGCGGCAACAAAGAAAACATGTGGCGCACACCGAGCAAGGAGGAGTGGGTTTATATTCTTTTTGTACGCAATACTGCTTCTGGCGTTCGTTTTGCAAAAGCATGCATGAATGGAATTAATGGTCTGTTGGTTTTGCCCGACAACTGGAAAGTGACCACTTATCAACTTAACGCCGTAAATAATTCCGACCTTAATTATAGCAACAATATCATCAGTTTGGCAGACTGGCAAAATGTGCTTGAGCCTGCCGGTGCTGTGTTTTTGCCAGCAGCAGGAGCCCGCACCATTGACGGTGTATACACCGATTTGGGCACTTACCACTCGTCGAGCGCCGGTGCCGAAGATAACTACGGAATGGGCTTTTGCTACGACTTTCTTATTGTCCGCGCTGAAGGCCACAGAGGCGACGGATTGGCAGTGAGGCTGGTAAGGGATGTGAAATAATCAATACACAAAACCGAACATCCAAATCGGGATGGAATTGCCCACAGCGTATTCTATGCCATCCTTCACAAGATAGGCTATCTCAGCATCTTTAATCTGTTTGCCTTTTTTGTTTTTGCCGCCAACTTCAAATGTAATTCCATCAATTTCAAAATCTGAGATTTCAGATGCCGTTACATTATGATTTTCGCGCATCCATGTGAGAAACATCGTTTCCCTGACGGTTCCTTCATCGGGCTTTGTATCTGAAATGGCGAATGCAATATTACTGTTGTTCAAATATAGCTTTTCAACCTTCTGAATAATCGAATCGCTAGCACCCTTTTCTTTCAAACCATTGAAAAGACAAGCTTTTTCAAGATAATCGATATATTCAGGAAGCTGGTTGCGCCCAATTTCCAACTCGCGCGCCAATTTGCTATAGTTCGGTTTGAACGGCACACTGTTGGCAAGAACATACATCAATTTCTTTAATTTTACAGCTGAAGCTACCGGCATTTCGGCGTATGCAGGGATGTCATGCTCTACGGTCTCGTTTATTGCCTGTTTCAATTTTGTTAAAAAATCTTCCTCCTTAAAATATGGATAATATCCTTTCTTACAATATTCCTCATAATATTTCAAAGGGCGGTGCTCCCCGTATGGAAAATCGACTTTCCCCTTTAAAATCTCTTCCAAAGACGAAGGTTTCAAGTTCCAACCATTAGCAATATTCAAATATTCCCTGAAAGACAGTCCTGGCATGGTATATTCTCTAGTGCGTCTGCTCAAATCGGCCGCCCCACCTTTTCTCAAAGCCAACAATGAACTTCCCGAGTAAATGATTGACATCAGCGGCAATCTGTCGTAAATCAATTTGATTTCAGAAGACCATCCAGTATATTTGTGAATTTCATCAATATAAAGGCGTTTGCCACCACGTTTGAAGAAATCGTAGGCTGTATCAAACAGGCTGTGTCCTGCAAAATACATGTCGTCAGCCTGAACATACAGCGTTTCTTCAAGATTATCATATTTTTTTATATGCTGGAGCAACAGCGTCGATTTTCCAACGCCTTTTTGACCTAACAGCCCGATAAGTCTGTTTTTCCAATTTATTTTGTCGTGAAAACTGCGGACATAGTCCATTGGTGTCAAATCCAACAAAACCCTGAATGATTCAAACAATGTTTCCATATCAAATTTTTTGCAAAAATATTAAAAATTTTTATACTGCACTTCGTAAAGTACAAAAATATTTTAAAATTGCACTTCGCACAGTGCACTTCTAAAAAGAACCAAAAAGAACCAAAGCGTATAAGATTTTTTTTATTTTATTTGCATAGTTGATATAGTTATTTACAAATACATTAAACATTACAACTATGATTAAGCAATTAACAACTAAAATGCGCTTTATTGCGCTGCTCGCAGCATTTTCCATTAGTATGGGAACCGTGATGGCACAAACAGAATTCTATCAAGATGTTTATCGTTCTGACAAGATGATCTCATTCTCTCGTGTTCCAATTTATGGACTTTATTCCGGTAAGTTTTTTAAGGATGAATTTGTATATCCTGCTTCTGTTATGGATTCTGTGGCAGATGGTACAATAAAAGCAATGCTTTTCTTAAGTGATACGCAAAAGGCATCTTATGGTAAAGCTGTTTTTCAAATTTTTATGAAAGAAATCAATGATGTTTCGTTGGCTGATGGCAACTATCGGGGCAAAGATGGAGCGACAGTAGTTTATGAGGGTCCATTATCAATCGAAGATAATATTTTGGTTATTGAATTTACTACACCATACCATTACAAAGGTGGAAATCTTTTGATTGGTATTTATGAGATTGCCAAAGGCAAAAGCCAATCGAGTGTTTCTTTCGCTGGACAAAAGGTAACAATAGGAGCTAGTATTACTGGTGCAAGTTACAGCGGTGTTAACGACATTACTAAACCTACAGAGGTGAGTGATTTTATCCCAATGGTGAGATTTATTTATACTCTAAGTCCTCGAGAGATTACAGCCTCAGTAAATCTAAAGGAAGGCGGATCTGTGAAAGGAGCTGGGAAATATGAAGCTGCTGCAACTTGTACACTTACCGCTGTAGCCAATGAGGGCTATGGTTTCTCAAGTTGGACCGAGAATGGTGTCGTGGTATCTAATCAACCTTCATATTCGTTCGAGGTATATCAAAACAGAAATCTTGTGGCAAACTTTATGGCTAATGGAGCGGTTGTAGCTACAGTAAATCCAAAAGGTAGCGGCATCGTTAACGGAGCAGGAAGCTATTCAGGTGGCAGCAAATGTACTCTAACTGCTGTCGCTAACAATGGCTATGCTTTCCTCAATTGGACAGAAAACGGACGTTTGATCTCGGCAAATGACACTCTTTCATTTGTAATGAGTGAGGGTGACATTAATGTTGAAGCGAATTTTGTGAAGGAAGTTAAAGGAGAAGACATCGTTAAGTTTGACGGAAAAGGAAGATTAAGTGAGTATCAAAAAACAATTGCAGATGGTACTATTTTTCACAATATATATATAAAACAAGGCAGCAATCCTAGTTTAAATTTGATGGAAATGACAATAACAAACCGCAATGGAGACTGGTATAAATGTAATAAACAATGGACCGATTATGAAATAGAACGTTTTTATGAAAACATCGACAAAGAGAACAAGACTTGGAGTGATGCAATCAAGACATTACAAAAGATACTGCAGCTAAATGTAATGTACAATGAAGACAATACAAATGACCCGGAGACATACAAGAAACTATATATGTGTCAAGGCAATGATTTAAATGAATTATTCCGGTTTTTCTATGGTGATGACGACTCTAAAACTATAAAGACTGCCGAATTAAATAGTAAGCGAGAAACACATATTTTATTAAATAGACATTCGTGGTATACCTATATATATTCATGGAATCTTAATAACACATATCTCGGTGCTACAGATTGTAAGGTTTATTATATAGATTATGATATAGTCCCAGGAATTAATTATAGTAAGATTTCAGATGACTACAAGAAAAAAAATAAAGATGAGAATCCAATATTAATAATGCTTAATAAGGCATTGAACGATGGTGAAATACTTGTCAAGGTTAGATTCGATAATTACTTTAGAACAAATCGTACCACAGCAGAATTTAATCGTGGTGAAGGGAGAGCAATTCCTCAAGCCAGGATTATATACCCTGATGGCAGGCAATATGTCGGCATAATTAGTTACAATAATTTGGCCAAAGAAGACTTTAACGGAGTATTTCAATTAGATGAATCATTTTTGGATACGATAACTACAATTAACAATATCGAATTATATAAAGGAGATATGACTTATCCTGATGGAAAAACGGAAACATATGACAAAGAGAATAATACAAAAACTGTTGTTGAAAAAACCGGTGACATTACAGTATATGATTTGAGTACAAATTCCGTAAATGCATTTAAAACAGCTAAAGAACAAGCAAGAGCACAAGGTTTGAAAGAAGAAGCAGCCCGTAGAGAAAAAGAAGCAAAGGAAAAGGAAGCGGCTATGCAAAAAATCATCAATGAACTCAACGCAAAATATGGCAAGAAATACGTTGACGCACTTGCTCGAGGAGAGATTGTTGTTGGTATGCATGAAGATCTCTTCAAACTAGGTGTTCTTAATAATATGTTTAATAAAGTTACTGATGCAAAATTGGATTATGAGTCAGCAGGAAGTAAATGCTATAAATTGTATGGCTACAAGTTGTACGAATCATCTACGAGAATAACACTCTCTGGTTCGGCATTTATCGGTTGGGTTTGGATAAAAGACGGTAAGATATCAAGTATAGACTGGTTATAATAATAACAATCAACTGTTTTGCAGCCCGGCACTAATTGGTGTTGGGCTGCATTATTTTAGCATTGCTTTTTGGCTATCGTGTAAAAAGGGAAATCCAGCTGCGGTGATTTGCTGAGAAACAGCATTTTGTAGATGTCACTATGCACTTCGCACAGTGCACATTATCTTTTCTTTTCGTAAAGTTCCATATTTTTGATTTCACTTCCATCAATTTGGAAGCGCAACATTGTGATAACTTTATGAAAGCCGCTGTTACCGGCTGCTCCCGGGTTGATGTGAAGGAGGTTGAGCTCCTTGTCGTTCATCACCTTTAATATATGTGAGTGCCCGCTGATGAAAATGTTAGGTTTCTCTTTGATTATCAGTTCCTTGATTCCAGGTTCATAATGTCCTGGATAGCCGCCGATGTGTGTCATCATCACCTTCACGTTTTCAATGGTGAAGATGTTGATCCAGTTAAACATCAGTCGTATCTTATGGTCGTCGATGTTCCCATAGACAGCCCGCAAAGGCTTGAATGCCAACAAAGAGTCGGCGACATCGGTGGAACCGATGTCGCCGACATGCCATATCTCGTCACAGTCTTTGAAAAAATCAAAGACCTTAGGATTAAGCCATCCGTGAGTGTCCGACAATAATCCTATTCTTTTCATTGATTACGGAATCTTGTAAGAAATACCGAGGCTCATGACTTCCTTGAACTGACGGAAGGTGGTGCCTGGATATGAGCTCAATGGAGCTACGTCCTCATCATAGACTAAACGTGCTGAGATGTTGCAGCTCAACCAGTCGTTGACTTTCATGACCAACTGGTTGTCCCAATCGAAGTCAACAGGGCAGGTGTATTTCTCGCCAAGAGCGTTCAAATCTGTTGATTTGTGAAGATAATCGTAGAAAGCGATGAGCTTTGAGGTGAATGTCACATTTTCGAAAATCTCATAGTTGAATTCTGCGATGAGCTGAGCACCAAGCTCCCAACGGACGGTCTCACCGTGCTTTGTCATTCTTGTGTAAGTGATAGTGTCAGTGCCGATAATCTCGGTAACATCTTCATATTCGGCTTTCTTAACACCAAAAGCGCCTTGGTCAGCGAGCTTTTGGTCGTTCACAATTGTCATACGGCATGTGAGAGGTGCTACGTTCACTTTGAAGTGCTCGCTCGGAACCCACTGAACACCAAGACCTAATGTGATGTAACCAGGAGCCATGAAACCGGAAATGCGGTTGGTGCTGTCAACGCCGTAGTTGTAACCGTTTGCAAACTGTGTCTGGAATGTCATGTCGACGGTAAGGAACCATTTGTCGTTCTTGAGGTTGTAGCCGTACAACGAACTCAGGAAGATACGGTCATCAGTCTTTATAGGCTTCTTGTCGATGTTAAAATAGCTGTAACCCAACTGCAAATCAAGACTGTTGTCCCATTTGTGGTTACCTTTTTTGTAGTTGATGTCATACTTGAGCAAACCCAGGAAGTTGATGTTGTCCTGTCCGCCAGCTGACCAGTTGTCGAAATGGCTCTGAGCCATGTTAAAACCGATGTTACCACCGTGTGTCCAAGGTGATTCAATACCACCGTCCTGCGCAAATGCTACATTCACTGAAAGCAGCAACGCGATCAAAGGTAAAAATAATTTTTTCATATTTTTGAAATTTTAGTTAAACAATTTCTTTTTTCTGTCATTCCGACCGAAGTGGAGGAATCTCCTCCGATTTATTGAGATTTATTCACCAGAGGTGAATGCTTTCGCAAGCTCAGGTCTCCATTCCGCTTCGCCATAGTCGAAATGACGGGAGTTGGTTAATAACTATTTCCGTCATGATAGTTTCTCGATCCTATCTGGAATGTGATGTCCTGTGTAGTTCTCGTCCTTACCAGACTGTCGTTCTTCACGCCAGGAGTCCACAACAAATCCTGCAGCAATCTGATGGCTTCATTGTCACAACCGCCGCCGACACTGTTCTCAACGATGATATTCGACACCCTGCCGTCGGTCTCGACGATGAAACTGAGTTTCACAGTGCCCTGAATCTCAAACTGTTTTGCCTGGTCAGGAAATCTGAGGTTGGTGCGAAGATATGCCGCCATTGTCACACCCGGATCTTCGAAATAAGGCTGCGGGGCATTGTGCAGATCCTTTAAATCATAGACATTATTGCTCTTTTGCGCAGGATATTTCTGCTCAGGCAGCATCAGTCGTGGATTCTTTTCTTCGGCTTTCTTATAACTTTTGGCAGAGAATTCTACCGTGTAATAATCGTTGCAAGCTACCGGTTTTCCAACGTTTAATGCCGGATTCCATTCAATCATCTTCACCAATCTGATAGCTTCCTTTGCACATTCTTCGTCAAAGGCGTTCTCAACCCTGTAATTAGTGGCGTTTCCTGCTGCGTCAACGTCATAATAAACAGTGATTTTGCCGCTTTTCTTCTGGTCAAGGGCATTCTGCGGATAAATCAGATGGTTGTGGATTATTTTCTTAGTTAATGGGAATCCCGATTTTGGTTCAGGTGATTTTGTCTGTGCATTGAGGTTTAATCCTAATGACATGACAATCAATGTGATAATTAAAGCTGTTTTATTAAAAATTTTCATAATAAATCGAGTTTGTCATTATTAAACACTGCAAATTTACAAATTTTTTAAATGATAATCAAAAATTTTATATTTTTGTCTTCGTCATTTCGACTGTAGCGAAGCGGAATGGAGAAATCTTCCACGAACGATAGCTTATGGGGATGGAGGATTTCTCGACTCCATTTCATTTCGCTCGAAATGACGTGAATAATGTTTAATATGAAGAATACTGACAATAACATGGTCTTCGGCGTTCATCCCGTCGAGGAGGTCATCAAGGCAGGGAAGGAGCTGGAGAAGGTTTTCGTGCAGTCAGGATTGCGTTCGCCACAGATTTCGGATATCGTGAAATATGCACGCGAGCATGAGGTCCCTGTGCAGTTTGTCCCGATTGAGAAGCTGAACCGCCTAACACGCAAAAACCATCAGGGAATAATAGCTTTTGTGTGCCCGATTTCATATCAGACCATTGAAAATGTAGTACCTATGGTTTATGAAGAGGGACGGATGCCATTTGTTGTAATCCTTGACCGTGTCACCGATGTACGCAATTTTGGAGCCATCGCGCGCACATGCTATGCCGCCGGTGTCGATGCCATAGTGGTGCCGTCCCGCGGAAGCGCTTTGATCAACGGCGATGCCATGAAGACTTCCGCCGGCGCCTTATCATTAATTAATGTGTGTCGTGTTGAAAATATCAAAGACACCATCGACTTCCTGAAGGCGAGCGGTCTGAAAGTGATAGCGTTTTCCGAAAAAGGCAAACAAACCATCTGGCAGGCCGACCTTACAGGGCCAATTGCAATAATGATGGGTTCGGAGGAAGACGGCATCAGCGAAGCATATCTCAAACGTGTCGACGACCATCTCGTCATCCCGATGCCAGGCGACATCGATTCCCTCAACGTCAGCGTTGCCACTGGAATTGTGACGTTCGAGGTTGTCCGACAACGTACGGCCATGTAAAGACGTCATATTATGTCGTCTCTACGACATAAAAAAAAGAGCGATGCTGCAGCGTCGCTCTTTTTCTTTGATTTTCAAGTACCAATTAGTTTTCTTTCTTTCTAAGAACTTCTTTGATACGGGCTTTCTTACCGCGGAGACCTCTGAGGTAATAGATTCTTGCTCTGCGGACAGCGCCTTCCTTGTTGAGCTCGATGCTCTCAATCATTGGGTCAGCGATAGGGAAGATTCTTTCAACACCGATGTTGTTAGAAATCTTTCTGACTGTGAATGTTGCACTCTTGCCCTGACCTGCGCGCTGTAAAACGACACCCTGGAATTTCTGCAAACGTTCCTTGTTTCCCTCAACAATCTTATAAGTAACGGTGATGGTGTCACCTGACTTGAACTGTGGGAACTCCTTTACTTGTACTTGATCTTCAACGAATTGAATTAACGCGTTTTTCATTTCTATTGTATTTTTTATCTTATTTTTATCCTCTAAAACGGCTTGCAAAAATACAAAACTTTTGAATACCTACAACAATTATTTTATTTTTTTTATTTTTTCGTACATCTCAGGACGGCGAATCTTTGTCCTTTCCAGTGCCTGTTGATATTTCCAATCGTTTATAACTTGGTCGTTGCCCGACAAAAGTACCTCCGGAACCGCCCATCCTTTGTATTCTCGAGGTCTTGTATACACTGGTGGCGACACCATTCCGTCCTGAAATGAGTCAGAAAGTGCAGAAGTTTCATCGCTTAAAGCGCCTGGAATGAGCCGCACGAGACTGTCGGTCAACACCGCCGCGGCAAGCTCGCCACCCGACAAAACGTAATCACCAATAGAAATCTCCTTCGTGATCAAATGCTCGCGGATTCGCTCATCGATGCCTTTGTAATGCCCGCATAGCATAATCAGATTCTCGTTTAACGACAATTGATTCGCAACCGGCTGGGTCAACAGCTCACCATCAGGGCTCATGTAAATAACCTCATCATAGTTTCTTTCAGACTTGAGATGCGTGATACAGTTGTCAACAGGCTCAATCATCATCACCATGCCGGCACCTGCAGAGAAAGGGTAGTCGTCAACACGCTTGTGCTTGTCGTTGCTGTAATCGCGCAAGTTGTGAAGTCTAATCTCCACCAGACCCTTGTTGATGGCTCGCTTCACTATCGACTCAGTGAACGGACCTTCGAACATTTCAGGAAATATTGTAATAATGTCTATTCTCATCATTTGTTTCGTTTACATAAGGATTTCTCGACTTCACTTCGTTTCGCTCGAAATGACGTGTTTATTGTTCCCGTCATTTCGACTGAAGCCGTCAATTTGTTTCCGTCATTTCGACCGAAGCCGTCAGGCGTAGTGGAGAAATCTTATTATTTTGGTTGCAAAAGTATAAAAAAAACCAACACAAAACCTTATAATATTAATAAAGGTGTCCCAAAAATCTACGTCATTTCAACATAATCTATTGATTATCAATTTGCAAATTTTTTTTTAAAAATTTTGTAAAACGTATTAAAAAAACGTGTAATTTTGCAACGCTTTTCAGATGAGGAAAGCAGAAACCCTTGCCCAGGTGGTGAAATTGGTAGACACGCTACTTTGAGGGGGTAGTGACGATTGCGTCGTGCAAGTTCGACTCTTGTCCTGGGCACCAAAAGTTTCACTCTAAGCCCATGTGGTGAAATTGGTAAACACGCTACATTCAGGGTGTAGTGAGCGGACGCTCTTGGAAGTTCGAGTCTTCTCATGGGCACAGATATAAAAAAAGAACCGGTCAATTGATCGGTTCTTCTTTTTTTGTTACTTCAGGTAGGTATCTAGCCAATTCTTAAATCTTCTCTGCCATAAGATTCCGTTCTGCGGCTGCAACACCCAGTGATTCTCATCCGGGAAGTAGAGGAACTCTGCAGGAATGCCGCGCAAAACTGCCGCATTGTATGCCTGCATGCCTTGGGTGTAAGAGATTCTGTAATCCAAACCTCCATGGATGACCATGATAGGTGCTGTCCATTTGTCGACAAACAAGTGTGGGGAATTTGAATATGACCACTGCACCACTGGATTGTCTTTATCCCAGTATGGTCCGCCGAGATCCCAGTTAACAAACCACATCTCTTCGGTCTCGAGATATTGTGACTCAAGGTTAAACATGCCGTCGTGGGCGATGAGAGCCTTGAAACGTCCCTCATGATGACCTGCAAGCCAGAACACCGAGAAGCCGCCGAAACTGGCACCGACAGCGCCGAGTCTGTTTTCATCGACAAACGGCTCCTTGGCAAGGGCGTCGATGGCCGAGAGATAGTCTCTCATGCACTGTCCGCCGTAGTCACCGCTGATTTCCTCGTTCCATTCCTGACCGAAACCAGGCAAGCCGCGTCTGTTAGGAGCCACCACAATGTAGCCGTTGGCTGCCATCTGCTGGAAGTTCCAACGATATGACCAGAACTGGCTCACAGTGCTTTGCGGACCGCCTTCGCAATAAAGAAGGGTTGGATATTTCTTGTTTTTGTCGAAATGCGGAGGGTAGATGACCCATGTAAGCATCATCTTGCCATCGGTTGTCGGAATCCATCTCTCTTCGACTTCAGCAGTAGTTAACTGTTTGAAAATGTTATCATTAACATGTGAAATCTGTTTGAAATTACCACTTGGCAACTCGATGCTGTAAAGTTCTGTCGGATGGCTCATCGATTGCTGACCAGCGATGAGCTTGTCGCCTGCAACAGCCAACGAAACGAAGTTATGCTTTCCTGTCGTGACTTTGCGGATGCTTCCGTTGTTAAGACTCAACTCGTAAACTTGGTCTGTAGCATGAATATCGCTGATGAAATAAATCTTTGAAGCATCATTTGACCATGTCAGATTTGTTGAGTTCTGGTCAAAATTGATGCTGTAGTCAGTCTTCTCACCAGTAAGCAGGTTCATGACATAAAGACGCTGTTTGTCTGCCTCATAGCCGTCGCGTTCCATGCTTTCCCAAGCCATCATGTTGCCTGTAGGAGCGACGCTGATGTTCAAATCGTATCCCATCATGCCCTCTGTGAGATTGGCCGTCTGACCTAAAGCCACATTATATCTGTAAACATCAGTATTTGTTGATGTAGCGTAATCTTTGCCCTCTTTCTTGCGGCAGCAGTAGAGGATGGCGGTGTTGTCTTCGCTCCACGCGACCTGTTCCATGCCACCCCAAGGTCTCACTGGCGACTCCCAAGGCTCACCGTTGAGGATGTCGATACCTTTTTTTACAGTCTTGCCGTCAAGTTTGGCGACAAACAGATGGCTGTAGGTGTCAACCCACTGATCCCAATGACGGTACATCAAATCGTTGTTGATTCTTCCTGACGAAAGCTGAAGGTCAGGATAGATGTCAGCGACGGTCTCTTTCATCTTAACTTCAGCCGAATAAACTATCATTGAGCCATCCGGGCTGTATTTGAAACCGGTGATACCATCAGGAATATCTGTGATTTGCTTGCGGCTCTTACCTTTGGTATCCATCTCCCAAAGCTGCATATCGCCCGAAACTGCCGTCATGAAGGCGATGCGTCCTGAAGGCGTAAATGACGGGCTATATTCGCTGTAACCGCCATTTGTGAGGCATTTCACGTTCTTTCCGTCGGCATCCATGACGTAAATTCTTGTGAACCCGTTGTTTTTGACAACGTCATAATCGGTAACGTTGTAAACCACAGTCTGCCCGTCTGCAGAGACTGTAAATTCACCGATTCTGCCCATGCCCCAAAGCACCTCAGGAGTCTGGATGTCGGATGTAAGTTTGATTTTCTCGCGCACCGGAGCCTGTGGCTTCGAAGCGTCATCGCATGCCTGCAACATCAACAGTATCAATGCGATAGGAAGCAATAATTTTTTCATATAATTAAAATTTAAATTTCTATTAATGTTTTGCAAATTTACAAATAAGTTTTAACTTTGCAAAAATTTTTCTTATGAAGCGCACATTATTAATATCAGTTCTTATCTTCGCCGCGATGATGGCATCGGCACAGCAACGTCTTGTTTATCAGTCATATATGCTCGGCTCCGACAGCGGCGACACCACCTTCCGTGAAGTCCTGCGTTATAAAAACCAATTGAAAATAAATGATATTCAAGAGTTTGAAGGCGAACTGATTAAAGGATTGTCGACAGATTACACTTTCGTGGATTACGATGCCGATTCGGCTTATTTTCAGATGAATTACCAGGATGGCGAGTCGTATTTTTACGCTTATCCATTGAAAACCAATGATATAGAGTTCGAAGAAGTCGGTTCGGAGAAGGTTAAAGGTTACAATTGTAAAAAATACAAGACGTCGATAAACTCAAACACGATAGAGGTCTGGATGACGGAAAGCCTTGGCTATGATGCGTCTCCTGTGACATCACGCGGCTATCTGAAAGGCGTGATGGTGCGTCAGGCGATAAACGGCAACCGCATCATGGACCTTAAGTCGGTTAAGAAAGACAAGAAGCTAAAGAAAGGCTTAATCCCTGATAATCTTGGAGTTAGAAAGAGTGGGAGAGAGCTTAACAACATACAAAAGGAGAAGCTGATTATCCGCACCAGGATTTTCGATGACGACCAGATTCATTTCGTGAAGATTGACAAATTCCAGGGCGAAATCCCGTTCGACACGGTGATTCATTTCTCATGGGGGACGATTATACTGAAACGCGTGAATCTGCCTGTTTTGCCTGAGCATTACCAGCTTTTTGCAGAGCTTCACCAGCGCTCCAACGGCGACGCTTACGACCGCTCTGGCTCAGTCTTCGTCATCCCGATGGACAGGAAGCTTTCGCTGTGCAATGCTTTAATCGACAGCATTGAAGTCATTCCTTATCAATTAGATAAAAATGGAAATAAATATCAAGGTATACGCCTTGAAGACGACTACATGCCTGTTGTCGAGCTGATGCGTTTCTTCACTCCGTTTGGCGTGAATCATTTCAACGACAGGGTGCAGCTCGACGGCTTGGAATGGGCTGATGAGGCTTATTACAAGATGGAGGTTTCAGAGCTTTCCGACCGTCTCCATGGTGATGTCCTGATAGGCGCTTTCATCGGCAACTACGACGGAGGAGGGCATAAAGTTTCATTGGATTTGGTGGCATATCCGCAGGATTACGACGGCGATGTGTCGAAAAACAGCCGTTGGAGTCTGCCGCTGTTCAACACCTGCAACGTAATGGAGATGTCGGGGCAAAACTACGGCAGGTTGTTCCAGACCGACAGTCTTACGGTTGAGTTTGACATCCCTGAAGGCGTTGAGAATCTGAGGCTTAGATACATCACCACAGGCCATGGCGGCTGGGATGGAGGCGACGAGTTCAACCCGAAGGAAAACACCATCATCATCGACGGCGAGAAAGTGTTCAGATACACTCCATGGCGTTGTGACTGCGCCACTTACCGTGAGTTGAACCCTGTGTCGGGCAATTTCTGGAATGGAGTGTCATCATCCGACCTGTCGCGTTCGGGATGGTGTCCGGGAACGGCAACAAATCCCGTCTATTTCGATTTAAGTGATTTAAAACCGGGGCATCACACGATAACTGTGGCGATCCCGCAAGGAGAGGACGAGGGCGGCAGTTTCAGCCATTGGATGGTGAGCGGGGTGTTATTAGGGACACATCGGTAGGAGAGTGGTTCGCTATATTTTTAATAACATTTCATTTCTTTATTTGGAAAATTGTTTTGTTTTTTATAATTTTGCATCGTAAAATAAAATATTATATCTTAGATGAATTTTAAGATTTTTATAATTTAATACTAAGCATTAGCTTAATAGCTTATGTTAGGAAACTTCGACCTGGTAAAAACCTGCGTTTTATTTAATGAGCATCGCAATGGAACAACCAAAGCAATTTGACAATATCAATAATCGAGTTATCGATGATCTGAAGCAAACGTTGAGCAAAGGCTCAAAGGTTTCTATTGCTGCCGCATCGTTTTCTATTTACGCCTATGAAGCTCTGAAAAAGGAACTTGAAGATGTTGATGAACTGCGGTTTATCTTCACTTCACCTACATTTAATAAAACTGAGATTGGAAAGAAGGAAAAACGTGAGTTTTTTATTCCGAAACTTAACAGAGAGCGTAATCTTTACGGTTCGGAATATGAGATCCGTCTCAGAAATCAGCTGTCGCAAAAGGCTATAGCCCGTGAATGTGGTGAGTGGATTCGTAAAAAGGTGCGTTTCAAAACTATTGTAACTGATGGAAATGTATATACTCAAGCTACCATAAGAAATGATAATGGCGAGCAGAGTTATATTCCTTTCAATGATTTTACTTCCAGTACGCTTGGTATTGAAAAAGGCGCTGATGTTTGTACTAACATCATTCGACTCAGTTTTCCGATGACAACTCAGTTTGTGTCGGATTTTAATAAAATGTGGCAGAATCAGGAACAGTTTAAAGATGTGACTGATGCTGTGTTGGAGAATATTGAGAATGTTTACCGCGAGAACTCTCCAGAGTTTATCTATTTCGTGACACTCTACAATATTTTCAATGAATTCCTTGAGGATATCTCTGAAGATGTGCTTCCAAATGAAGCAACTGGATTTAAGGATAGCCAAATTTGGAATAAGCTTTATGATTTTCAGAAAGATGCAGCACTGGCCATAATAAACAAACTGGAGAAATACAACGGCTGCATACTTGCTGACAGTGTCGGTTTGGGAAAGACATTCACGGCACTGGCTGTGATAAAATATTACGAGACGAGAAATAAAAATGTTTTGGTACTTTGTCCTAAGAAGCTTTGCGACAACTGGATGACGTATCGAAACAACTACATCACAAATCCTATTGCAGCCGACCGTTTGAGCTATACAGTACTTTTCCACTCTGACCTTTCGCGTGATGGAGGTTCGTCAAACGGTGTTGATTTGGATAAAATAAACTGGGGCAATTTCGACCTTGTGGTGATTGATGAATCGCATAACTTCCGCAATGGCGGAAAGCTTACACGCGACGACGATGACGACAATCCTCGTGAGAATCGTTACCTTCGCCTGATGAACCAGGTGATTCGTACAGGAGTGAAAACCAAGGTTCTGATGCTTTCAGCTACACCTGTCAACAACCGTTTCAACGATTTGAAGAACCAGCTGCAGCTGGCTTATGAGGGCGAAGCTGAGCGCATCGACACTTTACTTAACACGAGTTCATCTATCGATGATATTTTCCGTAATGCACAGAAAGTCTATAACCATTGGGCAAAACTGCCTAATGCCGAGCGTACTACTGACAGACTTCTCTCCATGCTGAGCTTTGATTTCTTTGAAGTGCTTGATTCTGTGACAATAGCCCGAAGCCGCAAGCATGTTGAGGCTTATTACAATACAGAAGCCGTTGGAAAATTCCCGAAAAGGCTTCAGCCGTTATCACGCCGTCCGTCGCTTACCGACCTTCCATCAGCAATAAATTATAATGAGATTTTTGCCCAGCTGCAAAAGCTTAATCTTGCAATTTACACGCCTTCCGCGTTTATTCTGCCCTCCAAAATCAAGGATTATGCACTTGATACCGAAACTCATGGGTCTGGACTAACATTAGTCGGTCGTGAAATGGGTATTCGCCGATTGATGTGCATTTTGATGCTGAAGCGACTGGAAAGCTCCGTCAATTCGTTCCGACTTACTTTGGGTCGCTTGCTAAAGCTTATTGCAACGACTATAGATAAGATTGACAAGCATGAGATGTTTATCGATGTCGAAGATGTCGAAGGCTATGATTTGGATATCGATGATTCGGAAAACGACGCTTTTATCGGCACAAAAAAGAACAAGATTGCTCTTGAAGATATCGACTATATAAGCTGGCGCCAGTATCTTGCAAAAGATAAGGAAGAACTTGAGTTTACACAGCTGATGCTCAATGATATAACTCCAGAACATGACAGTAAGCTTATCCAGTTAAAAGATGACCTTCGCGAAAAGTTCGCCCATCCTATCAATGGCGACAATAAGAAAGTGATAATCTTTACCGCTTTCTCCGATACAGCTGTTTATCTGTATGATAATCTGGCAAATACTATCAAACAGAAATATGGTATGGATGTCTCTTTGGTAACTGGTGACGTGGAAGCTCGAAGCACTCTGAAACTTAAGGAAAAGCTTGACTTTAACAAAGTTCTGACGCTTTTTTCGCCAATTTCAAAAGAGAAAGCGGCGATATATCCAAATATAAATGAGGAAATTCAGGTGCTTATCGCGACCGACTGTATCTCTGAAGGCCAGAACCTGCAGGATTGCGACTATTTGATAAACTATGATATTCACTGGAATCCTGTTCGCATTATCCAGCGTTTCGGACGTATTGACCGTATCGGCTCAAAGAATGAGGCTATCCAACTGGTGAACTATTGGCCTGATATGACGCTCGACGAATACATCGACCTTAAGGGTAGAGTGGAGGCAAGGATGAAAGTTTCGGTGCTGACTTCCACGGGAGACGATAATCCTATTTCTCCAGAGGAAAAAGGCGACCTTGAATATCGTAAAGCCCAACTCAAAAAGCTTCAGGAAGAGGTGGTTGATATTGAGGAGATGAACAACGGCGTTTCCATCATGGACTTGGGATTAAACGAATTCCGTTTGGATTTGCTGGAGTATATGAAAACCCACGAAGATGTTGAGCATACGCCATACGGGCTTCATGCTGTGGTGGAACACAATGAGTTCACCGAGCCGGGTGTGATATATGTGTTGAAAAACCGCAACAAAGGCGTGAATATCGACAAAAAGAACAGACTGCACCCATTCTATATTGTTTATGTCAGAAATGACGGTTCTGTCGTCATTAACCATCTGGCACCTAAAGAGTTGCTCGATAAGTTCCGCAGTTTGTGCAAAGGCAAGAATATGCCGCAAACAACTCTTTGCCATGCTTTCAACAAAGAGACCCGCGACGGGCAGAAAATGACGCAGTACTCGAAGCTGCTGGGCGATGCTATTGGGAGCATCATCAATGTTAAAGAGGAGAGCGATCTGGATTCATTCCTTGAAGGTGCGCAAGGTTCGCTCTTTACCAAAGAAATAACAGGTCTCGACGACTTCGAGCTTATTTGTTTCCTCGTAGTAAAATAGATTGCTTATGCTGGGACTTCCGAAATCTACCGAACTGTCACAAGCCCTTCCCAAGGCTCGCATCTATGCTAAGTTTGAGTTGAGCTCAACACAGAAAGAGCGCTTCGATGAGGATGTGTCGAGGATGACAATTGTGAATGTGATTTCGGAGCGAACAGTGCCGGCACTTCATGCTGGTGAAAAGGTTGAGTCGATATATGTGCTTGAGGTTCAGCTCAAAAAGAAAGACTATGACCTGAAAAACATACAGCTGCTGTCGAAACTGATACCTCAGAAATTGTTGTTTCTGTTGAGATATAATGATGAGACGCAGCTCGCCATATTCCACACCAAACTTTTGATGAGCGACTGGGGTGCGGAACCAGAGATAACGGTATCAGGCTTGGATTTGGATGATGTATGGGACAACATAGTAAAAACAGTTGGCACTATCGAAGTTGAGGAAGGCAACACTCTCGTTGAGCAGATAGCCATTGATGACGACAGAGCCAAACTCAAACGCCAGATAGAGCAGCTTGAAAAGAAAGCAAGAACGGAAAAGCAGCCCAAAAAGAAGTTTGAAATATATAAAGAAATTATAGAATTGAAAGAATTTTTACAAAATTCGTAGTTTTTTTACAAAAATCGACAAAATATTTTGAATCGAATCAAATTTTGTATTATTTTTGCAAAAAATAAAAAGTTAAAAATATGATTAGAGAATTTTGGGTCGAGAACTTCCTGTCAATTAAGGAACGGCAAACGTTGAATTTTGAAACCAAATCAAAAGATGATGAATGGGCTTCTGTTGATATGGGAGGAGACAAGCGTATTAATAAATTGGCTGTTATTTATGGTGCTAATGCATCAGGAAAGTCAAATATGTTATTAGCATTACAAAATGTTTTTGAGATATTGTTTTATGCAAGAAATAACAGACAAGATTCTGTCAGGACAAGGAGACCTTTCGCATTAAATGATGACAAACAAACAAATATGTATGTGTCGTTTTATGCAAATCATATAAGATATGACTATACTGTTTCATATACAAAAGAATGTATCTTATTCGAATTATTGGAGTGGTATCCATATGGCTCGAAATCACTGTTCTATGAAAGACATTTTGTTTCACAGGAATCCCAAGCGGAGATTAAATTTGGTACAAGTTTAAAAGTCTCGGCCAAGACAAGAGATGTTTTTCAACAAAACACACTTAATAATCATTCTGTTCTATCAGTTTTTGATAAAATATCTTTTGATATAGATGCGAAACCTGTAGCGGATTTGTATTATTGGATAGATAATTATATTCATGGTGTAAATAGTCAATTAAATTTGCCAATATTGATAATGAAATCCATAGAAGGTAATGATAAAGCAAAGCAATTTTATCTTAAGTTATTGAAAAAAGCAGATTTCAATATTGTTGATTTATATACTGAGAGAGTAACAGAAGAACTACCACAAAGAATTTCTTTGTATGATTTGATGAATTCATCAAAAAAAGGAGAAGGTCAAATTGAGCGAACAAAGATTTATTTTGTTTGTGAGGCAGGCAAAGACAGATTTACATTAAGCTATGACGAACAATCGGAGGGAACAAAGAAGTTTTTAGCGAATCTGACATCGCTTTATAGTTCAGTGACTGATAACAATATATATCTCATTGACGAAATCGATTCTGAATTGCATGATGATTTGTTGCTGTTTTATCTAAATACATTTATTATGAATTCAAAAGAATCGCAACTGATATTTACAAGCCAGGAAACTTCGTTGCTTAATGAAGATTTGCTGAACACCCATCGTGATTTTGTATTTTTTGCCGAGAAAAACCGCGACGGTGCATATTCCGAATATACCCGTGCTGATGAATTTGGGCTTCACAAAAACCTTTCTTTATACAAATCGTATAGAAACGGCAGGCTGGGAGCAATTCCACAATTAGGTTCACCTTTATTGTATTTGGAAAATGATGAAAAAGATTAAGGATTCGATTATAGTAATTGGAGAATCAATTACGGAATACTATTATTTCAATTCGTTGAAAGATAAGTATAGGCAGCTTAATATCAAGCCTACATATCCAAAACATTCTACTGGACTGGATTATCTTGAACAAGAGATTGATAAAGCTGTGGATGCCGGTTATTCGTTGATTATCTGTGTCGTTGATATGGATAATAAAAAGAAAGGCAAGGAAAAACAAGAATATGAAAGTTTCAAACGGCGCATGGAAGGTGTTCAAACAATTAAGAAGTCCGATTTAAAATATGAGATTCGATTCATTGAGAATGAGCGTTGTTTGGAGGTGTTCTTCCTGTTTTATTTTGCCTATACTTCTCGCTGCTTCCAAAACCAGCCTGAATTAATAGAGCAGTTGAATAAGAACTGCTATTATGAAAAAACGGAAAAGTTTTTCAGGACACATCCGCTTCATCAGTATTTTGAGGGAACTGGCGGCGACTTCAAGAAGGCATTGCGCAATGCAGGCAAATCAATGAAAGAAAAAGCTGAAACAAATAGAGATTACACATATTCTCAAATGGCAGAATTATTTAATGCATTGGGAATTAAAGCATAACAATATGGAAAAACTTCACATGCAAACCCACAATATCGTGGACGAAAACATACGCCGCATAGGCGAACTCTTCCCCAACTGTCTCACCGAACGCCTCGACGAGAACGGGAAGCCGGAAATGGCGATTGACTTCGACCAGCTGCGGCAGGAGCTCTCGAAGGACATCGTGGAAGGCCCCGAGGAACGCTACCAGTTCACCTGGCCCGACAAGCGCAGCGCCATCCGCCTTGCCAATGCGCCGACCACCGACACGCTGCGCCCCTGCCGCGAGGAGAGCGTCGATTTCGACAACACGCAGAACCTCTACATTGAGGGCGACAACCTCGAAGTGCTGAAGCTGCTGCGCGAGAACTACCTCGGCAAGGTGAAGATGATTTACATTGACCCGCCCTACAACACGGGCAACGACTTCGTGTATAACGACGACTTCGCCCAGGCCGCCGGCGACTATGTCCATAACAGCGGGCAGGAGGACGAGGAGGGCAACCGCCTCGTGGCCAACACCGAGAGCAACGGACGTTTCCACACCGACTGGCTCAACATGATTTACCCTCGCCTGAAAGTGGCCAAGGACTTGCTGAGCGAGGATGGGGTGATATTTATTTCAATTGATGATAATGAGGTGGACAACATTCGGAAGATTTGTGACGAGATTTTTGGTCAAAAGAATAGACTTGATAGGGGCGCGATGATATGGGTCAACCGAGGTTCTTCGAAAGGGTTCAATAAAATCGTAAAAAATCACGAATATATTTTGGCTTATGGGAAAAAAGCTGAAAAAGTAAAAAGTTGTTTTGGTGCAAATAGAAGTGCGGAGTTAGAAGATTTAGAACATTATTGCTATAATAAACCTAGTCCTAAAAATCCATATAATGATATTCTTTTTAAAAAAGGATGTAGAATCGAAGGTGTCAAGAATATTGAATTTTTTGATCATGTTGGAGATGAGGTTCAATTAAAAATTGTAAGCGGAAGAATGATATTTGAAGATGGAGTTCTGCAAGAAGATGTTGTTCTGCGGGGTACTTGGCCATACAAAAATCAGATCGAGCACTACTTCAAACACATGGGAACTGATATTCCAACAATTGATGTTAAGGGACAAAAATGGGAGGAAATCTTTTTCAACAGGAAAGGTCTTCCAAGATATCGAAAAGAAAGAAATACTCAAGTTATAAGTTCTGTAATTGATGAGAGTAATATTCCGAATTATGGTTCGGATGATATTGCTGGCTTGTTTGGGAAAAAAGAGGTGTTTAGTTTTCCCAAGCCGCATCAATTATTGATTCATCTTTTAAGTTTTTTTGCAGATAAGGATGCATTAGTGTTGGATTTCTTTTCTGGCTCAGCTACAATGGCTCATGCTATTTTTAAGATGAATTCTGAATATGGCGGGTGTCGAAAGTTTATTATGGTGCAACTACCAGAAAAGCCCCAAGAAGAAGAGGCCATCAAGTTTTTGGATAGTATAGGCAAGCCACACACCATCTGCGAAATAGGCAAGGAGCGCATTCGTCGTGCGGGGAAGAAAATCGTTGAAGAGCAGAAAGCCAAACAAACCGATTTGTTCAGCGGCGAGAAGAAGCCCTTGGACATCGGCTTCCGCGTGCTGAAACTCGACAGCTCCAACATGCAGGATGTGTATTACTCGCCCGAGCAGTTCAACGAGAACCTGCTCTTCGAGGACAACATCAAAGACGGCCGCACCGACGAGGACCTGCTCTTCCAAGCCATGATAGAACTGGGCATCGAGCTTTCGGCCAAGATAGAGAAACACGAAATCGCCGGCAAGACCGTCTGGAGCGTCGCCGACAACTATCTCATGGCCTGCTTCGACAAGGACGTGAACGAGACCGCCATCACCGAAATCGCCCGACAACATCCCTACTACTTCGTCCTCCGCGACAGCAGCCTCGCCACGGACAATGTAGCGGATAACTTCGAGCAGATTTGGGAGGAGTATTCGAAAGAAACGATAAGGAGGATTATATGATAAAAAAAGAAGATTTATTAAAGCTTGTTTCTGAGTGTAACACTTACGATGATTGTCTTAGAATTGTGAGAAAGCATATAATTCACGGAACTCCTTTCGTGTTTCTTGACCGAGAAGAGGATTTCTATGAATTTAGGGATTGTATTGCGAAGAAGTTTAATATCAATTTCCATGAAGTGCTTATTCTTGGTTCAGCTAAATTGGGATATAGTTATCATAAAGACTCTGTTTTTTCTAAGGAATCCGATATAGATGTTGCCCTTATTAATGAGAATTTATTCGAATGGTATTATTCAAACATCTGTAATTATCAATATGAAATAGATAAAGGTTTGATAACCATGACGGAGTCAGAACGTAATGAATATAATGTGTTTTTACAGTATTTGATTAAAGGATGGATGCGCCCTGATAAATTGCCAGCAAAACTACAGATTCTCTCCATGAAGCAGGATTGGTTTGATTTCTTTAAATCAATTTCATATGATAAAAGTTCTGTGGGTAATTATAAAGTTGCCGGAGGGCTTTTTAAGAGCTATCACTATATGGAAAAATATTATTCGGAATCATTATTAAAGTATAAACCAATAAATAGTTAAATATATGGCTAAACAAATTTTTACAAGTGGAGGATCCACTAGTATATCCGATTTAATTAACGATATAAGACAAAATAGGCTTATATTACAGCCAGAGTTTCAAAGAAATCTCGTGTGGAATGATAAACATAAAGAGTCTTTTATTGATACAATATTGAAAGGATACCCTTTCCCTGAAATATATATTGCACAATCTGGCGTGGATTTTGAAACTTTACAGACACAAAAAGTAGTTGTTGACGGCCAGCAACGTCTTTCAACTATTATGAAATATGTCTCAAATGAATTAGTATGTAAAACGATACCAAAATTTCAAGATTTAGTAGAACAAGATAAAATTGATTTTTTGGGATATGGTGTTTCGGTTATTAATTTAGGTGATGCATCATCTGATACAATTAAAGAGGTTTTTAGAAGAATAAACCAAACGAAATACAGCTTAAACCAAGTTGAGATTCAAAATGCATATTATGATGGAGATTTTATTTCTACGGCAAAAGATATTTTGGATCATTTTAATGTAGTAGAATTGCCCGTGTTTAGTGAAACGGATATAACAAGAATGGTCGATTTAAACTTCATCCTACTTTTAATGGCTACATATGAAGAAGGTGGTTATTTTAGTGGTAATAAGCAAACTGAAGAGTATATCATAAAGTATAATGATGAATACGAGAATAAGGATGTTGTAAAAGATAAATTTGTTCAATTGCTACACTCAATTGTGGATTGGCAACTCCCTGTTGATTCTATGTGGTTTAGAAAATCAAATTTCTTTACATTGTTCAGTGAGTTTGTCAGATTAGATAGGATCCCTGAGAATATTAAGGATAGGTTGTTGAGTTTTGAAGACAATGTGATAAATAATAAAAGGAATGAGCTATCTAATTATGGGAAGTATTATTCGGCAATGTATACTGGCACAAATAGTAGAACTGCGAGAATAGAACGTGGACAATTGTTTAGGAGAGGTGTAATAAATGGTGAAGATATAAACCAAAATAACGAAGTTGAGGCATAGTCATCCAACCTGTGTTATAGAAAATATACAAATTTGAGAGTTGAACTCATGAAATTCAAATTCAAAATACAGCAATACCAGACCGATGCGGTGGAAAGCACGGTGAGCGTGTTTGCGGGACAACCCTCGAAGACCAACGCGCAGTATCGCCGCGACATGGGCAAGCAGAAACAGCAGCTGAAAGCTGAGTTTGAGGAGGAGTATGTGGGTTACCGCAATTCCGATGTGGAACTCAACACCAATCAGTTGTTGGAAAACATCCACCATCAGCAGGTGCAGAACGACATTCCGCTGAGCAAGTCCTTGACGGCCACCAACGGCCTCGGTGCCTGCTCTTTGGATGTGGAGATGGAGACGGGTACGGGTAAGACATACGTCTATATCAAGACCATGTTCGAGATGAACAAACGCTTCGGCTGGTCGAAGTTCATCGTGGTGGTGCCCAGCATCGCCATCCGCGAAGGCGTGTACAAGAGTTTCACCATGTTAGAGGAACATTTCATGGAACTCTACGGCAAGAAAGCCCGCTATTTCATCTACAACAGCGCCAACCTCACCCAAATCGACTCGTTCAGCAGTGATGCCAGCATCAATGTGATGATTATCAACGTGCAGGCGTTCAACACCTCGTTCAAGGAAGGCGCGGCCAACAAGGAGGCGCGTATCATCTACTCCAAACGCGATGATTTCCAAAGCCGCCGCCCCATCGACGTAATTGCCGCCAACCGTCCCATCATCATTATGGACGAGCCGCAGAAGATGGAGGGCGAAGCCACGCAAAAGGCCTTGCGTAACTTCAAGCCGCTGTTTGTGCTCAACTATTCCGCCACCCACAAGACCTCGCACAACTGTATTTATGCGCTTGATGCCTATGATGCCTACAAACAACGCTTGGTGAAGAAAATCCAAGTAAAAGGTATCACAGTGCAGAACCTGTTGGGCACGCAGAGCTACATCTATTTCGACAGCATCATCCTTTCGAAGAACCATGCGCCAGTGGCCAGACTTGAAATAGAGGTAAAAGGTTCCAATGCCACTCGCCGGCAACTCTGCAAGTTTGAACAAGGTGATTCGCTGTCTGTAATTTCGCAACTTCCTGCCTATAAAGACTTTGTGATTACCGAAATCAATCCCTTGACGAATACTGTCTATTTCCAAAACGGCAAGCAACTGCGTCAGGGCGAGGTGATGGGCGATGTCAGTGAGAAAGCCATCCAACTGATACAAATACGGGAAACCATCAAGTCGCATTTTGAGAAGGAGAGAGCCTTGTTCCAGCAAGGCATCAAGACCCTTTCGCTGTTTTTCATCAACGAGGTTGCCAACTACAAAAGCTATGATACGGACGGAAACGAAGTGCAAGGTCCGCTGTGGAAGATGTTTGAGGATGAATACAATCGCTATCTGAACGAGAACCTGACTCTGTTTGAGGACGATTATCAGAGATACCTGCGCCGTTTTACCGCCGCGCAAGTACACAACGGCTATTTCTCCATTGACAAGAAAGGCCATTCAGTTGATAGTGAGGTAAAACGCGGCAAGGATACATCAGATGACATCTCAGCTTACGACCTGATTCTGAAGAACAAGGAACGCCTGTTGAGTTTCGATGAACCGACACGTTTCATCTTTTCCCATTCTGCATTACGTGAAGGCTGGGACAACCCGAATGTGTTCCAGATATGCACGTTGCGTCACGCCAACTCCAGCACCGCCAAACGGCAGGAAGTGGGTCGTGGTTTGCGCATCTGCGTGGATAACGACGGCAATCGCATGGACAAGGAACGCTTGGGTGATGCCGTGCACGACACCAACAAACTGACCGTCATCGCCAACGAAAACTACAGTTCTTTCGTTGATGCTTTGCAGAAGGAGACCAAAGACACCCTTCGTGAACGTCCGACACAAGCCACGGTCGATTACTTCAAGGGCGTTACGGTAAAAGTGGGTGATGAGAAACACACCATTTCGGAACAGGAGGCCGCCAGTATCGTCACTTATCTCTATGAGAATGACTATATCGATGAGAAGGGTAATATCCTGCAAAACTATCATACCGATAAGGAGAAGGGTACTTTGGCACCGATGAGCAAGAAATTGCAACCCATTGAAGAACAAGTGCATAAACTCATTCAGAGCATCTTTGACCCAGCCGCTTTGGACGATATGGTGGAAGATGCCAACGGCAAGGCGGAAGTGGTGAACGAGCGTTTGAACGACAATGCAGATAAGAAGGAATTCAAAGCCTTGTGGAATGAAATCAACCACCGCTATGTCTATACGGTGCATTACGACAGCGAAGAACTGATTCAGAAAGCCATAGTTGCCATCGACAGTGAGTTGAATGTCACGCAGCTCAAGTATGTGGTAACCACAGGTATCCAAGGCGATGACGAGTTGGATTTCACTGGTGAGCAAAGCACCCGTACAAAGGAAATGCGTGATGTGTCAACCAGCAATGTGCCCTACGACTTGGTGGGCGACATCGCCAAAGCAGCCACATTGACCCGCCGCACGGTCACTCGCATTCTGAAGGGCATTCAGCGGTCGAAGCTGTACATGTTCAAGAACAATCCCGAAGAGTTCATCCGCAAGGTGAGCCATATCATCCGAGAGCAGAAAGCCACGATGATTGTGGAGCACATCAGCTACAACCGAACTGAAAACCAGTACGATTCCGACATCTTCACCAAGGAGAAGAGCCGCCAAACGGTGGATAAGGCTTATCCTGCACAAAAACACATTCTTGACTACGTGTTTCCTGATAGTCAAGGTGAGCGAGAGTTTGCTGAAGATTTGGATAAAGCGGAGGAAGTGTGCGTCTATGCCAAACTGCCGAGGTCCTTCCAAATTCCGACACCCGTAGGCAACTACGCTCCTGACTGGGCTATCGCCTTCAACGACAACATGGGCGTTAAGCACGTGTTCTTCATCGCCGAAACGAAAGGTTCGATGGATTCCATGCAACTGAAAGGCGTGGAAAAAGCAAAGATAGATTGCGCTAAAAAGCTGTTTAACAACCTTTCCACGTCCCATGTCCGCTACCACGAAGTGGATAGCTATCAGAAGTTGCTGGATGTTATGAAGTCGATGGAGTAGATTATGAATAAAATAGAATCATATAGCGATTATCTCATTGCCGTGAGGAATCAAACATCTGACTTACGGTTTGTTAGAACTGAGGCAATACAGGCACTTCAAAATTTGTGTAATAGTAAGCCGGAAAAGTTTGCTGAGTATAAAGCAAGGCAAGAAGAAGCTAAAAAACCGAAATCAGCGCAGGAACGAGCACGCGATAAAGAAAAGTACATTCAGGAATATCCGGAAATTAACATGAAAGAATTGCGCAAAAATGCTCGTGAAAGGATGCAGAAAGACAAATATGGATTTGGATTAAGAGCTGATGTACCTGTATGGATGACCGAAGAGGATTTGTTAAGTTCTGTTGATCAATTATCTGTAGCCGATTTAATCACTGGAACTGGCAAACCGGTCACAAGGCAAGCTATTATTAAAAAATGTATCAAAATAGCTGTAGCTGATAGAAGAATTGATGAAGCCAAATTACGGTCATACGTTTGTGGAGTTTTTTGCGGTTATTATAACAAAAAGGTTATAACACTACCTGCTTCACTTTCATACGAAATGGTAAAAGTTATAATTAATCAAGAAGCAACTATAGAAGAGCTGGTTAAGATATCAGATGGAGCCACTTTTAATCTTGCTGAATTAACAATGTTTATTTACCGTAGAGCTAAACAAATGCCAGATTCTGAAAGGGAAAGAGTTGAAAGAATAGTAGAAAAGAAAGCAGAAAGAAAAGCTAGAAAGAAAGCAAAGTGGGAAGCACTGAAGAATGGAGAAATAACTGAAGAGAATAAATAATAACTTAGATAAATGAAACTATGAAATGGATAAAAAGCTATTTTGACTATCTCATCGCCTTAATTGAAAAGGAATCGGATGATATTGACATATAAAAGGAAACAAAGAATGCTTTACGTATCCTTCGTCAGAATCCTGAGCAGTACAAAGAGTATGTTGAAAACAAGCGTAAAGGCAAATCGTTGCTTGAACTTGGTATAAGCGAAAAAGATATTCGTTTTTTAGTTCGTAAGCAATTGACAACGCGACAAATCAAAAAAGGTGACTTTATAGTAGAGACTGTATGGGATCTCGATGAAAAGCTCCCTGATATGTTTGATAGTGAAGATGTGATTACTGCTATTGAAGTAATACCATTGGGGGATTTTCTTACAAACAAAGGAGCTCTGAAAACCAGGAATGCAATATATGAACGTTGTATGTTGGAAGTAATTCGACAAGAAAAAGTGGACGAAATGGCATTGCGTAATGAAGTTACAAAACGGTTTAATACTTTTTATTCTTATGGAATGCTAGTTTTGAATCAACCTTTAGAATACGTTGATGTAATTTGTTTTATTAACCATGATGCACCAATAGAAGGGTTGACTAATGTTTTGGCATCAGAAACTGGTATTCATACGACTGAGAGATTGGTTGACTTACTAAATAGCCATCAAATCACAATATTACCATCTGATAATCCTTTAAAAGTACTAGTAAGAACAAACGAAGAACTAAAGGCAGAAAACGAAAAATTAAAAGCAAAAAACGAGGCTAGGAAGCAGGCTCAAAAAGAAAAACAATCAAAGAAGCAAGGGAGAGAGAACAGAAAAGAGCTGAAAAAGCAGCTAAACTAAAGGCGGCATCTGATAAAAGATTTGAAGAATATAGAAAACAATTAAGGATATCTTAAAGTTTACTCATTCAAACTATTGAAGTTTTTGTAAAGGATGTAGTTGATATGTCAAGATATTGTGATCTGAATCATATCAAATATATAATTTCAAATGTATTGCATTTTTTTTGCAAAACCCCTTGACAATTAAAAAATTATATGTATTTTTGCATCGTCTGGATCGCCCAGGCCCTCGCACCTTGCTATATTATGCGTTGGGTGGCTAACAGACAGGTCGAGCAAGCGGCCTCGTAGCAGGGGCGACTACGAAATAAAGGGAGACTCCGGTCTCCTTTTTTATTTCCTCCAAATCAATGGAATTCTTTTTAAATCACCAGGTCTTATAGCATGTACTGTCGTTGCCAACCAAAAGTTTTCGCTCTTATTATAATTTAATTGAACAGCTGCTACGTGATTCGGATATTCATCATTAGCTACCGCAAGCAATAGCGATAAAGGTTTGTTGCCGCTATGGATTTCGTTGAATTTTTTAGCAACAAACTCTATATAATCCTCTTTTGATAGACCAAGTCGTGACAATTGTATCTCTAAATCCTCAAGATGCTTCTTGTTATGCTTTAAAGTGTTGCCAATGTTGGCTCTGATAGTCTGGACATTCCCCGGTAATGCCATTACTTCTTGTATTTTTTTAATTGCAGCCATCGGAATTCGTCCTATGACTTTATACTTTTTGTTTAGTTTTACTTTATTTTTATTTTGTTGTACCATATAAACATAAATTGTTATTACACATATCAAAATCTATTCACTGCAAAATCAGTGAATTCCCAATTCCAATAAATGTTTTACGATACTCTGCTGTCTTTGGTGATGAATACAGGGCAAAAATACAAAACAACAAGTTGTTTGTCAAGTATTTTTTTCAATATTTTTAATAATCAATACACTCCAATCTCATCCACGAAAATCCACGCGGGATATCCATAGCCTGAATGCCCCTCAGGACAGTCAAAAGGCTCAACTATGACCTCCACATAACGAGCGTTTACTGGCTCAAACGAAATATCAACAGGGTAAAAGCTGCTTTCGTAATCGGCGGGCAACAGGTCGAAATCTTGTGAGGCAATCTCGGTGAAGTCCTCACCATCGTCTGAAACCAACACCTTCACCGACTTGGCGTTGAAAATCCAGTCTTTCATGTTGACGAGAAGAGTGAATCTCACCGAACTAACCTCCGTAACCTCCTGTAAATCAAAGGTCGCATCGAGGTTCTTGCCATACCAGCCGAGCCAACGGCCACTTCGGTAGTTGGAGCCTCCACGCAAGCCGTCAATCAGCATCTGGGCACCGTCGTAAGCATAGTTGCGATGCGGCTGCTCCTTCAAAACCACAGGCTTCATCGAGGCCTTGCTGAAATCGAAGTCGGTCTTGAACACCTTGCCCTTGCCGCCGTCAGGATACTGCACATAACCCTCCAAATGACAGTTTTTGTCAATCTTCAATGGCTTTGAATATTCTTTAAAACCTTGATTGTCAACAGAATACATTATCGTCCCGTCAACTTGCTTGGTCATCGTGACATCGATAACGCCGTCATGAATGTTTGGCGTTATTTTCACGTCGATATCGAAAACATGCGTCGCATATCTCCAATGATACAGCCTATAAAGCCGTGTCATGCGGTATTCGCGTTTCACGAAGTCGTCGTAGTTCTTCTGCTCAGGGCTGCACCACTGGACCTCGGCGAGGGCACCGAGCCGAGGTAACAGTCGGAATAACACCACGTCAAACTCGCTGGCATACTCGGTCCAGATGTTAGCCTGAGGACCCAAGATGTATTTCTCTTCATCTTTAGTCAAACCTTCTGGAATAGGCTCCAACGAATAGACTTTTTTAACTGAATTGTATCCGCCACCAGCCTCGGGCTCGCTCTCGGTGTCAAGTGACTGATAATAATCGAAATACAAGTAATCATTGGGCGTCATGATGACGTTATGGTGCATCTTTGCCGCCTTGTAACCGCCGTCGCTGCCTCGCCAGCTCATCACGGTGGCGTTAGGAGCCAGCTCGCCATCAAGCATCTCGTCCCATCCGATGATGTGACGGCCATGACTTTCAACGAATTGCTCCATGCGCGACATCACATAGCTTTGCAGATAATCCTCGGCAGAATGCTTGTCATCGTCTTTAATTCCAAGCTCTTTGATCTTCGCCTGGCATTTCGGGCACTCAACCCAGCGGTCGCGCGGCACCTCGTCGCCTCCAATGTGGATGTACTCGCTCGGGAAGATGTCCATCACCTCAAGCAGCACATCCTCAAGGAACTGCAAAGCCCGCTCATTGCCAGCACATATCACATCTTCCGACACTCCCCATTGCTTCCAGACCTCGTAAGGACCACCAGTGCAGCCAAGCTCAGGATAAGAGGCGAGAGCCGCCAGCATGTGGCCAGGCAAATCTATCTCAGGAATGATGGTGATATGACGGTCTTCGGCATATTTTACAAGGTCTCGCAGCTGCTCCTGGGTGTAAAATCCTCCGAGACGGATGGTGTCGAACGCCATAGTCTTCCCGATGATGGTCCCTGAACGCCAAGCCCCGATTTCAGTAAGCTTAGGATATTTCTTAATCTCGACACGCCAACCTTGGTCGTCGGTAAGATGGAAATGAAATCTATTCAGATTATGCAATGCCATCACATCAAGATAAACCTTGACGGAATCAATAGGGAAGAAATGACGGCTGACATCAAGATGCATTCCTCGATATGCGAATCTCGGATAGTCGTTTATGATACCCGCAGGAAGCTCTATTTTTGCGCTTGAAGTGCCAACCGGAAGGCTTTTTCTTAACGTTTGGATGCCGTAAAAAATTCCCGAAGTATTACTTGAAGTAATCTTTATAATATTCTCATTAACAATAATTTGATAAGCTTCATTATTTTCACAAATATCAGGATTTAATTCCAAAATAATGGAGTTTCTAACCGCCTCATCGGAACATGTTATTTCAGGTTTAAAACCTAAAATATCTTCGATAAAATCGGCAAGAAAACCTGCTTCCTTTGACAAAATTTCATCAGCATTGGAATAAGTTATGACCGTGTTTTTATCCAGAATAAATGGCTTTTCATCGCTTAAATTTATCTCTTTTGGCAATGGAATGACCTGATAATCAGCTGTTGAAATCTGTTTCTCGCAGGCGGTTAAAGCCAATGCGAATAAGGCTCCGATAATAAAAATGTGCTTTTTCATGTGATAATAACTAATTGTCATTTCGAGCGAAGTCGAGAAATCCTCTTGATTCGGAATCATTGTTTGTTTCCGTTAATTAAGGATTTCTCCATTCCGCTTCGCTTCAGTCGAAATGACGAGACAAAATTAAAAAAAAACTTCTAAATTCTAACTAATAACTTCAAACTTTTTTGTAATTTTACACCCTAATTTTTCGCTAATGAAGGTACTGCATACATCGGATTGGCATATCGGTCAGATTTTTCACAACTACAGCCGAGAGGAGGAGCATAAATTCTTTTTTGAGCAGCTTAAATCCATCATTATCAACGAGAAACCGGATGTGATGGTGGTAACTGGCGACGTGTTTCATACCGCTACTCCGACCATTGTATCGCAGCGTCTTTATTATAATTTCATCGTCGATTTATCGCGCTTAGACACTGATTTACAGATAGTTATAACAAGCGGCAACCATGATTCGCCGTCTCGCCTTGAGGCTCCGCGTCCTTTGTGGGAGGCTTTTAACGTCTCAGTGATCGGAATGCTTGATTATCATATAGTTGACGACGAATCCGGCTTGAATTTCGATGCGTCGAAAATTGAGATTCCAATAACTAAAAATGGAGAAATCATCGGATGGGTGCTTGCTGTGCCGTATCTTAACGGCAACCCAAACATCTATGGCAAGCTTTTTGAACATCTGAAACAACGTCCGGAATATAACGACAGCCAAAGCATCGTGGCTACAGGTCATCTCGCTTTGAAAAGCGCAGAGATATGGGGACATAGCGCGGATATCATAGGTAGCCTCGAAACTCTTGATATTAAAGATTTTACAGATGTAAAAGGCGTAGATTATTGGGCATTTGGACATATTCATTATCCGCAAGCCATAAAAGGGATCGAGAATATGCGCTATGCAGGCTCGCCATTGCCGATTTCGTTTAACGAGAACTACCAGCATTCAGTGGTTTCTGTGAAAATCGAAGACGGAAAAACGGAGACGACACTCATTCCTTTGAAAACACTGATTCCAATCGTCGATTTCCCATCAAAACCTAAAGGTTACGACGATGCACTGCCTTTTGAGACTGTGATGATGCAACTCATTGAAATTCTTGATGATAAAGCGTATGTCAGAGTGCATGTGCAGGCCGAAAAGCCGCTAACACAGGCCGAATCAGTGGCAATGGTTCAAGCATTCGAAGGTCACCAGGCAATGTTCTGCGGAGTTCAGTCGTATTTCCCTGAAAAAGAAGTTGGTGCTGATTATCAAGAGGTTAAGACCTTACGTGAACTTAAATCCAAGAGTCCGTTTGAACTCGGATGTGCGGTTTATCAAAAGAAAAACGGCAGCGAGATGCCCGATGAACTCAAAGAAATGTTTAAAAAAGTGTGCGAGGAGGCTGAAAAAGTGCTATGAAGATTGAAAAAATAATCATCGAGAATATAAATTCCATCGAAAAAGCCGAAATTAGCTTCACTGAAGGCATTTTGGCACACGAGCCGTTGTTTCTCATTACCGGAGAGACAGGAAGCGGGAAAAGCACTATTTTGGACGCCATAACGCTTGCACTTTACGACAAATCGCCGCGTTACGAGAATACAAGGAACAAGGAAAAGACCGAAAACGGACTTTCTAACATGCAGAGCACCACAAACGCTTTGCGTAAAGGCACCAACGACGGAAAAGCAGAGGTCTGGTTTAGCGTCGGAAGCGAGAAATATATCGCAACCTGGCAGATGCACAAGACACGCAACGGCAAGTATGACATGACAAACCGCCGTAAACTCGAAGTGGTGAAAGGCGAGGAGAGAATCGTGCTTGAAACCAAGATAGACACAGTAAATCAACAGATTGCAGAACTTGTCGGCCTCACTTACGACCAGTTTGTGCGCTCAGTGATGCTTGCTCAAGGTCAGTTTAACACGTTTTTGACTTCCGAAAAAGCCAAGCAGACCGAGATTCTGGAGATGCTTACCGGCACTGAGGTTTACTCTAAGATCGCTGAAATCGTTGGTAGAAAGAAAAATGATGCTAAGACTGATGTTGAAAAAGCGACAGAGCTTTACAACTCATTGAAAAACAATATTTTATCTAATGAAGACATATCTTCTTTGAATGAAGAGCTTGCAAAAAATGAACAGCTATTGTCGAAAAACGAGCAAGATATCAAAGAAGAAGAGGCAAAAATCAGGGATTTAGAGAAACTTGAGCTTTTAAATAAAGAAATTGACGCTTCAAAATCGCAACTCGCTGATTTACAGGCATCTTATGAGCGACTTCTTGAAGAAAAGGAGGTGCTGAAAAAGAAACGCGACGAGCTGAAGAAACAAATCGAGGAGCTTTCCGGAAAGAAGGCGGTGGCTGATAGAATGCCGTTAATCGTTAGCTTGCTGGAGAACTCCGACATTTATGATAAGAATTTCGATATAAAAGAATCAGAGTTTTCGGAGTTCTCTACCAAACTCACCGATGCTGAATCCGCTCAGAAGACAGCCGCTACGGCCTATGATGAATGTAACGCGCGACTCGAAAAAGCCGATGTCGAAGGACTTCGACTGCAGTACAACGAGCACAATAATGAGCTCGCAAAACTCGGTGACTGGAGGACCAAATGTTTGGGTGTAAAACAGATTTTGAATAACTATCTGAATACAAAACAAAATATTGATAATAAATTAGTTGAATTAGATAATCTAAATAAACACTTTAATATTTGCGAAAGCGATTTTCAGAAGGCAAAAACGGCCTTTGAAGCCAAAGATTCGGAGTATCAAATCCAGAAAAACATGGTCGCCGACTTCATGAAATCGCTGCGTTCGAAACTCGAAGAGGGGAAACCGTGTCCGCTTTGCGGCAGCACCTCACATCAGTATCATAATGAGAAAATCGTTGACTCTTTGTTTGCTTCAATTGAGAAGGCATGGAACGAGGCAAGAAGCGTTTTTGAAAAGGCAAAGGATGCGAAGAACAAGGCTGAAGGCGAGATAAACCTGCTTAATAAAAGCATCGCAAACGAGCAAAAACAGCTGGATAATCTCGTTAAAAACCTTACAGCAGAATGCAATGGCAAGCCGGTGTATGACATAGAACGCCTGGATAAAGGTCTAAGCGACTGTGAATCAAAGATTTCCATCGAGAAATCGAAAATGAACGAGATCAATATTAAGATTCAGGAGGCAAAAGCGATTCAAGAGGAGCTGAAACAATTGCTGAAGAAGAAAAACGAGGCTGACGAGGCATATAAAACTGTGCTTCGCAAATTGGCATATAAATGGAAACGGCTCAATGACGACTTCTCAAAAGTTGATTCAGATATTGTTAAAATCGATGAAATCGCCAATGGAATCAAGAAAATTGACGGAATTGAGCGTATTACAGAGTTTGGTGACAAGGTAGCGACGGGAAATATCATTGCAAAAGATGCCATTTTGATTGGTTTCACAAAGGTGCTGACAAATTTGATAGCCAAGACTGATGAGAAAAAATCGATTGAGGCGAGTTTGAAGGACATTAATAAGACAAACATCCAAGAGAACCTTGAGATGCTGGTAAATCAAAAGAAAACGCTAAATACAGCTATTTCTGAGATTCGCACCAAGCTATCGCTAAATGCGCAGAATAATGCCTCTGCGAATGCTGCTAAAGATGATTTGCAGGCGAAAACGACACAGTTATCGCTTTGGACGCAGCTCGCGAATGCCATCGGCACAACGGCCACAGACAATTTCCGCGATGTCGCGCAGGCTTACACCATGCGCATCTTGCTTGACCAGGCGAATTACTTCTTGCACAAGTTGAGCCAGAGATATGAATTGACGTGTTATTCCAACTCGTTGGCTATCATGGTGATGGACAAAGAGATGGGAGGGGAGCTGCGCACAGCATCGTCGCTATCCGGTGGCGAGACATTTCTTGTTTCTTTGGCATTGGCGTTGGGTTTGGCATCGTTGAACGATGAAAACCTCAGCATTGACATGTTGTTTATTGATGAAGGATTCGGCACCTTGGACGGCGAAAGCCTTGAAATGGCTGTCCATGCCCTTGGAAATATGCAGAAATTCGGTCGCAAGGTAGGAATAATATCTCATGTCGACAGCTTGAAAGAACGCATCCCTGCTCAAATACAAGTGACAAAACGAGGGAAAGCCGCAAGCACGGTAGAAATCAAAAAAAGCTGACGAAATCGTCAGCTTTTTAGTGAACTAGGCGGGAGTCGAACCCACAACCGCCTGATCCGTAGTCAGGGACTCTATCCAATTGAGCTACTAGTCCATTGCGTTTTGCGCTGCAAAATTACAACATTTTTTTATTGGTTATTCAAAAAATGTGAAATTTTTTGTGGGGGAGGGTGGACTCGAACCACCGAACTCATCCGAGGACAGATTTACAGTCTGTTGCAATTGCCGCTATGCGACTCCCCCGAGGATTTTTGCGTTGCAAAATTACTACTTTTTCTGCAATCCGCAACAATTTTTATTAAAAATTTTTTAAAAGTCTTAATGATTTAAAAATCAATATATTACAGAACCTTGACGCAGTGAGGAGGCATGGAAACAGCCCACAGCCTCACCTTCAGGATAGATATTTGTACGCACATTTGACGGAGTTCCCAACATTGGATTAGTGCCAGTGCTTGCAGCAATTTCTGAAATATAGTGGGCATAATCCCTCGGAATCGACCATAAATCCATGGTAACAGTGTCGCCTTTGTGCAATACCTCAAGACTGTCGCGCTGGTCAAGACCGTCGATAGGAAACTCACCGGCAATCATAACCATGAGAGGACCGTTGAAATAAATGCCCGCAAAGCCATAAGTCTCAAATATCTGGCATCTTGTGAGCGTATCACCGCCAACATCCCTATTATTGATCCTGACTCGCGTCATATAATACGTCCTGGGGTCATCGGTGGTCTGGAAATATGGGTAAACACCAAGGAAATTGTCGTCATGCAACTCATTGAAAACCCATGGCTTGACGCGAATTGAGTCGACACATTCCACGTTTTCATTCATGGTTGATTCTGAAAAGAAATGATGGCTGCCTTTGTCATCATTGAAATCTATTGAAAGATGATAGGTGTGACCGATTTGTCCCGCAAAATCATTGACTGACAGGTAATAACCAGGTCTTTCAGTCTCCTCATACCACATGGTATCAGTGCCGTCGACGACATAAACTATAGCGTTGGAAATCATCTCAGGCTCGCCTCCATAAAACGGCATTGTGCGGCTAAGAATGACCTCTTGTTTCTTGTATTCATCTGTGACTGAGCCACTTACACCAACAAGCTGCTCGCCCTCCTGAGGGGTAATCGTAATACTCTCAGTGCAGGCAGTCAGCGAAAATATTGCTAATAATATGATTATAATTTTTTTCATGTCTTTAATATTTGAAATTATATGATATTGAAGGAATTACAGAGAAAAGATACATCTGTTTAGTCTCCAAAGTATTGTTTTCGCCTGGTGTGAACATCACAGCCCAAGTGTTGTGACGTCCGTAAACATTGTAAATTGACACATTCCATTCGCCTTGCCAACATTTGTGTTTCTTGCCTTTCCATGTTGCTGAAAGGTCGAGACGATGATAGTCGGGATAACGGCTCTGATTGCGGTATCCGTTATAAATCGCGTATGTCGAGCCGTGGTCGGTGAATTTTCCATAAGGGTAGGTGATAGGCTGTCCGGTGTTGTAGATCCAGTTGGCCGAAGCGTTGAATCTGTCGCTGAATTCATAGTTTACCACGATGCTTATACAATGCGGACGATCGTATGGCGAGCGGTATTCCTCGTCATGACTGATACCTGGCACCGTTCTGAATGAGCGGCTGTAGGTGTAAGCAATCCAACCCGTGAGCTTGCCATAGTTCTTTCTTATGAGAAACTCAGCGCCATAAGAACGGCCATTTCCGACACGCACCTCGCCGTCAATCAAAAGGTTGCCATAGAATGAAGCGTCGTCAACGAAATCTATCACATCAGAAAGCTTTTTGTAAAACAATTCAACAGATGTCTCGATGTCGTTGCCTCGGAAATTGCGAAAATAACCCACTGCAAACTGGTCGCATTTCTGAGGTTTTATGTTCGGATTGGTCGGGAACCAGACGTCAAATGGAAGTCCGCCAGTGGCATTTGTAGCAAGTTGTGCATATTGCACAGTCCTTGAATATGAAGCCTTTACCGATGATGTGGCACCCAATCGGTACATCATCGCAAGACGTGGCTCCAGGTTGACCTCAGTATTGAAAATCTCACCTTTGCCATAAATTGTGGAATCGTAGAAGTTGTAATTCTCGTCGAAAAGATATAAAGTCTCAGGCCCGATGTTTTGATACATCGACAAACGCAAGCCGTATCTCACTGACAAGAAAGGAGTTATGTTGTGGTCGTGACTATAATACAACGCCGATTCAATAGCTTTGCGATATACTTTTTCACTTTCACTGATACCTAAAAACTGTGATACAACACCTGTTCTGTCGTGTAACTCACCTTGGTTATACTTATGATAAGTCATTGACACACCGAACTTTGAGGTGATTTTATCGTTTATCAGCCAAGTGAAGTCATATTTTCCGGTAAGGTCGTTGATACCTGCCTTGATGGAAAAGTCGTACGGGTTCATCATCACGTCAATGTCGTACTGATATTTGGTGTAAAGCAGCGACAGATTGGAGGTTAGCTTATCAGTGAAGATGTGATTCCAACGTATTGTAGAAGTGGTGTTTCCATAACCGATGTTCATCAGGTTGACCACGCCAATTCTGTCGTATCCTTTATACATTGAGACGAAAAGACGGTTGTTTTCGTTGAAAACGTGCGTTATCTTTCCATTTAGGTCGTAGAAATACAAACGTGTATCTTTCAGCTTTTGAAAGAGATATGGCGTTATGAGACCGCCGTAAGTGACACGTCCGGCGAGCATCACTGAGGTGCGTTGTTGGTTGAACGGCATGTCAAGCATGAGACGGCTTGTGAGTATGCCGACACCTCCAGTCATGGTGAAACGGTCCGGGACTTCGTCAATTGTCCTGACATCAAGCACGGAAGACAATCGGCTATCGTAACTTGCAGGGATATCACCTTTATATAACGTAGCGTCTTTCACCACATCATTGTTGAAAATTGAGAAAAATCCCAGAAAATGCGATGCGTTATAAACCGGAGCGTCGTCGAGAGTGATAAGGTTCTGGTCGGGAGCGCCGCCACGCACGCTGAATCCTGATGAGCCTTCCGATGCTGCCTGAACACCCGGGAGCAGTTGTACTGCCTTGATGACGTCGACTTCTCCCATAAGTGCCGGAATCCTCTTGATTCTCTTGATCTCCAACTTTTGAACACTCATCGCGAGTTCACGCACATTGGCATCCGCTTTTTCGCTGGTTACGACGACGCCTTCAAGCATCTGCGACTCCATCTTCATGTTGATATTCAGACGTTTGCGAGAATTTTCAACAACAATCACCTGCTCAATTGTGGTGTAACCAAGATATGAAAAACGAATCTTATATTTTCCCGGATTTAGTTGGAAATCATAATAACCATTGTAATTCGTCACGGTTCCTTTTTGCAACGAATCGTTATAAACCGCAGCCCCCACGAGCACCTCGCCTGTATCTTCGTCCTTGATAACGCCGTAAATACCCGATTGGGCATAAGCGCTCAAAGAGGCTAAAAGTATCATAATCAATAAAATATATGTTTTTTTCATAAAGTTAAAACTGGGGTGCAAAGTTACACTTTTTTTCGTAATTTTGCCCAAAAATATTTTAATATGTTATATGATTTTGACGAAATAATAAATCGCGCTGGCACAGAAAGCGTAAAATATGATTTAAGAGAAAAAATCTTCGGTAAAGCCGATGTCATCCCGATGTGGGTCGCCGACATGGATTTCCGTACTCCTGATTTCATCAGAAACGCTGTGATTGAGCGCGCAAAATATGATGTTTACGGCTACACTTTCCGTGAAGAAGCTTATTTTCAGGCCATCGCCAATTGGATTCATCGCCGTCACGGATGGGATGTGAAAACAGAATGGATGACATATACTCCTGGCGTTGTCGCGGCATTCAATATGGCTGTCATGGGCTTGACTCAGGAAGGTGATGAGGTCATCATTCAACCGCCGGTCTATCCGCCATTTTTCCATGCCGTGGAAAGCCACAACCGCAAACTCGTCCTCAATCCGTTGATTGACACGGAAGACGGTTTCAAAATGGATTATGAGCTTCTGGAGAAACAAGCTAAGACCGCTAAAATGTTGATACTCAGCAACCCACACAACCCAGTGGGAAGATGCTGGACAAAAGACGAGCTTAAAAAATTAGGCGACATCTGTTTGAGAAATAACGTGCTGGTTTTCTCCGACGAGATTCATTGCGACCTTGTCCTGCCAGGTTTCAAACATGTGCCTTTTGCAAGCGTCTGCAAGGAATTTGAGCAACATTGCATCACAGCGCATGCAGCAAGCAAGACATTCAACCTCGCAGGAATGGCTACATCCACTATCATCATTGCAAACGAAGAACTACGTAAGAAATACGTTGATTTTGTCGACAGTACAGAAATCAATCTTGGTAATATTTTCGGCAAGATTGCGACAAAAACAGCTATGGAACAGGGCGAGGAATGGCTGCAACAGCTGCTTCAATATATCAAGGGCAATATTGACTATGTAGTGGATTTCATTCATAAAAATCTGCCGAAAGTCAGGGTGCACAAAGCCCAGGCCACATATATGCTTTGGCTTGATTTCTCAGCTTATAACCTTGACAACCAGTCGCTGAACCACAAGATGATATTTGAAGCCGGATTGGGCTTAAACAACGGCAAGGAATTCGGCAAGCAAGGTGAACAATGCTTGAGGATAAACCTCGCTTGTCCACGAAGCGTCGTGGAAGAAGCGATGAAGAGAATAAAATCTGTATTTTAATACTGGATTACCAATCCACTGACTGTCTTACTAACGGCATCGTCATACATCGGGCGCCACCGCCACCGCGTGAGAGCTCGTTGCCTTCGAATGCCACGACACAACGTTTGTAGTCATCAACACTGACTTTTCCTGATGCCACATCAGCGGCTTTCAGCACCTCGAAACCGTTTTGGTTCAAGGCTTCTATTGTGTTATAGTTTCTTGCATAGCCCAACACTTTGCCAGGAGCGAAAGCGAAGAAATTAGCGCCACTGTGCCATTGCTCACGTGGTCCGAAATAATCGTCGCCACCGCCGCAGAAGATTGGCTCGAGCGTCATTCCGAGCTTGCCTAAAGCCTCCACGAGGTTGTTTTCTTCAGAAACTCTTGTATATTCGTAACCGTTCACTTCGTAGTGGATGGTCTTGAAGTTATCGCTCATAATGACAGGCTTATATGCCATGCAGCGGTCTTTGTCGAGGAATGTGAACACCATGTCGAGATGGATAAACGAATCTGGCTCGAATGGCAGCTGTTGTGTTATGAGATGGCGTACGCCGCCGAGGCTTCTGAGGTGCTCGAGCAGCGCTTTGACGCCTTCATTGCTTGTTCTTGAACCGCAGCCGCTGAGGATGATGTCGTGACGTGCAATCTCAACGTCGCCGCCCTCAACAGAGCCGACTCCATTCATGCTGTAACGGTTGATAGGGTTGATGCCTTCAACATCAATTATTCTCGAGTGCTGAAAAATGGCTGTCCAGAGCATGGTCTCACGGTCACGTACATCTGTAGCCATCTTGCTGATCATCACGTTGTTATACATGGTGAATGCAGCGTCTCTCATGAAGAACAGATTCGGGATAGGAGGGAAGATGTAACGCTCTTTGAGGCTCTTGTTGTCGTAGCCTTCGATGAGTGTCGTCGCCAGCTTTTCAACGTCAAAGCTGCAGAGAAGCTCAGCCATATATGGCAGATTTTCTCTTTGGCAGATTCTGTCGACAAGGCTTTCTTTGATTTCTCTATCTTTTAAAATATCAATAAGCAAATCTTTGAAAGTCAACACATTAGTAACTTTACGAAGAGTTCCTTCAAAGTCTTTGTAGTTCTCTAATGCTTCACGATAGTTTAAAATGTCACTGAAAAGGAATTTGTGGGCGTTTTCCGGTGTCATATGCTCAATCTCCTTGCCAGGAGCGTGCAGAATGACATAATCTAGTTTACCAATCTCTGATTCAACACAAGGTTTTACACGTCGAAAATAATCCATAAAATATTCTTTGAAATTTGCTGCAAAATTACAATTTTTTTGTTAATCTCTAACAACTTTTAACTTTTAACTTTAAAACTGCTCTAAACCCTTAATAGAGTTCTATGAACTCGTAACCGTTTCCCATCGCATCCAAAAACTTTATCAAGTCAGTTGTCTTAATGACGCAAGTACCGGTATTATCATTAGGATGGAAGCTAATATATTCGCGGTCAAGCAAGTTTTTGTCGAGATACAGATACACATGATGTTCTTCGTCGTTGATGATGCCGAAAGGCGAGACGCTGCCCGGTTTCAGTCCGAGGTACTTATCCATGCGGGCCTCCGACGCAAAACTCAGCTTGCCTTGCTTCAGACGGTGCTCCAAGTCATGAATTGCGAGCTGCTGCATGCAGTCGAAAATCACCAGATAATGGCGGTTTCCTTTATGATTTCTGAAGAAAAGGTTCTTGCAGTGCGTCCACTCGAACTTGCCCCAATAAGCCAACGCGTCTTCAATGGTCGGCAACGCCGGATGAAATATCAATTTAAAAGGTATACCCAGCTCATTCAGCTTGTCGACGACTTTTTTCTGTCGTTCCGATAACTCGTGATTTATTTCTGTCATTTAAATATTTCTTTAATTCCTCCAATTGAGCCCAGCAAGTTCGTTGCTTCATAAGGCAGATACACTGTCTTGTTATCCTTGCCACTCGTCATTTCCTTCAATGTCTCGATGTATTTTGTAGCCAAAAGATACGATGCCGGGTCGGTCTTTGTCGCCTTGATGGCGTCTGCGACGAGTTGTATGGCCTTTGCCTCAGCTTCAGCCTGCATGATCTTGGCTTTTGCGACACCTTCAGCTTCGAGCAATGTCGACTGTTTCACAGCCTCAGCCTTATTGATAGCCGATGTCTTTTCACCTTCTGAATTAAGAATTGCTGATTGTTTCTCACCTTCGGCCTTCAAAATCTCGGCACGACGGTTACGTTCAGCCTGCATCTGCTTCTCCATGGCCTGACGCACTGTCTCAGGAGGTGTAATATCCTGAAGCTCAACGCGATTGACCTTGACGCCCCATTTGTTAGTAGCATCGTCAAGAACCGCACGCAGCTTAGCATTGATGGTGTCACGTGATGTCAACGTCTCATCGAGTTCCAGCTCGCCGATGACGTTACGAAGCGTAGTCTGCGTCAGCTTCTCGATAGCATTCGGAAGGTTGTCGATCTCATAAACCGACTTTACCGGGTCGACGATCTGGAAATACAACAAAGCGTTGATCTCCGTAGTGACGTTATCTTTTGTAATCACATTCTGTTTCGGGAAGTCGTACACCTGTTCGCGGAGGTCGATTTTCGCAGTCTCGCTCATGCGAACGACCTGTCTGCCCTGATAGCCATCCACAACCTTTCTCGTTACTATGATTTTCGGACGGTCGATGATAGGCCAAATTATATTAAGACCTGCAGGAAGCACCTTGTGGAACTTGCCGAGGCGTTCGATTACTCTTGTTTCCGACTGCGGTACGACCTTCAGTCCGGCCAAAGCGAAGATAATAACTATCGCTGCTATTACTATTACAACGTAAATCATGATTAAAGTTTTTTAACAGTTAATATTATGCTTTCGTAAGATTCAATCTGAACTTTCTCGCCGACTTCTGCTGCTATGCCGTCTGATGTTTTCGCTTTCCAGTCGTCGCCGTCGATTTTCACACGACCATAGCCGTTTTCCTCGATGCGTTCAGTCACAACGGCGGTTTTACCGATTATGTTATCCATATTGGTTTTAACGTGGTTGTCGTTGGTCTTTTTGTCGATATATTTCATCACGAAAGGCCTGATGAACACAAATGAGAGGAAGGTGCCTACTGCGAATGCCACAATCTGCCATGTGAGCGACAAATCGCATGCCGCCAAGATAGCGCCGAACACGCAGCCTACCGAGAAACAAGCCACAGCAAAACCAGCGGTGAAGATCTCAATCACCACGAATACTGCTGCTATCAATAACCAAATTTGCCAAATTGTCATATCTTTTTATTTTAAATGTTTAAAGTCGCAAATTTATGAAACATATTTTAAACTTCAAAATTTTTTTCGTCATTTCGCTTCGCTACAGTCGAAATGACGCGGGAAACTCTGTTTCGAACTTCAGATCCTCGTGAGTGATAGGGTGGATGAAGCACAATTTGTAGGCATGCAATCCAAGACGTCCTATTTTGTCGTCACCGTCGCCGTATTTAGGGTCACCGACAACAGGGAAGCCGATATCGGCAAGATGAACGCGGATCTGATTCTTACGACCGGTATCCAATTTCAGTTCAACTAAAGAGTAGCCGTCCGACACCTTTATTAATTTATAATGCGTTGTGGCAAATTTACCTCCGTTGTCAGTCTTGCTCGAATAGGTCAGAAACTGAGCGTTGTCCTTGAGCCACGAGCTTATAGCGCCTTCTTTTTTGCGCATCTCGCCATGAACCAACGCTACATAACGACGGTCGTAAACCGTCTCTTTCCAGTTTTCCTCAAATTTCAAAGCCACTTTTTTATCTTTGGCAAAGAGCAGCAAACCTGAAGTATCCCTGTCTAAACGATGAATAGTATGCGCATGACAACGCTGATGGTTTTTCTCAAGATATTGATTTAAAATGCCCTGCACCGTCTCCTCGTCGGAATGTGGAGAGTTGCACAAAATACCGCTGCGTTTCTCGACAACAAAAAGATATTGGTCTTCATACACAATCCTGACCCAATGACTGTTCAGCGGTTCGCCCGTTTGGTTGCGCCCGATTTTCACTTCCATGCCCGGCTTGAGTTCAAAATCATGCTGAGTGACTTTCATTCCATTGATAAAAACAGAACCACCCGAAAGTATATTTTTTGCTTTGTTGCGACTTATGCCGTTCATCTTCTTCATCACGAACGGTAAAAGTGTATCATTTTCCAACACTTTGAAAATCAAATCTTTAGGTTTATTTTCCTTTTTATTCTGCATAGAAAAAATTATTTACACAAAAATAATAAAAAACTTTACTTATGAAACAGAAAATGTTTAAATTTGCAGAAGAAAACGAATTAATTAAATTACTTTGGTATTATTATGACTATCAATGAGTTAAAAGATGTTGCGTCGCAGGTCAGACGTGATATTATCCGAATGGTACACGGTTGTCAGTCGGGACACCCGGGCGGCTCGCTTGGCGCCACCGATATCGTGACGGCCTTATATTTCGACCAGATGCAAATCGACCCGAAGAATTTCAAGATGGATGGGGCAGGTGAGGATATGTTCTTCCTTTCCAACGGTCACATCAGCCCGATGCTGTACAGCATTTTGGCTCGCCGCGGTTATTTCCCGGTAGCTGAATTGGCGACATTCCGTCGTCTTGGTACGCGCCTCCAGGGTCACCCGACACCTGTTGAGGGACTTCCAGGCATCCGTGTGGCAAGCGGCTCACTCGGTCAGGGTCTCTCAGTGGCAGCTGGCGTAGCTCAGGCTAAGAAACTCAATGGCGACAACCATCTCGTGTTCTGCCTCATGGGCGACGGCGAGCAGGAAGAAGGCCAGATATGGGAAGCTGCGATGTACGTCCCGGCAAAGAACGTCGACAACCTCGTGGCTATCATCGATTACAATAAGAAACAAATCGACGGCAGCACCGACGACGTGATGAACCTCGGCGATCTCAAGGCAAAATATGAGTCATTCGGCTGGAAAGTGTACGAATGCAACGGCAACGACATGCAACAAATCGTTGATACTCTTAATATTACCCGCAAGAACGCTCATAAAGGCCAGGCTCAGATCATCCTCGCTCATACCGAGATGGGAATGGGAGTCGACTTCATGATGGGAACACACAAATGGCATGGCACGCCTCCAAACGACGAGCAGGCCGCGAACGCTCTTTCACAACTTAAAGAAACACTTGGAGATTATTGATTAACCATCCCGTCATTTCGACTGAAGCAAAGCGGAATGGAGAAATCTCATATAAATAATTGATACGCAATATTCAAATGCCGGAGATTTCTCGACTACACTTCGTTCCGCTCGAAATGACAGGTAAAGATATATTATTATGAAGATAGAAGTTCAGAACTACAAAGATACAAGAAGCGGCTTCGGTGACGGTTTGCTCGAAGCCGGCAAGCGCAACCCGAAGGTCGTCGGCCTCACCGCTGACCTCACAGGCTCGCTGAAGATGGGCGACTTTGCAAAAGCATTCCCAGAGAGATTCTTCCAGGTCGGCATCGCTGAAGCCAACATGGTGGGCATCGCAGCAGGATTAGCCATCGGCGGCTATATCCCGTTCACCGGAACATTCGCCAACTTCTCATCAGCGAGAATCTACGACCAGATCCGCATGGTGGTGGCTTATTCAAACAAAAACGTGAAGATATGCGCATCACACGCAGGCGTCACCCTCGGTGAAGACGGCGCAACACACCAGACTCTCGAAGATGTCGGCATGATGAAGATGTTACCGAACATGACAGTGCTCGTTCCTTGCGACTATAACCAGACCAAGGCTGCAACAATAGCTGCTGCTGAACTCGACGGCCCGGTTTATCTGCGTTTCGGTCGTCCGAAAGTGGCTAACTTCACTCCAGTCGACGAGCCATTCATCATCGGAAAGGCTCAGATGATTCAGGAAGGCACCGACGTGTCAATCTTCGCCTGCGGTCATCTCGTATGGAAAGCCATCGAGGCACTCCCGATCTTGAAGGAGATGGGCATCAACGCTGAGCTTATCAACATCCATACCATTAAACCTTTGGATGTCGATGCAGTGTTGAAGTCAGTGGCAAAGACAGGTTGTGTGGTCACAGCTGAAGAGCATATGCGCAACGGCGGTCTCGGCGACAGCATCGCACAGGTTTTGGCATTGAACAATCCTAAACCAATCGAAATGGTCGCCGTCAATGATGTATTCGGCCAGAGCGGCACCCCAGACGAATTGCTGAAGCACTATCATCTTGACACTCCAGATATCGTGGAGGCAGTGCAGAAAGCTATTGCTAGAAAATAATTTTAATGCCCTTTGCAGAAATGCGACCTTGTGAGCATTTCGAAAAGGGCATTAAAAATGATAACAAAAAAAGGAGCCATTTGACTCCTTTTTTTTGTAGCGGGGATGAGAATTGAACTCATGACCTCCGGGTTATGAATCCGACGCTCTAACCAACTGAGCTACCCCGCCGTTTTTCGGGTGCAAAAGTACACATATTTTTTATATCTCCAACAATTTTTTTCAAAATTTTAAAAAAAATATTTTTGTCGTCACATATCAGAAATATTTGTATTTTTGTAGGTTGAAAATATTAAAATTTATTCTAATGAAAAAGTTATTTGTTTTATTTAGCGTATTGTTTGTAATGTGCACTGTGGCATTTGCACAAACAGAGAAAACAGCAGAAAAACAAGACGGTGCAGAAATCTTTTTTAAGGAAACCAACCACGATTTCGGATCTATTCCTTTCAAAGGCAACGGCTCATACGAATTTGTGTTCGTCAATACCGGTAACGAACCGCTTATCCTTTCACAACCAAAGTCATCATGCGGATGCACAGTGCCGGAATGGCCAAAACAGCCGATTCTTCCAGGCGAATCAAACGTCATCAAAGTGACTTACAAAAACACCGACCGTCCGGGAAGTTTCAACAAATATGTTACAATTTTCTCTAACGCATTGATAAACAAAGAAGTAAAGCTGCATATCAAAGGTACAATAGAAGCTGAACCAACCGACGCCGCTCCTTTGAATATGGAATCAATCAGCTCACCAGTCAAGAACAATTAATCTAATACCTAATTAATATTATGCCTAAAATTTCTAAAAAAGGCCATTTCATGCCGGCTTCGCCAATCAGAAAGCTTGTTCCTTTCGCAGACGAAGCAAAATCAAGAGGTATTCATGTTTATCACCTGAATATCGGTCAGCCAGATATCGCGACAACTCCATACGCACTTGAAGCTGTCAAGAATTATGACGAAAAAGTTATTAAATATACCCATTCAGCAGGTACTCTTTCATACAGAAAGAAACTTTGCGAATATTATGACAGACTGAACATCCACGTAACTCCGGATGACATCATCGTGACAAACGGCGCTTCTGAGGCTCTGTCAATCGCATTCCAGACAATCATGGACCCAGATGATGAAATCGTCATCCCGGAACCATTCTACGCAAACTATAATGGTTTCGCTCAGACAGCAGGAGTGCGTGTCCGCCCGATCTATTCGGAGATTAGCAACGGCTTCGCACTGCCTCCAATCGAGGACTTCGAGAAAGCCATCACCGAACACACCAAGGCTATCCTCATCTGTAACCCTAACAACCCAACAGGTTACCTTTACTCAGAAGAGGAAATGGAACGTCTTCGCCAGATTATCTTGAAATATGACCTTTATCTTATCTCTGATGAGGTTTATCGTGAGTTCTGCTACGACGGTTCAAAACATTACTCAGCAATGAGCCTTAAAGGTGTTGATGATAACGTCATCTTGATCGACTCAGTGTCAAAGCGTTTCAGCGCTTGCGGCATCCGCGTCGGTCGTATGGTGACACGCAACCGTGAAGTCATCGCTACAGCAATGAAGTTCGCTCAGGCACGTCTGTCGCCTCCAACATACGGTCAGGTGGCTGGTGAAGCAGCTCTCGACACACCTCTTTCATATTTCGATGCTATCGTTGCTGAATATGTGAAACGTCGTGATGTCTGTGTTGAAGGTATCAACAAAATCCCTGGAGCATACTGCCCAACACCTAAAGGCGCTTTCTACATCGTGGCACATCTTCCAATCGACGACTCGGATAAGTTCTGCAAGTGGATGCTCACCGACTTCAACTACGAAGGAAAGACAGTGATGCTCGCACCTGCAAGCGGATTCTACTCAACAATCGGTCTCGGCCGTCAGGAAGTGCGTCTGAGCTACTGCCTCAACTGCGATGACCTGAAAGACGCTATGATGATTCTCGGAAAAGCTCTCGAAGTGTATCCAGGTAAGAGAATGTACTAATAAATCAGATATTTCTCTCTGATTTTCAGATAATTGTCAATTCCGGTTTGCCACGATGAACGAATTTCATCCTCCGACATTCCGGAATTGATTTTTTGTTGCAGGTCGGAAACGCCAACCAATTTTATGAAATAATTATTGAAGAATTTCTCATCGTTTTTAAGCTGATTACGAGCGTCAAGAATCCATGAAAGATTCAGCTTTTTATCGTTTTTCCTGTAACGATGTGCGTAATTGGTGAGATTCTTTCCATGACATTCCTTATCGGCATAAAGTGGTGCCCGATGACCCTCGGCAGTCCGCGGAATAAACACGAAACTATCAGTCATATCCGGATGGCCGTATACCTGAAAAGGCGTATCTGTACCACGCCCGACACTGACATCGGTGCCTTCAAAGAGACAGAGTGAAGGGTAGAGGTACACAGCTTCCCAGTTGGGCAGGTTCGGCGAAGGTTTCACCGGCAATTTATAAATCGCATTTCTGTTGTAATTCCCAAGCGGGATGACGGTCAAATCGCATTGAAGACCGTCGCTGAGCCATCTTTCGCCGTTCACCATCAAGGCATATTCTCCGATGGTTAATCCATAAACGATTGGAACACAATGCATTCCTACGAAGGATGCATGCTCTTTCTCAAGCACTGGACCATCAACATAAAAACCATTCGGATTAGGGCGGTCAAGAACGATTACTGGAATATTATTCTCGGCAGCTGCCTCCATAACATAAGTCATGGTGGAGATGTAAGTATAAAAACGGCAACCAACATCCTGAAGGTCAAATACAAGAATATCAATGCCTTGCAACTGCTCAGCGGTCGGTTTTTTGTTCTTTCCATACAAAGATACTATGGCAATTCCGGTCTTTTCGTCAACACCTGAAGCAATGCTGGCGCCTTCGTCGGCAGTACCACGAAAACCATGCTCCGGAGTGAAGATCTTGACCACATTAACATTAAAGCTTAACAAAGTGTCGATAAGATGGGTGCCATTATCCATGATACTTGTCTGATTTACAACCACTCCAACAGCCTTGTTATCAAGCATCGGAAGATATTTTTCGGTTTGCATCGCCCCATATACTGCATCTTTCGCATCAAGAAGTTTTAATCCTTGAGCTTTGATATTCAATGCAATAGATGTTATAATGGCAAATAAAACCAAAAATTTCCTTGTCATATTTAATATTTTTTTATTTTTGCAATGATAAGAAAAAAATGAACGCGGCGACATTCATATCTAAAAGAATTTTTTCGCTATCGAAGGAAAATCTGTCTTCGACTGTTATGCGCATTGCAGTCACCAGCGTGGCTCTTGGCATCGCTATCATGCTGATTTCCATCGCTGTAGTGATAGGTTTTAAGAATCAAATCAAAGATAAGGTTGTCGGTTTTGTCGCCCCGATCCACATCCAGGCTTTAAACCAAAACGAATCGATAGAAGAGACGCCTTTCTTGTTTGACAGCGTACTGAACGCGCGTCTTGACAAGCCTTTTATCACAGAAATGCACAAGACAGCCAATAAAGCCGGCATTATCAAAACGGACGACGAGATTCAGGCAGTCGTTTTGAAAGGTGTAGATTCAGATTACAATTGGAATTATATCGGCTCGTATCTTATTGATGGCGAGATACCGCAATATATTGAAAATCAACGTTCTAACGATGTTCTGATTTCAAATATCATTGCCTCGAAGATGAATCTTAACGTTGGCGATCCGGTAAGAATCTGGTTCGTTGATCAGGATTTAAAGGCGAGAGGCAGGAAATTCAACGTGATTGGCGTTTATGAGACAGGTCTGCAGGAATGTGACGAACGTTATGTTTATTGCGATTTGAATCAGATTAGAAGACTTAACGGTTGGAACAATGGCGAAGTCGGGCATCTCGAGATCTGGATTGATAACGAAAAGAATATCGACGACTATAACGAGCAGATTTACTACAGCATTCCTACGCATCTCGTATCGTATACGGCGATGGAGACGTACCCACAGATTTTCGACTGGCTTGAGCTGCAGGACATGAATGTAATCATCATTATCGTGCTGATGTTGCTTGTGGCTGGCATCACAATCATCAGTATGTTGTTGATAATCATATTGGAACGCACATCCACAATAGGTTTGCTGAAAGCTATGGGAGCAAGCAACGGACTCATCAGAAGCATCTTCCTGAAACGTTCTTGCCGTATATTATTAATAGGTATGGCAATCGGCAACGTTATAGGAATAGGATTGTGCCTGATTCAAAAATACACAAACCTGATAACACTTTCGCCGGAATCGTATTATCTTTCGGCAGTTCCGATTGAATTGAACATCTGGAATATCCTGGCGTTAAACATCGGCACCTTGATTCTCTGGGTATTGATGCTCCTTTTGCCTACAATGTTAATAAACAATATAAGACCTTCAAAATCAATAAGATTCGAATAATTAAAACATAAACATTATGATGGAAAATTTTAAAATTGAACCTTTAAAAGGATATGGCGAACTCCAGTTCGGAATGCCTATCGACGACGTAGTCGAAATCCTTGGCCAACCTACAAATCAGGAAGAAATCGAGTCGGCTTATGAAGACGACAGCCATGTCATTGTTTTGGACTACGATGACAACGATTTCTCAGCTTATTTCGAAGGAAACGACACAATGAAGCTCTCGAATTTCTACACCTTCAACGAAAAATCAGAGCTTTTCGGAGCTAAAATCTTTGATTTGAACAAAGAAGAGCTTATCGAGCTGATGAAACAGAACGGCTGCGAAGATTTCATCGAAGACAAGGAAGACGGGGATTGCATCACATTTGAAGACTTGAATATCGACTTCTATTTCGATAACAATCAATTAGTTGAGGTGTTCTGGGAGTGCCAGCGCGGATGAAATTCCATTATCACCTGACGCAGATATTCGTCTGACACATGGGTGTATATTTCCGTCGTTGAGATACTTGAATGTCCCAGCATTTGCTGTACAGCACGCAAGTCGGCGCCGCCTTCGAGAAGATGTGTGGCAAACGAATGTCTCAGCGTGTGCGGACTTATCGTTTTCTTGATTCCTGCTTTTTCAGCAAGGTTTTTCACCAAAAGAAACACACTTTGGCGTGTCAGGCTGGTGCCTCTGGCATTGATAAACACCTTGTCGCTGAATTTCGGCTTTATATCCTGATGAAGTCGCTCGCCCTTGACATAAAGCATTACTTCGTGAAGCGTCTTTTTACCTATCGGGACAAGCCTTTCCTTGTCACCTTTGCCGATAATCCTGACAAATTCATCATTTACATAAATGTCACTGATATTCAATGATACGACCTCGGAAACACGAAGTCCGCAGCCGTACATTATCTCAATGATTGCCTTGTTGCGATGCCCGAATTGCTGACTTAAATCGATACAATCCATCATGCTCACAATCTCTTCATAACTCAGCACATCCGGGATATGACGGCCGATGGAAGGCGCACTGACGAGCAATGTGGGATCCGATTCACAAATCTTTTCCTGCAAAAGGTATCTGTAAAAACTTTTCAATCCTGATAATATTCTTGCCTGCGACGAGGCCGCAATGCCCAACTCATAAAGCCGTGCCAAGAAATCCTCAATGTCGTGATGTGTGATTTCTGTTATTGAAAGCGATTTCTTTTTGTCTTCCAAAAACTCTCTAAACAATTCTATATCATGGCAATACGCATTGATTGTATTGTCGGACAACGACTGTTCGAGACGAAGATAATCGCTGAAGCTTTTAATTAGACTTTTATCCAATAACATTTTAAAAATTTCTTTTGCAAATATATAAAAAAGCCATTAGCCATTAGCTATTAGCCATTAGTTTTTTAATATTTTTAATGCAATTTGCAGAATTTCGACTTACCACAGGGTACTGAGAGCAATTCGAAAATGGCATTAAAAATATATAATCCGTTCAAAACTTTTTTGTAAATTTGCAGTGACAAATATTGAAAATATGAAGAAAGTCCATTTTATTGCAGTTGGCGGCAGTGCGATGCATAATCTCGCAATAGCCTTACACAGAAAGGGTTATGAAGTTACAGGTTCTGATGATGAGATTTTTGAGCCATCAAGAACACGTCTTGAAAAAGAAGGTATTTTGCCTAAGGAATTCGGTTGGCATCCTGAGATTTTAGATGACTCTTACGAGGCTGTTATTTTGGGAATGCACGCCCGTATCGATAATCCGGAACTCGTTCGCGCTCAAGAACTTGGACTTAAGATTTATTCATATCCTGAATATCTTTACGAACAAAGCAAAGACAAGATCCGCATCGTGATTGGCGGCAGTCACGGTAAGACGACGATAACCTCGATGATTTTGCATGTGATGAAGCAGGCCGGCATCGAGACCGACTTCATGGTAGGAGCTCAGCTCGAAGGTTTCGACGTGATGGTGCGTCTCAGCGAGACCGCGAAATACATGGTGATTGAAGGTGATGAATACCTCACTTCGCCAATCGACAGAGTGCCGAAATTCCACAAATACCATCCGCATATCGCAGTAATCAGCGGAATAGGATGGGATCACGTCAATGTTTTCCCGACATTTGATTGTTATCTTGAGCAGTTTAGAATTTTTGTAAATACAATAGAGAAAGGCGGCTGCCTGATTTACGACGGCAACGACCCTGAAGCGGCTAAAATAGCTAAAGATGCTACTGTTCCTACTTATGGCTATGAGATTCATCCTTACAGAACCGACGGCGATGACACCATTTTGATTATGCCTAACGGCAAAGAAGAGAAGGTACAGATCTTCGGTGAGCATAACATGAAGAATATCAACGCTGCACGTTATGTGGCGAAGCAGGTCGGCATCAGCGACGAGCAGTTTTACGAGGCTATCAAGACGTTCAAAGGCGCTGCCAGAAGACTTGAGCTGTTGTTTGAAAACAAAGCCAAAGGCAACCTCGTGTTCCGCGACTTCGCTCATGCTCCGTCGAAGGTCCTGGCAACAGTGAAGGCTTTACGCGAGCAATACGCCAACAAGAACCTTTTGGTTGTCTTTGAGTTACACACCTACAGCAGCCTCAGTGAGGTCTTCATCGACCATTACGCACATTGCTTGGACAACTGCGACAAAGCCGTTGTCTTCTATGACCCGCATGCTGTGGCCATCAAGAAGTTGGAGATGATGACCGATGAAAGAATAGTTAAAGGCTTCCAACGCCCTGATTTACAGGTGGTTCACACAAAAGACGAGCTTGTAACATTGTTAAAAGGCTTAGACCGAACCAACATGGTCGGTGGTTTCATGAGCTCCGGAGATTTCAATGGATTGACGACAGAGGATTTGAAGGGGTTGTTTTAAAACGGGAACATATGCATTCTGACCAAATGTCACAAAGTGCTACAGGTACGACTAGCGGCATACGCATTCAGTATGTCAGCGACCTGCATTTGGAGTTCCCTCAAAATCGTCAATGGATCGAAAAACATCCTCTGGAGGTTACGGGGGATATTTTGCTTGTTGCTGGCGATACAGCATATCTTGATTTGCCAGACTCGAAAAACGATACGTATTCAGCATATAAATTCTGGGATTGGGCAAGCAAGCACTACAACCAGGTTATAGTGTGCCTGGGCAATCACGACTTCTACGGTTATTACGATCTTCATGCTATGCCTAACGGTTTCTGTAAGCAGATTCGTCACAATATTCATGCATACTACAACAGCGTGGTTAATCTTGACGGCATAGATATAATTGTATCAACATTATGGTCGAAGATAGAGCCGTACGATGCATTCCTGACGGAACGGAATGTCAGCGACTTCTATCGCATCATGTATGATGGACATCGACTAACGGCAGATGAATTCAACAAGGAACATGAGCGTTGCCTCACATTCATCCAACAAGCCATTTCCGAGAGTGACGCTAAAAAAATTATCGTCCTCACGCATCATGTCCCCACACAATTATGCACGGCAGCAGAATTTCAGAGCAGCACCATCAATGGTGCATTCACGGTTGAGTTGGCCACGTTTATTTCCAATAACCGCATCGATTACTGGATTTATGGACATTCGCATCGCAACATCAAAGCGCAAATAGGTGACACTCTTATATTGTCAAATCAATTGGGTTACATATCTCACAATGAACATTTGGTGAATGGGTTTAACCCTTCGGCTATGATTGAGGTATAATAAGACAAAGGAATACCAACGTTTATCAGACCAATGGATGTCCATAACTTTCGAAGTTAATAGCCTTCCATAGATGCGGGAAGTTAGCCGAAAGCGACAACGGAGCGATAAGTTTGTTCATTTTATCAATTTTCCTGTTACTGCAAGAATATAATCTTTTTTTTTAGGGTTCAAGTTTTTAATGACATTTAGACTGATGATATATTTTAAGAAGGTTTAAATCTGCTTGATCTATATTTGTATACTAATTAGTTGATTATAAGGTGATTATGATTAAATATTAAAATTAAAAATTCGTTTTGCGTATTAGAATAGAGTGTTTATGTGGTTTAGATAAAACATAAAAATGAAAATTAATTTAAAATAAATGCAAAAAAATATTGCGTATATTAAATTTTTTGTTAATTTTGCAGTGTTAATCATTAAATATATGATAGAAATGGTTTCGTTAAATAAAATTAAAGTTCAGGGTTTTGCTAATATAGACTCTGTTGTTTTGGATTTGCAACAAATTACGGCATTATTGGCACCTAATAACTACGGCAAAAGTAATGTTTTAAATGCCATTATTTACGGCTTTTTATTTATGAGACAATTGCCTGAAATTAGAAAAAAAATGATGGGGTTCGAGCCGTATATTTCTGTAAACAAGTATTTGGCCGGGAAACCCTATTCATTTGAAATAGAAGGCTCCATTGGCGAAAATGTGAGTTTCCAATATGGATATAGTTTTGTATGGAAGCGTTATCGTAAAAATGAAGATGGTATAGTTGATGCGGGTGGGTATATAGATAAAGAATTTTTGAAAATAAAAACACAAAACGGTGAAAAACAAAAATTTACAACTTTGGTTCATAGGGATACTCCAAAGTCGGCGAAATACATGCCAAGTCAGACTGGTCGTTGCGATAAAGATTTGATTATAGATGACAATGAACTGGTCTTGAATAAACTATCAAATTATGATGACTTGTTTTATAATCAATATATTCTAGCAATAAAAAATGTTAGGATTATTGATGCGGAATACCTTTCTGATCCAGAAGAGTTTTTTGCATTAAAAATGGTCGTTCAAGATGAAAAACACAAATATTTATCAGGAGGACAGATCGCATCATACCTGTATAATTTAAAAAAAGAAGATCCTGACACATATGCTTTGCTACTTTCGGCTATCACTATATTGATTCCTGCCATCGAGTCGATTGAGCCTATTGTGATTATGGCGAATAAATTAAAGGTTGATGATGATGCTCCTTATGAGTATCCAGACCAACATGAATTGGTTGTAAAAGAAAAATATAACAATCAGCAAACCAGATTTCAGTATTTGTCGACAGGCAGCATGAAGTTGCTCTATTTGCTGACTACAATTATTCGAGCAAGCAGGGAAGGTGTTCAGCTTTTACTGGTTGAAGAACTTGAGAATTCCATTCATCCAAGTTTGTTGCACGCATTATTGGATGTGGTTAAGAGTTTCCTGGGTAATACAAAGTTATTATTCACAAGTCATTCTCCTAATCTTCTGAAGTATATGACAGCTCCGCAAATTTATGTAGGTTTGCCTTCAAATATGGGTGAGGCTGATTTCAGAACAATAAAATCTTCAAAGGTAAAATCGGTACTTCAGATTGCAAGTGCGGGTGAAATGGCATTTGGTGAGTATTTGTTTGAATTATTGCAAGATGCCGAGAATGATCCATCGTTGATAGACGTTTACTTTACACAAAAGAAAGGAGAGTGATAAGATGAGTCCAAAAGCCAAAAAATATAAGGTGAAAAACCAAACGGTCATCTTCGTTGAAGGTGATGCCGATGAACTGATTTTTAGACGATTGATAGCCTATTATATGGAACAAGGATGGGGATGCGATACTCATATTGAATATGTTAATTCAAATGGTTTTCCGACAGAAACGAAGATGGCTTCAAAACTCCGACAAATCGAGAATTGTTCAAAAGGGGTTGTAGTTCGTTTTAAAACAGTGTGTTGTGAGTATGATTCCGATGTGTTTGATCTGCAGTATCAAAAGCAACCCAATTGGAAAATGATAAAAGAGCATTTAAAAGATAAGTTTGAATTGTCTGGTTTTTGCCATATCGAAGCCCAAACAAGCATTGAGGATTGGATATTAGATGATACCGAGGGTTTACTTAATGCACTTAATCTGCCGCAAGACACCAAACTTAAGGGGACTCTTGGGCAAGACAAAGTTAGTGATTTGTTTAGAAAGAAAAACATTATATACAACCGCTATAAAGGAAAGAACAACATTCAAAAATACATAAATAAACTCGATATCTCCAAAATCCGTGATGCAAGGAAAAAGGAATTGAAGGAGTTTGAAAAGTTGTTGGGAGTAAATATTAACTGATTTATAACAAAAATGATAATAGATATGAAAAATAAAAATTTGATAATTGTTACAATTAGTGTAGCAGCTGCAGTAATTTGTATTGCATTAACATTTTGGGGTAATTGGAAAAACAATGGTGTACTGACAACTGATGCTTTTGTAGGCATAATGGCGACATTTATTGGCGTGTGTGCAACAATTATTGTTGGGGTGCAAATCGTCAATCATCTTGAATTAAGGAAGATGCATTATAGCATAAAAGACATAGAAAAAGAAAGAGAAGAACTTAAATATCAACATGAAGCTTTTTCTGTAGAAATGTATAATGCGAGAATAAGTATTGGAAACACTTTGGCATTAATGGCTTTGACGGCCAAATCTAGTGGGGATATCGCTACAGAATTCACTTCATGGGTTCATTCTATAATAATTGACGATTGGACTTCGATGAAAGGAGATACCCTTTTATATCGTTATAAACGATTATCAGAAATAGCTAATAAAGTTATTTTGAATGGTATTCCTCCATTTCTTGGAGATACATATAAAGCATTATCAATATTAGTTGTTCCTAAGGATATCCAGCATTATGATGAAATAATGTCGTTGCATTATAAATTATTATCTGATTTAAAAACACAACTTAGTGATAAGAAAACAAGAAATTAAGTTGTAAATCAATTGTTTGCTAACAAAACAAATAAGTTACAAACCATAGTTAAAATCTTCATATACCAATATGTTATTCCAGAAAAATATCATCAAGAAGTACATCGCGACGCTGAACGACGACGTTGAGGCGGCTTGGAACCAGTATAAAAGCTATTTTCTTGTTCCTGAGATTCAAGCTAATATCAAGCAGAGCAAAGAAGAACAGTTTCAGGAAGGTTTTCTGAGAGAGCTTTTTGTGAAGGTTTTGGGTTATACGCTGAACCCTTCTCCGGATTTCAACCTCATAACTGAACAGAAAAACGAGACCAATTTGCAGAAAGCTGATGGTGCAATACTTCTCGATGGTAATGTTATAGGTGTGATTGAGCTTAAAGACCATAAAACCACCGATTTAAGCAAGATTGAAAAGCAGGCGTTCGGCTATAAAAGCCAACATCGTGATGCACGTTATGTGATAATATCCAACTTTGAAAAACTGCGTCTTTATATAGATAATGCCGTGGATTACCGCGAATGGAATCTCTTTGCTATGACAGAGGACGAATTCTGTGAGATGTACCTTTGTATTGCGTGGAACCAAATGAAAAACGGCATCGCCTTGAAGATAAAGAGTGAATCGGTGTCGTCTGAAGACCAGATAACCAATGCTTTATATAAAGATTACTCGCAATTCAAGAGAGTCTTGTTTGCCGATATTCTAAAAAATAATCCGACACCTGAAGGTAAGATAGAGAGCGATTGGCAGCTGCTTCTTTTCAAAAAAACGCAGAAACTCCTTGACCGTCTTCTTTTTATTTTCTTTGCTGAAGATTGCGGATTGCTTCCGCCAAATTCGATGGTTGAAATCATAAAACAATGGCGACAGCTCAAGGAACTCGATGAGTATAAACCTCTTTACGATAGAATAAAGAAATACTTCGGATATCTAGACATAGGCCATCAGGGTAAACATTACGAGATTTTTGCTTACAACGGCGGACTTTTCAAACCAGATGAGGTTTTGGACAATTTGAAAATTTCCGATGAAGTTCTTGAAGAGCCTACAATTAAGCTCGCTTCGTATGATTTTGAGAGCGACGTTGACGTGAATATTCTTGGTCACATCTTCGAGAATTCACTTTCAGAAATAGAGGAGGTGACAAACTCAATTTTAGGAGTTGAAAAGACTGGCACTACCTCTAAACGTAAACAGGATGGCGTTTTCTACACTCCCCAGTATATTACGAAATACATTGTGGAGAATACAGTAGGGAAGTTGTGCGCCGAGAAGAAAGCTGAACTGGGTATTGTAGAAGAAGACTATTTCTCCGACCAGAAACGTCAGAAGCAGACGAAGATTAAGCTTGTCGAGCAGTTGAACCAATATCGTGATTGGCTTTTGCAGATTACCATTTGTGACCCGGCGTGTGGTAGTGGTGCTTTCCTCAACGCAGCCTTGGCTTTTCTTATTAAAGAGCACAAACTCATCGACGAGATGGAAACAAAAGTTACAGGAGGCTCTTTAGTGTTCCCGAATGTTGAGAACAGCATTTTGGAAAACAACCTCTTTGGTGTTGATATCAACGAGGAGAGCGTTGAGATAGCCCAGTTGGCTTTGTGGTTGCGGACTGCCAAGCCTCACCGCAAACTTAACACTTTAAGTCAGAATATCAAATGTGGCAATTCGCTCATCAGCGATCCTGCTGTTGCTGGAGATAAAGCTTTCAACTGGGAGAAAGAATTTCCGAAAGTCTTTGAAAAAGGCGGTTTTGACGTAGTGATTGGCAATCCGCCATATTTCAATATCCAAACATTAGGTGCAAAGTCAAAACAAGTCGAATTCATTCAAAAAGAATATTCGGATATTTGGCAAGATAAGAGCGATATTTTGTTCTATTTTATTAACAAAGCGATGAAGATTTCAAAAGGAGAAATCGGATTTATCGTTTCAAATGCGTTTTTATTCTCAGATAAAGCTCAAAAATTGAGAAATAAGATAATAGATGATGGGCGATTGAGTAAAATAGTAAATTTTGAGCAATATATGGTATTTGCAGATGCTTCTATTACTTCATGCGTTACAATTTTCAATAAAAATCATGAGAATCTTAAAGCTATTGTTTTAAAAGATAAACAATACAGTATTAATGATGTTGTAAATCACATGTCTAATGATAACAATTCTTTTGTTGTAAATTTTGAGAAAGACAAGGTTTTTGCATTGGTTGACAACAGAATAGCATTGATTAATAAAAAGATTGATGACTCTCATAAATGTCTTCGTGATTTGGTGAAAATTGGAAAAGGAATGGAAACTGCTGCGAACGGTGTTTATTGTTTTTCTGATTATCCTTCACAATTCCCCAAAGAATATATTAAACGTAGAATGTGTGGCGAGATTATAAATCGCTACATTTTGGGCAAAAAAGATGAGTATATACTTTATTTTGAAAATGTTGACAATTATGAGGATTTGCCAGAATCTATTAGACTTCATTTAGAAAATAATAGAGCGATATTAGAAAACAGAGCTACTTGCAAAAATGAAGGAAGAATATGGTGGCGGTATTCACGACCGATGCACAAAGAGTTTTATCATATGAATAAAATATGGTGCTCTTATCGTTCGAAATCCAATGAGTTTGTTTTGGATGAATCGACCGATTATATTGGTTTGACTAATACCACGGTTATCTTTGATACAAATCCGAATATCAAGTTTAAATATTTATTGGCTTTATTGAATTCGAAAACTTTAGATTTTAGATATAAATCAATTGGAAAGCAAACAGGTAGTGGAGTTTATGAATACTTTGAAAATGGTGTGGGCAAATTACCTATACCAGAAATTCCATTGACAGATCAGCAGCCATTCATCGCTCATGCTGACAAAATGCTTTCTTTGAACTCCGATTTGCAGCAAAAGCGCCGTCGTTTCCTCCGTCGTTTGCAGGACAATTTCGAGAGTGTGAAGATAACCGGAGCTTTGGAATCGTTTGATACAATGGAGTTTGCTGAGTTCCTAAAAGAACTGAAGAAACAGAAAATCACACTATCATTGAGCCAACAGGACGAATGGGAAGACTATTTCAATCATTACAAGACCGAATGCAACAAACTTTCAGCAGAAATTGCGGAAACAGACAATGAAATAGATCTAAGAGTCTATAAGCTTTATGGATTAACATATGACGAGGTATTGGTTGTGGATAAAGACACGAAGATAACGAAGGAAGAGTATGAAAAATAACGAAAAAACAGAAAGATTATGAAAGAAATAGAACAAGTTGTCAAAAGATATCTCCAAGAAAAGAATACAGACTATGCTATAATGATAACAGGAGAATGGGGGTGTGGTAAAACATATTATGCTCAACATTCATTAAAGAAGGTAATTGAAAACAAATATAGTATGAATGGCTCACAAAAAAAGACCAAAAATAAGATGGTTTATGTAAGTTTATATGGTCTTTCATGTGTAGATAATTTGCCAAATTTAATATTTAGAAATGCACACAAATTTGTAGATTATAAGATTTTCAAAGCTGTTAATACCGTAGCTGGAGGAGCTGCAGACTACATGGGAACAGGAAAAGACAATTTAAAGCAATTATTCCAAGATTTTTATGATATAAAAGATGATAAAGTACTTGTTTTTGATGATCTTGAACGTATAAATTATGAAAAAATTAGCATTAAGGAGGTGCTAGGGGCGATAAATCAATATGCGGAAGTACAAAAGCTCAAAGTTATTATTATTTCTGATGAGACCAAAATGAATAAAGATTATAGTGATTTTAAAGAAAAGACTATCCGATATAGTATAAAATTTAAGCGTTCTCTTTCTGCATCTTTTGATATTATTATTTCTGAACGGGAAAATGATGACTACACAGCTTTTTTAATTGAGCAAAAAAGCTTGATATTGGATATATTTGAAAAAGGCAAATGCAATAACTTACGAACGCTTTTGTTTGCAATTGATGCATTTACAGAACTTTTTAACAAAGTAAAAGATGGCAATTACAAAACAGAAATACTCAAAACACTTCTAGTCTCATTTCTGATATATACAATTGAATATAAAAGTGGTAAGAAACCAGAAGAGCTTGATGAATTATCTAAATTAAGACAATATTGGCTATTCTCTGATAGAAAACAGGACAAAGAACGCACATATATTGATGAGTTATATGACAGATATGGTCGGATTAGGCATGAATATGATTATTATCCTGTAATCAACGAGTATATCACTAACGGTTATTTGGATAACAATGCATTGGATATTATTATTACTGAAATAAAAATAGAGTGCGTAAGAAATGATGAGACAGCAGAAGGTGTTTTATTAAGAAAATTTACAAATTGGGATAGAATAGAAGATGATAAGTTTTCTGATTATATAAAAGAATTGATTCAATATGTTAAAGAGAATAAATATTCTATCAGAGAATTAACAACGCTTTATTATCAATTACTTAAAATGGAGTATTATGAAATAGAAAATTTCAAACTCAATGATACTATTGATAAGATATTTAAAGATTCAGCTAATATTGTTGAACATAACGATGGATATAATTATTATCTTGATACTAATACATATGAGTTCAAACCCTTACGTTATAGTAAAGAATTAGACGATCGATACAGGACTTTTATCACTTATATTGAAGGTATTAATAAAGAGTTAAAAAAAGATGGAGAACAAAAACTAATTGGTAAATTTGTGTCAGATTTAAAGACAGGTGATTATGACAAAATTATAGAGTATGGTAAAGGCCCAAATTTCCAATTTGTAATTGAACATTTAGATGCTAAAACAGTCTTTGATGTATTAAAAGATTCAACTATGGATGTTGTTGAAGCTTTTAGGTATAATATTTATTGTAGATATCCTGACAAAGTTTATGGTTTTGATTTGTCTGGTAGAGAAAGATGCTTTATTACAGAATTAAAAGATTTGGTCCAACAGTATTTAAATCAGCTTGAAATTAAAAAAATGAGTTCTGTAAAGTATCAATTATTAGTTAAAAAACTGGATGATATATTGAATAATTCAGCCCAACCATCAGCTTTAGAAGACTAATTAGTGTTGATTTCATTTTGTTTATCTTATGGCTTGATGGTGAAATTATTCTTCCTCCTCGTAATAATACGAATAGTCAATATCTTTCATAAACGCCTCGCAGTGTAATAGCGTAATAAACCTTTTATAAAATCAAAAAAATAAAAGCTGAAAAAGTTTTTTAAGTATTATCTAATACACCATCTCCCCATTTATAAACGTATTAACCACCTTTACCTCAGGGATTTTCTCATCATCAATACTCATGATGTCATCTGAAAGTATCACAAAATCAGCTTCTTTACCGATTTCAATGCTGCCTTTGCGGGACTCGGCAAAATAACCTTTAGCTGCCCAAATAGTCATTGATTTTAAAGCTTCCTCACGAGTTAAACTATTCTCAGTCAGATATTTACGTGCTACTGAAGAATAGAACGTCTTAAGAGGGGATACGTGCTCGATAGGGAAGTCGGTACCGTTGATGAGCCAGCCGTTTTGTGCAAGCAAAGTCTTGTATGCGTAGGCATTTTTAACCCTTTCTGAACCGAGACGATCCTCCGCCCATGGCATGTCGGATGTGCAGTGCGTGGCCTGAATCGAAGGAATGACGCTGTATTCTTTATATAATGCAAAGTCCTGAGGATTAACCACCTGAGAGTGCTCGATACGCCATCTGAGGTCGTTTTCGCCTTTTAAAAACTTGCCATATTCGTTGAGAATCATCCTCACGCCGCCGTCGCCGATGGCATGACAGCACACCTGATAGCCTGCGTTGTAAGCCTTTTCGCAGACATGATCGTAGAATTCTTCATTTTCAACATATAATCCAGTGGTTTCAGGTGCATCGGAATATGGCTCAAGCAACTTGGCGCCACGCGAACCGAGAGCACCGTCAGCGTAAATCTTAACCGAACGCACAGTAAGACGTTCTTTCTCAATGACACCGAACTTCATGAAGTAATCCATAGTCTCGTCATCAGGATTAACCATGGCGTTGACTTTCATCTTCAAAACGCCTTTCTGCTGCAAAGAATCAATCAAAGCAATAGATTTAATGTCGAGACCGGCATCAGTGACGCCCGTCAGACCATGAGCGAAACAGTCGCGTTGCGCAATCTTTAACGCATTGATTCTCTGTTGATTATTGAGATCAGGGATGATGGCTTTCGCCATATCAGCGGCATTGTCGAGAAGGATTCCGGTAGGTTTTCCTTTTTTAAGAATAATATCACCACCTTTGACTTTTGATTTCGCATTTAATCCAATGAGTTTCAAGACATTATCACTGACAAGCACTGCATGGCCGTCAACTCGGGTGATG
>Ga0129307_1000104_pt1 | contig 139245 bp, 141 predicted proteins | sample P1105metagenome_FD_94437 | JGI IMG/M metagenome (GOLD analysis project Ga0129307, IMG submission 94437) | Capybara group fecal microbial communities from Wisconsin, USA - P1105 metagenome | ecosystem: Host-associated > Mammals > Digestive system > Large intestine > Fecal | place: USA... | reverse complement strand
CCAACTCTTTGTCGGCTATCGCAGCATACTGCTTTTTTGAGAAGAAACCCGCCATTGACGTAAATTTCGTCAAGGACGGACAACTTTCTATTTTTTGATTTTATATCGAACTCACGTTAAATAGTTATTATATTATCAGCATCCACCGCCAAATCATGGATTCAAGTTAATAAAGGTTGTTCAAGCGAACGGGCGGAGTTGTGAAAAGAAAATCTTTTGGAAATCAACACGTAAACTATCTGCCGATATAACGGGCATATCTCTCAAAGAAACATCTGAAAACCTCCCATTTCATCAACCCTTTTTCAAAGAACAGAATACCCAACATGGCGCAGAGAATGCCCAGCAACACATCAATCAGGTAATGATGACCTGAATAGACTGCCGTCCACCAGATACCGGCCATAATGACGGCAAATAAAGCTATCAACCATTTTCTGCAACGATTGATAATAGCATAGACCAGAGTCACCACCATATAGGCTGCATGAAGTGAAGGCACTGCCGCAAAAACATTCGCATTCCGTCCGTAAATGGAATCGAAGACAGCCCATCCCAATAATTCATCAAAACGTCTCAAGCCGGCTACATTGCCCGGAGTGTCGAGCACAGGGTCAAAGCCATAATTCATAGCATACCAAGGAGGAGCTGCCGGATGGATGTAGTAGCCTGCAAAACCAATCAGATTGATCAACAGGAATACCAATGCAAAACGCAGATACACACTGCAGTATCCTTTTAAATACAACCATAGTCCGAAAGCTATGGGAACAGGTACCCAGCACAGATAGAATATTCCGGCAAGAAAGTCTGCCGTCGAACAATGGTTCAAAGCAAAATATTCGCAAGGAATAAGAGTAACATCTCCAAAGGATAAGCCGAATAGGGATTTTTCGGCTTCATACAAACCTTTTATATCAATCGGACTGACCATATAGTTGGGATACACGCGCATCCAATCATACGAAATGCCAAATATAAAGAAAGGCAATAAGGCCACAGCTAACTTACGAGAAGCCTTTCCTGCAAAGAACAGAGCCAAAAATACAACTACCATCAGGAGATGCTCCGGGCGGAGTCCGATGCAGAGCGCCGTCAGTATCAAGAAAAGCATTGTTCCGACAACAGCCGGAACACTCTCTCTCATCGAAGAGAGGCATTTGTTACCCATCACCTTCCTTGCAGCAGTTTGTAACAATGTGCCAAACGGGCAAATGCCGTAACATTTGCCAACAATGCAATCACCGCCATCGGTACAATCAATATCAGCATCGGATCGAATGATGTACAATCGTCAAAAATGCCGCAGAAGATGGCTCCGAGTGCAGTCAATACTACACGCTCAGGACGTTGCATAAAGCCGACCTTGCATTCCAGTCCCAGTCCTTCGGCACGGGCACGCACATAACTCACCATCAGCGAGCCGACCAAAGCAACAAACGTGATGATGGAGCCCCACAAATAGCCTTGCAGTACCAGATAGTAGAAGATGCCGAATAGCGTCACAAGTTCACTGTATCGGTCGAGCACCGAATCATATAATGCCCCAAAAGTAGAACTCATATTGCCTACGCGCGCCACACGCCCGTCCATCATATCAAACAACCCGGCAAAAAGCACAATGCCTCCTCCCCAGCCCACATAGGCAAGTTCACCGCCCTCATACACCCCTGCATATACAAACAAGGCCGCCGCCATGATGTTCAGCACTAATCCGGCAGTTGTAATGAAATTAGGCGTAATCCCTACCCTAATCATGCCACGCACTATCGGATTAATGATTTTGTAAATCAACTGTTGTAAATAGTCTCTATAATTCATATTCGTCTTTTTTATTCTCCAATCGATGTTTCAAGAAATCTCTGACGCTATAATTCCGGTAAACAAAAACTCGTTGCAAATGATAATTCCAGAAGAAAGACACCAGTACTGCAACTATTATCTTTGACAAGATAAACACATTATCAACATAATAGCCAAGCAATTCGTTTACCCATGTCATGCCGGTGAACCATTCTGTCAGAGCAAATGTTCCCCACGTATTGAGTACGATGCTACCTCCCCAAACAAAGAGGTATTTCAGGGCGACATGCGATTTCTTCACGTTTCTCGCATGGAATACCCAGCTATAATTGACAGCACAGTTCACAACGCCTCCTATCACCGAGCCCGTAAAAGTGGCATAAAGATAAAATACGCCCAATGCCTTTACCAAAAGAATGGTTATCAGAAAATCCAAAAAACTTGCAAACTGCGCCGACAACTGAGCCTTAAAGAAAACCCAGACAACACGACGCCATGCAACTCTTTTGTTTCTTGCTTTCATCCTATTACCCATCTCGCTGCAATCAGAACGATAAACCCATAAACGCCGGCCAAAATATCATCCATCATTACCCCCACTCCACCGGAAAGCTTCTCCATACGCTTGATTCCTAACGGCTTAAAAATATCGAATAAACGAAACACTACAAACGCTCCCAATGCATACCATACATGTCCGGCGGGTGCGGCAAGCAGGGCAATCCACACGCCTACCATCTCATCGACCACCACACGCGAAGGATCTTCTCCCCAATATGCTTCCAAAGAGTCGGCTGCCCATATACCGGCAAGTGTAAACACTAAAATTAGAATTACTGTCAGCCACAACAAGCAAGCACTCGAAACCAAATATGACAAACCGAACCAGACAAGAGTAGCCAACAAAGCCCCCATAGTGCCCGGCGCCACAGGAGAAAAGCCGAAACCGAAGCCCGAACCTACGATAACAGAAAGAAAGGAAGGTTTTTTCATACCATCATAATATATCAGAGTAACAAAAAAAATAAGATGGCAGAATGGTAAGATAAATCCGAAAGTCCTACCATTCCACCACATTATCATCCGTTCTTAATCCAAATAACTCGGCGCGACTTCACCCACCATGTTTCGGAGTGTTTCTTTCACCATACGCCATTGCTGGAATAAATCATGTACAGGCTGATGTTCAAAGTCGTGCATCGGACTCTTACAGAAGAATGACAGCCAAGTCTGAATGCCGTACATACCTGCACGCATGGCCAAATCACTGAAGATAACCAAATCCAGTGCAATAGGAGCTGCCAGAATGGAATCCCGACACAGGAAGTTTACTTTGATTTCCATCGGATACCCCATCCAGCCGAAAATGTCGATATTATCCCAAGCCTCTTTGTTGTCCTTGCGGGGAGGATAATAGTTGATACGCACCTTATGATATATATCGCCGTACAAATCAGGAAACTTCTCCGGTTCAAAGATGTTGTCGATAACCGACAGTTTGCTGACTTCTTTTGTCTTGAAGTTTTCCGGTTGGTCAAGTACCTCGCCGTCGCGATTACCCAATATATTGGTAGAAAACCAACCGCTCACGCCCAACATACGCGTTTTGAACATCGGAGCAAGCACCGTCTTCATCAAAGTCTGCCCGCTTTTGAAGTCCTTACCGGCAATAGGCACATTCATCTTCTTGGCGAACTCCCACATAGCCGGAATATCCACACACAGGTTAGGAGCTCCCATAATGAATGGGGCACCTTCGGCAATAGCGGCATAGGCATAGCACATGCTGGGAGCAATAACTTCAACATGATTCTCTTTCATAGCTTTCTCCAAAGCCGCCAAAGAGTTATGCTCGTCTGTCATAGGAACATAAATCTCCGTACTTGCAGCCCATAACACAACTATGCGTTCACAATTATTGGCCACTTTGAAGTTGCGGATGTCTTCACGCAACTGCTCCACCATGTCCCAGCGAGTATCAGCCTTTTTAATATATGTACCGTTCAGGCGTTTCGCGAAATTATGGTCGAAAGCGGCAGGCATCGGCTTGATGTTTTGCAACTCGTCTCTCACCAAATTCAAGTCTTTCTCCTTCAGAACCTCTGCATACATGGCAGCTTCGTAAACGTTGTCAGGAAAAATATCCCAACCGCCGAAAACGATGTCATTTAAATCAGCCAAAGGCACTATGTCTTTAATCAGTTTCTCACTACCGTCTTGCATGCGCATAGTAGCAATTTGTGTAATTGCACCTATGGGCTTAGCCAATCCCTTCCGAGCAGCTAAAGTTCCGGTAATCATGGTGGTTGAAACCGCACCGCCTACCCCGACCACCAACACGCCAAGACGTCCGGTTGCCGGTTTAATGTTCTCTTTCATTGCCATTGTATTATTTAGAGTTAAAAAAACGTTCAAAAATAGAGCTTTTCACCCAATTAATATTGTTTACTTTATCCGATTTTATGTCCCATTAGTAATATTCAATCAGGATATAATACGACAATTTGAATTTTAATCCGGTTTTATCAATATTCGGTGACTTCCGACAATTCAAATACCATACATAAGTTTAACGCGCCTTCTCCCGAAAATGTTCTCAATAGAGACTTCTGTTTTTTCCTATTTAACGTGAATTCTAAAACAAGGTTTATCCGGAATATGAATCGCCGATAGTTTTTTAGGGATCAGCCATAATAATGACAACAGGGATTGACAATAAAAGGAAAAGGAACGGTAATTTTAGTCAATTGCCGTTCCTTTTTTATAGAAAGCCGCACCGATGATGTGATGAAACTCCGTATGACATGATTTGAGCGTTCGTCCTCTTTGTAATCCACCGACTCAAAGGTTACCCCGAAGGGCGTGGCCCGCCATCAAGAAACGAAACTTGTCTCGGTATTTCATAAAACTTGATGAGTTTCCCGATCCAATCAATGCGGCTATTTTTTTCATAACAAAGGTAGGAAGTTTCTATTAAAGAAACAAGCAAAAATAAAACTTTGTTTCAAAGCCTTGTCTCTTTCGCCTTTTCAAAATCTGCCGAGAAAGAAAAAGTGCCAACTACCGGATGGTAGTCAGCACCTTGAGTTTATCAGCATAATCGGCTTATGCAGCTTTTACTTTGGCTACAATAGCCTTGAAAGCTTCCGGATGGTTCATCGCTAAATCAGCCAACACCTTGCGGTTGATTTCGATTCCTGCTTTGTGCAAAGCACCCATCAACTTAGAATAAGACATACCTTCCAAACGAGCGGCTGCGTTGATACGTTGAATCCACAAAGCGCGGAAGTTTCTTTTCTTGTTTTTACGGTCACGGAACGCATAAGTCAAACCTTTTTCCCAAGTATTCTTGGCTACGGTCCAAACGTTCTTTCTTGCACCAAAGTAACCTCTGGTTAATTTCAAAATTTTCTTTCTTCTTGCTCTAGAAGCAACATGATTTACTGATCTTGGCATAGTTTTACTTGTTTTTGAATGTCAGCGCCGTTACTTCACGTAACAGTCTTAAAGCTAAAGCATTCGGTTAATAACTTTAATTTCTTTAGTACGCTTTAGTTACTTCATCGCTAAGAGCTCTTTCACTTGATTTACATCTGTCGGACTGACAAGTGTAGAATAGCACAAGTTTCTTTTTTGCTTCTTAGTTTTCTTAGTCAGGATATGACTATGAAAAGCGTGCTTTCTTTTGATTTTACCTGTTCCGGTAAGAGTGAATCTTTTTTTAGCACCGGAGTTAGTCTTGATCTTTGGCATCTTCTTTTAAAACTTTTAAATTATTAAATTATGGCAACGCACTATACCTATGGCGTTACTCATTTCTTCATTACTCTTCTGTTTCTACCGGAGCGGCTGTATCCTCCAGCTTCGAAACCGTCTTCTTCGGTGCAGCAGCCTTTTTCGGTGAAAGCTGAATAGTCATTCGTTTTCCCTCTAAAATAGGCATCTGATCCACCTTTGCATATTCCTCCAAGTCGTTAGCAAATCGCAGAAGCAATACTTCTCCTTGCTCTTTAAACAATATAGAACGTCCTTTAAAGAACACATATGCTTTTACTTTGTCTCCGTCTTCCAGAAAACCCTTGGCATGCTTCAACTTAAAGTTATAATCATGATCATCTGTCTGAGGACCAAATCGGATTTCCTTTACATTGACCTTAACCTGCTTGGCCTTTTGCTCCTTTTGACGTTTTTTTAATTGATACAGAAATTTGGAATAATCTATAATACGACAAACAGGAGGAATTGCATTCGGAGATATTTCCACGAGGTCTGCTTCATGTTCTTCGGCAAGTTTTAAAGCTTGTGCTATCGGGTAGACCTTTGGTTCTATTTCATCGCCCACGATGCGTACTTCTTTGGCGCGGATCTGTTCGTTAATCCGATGTTGCCCTTTTAAGCTGTCATTTTTCATTAAATAACGTTTACTTCCAGTTTGTTTCTTGTTTATTATTCCCAAATTTATGTTTTGTTATTAAGCAAAAGCCACCTTTAAAACATCTATTACATGCTATGCTTTTACAATTGGCGACAAAGTTACCACTTATTTATCATATTTTGAACCTCTTCATTCACTTTTTTTGCAAAATCCTCTATTTTTAGGGTTCCTTTATCCCCTTCTCCTTGCTTACGCACTGCAACTTCTCTATTTTCAGCTTCTTTTTCGCCCACAACCAGCATATAAGGAATACGCTTCATCTCATTGTCGCGAATCTTACGACCGATTTTCTCATTACGTTCGTCTACAATAGCACGAATATCATATTTTTTCAGATATTGCTTTATCTCATAAGCGTAATCATTGAATTTCTCACTGATGGGCAAGATAGCCACTTGATCAGGAGTCAACCACAACGGAAACTTGCCTGCCGTATGTTCAATCAGAACAGCAACAAAACGCTCCATCGAACCAAACGGAGCACGGTGCACCATGACGGGACGATGCTTTTGATTGTCTGCACCGGTATATTCCAACTGAAATCGTTCCGGCAAATTGTAGTCCACCTGAATAGTGCCCAATTGCCAGCGACGCCCGATAGCATCCTTCACCATGAAGTCCAGCTTAGGCCCATAGAAAGCCGCTTCGCCATATTCAACTCTCGCCTTCAGCCCTTTCTCTTCGCATGCTTCGATGATGGCCTGCTCCGCTTTCTCCCAATTCTCGTCGCTACCGATATACTTTTCGCGATTCACCTTGTCGCGCAAGGAAATCTGCGCTTCAAAATTCTCAAAGTTCATTGACTGGAATACAATGGAAATGATATCCATCACACGAAGGAACTCATCCTTCACCTGATCGGGACGGCAAAAGATATGTGCATCATCCTGCGTAAAACTGCGAACACGTGTCAACCCGTGCAGCTCACCGCTCTGTTCATAACGGCAAACCGTACCAAACTCTGCCAGACGCAAAGGAAGATCCTTATAGGAACGAGGTGTATTCTTATAAATCATACAGTGGTGAGGACAGTTCATCGGCTTCAGGAAATACTCTTCTCCCTCCTCCGGCGTATGGATAGGTTGAAATGAATCCTTGCCATATTTTGCATAATGTCCGGAGGTGATATAAAGTAACTTGTTACCGATGGGTGGACACATAACTTCCTGATAATCATATCGAGCTTGGATACGCCGCAGGAAATCTTGCAAACGGATACGCAGAGCAGTACCTTTCGGCAACCACATCGGCAACCCCTTACCCACCGTATCAGAGAACATGAATAAGTCCATCTCCTTGCCGATTTTACGGTGGTCGCGTTTCTTAGCTTCCTCCAACATAACCAAATATTCATCCAGCATCTTCTTCTTCGGGAATGTGATGCCATAGATGCGAGTCATCATTTTGCGGTCTTCACGACCACGCCAATAAGCACCAGCCACGGAAGTCAGTTTTATGGCTTTGATAGGCGCGGTAGTCATCAAGTGAGGGCCACGGCACAAATCGGTAAATGCACCTTGTGTATAAGTCGTGATATGCCCGTCTTCCAGTTCCGAAATCAGCTCGCATTTATAAGTCTCTCCACGGTCACCAAACATCTTCAAGGCATCGTTCTTCGCAATACTCTTTCTGACAACCGCCTCTTTCTTCGCAACCAATTCCGCCATTTTCTTCTCAATAGCCGGAAGGTCGGCCTCCTTAATGGCTGTTTCTCCCGGATCCACATCATAATAGAAACCATTCTCAATGGCGGGGCCTATGCCGAACTGAATTCCGGGATACAATTCCTGCAAAGCTTCGGCCAACAAGTGAGCACTGGTATGCCAAAAAGCATGTTTTCCTTGCTCATCCTCCCATTTATAAAGTACAACTTCAGCGTCTTGCATGACAGGACGCCCCAAATCATAAGTTTCCCCGTTCACACCACATGCCAGTACATCCTGAGCCAACCGTGAACTGATGCTTTCTGCAATTTGCAGCCCCGTTACACCTTCGTTATATTCACGAACAGAGCCGTCTGGAAATGTTATCTTTATCATAATTCTTATGTATATTTCTTTTTTTAGAACGCAAAAATAGCTAATTCTTTTTGATATTCTGTTTTTTGTAGAAAAACTATCATTTAGGTTCAAGTAATTGGCATTCAATAGCCTAATGAGTTATGAAATGCAGTAGGTAATGATTTGGCGACCTATCTTCTGCAATGATATACAACGCTTTGCATAACTCGAATAACCTGTTGCAAAGATAAGGGTATATCGTGAGAAAAAAGAATTTTCTCCAAATTATTTTCATAGAGCCGTCCGTTGGGGTGGCTTTTTGTTTTCCGTGTATTCTGTTTCTATGATAAATGCAGTCCCCGAAGACTACGTTTTTTGTTTTCGCCCCGCTTCTCCGTCTGCACATCCTCCACTTATGCCCGTGTATTATGTCGGGATCGGTTGTTCGTTGTCAGCGGCAAAGGTAGTTCCGGGCTTCCACGGACAAAAAAGGTCGGGGCGGCAAGCCGTTTAGACGACAATCTCCACACTTCCATTTCATTGCAGGTAGTATTCTCGCCATAAAACCTTGTTTGTCCTAAGCCCTACCTTTTTACGCCACTGAAACGAAAACGACCGACCCGACGGAAAGACGCATAAAAAAAATGTCGGATATGCGAGAAGCAGGAAAAAAGAAAATGGAAACTCAACTCCCTCACCTCTGGAATCCGCATAAATCAAAAAAATCAGACAAGATGAAACTGAGATACAAAATATCAATTTGGGCGGTACTTGCACTCGCAGGTTCTCTCCTTTGTGGCGGAAGCGTCTGGCTTTGGCTGGCAGGGATATGTGTGGGAAAACTCCTGATTCGGCTACTCCTTACCATTGCTTTGGCAATCGCAGCATACATCTTGGCTTATGCCCTCACCATTGGGGCAATACTTTGGTTACTCATTTCTTAAACAGACAGATATATGAAAAGAAGAAGCAAAACTATCGCACAGCAATGCAGATACTACGAAGTGGACAACATCTTCGAGTATATGGTATCGGTTTACCTAAACGGAAACATATCAGCCTTTGGGGAACTGTACAAGGAACTCAATCGGCAAGACAGAAAGGAGTTTATCATCTATCTCTTTTCAGAGGTCGACCCCATACATCTCCAAGAAATCATTTTAGCAACAATCTAAATACATAAGACAATGAAAGGTACAGAACATTTCAAGGACGTTATCCAAAACTATTTGGAAACGAGAGCATCATACGATGAACTCTTTGCGGAGAATTTCCGCAAGGAGAGCAAGAACATAGACGAGTGCATTACCTACATTTTGACGGAAGTCCAAAGAATGGGGTGTGCAGGTCTGTCCGATGAGGAGGTATATTCCCTCGCCGTCCACTATTACGATGAAGATAACATCGAAGTGGGAAAGTCCATCAACTGCCAAGTCGTGGTAAACCATACTATCGAACTCACAGAGGCGGAAAAGGCGGAAGCACGGAAGAAGGCTATCGAGCGATACCAAGCGGAGGAATACCGCAAACTTACCGCCAAGAAACCCAAAGCGGAAAAGCAGGAGGAACAGCAGATAGCCCAACCTTCACTATTCGAGTTTTAACCCCTAAACAACAAAAGGATATGGAAGCAATGGATTTGAATGAAGCACGGATTTATGTAGGTACTTATGCCAAGTACAACAACGGCTCATTGCAGGGCGAATGGGTGGAACTTTCGGACTTCTACAACTTGGACGACTTTATGGAGCGTTGTGCCGAGATACACGAGGACGAGGAAGAACCCGAATATATGTTCCAAGCGTGGGAGGAAATCCCCGATTGTCTGATAGACGAAGGACATTTGGAGGAAAACTTCTTTGAGCTTCGGGACGAGTTGGACAGACTGAATGACACGGAGAAAGAAGCCTTTTGGGTGTGGGCGGACGGCAACAACGCCCAACTCACACAAGACGCATACAGCCTTGTGAAGTCTTTCCAATCCGACTACATCGGAAATTATGCAAGCAAGGAAGATTTTGCGGAGGAACTTGCGAAAATGGAGAATGAATTATCCGATTTTGCATTGAGTTACTTCGACTTCTCCAAATATGCCGATGACCTTTTCGACACGGACTTTTGGTATAAGGACGGCTATGTATTTCGTAACGAATAAAACAAGGAGGACAGATTATGAAACCGAGAAACAAGTTTGAGAAAGCAGTACTTGCAGAGAGCAAGAACCTACGCCAAATAACCAAGATACAATGTAAGTGGGCATTTAGAGAGTGTATAGACCATTTCGCCTACCGACTTCCCAAAGGTCGCACAACGTGTATGGATTGTGGGCATAGTTGGACAATGGAAAAGCCGAAGGACACTTGCACCTGCCCTCATTGCAGGGCAAGGTTGCAGGTCAGGGAAACCTTTGAACGCAAGATAAGGCAGAAACAATACTTTACGATACTTACCACTTGTGGAGAATACCAAGTACTAAGAATGTTCCTCCTCTCCGCAGAAATGGAGAAAGGATGCAAAGCAACGTCCTGCGTTGTTGAAATTGGTCAATATTGGTGGAACGCACAAGGAAGAAAAACGATTGTTGCCATTCAGAGAGTATTGGGCAAATACATCGACACCTTTTCCTATTGCTCGCCTATGGCAGTGAGAAACGATAACGAAGCCTACCGCCATATATCGTACTCTCCGATATATCCGAAGTTCAAGACAACGGAAGCACTCCGCAGGAATGGATTTAAGAATGATTTTCACGACATCGCACCAACTGTTCTCATTCCAGCCCTATTGTCCGACAGCCGTGCGGAAACATTGATTAAAGCAGGTAGAACCGAGCATCTGAAATACTTTCTTGACAATTCGAGGGCATTTGACGCTTGTTGGCAATCCTATAAAGTCGCCACTCGCAATGGCTATGACATAAAGGACATTTCAATATGGTGCGACTATGTGGATATGCTCCGAAGGTCGGGCAAAGACATACACAGCCCGAAGTATGTTTGCCCCACCGACCTGCATAGGGAACACGACCTAAGACAAAACGAACTCCGCAGACAAAGGGAAAAGGAAGAAAAGGCGAAGAGATACAAAAAAGCAATGGAGGACGAAAAGCGTTTCCACGAACTCAAATCAAAGTTCTTCGGTATCTCATTCACGGATGGCACAATCCAAGTCCACGTTTTGGAGAGTGTGCAGGAACATTTGGATGAGGGTGTGGCGATGCACCATTGTGTGTTCGACAATGCCTACTATCTCAAAGAGAACTCGCTTATCCTTTCGGCGACCATTGAGGGTAGACGAATAGAAACGATTGAGGTTAATTTGGACACGCTCAAAGTGGTGCAAAGTCGTGGCGTGTGCAACAAGAATACGGAATATCACGACCAAATAGTGAGCCTTGTCAATGCCAATCGCAAATTGATTAGGCAGAGAATGAGAGCGACAGCATAAGCAACAATCACCAAAACATCACAGCAATGAAAGCAGAAATAGAAAGCATCGTATGCAACTGGGCGGACGAGATACCCCATATCCTTGTAAGAGTAATCAATGCCATTACCTTATCCGCCAATGAAGAGGAACTGAGGGCAGCCGTCAAGCGGATAGCCGAAGAAACGAAACTCGACAAGTTCTTTGCCTATGGTTACGGCACACATCATTTTTGGCTTACCCACCGCAGGTTATCCAATGGAGAGCCAAAAGAACACAGATTACTAATTGCTGAATTTTGAGAATATGAAAAAGAGAGTTTACAGAGTACGGACGCAGTATGTTTTCGAGGGAGTGTTTGAAGTCGTTGCCGAAAGCGAGGAGGAAGCACGGCACAAGGTCATTCTATATTGCGGATTGGTGATGGGTGGAAACGTTCACAGCACCCTTCCCGATGAGGAAATCAATTGGGCTTTCTCCTCTCACCCCAAAGTAAGGACGGGACGGATAACCGTTCAAGACAAACAGACTGAGTAAAGCGGTCGGCAGATTAGCCGACCGCTCCTTTCTTTCGTGAGCATCGGGCGGACAAAGAAAGGAGCAAAGAAACCCCGATGAAAAATATTTCGTTACTTTTGACAGTGAGTTGAGACGGCTCAAAAGTAACAAAAAGCCAATGCAAACTATTCTTTATGGAATGATAGCCTCATCAAGAGAATAAAAATATCAACTTCGGATGCTGCTTCGGTATTGTTTTTTCGCTTATTGTTTTATCCTAATGGCACTGCCCACAGCCTTGTCTCCGACCTTGACCAGCTCGTACTTTCCCAATTTGACATAAAGCTGTCCGAGCGTCTTGCAGCCGTAACGCCTGATTTTATACTTGGGCATCAACTTTTTCAGTTCTCCACCGATGAGCGAAAGCGTTACGGTATCCTCCCCTTTGCCTGCCACCTCGAAAGCCTTGTCGAACAAGGCGCGGTCTCTTTCTATGAAATAGTCAGGCGTGTTGTTGTTCGGTTGGACAGGCTCTGCCTTGTCCGAAAAGCGGAACTCATGGCAAGCGGTCTGTAGCGCAACAGGCGTTTTTCGTTCCCCATAGCCCAATACCAGCAATCCCTCTTCTCTTATCCTCTGGGCAAGCAAGGTATAGCCACTGTCACTGGAAACGATACAGAAGCCCTTCACGGTTTTTCCGTGAAGCAAGTCCATTGCGTCGATAACCAATGCCATATCCGTCGTATTCTTTACTCCGACATAGGAGGGTGCTTCCACCAGACGGAAAGAATGCACTTTCGCTTCCTCTTTCCATCGCTTCATCGCAGGCTTTGTCCAGTCCGCATAGATACGCCGGACAATGGGACTGCCATATAGGGAAACGAAAGACATGATGTCACCGAGTTTGTCGGACGACATATTATCCCCGTCTATGAGAACGGCAATGGCAGGCTGTTCCTGCTGTACAGGTTGCTTATCAGTCATATCGTTGCAAAGGTAATGTTTTTAACGCCTATCAAAGAATGAATGACGGATTTTCTTTTCTATTTGGTGAAAGACTCAGCCTCTTACGAAAATGAGACAATCGTAAGAGACTGAATTTTCAAGGAAGATAGAATAAAGCAAACTCAATTCGTCTGCGCTTGACCAATCCACGCAGTACCTTTCCTTTGTATCGGCAGAAAGAGACATACTCATGATAGAAATTCCTGTCGCCTGCTTCTATCTTTCGGAGTAATTGACTTTTGGGATGCTTGCCATAGCCGAGCAAGCGCCCTACGCCGACATTGTAAGAGAGGAGCGTTAAAAGCATTGCATCCTTGCCATAGCCTTTGAAGTATCCAAAGCATTTCCACAGGTCAGCACGTAGCAGGGAATCCGCCTGCCGTTCCGTCATGTCTGCCGTAAAGCGTTCATTTGGCAACAAACGGTGTCCATACCCTACATAGTCCCTGCCCCGATGAAGTCCCTCAAAATATTTTACGACGAGGACCATATGCTCGAAAAGCGGCAAGTCTGCCGGCCGCTCCCTGCGTTGGGCAAGGATGGGCTGGCAAAACAAGCACAAAGTACAGAATAAAGCAAAGTGTTTAGTTTTCCGCATCTTTCAAAACTTTGGCAACTATCGTGGCAGACTGCTTCTTTTCCTCGTCCCTTTGGCTGTTGAACTCAAACGAGAGTTTCACCGTCTGCGAGAACGAGTCCTCGACATACACATCTATCGTCTGCTGCTCGGAGGAAGCGGATGTGTAGTAGAGCCTGAACTCCTCTTTCGTGAGCGGATAGCGGTCATTGGGCTTGAAGACCGTGCCGTTATCCATCCTCAATCTTCCCCTGCCGTCGGGTTGAAAATAACGGATGGTATAGCGTGCGTCCTCAAACCGTCCCTGCCGTTTGAGCGTGCAGCGTATCTCTGCCGTCTGTCCCTTGACGATGTGCTTCTGCACCGGCATAGCCTCTACCGTGAACGGGTACGCTTGTTGAATATCCAACTCGTTATCACAAGCAGATAGACAAAACCCTGCGAGGGCAAGCACTCCCATTACCCAAATCGTATTCAATATTTTCTTTTTCATTGTTCATTATCGTTTTGTTGTTCGTTATATATTGTTCCCTGCATTCTTGGAAAGCAGAAACTCATTCAAATCCTTATGCTCGGCATACAGAAAGGAACGGTCGATGACCTTCTCCCCGAAACAGTCGTGTAGTCTCTGAAAAGTCCTTCTCCCCGCCTCGTCATTGTCGAGGAAGCATTCTATCCTCTCATAGCCCTGCAAGACTTTCACCGCCTTCTCCACGTTGGAAACGGAATTAAGGACAAGCCAGTCCGAAGCGATGATACCGAGTTGCATAGCGGAGAGGTAATCCATAAAGCCCTCGAATACGGCACATACATCTGAGCCGTTACGCTTCAAGGAAATGTCCTTGGGCGGTATGCAATCTTTGAAAAAGCGGTTGCGAAGCTCCAATCCTCCGGCATCGTTACGAAAGCCGATGGCATAGAACCGGTTGCCATGCACACGGTATCGAACCTCCTCGCAGTTGGGTATGGCAACGTGGGCATTGATACCCCGTTCTTTCAAGTAGCCCAGCAGTTTGGCGTCCTGCAATGGTCGCACCCAAATATCATTGAAGACTGGTTCTTTCTTTTCGCTTCTTTCCGGTTGTTCCAAAGCAGGTAGCGGACACGCTCCGCTCTTGGCGATGAAAGCCGCCCGCAGGAGGAAATCCTCGCTTCCGATGAACGCTCCTGCCAAGTCGAAGATGTCGCCCCCATTGCCCGTTCCAAAATCGAACCAAACATTCTTGGCGATATCAACTTTGAAAGAGGGTGTCCGCTCCGTGCGGTACGGAGCGGAATACCACAAGGCATTTCCTTTCTGTTTAGTCGGATGAATCCCCATTACGCTGAGGAAGTCCGCAATGGGGATTTCTCTCATCTGTCGAACGTCCATCAGTCCAGCATGATTTTCAGTCCGACACCATACTGGGTATGGAAACGCTCCGTAGAGCCTCCCCACAGGCAACGCTCCCTGCCATAGAGCAGTAGCACCAACCTGTCCGACAGAAAGGTCTCCGCCTGTAGGGTGATTGCCCCACCGTAGATAAAGCCATCCTTATTGCGTAGCGTCGAGCCGTCAAAGAGCCGTTTCTCTCCGCCATTGACCGTCTCGTATCCAGCCAAGGCGGAAACACCTGCGGAGAGGAAAAAGGTTTTACTTCCGTCTGAAAGCACGCCAGAGAAGAAACCTCCCTCGCCCGTGAACTGCTCCACAGGTATACGCCTTTCTCGATAGGGGTGGTATCTTCGGAGATACTCCGCCCCAAGCACCCATTGATGCCCGCCTTTGGTGTAGGTGGCAAGCGAAGCCCCGAACGTATAGCCCGTTTCATTCTTGGAAGAGGGAGAATAAAAACCGTCCGCCATGCCTGCGGTCAGGCGTATGCCCTTCATCTTGGGCAGACAGCGTTGGGCGTGTGCCTGCCCTGCAAAGAGGGCAAGCATCACGATAAATAGAAAAAACAGATACTTTTTCATACTACTTCACTTTGAGTTCGTCAATTACTCTTGCACGCACAAGGTCTTCGTTCTCCACGACAAAGGACTGGTGTCTTCCTCCGTTCTTCTCATGCATCTCCACAATGAGCTGCTTGTCATCGGGAATGGTGAACTTCTGAAGCGTGAACACCGTGCGACCGCTCTTCTGCCCCGCCACGCAGGTAACGTAGTTGTAGGCACGCAGCGGAAGCAGTACCTGCTCCTGCATGGCAGTCTGCTTGGCAACTTTCTTGTCCACGATTTTGAACGTGATAAAGTCGATGTCGAACGGCACGTTGGACTTGTTGTGCAGTTCCGTATGGAAATACAGCAGTCCGTTGTGCGAGTACAACCCTTTGAGCAGGTACTGAATACCGAAGGATTTGCTGCCGATGTGCTTCACCGTCCGCCTGTCCTCCTTATGGATGGACTTCATGATGAGCCTTACCAGCATCGGACTTTCGCTGCCGAGTTCCTTGAGATAGACTTCCATGGCGTTGTTCGGACGGTTTACGCTCTCCCCATCGTGGATGAAGTCCGCCATTTCCACATTGAGAAGTAGCGGCTCGTTGGCATACTTGACATTAAATGTGTAAAACGCACCGTTTTCCGTGATGACACTCATGTTCGTCTCCTCACGAAAGTCCTTGACCGTCGCTTTCACACGGATAACGTTTTCCGCTCCGTCCGCCTTTCCCGCAATGAGATTGGGCGAACCCAAATCGACATAGCGCACGGCAGACGGAAAGATGATGTGTACCGTCTTGTCGTAGGTGATTTCCAAGCCGTGGGGCGGTATCATCCGCTTGAAGGCTATTTTGCGAGTCAGCCCCTGATAGAGGTCTCCGCTTGAAGTCGTTTCTTGTGCGTTGGCACAGACTGCGCCCAGCATCAGGGCGATGGCTAAAACTGTTCTTTTCATTTTACTTTGGATTAAAGTGGTGAATAATATCTGTGAATTATTTGCTGTCCGGTTGGTAGAGCAATACCTTATATCCTGCTTTCAGATGCACCTTGACGGTACGCATTTTCTTGGCAAAGTATTGGCTCGTTCCCTGTATCAGTCCCTTGCCGAGATCGGAGGCAAGTTGAGCCCCCGCATCGGTGGAGATGTTCACGCTGCTACCTACGGAGGTTCCCATGTTTGCGGCAATCTCCTTGGCGGCACTGCGCTCCATCGAGCCGGGAATGAATATTCCCGCCTGCCCGTCCGTGTCATAGACCGACAGTTCCACGGGAATGATATTTCCCCGATACTCCAGTGAAGAAATGGCAACGGCAAGCCGTTCACCTTGTACTTTTGCCGTTCCCACGACGAGGGCGTTGCGTGGGATCTCCCTGCCTGATACCAACATCGGCTCCAAGAGACGGAAACGCACCGTCTGCCCTTCCATAACCGTCTGGTTGTTATGCACACAGGCTGATATGGTGTTTCTCTCCGTCTGTGAGGCTGTCCCGATAGCAGTTTGAAATAGGAAATTTCTCTCCTTGACATATTCGGAGCGGAAAGTCGAGTCGCTCATCGGCTGCGCCAGAGCCGACACCACTTGCTCGCTCACAGGGGCAACGGGAAAAGCTATCGCCTTCCCGTTTCGGATGGCTGCAACCGCTTTCCTCTCGGAAGCCGTCTCTCCGTCCGATGCCGGCATCATATTGGAAGATGGCTGTCCACCACCCGATGGCATATACTTTGCCGCCAACTGATAGGACTTTTCAAGCAATGCCATCTGGTCGTTCACGGTTATGGCAGGCGACTGCTGTTCGCTGCTCATACGGTTTTCCAACTCTGCCAATCGGGCACGCAGTTCCTCCTTTTCGGGGTCTTCCCTCGGTGTCTCATAGAAACTACCGAGCGTGCGGTTGATGTCTTGGTAAGCGGAAGCCGAAGCATGGAATCCCTCTTGCGGAGCAGTGGTGCGAAAGCCTAAGCCGTTATCTCTTTCTGGTGCGTCCGTCTTCAAAGCCAACTCTTCGGAACTCTGCTCCGGTTGTCCTCCTGTCATTTCACCGAAGAGAGAACTGAGGCTTTGCATGGCACGACTTCGTTCCTGCTCTTTCTCTTCCATCATCTCCTTCTCATAGGCTTTCTTCTTATCGCCGATCAGTTCGGTTGCCATCGGGTCGGGTACTTCCGTGTTGAAGCCCTTCGCCTGTTTCTCCTCTTCTTTCTCCGATGGAGCGAAGATGAGCCACATGGAGCCCGCAAAGAGCAGGAACATCAGGGGATAAATGACAAACTTCTTTCGTCTTTGTCTCTCTTCCTCCGTCAGTTCAGGCGAGGGACTCGTGTCGGAGGCTGTCTTTCTTTTGAATGGGAACATAATCGTAATACTTTAATAGGTTGATACTGTCATTCGGATAGAGCCGCCTTACTTCAGGGGCTTTTATATGCTCGATTGCCGGTAACGTTTCCTCCTCGGAGTCTCCGTCGGAGAAGATACGGTACAAACCGTTGAAGAAAACGTAGTTGGTAAGAAAAGCGAAAAAGAGAAGCATTGTTAGGACGACATACAGCCTCAGATGAGCGGGGATGCGTCCGCACAGGTGGCGGAGTCTTGCCTCCGCTCTCTCCTGCATCATTCGGAACAGACTTTTCTTTTTCATCGCTTACGGGTACTGATGTCTTTATTCTCTACAATCTCGAATCCCTCGATGTTGAACCCGTTCGGATTGTCGTCGCTGCGGCTCGTATTCAGCAGGCGGCAGATGGTGACGAGACTGCGCTCGGTCACGTTGGTGGCACGGATAATCATCTGCCGGGCATGCGTTCGTACCGCATAGGGATAGCGATCGAAGTCGCACAGTACGCTGTCCACCTGCACGACCTGATTGATGTTTCCTGCCACGATACGGTTGTAGTACCCTTTCTCGGAGAAATCCCGATAGTAATTGTAGGCACTTTTGTCCGCCAAGAGCAGCGCACGGGAGATATTCCCCTCGATGGCACTCTTATCGGGCGAAAGGGTGAAGAACAACTCGTGGAAGCGGCGCACGTGCTCTTTTGCCTCGGCGGGTCTGTTCTGCGACAGATCCTGCGAAAGGGCGAGCATCAGCGACTTACCGCCATCCAGCACATAGATTTTCTGCCTTTGGGCTTCGGCAAAGGAGTAGGCACTCCATACCGAATAGCCTGCAAGGGCGGCACACAGACAGACGACAACCAAAGTAAAAAGGCGTATCTGCCTGAAACTTGTTTCGATATTCTTTAATGACTTAAATTCCATGACTTTTTAATTTTGTTCCGATGGTTCGGAGGATTCCGATGATTTGTTTCCTCCCCGATGAAATAATTTTCCGGCAATCTCCTTGCCCTTGCTACCCGCATAGTTCATCGCATTTCGTGCGTGTCCTCCGGCGAAACCGCCAACGGCTCCGCCCACAGCACCTGCGATACCCGCACCCTTTCCTGCCGCATAGTTCACGTTCTTGCCGAAGTTCCCCGCTCCACCTGCCTGTATCACCCAGCCCGCAACCGTGGGAATGGTGAAGTAGCCGATGATGCCGATAATCATAAAGACAAGGTACACGCCGTTCGAGGCATCTATCGTGTAGGTAGGGTCGTTTTGCAACTGTGTGATATCGTGCTTGAGGATCAGTTCCTGAATCTTTGCCAGCATAGAGCTGAACAAGTCCGCCACAGGCAGCCACAGATAGATGGAGATATACCTTGTGAACCACTGCGTGAGGGTACTCTGAAAACCGTCCCACACGGAGATGGCAAAGGCTATCGGTCCCAAGATGGAGAGGACAATCAGGAAGAATGTCCGGAGCGTATCGATAAGCAGGGCGGCAGCGGCGAAAAGCAGTTCCAACAGTTCCCGCACCATATTGCGAATCGATTTCTTCAGGTTATACATACCTCGCTCCACATACATCCCCGCCATCGTCGCCATGTCCGAGGGAGCGATACCGAGTTCATCCAGTTTCTTGTCGAACTCCTCGTTGCTGACCAGATAGGCTGTTTCGGGATTTTTCATCATTGCCTCGTACTCCAGCTTGTCCCGTAACTTGCGGTATTCGTCCATGCTGAAAGTCTGCTTTTCGAGCATCTTGTGTGTACCCTGTACAATGGGACTGAGCACGCCGTTGATGGTGTCCAAGACCATCGGGAAAAAGAGGATACAGAGACCGAGCGCAAACGGACGGAGCAACGGATAGACGTCGATGGGTTCGGCACGGGCAAGCGTCTGCCATACCCGAAGTGCCACATAGAAGAGTGCGCCTAAGCCCGCAATGCCTTTGGCGACGCCTATCATGTCGCCACACATCGGCATCATCTCCGTATAAAGAGTACGGAGAACTTGGTGCAGGTTGTCAAATTCCGCTCCCATACCTACCAATACCTTTCATTATCCGTTCCATAGAGCGAGAGCACCCGGTCGGTGACCTGCTGCTTCTTGGCTCTGAGATAGCTCACGGAGATGTTCTTGTTCGTGTAGTAACGCACGAGGTTGCGGTAATCCCTCACCTCCTTGTAACATCGGTCCACCACGTCCATACGTTCCTTGTCGGTCATCTTCAGCGTAGTGATGTTCACCACCTGCTTCAGCTCCTTGAGCAGGTTGTTGCTCTCTCCGAGCAGTTTGGTATAGCCGTTGGCAATGGCGACCAGCTCCTCCGGGCGGAAGTTCGGGTCGGAGAGCATCTTCTTGTAGTTGTTCACATAGATGTCGGAGATTTCCCCGACCATCAGGATGGTCTCCTTCACCCGTTGGGCATCCCGAACAAGGTCGTTCACCTTTTTCAGGGCATCGTAGTATTTCTTGCTCTCATTGTAGAGCTTCTCGACCTCTTTGAAGTTGTCAAGCGTGTTCTTGACCGTCTTGGAGGTCTGCACGATTTCCTTGGTCGTGTTGATGATACTCTGTGCAAGATTGGTGGGGTCTGTGACCACCCACTGGGCGTGTGCACTGCCTGCCAAGAGGCAACCGCACGCCATAAGCATTAAAATTCTCTTTCTCATTTTTCAAATTGATTTTGGCGTAGATACAATGTCGTTCGAGTCGGGTGAAAAATCAGTCGAGTAAATCTGGAAATCAGTCGACTGTTTTCTTGAAATATGACGTCATATTTTTTCAGACTTGTCGTATTACGCTGTTAAACTTTTATTGATTACTATTCTTCTTCGGCGAGTTGCCTGATGGCAAGTTCCATATTGCCGCCGAGTTGCTCGGCACGGGCAAGTACGCGCATCTTCTCGGTCTCCTCCGTCGTGTAGGTGAGGTATTCGGCTTTCGACACTTCGGTGGCATAGACAGCAGACTGCACACCTCCCAGTCCGATCCACACCTCCTTGTACGACCGTGTGGCATCGTTGCTCTGGTTGATGGAGAGTATCTGCCCCCGCTCCTTGTCCGTCAGTCCCAAGAGTGCCTGAATCTGGTCGAACTTGTTCATGTACTTGCGCTGGTCAAGCAGTATCTTGCAGTCGGAGTTGTTGATGATGGACTCCTTGACAATGTCTGAGGAGATGATGTCATCCACCTCCTGCGTCACTACGACCGCCTCACCGAAGAATTTTCTTACCGTCTTGTAGAGATACTTGATATATCCCGCCATATTCGCGGACGCAATCGCTTTCCAAGCCTCCTCAATAAGGATGACTTTCCGTATTCCCTTCAGACGTCGCATCTTGTTGATGAAGAGTTCCATAATGATGATGGTGGTAATGGGGAAAAGGATGGGATGATCCTTTATGGAATCGATTTCGAAGACGATAAAGCGGGCGTTCAACAGGTCGAGCTGCTTGTCCGAGTTCAGCAGGTAGTCGTATTCGCCACCTTTGTAGTACGGCTCCAGCACGTTGAGAAAATTGGCCAAGTCAAAATCCTTTTCCCTGACCTTTTTCTCACGGAGCAATGCCGAGTAGTCGGTGGTGAGATACTCGTAAAAGCTGTTGAACGAAGGAACGAGACCGTCGTCCGTCTTGATACGCTCGATAAAGAGTGAAACGGCATTGGAAAGGGCGACCTCCTCCGAACGGGTGGCTGGCTCGTTATCCTTCTTCCAAAGGGTCAGCAGCAGTGTCTTGATGCTCTCCCTTTTCTCCACATCATACACCTTGTCGGTGGTATAGAAGGGATTGAAGCTGATGGGGCTCTCATCCGAATAGGTGAAGTATACCCCATCCTCGCCCTGCGTCTTGTGGCGTATCATCTCGCACAAGCCCTGATAACTGTTTCCCGTGTCCACCAAGACGATATGGGTGTTCTGCTCCCAATACTGCCTCAAGAGGTGGTTGGTGAAAAACGACTTGCCACTGCCCGAAGGACCCAAGATGAATTTGTTTCGGTTCGTGGTGATGCCTTTCTTCATCGGCAGGTCGGAGATATCGAGATGAATGGGCTTGCCACTGCGGTCTGCCATCTTGATGCCGAACGGAGATAGCGAATCACGGTAGTTGGTCTCCTCATTGAAGAAGCAGACCGCCTGTTCGATGAACGTGTAAAAACTCTCTTCTGCGGGAAAATCGGCTTCATTGCCGGGAATGCCTGCCCAGAACAGCGTCGGCACATCCACCGTGTTGTGTCGTGGCTTGCACTCCATCAGTGCGAGTTGGCTGCCCACGTCGTTACGGATACGGCGGAGTTCCTCCTCATCCTCGCTCCACGCCAAGACGTTGCAATGACAGCGTACGGAGGTAAGCCCGAAGCTGTGTGCCTCGTTCAGATACTCGTCAATCCATTGCTTGTTGATTTGATTGGAGCGACTATAACGGGAGAGCGAATGCATATTCCGTGCGCTCTTCTCGAAGCGTTGCAGGTTCTCGGCACTGTCATCAATCAAGACATACTGGTTGTAGATATGGTTGCACGAGAGCAACAACCCTACGGGAGCGGCAAAGGAAAGGCGGCAGTCGCTGCGGTCGGTGGATAAACGCTCATAGCGCATATCCGTGCCTACCAGCCCGGGCAGGTCTTCCGTATCGGAAAGGGTATGCAGGCAGAGCCGCTTGTCGCCGATACGCATCCGGTCGGCTCTCAGGTCAATGTCCTCCAAAACCGTCGTGTCGGAGAGGGATAGCGAGAAATACTTCTCAATCAGTCCCGGCGTCTCCGCCGTCCCGATAATCTCCTCGTCCGTCAGGCGAGAGAGGCGAATAAAACCGCTTTCGTTCATAATCCGCTCGAACTGCTCGGTCGCTTCGATGAACTTGCGGGCAGTATCCTTGTCCCGTACCTCCTTGGGGATGATATGCCCACGGCAGAGCATGGAAAAATTACTCTGCTGCCGGCTACGGTTCTTGGTCGTCTTGGTCAGGAACAGGTAGCAGGCGTGGTTCAGGAAGTGTCGCTCATTGAAGTGTCGCTCGAAACTGCGGGAGAGGAAACTCATCTCCTCCTTTTGCAAGTCCGGACGATAGCCCTCCTTGACAAACCAGTCCTGCTTGTGTACGACACTGTAGGTCGGCAATACCTTGATCGCCTTTACCCAAGCCGAATGGATGGCGGCATACTCCGCGCTCGTCACCGTATAGAGTTCGGGCAAGTCCACCCGAAAGGCGACCGTGATGTCGGCGTCCTTCGAGAGGATGCACCCCTCTTCGACGGCAAGCAACGGGAAGCGGTTCTCCAGCGTGGTGGCTTTCAGTATGTTTCTCATTCTTCGTCCTCCTTTCCTTCGTTCATTCTTTTATGCTCTCTTCTCTTTCGTCTCGGCAGTTCCTTGTGCCGCAGCAGACGGGGAATGCGTCGCCGGTTGATGAGATAGCGGGGATGGCTGTGCAGCGCGGAACGCTTCATCAGCCCGTGTTCCCCGTACTTCCTGTTCAGGGAGAAGGTCTGCCACACCAGAACGGATGCGGCAGTCCCTCCGAAGCCGATACAGATCCATTGATTGACACCCGCCATGTAGAGGATGACAAACAGCACGAAAAGGGCGAGCAGCCCTCCTGCGAAGATGAACAGGTATTGGCTTTTGAGTCCCTGAAACTCTACCGAGCGGCCGATTCCCTTGTTGATGGGATAGGTCTCCATAGGCTTAGAGGAAGAAACTACGAAGAATGGTGGCTGCCACGATGAGGAAAATACATGCCCCGAACCAGCTTGCGGCGGTCTTCGAGGTGTCGGGATCGCCGGACGAGAACTTGGAGTAGACCTTTACCCCACCGATAAGCCCAACGACCGCACCGATGGCGTAGATAAGTTTCGTGGCAGGGTCGAAATAACTCGTCACCATGTTGGTGGCTTGGTTGATGCCCGACAAGCCGTTGCCTTGGGCAAAGGCAGAGGAAATGGAAAGCAGCAGGACGGCTGCGATAAGAAAATGTCTTTTGGTCATAAATCTTTGTTTTGTGCCGAGAGGATTGGATAGGTCCTCCCGACGGATGAATACTGTTGTTACTTTCGGATGTTAGTGGTGACTCTCTTAGGGTCAGCCGTACTCTTTTTCTTTCATTGCTTCTGTTGCATTAAAGGGTTCATACTATTGGGTCAAGACCATTCGGAAGAGGCGTTACGCCTTTTCCCCGCTGTAAAGTTCCTCGAAACGGGTACGGAAGATTTCATCGATCGTGACCGAGCGTTTCGCATCGCTTCGGAGCGTTTCCATCAGATGGGTTCCTTCCAACACTTTCAGCGTATCGCCGGTCCTCTGTCGCTCTGCTTCGGTATGGGCGTGGCGGTGAATGACCGACAAGGCTTCCAGCACTCGTTCAAAATCAATTCCCGTGGCATATCCGCTTTCCCCCTGTATGGGAAGTTCTTCGTCCTCCTCTTCAAAGGCTGGAGAATCGGAGGACTCATACGTTAAAGGAATCTCATCTATGTCGGGCTGTTCTTCCGGATCTTCCGATGGATCTTGTCCGTTTTCAGCAGCAAATGTAGAAGCCTTTTTTGCTTCTGCCTCGCCTTTTGGATAACTGCGTACTTGTGGCTTCGAATGGCTGAGTTTGAAGTGACTTTTACCGATGATTTCCGCTTCACTGACCGCTTGACAAGTTTTTTTCTCTTTTGCTCTGTTCTTTCTCTTTCTTCGTTCATACGAGAGAAAAAGAAATAGCCACAGGAGATAGAGCAAGAGAGCGGCAAGGACTATTCGGTACATAGGCGTTGCAGGATTTCGTGAAGTTCATCGCCTAACTGATTACAGAGCTTGCTCAACTTCCCTCCATAGGGCGGAAGGAGGGTACAGACCCCTCTCCTATGCTCGGAAAGCAGCGGACGATACAAACGGGAGTGGCTCAATGAGGTCTGCATCAGCAATGCTCCCGTTTCATCGGCAAGGGAGCGACAGCGTTCGTCGGCTTCCTCTCGTTCCCAAGCCTCTATCATATTGCGAAGCAGGTAAAGCTCCCTGATATTACCCTTTCCCATAGTCAATATCTGCTCTCCCAAGATGTCGATGAAATGGCGGACGGCTTCCATATCCATCGGACTGCCCGTAACGGGAAAGACGACGGCATCCATTGCTGAAAGCAGTTCCACCGTCCCTTCTGTACGCATCAATGGAGGGAGGTCGAAGAGGATGCAGCGAGGGGGATTGTCCGCACAGTGTCGCTCCACCCGGTTCAAGGCATCCCGCACCGGAGTGCAGATAATCGGATAAGGGACATAGGATGCCCGATGCTTCAGGCGCATCAGGCTTTGATGATTCAGTTCTTCCGACTCTTGTTGTCGCAGACGGGCGATGGTATAGGCGGGATGGTTGCAATCCACGACGGCGACATCGCATCCTCTGTGGTAATGCAGAATGCTTGCGGCAAGTACCGTAAGCGAGGTTTTGCCGACACCTCCCTTGGGGGAAGCGATTGCAAGATAAATGGGTTTACTCATATTTCTCTTTTCTTTGAGTGGGTGAATACTATGTCTTGATAAATCGTTTGTAATCGAAACTGCCTGACTGAACCTCTTTCGGAGCTTCTTCGGCAACGCGCTCCAGCAATTCGCGGACACGTTCCCCGGCCGCTTTCTTAATCGCTTGGAACATCGGGGAATCGTGTATCTTATAGATGGTTTCGGCAACTTTTGCAGCTTCTTCTATCGGAGCATTCTTGCAGGAGAGGACATTGCCCATTTGTTGTAGTTCTTCCACGGTGATACTTTCCGAAAGGGAGTGGCTTTCACCTTGGACTTCCACCAATACATAATCCTCTTCTTCTTCGGGGATGAAAGGAGAGGTTTCTTCCGACATTCCCGTTTCATGCGTCTGTTCCTGTTGCTCTTCTTCGATGGGCAACTCGGCTAAAAGGACATTCTCCTCTCGGGTCAGTTCCCTTTTAGGGATACGAATGGTAACAACGACTTTTCCCTTGCCCCGTTCCTTGAAAAAGAGTTGCAAGTCACGATAGAGTCTCACGGCACTCCGATAGCGTCCGTACAGAAAGCGGATAACCTGCACGCTGCCGAGATAGGCTAAGCCGACCAGCAGCAGAATGATAATCACCTGCTTCATCGCTCGAAACGTTTACGGAACTGTTGCTCAAACAAGGCGTCTATCTCATCACGGTGACTCTCTAAGTGATGCCGGAGGATATGCTCTACGAATGCCCCAATCGTCAGTTTGCCTGCGGCTGCCACATAGACGATTTCGGAAATCTCTTCCTGTGTCTTTTTGGAAATGAACACGCCCTTTCTGTCTCCGATGTTCAGGGGTTGCAGAAAGGTGGTTTCGTAATCGCTCTTCTCTTCCTGAAGGAGACCTGTAGTGTGTCCCTCGGAATGCTCGATGAGCGTGGTGGAGTTACGGATGGTTACTTTCGAGGAGACGCTTTTTCGTTCTCTGCAGGTCTTATTACTTGCCATTGGTCGATCTTTTTTCTGTTTCATATCACAATAATTTCTTGAAGTTCTTTTCACTTAATCGGTTGATTTCTTCCTTGTAGTCCTCTAAATGTTTGAGAAGAATGTTTTCCACGTACATGCCCAATGTCATCTCTCTCTTTCGGATGAAGAGGACGATTTCCGAGAGTTTGTCCTGCAACTCTCTGGAGATGTAGATTGCCTTGCGGTCATACAGGTCATTGCGGTGCATGAAGACTGAGATGTAATCTCCTTTGGCGGGATTCTTGCGACGTGTTCGGATGGGAAGTTGCGGTTCTTCCGAGACCTCTTTCCGTGTTTCCGGAACAGACACATCCACCTCTTCGACGGAGGCAGGCGGTATCATCTCACTCTCTTTCTTTTTCATCGGGATACCCTGCGAAATCAGTTCCCGGATGGCGACGGGATCTATCGCCCCTTTATTCTTCTCTGCCATACACTTCAGGTTTTACGATGGACAAGATTTCCTCCACAAGCTCTTTCAGACGACTGCCTCTAAGCAGTGTGCGGGAGGCGGGAAAGATGGTCGAACGGAAGAGGGTCGTACCCTCCTCCATTACCTCCTTTTTATAGCGGGTCGTATTGGGGACTGCCGTTTTTAAGATGGGAAGTCCCAAATCGGCAATGACCTTTTCATACATCGCATAGAGGGGTGTTTTCTCTCTGCCGTCCACCATGTTCCAAAAGAGGTAAATCCCTTTGTTGTCAGTGTCTGTATTGTCGGTTATCGCCTCTTTAATGATGGCTGAAAAGCTCAGCGTGCTTTCCAAGGATATACGGTCGGCGGAGATGGGCGTGAAGATATAATCCATACCGGAGAGAGTAGTCAGCACACCGTCATTGTTGATGGTTCCGGGCAGGTCAAAAAAGACGAAATCCGTATCCGGCTCGTGCGTGTCCAGATATTCCCTGACCGTATCCACGGCTGCTTCTGCCGTGGCACAAAGGATGGTGTACGTAGGCTTTTGCAACTCGGAGAATTGGGTGGCTGCCAATTCTTGCAGCGCGGGGTTGCGATCCACGCCCTGTGCGTCACGCTGACGCATGGCATTGATGCTGAATTGCGGATAGTCGCAATCCACCACAATAAGGTTATACCCGCAGGCATAGTGCAGGTAACTTGCCGTCAAGACCGTAAAGGTCGTTTTGCCGACACCGCCCTTCTGGGTGGAGAAGGCAATGAAAACAGGTTTCTTTTTCATTTCATTTTCTGTTTAATGGTTCTACATATATGTGAGGAAAGGCGTATGCACGCCTTGGCTTGTTTCCTTGAAAAGGCGGATATGGAAATAAATCCGTGAGGGAATGAATCCCCGGACAGGCATACGGCGAGGTATTCCGATAAGGGAACACAGACCCGCCTTTCGGGATATGTCCCTCCCTGTATAAGGGTGGAGCTATATGTATGACGGGAGTCATACTTGCACACGTCCACCCATCCATATGTCCGCACTTGTACCCTTGCACAAGGGTGTGAGGGGCGACGGGTGCAATAACTTGTACACATTCTCATTCCAGTTTCCATTTCCATTATTGTCTATTCAAATGGCTACGGACGGGTTTTCAGACTTGGGTAGGCAGGTATGCCCACCGATCTGCAAACACCTGTTCGATGGGGCAAATATAGATGCCTCCACAGCTCTTTTTTTATCCTTCTTGCTAACTGCGTACTTGTGGCTCCGATTTGCGTATTTGTGGCTCCGTAAGAGGTAAGTGATTTAGGCACAACGCTTAGTAACTTTGCACCCAAGCGGTAAACCGAAGCCTTCGAGGCATGAAGCGTTCTTTTTTGAGAGACTTGACTTCCGTCCTTCGCGGACGGATTTATTTGCGCCGGAGCAAATAGCAAGATATGTCCTGCGTTACTCGAAATAAATTCGGTAACTCAGAACTCTTGCTCTTGCAGAGGGCAAGACACCTCCGAAGTCGGTGTCTTTGGGAAGAAAGTTTTCGATGTCTTGAAACGTAGGCTTTACCGTGAAACCTCCCGAAAGGGACTCCATTGTGCTTTGCACGTCTGTCCCCGTAGAGAGAAATACAAACCATTAAAATCCAAAGTAAAATGACAAAGAGACATGTGGGGAGACCCCTGAAAAAAGAGAGAGCAAGCCATTGCTGTATGGTTCGGTTTACGGACACGGAGTTTGCGCGTTTCCTGACGCTTTATGAACAGTCTGGAGTCCCGAACAGAGCGCTTTTCATCAAGGCAAGGGTCTTTGATGAGACTTTCCGGGTAATAAAAGTAGACCGTTCACTGCTCGATTATTACCAAAAACTGACGAATTTGTACGGGCAGTTTCGCAGTGTTGGAGTGAATTATAATCAAACTGTAGTCGCTTTGAAGAGTAATTTCACCGAGAAAAAAGCCTTCGCCATGCTTGCCCAATTGGAGAAACTGACACTCGAATTGGCAGCCATCGGAGGTGAAATCGTACAACTCACCCGTGAATTTCAGGAGAAATGGTCGCAAAGATAAACTATGGAAGTTCCCTTTACGGCGCGTTAGCATACAACGGAGAGAAGGTAAACGAAGGTGTCGCGAAGATTTTGGAGACCAACAAAGTGTTCTCTCCGGCTGATGGAACACACGATATATCCGCCTGTATGCAGGACTTTATGGCATATATGCCAAGTCATGTCCTCACTAAAAAACCGGTTATACACATCTCCTTGAATCCGCATCCCGATGACACCCTTACCGACGAGCAGTTCTCTGCCATCGCACGGGAGTATATCGAAAAGATGGGCTACGGCAATCAGCCTTTTGTCGTGTATAAGCACGAGGACATAGACAGGCATCACCTGCATATTGTCACCTTAGCCGTCGATGAACGGGGAAAGAAGATTAACGATGGCAATAATTTCTATACCAGCACCCGTATTCTCAAAGAACTGGAACAGAAGTACGGTTTGATTCCTGCGCAAATGCGGAAGGAAAAGGAAACGTTTCGCCTGCAAAAAGTCTGCTACGGCGACGGAGAGAATCTTAAAAAGCAACTGGCTTCAGTCATCAGACCGGCAGCGAAATTCTATCACTGTCCGAGCTTTAGGGAATATCGTGCCTTGCTCTCCACATATAATATATGCGTGGAAGAGGTCAAGGGGGAGATGTACGGAAAAACCTATATGGGACTTCTCTACTTTGCCACGGATGACAAGGGGAATAAAGTCGGAAAAGTATTCAAATCCTCTCTCTTTGGGAAGTCGGTCGGATATGAATCCCTGCAAAACAGGTTCAAGGCTTCAAAGGAGAAACTGAAAGAAAAGCATCTTGCCCCCAATACCAAAGCGGTCGTAGCCGGAGCATTGAGGCGTTCCGCTACGAAAGAGGATTTTAGAGCGAACCTCCATCGCGAGGGTATTGATGTACTCTTCCGTGAAAACGAACAGGGACGGCTCTACGGCATCACCTTCATAGACCACAACAACGGCTGTGTGGTCAATGGCTCACGATTGGGCAAGGAACTTTCAGCAAACGCCGTTGCCGAATGGTTCGACCGCCCGCATCCCGAACTCTCTGTTAATACTCCTCAAGGTGAAAATCAGTCTGCCTCTCAAACCTTACCATCGGAAGAAAACTCTGTCTTGGGCGGTCTTCTCGATCTGCCCTTGGAAGCACATGGAACGGATTGGGAGGAAGAACAGTTCCGCAGACGGATGCAGCGAAAGAAAAGAAAACAACGTAAACTCTAAAAAACAGAAAGATTATGTCACAACAAGAAGACGATTTGAGGGCACTGGCGAAAATCATGGATTTTCTGCGTGCCGTAAGTATCATACTGGTGGTTGCCCATCTCTATTGGTATTGCTATGAAGCCATCAAACTATGGGGGCTGAATATCGGTGTGGTGGACAGGATACTGATGAACTTCCATCGCACAGCGGGGCTATTTGGCAATATGCTTTACACCAAGCTCTTTGCGCTGGTACTGATGGGGCTTTCCTGTTTGGGTACAAAGGGCGTGAAAGAGGAGCATATCACTTGGTCGAAGATATGGGCATTCATGGGCGCCGGCTTTGTCTTTTTCTTCCTCAATTGGTGGATACTTGCCTTGCCACTGCCCATAGAGGCGAATACGGTTCTCTATACTTTTACGATAACCGTAGGCTATGTTTGTCTGCTGATGGCGGGACTCTATATGAGCCGACTCTTGAAGAACAACCTGATGGAGGATGTCTTCAATCAAGAGAATGAATCCTTTATGCAGGAGACAAAACTTTTGGAGAACGAGTACTCGGTCAATCTGCCGACCCGATTCTATTACCGCAAGAAATGGAACAAGGGGTGGATAAACGTGGTGAATCCTTTCCGTGCGGTCTCCGTCTTGGGAACGCCGGGCAGCGGTAAGTCCTATGCCATCATCAACAATTTCATCAAGCAGCAGATTGAGAAGGGGTTTGCCATCTACTGTTACGACTTCAAATATCCCGACCTCTCCACGATTGTGTACAATCACCTGCTGCATCACTCGGAAGGATATAAGGTCAAGCCGAAGTTTTACGTGATTAACTTCGACGACCCTCGTCGGTCGCATCGTTGCAATCCGATACACCCTGACTTTATGAGTGACATTTCGGATGCCTACGAGTCGGCGTACACCATCATGCTCAATCTCAACAAGACGTGGGTGCAGAAGCAGGGAGATTTCTTCGTGGAATCTCCCATCGTACTCTTTGCCGCCATCATCTGGTATCTCCGCATCTTTGAGGGTGGCAAGTATTGTACCTTTCCGCACGCCATCGAGTTTCTTTGTCGTAAGTATGAAGACATTTTCCCGATACTCACCTCTTATCCTGAATTGGAGAACTATCTTTCCCCCTTTATGGACGCTTGGCTCGGAGGGGCGGCCGACCAGTTGCAGGGGCAGATTGCTTCCGCCAAGATTCCCTTGTCAAGGATGATCAGTCCGCAACTCTATTGGATTATGACGGGAGATGATTTTACGCTCGACATCAATAACCCCAAGGAGCCTAAAATCCTTTGTGTGGGGAACAATCCCGACAGGCAGAATATCTACGGGGCGGCATTGGGGTTGTATAATTCACGTATCGTCAAACTCATCAATAAGAAAGGAATGCTGAAAAGTTCTGTGCTCATCGACGAGTTGCCAACTATTTACTTTAAGGGGCTTGACAATCTGATCGCCACCGCGCGAAGCAACAAGGTGGCGGTATGCTTGGGCTTTCAGGACTTCTCCCAATTGAAGCGTGATTATGGGGACAAGGAAGCGGCTGTGGTGATGAATACCGTCGGAAACATCTTCTCCGGTCAGGTGGTCGGCGAGACGGCAAAGACCTTATCGGAAAGGTTTGGCAAGGTACTTCAGAAACGGCAGAGCATGAGCATCTCCCGAAGCGACAAGACGACCTCCATATCCACACAGATGGACAGTCTTATCCCGCAGAGTAAGATTTCCACGCTCACGCAGGGAATGTTTGTGGGAGCAGTTGCCGACAACTTCTCAGAACGCATTGAGCAGAAGATATTCCACTGTGAGATTGTGGTGGACAATGCGAAAGTGGCAAAGGAAACAGCAGCCTACCGACCGATACCCATTCTGACGGACTTCACGAATGAAAACGGAGAGGATATGATGGAGCAGGAAATCAAGGCGAATTATGACCGGGTAAAGACGGAGGTTCGGGATATTGTGGAACGGGAGTTGCAACGGATTGCTGGTGACCCGGAACTTTCCAAGCTGCTCAGTAGCAAAAAATCATAAGAAATGGGTATGCCTTTTATTTGATGAAGAGAGTAGAAAATCGTATTTTTGAACACGCTAAACGATTACACTATGAATTGTTTCAATCATACCCAAGAACCGGCGGTAGCCCAATGTTCCGATTGCGGAAAAGGACTCTGTCCTGAATGTGCAGCAAAGTATCAGCCGATACTTTGTACGCCGTGTTATCAGAAAAGAAAGGACAGAGCCATCTGGGATAATCTCTACTACCTTATCCTATACACCGTATTCTTTGTCATAGGTTATAAACTCGACTTTATGACCACCAAACGGATGCCCGACATGCAGTGGATGTCGGGATATGTTCTGATGGCTTTCTGGGCAGGGTATGTGTTCATCAACAAGGTGCTGCCGTGGAAGATGACGGCAGGGACGACAGGGCAATGGAATTTCTACTATGTATTCAAATTCCTGCTTTACCTCGTAGGTGGTTTCTTTGTCGCTCCTTTCGTTGTCCTTTGGACGGTGTTCAGACTAATACAAGCAATACGAAGATAAAGTATCGAAAACTTATTATGAGCAGGCAATACATACCCGATACTTCTAAGGAATATCTCAGTTTCAGAGACGAGATAACCAAGCGAATTCGCTCCGCACAATACGAGGCGTTGAAAGCTGTCAATAAGGAGATGATAGCCCTTTATTGGGAAATTGGCAGGCGCATCACCGAGCAGCAGAAAACTCTCGGATGGGGAAAGTCTGTTGTGGAAAACCTATCCCAAGATATTCAAAAGGAGTTTCCGGGAATTAAAGGGTTTGGAGTTTCCAACATGTGGGATATGGCACGGTTTTATGCTGAATATCAGTCGAATGAAATTCTCCAACCATTAGTTGGAGAAATCAGTTGGTCAAAGCATATCGTCATTCTGACCAAGTGTAAGGAGACACAACAGAGACAGTTCTACATCTTGGCAACCAAGAAATACGGATGGACGAAAGACGTGCTGATACACAAAATAGAACTGAAGACGTATGAGAATTTCCTGCTCGGACAAAGCAATTTTGATACCACGCTACCCGAAAATATCCGTAATCAAGCCGTCCTTGCCGTAAAAGACGAGTACACTTTGGATTTTATCGGATTGGGCGAGGGGCATTCGGAATATGAGTTGGAACAGGCTATCATCAAGAATATCCGCTCTTTTCTGATGGAGTTCGGAACGGACTTTTCGTTCATGGGAAACCAGTACCGACTGGAGGTGGATGGCAGGGAGTATTTTATAGACCTGTTGCTCTACAACCGTCGCTTGCAGGCAATGATAGCCGTGGAACTGAAAATCGGTGAGTTTAAGCCTGAGTACAAAGGGAAGATGGAGTTTTATCTCAATATCCTGAATGAGACGGTTAAGTTGCCGCATGAAAACCTTGCCATCGGCATCATCATTTGCAAATCCAAAAGCAGGATGATCGTGGAATACGCCCTCAAAACTTCGGCAATGCCCATCGGTGTGGCGACATACAGTCTTTCACCCGAACTGCCGGAGGCATATAAGGATCTGCTTCCAACATCCGAGGATATAGCCAAGAAATTGGAAGTGCTTATCAAGGAATGAATGAAGGGAGATACTCCGAACCAGAGTTTCTTCCTTTTCGATTTACCGTTTCTTATACTTGCCGCCTTTCAGGTCGCTCTCCATCATCCGCTTGTTAAGCTTTTCTCGGAGTTTGTCAAGGAAATAGGTGCGACTGTCGTCCTTGCGACGCTTCATGTTCATATAAACGTTGTAGCAGTTCTTGATTTCTACATCGAAGAATTCGGATAGAACGTCTGCCAATTCCTCTACGCCAATTTCGCCATTGTTGATACAGTCGCAGGTATCGAGGGCGTAAAGGAGTTCAACCAGATCTGTCGCTTTGCCTGTCCAACGGAACTTCTTGGCAGATTTTGGGCGTACGGCAGATAAAATTCCATGCATCCTCATTTTCAGCAATTCTAACTCCGTGTCAATAACAAAGAGCAGTTCTGCCACATTTTTTCCCCATTTCAGTTGTTATCCCTGATTTTTCAGACATTGTCCGCAAATGGAAGCGGGTAAAGTTTAATGTGCGAAACAACGAAACGAGATCTTCTTCGCCATCTCCCAATTCCATGATTTCTCTGATAAGATTATCGGTAGCCTCCGTGCTTTTATCAGAAGACAGCATCTCAAAAAGTTCTTTTTCAACGAGTCTTTTCATATTGCGATATTTTGATATAAGTGATTGTTTCTGGTATTTATGATAAATGCACAAAACCTCCACCTGTTACAACTTCTGATTGCAACAAATGGAGGTAGAATGGAAAAGAGAAGTTTTACTTGCCTTGTTCCAGTGTGCGAGTGGTGAAATAACTGTCCGAAATTGAAGGGGTGAACTTAATAACGTTGTTATTCAATACCGACTTTCTTTTGTTTTTCAGATTAACCATTGTCATTTCCTTGAAACGGTATTTATGGTTCTTTGTATCCACTTCGGCAATTGCAGAAACGGTCATCTCCTTTTCTTTCTCACCGGCAAGATTATAATAGGTAGCCTTGCGAACAACGAAAATCCGTTTATCGATATAGGAAATTTTCTTTGAGAAACCGTTTTCATTGGCAATTGTCTTGTTTTTAGGTATGATTTCCAAGACATAACAATCATGTCCATCGACTTTCTGCTCAGTCAAGAATTTATAGTTGAAATCCTCTACGGCAGGTGTGGACATATCGGCGTAAGAAAACTCAGACCCCATGAAGCTCTTTGCATTTTCAGAACTCACAATGCGTCTGGTTTTACGAAGGGCTGGCATATAAATCCACTTATCGTCGTTTTTCTTCAAATAATCGAACGATAGGAATCCGGTACCTTTTACATCAGCGGGCTCGGTAAACCGAATGAGTTTCTTTTCCAGACTTCCATTCTCGTAGAGTTTACTGACGATAGTCATCTTGCGAACCCGTTTATCTCCCGACGGACTGTAAATAGTCATGGACGATTGTGTTTCCATCCCGGCAACACGAGTGGTTTCAATGGCTTTCTGCTGTACTTGTTGGGGAGACAATCCTCCCTGTGCATGAGCAACATTTGCCCACATAGTTGCGATTGCTATAATCGCCGATAAAAAAACTTTCTTCATTGTATTTATTGTTTGATGAATATTCGTGTATCAATCCTCTTTGAAAAGCTTAGGTGCTTTTGATTGTTTCTTTTATTGCTTTTATTCTCTCAGTTCTTTTATGTCATTTGCGATGTGCTTTCTGTCTCAAGAATTTCGGTTTCAGCACCATACATAGCGCAGGTACGAGCAGTACTGCGGCAATAAGGCATACGAAGATGATGGTCACCATCATCATTCCGAAAAAGCGGACGGGCAGGAAGCCTGAAAAGAGCAGAACCACAAATCCGATAATAACGGCGATTGCATTGAATACGATACCGCGTCCCGTTGCCTTGAACAAGCGACGTACAGACTCTTTATCGTTGTAACCCGCACGTCGTTCCTCCCGATACCGCCAGACGACATGAATCGTATAGTCCACGCCGACACCGATAAGGATAGAGGCTTGGAAGGCGGTCATAAAGTTCAGGTCAATACCGAAATATCCCATCAATCCGAAAAGCATCAACATGGCAAACACGAGCGGAACAATTTGCAGTAGCCCTGCCTTAAACGACTTGAAGCCGAGAGATATAATGATAAATACAACAACGAGGGAAATCAACAGAGAAAGAAACTGTCCGTTTACGACATGCTTGTCCATATCCGTAAACACATCGGCATTGCCGCCAACAAGTTTCACATTAGGGTCATCTTTTACCATCTCCCTGATTTGAGCAACACATTGTCGCAATACAGGCGTGTTCAATTCCTTGAAGCGAATCATCAAAAGGGCTTTCTCGAAATTGAAATCCACCATCTTTTCCAAATCCCTCTGACTGCCGCTCATCAGATACAACTCGAAGTATTGCGATACGGCATCATAGGTGTCGGGGATTTTATCATATCCTTCTTCCCCCTTGTTGTAAAGGGCACGGCTGATCTGACGTGTAACTTTGGCGATAGATTGCGTTGTACCCACTTCGGGGATTTCTCGCACCTTCTTTTCCAAATCATCGATTTTTTTCAATAGAGCAGGATCTTTGATGTCACCTTCGAATACGACACAGAGAGGGAAAAAGCCCCCCAGTTCCTTATTGATAATTTGTGCAGACTCCTTGGCTGGATGTCCGTCAGGGAACAATTCGGCAGGATTTGAATTGATGCTGAAACGCAACAGTCCGGCTGCTCCGATTAGAGAAATGACTACGAATAAAACTAAAATGGTCTTGGGCTTTTTCGTTACCCAATTGGCAATAAAATCCAACAATCTGTCCAACCCTATTCCTCTTTTGTTTTTAGGATTGTCATCCGCTCTCAATCGAGGCTTCGTTTGGGGAAGTACCGAACTCAATGCGGGGATAAAGAACAGACTGCCAATCAAGGCAAGCCCGATACCGATACTGCCGAGGACGCCCATCTGCCCACCGGGAATCAGCACATGTCCCAACATGCAGAGCAACCCAGCAATGGTTGTCAATCCTGACAAGATAATGGGAGCGCCGAGACTTGTAACCATTTTGACAGACAAATCTTTTGGTGTATAGTTGTTTCCGGGCAGATTGTCTCTTTGGTAACGAGCAAACATGTGTATGCCGTAGGAATTGGCAGTGGCTATCAGCAATACGACCAGAATAATGGTCGTGACGGCAAACTTCCAACCCAACAAAGGTGTTGCTCCCAATGCCGTGAATATCGCCATAACCACAATTAGAATGGGAAGCCATACGCCTCTGAACTGACGGAAACTGATAAAGAGAAAAACCATCATTAACAACAATCCGAGAGGAATGAGCCGAGCCATATCCTTCTGCATCATTCCCGCATTCTGCATCCGCATATACGGAGAGCCTCCCAAAAGAACTTTCTCTGCACCGGGATACTTGGCTATCATTGCCTCCACTTGGTCTATTACATCCTTGTCTTTTGCTCCGGGTTCAAGCAATCCAATAATGGCTGTGATCGTAAAATCTTTGGAGACTACGCTTCCATAGACAAGGTCATTACCTGCAAGTTCCTTTTTGATAGTGGCAACTTCTTCAGCAGTCCGTGGAATCATTTTCACGGCCGCATCAACGGTCATTGCGTCATTTTCGCTGCGGACATTTTTCAATTCAAAGACAGACATTACCCGTTCTATGCCTTTGATGTTCTGCATATCCTGCGAGAAATGCTCTACACGTTCCAACGTCTTGTCGTTTACGACATCATCCGTCTGTACGACAATCATCACCATATCCGTTCCTCCAAACATTTTCTCTATCTGCTTTTGATTCATACGGGAAGGCAAATGCTCCGGCAGATAGGTAAGCAGGTCGGGATTAAAACTTGCATTCTTCATCTGAAAGCCCATGAAGGCTGTCAGTGCAAGAAAGAACACGATGACCGCCCAGCGGTATCGTATCACAAATTCAGCTAACTTCTTCATTCGATATTATTTTGAGATTAGATAATCTAAAACGAAACTTTCAACTCCGTAAAAACCGAGTTCTTGGTCTTTTCCAATATCCCGAACAGACGGTCGTCCGGTCCGTAAAACAGCTGACCTCCCACCGTAAGCGTAACGGCATCGGCTATGGCATAGCGAACCTTGGGTTGGAAGAAGTATTCTTTTGTACTGAACTGACACAGTCCGAGCAGTTCCACGTTCAATGTTTCGTGGAGTAATGACAGTGCTGGTCTGACCGAAACCGAATGATTCCAACGCTCGTGCTGCGTGAAGACGATACGATTCAGCGAGTTAAGTTTTCGTTCCATCGGATTGCCTTTGATGTCAGTCGTCAAGTCCGGTATATACTTGCCTATGTACTGCACAATCAAGTTGAAAGCATCCCAACTTCGGTCAATCCCTATTGTGTATTCTACCTGCTTATTGGGAACGGAATAGATAGAATTATTACTTTTTTCGGGGAGTGAACAGGCAAACTCGCCTCTTAATCCGTAGTTGCCCAATGAGGTGGAGAAGTCCGTTCCGACAACATGCACCCGATAGGGCTCTTGCGACAAAAGGATTTCAGAAGGAGTCTTTTCATAAGCGATGCCGGGAAATTTATGCAACCCGTTGTAATAGGAAAGAGAGAGGTCGAAAGACGGTTTTTCCAAATCTATTTTCACTCCGAAAGACTGGTCTTTCCATCGGTAAGGCTGTTTTTCATTCTTCCATACAATCCCATCTCCCATAGGCTTTCCGATGAATGGGAACAATGACGATTTGTAAACGGGTATCCAATCCACTTCGATACGGAATGGATAAGGATTAAAGACTCCTTTCACGATAAAATTTCCCAGACGTTTATCGTCTTCCTCCGGCGAGAATACACAAAAGTCTTGGGGTGTAACGTTATTGGTCGGATTGAAACCGTCTGCCCGTCCCCAGAGAACGATTTGCTCACCCACACGAAAATCGAACTTGCCAAGATTAAGATTTACATAAGCCTCGCGGATGTCGAACTTATGATTGTTGTTGCCATCGGCTCTGTAACGCACTTCCGAAAAGGCGGAAGCATTCGTACCGATGGGGACTTCCAAATTCAAAGCACCTTCTCCGTAGTAATTACGTATTTCTTTTTCTCCTCCGAAAATTCCTGCACGGAGATAGCCGTTGATTTTAATGCGGTTATACGACGAAATCCCTTCTGTCTGGAGAGAGTCTGTTTCATTCGGAGATTGCGCACAAACAGAAATACCGGAAAACAATGAAAAGATTGTTACTCCGGCAAAAAACTGAAACTTGAATGTCGTTATTTTCATTGCCTGATGTTTTTGCAGGCAAAGTTCGGAAGATTGTTTAGGGCAAAATACCCCTTAAATGGTAAGCAATATCCCTATTGCATCAAACTTACAAAGAGTCGAGATATTGCTTGGGCTTTATCCTGTGATATTTGCGGAAAGCCTCCGTGAAGTGACTGAGGTTGGTATATCCGACTTTATAGCCCACTTCAGACACCGAGTAGAGACGGGTGGATAGTAGGCGCTTTGCCCATTCCATCTTTTCGGACAGAGCATACTCGGCAATCGCCTTGCCAATGACCTGCTTGAAACATTTCTGTAGTTTGGAACTGCTCATATTGGCTTCTCGTGCCAATTCGGGAATGCTCGGTACATTGTTCAAACTATGTAAAATCCGGCGACGGACACGGAAGACAGCCTCCACATCGTTCAAATTCAAGTTGGAAAGAGATTTTACCTCCGACCGTTTTTCAAGTTTTTCAAGGAATATCGTCAACAATTCTATTGCCTTTCCGTGCAGATGGAGGGGAGAGAAAGGCGCATCGTTTTCGGCTGTCGTCTTGATGCCGTTCAATACTTGTTGCATCGCAGGTGTGATGGTCTCGAAGAGATAAAAAGACTTGTCCGACTGGAGCAACCTGCCGATGTAGGTTTCTTGAGCCGTATCCATTTGCTCTATCCAATCCTTGTTGAAAGTCAATGTGATGTTTTCATACTGTCGTTTGGGAGCGAAAGTCCATTCCGTAGGGATATTGCTTGAAGGCATAAAGATACCGTCGAGCGTGTCCACCCCGACCGTTTTTGTGCTTGTGCCGATAATCTGCTCGTGTTTATGCTCGTTGATATAGAACATCACAGGAATCCATTTCGAGTTTTCCACCGAGCGGCGTACCATCGTCATCGGCTCGTATGCCACGAAACTGATGTAGGTCAATGTGAGCCACGGCAACGGGTAGTATTGCCTGAAAAAGCCGCTGCCCACCGAGGGCGGAACGGTAAAGCCGTTATCCTTTACCGTTGTCCCGAACTGTTCGGCAACCATCTCCATCCAGTCTTCGGGTTTGTTGATTGCACAAAATTCTATGGTCATACTTTTTTCAACACATTTCTTAAATCTCTGACATACTTGACTTGACAATATTTCAAATACATCTTCATGAACGGAGCCATAAACCATTTCTTAGGCTCAATGCGCTCTGTGAAATCAATTGTGGCGGTCTTTTCATTGCCATCGAAAATACCAACCCAATAACCTTTCATCTTTTCATTCTCCAAATCAAACTCCCACAGACAGCAAGGCTCTTGTTTTGTTATCGTAAAAACGGTTCTGTATCCACTTTTCGTAATCTCTGCAAATTGCGTGTCTGACACGACTTCTATCCTTTTAATATCACTTCTCCATGAGTAATCGGTAAGTGATGTTACAACTTCCCAAACGCTCTGCAAATCGCACGGAAATGTGGCTTTTATTTTTGACGTTACGAACATAAAGTTTAGTATTTCAGAAAAATGTCGTTATCTCACGAATCCGTTTCTATTCTTGCCCAGCCAATTCTTGAACATGATAATCTCTTCGTATTCGTGAACCATGAATACAACAGGAGAAGTATCATTGTCAATTCCAATTTCGCCATAACTCCATCTGTTCCATATTACAATTTCATTTTAAGTATTGGAAAAGGATACCAAGTTCGTCCGTTTCAGCTCTCTCCCATACGTTTATCAGAGACTCGAGAAGTTCGGCTGTTCTCGGTTTATTGACAGGGTAAAATTCTATGACCATATCCTATAATTTCTTTTCAAGGTAATCAATGTCCCTTGTTCAAGTTTTCTAAAATTTCATAATACCTCCTTGTCGCAAGCTCACTTGGAAACCCTTTTCTACAGAAAGAGAGCTTTGCCAACTTTGGCACAACACGCTCTACCACAATTTTTCCATCAACCGTTTTAGATTTGAGGGTTTCAAAGGCTTCAAGGAAACGACGGTCATTTTTGGTATAGTCATAAAAAGACAAGACATATACATATTGAAACAAATTGTAGTTTCTGAATGGGTATTCGACCTGCATAAATAGCGTGCCAATTCCATAGTGGCATGGACCGATTGGCTTGCGAATAATCCAATGCTCCAGCAAAAATTCAACAGCTCTATCCAGTGCAGGCTCATTGTTGAGATATTGACTAAAACGAAATGCGTCAAGTGCATTGAGCGTCGGTTGCGAATTTGAATACTCGGTTTCTTCCCCATGTCCGAAAGAAAATTTATTGCACCGCCAACCGCCATCTTGATACTGGATATCTAAGAAATGCTGAAAAGTTTTTTGAAGTCTTTCGTCCTCGGCATATCCCATGTGGCATAGCACGTTAGCGGCAATCGCTGTTTGGCAAGGATAGATACCTCCTGTCGGATATACTCTAAATCGCCCATCCTCCTGCCATGCACTGAAAATCAAATCCGCAGCTGCTGTCAACATGGGCTCTTGTGGTGACACTCCAAGCTCCAAAAGATAAAGCACACTATCAAAAGTGGAAAAGGGAGAGCCTTTAAGCAGTTTATTGTCTGGTGTTGCCCAAAGGTCTGCACCGTTATCATGTCGGTGAGACAGTATCGCTGCTATATCTGATAGATACAGTTTTTCTATTGCCATTTCAAAATCTTTCTTGTAAAGGAACTTTATTTCCTATATGTTTTATTTTTGTTTAGCAAATCTGTGCACATAAGAACGAAGCACTGCGGCATATTTTCCCGACTATTTCGCCGTTATTCAAAGCTATTGTACCAATGGTGCGGCAAGTTCTGATTCGGAAGAATCCCAACGGCTACTTATTTAATAACTTCGTTGCAAGTTTGTAGGTAAAGAGAATTCGGGGATTGGTCAAGTCCCATTGTTGAACCTCATTCCGTATCAATTCCGCGTGCTCCTTGCTTATGTCCCTCAAAGCATTACCCACGGATTTCCTTAGATACTTGCTCTCGTGCGCCTTGTGCTTACCGATTAACGCAATGGCAATTGACGGATTCTCGTTGAAGAACGGACGGCTTGTCCAAATCCTCAACCCTTCGGTTACGGCACGGATAACATTCGGATTGTCGTCATTCAGCCACTCTTCGATAAGCGGTAAAGACGCTTCATATCCTCCGCATTTACAAACTTCATCGAAAGCCATTGCAAGCATTTCCTGCACACGCCAATTCTTGTCTGTACTGACCGTCTCTTTCAGAAAACAAAGAGCATTATTATTCTCTGTTGCCAATCTACCCAATAGCGTTGTCGCCAACATCCGGAATTGATAGGCTTCATGCCTGAACAGTTTGAGGGCAAGTTCAAAACATTGCTCCTTCGGGTATGCGGAAAGGATTTCATCAGTCCCTTTATGGATGTGGTGAAAACCATGCTCTATTTGCCGTATCTTGTTTAATAAGTTATCGATATCCATTTGTTGAGTGCAAAATTCTTCATTCTTCCATTTTTCTTATCGGGTGCCGGATTACAGTCCTCCGCTTTTCGGGAGCGACTTTCCGGGCATCACTGAGGTAGATTTCATGATGCATGCGCTTATCCGTAATGTCGAGGACGTAGCCCCGGCTCTCCATGTATTCGTGCATAAGTGCGACAGTAACCGGCTCGTCATCATAAAAACCGACATGCATACATTGGACGCATAATCCCTCATCATAAGAGAGAAACTCAACCTTGGAAAAATCGGTTTTCTTTTTCTTCGTTGCTTCCCGGATTGCCCACTCGAAATCTGCTTTTGTCACAAAGTCCGGGAGACGGATGACCGATATCCAATTGAAGTTTTCCTTTCGGGCATAGTCGATACCTGTTGTGCCATCCTGCCACCAGAAGCCTTCGAGCGGCGGCACGACATAATCGAAATACCCTTCGATCCGATGATCACCTTTTTTGCTCATTTTGATGGTAAACGCGATTCCATACAAAAGCCCGATCGACTGTTTATATTCTCCCTCCTCTGCATTCGGGTCTCCCTGTCCGCGAACGGCTATGTAGTTCATGCTTGGCACGGTAATGATACCGGGCTTGTTGGGGGGCATATAGAATTCCCTGTATTCTTTTTTGTAGTCAAAAGCCATTGGTTTGTTCCTCCATCTTATCTATTTTTTGCTTGTTCTGATATGCATCTTTATCTTCTTCATCGCCCAGTCATAATGGCTTGCCGTTGTCGAGACACAGTAGGCGCCGAGCGTGGAAGTGCCTGTCCAACCGAACGAACCCTTGGCAAAGAGTTCATCGTTGGAGAATTGCCCTATCAGTGTCATTACCTCCTTGTGACTCTCTTTTAAGTTCGCCTTTGCTTGTGTCAATGGCGTGCTTTGATGCTTATTCCAAAACTCCACGTTCATTGCCGGGTAAGTTTTCCAGTTGTACGGTTCGGGCAGGAAGGTTTTGTTATTGCCGTTAAGATTGGCTTTTACCCAGCTCAGTAGCAGTTGATGCCACTCGTACAGATGTACAAGCACATCACGCAGGTTCCTGTCCCTGCTCCAATGGGTTTCTTTCCCGGCCGTTGCCATTTCGTCGGCAAAGGTTGCCTTCTGCCGTTCTTCGCTCATACTGTCGATGAGTTTCCACATCTTGTTGAATTGACCGTTGGCGGATGCTACCAAATCCGCTTTTGTCGTTGCTCTTGCCATAGTCTTTATTACTCATTATCATAGTTGATAAAACTCCAGCCAATGCCCGTCGGGGTCTTCAAAAGTCAGCAACTTGCCGTATGGCTCTTCTCTGATGTTGCCGATGATCTTCACATTTTTGCTTTTCAATTCATCCCGGACAAGTTCGATATCCTCCACCTCAAACATAATCCTTGTTTTACTCGCAACTACTTCACCTTTGCTCTCCGGTCTTTTCAGGATGGCAAACGATGTCTCGCCCAAAGCGAACTCTATCCAGTCGCCGTCGACAGTTTTTATCTCAAATCCGATATTGCGATAGAATTCTTGAGATCTCTGCAAATCGCTGACATAAATCCAGCAGGCATATATCCTTTTTATCTTCATTCTTATCATGTTCTTTTTCCGCACTCCGTGCAAACCTTGTCATGCAATGAGACAATGCCGCCGCATTTCGTGCAGGTGTATCGAGCGGAGTGTGTTTCCATGAAATACAATACCCCGTTTCCCTTTACAATCTCACTATTTTCGACCAGACTTTCATCGTAACGGCTATTATAACTTCTTTCGAGGTTTCTTATAAGTCTACAAGGGAAGTCGCCACACTGATAGCAATAAGTAATCTCTTTCAGTTGCACGCAGTCTTTTATCCTGCACTTGCGACAATGTTCCGGCTTCCCTTTGCTTTCTCGCATACAGCCGACGCAAGGTTTTTGCGTTTTCCGTGTATGACAATGCTTATAGCAGACCGTACAGTTCATGCCGCAGGGAGCGAACATTTCTATGTCAATGCAGTCAATTCGCATATCTCTTTCCCTATTTATTCTATGCCGCAAAAATACAATTTTTCTTTGTGCCGTCGTGCTTTTATTTTTCTATTAATTCCTGTATCTCGTTAAGATGCAACTCAATATGTTCCAAGTATCCGTCAATCATTTGATGAAGAGTTACAGTAATATTCTCGAAACTCTGCCATGAATTTTCAAGCTTAGTATGGTCTACTGATTTTATCACTTGAATCATGTGCAGATTATAATACTTCCACAGTTGAATCGTAATATTCCAATCAGCATTTTGATAATCTTGTAAAGCAATCCACAAGTCATTATCTTGTTGATAATCGGGAAAATCAAGTTTATCATTGTACTGTAATCGAACCATACGTTGGTGATTATTTGCAGCAGAATCAATCAAATGACCCAGTATCTGTTTGATAGTCCTGTTTTGTTTATTCCTCTTTTTTGTAATTGTATCAACTGGTAAATCAATCAATTTTTGCTCCCAAGTATCAATACATCGTAGAATCCCATTTGTAACATTAGAAAAATCCATTTTATTAGTTTTATTGAGTCAAAAACAGTACGTCGTTAGGCAAATCAGATTTATTTTTACTTTACTCTTTGCATGCGACACAACATGTGTTAGGCATAGTTTTTTACCTTATATCTTTTAGCAGACCATTTTCATCGTATTCGAACATAGGTCCCCACACTACCTCCCAATAATACCCGTCAAGGTCGGAGAAGTAGGCATGATAACCTCCCCAGAAAGTTTCCGCAGGTTCTTTCGCAATCCTGCCTCCTGCTTTGCGTACCTTTTCGATAACCACATCCACCTCTTCACGTCTTTCCACATTGTAGGCGAGTATAATTCCCGCAAAGCCATCAGCAATTTTCGGAGGATTCGTTTCACTAATGTCTTTGGGGAGCAACTCAAGCGGATAAAGTTCAAACTTCGTGCCGGGTGTATTGAAGAATACAATCTGTGGTTCATCTCCTTTCTCATTGGTCTCGAAACCGAGTTCATCACGATAAAATCTTACTGCAAGGCTCATGTTACGGACACCAAGGCAAATACAGGTAATTTTGTTCATCTCTTTTTTTGTTTTTTTGCATGACAACATTCTGCATTCGACAAGAATGAATTGCAAAGGTTTAGTTCCCATATTTCAGTAACCTTTTCGTCCTTCTGTTCCCCTTGTCGAAACAGGAGGATAAAGGCCTTTTGCTTGATAACGCAAAGATATTGAATATATTGCAAAAAGCGGCATATATTTTTCAAAAATCTATGCTGCTTTTGAGGGTTTCTTTTGAACCTTTTCACCCCATCGTTTTCGATTACTCAAACGCTACCAAACTTGAAGGTACTCCCACGGCAATAACGACGGGAGTTTGAGAGCATTCGCCCGTCTTGGTATTGTAGGTATAGTAGCCCGTTCCGTTATTGCACGTCATACCAAAGACGATGAAATCTTTGTAGCGAGTTATGGCAAAAGAGCCGTTGCTGTCGGTCATGGGCAAATCGAGTTTCTCGATGGTTTTGTTCCAAATGTCGATTTTCACGGGCTGGAAGTCTTTCTTGAGTATTCCGAATTCCGTGTCCGTCACTTTCAGACAACTATACACAATGCCATTGCCCGCATAGTAGGACTTAATCATATACTGTCCGGTCTTTCCTATTCCCTTGATGGTCGTTTTCGACAGGTTGAACAGATAATCGGTATCCCATTTGTCGCTTCCCTTGCGGATACGCAGGAAACCTTCCTTGTCGGCGACGTTGAAGTTGTTGCCCGCACTGTAAAAGTAGATGTCGCCCCGCTCGTCCATAAAGGCGTCGGAATGGCGGAACAATCCGACAACACTTGTGCGACTATCCTTGATGACTTCGGTCTTTTTCGTTTTAAGGTCAATAACAGCCACCTCTGCACCCGTCCCCGGTACGGAGGTGTGGGGCGAATTGAGCTGGTTGAGGGCTACATACATCTTTCCGTCTCGAATGACGTTGCAACCGGGGTCGGGATTATTGTCCTGAACGGCATAAGGCGAGAGGTCGATTTCATCCTCTTTTTGCAACGTAGCGGTATTGATTAGCGCAATCTTTCCCCTTCCGTGCAAAGCGACATATGCCCGCTGCTCGTCGATAAAATTGATTTCTCCGGGTTGCGCCATCTGTTCAAAGGTCATCGTACCTGCTTTTAGAAGCTCGCCGTGCGCCCCTCTTGTAAACTTGTGTACCTTATCTCCGAATTTTCCTTCGGGCACAAGTACCGTGTTTCCTTTTGCGAAGAGATAACACCCAAAGCCGAATTCAAAAGTTTTCTTATTGTCTGTTGCTTGAGGAGTCAAATCACTGAATGTCCCTACATACGCACTATTCCCAACATAATGCACAAAGGCGAAGTGCTGCGGCACCTCGTCGGGCGTTGGCATGGGGTCATCGTTCTTGTCGCAAGACGTCAGCCCTATGGAGCCGACCAGCATAGCGGAAATGGCTATGCGATTGAAAATTGTTGTTTTCATTATTATTTACGTTTAGAGTTATAAAATATCTTTCGAAAAGACGTATCTGAATTTCAGATGGAATGTCCGTCCTGCCAACGGTTGTCGGAACTGGTCCCAAACTTCTTTATTCATCAGATTGTGGCATTCCAAAGCGATGGAATATTTGTTTTTATAGGTCAACAACAGACCTATGTCATTGACGAAACTGCGTGGGATACGCCGTTTCTGCAATTCGGTTAGTTCCCAAAAGTAGAAGAACTCTTCCGTGAACTTCCCGTCCCAGAATGCCTTGACATGCCAATTTTTGAATAATCGGTCGCTGTGATATTCCGCTCCGAAGTTGGCGAACAGGTAGGGGATGTTCGGAAGTCGTAAGCCTTTTGTCGGATTAGGGGCTTGAGTGCCCGGCAAATAGTCCAAGACATCGCGTACATCCTGATAAGTCAGGTTCCCGTAGGCATAGACCGTCGGCGATATATCCAGCTTCAGCTCGGTCTCTATACCTTTGATATGTACCTTTTCCGCATTCACATATCCGGCTGCCATGTGTTGTTTCATCAGTTTTATCATATCGCTCACCTGCATATAAAAGCCGTTCACCTCAAATTGCAATCGCGATAGTCCGAGTACATCGTTTTTGTCTATCAAGAAGCCCAGATTGAAGTTGTGGCTTTTCTCCGGTTTCAGTCCGGCGGCAGGAAAGGTAATGATACCGTCACCGAACAGTTCTTGCGAATTGGGGAGGCGTATTGCCCGTTGGTAAGATGCCTTCAGATGAAAGTCTCTGAACGGTTCGTACTTCATTGCCTCTATCCAGCCGATTTGCGATGTCGTATTGCTCTTTTTCTTCGGAGCTTCAATCATCTCGTATGACGTCAAATCCTCTATCTCGGAATGGAGATGGAAATACTTTGCAGAAAACATATTCGTCAGTTTTCTGCCGAAGAGTTTCGCTTCCCAAGTCAATCCAGAAACGACACTGGTCTTCTTGCTTGGAAATCCTCCGATGACAAAACTGGCATGCTGGCTTGCAATGTCATCGCTCGGTTGTCTTCGGGCATAGTTGATAAGCGTGTTCAGGTTCAGACTGTGATTGGCGGACAATCTGTAATCGAAATTGATACGTTCGTTTATTTCCAAGCCTTTGTCGTTTGAGTTGTGAGGAACATCTCCCGTCTCTCCCTGCCCGTTCGGACTCGGATAGATGTTTCCTTCGAAATCGTGATTCACCCGTGCCGTATCTACAAAATTGTTCGTTGTATGCGACAGTGAGAAATGTGACTCGAAGTTAAGGCGATTGTTTAGCATTCCACTTTTTATCAGTTTGTTTTCGAGCATAAACATCCCGGATTTGTTTTCAGCGTGCTGGATATTCTTCAATACTCCTTGTATCTCATTGAAACGGTTGTAATACCCGAACTCGGTACTGATTTCATCGAACCAGAGTTTCGTGAAAGCGATTTTTCCTTTCAGCATATACGAACGAAAACGGTCGTGGTCTCGCTTTACCAACAGGTTCTCTCTTTCGGGAACTCTAAATGAGTAATCATTCTTTGCAGAAGTATAATACCCTCCCGCACCGAGCAGAATACCGCTCTTGGGAAAGTTCTTGCGCGAGAAGACACTTCCCTTATGCGTCCGGTAAGACCCCAGTTCGTACGAAGCATCCAAATAGTCCGTACTGAACTCCTTCGTAACGATATTGACGGCGCCACCCAATCCGTCACAACCGAAACGCGCTGGGATAATGCTCTTATAGACCTCTATCCGTTCGATAATGTCTATCGGAATCTCATCAAGAGAAAACGTTCCGTCCGAGGTACTCATGGGAATACCATCCCAAAGGAGCTGAATGCGGTTTCCTTCCAAACCGTGAACGATAATCCTCGAACTGCTCCCCAATCCACCGCTTTGTCCTACTTTCAAACCGATGGTCTTATTCAAGATAGTCTCCAATGATATGGAGCGACCTTGCAACTCTTTCGCGTTTATCACGGAGACCGCCTCAGGCGACTCTCTGATAACTTGTGCTTTCGTCTTTCCGAAAACTACTACTTTTTCCAACTCCGTCGATTCTGGATATAGTTTTAGGGTATGGAGTTTTCCATTTGTCATAATAGTGTCGGCTATCGTTTGATAACCGACATAACTTACCCTGACAACGAGCATCTGATTGGTCATCGTGCTCAACTTCGCCACTCCATTTCTGTTTGTGGTCGTACCGTTCTTGTATGTAAGGTCTCCAAGACCTTTCCATTGTACCGTGGCAAATTCTATGTTGCTTCCATTCTCTGCATCGATCACTTTTATCTCGGTAGGATGCAGTTGTGCAAACATCGGGTAAGCCCACAGCAATAGAAAGCTGATGATAAGTACTCTTTTGTATAAATGAACTATTGAGTTGATTGGCATATCTAAATTTGTTACTAAAACTCGTGCAAAATTATTTGCCCGTTGAACAAATAAATAACCCCATCGTCCACACTTATACCCCTATTGAGTTTTATGTGCGTCAAGCTGTTGTTTTCGGGTAGTGTAATACTCATTCGGGCTATTTTGCCTCTGTGCTTCGCCGTACCTTTGCATAAGAAAAAATCAAAACTACACATAATGGATAAACAAAAAGTCAAACCTCTCGATGAGGAACGGGAGAGTCGCAGCCTGCTCTCCAATGCGATGGTCATACTGCATCTTGTTTTCGGTACGCTGCCTCTGCTGCTTGTGGTGTGGGCAGTGGACAGGCTGATGAGCGACACGCTCACTTCTACAATGATTTGGATTGTCGGGGCGGCGATGGTGCTGTTTGCCCTGCTTCGCGGCGTGTTCTACGGAACGTCGATCTGGCGGTCGCACCGCTCAGCTTACAACGCCCTCACACGGTTGAGGTTGCGTATCGTGAGCCACTTGCAACGGCTGCCGCTCGGCTTCTTTCAGGAGCGGAAGGTGGGCGATTTGGTGAACATCATCAACCACGACGTAGAGCAAATCGAGATTTATTTGGCACACGGATTGCCCGAAATCCTCTCGGCAACGCTTTTCCCTACTTTGCTCTGGGCAATTGTTATGGTGTTGGACTGGCGGCTGGGGTTGGCTCTCATTTCGCTTCTTCCGTTGGCATTTCTCTTGCAGATGGCTGTCAAAACGCTTTGGGGCAAGAGTTTCCGACACTTTATGGAAAGTACGCAGAAGATGTCGGAAGACCTTCTGGAATATGTGGCTACAATACCAATCATTAAAGCATTCAGCCACGAAGAGACCCGGACAGAGCGAGTTCTCGGTGGTATGCGCGATTATATCTGTTGGGTGAAGCGGAGTATGTTCAGCGTTACCGTACCTATGACACTCATAACGATGTTTTTGGAGGGCGGCATCGTGGTGATGACTCTTGTCGGTTTATGGCTGATGAGTTCGGGCGAACTGACCGTAGCACGTTTCATCCTTGCCCTGATACTGGGTGGACTGTTCTCGTCCGCCTTTGCTAAGTTGGCTACGTTCCAGCACTTCAAGATTGTCTATGGTCAGTCGTTGGCGAGGGTTCAGTCGATTACCGAAGTACCCGCAAAGGATACGGCAGACAGGGATACGGATGCCATGCAGACCGATGTCAGTTTTGAGCACGTTACATTCGCCTACCCGAATAAGAAAGACAGTGCGTTGTGTGATGTCAATTTGCAATTTCCCAAGGGCAGCCATGCGGCTATTGTGGGCGAATCGGGGTCAGGCAAAAGCACATTGGCAAGCCTGATGATGGGTTTCTGGCAGCCACAGGCGGGATCCGTTCGACTGGGCAGCGAGAACCTTGCGGAACTATCCGAACGTAACATTGCCGATTTCTTTTCTATGGTGCAACAGGAGGTGTTCCTTTTCAACACGAGTATTCGGGACAATATCCGTATCGGCAAACCCTCCGCTACGCAAGAGGAGGTGGAAACGGCGGCGCGAAGGGCACGCATACACGACTTTATCGTGGGACTGCCCAATGGTTACGATACGTCGGCAGGTGAAGCGGGTGTAAAATTCTCCGGTGGGGAGAAGCAGCGCATTTCCATTGCGCGTATGTTGCTCAAAGACTCGCCGATTGTCATTCTCGACGAAGCCACCGCTGCCTTGGATGGAGAGAACGAGAAGCTTATTCAAGAGGCTTTGGATGAATTGCAGCGTAACAAGACCGTCATCACCATCGCCCACCGTCTCAACACCATTCAGGAGGTGGAACGCATTGTCGTGATGGACAAGGGGCAGGTCGTGGCGACGGGAACGCACGGAGAATTGACGGACAACTGCCCGCTATATCGCAATATGACAGAGACGCAGGAACGGGTAAGTAAATGGCAACTAAAAGAAAAGGAGGAATAAGAATGGTACGCAATATACTGAATGAACTGACCACCCGCGGAGTGCGGCATCTGATAATCTCCGCACTGTTTTTCGTGGTTTATGCCCTTTGTGGCACGGCGATTATGCTTACCGTCTTGTTCCTTATCGATCGCTATATATCGGGCGAAAGCGTTTCGCTCGTTTCAGCAACGTGGATACTCGGTGGTCTGCTGGTTTTGAAAACCATATCCAATGCCATAGCCGATATGAGCAAACACTTTGCCGGCTTCGATCTCGTGGAACGCATTCGTGAGAAAATCATCTTGAAACTGAAAATGTTCTCGCTCAGTTTCTACACCAATGAACGGCTGGGCGAGATAAGCACCGTCATTCACAAAGACGTGGACAATATGGAGATGGTTGTGGGGCACCTTTGGACACGGATGTCCGCCGACTTCATCGTGGCGCTGATACTCGGCATCGGGCTGTTCTGGGTGGACTGGCACATGGGGTTGGCGATGATTGCCATCCTTCCTATTGCCCTCTTCTCCTTGTATCGGGGCATCCGTTCGGGAATGAAAGCGCAACAGGAGGCACAAGACGGTTTGGCAGATATGGTTAGCCTCTTCGTGGAATATGTCAAGGGCATACCCGTGCTGAAAGTTTTTGGAGGAAAAGGAATGTTTCGTGACAGACTCGACCACTCTGTTAGTGAATTTGGAGAAAGCAGTAAGAATACTTCTCGTTTGGCAGCTGTGAGTGTGGGTAGATACACCTTTCTGATAGAATTGGCTTTCGCTCTGATGGCAACGCTCGGTCTTTGGTGGACTTGGCATGGTGAAACTTCCCTTTTTGTTTATCTGATGTTCGTCATCGTATCGAAGGAGTTCTACAAGCCCTTTGTCAATATGGAGAGCCATTGGCTGAACTACATCAAGGTAAAGGACAGCTACGAACGCATTTCCCGTCTGTTGGATGCTCCCGTGATCGTCGATCCCGACCAACCGAAAACGGCGGAACGCTTCGACCTCTCGTTTGAAAACATAGGGTTCCATTACGAAAAAGAGGGCTTCGAGATGAAAAACCTCACGTTCAACGTACCCGAACGGACAGTAACGGCTCTTGTCGGCTCGTCTGGTTCGGGCAAGACCACCATCACCAATCTACTGCTTCGCTTCTGGGAACCACAGGCGGGCTGTATCCGTATCGGTGGAGTGGACATACGGGAAATGGACTACGATTATCTGCTCGGCAAAATCAGTGTGGTAATGCAGAACGTCATCCTCTTTTCCGACACCATTGCCAACAATATCAAGGTGGGCAACCGCAATGCCACACAGGCGGAAATCGAGGAAGCCGCACGTCGGGCGATGATACACGACTTCATCGTCAGTCTGCCCGATGGTTACGAAACGAAAATTGGGGAGAACGGTTTGGGACTCTCCGGCGGACAGAAGCAACGCCTCTCCATCGCCCGCGCCTTCCTCAAGGATGCTCCCATCCTCCTTTTGGATGAGATAACGAGCAATGTCGATCCCGTCAATGAATACAAAATACAGCAAGCGATGTCCGCCCTTATCCGAAACCGTACGGTCTTAGTCATTGCCCATCATTTGCAAACCATCCGCAATGCCCATCAGATTATCGTGATGGACAAGGGACGGCTTATAGAGAAGGGCACGCACGCTGAACTCGAAGCCGAAGGTGGAATGTACTGCAAACTGCTGGCAGTGCAATAAACAAAGAATAAAATAAACAATGTGGAGGTATGGCTCAAAACCATACCTCTTTTTTTGCGACTTTTATCCAAATCGAAGTCACAAATACGCACTCGGAACAATCTCTAACACACAGTCTCTTTGATGTCCCTTTGTCTACGCACCACTGTGGGTGTAATTAAATACAGATAAAAAACAAAGCCCAAGAAATTCTTTTGGTCGAGAAAAAGAGGGACGGGAGCATCTGTTCCGTTGCCTTAGCAGATGGGGATAGTGGACAGAAGATCGTTCTGTATACCGGTTAACATCCACTCTGACGGACTTAATGGATGAAAGCAGGAGGGAGGAAACCAAGGCGAACTACGACCTGACGAAGATAGAGGCTCTTATCAACGAATGAGACAAGGGGAGACGCTCCGAATTTGGAGTATCTCCCCTTTTATCTACCGCTTCTTGAACTTCCCGCCTTTCAGATCGCTCTCTACCATTCGCTTGTTCAGTTTTTCCCGAAGTTCATCAAGAAAATATGTACGCCCCTCCGACTTACGGAATTTTATGTTCATATAAACATTGTAGCAGTTCTTAATCTCCACGCCGAAGACTTCAGAAAACACGTCTGCCAATTCCTCCACACCGATTTCACCGTCGTTGATGCAGTTGCAAGTATCAAGGGCATAGAGTAACTCCACCAAGTCCACAATTTTGCCCGTCCAGCGGATTTTTCCGTTGGACATCGATTGCGGACTTGGAGGTGATGAAGATGATAATAATCCTTGTACCCGCATATTCCACAATTCTAATTCCGTATCAATGACATGTAACAATTCCGATACATTTTTCCCCCATTTCTGTTGTTAATCCATCTTTTTCGTAGATTGTTTGTAAATGGAAACGGGTATAAGAAAGAGTCCGGAATAAAGATTGCAGATCTTTTTCTGTTTCGCTTAGTCTTATTACATCCTCGATAAAATTATTGCAAACAGCCCTTATTGGGATTGCTGTCAAATCATTTGAAGCGAGTTGTTCAAACGCTGTTGTTTGTATAAGTCTTTTCATATTGACAATTCTCCTTTATTGTAATCTTGCTTTTCTTCCGATTGTCCATTCTTTTGCCCGGTTATAAGTTTCCCACATGTGGGCATACGAACCATGAATGGCAAGCAGTTCCTCGTGTGTACCTTCTTCCACTATTTCCCCTTTATCTACATACAAGATACAGTCAGCATTGGTAACCGTACCTAAACGATGGGCAATAACCAATACGGTTTTTCCCTTGATGAGATGTGAAAAGGCTTCCAGTATTTTACCTTCATTTTCCGGGTCGGCAAAGGCGGTAGCCTCATCCAGTAAGATGATGGGAGCATCTTTCAGAATGGCACGAGCCAATGCAATGCGTTGCGTTTCACCGCCGGAGAGATACGTTCCCCCTTCGCCCACCAAAGTCTGATAGCCATTGGGCAAAGATTCGATAAACTCATGACATTGGGCAGCACATGCAGCTCGTGTCACATCTTCAAAGGTTGCATCCTTATTCCCCATACGGATGTTTTCTTCGATGGTGTCGAAAAAGAGCATGTTGTCTTGGAAAACAAAGGCTATGTTGTCCATTAATACGGAAGTCGGAATTTCTTTGATCGGAACTTTTCCTATCAGAATATCTCCGCCTTGAATATCCCAGAATCGGGCGGCAAGCATGGCCACGGTACTTTTACCGGCTCCCGAAGGACCGACCAAAGCAGTTACTGTGCCGGGATGAGCAACGAAAGACACATCTTTAAGTATCGGAGTGGCGTCATAGGCAAAAGAGACGTTCCGAAACTCCACGGACGCGTCTTCAGGGTATCGAGGCATAGCCGGTTCTTTAATTTCATCCATATAGAGGATGTCGTCTATTTTCTGTACGCCCATATTGTTTTGATTCATAAAGCTGCCTATCCACAAAAGTTTCAATACAGGGAAGAAAACAGCCACGCCGAAAATCAGAAACATGAGTACCACCGGAATGAAAGCCGCATACAAGGTACTTCCCACAAGCAGCCATACGGCTATGGGAATGATAAAAAGCAATGCCGAGGAAAGTATGGTGAGAAATCCCACATAGGTCGGTTGGTATTGGACGTTCACTTCATTGGCAAACTTGCGGTATTCCTTGATGTCCTTATTCAGTTTACGATAGGCATCGGTCGAATCTGTAAAGGTTTTTACGATTTGAATGCCACGGATATACTCCACGATGCCGGCGTTCATCTGCCCCAGTTTCTCCACAAAACGTTCGGAAACCTCCCTAATCTTTTTACCGGCATACATCCGACTCATCACATAGAACGCCATCGCCAGTACCGCCAAAACAACAAGAGACAATCGCCAGTCTATGGCAAGCATATAGCCGATAAGGATTAGAGGGAAAAGCACGGCTGTTACGATGTCGGGGATGTGGTGGGCGATAAAAAGTTCGATACGCTCCACATCATCGCTCATTATCTTTTTTAATTCTCCCGAAGCCCGGCGGTTAAAGAATCCCAAAGGCAGGCGAGCCATCTTTTGTGCCAACTGCATCCGTATCTCATACAAAATATTGAAAGCCGCGATGTGCGAGAGCATCGTGGAAGCAAAAGTGAGCACTCCAAACGCGAGAAAAGCCCCCAAAGCGATATATACCCATTGCCAAACGTATGCCTTGTCAATCAATGAAAGGTCGAGAGCATGCTCTGCCAGCTCGATAAGAATATTATACACGGCTATGATCGGCACGAATTGCATGGCGGCAGTGATGACAGCCAACGACATGGCTCCGACAAGCAGCCAACGTTTGGTGCCGGCTATTTCTATCAATCGTGCCAACCCTGTCTTACGTTTATTTATATCCATTGTCTTGTAGTTTTATTCGATTATTAGAATTTCCATCCTTTTACTCGCTGTTGTTCCATCCAAAGATTGCGATACACGCCCTCTTCTTCGAGAAGGGTCTGATGTCTGCCTTGCTGTACCACTCGTCCTTGATCGATTACCACAATGCTATCGGCATTGACCACCGTTCCCAAACGGTGAGCGATGATGACCACGGTCTTTTCCTTCACCAAGTCGTTGATGGCATCTTGAATATGTACTTCGTTTTCGGGATCGAGCGAGGCAGTTGCCTCATCGAGCAAAACGATGGGAGCATCTTTCAATATGGCACGGGCTATGGAGATGCGCTGTTTCTCGCCACCGGAAAGCGTGCTTCCTCCTTCGCCGACCAAGGTGTCATAGCCATCAGGCATTGCTGTGATGAATTCATGGCATTGTGCCTTGCGTGCGGCAATTTCTATTTCTTCGCGAGTAGCCGTTTCACGCCCCACACGGATGTTGTTATAGATCGTATCGTTGAAAAGGTACACATCCTGAAAGACAATGGAAATCTGTTGCATCAGCGTGTGTACGGTATAGTCTTTGATGTCTCTTCCGCCGAGCAGGATTTTCCCTTTGTCTACATCCCAGAAGCGGGCAATGAGACGTGTCAGAGTGGTCTTGCCCGAACCCGATGGTCCGACAAAGGCAGTCAATCCCTTTTCGGGAATGACAAGCGATACATCCCGAAGCACGGGAATCTCTGCATTATAACCGAAGTCCACATGACGGAACTCTATTTCCGAATTGGCTACCTCCTCTACCGTTCCCTCCGGCAGCACAGGTGTTTTGCAGAGGGTATCGATACGCTCTGCTCCCAATTTCATGTAGTTGATAAGGGCGATGAATGTCAAGGCGTTGATGAGCGGGGCATAAATAAACGACCCTGCCAGCAAAAACATGATGTATACGGGTATGGAAACCTGAGCATCCAACAGCATGGAAAAACCAAGCAGCATAATCAGCACCAGCCCCCCGTTCAGCAGCGTAGAGGCCAAGGTAATGGTCGGTGCCGGTGCAGCTTCCGTGCGGATGCTCTCTCGCTTCAGGTCACGAAAAGCGCGTTCCAGACGTTCAAACTTATTACCACTCAGATTGAATGCCTTAATCAGGCGGATGCCTTGTATATATTCTATCATACGCGAGGCGGCGTTCGTCTTTACTTTCTGATGCTTTTTCCCCATTGTTGCCACAAAATGATTGGTGAGCAGCATCATGGGATATGCCAATGGGATGACGGCTGCTGCCGCCAGAGCCAATTGCCAGTTGAAGAACGAGAGCGACACCAAAGCGACAACAGGCATGACCAATCCTCCGAAGAACTGACCGATGAGGTGTGTTGTGAGCATCTCCACATTATTGTAGTCACTGACGATGTATGCCCCGATGTCACCGGGGTCGCGACTGTTGAAGAAACTCATCGGCAGTCGGCGCAGATGGTCGACCACAGCCAGACGGCCGTCGCAACATATATTATAACCATCACGATAAGCCACAAGATAGGCTTTCTTTCCGGTGAACCAAAGGCAGACGAGGGAGACGAAGAGCATTGCCCATGCCCATGCAATATTGATAAGATTGATTGACGTACCGGGATGTTGGAGAGGTTTGAATATCTCCCACACCACAAGCAGCATCGCCCCATAGGGAGCACCACGAAAGAAGTATTCCGCAATGGTCCACCATATCAGCGGACGCAGACGACGAGGCCGTCCCATTGTGGCGGAATTGAGGATTTTAGAAAGATTGTTCATATCATTTGTTTGAAATGGGGTTGGAATATTGCAAATAGTCAAGGCTTATTTTGAAGCTTGATTTCTCTCGAAAAAAAAGCAGTAAGATTAAGCCTTGACTAATTCAACTAATTTACTTCATAACTACATTCAATTTTTGAACCAGTGTAAATAAGCAGGAATACCATCTACTTTCACCACAGCATTCGGGCTTGTTTCGCCTGTTGCCGGATTATGTGTATAGAATCCCACATCATTTTTACCATTGATCCCGAATACAATGAGATTCTTGTATATCTCCACGGCTCCACCGTAACTCGAAGTAACAGGTATCGGCAGTTTCTTCACGGTTTTGGCGTAGAGATCCGCTTCAACGCTGATAAGAGACTTATCTTTGAACCAGTTCGGGGCTGTAGGATTTTCCCAATAAGTCGGGATATCCATCGTAGCATACAGTTTTCCGTTGCCGAAATACTTCCCTTCTATCATCCAAACCGTTTTTCCCGATTCCCCTTCAATCATTTGGTCGTTGAGTACCCAACTGTAGGTAGGATCAAACTCTTTTTCGCCTTTCTTGATGCGCAGTATGCCGGTTTTATACTTGGGATTCATGCCATAAGCCCCGGTACAAAGCAGATACATGTCGCCTTTCTCATCCACAAACATTTTCTCCCCGTAGGTATAAGAGCCGACACCGATGCCACTTTTCTTTTCATAGATAACTCTTTCAATCTCGTCTGTTGCCGTATTGACAACTGCCAGCTCTATCTGAGGGGCTGTTTTCGGTATAAACGTCATATCCGTCTGGTTCAAAGTTATGTATAGCAAACCCTCATGGACAAATGGAGCGCCAAACATGGGAACTGTCAATCCGGGTGCAGCATAAGCAGTGAAATCAATTTCACGCCCCGTCAACTTCATTGTTTGTGGATTGAATATCAGAAGTTTCCCTAACATCGTTACTAAATACGCTTTTGTATCGCTGGCAAAAGCTATATTGGCGGGAGTAGAGTTAAGAGGAACGGACATCGCCGCCTCTTTGACAAGTTTGTTTCCTGTTCGTTTCCATTTTGTTACCACATTTTCCTCGCCTTGTGCACCGAAAGTAGGGAATGTATAGGCATAGCTGCCGTGGCATACGGGGATTCTTCCATAACCAACCTGAAAAGCTTTCTGATTGGTTATTTTTTTAGGAGACATCCCATCCATCAATTGTATCCACCCCGCTCCTGTTTGTCCACCGGGATTAGCAAGCATCGTATAAATAAAAATATCTCCTACTTTTACCTCCGGTTCGGGAGTAGGAGGTTCATCACCGGTATTCTTGTCACAAGCGGAAAAGAACATGACCATGATACTCATTAGGAGGAGTATAGCTCCATTGAAAATCTTTTTCATCTTAATTTTGTTTAATGTTCGACATCTTGTTATTTATTGGCCTCTATTTCAAGACATATCTGATACGGGTAGTAAGCGCTCTTCCGGGAAGCGGGTAGTTGAACTCACTGAAGATACGTGCATCGGTCAGGTTGGATACTTTCGCAGAGAAAGTCAGAGCACCGTTCATAATCGAATATTCCAATCCCAAGTCGAGCTTAAAAGAGCGGGGAATACGTTTCTCTTGATGCTGGCTTACTTCAAAATCAAAGAAATATTCCTCAACGAAAGAGCCGTCAGTAAAGAGTCTCATATTCTGCCCCTTGCCTCCAAAAAGGTTTTCTTTATGAAATTCCAATCCTGCATTTGCCATGAGATAGGGTATGTTGGGCATGCGTAAACCCTTGGTCGGATTGGGCACACCGCTTGTCGGTTCATACTTACGTGTGTCCCGAAGGTCTTGGAATGTGACATTGGCATATCCGTAAAGCCAGCGTGTCACATCGGCTTTCACTTCTGCTTCGATACCAACTGAACGCATCTCTCCGAAATTCGTATACTTGCCCTGCACGAAGTTCCGTGTGTAACGTATCATGTCTTGGAGATATGAAAAGAATCCGTTCACTTCCACTTGCAACAACCCGTTGCCAATCTTTTTGTCATAGAGTAATCCTATATTGGCATTGGTTCCTCTTTCCGGTTTTAAGTCTCCGGAAGGAGCAATCAGAAATCCATTACCGATAAGTTCCTCTTCTGTCGGAAGCCTGACATCGTATCCGACAGAGAATTTACCCATCAGTTCTTTGGTAAATCTGTATCGCAAAGCTTCACTGATACCCCAACTATGTTGCTTCATATCCACTTCTTTCGGAACGGCGTTCCATACGTCTCCAATTTTTGTATCCATGGAGTAGTAGTAATATTTTCCGGTCAAAGTATTGAGCAGTCTGTCTCGAGGCGATTTGTATTCATACCCCAAGCCCATCACCCAACTCGTCATGCGGCTGTCGAAATTTATCTGTCTTCCCACGGCTTTGTCCAACAGAGGGTCGGATGGTCTCCCTAATGCCCATTTGAACAGGGAGTTAAGGTTTACGGCATGCTGCTCGTTGATGATATAATTCAGGTTGGTTTTGTTGCCGATATAGTGTTTCCGTATCTCCATCAGAGAGGGTAACACCCCCAGCTCTCCGCCATAGGCTGAAACGGGAGGATAGGGATTCATTTCCCAATCGTATCGGACCTTGGCCGAATCCGTAAAGTTGTATGTGGAATAAGCGTAGCCGGTACCGCTATCAAAATCAAGTCCTTCAAAAAAGAAATCCTTTTTCTTCAGGTCTATTCCGGCATTGTAGGCACCGGCACGAGTATTGGCCGCACGTATGTTTTCGACGATACCCTGTATCTGCTTGTCGTTTCTGATAAATTCAAAATCCAGTTCCATTTCGTCAAACCACCATTTGCGGGCTTTCATCGAGATTCCTCCGCCTAACTGGTTGAACTTGTCGTGGTCTCTTTTTACGAACTTTCCCTTGTTTTGCGGTAGTTCCATCCGGTAATCATTGTCGGAATGGGTGTACATCAATGCCGCCCCCAATTCAATGCCTTGTTTGACCAGATTACGTTTGAAGACGGAACTTGCTTTATGCGTATTGAAACTGCCGAATGAATACGACGCATCCAAGTAGCGGGGAGGATATTCTTTTATCACGATATTTACCGCGCCACCTACGGCAGAACCGCCAAACTTGGCAGGAACAACACCTTTATATATTTCAATGCGGTCGATCATATCAATCGGGATGTCATTGATGTCGATGAAATCGGAATTGTCATTCATGGGGACTTCGTCAATGAAGAAACCGATACGCTTGCCCTCCAGCCCACGGACGGACAAGCGGGACGCACTGCCCACCGCTCCTTGCGAACGGATGGTAACGCCTATGGTTTTGGCGAGTATATCTTCCACACTGTTCACCGTACCTTGCAGCTGGCTCATACTGTAAACCGTCACCGGCATTGCCTGCTCCCGTATCTTGCGGGCTTCGCTCTTGCCCATCACAATTACCTCTTCGAGCGATTGGGACTGGGATTTCATGCGGATGACAGTATTCTTTACACTTTCTTTGCCTACGGTCACTTTCTTTACGGTCGTCCGATAACCCATGAATTTAACGGTGAGCGAATAGGTGCCGAAAGGAATATCGAGAAAGGAGAATTCGCCATGCTTGTCGGACACTTTTCCCTTTTTCAACTCCTCGATAAAGATCGTTGCACCGGGCAGTGGCCCTTCGCCTGAATCGTCGACGACCACGCCCACAATCCGTCCGCCCACTGTTTGGGCTGAGACACTGATACTCATGAGCACCAGTGACAAGAAAAGATAGAGTACTTTCTGTTTCATTGTAATGTTTATGATTAATGTTTTTTCAATTTGTTCATGAATCTCATACTGAGGTGTGTTGCCCGTATGGCAGCAATCCGCAAAAGAGAACATATTTATTTCCCGTTCTAAAAACAAAGCGAGCCGTCCTTCGGACAACTCGCTCAATATGATAGACTGTCAAATTCTTATTAGGGGCATTCATACATTTGTCTTATACACTGTCATTACTGTTCGAATTCTCGGCTTCGGCAGGTATCATTTTCCTCTCTATATTCATCAACTTTATCCAGCCTCCGGAAGAGAACTTGATGTATTCATCAATGAAACGCTCAATGTCCGAAGAGGATAGCTCTTTATGCAAAACTACTTCTCTCATCATATTAATCCAACCGGAACAAGAAAAGTACATGAAGAAAGGGGATATGTCCGTATGGATTTGAGGATGAAGACGACCCATTTCCCGCATATAGTCCATTCCCATTGCCGTGCTTCTCTCGATCCATCGTTCCCAATAGTCTTTGAAACGGGAGTTTTGGACAGAGAAAAACAGCAAGCGTAATTCTTCCCGATAACGCACGACCAAGGTCATCATCTCCCGCAATGAGTTACGATGATATTCCTCCGAAGCAAATGAGTTGAGTGCAAAATTCTCAGAGCGGTCATGCTCTTCCAAGACATCATTCATCGCCTTGAGCAAAGGGGATAACACCTCTTCCAACAAATCTTCCTTGCCGGGGTAGTATTTATAAATATTACTCAAACAGATTCCCGTCTTCTTGGAAAGTTCACGCATAGAGACTGCTTTGAAGCCTTTTTTGAAAAAGGCTTCCCTTGCCGTTTCAAGCAATACCTTGCGTGTCGCCTCTTTGGGTATCTGCATAATCGAACTTAATATATTAAAGATTTGAAATGCAAAGGTCGGATAATTCTTTTGAAGCCACAATACCTTAAAATGGTGATTTTTTACATGAGAAACCATTATATTTAATTACTTGTTTTACCCTTTATCATTCTCTCGATAAGCCACTTCTATCCATATCGACGCCACAAGTACGCAGTTATTTCTAACTACTAACATGCACATTTTCTTTGATTTACCTTTGTTCGTGCACCGCTGTTGGTGCCATTAAATACATTGTAATATGGACGAAAAAATCAAAGACCAAGAAGTCCTTTTAGTCAAGGATCAGAAGGACGAGAATCTCAAAGCCGTTACAGGAACGGATGAGAAAGGTGGGCTGAAGACGGTACCGCCCACCGCCGAGCATGAACAGAGCTTCCTGAAGTTCGATAAGCACAGCAATGCACTGGAGAACTTCCTTTCTAATTTCATGCGACAATTCAAGAACCCCACATCGCTGCATTTCTTCAAAGTTCCTTTTGAGAGTGCCGTTGCCAGTGCCCGCGTACTCTCGGAGATGCTCAAAGCACCGGATGTCCCATCCAATAAGGAGATGCTGGACTCTGCCCGTGTCAATCCTTCGGACTATGCAGGGGAGCAGAAACAGACCTTTCAGGAGATAGACCCGGAGAAGATTGACTGGGAGCAGTTCTCCAAGATGGGCGTGAGCCGTGAGAGCCTTGAAAATAGCAAGGAACTCGAAGCCATGCTCAAATACCGAAAATCGCCCCACCTTGTCCCCATCAGCGTAAAAATCGGAGACGTATCCCTCCATACGGACGCACGCCTTTCATTGCGTGAGACAGAGGACGGCAGATTTATCCCCGTTGTCCACGCCATCCGCAAGGAGCCGCAGTTAGAGCGGGAGTTCTTCGGACATACCTTCACCGACGAGGACAAGAAAGCCCTCAGAGAAACGGGCAATCTCGGTCGCACCGTGGAACTGACCTTCCCCGGCAAAGATGAGCCGACCCGCAGTTTCGTAAGCATTGACCGCCTGACGAACGACATCATCGCCCTGAGTGCCGACCGGGTACGCATCCCCGATGAAATCAAGGGCGTGAAGCTGACCGATGAGCAGAAAAAGGAACTCTCGGAAGGCAAAAGCATCTACGTGGAGGGTATGACCTCCAAAACAGGAAAGCATTTCAATGCCAACCTCCAATTCAATGCCGACAAGCGGTCGATTGAATTTCGTTTCGGCTCTCCCAAACAGGAACAACGTCAAAGACAAGCCCCCGAAGGGCAGGAGCAAACGGAGCAGAAAGAACTGCGTGTCCCCAAGAAGATGCTGGGACGCGACATCTCTCCCGAAGAGCAGGCAAAGCTCAAAGCCGGTGAAACGGTCTATATGACCGGGCTTATCGACAAGAAGGGAGAGTCTTTCAATGCCTATGTACGCCCGAACTTCGAGAAGAACAAGTTCGACTTCCTCAAATGGAATCCCGACAAGTCCCAAGCCAAAGAGGTAACTCCCGACAATACTTCCCGCACGCAGGTCGCCGTCAATTCCGAAGGCAAGACCAACGAGGCTACCAAGCATGTGAGGGAGCCGCTCAAGCAGGGACAGATAGAGCCTACCACAGGGCAGGAACAAAAGCAAGAAGAGAAAAAGCGTTCCAAGGGAATGAAAATGTAATTCGCCACCACTAATATCCAAAAAGTAAGAACAAATGAAAGTCATCATAGCAGAAAAGCCGAGCGTAGCTCGTGAAATCGCCCGTGTCGTTCGGGCAACCAACAAGAAAGAGGGTTATATCGAAGGAGGCGGCTATGCCGTCACGTGGGCATTGGGACACCTGATAACGGCAGCCATGCCCGAAGCCTACGGCATCAAGGGGTTCCGCAAGGAGAACCTGCCGATTCTTCCTCCCGTCTTTACCCTTATTCCCCGTCAGATTAAGGAGGGTAAAGGTTATAAAGCCGATGCTGTGGCAGTCGCTCAACTCAAAGTCATCGAAAAACTCTTCCGAGCGTGCGAGGGCATTATCGTAGCCACCGATGCCGGAAGGGAAGGTGAACTCATATTCCACTTTATCTACGAGTATCTCGGCATCGCCAAACCTTTTGAGCGACTGTGGATCAGTTCCTTGACAGATAAAGCCATCAAAGAGGGGCTTTCCCGTCTGCAAAACGGAGCGATGTATGACAATCTCTATTATGCCGCCCGTGCCCGCAGCGAAGCCGACTGGCTGGTGGGCATCAATGCCACCCAAGCCATATCCATAGCGGCAGGACGAGGCACTTACTCCTTGGGCAGGGTACAGACTCCGACTCTCTGTATGGTCTGTTCCCGTTTCTTGGAGAACAAGAAGTTCGAGCCGCAGCCATTCTGGCAACTCAGCCTTACTGTAAAGGAAGGTGATGAGAGTTTCCGTTTTTCTTCTGCCGACCGCTGGTTTGATAAGACGGAAGCCACCGTCCTGTATGAGAAACTCAAACAGGCTCCTTATGCCACTGTAGAGACAGTTGTGCGCAAGGAGACCAAGCAGGAGCCACCGCTTCTGTATGATTTGACCACCTTGCAGAAAGAGGCGAACAGCCGGTTCGGCTATTCGGCGGAACAGACCCTTTCGTTGGCGCAGAAACTCTACGAGAAGGCATACATCACCTATCCTCGCACGGGCAGCCGATATATTCCCGAAGATGTCTTTGCCGAAATACCTGCCCTGATAGCCTTTTTACACGACCATCCCGTCTGGGGTGTCCATGCCCGCCGACTGACCGAACTCAATGCGCATTCGGTGGACAGCAAGAAAGTGACCGACCACCACGCCCTGCTCATTACGGGCAAGAAGCCGATAGACATGTTCGGAGAGGAAGCGGTCATCTACGACATGATAGCCGGACGTATGCTCGAAGCCTTTTCCGCCCGATGCGTGAAGGATGTCAGTACGGTTACTGCCGCCTGCGAGGATGTGAAGTTCATCCTCAAAGGTGAAATCATCAAGGAAGAGGGTTGGCGTGCCGTCCTCAAAAACAGCAGGAAGAAAGACAAGGAGCAGGCAGAAGCCGAAGAACGGGAAAGTCGGGAGAATGGAGAAGGCATCATCATCCCTCAATGGGAGGAGGGTAAGCAACTTCCGCTCTGTGCCTGTTCCTTGGCACAGGGAACAACCAAGCCCAAGCCCCTGCACACGGAAAGTTCGCTGTTGGCAGCTATGGAGACGGCAGGCAAGGAATTGGGGGACGAGGAACTGCGTGCTCAGCTCAAAGAATGCGGCATCGGGACGCCTGCTACCCGTGCCGCCATCATCGAAACCCTATTTGCCCGTGAATACATGGTGCGTCAAAAGAAGTCGCTCGTTCCTACGGAGAAAGGACTTGCCGTCTATTCCATCGTTAGGGAGATGAAAATTGGCAATGCCGAGATGACCGGACAGTGGGAAGCGGACTTGGCGAGAATCGAACGGGGAGAGTTGAAAGAGCAGGACTTCCGCAAAGGCATTGAAAGCTATGCCACACAGATTACCGACGAACTCCTCTCCTCCAAAATCCTCTTTCCCAAGAAACAGAGCGACATCCATTGCCCCAAATGCGGCAAAGGGTCATTGGTCTTCTATCCCCGATGTGCCAAATGTTCCGATCCCGATTGCGGTCTGACGCTTTTCCGCAGCGTGGCAGGCAAGAGCCTGACGGACGAGCAACTGACGCAGTTGGCGGTAAACGGAGAGACAGGAATCATCAAGGGCTTTACCTCCAAATCAGGCAAGAGCTTCGAGGCTTCGCTCTCCTTGGACGGGGACTTCAAGACGGTCTTTGTCTTCCCCGAACGCAAGAAACCGGGTAAATCCCGAAGATAAATTCCCGTAAATTGCTAATTTTGCCACTGAATGATGCGGTTATAAACAATCATCTTGTTTTTACTGCGGATTTTAGTGGTGGCACTCGGCGGGGACGTCGAGTGCCTTTGCATTATATACCCATTAAAATTACAGATATGACAGCCATTCGATTTTCCTATTACGAGCTATCCCTGCTCTCTTTTCTTCGGGAAAGCCATCCCGAAAAAGCCGATGACATTCCCTTCGTCAAAGAGCGTGCGGCAGCCGCTTCCGAAGCCTATGCCGAAGCCTTCGATACCGGTCTTCCCATAGCCGAATGTATCGGCATTGCCAATAAGACGCTCTATGCGGGTTTGCACTTTTCCCACCACGATACCATCTCCTCTGTTCTTTGGAATGAGTTCTCTGCTGAAGTGCCGCTTGAAGCGGTCAGGGAGACCGCTATCCGCCTGTGCCCACTCTTAGAAAGCATCTTCGCCAAGTATCCTATTTCGGACGAGTTCGCCTATATGCCCGAATACAACTCCCTCTATACGGAGATTACGGGTTTTGTTCAACTAAAACTCGAAGAAGATGGCAAGTTATAACAAGAAGGAGCATCTAAGGGCGAACATAGAAGCCATCAAGACCATCTTTGCCCTGCATCGGGAACAACGCACGGCAACGGAGGAGGAAATGGAGGTGTTGCGGGCTTATACGGGCTTCGGCGCATTGAAGTGTATCCTCTCTCCTGCCAACACGATGGAAGACATCGCCCGATGGAACAAGTCGGAGTTGGAACTTTTCCCCTTGGTGATGGAACTGCATCGCACCATTCGGGACAACACCGCATCAGAGTCGCAATACAGAAGCTATATGCAGAGCCTGAAGAACTCCGTAATGACCGCTTTCTATACTCCTGCACCCGTAGTACGAGAGATTGCCGCTTCCTTACGGGAGGCAGGTATCGTCCCCCAACGCATCCTTGACCCTTCAGCGGGAATGGGCGAGTTCATCCGCTCTTTTGACGGCATTGCAGCCGAAGGGCATACGACTTTCGGTTTCGAGAAAGACATTCTCACGGGACAGATGCTCTCCGCCCTGCATCCCGAAGACAAGATACGCATCCGAGGCTTCGAGGAAATCGAATCCAAGCTCGGAGGTTATTTCGATGTGATCAGCAGCAACATTCCTTTCGGAGATGTGGCCGTCTTCGACCCCATTTTCAGTAAGACGGACGAACCGGCACGAAAGGTCGCCCGCATGTCCCTGCACAATTACTTTTTCATCAAGGGGGTGGATATGCTCCGTGAGGGTGGCGTGCTGGCTTTCATCACCTCGCAAGGAGTTATGAATGCCCCGACGAACGAGCCTGTTCGGGAGTGGCTGATGAGCCATACCCGCCTTATTTCGGCAGTTCGTCTGCCCAACAATCTCTTCTCGGAGAATGCAGGAACGGAAGTGGGCAGTGACCTTATCGTCCTGCAAAAGCAGAGCGAAAAGACAAGTCTGACCGAAGAGGAACAGCGTTTCATCAAGAGCGAGAAACGCCCCAGCGGAGTGCTGTTCAATACCTATCTGCGAAGTATGTCGCAAATCGTGCATACTGAGTGGAAGCAGGATACCGATCCTTACGGCAAGCCTGCCATCCTGTTCCATCACGAGGGCGGAGCGGAAGGCATCGCCACCGATATGGGCAAAATCCTGCGGGCGGATTTAGCCAAACGCTTGGATATGGCGTTGTACCAAAAGCATATCTTCATTCAGGAGCAGCCCAAAGTTGCCGTTTCCGTTCCTCCCGAAATAAAGCAGCAAGAGCCAACGCTTACGCCAACAGCTTCGAAAGAAGAACAACCGCACAAAGAGGTGGTGCAACCGAGAGAGGAACAGCCGATGGAGCAGTCCCGAATCAGTGTCGCTCCTCAGGTACAACTGCTCGACCTTTTCGGCAATGTTATCCCGGAGGAAAAGCCCAAACGTAAAACTGCCGCAAAACCGAAGCCCGCCCCTTCACCTTCCCTATTTTCCGAGGCTTCCCAAAGCGGCGAGACGGCACACGGACTGAAAGACACGAACGAGCTGTGGTGGCAGCAGGACAAGGAGAAAGGGATGCAGCAACGTCCCTATGAGGGAGTATGGCACGAACACCTCAAAGAGGGCTCTCTGCTTGCCTCGGACTTTCAGGTCGGAATGCTTGTCCGTGATATGGAGGACAACCGAATGTTCCAACCCATAGACCTCCCGTCTCAAGAACGACAGAAATTGCTGCTCTACATAGACCTGCGTGACGCCTACCACGCTCTCTATGACTATGAGGCGGAACGCAAGGTGGCGAATGAATCCCTGCGACAGAACCTCAATGAACTGTACGACCGTTTCGTGCGGCTGTACGGGTATCTGAACGACCGCAAGAACCACGAGCAGATACTGATGGATGCCGGTGGCAGGGAAATCCTTTTCTTGGAACGGAAGGTGGATAAAGAAACGCTCAAAGCCGATATTTTCCGTCAGCCCGTTTCTTTCAGCCTGCACGAAGTGACAGAGGTGAGCAATGCCCAAGAGGCTCTTTCGGCTTCACTCAATAAATTCGGAGCGGTGGACACCGAGTATATGCTCTCTTTGCTTCCCGACACCTCCGAGGAAGAGATGCTCTCCGAGTTGCACGGCAGAATTTACTACAATCCCTTGGCGGGAGAGTATGAAATTGCCGAGAAATTCATATCGGGCAATGTGGTTGCCGCTTCGGAGCGTATCGGACAATATCTCTTGGAGCATCCGGAGGACACAAGGGCGCAAGCCTCCTTGCGGGCACTGAAAGATGCCATCCCCGAACCGATTCCTTTCGTGGACTTGGATTTCAACTTCGGGGAGCGATGGATTCCCGTAAATCTCTACTCAGACTATGCCTCGTACCTCTTCGACACGGAGGTGATGATACGCTACAATTCAAGTGCGGACGAATACTCTGTGGAGGCACGGATGCACAATGCCAATATCTGGGACAGGTTCTGTGTACGGGGACAGCATCGTCGCTACGACGGTATTGCCCTGATGAAGCATGCCCTGCTGAATACGACGCCCGACATCACCAAGAAAATCATGGTCGGGGACAAGGAAGTCAAGGTACGGGACACCGAAGCCATACAGATGGCGAATGCCAAAATCGACGAAATCCGAAACGGATTCACCGACTGGCTGAATGGGCAGAACGACAAGTTCAAGCAGCGGTTGGGGAAACTCTACAATGACACTTTTAATTGCTTTGTCCGTCCCAAATATGACGGCTCTCATCAGACATTCCCCGACCTCAACCTGAAAGGCTTGGGCATCGAAAGCCTGTACGACAGCCAGAAGGATGCCGTATGGATGTTGAAACTCAACGGAGGCGGAATTTGCGATCATCAGGTGGGAGCCGGAAAGACGCTTATCATGTGCACCGCTGCTTATGAGATGAAGCGGCTCGGCTTGGCAAACAAACCGATGATACTCGCTCTCAAAGCCAACGTGCAGGAGATAGCACAGACCTTCCAAACGGCTTACCCGAATGCCAAGCTGCTCTATCCGGGAAAGAACGACTTCACCCCCGACAAGCGACAGCGGATTTTCCACGACATCAAGAACAACAACTGGGACTGCATTGTCCTCACGCACGACCAGTTCGGCATGATACCGCAGTCGGACGAGATACAGCAGAAAATCCTTCAGGATGAACTGGACAGCGTGGAAGAGAACTTGGAGGTTCTGCGTCAGCAGGGACGCAGCATCTCCCGTGCGATGGAGAAAGGGCTTGTCAAGCGGCAGATGAACTTACGGGCAAAGCTGGATGAAATCAAGTTCAAGATAGAGAACCGAAAGGACGATGTGGTGGATTTCAAGACAATGGGTATCGACCATCTTTTCGTAGATGAGTCGCATACGTTCAAGAACCTGATGTTCAACACCCGTCACGACAGAGTGGCAGGGCTTGGCAACAGCGAGGGCAGCCAAAGAGCCTTGAATATGCTCTTTGCCATCCGAACCATTCAGGAAAGGACGGGGAAAGACTTGGGGGCAACCTTCCTTTCGGGTACGACCATATCGAACTCACTCACGGAGCTGTACCTGCTGTTTAAGTATCTGCGTCCCCAAGCCCTCGAAGCGCAGAACATCAAGACCTTTGATGCGTGGGCTGCCATCTTTGCCAAGAAATCGGTGGACTATGAGTTCTCCGTCACCAATGAAATCGTGCAAAAGGAGCGTTTCCGCTATTTTATCAAAGTGCCGGAGTTGGCGGCGTTCTACGCACAAATCACCGATTACCGGACAGCGCAGGACATCGGCATAGACCGACCGGAGAAGAATGAGATCATGCACAACATACCGCCCACACCCGAACAGGAAGCGTTCATCGCCAAATTGGTGGAGTTTGCCAAGACGGGCAACGCGGAACTGCTGGGACGTCCCAAACTCTCCGAACGGGAGGAGAAAGCCAAGATGCTCATTGCCACTGATCTGGCGAGGAAAATGAGCTTGGATCTGAGGCTCATTGACCCCGACAGGTACGGAGATCATGTGGATAACAAAGCCTCCCACTGTGCCGCCAAGATTGCGGAGTACTACCACAAGTTTGACGCACAGAAAGGAACGCAGTTTGTGTTCAGCGACCTCGGCACTTATAAGCCCGGTGAATGGAATCCTTACAGCGAAATCAAACGAAAGTTGGTGGAAGATCACGGCATTCCTGCTCAGGAGATACGCTTTATTCAGGAAGCTAAGACTGACAAGGCTCGAAAGACGCTCATCGCGGGAATGAATGAAGGTTCAATTCGAGTGCTTTTCGGTTCTACGAGTATGCTCGGCACGGGTGTGAACGCCCAAAAACGTGCCGTCGCCATTCATCATTTGGACACGCCGTGGCGTCCTTCCGACTTGGAGCAGAGGGACGGAAGAGCCGTGCGTAAGGGGAACGAGGTAGCCAAATTTCATGCGGACAACAAGGTGGATGTCATCATCTACGCCGTGGAAAAGTCGCTTGACAGCTATAAATTCAACTTGTTGCACAACAAGCAACTCTTCATCGAACAGCTTAAAAACAACCGTATGGGTAGCCGTACCATTGATGAGGGAAGTATGGACGAGAAATCAGGAATGAATTTCTCCGAATATGTAGCCATCCTCTCGGGCAATACCGACTTGCTGGAAAAGGCAAAATTGGAAAAGAAGATTGCCGGCTTGGACAGCGAACGGCAGGCGTTCATACGCAGTAAATCATCTTCCCGAAGCCGATTGGACGAAGTTATGCGAACGGTGGACGGCAACAAGGAACTGATTGCCCGTTTCCAAAGCGACTGGGATTTGTACCAAAGCCGTGTGCAGAAGGATAAGGAGGGAAACAAACTCAATCCGATAACGCTCAAAGGGGTGGAAGGAAGTGACCCGAAACGCATTGCTGCCAAACTTTCGGAAATCAATGAGAAAGCCTGCACACGGGGAGAGTATTTCAATATCGGAACGCTCTACGGGTTTAATCTCGTGGTCAAGACGGAATCCTCCTCCAAGGACCTTTTCGACCTTTCGCAGAACAAGTTCTTCGTGATGGGAGAAAGTGGAATGAAGTACAGCTACAACAATGGTAGGATTGCGGCAGACCCGCAACTCGCCAGTATGAACTTCCTGAACGCCTTGGAGAAGATACCCGGCTTGATTGAGAAGTTTAGGGCGGACACGGAAAAGATAGCCAAGGATATTCCCGTTTTGCAGGAGGTGCTGAATGGCTCTTGGAAAAAGGAAGAGCAGCTCAAAGACCTCAAAACGGAACTTGCCGCCCTTGACCGAAAAATACAGCTCTCCCTAAAGCCCATTGAGCAGTCGGAGAGTCCGCAAGAGGAAGTGGAAATGATGCAGGATGGCGAAGGAACGAGGGAAGAAATGGAACGGTCACATCCGATTGAGCCGACTGTCACCGCTCCCTTCGTCAGCACCTCCGTGGCTCAAACCGACAGACCGTTGGAAAGCAACGGACAGAGTCGCTCCGCTACACAGCCCTCTATGGACGGACTGCCGCCGTCTCTGGCAGAAAAGGTGTTCGTTGTCAGACCGAAAATATAATCTGTAATGTTATCATCACATTCAAACGGCAGCCCCCGACTTGTCATTACGACAAAACGGGGGCTTTGCTGTTGCGTATAATCCGAAATTACGTGTCTTTGGGCGGTCTCTTCCTCTTGCGTTTGAGGTTCTCCGTAAAGTGGGTTTGCATAAAGGAAAGGATTTCCGATTCCAGATACCACGTCTTATGATAAACGATGTGGAAAGGAAGCGTACCCGATGCCCGATAACGTTGCAAGGTGCGCTTGCTGATTTGGAGCATCAGACAGACCTCTTGGTTATCCAGCAGCGGTTCTCCATCTATCATCGGACGTTGGGGGATGTCGGGAGTCGTCTGCTTCAAGTTATCGAAACGCTTCATGATGCGTTCCATCCATTCAAGGAAAGTCTCTCTATCCAATAGTTCCATTCTTTATCCTCCTGCTTTTAAGTTCGAAGTTATGCCGCAGCTCTTTCAGATTCTGAGGATTGCAGTACAAACTCTTGTTTCGTATCGCCTCCTCGATGTCGTGCAGGTCATAGTAGCAACGTCCGTAGATCATCTTGTAGCTGATTCTCTCCGTACTGCGCATACGCTGAAGGGTACGCTTGCTGATGCCGAGTATATCGGCTAACTCATCATTGGTAACAAGGCGGTTCTCATATTCTATCTTTGCCTTTTCCTCTTTCTCCACATATCGGAGGATTTTCTCTATTTTGCCCATCAGTTCGTGGTAGGCTTTGCTTTCGATTGTTATGACATCCATGACGCTTTGAATTTGATTATGCTGCAAAGTTCGGGAGTTAAATCCGTCCGGATTGTATGCTAAATATGTACTGAATAGAGATTTTTCAGTCTTATTCCAAAAGCCACACGACAAAAGCATCCATATTGAAGCCACAAGTACGCAGTAAAGGAAATGTTGGTTTTGAATACTTACTCCGTAAGTACATTTGCACAAAGTGTAACATTAAAACGGACAAGAATATGGAAGTAATAACAATCGAGAAGAAAATGTATGAAGCCATGATGGAGCGTTTTCGCATTTTGACCGCCAAAGTCGATGCCCTGTGTCGGGAGTGTGACGAGAAGCGTATGGGCAGGTGGCTGGACAATCAGGATGTCTGCCAAATCCTGAACATCAGTTTGCGTACCCTGCAAACTTACCGCAGCAACCGGATGCTGCCCTATACGCAAATAGGGTATAAGATGTTCTACAAGCCGGAGGATGTCGGAAAACTGCTCGAACAGTCCTCCACCTTATGACCAATGAATTGTATCACCACTAAATCCGATGTAAAATATGGACAACGATGTAAAGACCAAGAACAACGAAGAGATTGCGCACTTTCTCAACGCGAGCGACCGCATGATAAAGGGAATAGATGTCCTGCGGAAAAAGAACAGACCTCTGCTTAACGGGCATCGCTATCTGACGGACGATGAACTGTCCCGCCTGTTGCATATCAACCGGCGCACGTTACAGGATTATCGCAACATGGGAAGAATCTCCTTTATCAAGTTAGGCGGAAAAGTTCTCTATCGGGAAGAAGATGTGGAAAAACTGTTGCAGGAGAATTATCGCCCTCGGTTTGAGAAGCCTTGACAGAGAAACAGGCAGTAAGAAACTCTTGTCTTACTGCCTGTTCTCATATTCAGTTGTACCATCCGCCTTTAGTATAGCACACGAGTAGCGGAGGACTTGTTCTTTTCTTCTCGGTCAGTTTCCTGATTATCCATTTACGGAAACTCTTGGCTTGCGGCGAGGAAAAGCGAAATGACAGCATCGTTATCATCTCAAGGTCGTACAAATCCACGGCACCGCCCTTAAACGATAGCGTTTGCATCACCTTATCTTCTCTGAGCAAGCCCTCTTTGAAGATAGACTTGATATGGCTGTTTACCTTGCCGGAGAATACTCCGAACAAGGCGGCTATTTCACAAGCCGACATCCAAATGCAAGTCGTAGGAACGTGTACATTCCCATTCTCCTCAATGGTTATGATTTCTCTTTTCATCGTTCCTCCTCAATTATATCGTAATACCATTGAACTGCTCTATCTTACTCAATTTGTCGGAGAGTGCCGCCATATCACGACTTTCCTTTTCGTGGGTGATTTTGGCGTAAATCTGTGTGGTGCGGATATTCGTGTGTCCGAGCATCTTGGAAAGGGTTTCGATGGGAACGCCGTTGGTCAGGCAGATTTCCGTCGCCATGGTATGGCGGCTGGTATGCCACGTAATTTCCTTTTCGATACCGCAGAACTCGATGATTTTCTTGATGTTCTTGCAAGCGGTCATATAACGCGGAACGGGCAGAAGCAGGTTGTCATTTGCCATACCATCGTACTTTTCGATAATCTGCCTCGGAATATCCAAGAGCATGATGTTGGATTCCACACCCGTCTTTTGTCGCTTGGTCATAATCCAGAGTTTACCGTCAAAGGAAGTTTGAAGATTGTCCTTGGTCAGGTTCTTCATGTCGGTAAAGGACAAACCCGTAAAGCAGCAGAAAACATACAAATCCCGAACCAGCTCCATTGACTTGCGGCGGAACTTCAAGTCCAACAGTCGGCGGATTTCATCTTTCGTCAGATAGTCCCTGTCGGTACTCTCGGCGGATATGCTGTAATCCACGAACGGGTCACGAACTATCCATCCGTGGTTCTGGGCAATGGTAATCATACGGCGCAGGGGCATCATGTAAATCCATACCGTGTTGTTACAGCATTGCTTTTCGGTGCGCAGGAAGATGTCGAAATCAGTAATGAAAGCCGGAGTGAGTTCTTTCAAAGCAATGTCGCTGACACGGTAGCGGGTCTTGATAAACTCCTCCAAATGCTTATAGACCGTGCAATACTTATGGTAGGTCGATGGGCATCGCAAGCCTGCATCGACCTGTTTGGCAAAGTCTTCATTGTGCTGGGAAAAGACTTTCAGCAGGGTTTCGTGCCGCATTTCCAAACCCAAGAAAGCATTCTTCACTTTCTCGGCAGTGACATAGTTATCCCGCTCGGCTATCTCCTTGTATTTGGCATTGATGCCGACACGTATCTTGTCCAAGAAACGGTTGGTTTCCAAGGCCACGGTACTTTTTCCCGAAGCTCGGTTGCTCTTGATGTCCCACAAGTCGGGATGAATGTCGCATTTGCAACTGAACTGGGCTATCGTACCGTCAATGGTGATACGGCACATCACGGGAACGGAACCGTTCTTCTTGGGGGCGTTCTTTTTGAGGTAGAACAGAACCTTAAACGTACTACGCATAACTCTGACTTTTTACGGTTTACAAAACTATTCATTGTCAGGTTATTTGTTGCTATGCAGAACATTGTCGTTCAATGGTAAAGAAACAGTCTGCAAATTATTTGCCTGTTTCCTTTCATCGAAGTACCTTTGCAGGAGGTAATCCCCGAAGTTCAGGTCGGATTTTGCACTGTTCGCTACCGCTTTTCCCAATCCTAACTTGCAAAGGAGGTGGTAATGTTTTGGTAACGCTGCTCTGTCCGAAGTTGGTATAAACCCGTCTTTTCGAGGTTTTGTACCGAAAGGCTCAAAAATCAGAACTGACTGACTCACAAATCATTCACGCTATTTCGCCTTTTCTTGAACCTTGGGGATAGATTTTTAGCAAAAAAATGTTATTCTCTCACATCCGTAAACCTTTTTATGATATTATAGGCCGATACAATACCTAACTCTCCGGCTTTACTCAAATCGGAAATGCCTTGTTTGTTATTGCCTAAGAAGATATGTGTCAATCCACGGTTAAAATACGCTTCGGCAAAATCCGGATTTAGTTCAATCACTTTATCATAATCCACCAAAGCTGCGCGATAATCTTTCAATAAAGAGGAAACATTACCCCTATTATAATAGGCATAAGCAAAGTCGGGAGCCAAACGGATGACATTATCTAAATCGCTCTTCACAATTTCATAATCTATTGCTGTAACTTCTGCCTTCTTCACATCAGATGTACCGGAAGTGGCCCCTTCGCTCATTGCCGCTTCCGCTTTTCTATATTCCAGTTGCTTGCAACGCACCAAAGCACGCATGAAGTATGCAGGGAAAAAAGTATCGTCCAGCAAAATACTTTTTGTAAAGTCATCAATAGAACTTGTGAAGTCCTGAACAAGATAAAAGTCCAAACCGCGCATAAACCGTTTTTGGGCATTTGTATCATCAGCCACCACATCAGACGTATGGGTATCTATCAAAGCAAAATGATAATTCACCTGTTCTTGCGTCAACGGAGCCTCCATATTAGTGATGCGCAACGGTTTCGGGAAAAGCTTTTCATGATTCAAACCTTCAATGTATTTATGATAATGCAGGATGCGTTTTACGTCACTCAGCTTCTCATAATAAGTCAAAGCATACATCGGTTCAAGCTTGATTGTTACATTTCTATCTTGCACACGCCCGCGGTAATCGCTCTTATAGCGTTGATCAACTTCCGAATCATCCGCAATCACTATCTTACGATAGTTCTCCATGTTCCTGTCCGATTTCTTTCGGGTTTTCTCTTCACCCTCATCCGAGTTTTCAGAAGTATTGTCTGCCGTATCTTTGGCGTCATTGCTCCCTCCCTCGGAAAAGATGTTGTTGCGCCTGTCTATCTGCATCTTCATAATCTTGAACTCATCCTGTTCAGCCCCCTTCATATCACCAATCTTTTTACGGGCTTCCGCACGCTGATAGTAACCAGCCACAAAATTAGGATGTTCCTTTATCACTCTGGAATAGTCACTGATAGCTCCCCGATAATCACCGACCTGCGCACGTAGCACACCTCGGTTGAAAGTTGCCATCATATTATCCGGTTCAATCTTCAACACAAAGTCAAAGTCTTCTATCGCCCGGTTGTCATCGCCCACCTTGGCACGCAGCAAACCACGGTTATAGTGACCGAGGAAATTGTTCGGATCAATATCCAACGCCAAATCATAATCATTCATGGCTCCCCGCAGGTTATTCTGATGAAAACGCGTCAAAGCACGATTGATGTAATTACCGGCATTTTTTGCACTCAAGCGTATTGCCTGATCCAAATCGGCCTCCGCATCTTTATACTTGGCCTGCTGAATGCGCACGATGGCCCTTGCACCCCATCCATCCGGGTCGTAACGATCCATCTCAATGGCTCTGTCAAAATCACGCAAGGCTTGTATCGTGTCATTCTGCTTCAAAGAGGCTTCCCCTCTCATCAGATAGGCACGGGTATATTTCGGAGCAATTGACAAAAGTTTGTCCAGATCCTCTTTAGCCGCCTCGTACTCCTTCTTCTGAATGCGGCAAAGAGAAAGGTTATGCCAAAGCACCACATTCTCTGGGTCATACTTGATAGCCGTCTTATAATCTTCGATTGCCTCGTCAAACTTATTCTGCCTGATGCGCGCCAATCCCCTGATTTGGTAAGCGCCTACCACAAAGGGATTTCTCTGAATCGCAGCATCACAATCAGCTTCTGCACCCTGATAATCATCCAGATTTATTTTAGCCAGCCCCCGAAAGAAGTAGGGTTCATACAAATAAGGCTTGGCGTTGATTACCTGATTGAAATATTGAATGGAAAGCACATAATCCTCAAAATACAAAGCATTCCGAGCGATAGTCATTACCCTTTCCGTATTGATCTGCGCATACATCAATGTGGGTAGCAGCAAAATAACCGACAGTATTTTTTTTATCATCTTATTTCATAAACGCTTGTAACGAAGCAAAAATAATATTTTCCGCTTATTTGCCATATATGCACCTCTATTTCTTTACAGTTTTCACCTTGTAGGTACAATGTGCCTTACCTTTCAGCATGGCATTCAGCTTTCCTTTAATCATCTGTTTGCGAAGCGGAGACAGATGATCAATAAACATTTTTCCGTCCAAATGATCAAACTCATGCTGCATAACCCGAGCCAAATATCCTTCTATCACTTCATCGTGTTCTAGCAGATTCTCATCCAGATACTTCACACGTATCCGATTACCACGCTTCACTGATTCATGGATTCCCGGAAGACTCAAACAGCCCTCATCCATAGAAACCTCTTCGCCTGACACTTCCAAAATATGAGCATTGATATATGCCTTACGAAATCCCTTGTATTCAGGAAAATCATCCGACAATACATCCAAATCAATGGTAACTACCCGAATAGGAAGACCGATTTGCGGCGCTGCAAGCCCCACACCTTCGGCATTATCCATTGTTTCAAACATATTATCTATCAACTCCTTCAAATTAGGATAGTCCGGAGTTATATCTTCAGCCACCTTTCTTAAAACAGGCTGGCCATACACATAAACAGGTAAAATCATTCTTTTAAATTAGTTACAATATTTTTATTAGAAATTCTTTTTCATCATGACAGAGAGAAACGCCTGTTCTCCAAGTAAGTCTGCAAGATAATAGTTGCACTGATCTCGTCAACCAATGCCTTGTTCTGACGATCTTTCTTTTTCAGCCCTCCTTCGAGCATCGTTCGATGTGCCAATACAGACGTAAAACGTTCGTCTGCATATTCTATTGGTATATCCGGCAGCTTCTTCCTTAAGGAACGCACAAAAGGTTCAATATGTTTCATATTTTCCGAAACCTCATTATTCATTTGTTTGGGAAGGCCTACTAAAATACGCTCCACCGGTTCTTTGGCCACATAATCAAGCAAAAAGGAGAGCAACTGATGCGTAGGCACCGTTGTCAATCCATTGGCAATCATCTGTAGTGTATCACTCACGGCAATACCTGTACGTTTTCGACCGTAATCTATCGCTATTATTCTACTCATAATGGACTACAAAATTACGATTAAATTTGGATTATGCCCTCAATATTATATTTATATAGGCAAAATGGGAAATCTTTAGGAATTAAAAAACATGCGGATTATGCCACCCTGCATAACCCGCACGTTATTAAAAAGATAATCTTCCCGATTATTTCAAATGAATCTTATAAGCTAATCCACCGCTAAAATAGCGCATTTTCTGCATCTCCACTTGTATATGCAGATGGTTAAATAACAGATAAGAGGCTCCCAAAGCAAAATCTTTAGAATCATATTCTGCTACCAATCGCAACTGAGGATGGAAAGAGGGATTATAAGTGACTCCTAATGCCAGCCCGTTCAGTTTATACTCTTTGCGTTCATTATAAAGATAGGAAAGATGCACACCAATTTCTTCTTTACCAACTACCGGAATATGTTTGGAGGCAGCAATATAGAACCTACTATAGTAGCCATTTCCTTGGGGAGAAGCTACTTCTCCTCCTCCAGAAGAAGTGAAAGGATCTGACGTACCCAGTACTACCGAGGGCATATACTTCCAAAACTGCCTTTCCTTCAAAGCTTGCACCCGGATGGAGAAATAACGATCCTGGTTAGTAAATCCACTATATCCATAAGGTGCAAGTCCTAAAGCCTCTGCTTTAAAGAGTGTACAAGTATAAGCCACTTCCAAAAAAGGCAATACGGTTACATTCAAGAAATAATTATAAGTATGATAATACCAAGTGGGAGGAGTCAATTCTTTGTTCAAGAAATTTCCACCGAACATAAAAGTCTTATCTCGCTGCATTTCAGCAGAAGGAGCATGCAAGAGACCGGTCACCCCATACGTCAATTGTGCAGAGGCAGAACTTACCAGAGAGCAGAAGAGGATAAAAAAGAACAGTTTAAACTTCATCATCACATAAAGATTCAGTCACTATAACAATAAATAATGCACATGCCGGATATTATTCATCAAAAAAAAGGCGCCTGACTTCCAGACGCCTTCTATTTTTAGAGTCTCCTAAATCACAAGTATATTATTCCAGAATAACTACACGATTCAAGAAGTTCTTACCGAACATATTCTCAGTACCACCGAAGCCTACGAGTTCGAGCTGATCTTTATCAACACCTTGAGCAATCAAAGCATCATAAACAGCCTGAGCACGTTTCTCAGACAACTTCTGGTTGAAAGGTGCGCTACCGGTAGCCTTATCACAATAACCGGCAACTTTATACTTCTTATCAGGATTAGCTTTCAGCGTCTTAGCAGCCAACTCAATGTTAACCTTACCATAGTCATCAATCTTAGCGCTACCGATTCTGAAGAAGATTGCACGCGGGCCTGCCACTTCAACTTCCTTGGTAACTTCTCTAACTTCCGGTTTTACGTTAGCCAATGCATTCTTGCAATTAGCCAAGTCAGCCTGAGCTTCTGCCAATTCTCTTCTATATCTGTTGATTTCAGCATTGATAGCATCTTCATCAACGTTAGAAGCAGCGACAAACTTCTTGCCACCGAAAGTATAAGCAAAGCCCAAGTTTACACGAGCAGTTGCTTCAGCCTTGCGGCAGTCGCTTGCATCACCGAAGATAGAAGGAGTTACACCCAAACGACCTTCGAGGTTGATTGCCCATTTCTCATTAATGTTATATGCCAGTCCCAAACCTGCAGTTGCACCAAAACGAGCTTTCAGACCATCTTCGCTATATGCATAAGTTTGTTTGCCCGTACCCTGCTGAATACTGATTTCCGTATCAACAGCCTTACCCAAATTCATGGTAGGACCACCGAAGAGATAAAGGTCAAATGCACGATTAGGTTTATATCCACCGAAGAGGTTGATCAAATTAAGCATAGCATCCAAGTTTACCTCGCCAAACTTCTTGCAGTAACGATGATAACCGGAATCTTGGTCATCAAGACTCTGCCAAAGACCACCCAACTGGCCACGTACACCCCAAACCGGAGTAATGTACTTACCAAGTGAGATATTAAAGTTCATCGTCGGAGTATTAAAACCGTCATTGATAACGCTCATTCCTCCAACACCAACTCCTAAGAAAATATTATCCGAAGCCTTCTCGGTATAATATTTAGTTTTTTCTTGCGCACTCACCGTAACACAAGCGCCTGCTAACAATAAAGAGGCTATTATTAATTTACTTTTCATTTTTCTCTTTAGTTTTAAGATAAATAACTACAACTAACAATTAGTCAGCGATTACAATACCACCACCTGCGTTAGGATCAGAACCGTGACCGTGCCCATGACCAGCAGGTGCATGGCTGTGACCCGGAATTTCCTGACCAGAAATTACTGAAAGTTTAGAAGTTGCATAACTTTCAACCTTTGCTGTAGCAATAACAGTCTCACCATCAGCTTTTGTCACAGTTGTGGTTTTCTTAACAATCTTATACTCCGTAGTTACAACAGTATATGTTACACTTACCTTTGTAAGAGAATGAGCATAAACAGGTACATCTGCCTTCTCAACAAGCGTTTCTTTATAAGTATTTTCAAGAGCGTTGAAGAAAGTACCAACAGCTGCCACCTCATTCACATCTGTTGTGTTAATGTTTTTTTCCAGAACTTTGTTACCTGATTTTTCTGTATACTGCACTTTGGTAGAATACCAATAATCTGTTGTATTAGTTAATTCTTTTCCTTTTTCAGTTTTCAGTTCCTCAGTACCTGTCACCTGGAGAATTTCGATCTTCGTTTCAGGAGTTTTTTTCTGCAGCATAATAGTCGGAGTCAAAGTAGCAAACTGACCAGCCTGCAATGCAGGAATAGCAACTTTCACATCAGCACTCATACCGTCATAAGAAACAGAAACTGTTGCAGTAGTAGCGGCCAAAGCCGGATTACCGGTAAATACAGAATTCGGATTGTACGTAATTTTAGCAGTTGATGTCACATCTGTAGTAACACCATCCGCAACATAAAGCACAATCGGGCTGATGGTAGCCTGTGCATTAATCGGATCAACATTTACGTTGAATTCTTCCTTTTCACAAGAAGTAAAAGTTGTAGCTAAAGCTACTACGGCTAACGCAAACATTGCATTTATACCGTTTAAGAATTTAATCTTCTTCATTTCGATAAATAAATTAAAAATTTAACAATTCTGATTTAATAAAATATGGATTAAAACTATTCTGTTCCATTATGTTATCACTAGCTTCCGCCTTATATTGTCTATAATATAAGCGTTCATTGCCTGCATTATAAACAAGACCCATATTAGCAGAAACATTCATACGTGGTATATATCCCCTCCGTTTATATTTATAAGAGGGCAAAGCCACCTGAAATCGAAAGCCCCCGTTTGCTCTTGCATTCCGGGCTTTCATTACATAAAAGCCTATTGAACAATAACGAAAATGTCTGATCATCTCAAATCTAACACCTTTTTCTTTCATTAAATACTGTTCGGCTTTCAATGTAAATTGGGTATTAAACTGCTGCCAATAAAACCCACCTCCCAAAGACCATGTAGAGGTCCATGTAGAAGGGTCATAATGCAATTTAAATCCATCCCAATAACCGGTTCCCGTATAGCCTATCCTGCCCAGCAAAAAAAAGCGTTCATCACTCAAAGGATGAAAGAATTCGGCATCTATTCCGTATTGATCAGCATTGAAGAAGCCTACCGCCACCCTACCAAACACATTGTTTGGCAATCTGAAACTCTGTGAAACGGTGATATGCCCGGGATGAATTTTATCTTCATATTTCCCATACCCTTCATTATATATAGGTAATTTTACTTGTGCAGTAAGCTTCATACCTTTCCACATCGAAACTTCAATGGCAGGACTCAAATTGAACAAGACGTGATAAATCTGTGTAATCACCAAATTCTTGAAAGCCAACTGAGGATATACCAACACATCAATCTTAAACAAAGAACGATTTTTCAACTTCACCTTCTTAGCTTCCTTCCATGTATTGCCTAATTCATAACTGACATTCCAGTCATCACGTTTTACCCGCAACAAAGTATCACCTATAAGAGGATGATAGCTAAGAGATATTTGAGGTATATTATTATTCAAAACAACAATCCTACATTTTTTGTTTTCCGGCAAGCCCATATCTTGAATAACATCTACAGCCTTACTTATGCCGACTCCTTGCAAACGATACGTAGTATTTTGCAGGATATATACACGTTCATCATCATCTTCTGTCCATCCTACATTTTCAAAACCCATTCTAACCAAGGCATCCACAGTTTCCTGCCCTGTCTGGCCATACCCAATCATCGGGAACAAACAGAATAAAAAGAACGTTACATATTGTGCTGCTACTTCCGCTTTTAAGCACTTTGCCATACCAGAGTTTATATACCTCATTACTTCAACCTTTTTACATCTATTACGATGCAAAATATGGTGCAAAAATAGGTACATTTTTAATAATACCAAAGCTTTTTATATGAAAAAACAAAATTAATGTTGTTTTTTTTTGGAAAAGACAAGATGAAAAAGGGATAATAATACACTTTTCTAATAGAAAGATAAAAGGCGGTAGCTTCCCAGCTACCGCCTATCAGGAAAGAGCATTTTTCTCTTTCTTTATAAATTACCAAAAAGAATTCTTTCTAATTAGTCAATGCGATACAGCAACCAAGATGCTTGAAAATCCTGACGGTTGGAGTATCTGGCCTTAAACGCATCACGAGCATCAGCCGCAGAAGCTCTGTCCGCAAAAGTCGAAACAATGACACGATACATAGCAGCTTCTGCATTGAATACTACAATCGCATTATATCCTTCTTTATCCAAGAAAGATTTCAGGCTTTCAGCATTTGCCTTTACTCCAAAGCTACCGCACACCACGCTATAGTCTTTCAGGCCATTGACGCCGGATACTACAGTGACCTTTTCCTGACGAACACCAACCGGAGCACTTTCCACGACTTTTCTGGATACAGGGGCTGCTACTACCGGAGCTACATCCTCTGCCGCAACAGCAGTCTGTGGTTCAGCCAATTCTTGTTGTTTGGCTTTTTCATATGCTTTTTTGTAAGCACTTTCGCTCGATTTACAAGAAGAGAATGCCAGAGCAATGCATGCCCCCATTCCTAATAAGGCTAATTTTTTCATCTTTTCTTATCGTTTTTTTGTTAATAATATTTTCGTCTATTCTTATCCGAATATTAGTCAAATTTTTCAAGTAATAAAGCAAGAAGGACCTCGATTTCTCTCAAGAAACAGTTTATTTTTCCGACTATACCTTATTTGGGAAACAAAGGTACGCCATAACCCGCAATTATCCCCCAGCTTCGTTAGTTAAATATAATTAAACCACGCAATAAAGAGGGATTTACCTAAAGAGTTAACGTATCTTTGTCGTAAATAAACAGAGCGCGAGGCTCATTTAATCAATTACATGACATTTGAAAATTTAAATTTGATACAGCCTATATTGAAGGCTCTTCAAGAAGAGGGATACTCCGCCCCTACTTCCATCCAGGAGAAATCAATCCCCATATTATTACAAGGAAAAGACCTATTAGGATGTGCTCAAACCGGAACAGGAAAAACTGCTGCTTTTTCTATTCCAATTCTGCAAAAGCTATATAAAACGGATAACCGTAAAAGAATCAAAGCTTTGATTCTGACGCCTACCCGCGAATTGGCCATACAAATCGGCGAAAGTTTCAGCGCATACGGCAAGTACACCGGTTTAAGACATGCCGTCATTTTTGGTGGCGTGGGACAAAAGCCACAGACTGACGAATTGAAACGCGGAGTACAAATACTGATCGCAACCCCCGGACGCCTGCAAGACCTCGTGAATCAAGGATTCATCAACCTAAAGACACTTGATTTTTTTGTTTTGGATGAGGCAGACCGCATGCTTGACATGGGATTCATACATGATATTCGGCGCATCCTGAAACTTCTACCTGCCCAACGGCAAACTCTTTTTTTCTCGGCAACGATGCCACCTGAAATTGAGGCTTTGGCAAATTCCATGCTGACACAACCGGAAAAGGTAGAAGTCACTCCTGTATCGTCTACCGCAGATAAGATATCACAATCAGTCTATTTTGTTGAGAAGAAAGAGAAAAAAGACCTGTTGCTCTATTTGTTGAGAAGCACAGAGATAGAATCTGTACTCATTTTTACCAGAACCAAATATGGAGCGGACAAACTCGCACGTATCCTCAACAAATCTGGAATAAAGGCAGAAGCTATTCATGGCAACAAATCCCAGAATGCCCGTCAACGTGCCTTGACGGGTTTCAAGAGCCATAGCCTGCGTGTATTGATCGCCACTGACATCGCGTCGCGCGGAATTGACGTAGAGCAATTGTCACACGTCATCAATTACGAACTACCCAACATTCCGGAAACGTACGTACATCGCATTGGGCGAACCGGAAGAGCCGGACGTAACGGCGTTGCCATCTCATTCTGTGAATCGGAAGAACTCCCCTATCTGAGAGACATCCAGAAACTAATCGGAAAGAAAATCCATGTAATAGAAGATCATCCTTTCATCACGACCCATGAAGTGAAAACGCAAGATGTGCCAACACAAAAAGCCGAAATCAAAGAGAAGAAGGGTAAGGTACAATTAGCAAGGCACTCCAATAACATTTCCCGAAGAAGACAAAGGAAGCCGCAAAACCCATAACAAACCAAAGCCGTATCTGTTCCGTACCATCTCCATATTATCTCTGTAGGTATTATATACGGACTTGATACGGAAATGGTACAGAAGAATCAATTAAACAAGTCCCTCACTCTCAAAGTAAAATAACCTGAGTCGGGATAAGAAGCTGGTCGATAACCTCACCCGGCGGCTTGTGTTTTAAAGCCAAAGTATATTGGTTATCAGACGTTTGCCCCTGACCTGTCAGACACTTGTGTCCGACGGCTCAAACACTTGCCTCTGTCACGACAAAGGATTGCAGCTGTCAAACAGGGAGAGGGAGGGTCGGCGTAAAAGGCTCTCTTCTGCCTGACTGCTGTAAACCGGTACATTCAAGAAATATCTGCCCGATAGGATGCAGCCCCTAATCTTTAGCAAAAGGAACCGCCTGTTCCGAACTCAGGCTAAAATAAAAAAGAGAATCAGCTCTTTTTCAAAAAATAATACTAACTTTGTAACTGAGAACCTCTTAAAAAGAAAGGATAGAATCATGAAAGGACTGAATGTTTTAGCAGCTTTCTTGGGTGGTGCCGCAGTAGGCGCGGCCCTTGGAATTTTATTTGCTCCTGAAAAAGGAGAGGACACGCGTAATAAAATAGCAGAAATTCTCCGCAAAAAAGGTATCCGGCTTAGTCGGAATGACATGGAGAATCTGGTAGATGAAATTGCAGCAGAAATCAAAGGTGAATCTGCTGAATAAAACGAACAAAACAGAGCCACTATGTTTGCCGACGATCAAAGTTTTGAGAAAATTCAGCAATTATTCGTTGAGTTCAGAAAGTATCTTGAGCTACAAAAAGAATATACCCTACTGGAAATCACGGAAAAACTATCAAAGTTGCTCTCTATGCTTTTATTGGTCATACTTGTCATTGTCCTCTGCGTAGTGGTTCTGTTCTATCTGTCATTCACCTTGGTCTATGCAATAGCCCCCTTAGTTGGTGGACTTACAATAAGCTATGCTATTGTTGCCGGATTTCATATCCTGCTCATCCTCTTAGTTGTTCTCTTTCGTAGAAAACTAATTATCAACCCCACGGTAAAGTTCATCGCCGGATTGTTTTTAGAAAAATCCAATAAATAAGAGACAGCATGAACCACGATTCGAATTCCTTCCCTCATACATTGGAAAGCATAGCTCAGCGAAAAACGGCTGTATTACAGCAAATTCGTACGCAAAAAGGAGTCATGACCGATCTTACAAGAGACATATTGGCTCCTATCGCCCCTGCCACCAATAAAGCCAATGCAATCATGAGAGCTTTCAATACCGGCATGGCTGTTTTTGACGGTGTAAGATTGGGGCTTAAGGTTATGAGAAAATTCAGGAATTACTTTGGAAAGACACACTAATTATTGTAATCCTAAGAAAGATAAACACAGAAGAAGGCCGTAGCGAAAGTCATCTTTTCATCAGTCCGATCTTCACATTCAGCTTGAAGTACCAGACACCGTTTTCACGCTCAAGAAAACCATATTTGTCCTTATCCACGGAACCTTTCTCCAGACGGGTATTCCGATAGAGGAAATTTGCAAAGACGGCACGCTCCGACTTATGATAGCATAATACTTCGCCATCGACAGTGACCAGAAGCATGCCTTCCACCGCAGAATCTGTGCCGTTATATATTTTAGCCGGACGCATTCCAAGAGCAAGTGCCAGCAAAAACTGCTTCATCTTAAACTCATAGAAGCCATGTTTATTTATCAGTTCATCTTTTATTTTCAGCGGATTCATAGCCTTGATGTGTTCTGTCAGTTCACTGACACGGACAATGCCATCCAGATGCATTGCGCGAACCATCTCTGCCAACATACGGGGAAAGTGGAGGTCAATCATCTGTAGATTGCAACGGAACACACGGTCGGCCACATCAGCGTACTTCAAGATACCTCCCAGACGTTCAATAAGCAACATCCGTTCGGCAACTTCAGTAGGAGATTCAGGCAAGGCGTTCACCTTGTTTACTGTGGGAACGGCAAACTTCACACCACTTTGTTCCAGCTTCAAGTTGGCAGTGCGCCCTCCGTCAAGCAACGGATTCATCGGGGCAAGACGGCAACGCACCGTAAACCCCGTCAATGGTGCATCGGGATGATGGAAAGCCACGTAAAAGTCTGTGCGATCGTCTGTTTTCGCCTCCAAATCGTAGATGCCGACAGCATCCAGAAAAGCCTCCAGCCCCTCGGTCACCTCTATTTCATCCCCGGAAGCTGTCTTCAGCAAATGGAGAATAAACTCTGCCGCATCCTTGAAATCTTCGCGAGGAAAGCATTGTTCTTCTTTGCCACCGGGAGTGAAAGCGCCATCCTTACCTACTGTTCCACCAACCAGCCGTACCTTTTCTTCCTCTATGTAATAACGACGCGTACCATCGTGTTCTTCTCTCTGCACCAAGGCAACAGGCCAAGACTTTGCCATATTCTTCCGCACGTCCGGTGTGCCTAATGCCACGGTTCCGTCGGCCAGCAGACGAAAAAAGGCGTACAGTTCGCCCAGTTCTCTTTTAGTTGCACTAAATCCCATCTTTTCTTATTTTCTTATTATCGTGATTATTTCCGGATAAATGTTTAAAGACGTGCTTTAAACTCCCCGACTCTTTACTCAAACCTCAGAGTCTCTACTTTTTCGAGCCGTACTCGCAACTTCTGCATCATGGACTGACGGATACGAAGTGTCATGCGGCAGTCCATGTCATACGATTGTTCCAATATCTCCGGTTCTTCTTCTTTCACAATGCGCATCACGTCATTCATGAAAGGATATTCAAACAAGAAGGTCACTGTTTCGTCCACGGTTTTCTCTATAATGGTTGCGGCAGCAATGGCTTCGGCGGCAGCGGCTTTATATGCCACGATCAACCCGCTTGTCCCCAACTTGATACCTCCGAAATAGCGAACCACAACAACAAGAATATCCGTCAGCTCATTAGAGTTGATTTGCCCTAAGATAGGCTTACCTGCCGTACCGGAAGGCTCACCGTTATCATTGGAACGAAAATCCTTGCGCTCATGTCCCAGCATATAGGCATAGCACACGTGACGGGCATCATAGTATTTTTTCTGATAAATATCCAGATACGACTTCACTTCTTCCAATGTACGCACCGGCAAGGCAATAGCGATAAATTTGCTACGCTTCTCCGTGTAAATGCCCTCGGAAGGGGCTGAAATCGTTTTATACCTATCTTCGCTCATGTTGCAAAGATACAATTCTTTTAATTTTCATCATCAACAATATTACCAACAATTAACAAAATCAGTCAAAATACACTATCTTTGGCTCAGGCAACGAGACCTATATCTTAACCTCTAACCAGTCATTATTCATCTCTATGTCAGAATTATAGATTATAGTTTTATTAATTGACAGACAAATACACAACCGCCAATGAAAATAATCATCGCCCTCGATTCATTCAAAGAATGCCTTACCTCCAAAGAAGCAGGAGAAGCCGCCGCTAAAGGAGTACGCAAGATCTTTCCATCATGCGATGTCGTTCAGTTCCCTGTTGCCGATGGAGGAGAGGGAATGCTGGATGCCCTAATCGTCGCCACCGGAGGAAAGCGCATCTTTCTGCGAGCCCACAACCCGATGATGGAAATACACGATACCTGCTACGGCATCTCGGGCGACCGGCAAACGGCCTTTATCGAAATGGCTGCCATCAGCGGTTTGCCACTCATACCTGAAGAGAAACGCAATCCAATGCTGACCACCTCTTACGGAACCGGTGAACTGATATGTCACGCTTTGGACTTGGGATGTAGGAACTTTATAATCGGATTAGGTGGCAGTGCAACAAACGATGCCGGTTTGGGAATGTTGCAGGCATTGGGCTTCCGTTTTCTCGATAAAACGGGAGCAGACATCATCCATACAATCGCTCCAAATGTTCCGAAGCGTGGTATGTGTGGGGAACTGTTGGCCGAAGTAGCTTCAATCGACTCCTCTGCTGCCCATCCGGCACTCAAAGACACACATTTTGTCGCTGCATGCGACGTTAAGAACCCTTTCATCGGTCCGAAAGGCGCATCATTCGTCTTTGCTCCGCAAAAAGGAGCTGACTGGGAAATGGCAACAAAATTAGATGCCAATATGAAGAAACTGGCCGGCGTCATCTGCCAATACACCGGAAAAGACATATCTAATATCCCCGGTTCCGGTGCTGCCGGTGGCATGGGTGGTGGCCTACAGGCTTTCCTGAATGCAGAACTGAAATCCGGCATACAACTACTACTTGACTTCCTTCACTTTGCAGAAAGAATCAAAGGTGCTGATCTCATCATCACCGGAGAAGGGAAGGCCGACCGACAGACCATTATGGGAAAAGTGCCTTCGGGCATCCTGCAAGAAGCCCAAAAACAACAAATCCCCGTCATTCTGTTGGCAGGAAAGATAGAAGATAAAGAGATTCTGGACAAAGCTGGTTTCAAAGAAGTACTTTCCATCAATTCCCCTTCCATTTCGCCGAAAAAAGCCATGGAACCTGCATATGCAAAAGCCAATATCCAGCGAATAGTGGAAGAGATTTGCCGGAGGAATATATAACAATCGCTTCAGAAAACCCGATTGCCCATTTGACGGTAATGATCATCCACACTCCTTCCGAGTGGTCAGCTTACACACTTCAACTTACGACATTCTCTTCACTTTTTTATTCTCGAAGGTTTGTCCACAATGTGCGAATGTCTGTTCGCACGGTGCGAACGTATATCCGCGCCTTGCGAATTTGTATTCGCAAGGCGCGAACAGAGATTTATTCAGGCAGAGAACAAGTTTACTCTTTGCTGCATACAATTTTATTCTATGAATTCAATCTGAAAAATTAATTTGCTGTTTACACTCATACGTACTAATCTTACACTTGGACAAGTATAAAACACTAAAGTTCTTCAGATTATTAAAACGAGATTTCTCCATGTCTTTTCAGATTGCTCCCTTTTTCAGATGCAGACGATGCAAAAAAAGACGCAGACAATACAGTTCTTGAATAAAGAAACCTGCATTGCCTGCGTCAAAAGATTAAAAGCATGAAACTCTCGGACTCTGTTTTTATCCTCCGAAGAAAAGATGCTTTTTTGATGTCAAATCTGTTTCTGTTTTTTTAGTCCAGTTTATGGATGATCAAGCCCGAACGCAACTTAGGCTCAAACCAAGTTGTTTTGGGCGGCATAATGTTACCTGTATCGGCAATGTCCATCAACTGCTTCATGCTGACAGGATAAAGAGCCAATGCTACTTTCATCTCTCCGCTGTCCACCCGTTTCTTCAGTTCGCCCAAGCCACGGATGCCACCTACAAAGTCAATACGTTTGTCGGAACGCAGATCCTTAATGCCCAACACTTCATCTAATATCAGATTGGAAGAGATGGTGACATCCAACACGCCGATGGGGTCGTTGTCGTTGTAAGTACCCGGCTTGGCAGTTAGACTATACCATTTACCGGCCAGATAAAGAGAGAAGTTATGCAAACCGGAAGGTTTGTAGATTTCAGCACCTCGTTCTTCCACCGTGAAATTCTTGCCCACAGCGGCCAAGAACTCTTCCACTGTCAGACCGTTCAGGTCTTTTACCACACGGTTGTAGTCGATAATGGTCAGTTGGTTGGCAGGAAAACAAACAGCCATGAAGTAGTTATACTCCTCATCTCCACGATGATTGGGATTTTGCTTGGCTTTCTCTGCACCTACCAAAGCTGCGGCGGCACTGCGGTGATGACCGTCGGCAATATAGAGGGCAGGCATCTTGGCAAATTCCCCGGTGATGGCATCTATGTCCTGCTGCTTATCGATAATCCAGAAAGTATGACCGAAACCATCATCCGGAGCAACAAAGTCATATACCGGTTTTTCAGCCGTATAGCGTGCAATGATACTATCCAGCAAGGCATTGTCGGGATAAGCAAAAAATACCGGTTCGATGTTGGCATTGTTCACGCGAACATGCTTCATGCGGTCTTCTTCTTTATCGCGGCGAGTCAACTCATGTTTCTTAATGACACCGTTCATATAATCAGGCACGTAAGCACCCACCACAAGGCCGTATTGAGTCTTGCCATTCATGGTCTGGGCATACACGTAATAATTCTCCTTGTCGTCCTGCACCAACCATCCCTTGTCTTGAAACATCCGGAAATTCTCGGCTGCTTTCTGATAAACACGTTCGTCATGTTCATCGGTACCTATCGGAAAGTCTATTTCGGGCTTAATGATATGATATAAGGATTTCTCATTCCCAGCCGCTTCTTCGCGTGCTTCGGCGGAGTTCAACACATCGTAAGGACGGGAAGCCACTTGTTCTACCAATCTTTGTGGAGGACGAATACCTTTAAAAGGTTTAATGATTGCCATAGGATATTATTTTTTTTTGAATGCCATTATTTGTTTACACGGAATTTCTCGCAACCGTCTTTCAGGAAACCGACAATCTGGCAGGCAGCCGCAATGCCGGCATTGATGTTGGCCTCTGCAGTCTGTGCACCCATCTTCTTCGGTGTGGAGAAATAACGTCCTGCGAATCGAGAAGCAAAGGTTTCGTTTGCAGCAGGCATAATATCGGTCACATACTTCAAATCTCCACGCTCTTCCAACAGTTGAATCAGTTCGGCTTCGTTGATCACTTCCTTACGGGCAGTGTTTACCAACAGACCACCTTTAGGCATCCGGTTCACCAAAGCATGATTAATGGAGTTTTTTGTTTCAGCGGTTGCCGGAATGTGCAGTGAAATGACATCGCAAATGGAGTACAATTCTTCGGCGGAAGCCACAGCTTTCACACCATCCTTCTCAATCACTTCTTTAGGGCAGAAAGCATCGAATGCATAGATGTCCATACCGAAACCTTTGGCTATGCGGGCCACGTTGCGCCCCACGTTGCCATAAGCATGGATACCCAACTTCTTGCCCATCAATTCGGTTCCTGAAGTTCCATTGTACATATTGCGAACAGCCATGACCATGAGACCGAATGCCAGTTCGGCTACAGCGTTGGAGTTCTGCCCCGGAGTATTCATCACGCAAACGTTATGAGCGGTAGCGGCTTCCAAATCCACGTTGTCATAACCGGCACCTGCACGCACTACGATTTTCAGTTTTTGAGCAGCATCCAGCACTTCGGCATCTATGATGTCACTACGAATGATAATGGCTTCGACATCCTTCACAGCTTCCAGCAGTTTGGCTTTCTCACCATATTTTTCCAGCAGTACGAGTTCATAACCGGCTGCTTCAATCTCTTTGCGAATACCGTCTACAGCTACTTTAGCAAACGGCTTGTCTGTTGCGACTAATACTTTCATGATTCTACTATGATTAGAAAAGAAATCGCCACAGATTGCATAGGGCACACTCCTTTTTTTTCAGAAAAACGACTTGTGCAAACCCGTGCAGTCTGTGGCGAAGATATTATTAATGAAGTTTTTCAAACTCTTGCATGCAATCAATCAAAGCCTGCACGCTTTCTTTCGGCATAGCATTGTAGCAGGATGCACGGAATCCACCTACCGAGCGGTGTCCCTTGATGCCCACCATACCTCTTTCAGTAGCGAACTTCTGGAAATCGGCCTCCAATTCTTTATATTCGGGACTCATTACGAAACAGATATTCATGCGAGAACGATCTTCCTTAGCTGCCGTACCCACGAACATCTTGTTGCGGTCTATTTCAGCATACAGCATATCAGCCTTCTCAATGGCACGACGCTCCATTTCTTTTACACCGCCTTGTGCTTTGATCCAACGCAGAGTGAGCATTGCGGAATAGATAGGAAGAACAGGAGGTGTATTGAACATGGAACCTCCATCGATATGTGTCTGATAATTCAACATGGTAGGGATGTAGCGAGAAACTTTACCCAGTGCGTCGTTTTTCACAATAACAAACGTTACACCGGCAGGAGCCAGATTTTTCTGTGCACCACCGTAAATGCAGATGTATTTGGATACATCAATGGGGCGTGAGAATATATCGGAAGACATATCGGCAATCATCGGAACGTTTACATTCAAATCTTCTTTCAGTTCCGTACCGTAAATCGTATTGTTGGTCGTTATGTGGAAATAATCCGCATCGGCCGGTATGGTATAATCTTTGGGAATGTACGTATAAGTAGACTCAGCAGAAGAAGCCACTTCAACCACTTCGCCGAATCCTTTGGCCTCTTTCATGGCTTTCTTTGCCCATACACCCGTGTTCAAGTAAGCAGCTTTCTTTTCCAGGAAGTTGAAAGGAATCATACAGAATTCCAGGCTGGCACCACCTCCCAAGAACAGAACCGAATATCCTTCGGGGATATTAAGTAATTCTTTGAATAATGCCACAGCTTCGTCCACAACAGGTTGGAAGTCTTTAGCACGGTGGCTGATTTCCATCAGTGAGAGGCCTGAACCATTGAAATCAAGAACAGCTTTTGCTGTATCTTCAATCACCTCACGAGGAAGAATAGAAGGTCCTGCATTGAAATTATGCTTTTTCATTTGAAGTTTGTTTTGGTTATACAATTCGTTAATTGATGTCTTTCGACATGGCGAAATTACGGATTTATTTCTGCATTGCAAATCTTTCTTTATGAAATTCCGGTTTTTCTCCGCATTTACCTTACTTTTTATTGGTATATACAAGAATTATACGCCAATTTGTTATATAAAAATATCAATCCTTGCGGCCAACAACGAATCTGAAAGAACAATTCAACAAGAAACGTTTGTTTGTTATAAAAAGTGAAATAAAAGCTATAAACTATCAAAACGTCAGAATATAGTTCCTATTTTGCTTCTTCGACAATGGTTTTCATACCTTTTATCTTTTCCCCTTTAATTAAAGTAAGCAACTGCTGCAGCTTGGAACGGCGCACGGCCACAAAAGCATAATGTTCTTTCACGTCCACTTGTCCCACATCCTCACGCGTCAGTCCACCTTTTTTATATAAAAAGCCCACAATATCTATCTTATTGAGCTTATCTTTCTTGCCTTTACCTATATAGAGCGTAGCCCAACGAGGCTTTATGGGCTTTGTTGCCTGCGATGAAAGTTCAAAAACAGGAATTTCCGTGAATATGTAATCGGGCAGCCGTTCTTCGGCATGAAGTATTAAAAAAGAAGAGCCGTTTGCCTGCCAGCGCGCGGTGCGTCCGTTGCGATGGGTAAAAGCCTCTTCGTTGACCGGCAAATGATAATGCACCACATTGTCCATGCCCGGAATATCCAGCCCACGGGCGGCCAAGTCAGTAGATATAAGGACGGGGCACGTTCCGTTTCGGAATTTATAAAGTGCCCGTTCACGGTCTTGTTGCTCCATACCACCGTGGAAGATGTCGCAAGGGAACTTCTTTGCCGATAGATAGCCTGCCACTCGCTCCACGCTCTCCCGATAGTTGACAAAAACCAGCGTAGAGGCGTCACCCAAAGAACAAAGCAACCGATAAAGCGTTTCCAGTTTGTCTTTCTCAGGCGAGACCACCTGCAACAAGTTCAGGCGTCCCGACAAAGAATCATCTTCGGAAAGGAAATCCAGTTTGATATAGGCTATCCCCTCTCTCACCCCCACAAATTGCGGAATCTCTTCGGCATCCGTGGCCGAAAGAAGGACACGTTTCTTCACCCGGGGCAGTTGCCCGATGACTTCTGCCATTTCGTCCTGAAAACCAAATTCCAAGGATTTGTCAAACTCATCGATTACCAGCGTATGAACGGTATCGACATCGAAGTTCCCTTTTCTCAAATGGTCATTCATCCGTCCTGGCGTACCAATGATAACAGCAGGGCTTACTCCTTTCATGGTGCGATGTTCCTCCATTGCCGGACGACCGCCGTAGCAACTGATGGCTTTAAATGGAGTGTTCATCTGCTTAAAAACGTTTTCCGTCTGCAATGCCAACTCGCGCGAAGGAACCAGTACCACAGCCTGTACACCTTTTATTTCATCCTTTAACTTTTGCACCAACGGCAAGAGAAAAGCCAATGTCTTTCCACTCCCGGTGGGCGAAAGCAGTACCATGTCTTTGGGTTCTTCATAAGCTCGGCAGGCTGCCTGCTGCATGGGGTTGAGTTTCTCTATTTTCAGGTTACGGAGTATTTCCTCTCTATTCACCATATTTTTGTTTATTGAAGAAGTGTGAGTATTCAAAAGTGATTTTAAATTTATAAGACGGACGATTCCGCCTGAACTTTCAGTAATAATATTAAACAATAGAACAACCACAAATCAGTCTGAAAATCAACGCTATCCGGTTTTACTAAAAACACACCGAATTTTTAGTAAAAATCCCGGGAAAATTTAGTAAAAATCCGGTGAACTTTTAGTAAAAATCCAGCCGACGTTTTTCTGAAAAATTTTTCTGCATAAAAAAATCATACAAAGGCGTGAGTAGAATCACTGGTGATTCCAGAAGAGCAGTTCTTCTTTTTTGTAGGTTTGTTACTTTCTTTTTTAATATACCTTATTCCGAATTCACGTATCACTCTGCAAATATAAGAAAAAGGTTTATCCCGACAATGCACCGTCTGTTTTGAAGTTGTCCCATTTGCATAATCCACTGAAAACACCTATCTTCGTTATTCATAAGAACTTATTGACAGTTTCCCGCTTGTTAATGACAACATTCCATTTTCAATACAAATTTTACTAACATGAAAGATTTCAATTATTACGCTCCCACCGAAGTGGTGTTTGGACGAGACTCAGAAAGCAAAGTAGGAGAACTGGTACGAAAATATCAAGGAACCAAAGTGCTGGTACATTATGGAGGACAGAGTGCTGAACGTTCCGGACTTCTCGACACCGTTTTCCACTCGCTCGAAAGTAATGGTATTGACTACGTCAAGTTAGGCGGTGTGGTTCCCAACCCGCGTGTAGCAAAAGTACGCGAAGGGATAGCATTATGCCGGAAAGAACATGTGGACTTCATCCTCGCAGTAGGAGGAGGCAGTGTCATCGACTCTGCCAAAGCCATTGCCATCGGTGTGCCTTATGAAGGCGACGTATGGGATTTTTATCTTCGCAAAGCCGTGGCTACCACCTGCCTGCCCGTTGCCACCGTTCTCACCATTCCTGCGGCAGGCAGTGAGATGAGTAACGGCAGCGTTATCACCAACGACGAAGGTAAGTTGAAGAAAGATTATGGTACAGACATGTTCCGCTGCAAGTTCGCCCTCATGAATCCCGAACTGACTTTCACCCTGCCCCCTTATCAGACTGCATGTGGTGTAGTGGATATCATGATGCACACCATGGAACGCTACTTCTCGCACGAGGACGACATGGAAGTGACGGATGGTATTGCGGAAAGCATCTTGCGTACAATGAAAGAAATGGCATTCAAGGTACTGCATACACCGAATGATTATGTCAGCCGTGCACAAATCATGTGGGCAGGCAGTCTGGCACACAACGACCTGACCGGATGCGGAACTGTGGGCGATTGGTCAACTCACCGTTTGGAGCACGAGCTTAGCGGTATGTTCGATGTGGCTCATGGTGCAGGATTAGCCTCTATCTGGGGAAGTTGGGCACGTGCTGCCTACAAGATGCGCCCCACCCGCTTTGCACGTTTTGCCGTAAATGTCATGGGAGTGTCGAACAACTTCAACTCTCCCGAACAAACCGCTTTGGCCGGTATCGAAGCTATGGAACGCTTTTACCACGCCATCGGCATGCCTATTTCTATTCCGGAACTGATAGGTCGTCCGGCAACGGAAGAGGAGATACTGACCATGGCACGCATTTGCAGTGAAAACGACTCGTATTCAATCGGAGCCTTCAAAGCACTCAACATGCAGGATATGGTAGAGATTTATCGGAATGCCAATAAATAATCATCGAGTAGGTATCATTGATACCGGATGGATTGCTAAAAAAATGGCTCTTACATTAGGACAAATGAAAGCCTATGATGACATGAAGCAAGGTTTGTTGGAATCACCCTACATGCCTCATTGCGAGACCCTGCGCATGATGCATATCATACCAGAATTCGGGATAGGCGGTTGCTTTTTCTAAAGATGAGGGGCTGCATCCTGTCAGGAGGATATTTCCTGAATGCACCGGTTCACGGCGGTCAGGCAGAAGAGAAGAAAGCCTTCCAGACCGGGCGCTCTTCACCTGTTTTGACAGCTGCAATCCTTTGTCTTGACAGACGCAAGTATTCAAGCCGACAGACACAAGTGTTTGACGTGTCAGACACTTGTGTTTAAGCCGTCAGATGCAAGTGTCTGACAAACCAATATTAAACATCTGATAATAAATGATTTTTAATTATTGCTGTCCGGTAAAACTTTTCTCTCCGATTCATTGTAATAAAGAATGCCCCTAAAAGTACTATTTTGGGTGTTTTTCTCTGAATATTCACCCCAAATTCATTCAAATAAGAGTTTTTTGTAACTGTTACTATTTGAAACAAAAAATAAGCCCCTATTGGCTATACGTGTCTGTAGTGCCGATAAATAAAGGCTTATAGAACTTTCAATCAGTTTTTACCGGACAGCAATAAATAAAAAGAGGCGCGGATTACATGGAATCAGCACGGTTTCGATATGTTAAATCCGTGAATTCCGCGTAATCCGCGTCTTTTAAAGATTATATCTTCTTTCTCTATTGGGATTAACCTCCAAAGTTATCGAACAAGATGGATTGTTCTTCTACTCCGAGGTCGGTAAGCATGGCAACCACAGCTTTCGACATCGGGCCAGGACCACACATATAGTATTCGATGTCTTCGGGAGCCTCGTGGTCTTTCAAGTAGGTATTCAGCATCACCTGATGAACAAAACCAGCGGTGTACTTCACGCCCGCTGCATCGGCTGTAGGATCCGGACGGTCGAGTGCCAGATGGAAGTGGAAATTGGGGAACTCTTTCTCGATACCGAGGAAGTCGTCCAGATAAAACACTTCGTTCAATGCACGAGCACCATAGAAATAGTGCATCTCGCGGTCGGTAGTGTGCAGTGTCTTGGTCATGTGCATAATCTGGGCACGGAGCGGAGCCATACCGGCACCACCGCCTACCCAAATCATTTCACGCTTGGAGTCGAAGTGCGGATGGAAATCACCGTAAGGACCACTCATCATTACCTTGTCGCCCGGTTTCAACGTAAAGATATAAGAAGAAGCGATGCCCGGATTGACATCCATAAAACCACTACGGTCTGCCTTGAAAGGCGGAGTGGCAATACGCACAGTCAGCATGAACACGTCTCCCTCGGCGGGATAGTTGGCCATGGAGTAAGCGCGAACTGTAGGCTCGTCATTGACACACTTCAGCGAGAAGAGGCCGTTTTTCTCCCACGCCGGCAGGTATTCTTCACCAATCAGGCTCTTATCAATGTCCTTGCCATAATCCATGGAGAATGCAGGAATCTTGATCTGGGCATAAGAACCCGGAATAAAATCCATATGGGCACCGGCAGGCAACTGAACCTTGAACTCCTTGATAAAGGTAGCCACGTTCTTGTTGCTGATAACCGTACATTCGTATTCCTTGACGCCCATCACCGATTCGGGAACCTTGATACCCAAATCGCCTTTTACTTTACATTGGCAAGCCAGACGCCAATTGTCTTTTATCTGTTTGCGGGTGAAATGTCCCTTTTCGGAGTCAAGAATTTCACCTCCGCCTTCGGACACCTGACATTTGCACTGTCCGCAAGAACCCTTACCACCGCAAGCCGAAGAAAGATAAATGCCTTGTTCCGACAGTGTCCCCAGCAGGGTTCCGCCCTGCGGCACCGTAAGCACATCCTTGTCATTGATGGTGATGTTCACATTTCCCGAAGGTATCAAGAATTTCTTGGCAACCAACAGGATGACTACAAGCAGCAAAATAACCACGAGGAATACTCCAATGCTTGCTAATATCATATTCATATCCATTGTCTTATTCCTTTCTTTTTAGATTTTCAAACCGGAGAAACACATAAATGCCATAGCCATCAGGCCTACGGTAATGAACGTAATGCCCAAACCCCGCAACGGTGCAGGCACGTCGGAGTAAGCCATCTTCTCGCGAATGGCAGCCAGACCGACAATGGCCAGCAACCAGCCGATGCCCGAACCCAATGCATAGGAAACGGCGTCGGCAATATCGCCGATGTACTTGGGATCGCTCTCGCCCACCGTGATGCGTTGCTGCATAAAGAGCGAAGCTCCCATGATGGCACAGTTTACAGCAATCAGCGGCAAAAAGATACCCAGCGAAGCGTAGAGCGAAGGACTGAAACGTTCAACCACCATTTCCACCAACTGCACAATACCGGCAATAACGGCTATGAAAAGGATAAAACTCAGGAAACTGAGATCGACACCTTCGATAATGGCATCGGGTCCCAGCACTTTGGTCTGCAACAGATAATTGACCGGAAGCGTCACCACCAGCACAAAAGTAACGGCGACCCCCAATCCCAAGGCTGTCTTCACGTTCTTCGATACGGCCAAATAGGAGCACATACCGAGGAAAAACGCGAATATCATGTTGTCCACAAAGATGGAGCGGACAAATAAACTTAATAAATGTTCCATGTTTTTTAATTAAAAATGAAAATGAAAAATTCTTTATTTTTAATTATTCATTTAATTACTGTTTTTCTTGCAATTCCTTATTACGGGCACGCTGATACCAGATGATACAAGCCACGATGATGAGCGCCATGGGAGGCATCAACATCAAACCGTTGTTCACATAACCGAGGTTTGTCAGGCAATCGTAGTTCAGGATATTGAAACCGAGCAGAGTTCCCGATCCCAGCAACTCACGGAAGAAAGCCACGATGACCAGAATCTTGGCGTAGCCCAAACCGTTTCCGATGCCGTCGAGACAAGATTCCCAGGGACCGTTCTGCATGGCAAATGCTTCCAGACGTCCCATCAGGATACAGTTGGTAATAATTAACCCCACATAAACGGAAAGCTGCACGCTCACGTCATAAGCAAACGCTTTCAGTACCTCGCTCACGATAGTCACCAAAGCGGCAACAACCACCAGCTGCACGATGATGCGGATGCGGTTAGGGATGGTCTTGCGCAGTAACGAAATCACTACATTGGAGAAGGCCGTGATTATCGTCACCGAAAGTCCCATCACGATGGCAGGCTCCAGCTTGGCAGTAACAGCCAAAGCCGAACAGATACCCAGCACCTGCACGGTGACAGGATTATTCATTCCCAGCGGAGTAGTGAATACTTCTTTATTCTTCTTTGAAAACAATGATGCCATATTCTTATTCCTCCTCCTTATTATTACTGGTTAAAAAAATCTTGTAGTTGCTCAAGCAATTTTTCAGCATGTCATTCACACCTACCGAGGTGATAGTACCGCCCGAAATGCCGTCCACCTGATATTCAGGTTTCTCTACCTTACCGTTCTTCACGACGCCGAGAGCAATTTCACCGTTCTCCAGCGTTTTCTTGCCGGTAAACTCGCCTTGGAAGTGAGGCGTGGCAATTTCGGCACCCAGCCCCGGTGTTTCGCTGGCGTGAGAGAAATAGACACCAAACACCGTATCCTTGTCACCATTCAATGCAACATATCCCCAAATAGCGCCCCAAAGACCTGCACCGTAAACGGGAAAGACATACTTGGTCTCACCGTTCACTTCGGCCACAAACACATGCAGACGATTCTTCTCTTTCGTCTCTTTCTCGTAAGCGGTGGCGAATGCACCGGTATTCTCTGTCAACGTACCATTGGCATTCATCAACATGTCACTCTTTATATATTTATTATATTCCGCATCGGCATCTTTCACGTCTTTCACACCCAAAGCGGCCAGAATTTGCTTCTTCGTGTCCAGCTCCACGTTCTTGTTCTGCGTCTCGCGCAAAGACGAACTTACGAATGCCAGCAGGAATGCTACGATAACAACCATTACCGAAGCATAAACGATAGTATAACTGTTACTATTGGTATTCATTTCTTTTCCGGTATTTAATTGTTAGACTTCATTGCACGTTTTTCGCGACGATTGATATTGCTTTGTACCACGAAATAGTCAATCAGCGGAGCGAAGATGTTCATCAACAGGATGGCGAGCATCATGCCTTCGGGATAACCAGGGTTCAGCACACGGATAACGATGGCCATGACACCAATCAGAAAACCGAAGATGTACTTACCAGTCTCCGTACGGGCCGAAGTCACAGGATCGGTAGCCATGAACACGGCACCGAAACAGAAACCACCCAGCACAAGGTGTTCGTACCAAGGCATCTGAGCCATCGCCGTATCAGGGCCGATTGCGTTGAATACACAAGCCATAAAAGCACCGCCCACAAATACCGAGAACATCGTCTTCCAACTGGCAATACCTGTCCAAAGCAGCAAAGCAGCACCCAATGCAATGGCAATGACGCTCGTCTCGCCGATGGAACCCGGAATAAGGCCGTAAATCATATCCATGGAGAAGTCAGGCGCAGCACCCGTAGTGGCTGCCACACCCAACGGAGTAGCCACCGTCAGGCCGTCTACCTGCTGTCCCAAGCCGAAGATGGAATTGCCGGACACCCAAACGGCATCACCCGACATCTTCGTAGGATAGGCAAAGAACAAGAATACACGCGTAACCAAAGCAACATTGAATACATTCATACCTGTACCTCCGAAGACTTCCTTCGCGAAAATTACGGAAAAAGCAGTGGCAACCGCCAACATCCACAACGGGCAGTCTACGGGGACAATCATCGGAATCAGGATACCGGAAACAAGAAAACCTTCATGTATTTCTTCATTCTTCCATTGAGCCACCACGAACTCAATGCCGAGCCCCACTACATAAGATACAATGATTTTAGGCAATACAGCCAGAAAACCGTAGGCAAACATTTCGATGAAGCTTCCGGAAGCACCGGTAGCGTGGAAATGCTGGTAACCAACGTTGTACATACCGAACAGCAAGGCCGGTATCAACGCAATGACCACCATCGACATGATGCGTTTGCTATCGATGGTGTCGTGAATATGCGTTCCCGATTTCGCTGTGGTGTTCGGCACGAACAAGAATGTTCCGAATCCATCGAACACCGAACGGAATGCGTGGAGTTTGCCGCCCTCTTCAAAGTTCGGCTTTATCTTATCGAGATAATTTTTTAACGCTTTCATTAATTATTTTGATTTTTGAAATTTAAACCATAACCCTATTTACGCCATTTCAGCACGAAGCATGTCCAATCCGGCACGCACAATACGCTGAACCTCCATTTTGCTGGAATCTACAAACTCGCAAAGAGAGAAATCCTCAGGAGCAACCTCGTAGATGCCCAAAGCCTCCATACGGTCAATGTCGCCGGCAATGATTGCCTTCACCAGATATTCGGGGAAAATGTCCATAGGGAACACTTTGTCGTATTCACCGGACATAATCATATGGCGTTCCCCCCCCTTGATTCGGGCATCGAACACGTATGCTTTCTTGCCCATCAGCCAACTGAAATATGAACGATTGACACTGAACTGATTGAAGCGAGGTGCAATCCAGCCAAGCATTTCATGGGTTTCGTCTCCTTCGGGAATTACGGTCAGCTGCGTGTCGAAAGCACCCAGAAAACCGTTCGGAGAGACTTTTTTTCCGGTCAGCACATTGCCGCTGATGTAGCGAAGCGTCTTGCCTGTCGTCACATTGTCTTTGAACACATTTGTCAGCAACGCACCCACACGCAATTTGCAGTAAGCCGGCTTCAATACTTCACTGCCTGTCACGGTCACCGTACGGGTCATGTCTACACGTCCCGTATTCATCAACCGCCCGATGAAGAGAACGGTTTCGGGAGCAATGGTCCACACCGTTTCACCCTTCACTATGGGAGCTATGTGATTGATTTGCACACCCACGTTACCTGCCGGATGGGGACCGTCGAAAGCCGTAACGATAACATTCTTGGCTTGTAGCAAAGCGGCAGCTTTTTGTTTTACACTCACACTCAGATAGGTCTTTGCCATCTTTGACAAAGCGTCGAGTCCTGTCTGGAAATTCGTTTCCTCTCCTTTCAAAGCAACTTCAAAATCGGGAGCCAACGGATTGCTGTCGAAAGCGGAAATGAAGATGGCTCTCGGAGTCACCGTAGGGTCAGCGATTACGTCATACGGACGTTGGCGGATGAAAGCGAACATACCGGCTTGCAGAAGCGCTTCCTTCACCTGCTGCCCGCTCATCTTAGAGGGATCCATCTTGCCGAATTCTTCATAATCTTGTTCGGCAGCAGCTTCTACAACAATGTTCATCACCTTCCGGCGTGCACCGCGCTCCACGCTTGTCACTACACCACTGACGGGCGAAACAAATTTCAATTCGGGATGATTCTTGTCGATAAACAAGGTTCCCCCAGCCATCACATATTCCTGTTCTTTGACCACCACTTTCGGAATAACGCCCGTAAAATCATCAGGAACCAACGAATAAAATCCCGGTTCTTTGACGGACATAATCTCTGCGGAAGCCTTGCCCTTCAGGTTGATATCGAGGCCTTTACGTAACTTTATTACATTTGCCATGCGTTTATTAAAATAATGGTTTCATTAATTTGCCGCAAAAGTAGCAAAAAAGAATGTGAATAAAGCGCAAAAGAGAAAAGAATTAAGGATAAATTTCCGTAATTCATCACGTTAACAAACGAGCTATTATCAAAATCCGATAAACTGCAGTAAACAAGCACTCTTTTGCAAACCTAAACAAAAGCCCGACAAATATAAAGGAACGCTGCAATCATTGCTTTTACCTGTTTTTATCTTTTTTTTCTTGTATCAATAAAAGTTTATTTCTATTTTTGGCAAGTAAACTTCTTTCACAGAAGAAAGAAAGAAAGAAAGAAAGAAAGAAACAAAATAAACAGAGAAGACAATCTGATACAATGAAATTCTTGGAGATATTTTTTTGGATAAGTTTAGGTCTGGTATTCTATACCTATATAGGTTATGGGATAGTGCTGTATTTCCTTGTCAGAATAAAAGAACTTTTCAAACGAAAAGCCGACTACGTTGCCACCGACGATGACACTTTACCGGAATTGACTTTATTCATTGCCGCTTATAATGAAGAAGAAGTGGTGGATGAAAAGATGCGTAACTGCCTTGAGCTGGACTACCCTACCGACAAACTACATATTCTTTGGGTAACCGACGGTAGTAACGACCGCACCAACGAACGGCTTTCGCACTGGCCGCAAGCCACCGTGCTTCATCGTCCTGAGCGTTTGGGGAAAACCTCTGCTCTGAACCGAGGCATACACTTTGTAGAAACTCCTCTTGTAGTATTCACAGATGCCAATACCAATCTCAACCGCGAAGCACTACGCAAAATAGCATACGCTTTCAACAACCCCAAAGTGGGTTGTGTGGCAGGCGAAAAACGTATAACTACTCAAGACAAGAATAATGCAGCTTCCGGTGGAGAAGGTATGTATTGGAGGTATGAATCGACTCTCAAAGCTCTTGATTCGCGACTCTATTCGGCAGTAGGTGCTGCGGGCGAGTTATTTGCCATTCGCCGCGAACTTTTCGAAGAAATGGAACCCGACACTTTACTCGATGACTTTATCCTATCTCTGCGCATCGTCATGCGAGGTCACATCATAGCCTATTGCGCCGATGCCTATGCTGTTGAAAATGGGTCAGCCGACATGAACGAAGAACAAAAACGCAAAATACGAATTGCAGCCGGCGGGTTACAATCCATCTGGCGGATGCGTCCGTTACTGAATCCTTTTCGTTACGGAGTTTTCAGCTTTCAGTATGTCTCTCACCGCGTACTGCGATGGTCGCTCACTCCTATTTTATTGTTTCTGCTGTTACCCCTCAATGCCATTTTGCTCTTTACAGACAATCAACCTGTTCTATATAGTTTCATCGGGGTGCTGCAAATATTGTTCTACCTCATGGGAGGATGGGGCTATTATCTATCGACCAAGCATATAAAAAATAAATTACTCTTCATCCCTTACTATTTTCTCTTCATGAACATCAATGTCATAAGAGGGTTCAGATATTTGCTGAAGCGCAAGAACAGCACAAACGGCACATGGGAAAAGGCACGAAGAGCATGACCTAAATACTACAAAAATGAAAGATATTCTACGAAAACCTGACAATGCCGAAAGGTTGCTGAAGATGACATCGGACACCATGCTTATCCTGGATGAAAAGGGAATTTGCGTCGACATGGCTGTATACAACATCGATCTCTGGTTTATGAAAGAGGATGTATTGTTGGGGAAAAACTTATTCAAACTGATCCCAGCATCCACCCGCGAACAAATCTATCCGGATTTTAAGAAAGTACTAAAGTATAAGGTGCGTTCCAATAGCAATTATGCAATCACATTGAAAGGCCTTACCTACTATTTTAAGTGCATCATGTATCCGTTTGATGGCATGGTACTCTGTCAATACCGAGATATCACCGAGCGCAGCCAACGAAAACTGGAACTTGAAAAAAGAAATCATGAACTGAATGAAATCCAAAAAGCCGCCCTCATCGGAAGCTGGCAATACGATTCGGACACTTCCTTGTTTTATTATACCGGACATACCGGTGTCATGTGCTCGGAAGAATTGCAATATATCCACCAAGAACATTATCTGGAACTGATTATACCCGAAGATCGGGAAAGCTTCAAGCATTGGCTGGAGGACAACCTGAAAGGCAAGATGGAGAATAGTGTGGACTATCGCGTCCTCTTTAAAGAGAGCATCTACTATATCCGTCTCAAGACCTTTGCACGCGAACGCCATAAAGATGGGAACATCACATTAGAAGGTTATATACAAAATATTACCGACATACAGAAACGACGCAACGACATCAATCTATTGACGCATGCCATCAATAATCCTACAGAGGATATTTATTCTGCTCACGAAGATGGGACACTGATATTCTGTAACCGTTGTTTTAAAGAACGGCATCACATTGATGAAAGCCAAGACATATCGACCCTGAAAATATACGACTTGCCCACATACGGAAGAGATGAAAAGTCATGGAAAGCATTTGCTGCCAGCGTGAAACGCGGAGAAGTGGCACATGGGTATATCGTGCATAATCCGATACCCCAACATCCTGAAGTACTTGCTATGGAGGGAAATGCTTATTGGGTGATCAGCGACAAGGGAGAAGGAACAGTATGGACTTTCGGAAGAGACGTGAGTACACGCATCCGTCAGGAGCAACAAATCAAGCAGTTTAACTTGATTCTGGATAAAATCATTGAGAACCTGCCGGCAGGAATCGTTGTAAAGGATATCAATAACGATTTCAAGTACATCTATCGTAACAGAGAGTCGTATAACCGCGTCATCACGGTACAAGATGCATCAGGAAAAGACGATTTCGACTTCTATCCGCAGGAAGTGGCGCAAAAAAAGAGAGAAGAAGACATCGAAATAGCTCAAACCGGTAAAGAAAAACACTGGATTACCGAGAAACAAGATGCAAAAGGCTCTGCCATTTATCTGGACAAACGGAAAATAAAAGTCGAAAGTAAAGACTTCTCCCCGCTTCTGTTGGACATCGAATGGGATATCACTGAAATGGAACAGATGAAACGGGAACTGATGGTGGCTAAGGAAAAAGCCGAAACCTCCGATCAGCTTAAATCAGCTTTCCTTGCCAACATGAGCCACGAAATACGTACACCGCTCAATGCTATTGTAGGTTTCTCGCGCATCATTGCCGAAAGTTCCAACGCCGAAGAGCGACACGATTATTACAAAATAGTAGAAGCGAACAATGAGCGTCTGCTCCAACTCATCAACGAAATTCTCGACCTGTCAAAGATAGAATCGGGCTTTGTTGAATTTACCATTGCACCCATACGCCTTCATAATCTTTGTAAGGAGTTGCACGAGGCACTCACATTCCGCTGCCCACCGGAGGTACAACTCATTTTCGAGGAATCGGATGCAAGCATTGTGATAGATGGAGATAAGAATCGACTCTTCCAAGTGATATCCAACCTCATAAGCAATGCCTTTAAGTTCACGACCAATGGAAGCATTACTTACGGCTACCGCAGAGAAGGCGATGAGGTCAGATTCTACGTCACCGACACAGGCCTGGGCATTGCACCGGACAAGGTGGATCAGGTATTCGATCGTTTTGTGAAAGCAAATAATTTCGCCCAAGGCACAGGGTTGGGTCTCTCTATATGCAAAACGATTATTGAGCGGTTGGGTGGACGTATTTCCGTATCTTCCGTGCTTGGCAAGGGAACAACTTTCACTTTCTTCCTCCCCATAGAGTCGGCCGACAAAACAAGAACGGGAGAAGAAACTGTTTCCGATTGCAGCATAGTTGAGCACATAATTCCTACGGAAGAGGTCACTGCACAAGCACCCCTCCCACTTTCCCAAAAGGATATGCCCACAGCAAAAGTGGCAAACAACAAATACCCCCCTTCCATTATTCTTGTGGCCGAAGATACAGAAAGCAACTACATCTTAATTAAAGCCATATTAGAGCATACCTATCAACTGGAACATGCCAAAGATGGAATGGAAGCTGTCACCATGTTCGAGAATGTACATCCCGATCTCATTCTGATGGATATCAAAATGCCCAACCTCGATGGATTGGATGCCACCCGCATCATTCGTGAAATCTCACCGGATATACCCATCATTGCACTTACATCGTATGCCTACGAAAACGAACGCCAAGCCGCTTTTGATGCAGGTTGTAGCGATTTTCTCGCAAAACCTTTCAAGATAGAAGCGCTAAAGGAACTTATCAAGAAATGGCTGAAGTAAGTGCCGGGAAAAGAGAGCAATATCCTCTACCGGAGTCTGGAATAGGACTTTGAAAGCAGGCTATTCCAGAGTTCTGGCAGTCTTTTTTCTATTTTGAAAAATATCACCATTTCTATCTCTTAAAGAGTCGAAAAAGAAGAAGTGGAATATTCAGTTCCGTACGGAGGGTACATCAGTCCTATACTGATCCTGCATCAGTCGTATACAGAAGGTACATCAGTCGTATACTGATCCCACCCCCTCTCAGAAGTACTTCCTGAGGGGATATATTAATCTCTGAACTTGTAGCAAAAGACGGACGGCAAAGAGTAACTTATTATTACACATACAATATTCCGGCTATCAATTTATATAAATGCTCCTTCAAAGACAGATGAGGAAAGGAGTGATTGGCCCGAATCCGTGTGTTCTTCCCTAATTCATTTTATTCAAAGCGTAAGCTACAATTCTTGAAATAGGAGTGCAGACTCCCCCCTGTGGTCAAGCAGGCAAGGTAATCTAAAAAAGAAGTATAACTGTTTTATTTCCTTTCGATTATGCGCATATATAAAAATTACGCTTGCACAAGCATAAATTCCTACTTGTACAAGCGTAATTATTTACTGTGGCACATGCAAACTGGCTCAAACGCAGGTTTACATTTACACAATTGCAAAAGGGGACACGTTGAATGATCCGAGAGATCGACTTCTTAAGAGTCCTATGTCCTCCAACTCATCAACACAAAAACAACACAGCATCTAATAAACTCAGACATACGTCTCAAGCATCTTCACCGTACCTTCAGGAATAATTGTTACTTCTTGCGTAGTAGCCGGAAGCAAAACCGTTTCACCGGCCTGCATGAAAAGTTCATTCTTTTCATCGTCCACAATGCGGCAAGCACCTTCCACGCATATGAATATGACAAATGAGTCTAATTCAGAATAATCACAAGTAATTTCTTCTGTCATATCATATACAGAGGTCGTGAAGTATGGGCTTGCCACTATTTCTACCGGTTCATTCTGCACCAATTCGTATTCCGTACGAAAATCGTCTTGCACATCTGCAAAATTGATGGCATCCATAGCCTGTCCGGTGTGCAACTCCCTTAAATTACCGTCTTTATCCTTGCGATTATAATCAAAAATACGATAAGTTATATCAGACGTCTGCTGAATTTCAGCCACAAAAGCTCCCGCTCCTATTCCATGCACACGGCCAGCCGGAACATAAAAAACATCCCCGGGTTTAATAGCACAAGTCTGCAGCACCTCGGCAAATGTACCGTTATACACTCTCTCCTTATATTCTTTCGGGGTGATTTGTTCGGAGAAACCTGAAATCAATTTCGCATCCTTGTCCGCGGAAATGACATACCACATTTCATTTTTACCAAAGCTATTGTGACGTTTCTTTGCCAATTCATCACCCGGATGTACCTGAATTGACAAGTCCAGCTTAGCATCAATAAACTTTATCAATAAAGGAAATTTAGAACCAAAACGAGCATAGTTGGCTTCACCAACCAATTCTTCCTTATACTTTCTGACCATTTCAGATAGTGTCAGCCCCTTGTCGGCGCCATTAGCCACTATTGACTCACTACCTTCTACCGCCGAAACTTCCCAACTCTCACCTACATTAGCGAGGTTATCATTCAAATGTTTGAATGGAATAATCTTGTCGCCCCCCCAAAGTGTTTGCTTCAGAATAGGCTCAAATTTAAGAGGATACATTTGTTGTTATAATTAAAACATTCTGTTAATGATGTGTTTTTTAGATTACGGGGACAAATTTACAAAAAAATACCGAATTGCATTCTATTAACAAAACGCTAAACTTTCCTAAAATGCTTTCTATATTTCCTCTCAATTACTTGGGAGAACAAAAGAATTTCTTTTTATTTGCAAGAAATTTAAATCAGCCATGAATATGATGAACACTCCAACAGAAAATAATCTGTCCGGTCTGGACAGAAATAAATTTCAAAAAAATATCAATAGCAAAAAAACCGATTTGTTCATCCTGAAAAATGCGCAGGGCATGGAAGTAGCAGTGACCAATTACGGCTGTGCAATACTTTCCATTATGGTTCCCGACAAAGCAGGGAAATATGCCAACGTTGTTTTAGGACACGATAGCATCGAGCACGTAGTCAATAGTCCGGAACCTTTTTTGAACACTACCATCGGCCGCTACGGCAATCGCATAGCTAAAGGTAAGTTTACATTGTATGGTGAGGAACACCAATTGACAATCAACAACGGTCCCAACTCATTGCATGGTGGACCAACCGGTTTCCATACTCGTGTATGGGATGCCGTACAACCCGATCAGTCTACTGTTATCTTTAATTACACCTCTGTGGACGGAGAAGAAGGTTTTCCCGGCAATTTGAAAGTAGAAATGACATATCGTCTCGAAGACGAAACCAATGCTTTGGTAATAGAATACCGAGCCACTACGGACAAAGCCACCATCGTGAATCTGACCAATCATGCTTTCTTCAATCTTGCCGGCATAGCCACCCCCTCTCCTACCGTTCTGAATCATATCATCACCATCAACGCCGATTTTTATGTTCCTATAGACGAAGTATCTATTCCTACGGGAGAGATATTAAAGGTCGAAGATACGCCTATGGATTTCCGCACTCCTCATGCCATTGGAGAAAGGATTGATGGAAAATTCGGGCAATTGGTAAATGGCAGCGGCTACGACCATTGCTATGTTCTGAATAAAACAGAAAGCGGAGAATTGAGTTTGGCAGCCACTTGTACCGACCCCGATAGCGGACGAACGATGGAAGTATATACAACGGAAAACGGTGTCCAACTCTATACCGGCAACTGGCTTAATGGGTTCGAAGGCGCCCACAGAGCCACATTCCCTGCCAGAAGTGCCGTTTGCTTTGAAGCTCAATGCTTCCCCGACACACCCAACAAGGCCCATTTCCCATCAGCCATCTTGCTGCCGGGCGATGAATACCAACAGGTAACCATCTACAAATTCGGCGTACAAGAATGAAATAACTAACCTAATTTATAAACTTATAATTTTAAAGAAACCATGACACAACAAAAACAGAATGGTAAACTCATCGCAATTATCACGATGATCTTCCTTTTTGGTATGATCTCATTTGTTACCAACCTTGCCGCCCCTATGGGGATTGTACTGAAAAATCAGTTTTCAGTATCCAACGCATTAGGAATGTTGGGTAACTTCGGTAACTTCATCGCATATGCAGTGATGGGAATACCAAGCGGCATTTTATTACAACGAGTAGGATATAAGAAAACAGCATTGATAGCAGTAGCTGTCGGCTTTATCGGTGTAGGTGTTCAATATTTGTCCGGCCATGCCAGCCCTGAGGCAGCGTTCGCAGTATATCTGATCGGTGCATTCATTGCCGGTTTCTCCATGTGCTTGCTCAATACGGTGGTCAACCCAATGTTGAACAAACTCGGCGGTGAAGGCAAAAAAGGAAACCAGCTTATCCAAGTTGGTGGTTCTTTCAACTCTGTAATGGCCACTATCACTCCTATGTTTGTAGGTATCCTGATCGCCGGTTCCATCGAAAAAGCCACAATCTCTCAGATATTCCCTGTAATGTATACTGCAATGGCTGTATTTGCTTTTGCATTCTTTGTTCTCTTGTTCGTACCCATACCGGAACCCAATGCTGCAACAACCACTGAACCTATCGGCAAACTAATGGCCGGAGCGTTGAAGTTCCGCCATTTCGTATTGGGCGCTATCGCAATCTTTGTATATGTAGGTGTTGAGGTAGGCGTACCGGGTACGTTGAACCTGTTCCTGACCGACCCTATTGAAAAAGGAGGAGCCGGTATTCCTTCCACTATCTCCGGTTTTGTTGTAGGAACATATTGGTTTCTTATGTTGATCGGTCGCTTGGCAGGTGTTTCATTGGGTGCAAAAGTATCCAGTAGAGCCATGCTCATTTTCACATCTGCATTAGGTCTGATTTTAGTATTTCTTGCCATCTTCTCATCAATAGGTTCGTTTGTCAATCTGCCGGTACTTCAACAAAGTGAAACCGGAGGTTTGTCTTTCGGACTTGCAGAAGTACCCATCAACGCCATGTATTTAGTACTAGTGGGTCTTTGCACTTCTATCATGTGGGGCGGAATCTTCAATCTTGCAGTAGAAGGGTTAGGTAAATATCTGGCCGCTGCTTCCGGCCTGTTCATGGTATTGGTATGTGGTGGAGGAATCTTGCCTGTCATTCAGAATTGGGTGGCCGATATAGCAGGTTTCATGCCTAGCTATTGGGTTATCATTGCCGCTCTGGCATATCTACTGTTCTACGGTTTGATAGGTTGCAAGAATGTCAATAAAGACATTCCGGTGGAATAAGTGAAAAGAAAAAATATTCACCTTATAAAATATAAATATCATGGATATAGAATACGTAAGAAGTCGTTTCATCAAGCATTTTGACGGAACAACAGGAGCTGTCTATGCATCTCCGGGTCGCATCAACCTTATCGGTGAGCACACAGATTATAACGGTGGGTTTGTATTCCCCGGAGCTATTGACAAGGGAATGATTGCAGAATTAAAGCCCAATGGCACCAATACGGTGAAGGCTTACTCCATCGACTTGAAAGATTATGTAGAGTTTGGTCTGAACGAAGAGGATATACCTCGTGCAAGTTGGGCAAGATATATTTTCGGTGTATGCCGGGAAATGATAAAGAGAGGTGTAGACGTTAAAGGTTTCAATACAGCCTTTGCCGGTGATGTACCTTTGGGTGCAGGAATGTCCTCTTCTGCTGCTTTGGAAAGCACATACGCTTTCGCATTGAACGATTTATTCGGTGAAAACAAAATCGACAAATTCGAATTGGCAAAAGTGGGGCAAGCTACCGAGCACAACTACTGTGGTGTAAATTGCGGCATCATGGATCAATTTGCTTCTGTATTCGGAAAAAAAGGAAGCCTCATCCGTTTGGATTGCCGTTCATTGGAATATCAATATTTCCCATTTGACCCACAAGGCTACCGTCTGGTACTTGTTGATTCTGTGGTGAAACACGAATTGGCATCTTCTGCCTACAATAAACGTCGCCAAAGTTGCGAAGCAGCCGTTGCAGTAGTCCAAAAAAAACATCCGCACGTAGAGTTCCTGCGTGACGTAACGATGGAAATGCTCCAAGAGTCGAAAGAAGACATCAGTGCAGAAGATTACATGCGCGCAGAATATGTCATAGAAGAGATTCAACGTGTACTCGATGTATGCGATGCTTTGGAAAAAGGTGATTATGAAACCGTAGGCCAGAAGATGTATGAAACCCACCAAGGTATGAGTAAATTGTATGAAGTGAGCTGCGAAGAACTCGATTTCTTGAACAACCTTGCCTTTGACTGCGGTGTCACCGGTTCACGCGTAATGGGTGGCGGATTCGGCGGTTGCACCATCAACTTGGTGAAAAATGAATTGTACACCACATTCATCGAGAAAGCCAAAGAGGAATTCAAGAAGAAATTCGGCAGAAGTCCGAAGATCTATGATGTGGTCATCAGCGATGGTGCTCGCAGATTGGAATAAAAGATTTATTTAATCTTCGATAATAAAGGTGCGTCAAAAACACCTTATCACTTCTTTTCAGGCGCAGATTACGCTGGATTCACGGAGCTTATTTAGAGAAACCGTGATAATCGGCGGAATCTGCGCCTGAATATTATATCCTCTCCCTTTCACTTTCGACATATCCTGTTATTTTCAATATTCTATCTGCTCCGGAGGAAAGAAGTTACGAAAAACAGAACAACCTTTCCAATACTTTCTCTACCTTTGCATCATCAAACAACAAAGACAAATGATATGAAGAAACAAATCTCTTTAATAATCGTTTCTCTGCTCATGTTGGCAGGATGCGGTTCTGTCCCTGTGACCGGACGGAGGCAGGTACTTTTGGTATCGGATCAGGAAGTATTGACTTCCAGCCTGACCCAATATAAGGATTATATGAAAACCGCTCCGAAGTCGGCATCGGTCCAACAAGCGGCAATGGTGACACGCGTGGGAAAAAGAATAGCAGCAGCTACCGAACAATACTTGAGACAGAACGGGTTGGCTGAAGAAGTGAAAAATTTTGCATGGGAATTTAATCTGGTAAAGGACGGACAGATAAACGCTTTCTGCATGCCCGGTGGAAAGATTGTGGTATATGAGGGATTGATGAAATTAGTTTCCTCCGATGACGAACTGGCCGTGGTTATCGGCCATGAGGTGGCCCACGCCGTGGCAAAACACAGCAATGAACGCATGAGCCAACAGATATTGGCACAATATGGCTCACAAATACTTAGCCTGTCACTCTCGCAAAAGAGTGCCGCCATACAAACAATTGCCAATCAGGTGTACGGTGTAGGTGCACAATATGGAGTCATGTTGCCTTTCTCCCGTAAACACGAATTGGAAGCAGACTATATGGGACTGATTTTTATGCGAATGGCCGGCTACAATCCGGATGTTGCCGTCAAGTTTTGGCAGAAAATGTCCTCAGGCAGCACAGCCAAAGTGCCAGAACTGATGAGTACCCACCCCAGTGACGCCCGCCGAATCAGCGATATACAGAAAGCATTGCCAGAAATCAAGGCAAAATACAAATAAGCGTCTATCTTCATGGAAGAATGCGGCTTTGAAACACGTTCTTCTTAATTATAACAAAACAGGAAGAGATATCTATATGAACAAGTTTTTTATAGGAGTACTGGCATTAATCGTGATATGTAGCGGATGCGAAACAAGCCGGACGGCAACCGGCAACCCTAATGCCGTATTGACTGGAGCTTCCATTGGAGGAAATGTAGGTGGTGCCATCGGCGGACTAATAGGTGAAAGCAGCGGAGGATGGAGGGGCAGTTATCGAGGTTCGGCCATTGGAACCATTATCGGAACCATTGCCGGAGCTGCCATTGCCAATGCCGCCACTGCTCCCCAAAGACAAGAGGAATATGCATATAAGATAGAAAGGACGCAACCGGACTCTCCACAATCTGAAATATACCGAAAACCCATAGCCGACAAGCATCTGAAGATACGAAACATACGCTTCATTGATGACAGCCGTGACCACATCATCCATTCGGGCGAGAGCAGTAAAGTGATTTTTGAAATCATGAACGAAGGTACTGAAACCGCCTATAATGTGGTTCCGCTGGTAACTGAAGTATCCGGAATGAAACGCATCTACATTTCCCCTTCCGTCATGATAGAGCAAATTACACCTCGTAACGGAGTGAAGTATACGGCGACCATCCGTGCCGGAGAGCGTATAAAGACAGGAAATATTATCCTGCACATTGCCGTGGCCAATGAATATGGAGAAGAGTATGACTGGCAGGAATTTTCATTACCCACGCAACGATAAGGGTGTGACAAAAACAAAAGTATCCTGTGTTATGATATAATATCAGACACGATTCCTTGGATTATGCGGTTTCCACTGACAAAACCCGCAAGAGACAGATAATTCGTGTCTAAAAGAATATCATGAAGAATGTTGACACACCCTTTGCTGTTTCAATTGTAAACTTTTAAAAAATCAAGAAGTCTTATGGCAGACAATTACCTCGAAAAGCAGATGGAGCAATATCAGGCCCGAAAATCCGCATGGGAAAAGGAACGCAAATACGGAAAAAAGAAAGCACGTATCCTATCTGCCCTAAAACCACAGCTACAAGAGATTTCCTCTACTAAAAAGAAACAAGAATAGAAAAATCATTCCCTGCACAGAGGCAGTCTTTTTATATATCGTTATGCTCCATTCTTTCTCCACCCCCATCGCCAACATTCCGCTTCCGGAAAGGTTTACCTATCCTTTCTGCTACACACCGCACCCTTTATGCATACTGGCCGCTCAAGAAGTACAGAGTTATCTCAACGGACAGTCTGAATGGCAGGAAGAGTTGAGCAAAGGTAAAATGTTCGGTGTGCTTGTCGTGCAAACCAAGGAAAACGAGATCGGCTTTTTAGCAGCCTTTTCGGGCATATTGGCCGGACGGAACCAACACTCCTACTTCGTGCCGCCTATATATGATTTTCTGCAACCGCAAGGATTCTTCAGAATAGAAGAAGAAAACATCTCTGCTATTAATCGAAACATCAAGTTGCTGGAAGAGGATGAAAGCTACATCCGGTTGCTGGCTGAGCTGAACCGGAACATTCAAGCCGGGCAAAAGGCATTGACTCAGGCAAAGGCAGAACTAAAAGAAGCCAAGGCAAAAAGAGAGTATCGCAGGAAATCAGGCATGACGGATGCACAGGAAGAAGCCTCACTGATACGTGAAAGTCAATTCCAAAAAGCTGAATACAAACGGTTGGAACGTGCTTGGAAAGAAAGAACAACCATTTTGCAAACACAGGCCGAAAGTCAATTAAAACAGATACAGAATTTAAAAGCGGAACGCAAAAGGCGCTCCGCCATATTGCAGCAAGAGCTATTCGCACAATTCAAGATATTGAACCGGCGTGGAGAGTATAAGAACCTCCGCGAGATATTCGAAGAAACCGTACATAAGACTCCTCCGGCCGGTGCGGGCGAATGCGCTGCTCCCAAATTATTGCAGCAAGCCTATCTGCATGGATGGAAGCCGCTCGCTATGGCTGAATTCTGGTGGGGAGATTCCCCGAAGACAGAAATACGCCATCATGGTCAATACTACCCTGCATGCAAAGGGAAATGCGAACCCATTCTGAACCACATGTTGCAAGGATTACAGGTTGAGGAGAACCCCATGTTGAAAGAGATGCAGGCACAAGATAAAAATCCGGAGATTGTTTACGAGGACCAGTGGCTACTGGTAGTAGACAAACCGGCAGGCATGTTGTCCGTACCGGGTAAGGAAGACGTTTCCTCCATATTCAGCCTGATACGCAAACAATATCCGGATGCCGATGGTCCCTTGCTGGTTCACCGACTCGACATGGCTACCTCAGGCTTGTTGTTAATTGCCAAAACCAAACATATACATCGGGATTTGCAGGCTCAATTCAAGAACCGCCTCATCAACAAGCGTTATATCGCTTTGCTTGACGGGACAGTGCGAACAGACCGCGGAACCATTGAGCTTCCTCTTTGTTTGAACCCTTTTGACCGCCCCCGGCAAATGGTACATGCACAACACGGCAAGCCTGCCATTACAGACTTCGAGGTCTTGGAGCGCACCGACAAACAAACCCGTATTGCCTTCTATCCACGTACCGGCCGTACTCACCAACTTCGTGTACATGCCGCTCATCCGCTTGGCCTGAATTGTCCCATCATTGGAGACGAACTGTATGGGAAAAAGGCTGAACGATTGTATCTGCACGCCGAAACCTTAGAGTTTACACATCCCGCAACCGAGGAAACAATGAAAATAAGCCAAAAAGCGACATTTTAAAGAATAGACTCGTGAAGCGGACAAAAGAATTCTCGGACGAAAGCACAAAAATTTTCTCTAAGAATATATCACGGAAGAAGTACAGGCCATAAGTGAGTAACCTTGCCGGCGCCTTGTTCCTTATCAAAAAAAATCATTGAAAATCAAACGATTGCATCTATTCTGTCAGACACTTGTGTTTGACGCGACAGACACTTGTGTCTGACAGCTTGAACACTTGTGTCTGGTACAACAAAGGATTATACCTGTCAAACGAAGGATTGGGCGGTTGGCGTGAAAGGCGGCAAAGTGGAAATTTAAATCAAGTGGAAGTGGAACAATAAACAATGTTCAGATTAATATCTACCCCTAATCTGCGAGAAAAGTATTATATTTGCCACGAGCCAAGGTATTTGGTCTCCGTCACTAAGGTAGTGGCTTCCATCTCCTTAATATTGGTGTCTTTCTTATTTTGAGCAAAGCTTATTCAAGACAAAATCGTTTTTTGTATGAAACAGGATAACGAAGAAATAAACAAATGGATAGAATCTTACTCCGGTCTATTATTGAACCGCGCGTTATCAATGGTAACGGACAAGAATGATGCCATGGATTTGGTGCAAGAAGTATTTATATCCGCTTCATTATCCTATCATGCCTTTCAAAGAAAGAGTACGCCGCTAACTTGGCTACAAAATATCTTGAAAAACAAAATTGCCGACTTCTACCGGGATCGGTATCGCAAGCCCGAAACAGTCAGCATACCGGATTTTTTCGATTCATCGGGTTCATGGACGGATGACTCCGTGCTGCACGAATGGCCTCGTATTTCCAATGAACCGGAAGGAGAAAATACGATTCTGGATGTTTTGGACAAGTGTATCGAACGCCTTCCATCTCAATGGCAGATTACCGTAAAGAGATACTACATTGATCAGAAAAAAGCCGATGAAGTATGTCATGAACTGGACATTACCGCGACCAATTTATGGAAGATTCTTCAACGCAGTCGTATGCAGCTGAGAAAATGTATCGAATTAAACTGGTTTGACAAATTATGAAAGCATTATTCAATAAATTGATTCATTTCTTTATTATGCCGTGCAGCCGGGTACCATCGCTGATCGAGCGAAAGAATGCCGGAGAACTCCCTCTCATTTTAAGGATACGTCTCCGTGCACACTTATCGATATGTAAATGGTGTGCGGCCTATGCTAAAAAGGTGGAGTGGATAGATTGGCTGCTCACAAAAAAATATGAGAAAAAAGAATCTTTCAATAACACTGAAATACAATCATTTAAAGATAACATCAAGAAAAAAATGAGCTTATAATCTCCCTCTCCTTGTCAGGATTGCATGATTTTACCGACTATAAAATCGGGAAAGCCTTTTGTAGGATTCCGAAAAATGAATAGACAAATTCAAGGTAACTAAAAAACAACTGACAAGATGAGTATGAGAAAACAATCTTTTCCTTATGAGGGAATATTCCAAACCGGATATTATATTACCCTCCTCGGCACTGCCGCTATCCTTCTGTGGATCGGAATATTCAAATTTACCCCAACGGAGGCAGCCGCCATCAAACCTTTGGTAGCACATCACCCTCTTTTCGGAAGAGCGTATAATCTGTTCGACCTGCAAACCGTTTCCAATGCGATAGGTTTGGTAGAGATATCGACAGCCTTTCTATTGCTTCTGTCGATTAAATTCCATTTTCTAAGACGATATGCCGGAGCAGGAATAATACTGATATTCCTCGTCACACTCAGCTTTTTATTCTTTACTCCCGGTATGTGGAAAATCAAAGACGGTGTAGTCGTAACCGATTTTTTCATACTTAAAGACATCGCATTTCTCGGATTCGGAATGATGTTGTTCGGCTTCCGGAGAAAAGACAGAAAACAATAAACAAATATAATCAGATAAACAATGAAAACATTAAGTATTTCAATTCTCTTGCTTGGGGCTTTCTCTCTTGTTTTTGCAAGCCCCCAAACCTTACAAAAGAAAAAAGATATGACGAAAGAAGTTAAAAACGTGAAAAAGGAAATCTATCTGGCCGGAGGATGTTTCTGGGGTACGGAGCATTACTTGAAACAAATCCGCGGCGTGATTAAGACAGAAGTCGGCTATGCCAACGGCAAGGGCAGCCATCCCGACTACCAAACCGTATCGACGGGAAAAACAGGATTTGTTGAAACCGTGAAAGTGGAATATGATCCCAAGCAGCTCACCCCGGAAATGTTGCTGGAGCTGTTTTTCGAAACAATCGACCCCATCAGTGTCAATAAGCAAGGAAATGATGCGGGCACGCAGTACCGCACGGGTATTTATTATACCGATAAAGCGGACGAGCCTCTCATAAAGGCCTCGATAAACCGGCTTGCCGCGAAACATACCAAACCGATTGCTGTGGAGTACAAGCCCTTGGAAAATTATTTCCCGGCCGAAGAGTATCATCAGGATTACTTAAACAAACATCCCGACGGATATTGCCATATCCCGAAAAGATTATTCCAAGCAGCCAAAGAGGCAAACCCTGCTCCTTCCCCAAAGAAGAGATATACCCGTATGGATGACGCTTCTCTAAAGAAAAAACTCACCCCAATGCAATATAACGTGACGCGCAACAATGCTACCGAAACACCTTTCAACAACGAATATTGGAATGAGTCGAGAGACGGTATTTATGTGGATATCACCACGGGGGAACCGCTGTTTGTTTCCACCGACAAATTCGATTCAGGTTGCGGTTGGCCGAGTTTTTCCAAACCCATAGACAAATCTCTCATAACGGAAAAAGCTGATCACTCACACGGCATGATTCGTACGGAAGTACGCAGCAAAACAGGCGATACTCATTTGGGACATCTATTCAACGACGGCCCCAAAGAAAAGGGTGGAATGAGATATTGCATCAACAGCGCGGCCTTACTGTTTATTCCCAAGGAAAAAATGAAAGAAAAAGGATATGAAGAATATATTCCACTATTAAACAAGTAACTATTTATTACTAAAAAAAAATAAAGAGAAACTTTAGTAAAAGCAGTAAAACCGTTTAATAAACGTCTGCAGGAGATACTTAAAGTACGAGAAATCACTGCAAAGCAATATACACTTTTACTCTCCAATTCCAAAAGCGCAGAAGACGCTGTTATTCCCTTAAAAGGAACACTTGCATCTTCTGCGCTTAAAATATTCTATATACTCCCATCATTTGTTTTTAAGGCAAAAGGCAGGCCGAAAATGAGAGACTTACATCTTTCCGCTCTTACTCAAAACTCCTCAGCATCCTGATTTCTTCTGCCCAAAGCGATTCATCGGGCGTTTCCAGAACAACCGGCATATCGTTAAAACGGGTATCCGTCATGAAACGTTTGAAGAAATCAAGTCCGATCAATCCTTTGCCTATGCTGTCATGCCGGTCTACCCGGCTTCCCAAAGGCTTCTTGGAGTCGTTCAGGTGAACGGCACGAAGATAATGAAAGCCTACTGCTGTTTCAAATTCATCAAACACTTTGTCGTATTCATTCACAATGTCATAACCGGCAGTATAAGTGTGGCAGGTGTCCAGACAAACACCTACACGCGACTTGTCGTCCACACGGTCGATGATATACTTCAGATGCCAAAACTCATTCCCTATATTACTCCCCTGACCGGCCGTGTTTTCGATGACTGCCGTCACGCCCCGTGTCTTCTCCAAAGCAATGTTGATGGACACTGCTATTCTGTCCAGACATGTTTCTACGGAAATCTTATTCAAATGACTGCCGGGGTGGAAGTTCAGCATGCGCAATCCCAGTTGCTCGCAACGCTGCATTTCGTCCAAGAAAGCAGCACGGCTCTTCTCCAGCCCCTCTGCTTCCGGATGTCCCAGATTTATCAGATAGCTGTCGTGGGGCAGAATATGGCAGGCATCCAAGCCATACTTCACGCAATTCTCCTTAAACAGTTCGATACTCTCGTCTGTCAGGGGCTTTGCCACCCACTGACGCTGATTCTTAGTAAACAGGGCAAAAGCATTTGCCCCTATCTCATGGGCATTGACGGGAGTCCATTCAACTCCGCCGCTTGCCGATACATGTGCACCTATAAATTTCATTTTTCCATTCTATTTATTCTTTCATAAATTCCCACTGCGCCTGTTTCATGTCTACACATCCATTCTTCTTAAATCTCACACCCTCGGCTTCAAGCAATTCTCTTTGTTCCATCCAGTAAGGTGCCGGTCGTCCTTGACTGTTCACCACCCGATGACAAGGCAAATGCAACTCCGAAGGAGCATTGTGCATGGCATGCCCCACCATACGGGAATATTGAGGTTTACCTATCAGGTAAGCTATTTGCCCGTACGTCAACACACAGCCCGGAGGAATGGCGGCAACTATGTCGTAAACTTCTTGCCTGAAAATGTCTTTGTCCATAAATGACGGTTTGAGGAAACGAATATAAAACAAAATCAAGACAATTCCTCATTCTCCGCAATCAAAATAAAGTTCTATATTTGCTCTATCATTTAAATCACTACCGATAGTATCTCGTATGTTATCTCGCATCGAAGAGGAAAAAAAGACTATAGAGCAGATGGTACGGCTGTATTGCAGGCAGAAAGAGGGAAACCGTAAGCTATGTCAGCAATGCCGGAAGACATTGGAATATGCACATGCCCGTCTTTCCCGTTGCCCTTTCGAAGAAAAGAAACCGACTTGCAGGCTCTGCACCGTGCATTGCTATAAACCGGAAATGAAAGAGCGGATGCGGGCAATTATGCGATATTCCGGTCCGCGGATGCTGCTATATCATCCCATAGCAGCCATCCGCCACCTATGGAGAGAAAGTTTTAGTTGAAGTAGTATAAAAAAACAGCTATGCCTTCGAGTGCTTTTTTCTTCTCTCCCTCAATCTCAATAGCAAACTTAATTTCTGCCTTTGCCACCCCACGCAAATTGGACAAGGAGTGCAAATCAGCCACCAAACGAATGCGCTGCCCCGACAACACGGCCTGACCGAATTTCATCTTATCCATGCCATAGTTTATCATCATCTTCAGATTATTCACCTCAATAATCTGACTCCACAGGTAGGGCAACATCGACAAAGTGAGATATCCATGTGCAATGGTGCTCTTGAAAGGACTCTCTACCTTGGCGCGTTCTGCATCTACATGAATCCACTGATGGTCCAATGTTGCATCGGCAAAAAGATTGATGCGTTCCTGAGGAAGATCTACATAATCCGAAACACCGATTTGCCGGCCTACCAGCTTTTCAAATTCCTCATACGAGTTGATAATCACTTTCTTCATAAATACACTGTTTTTATTATATAGTTACACGTTCCATTTGCACGCTATCATCTGCCTGTCTTATGCAAAGATTTGAACAAATACATTCCCCCGCCCTACATGTATCTGCAAGAAACACGAATGAACGATATTCGAAACTTCGTAAAACAGATGAAAAAAAAACTGCACAAATATATTCTTTTATTCCTGCACGTACAAAAAAGTAGATATTAAAAGTGGTAGGATAAGAGACAAGACACTCATTTTATCCATAAGACACTTTAGGTAAACTCGGAATAGAAACGATATAGCCGTAATGCTTCGTCATAAACAAAAAACAAGGTTAATGACGGATTTCTTTTCAAAGAGAAAAGCAGCTATGGCACTCGACAAATTTATTTACCATTTCAAATCCATTCCCGACAAAAAAAACGGAGGAAAGAATACCCACGCCAGAGCATCTTCTGAGAGGGGGTAGGATGAGTATACGACTGATGCTGGATGAGTATACGACTGATGTAGGATCAGTATACGACTGATCATACATCAGTATAGGACTAAGACAATCACATCTTTTTTCTTTGCTTTTCAAGAGGAATATTTGATTATATTTTTCAAAAGAATTTGCTTTTAGAATGAACTATATTCTTTGGAGAAAACAAGAAATTATAGATAGAATAACTCATATAGAAGAAAACACTCTAAATGATATAAGTTCTTCACTATACAATAAGGAGGTTCAGCTTCAAAAGATATTTTTAATATCTATGAATCATACCCATAATACAGATGGGCTTGAGAAGAAAACTCTGCCGGTTCTATCGGATTACAACAGATAAATAGTGTTATAATTAGGATAGCAGATATGCATACATCAATAAAAAAGAATTAGTTACTATTGCTGTTTCTCCGTCAGATACTTCCAATAACGCACGGGCATATCTTGCCTGTGTTTTTTGGGATTAAGGCGTTCTTTGATACAAATGGCCTTGAAATAGGCCTTCCAAAGAGATTGAAAAAGTTTTTCGTCCTTATCCATCAAACTCTCATCAAGCATACCGGTGACAAGATGTGCCTCGCAACTGTCTTCATCGAAAGTCACTCTACGCACTTGCCTTAAATCGTAGTAATAACCGTAGGCGCGCCTGATGTCGTATATCAGCCAAGGTTGGTCGGCAAACCGGTCACGGAAATGGTCGATTACAAGAGGTAAAGCATTCTTTTCCGGCTCTACGGCAGCAAAGAATGTTCCGTCCGCCGCTTTCTGAAAGCGGATAAATTGCAGCAAACGTACACGCTCCCAGTCCACACGCTTCCACATGCGCGAAAATTCCAACACATCAGGATCGGCAAAATTGGTCTCGATAGAACGAGGTGCATCTATTGCCTTGCGAATATAACGAAACAGCAGTATCGGAGTTTCCGGCTCTTCTGCCAACCAGCACTGTGCCAAACAGCCAAGAGCAGAAGCCGAAAGTTTCTTTTCCAGTCCTTTCCACACACGGGCAGCTTTCTCTGCATCGGTAATCACCGTAAATGTTTCGTCGTAAAACAAAGGCAAGGGTTCTCCTTCTCCAAGCAGTATATCAGGAAAAACGCGACGCACATAGGCATCGAAAACAGCGGTCAGCAGCCCCTCGAAAGTCCGGTCGAAGAAAAAGATGTTCATTTCAATTCTTAGTCTTTATAGAAATGTTTTTGAGTTTATTCGGATTTTCAGCAACGAGCTGTGTCAAAATAATAAAGAAAACATCCCTTACTTGAAATCCAGCAGCAACTGTCCGTCCTCCCCTTTCGTCTTTCGAGACTTGGGCAGCAACAAGCTGCGCACACCTTGAGGCGTCAATTCGTTCACTGTACGCATCGGCAGTTCGCAGCAAGTAATAAAATATTGTGCTTTTTTCATTACCACCCCCATCTTCTTCAGTTGATAAAACCCTATTCTGGAGAAACGGCGGGAAGCTACAATCAGTTGTGCCGACTTCACTCCGATGCCCGGCACACGGAGCAACATTTCATAATCCGCTTTATTCACGTCAACAGGAAATTGTTCAGGATGCCGTAAGGCCCAAGAAAGTTTAGGGTCAATCTCCAAATCCAAATCGGGATAAGCGTCATCCACAATTTCTTCTACCTTGAATTGATAAAAACGCATCAGCCAATCGGCCTGATAGAGGCGGTTCTCACGTATCAAAGGCGGTTGCTTCAATGCCGGCAGACGCTTGTCATACGTATTCACAGAGACGTAGCCCGAATAGTAGACACGACGCATGGAAGGTTTCTTATACAATACCGACGAAAGATGCAATATATCCTTATCCGTCTCGGCAGTAGCCCCCACTATCATCTGAGTGCTTTGTCCTGCAGGAGCAAAACGGGGAGCATGACGGTGTTTCTTACGTTCCTCCGAACTTTCTAAAACTCCCTGTTGAATGTATCGCATCGGCGCATAGACACTCTCATGATTTTTCTCGGGAGCCAGCATCTTCAGATTCTCTTCTTTCGGTATTTCTACGTTGACACTGAGACGATCGGCATACAATCCGGCTTCATTCACCAACTCACGGCTGGCACCGGGAATACTCTTCAGATGAATATAGCCGTTAAAACGATGAACCACACGCAAGTCTTTGGCCACACGCACCAGCCGTTCCATCGTGTAGTCCGGATTGCGCACCACACCACTGCTCAAAAACAATCCTTCGATATAGTTTCGGCGATAAAACTCCATCGTAAGCTCCACAAGTTCGGTTACCGAAAGCGTGGCACGCGGCAGGTCGTTGCTACGGCGGTTGATACAGTAAGCACAATCGTAGATGCAATAATTAGTGAGCATCACTTTGAGCAATGAGATGCAACGCCCGTCTTCGGCAAAGCTATGACAGATTCCCCAACCGCCCACAGTATTACCCAGTGTGCCCGCCTTATTGGAGCGCACTGTACCGCTGGAGGAGCAAGAGACGTCATACTTTGCCGACTCAGCCAGTATCTTCAATTTTCCAAGTACACGTTCATCCATCTTTCTATCGTGCCAAATGTAGTAATAAAACCTCTCCAAACAAAAAAGACCGCCGATTATTATGGGCAGTCTTTCACAGCATTTTCTTGCTTTTTCTTCGCTTACTTCGCAGCTTCCAAAGATGCTTTACGGAAAGCTTTCATTGCTTTCTCAATTTCCAAGGAGGCCTTACGCGCACGTGTTCCGGCAGCTTTGTTACCATTTTCCAACTGTGCTTTTGCATCTTTTTCAAATGCAGCATACAATTCTGCCACTTTCTCAACTAATTCTTTCATAATACTTTTAATTACTTCGTTAATAATGTCTGGCAAAAATACATTCTTTCTCGAAATAAATACAGAAAAACGATATTTTTTTTGAAATAATCGGTAAAAACAGTGCTATAAGGGGCTTTTACACGTTTTTTCCATACTTTTGCAGACATGAAAACGCTTACCGATACTGAATATATACGTGCCCTGATAGCCGAAGGGGAGCATCAGCAACAGGACTTCAAGTTCGAAATCTCCGATGCCCGAAAGATTGCCAAAACGTTATCCGCCTTTGCCAATACGGAAGGAGGACGACTGCTTATCGGAGTGAAAGACAATGGAAAAATTGCCGGTGTACGTTCTGATGAAGAACAATATATGATAGAAGCAGCCGCAAAATTGTATTGCCACCCTGAGGTGAACTTCCACACACAGACCTATCATCCGGAAGGACGAACCATTCTGGTTGTGAAGATAGACGAAAGCGAACAAAAGCCTATATATGCCAAAAATGAAGCGGGAAAACACCTTGCTTATCTTCGCATCAAAGACGAAAACATTCTGGCCACTCCCATTCATTTGCGTGTCTGGAAGCAAAAAGGAAATTCAAAAGGAGAACTGATAGAATATACAGAACGAGAACAACTGTTGCTCGACCTTCTGAAAGAAAACGGCCGATTATCTTTAAACCGATACTGCCGACTGTCACATCTCTCCCGACATGCTGCCGAACATTTGCTGGCCCAATTTATACGGTATGACATAGTAGAGCCGGTATTCGAAGGACATAAGTTTCTTTTCAAACTGAAATAAAGGAAGACACGGCAATTCTTGCAGCTCTATTTCGAGAAAGGCCTTTCTGTTTCACAGTTCTGTTTTCACAAATAATCACCTTAAAAAAAGAGAGATAAAAAATCTCGGAGTGCTGGTGAGAATCAACTTATTTCGTACTTTTGCAATCGCAATTGCTGCGGCAATTATAAATTACAAATCATAAATCATACGTAATATGGGTATATTTACCAAACTATTCAACAAAAATGCCGGAGAGACATCTTCCAAAAACGTGGAAGACTTCGTTTCGCTGACACGCGTCTATTTCCAGTCTGTGATAGCCGCCAATTTGGGCATCACCAACATACGTTTCATTCCTGATGTGGCCAATTTCAAGCGTCTGTTCAAAATCCCGACACAAGGAGGACGTTTGGGACAAGCAGAAAAGGCAGCCTCGCGCAAAATGCTGATGCAGGACTACAGCATCAGCGAGAACTTTTTCAAAGAAATAGATGCTTCCGTGAAGAAACACTGCCGCACACAAAATGACGTACAAGGCTACCTCTTCATGTATCAAGGCTTTTCCAACGACCTGATGATGCTTATGGGCAACCTGATGCAATGGAAGTTCCGCCTGCCTTCTTTCTTCAAGGGGGCATTGCGCAGCATGACCGAAAAGACCGTGCACGACGTCTGCACCAAAAATATATGGAAAAAAGACGATGTACACAAAACAGCCATGTCTGTACGCCAATATAAAGAACGTTTGGGATATTCGGAAGAATGGATGTCTGAATATGTATATAACATAGTGATGCTTGCCAAGAAAGAACCGAAACCTAAAAATACGGAGCAGAAATAAGAAAGTCTCCTTCCTGAGGGTTCTTTGTTAGCAAAAGAAAAAGAACTCTAATTTTTTTTCATAAGCATGCAGGCGAGAAGTTTCTTTCTCGCCTTTTTTAGTACTTTTAGCAAAGTATATTATTCCCTTTCATGGAATGCAGGGGCTTCGGCTTGTATACAAGTCATCCTATCTCATCAGCCCCACATAATTATTAACTTCAAAAAACAACTGCTTATGAAACAAAAGAAAATGCTTGCACTCACTCTCTCACAACTGGAACAACTTTATCGGCATGAATTGCCCGAACTGGTCGATATCGCTGTACGAAGCGAGCATGCTACAACTTTCAAGACCAGGTTATCGGAATACATAGCCGCTCATCCGGAAGTAGAAAGTGAGGCCGGCAAGCAAATTCGACTCTTGATTGAATTTGACGGACAAGAGGTTCACGAACTATCTACCGGAACACAACTGACGATATCAACCTTGTCTCTGCTGCACGCCTTTCTTACAAGACAGTGGGAAGAAGAGATGGAGACGGATGTGTTCATCGACTTGTTCCAACAATTCAGACGTCTTCAGAACCCCTCAATACCTCTGCCTTCCGCTCAAAAAATAAAGTCACTGACAGAACGATGGCCTACGGGATTGGACGAAGACGTACAACAGATTCGCACCAAGAACAAAGAGCGCATTCTGCATGCACTGGTACAGAAAATTGAACACCGGAAGCATCCGACCTCACGTTTTCATTTTGCAGACGGTATCAGTTATGATGAGAAGTTCCGTCTCGTCAACGAATGGTGGAATGACTTTCGTTTTCATCTTGCCATGGCAGTGAAAACTCCTACGGAGTTGAACCGCTTTCTTGGTAATTCCTTGTCTGTCGAAACCATGTATCTGCTTTCTAAAGCACGCAAAAAAGGGATGCCTTTTTTTGCAACACCCTATTACCTGTCACTGCTGAATTGCACAAACGGAGGGTATGATGATGAAGCCCTGCGCAGTTATATCCTATACTCACCCCAGCTGGTAGAGACCTACGGTCATATCCGCGCTTGGGAACGTGAAGATATGGTAGAAACCGGAAAACCCAATGCTGCCGGCTGGTTGCTTCCTGATGGCCATAATATTCATCGCCGCTATCCGGAGGTAGCCATTCTCATTCCCGACACAATGGGACGTGCCTGTGGTGGATTATGCGCATCTTGCCAGCGCATGTACGACTTTCAAAGCCAGCGTCTAAACTTTGAATTTGATGCACTGCATCCAAAAGAAAGCTGGGAAAAGAAGCTACGGCGACTGATGAATTATTTCGAAGAGGACACACAACTACGCGATATTCTCATCACCGGCGGAGATGCCCTGATGAGTCAGAACAAAACACTGCACCACATTTTAGAAGCGGTATATCGTATGGCTGTCCGTAAACGGAAAGCGAATCAGCAACGCACTGAAGGAGAAAAGTATGCGGAATTACAACGCATCCGCCTCGGTTCACGCCTCCCTGCCTATCTACCTATGCGCATTAACGACGAACTGGTAGAAATTTTACGAGAATTCAAAGAGAAAGCCTCTGCCATAGGCATCCGGCAATTCATCATCCAAACCCATTTCCAGACACCATTGGAAGTGACTCCCGAAGCTGCGGAAGGAATACGGAAGTTATTGACGGCAGGATGGCTCATCGACAATCAGTTGGTATATAACGTAGCAGCTTCCCGACGAGGACATACCACCCGTCTGCGCCAAGTGCTGAACCAACTGGGAGTGGTGTCCTATTACACTTTCTCCGTAAAAGGATTTGAGGAAAACAATGCCGTATTTGCTCCGAACAGTCGTTCCGTACAGGAGCAACTGGAAGAGAAACGTTTCGGGAAACTATCCAAAGAGGATGCCTATAACTTATCGACAACGCTCGAAAACATTCATGACCCGGCTGCCTACATCCGACGCTTTCTGAAAACGCACCATTTGCCTTTCCTTGCTACCGACAGGAATGTGCTTAACCTGCCCGCTATCGGGAAAAGCATGACTTTCCGGATGGTCGGCATCACCACCGAAGGTAAGCGTATTCTGTGTTTCGACCATGACAGCACACGACGCCATAGCCCGATTATAGACCGATTGGGACAAGTATATATTGTGGAGAACAAATCCATCGCTTCTTACTTGCGCCAACTACAAACCATAGGAGAAGACATAGAGGAATATGCTACCATTTGGAACTATACACAAGGCGAAACCGAATCACGATTCCATCTATATGAGTATCCCGACTTTCCTTTCCGAATCACCGACAAGATGACTAATCTGGAAATTAACGAATAGCACATTATCCGAAATAATCTGTATTTTTGCAGACAAAACAACCAAATGTGCAATGATGGAAATAGAGCAACATCCTTTTGAACCTTTCCTCCCCGGCAATGCACGCCTGCTGATGCTGGGGAGTTTTCCACCGCAAAAGAAACGGTGGTCGATGGACTTCTACTACCCCAATTGGGGAAATGACATGTGGCGCATTACCGGCCTCGTGTTTTTCAATGACAAGGATTATTTCGTGGACAAAGCTCGAAAAACCTTCTATAAAGAGCGCCTTACCGACTTCCTGCAAGAGAAAGGCATTGCCCTATTCGATACAGCAACGGCTGTGCGCCGTTTGCAAGACAATGCTTCCGATAAGTTTCTGGAAGTGGTGAAGCCCACAGATATCCCCAACTTGCTACATCGGTTGCCGGGATGCAAGGCTATCGTCACTACCGGCGAGAAAGCCACTGAAGTTCTTTGTCTTCAGTTCTCCATTGAAAAGCCTAAAGTGGGCGACTTCACAGAGTTTCTCTTTGAGAATCGTCCGATGCGCCTCTACCGGATGCCTTCTTCTTCAAGAGCCTATCCGCTTGCATTAGAAAAAAAAGCGACACCCTATCATATTATGTATCAAGACCTACAGATGTTATAAGCAACTTCCTCCAGAAAATAACCGGATAGGTTGCTTGTGTATTTGAAAGTTTCAATTACCTTTGCAGCCACAAACACGGGAGTAGCTCAGTTGGTAGAGCACCGGTCTCCAAAACCGGGTGTCGGGAGTTCGAGCCTCTCCTCCCGTGCAAAGATTAAGAAAGTGTATTCCAAAAACACTTTCTTTTTTTATGTCAAAATAACCAGTACATCCCTTGCCCCGTGCGCCCCCATCACCAATGCCTGTTCAATATCTGCGGTTTTGGATGGCCCGGAGATAAATACGCCGAATTTATACTGCTCGTTCTTCAGTTGCCCGTAAGCCTCGTGCATGTTGTTGACAATCCGATTCCGGTCGAGTACAATCACCAACTTCTCTGCAATGAAATATAGGGCTTTATGCTTCACCGACTGAGAAATCCATACTGCACCGTTCTCGGCAACTCCCAGTTCACCCTTCACTACGGCCACTTCGATGCCATTCAATTCAACGGCATTCTCCAAAACATCCGGGTTCAAAGTAGCACATGTAATCTCATCCATGTTTGAAACAATGCTTTTGGCCGTGGGATATTTTTCACAAATCACATCATTAATATCCTGCCTCTCCTCCAGAAGTATAGCTTCTCCACCAACTAAATCACTTACTTCAAGGAACTTGGTTGTCTTATCCGGATAGACTGTTGTATGGATGCTATACACCGGATAATCGTATCGTCTTTTCGTATTTTTACGGATATCGGCTAAAATTTCTTCTTTACTGCTCATCTCTTTTCCCCCTTTCCCTGAACATTGTTTATCTTCCACATCTCATTGAACGACTCACTCGCAAATTTCGGAAGTTCACGCCCTTTTCCCCAGTCGTTCAAATCATTATACACCATGAAACGCGGCAAATGATTCACCGCCGGGGCCGCCCACAAAGCCGCATTGAACAAAGCAGGGCGCTCCATCAATATTTTCATACCGCCGGATATCAGCTTCTTTGTCGGATTGGCCTTGCCTATATCCGGCAACACCTGCCTCCATTTATAAATCTGCTCGCCCAAATCCACTTTGGCCGGGCATACATTGGAACAGGACAGGCACAAGGAACAAGCGGAAAGATTATCGTAATATTTCTCCGGCTCGTGAGCCATGCCCAAATTGATGCCGATAGGACCGGGGATAAAGTAAGTATAGGAATATCCCCCACTGCGACGATAGACCGGGCAAGTATTCATGCAAGCACCACAGCGTATGCAGTTCAATGTCTTTATATGATCGGGATGAGCCAGAATGGAACTCCGGCCATTATCCACAATGATGATGTGGTATTCACCTCCCTCACGCGGATAACGATAGTGGGAAGTATAGGTGGTTATCGGCTGTCCCGTACCCGAACGGGCAAGCAAACGGGTAAATACACCCAATGCATCCATGTCCGGCACAATCTTCTCCAAACCGAAAGCCGCTATATTCAGTTTGGGACAAGAAGTACCCATATCGGCATTTCCTTCGTTGGTGCAAACCACAATGTCACCGGTTGATGCCACCGCAAAATTGGCTCCCGTCATGGCTGCCTCTGCATTCAGAAAGATATCACGCAGGTTCTTACGGGCAACATGTGTCAGGTACGTCGGGTCGTAATTTCCTTTTTCCGCTCCCATCTCTTTTTCAAACAATTCGCCAACTTGCTCGCGCTTGATATGGATGGCAGGCATCACAATATGGCTGGGAGGAAGATGCATCAATTGCAAAATACGCTCGCCCAAATCTGTTTCCACTACATCGATACCTTTCTCCAATAGGAAAGGATTTAGTTCGCACTCTTCAGAAAGCATGGACTTGCTTTTCACAAGATGCTTTACATTATGACTGAGGAGTATCCCATAAATAATCTCACGGTATTCGGCAGCATCTTTTGCCCAATGAACGATAGCGCCATTGGCTGTTGCATTCTTTTCAAACTCCAACAGCAGTTCTTCCAAATGACTATTGGAGTAGAGTTTCAGCCGACAAGCCTGCTCACGCAAGTCTTCCCATTCAGGGATTTCCTTACTCATTCTGTCTCTTTTGGCACGAACCATCCATAAAGTTTCGTTGTGCCACGCCGCCATTGCAGTATTCTTCTGAAAGTTCTCGGCAGCCTTTGAATGTTTGGTACTCATAACTCTGACGCTAATATTTCTACAAAATGAATAGTATTGACCGGCAACTTCTCACGTTCTATAACACCCTGCATGTGCATCAGACAGGAACTGTCGGCACCCGTTATAAACTCTGCACCGGTCTCCATGTGATGTTTTATCTTATCTTTGGCCATGCACACAGACACTGCCTGCTCCTCAACGGCAAACATTCCTCCAAACCCGCAGCACTCATCCACATGCTCCGGTTCAAAAATCTCGATGTCCTGAACCATCCGGAGTAAATCGCGCAACTTATTATAATAAGGTATATTGCGCTCGCTCGGAGAAGAAAGAGAAAGTTCGCGTACACCGTGGCAACTGTGATGGATACTGACCTTATGGGGAAAACGGGCATTCAGCGTTGCAGGTTTTATAATGTCGTGCACAAACTCGCAAAGGTCGTATATTTTGCCGGCACTCTCACAGCGATGTCCTTCTTTTGCCTGAATGTCGGGATGGTTCAGCTTGACAAACGCCACACAGCTGGCCGAAGGACCGACTATGTAATCAAACTCTTTAAATAAATCGTTGAAACGACGGGCAAGTCCGGAAGCTTCTTCCTCAAAACCGGCATTCGCCATAGGTTGTCCGCAGCACGTCTGGTCTAACGGGTAATCTACGTCCACCCCCAAGCTCTTCAACAACTTATACGCTGCTACCCCTACACCGGGATAGATAGCATTGATATAACAAGGAATAAATAAACCTACTTTCATAATTACGATTGAATTAGTCTACATCTTTACAATTAAATGTGCATAATCAGTTTCTACCAGATTATAAGTCAACTTTTCTTTTTTATCTGTTTTCCTATGGCTTCCTTTTTCGGCTATCGAAATATTGTTCGCTTTCTTCCCATAACTTATTCGTACACACAAAGAGAATTTGCCACCTTGCGTTCGACCTTGCCCGAAGGCGTATTCGCAATGCCTTCATCTGGCAAGGAAGCACTCCAAAGAGTGGAAGAACCTCCCCCATCCAGATTCAACGCATCTTTCCCGCCCAACACGCGAACCATGTGGGTTAGTTCGGGAATACTGATCCCCTCTGCTTTTCCCTTCCTGCGTCCGTCGACAACGATCAACAAGATTTTCTTGTTTCCGGTCAGAACCACGGCACTGCGGGGATGCTTGGTCTTTACAAAGTTCGAATTGCATGCAGAAAGATCACAGTTTTTTCCATCCAGCAACATCAATGGACCGGAAGCGAGCACAGTGCCCCGCTTCAGCTTGCAAGTCTTTTCTTTTTGTTTGTTCCAAGACATCAACCGCAATTTCCCTTTTCGTATAAACAGCGCACCATTCGACACAGTCGATAGAGCACCGGTGGCGGTTGTATCTACCACAACCCCATCATGGCGTAAATAACAAACGGAATTGCCCACCTTCATATCGAAAAAAGAACCATTGATGGCAGCTACAGCCCCCGAACGACGGGCGGCAATACTCGTCTCTTCTTTAGGATTATGGATAAGTACATCCATACGATAATGTTTCGGCGATATTTCAAAAATGGAAATTTCTTGCGGCACTCCATACAAGGAAGAAAATGCCGCTTTACGATAAAGAATTCCTTTTTGCAAAGAAACAGCCTGCCAGTCTGCCTCAACAAGTGCCAGCGAATCGGCGGCAGTCTGTGCCATTACAGCCAACAAATTGCAGTACAGAAGCAATAGCAAACAGATTTGCTTCTTCATATCAGTTCTCTCTTTCATATCACATACTCTTTTTTCAATCAATTAATTCGTAGCTGGATATCTGAATTGGCATGTCAAGATTATGCAATACCTTTTCAAGCTGGATGCCCTCGCGGTTATCGTATTCATATCCGAAAGTGGCGCGAATGCCCTGCATAATGAACTGCGTGGCACGGTCCAAAGCAATGGGCAGACTGTCGCCCTGCAACAATGCACCGGTAATGACACTGGTAAAGGTATCGCCCGTACCGGGATAATGGGCGGGCAAATAAGGGCAAGTCACTTTCCAATATCGGTTTCCGTTTCGGTTATAAGCATATACGGAAGTCTTATGCTTATCACCCAATACCGGCACACTGGTAATAATCACCACTTCAGGACCGCAACCGGAAAGTTTCCGGAGATATGACTTCAATTCTTCATCCGTATTCTGCTCCTGATAAGGAACATCCAACAAGTAGAAAAGTTCCGTCAGATTAGGAGTAATAACGTCTGCTTTCGTGATAAGATGTCTCATCTCGTTCACCATAGAGGTATCAAAATTCGCGTAAAGCCGTCCATTATCTCCCAACACCGGATCTACCACCACCAAGCTTTCCGACTGACGAAATTCATTGATGAAATCAGAAACAATGCGTATTTGGCGTGGAGAGCCTAAATATCCCGTGTAGAAAGCATCGAATTGCATTCCCAATTTCTTCCATTCAGAGATTATCTTCGGCATTTCGTCCGTCAAGTCGAGAAAAGAGAAATGAGAATATTGAGTATGGCTGGACAACACTGCCGTAGGCAACGGACATACCTGAAAACCCATTGTGGAAAGTATGGGGATAACCACTGTCAGGGAAACCCGCCCAACTCCCGAAAGGTCGTGAACGGCAACCACCTTCTTTACTTTATTCGCATACATATTATCTATATTATTTTTCCTACATTTGCCACATGAAAACGGCTTATATCATTTTAGGAACGATTTCCTTAGTGCTGGGGTTCATCGGCATATTCCTGCCTTTGCTGCCTACAACTCCTTTTTTGCTGCTCACCGCCACCCTCTATTTCAGAGGCTCGCCTCGTCTATACCAATGGTTGCTGAATCATAAATACCTCGGCACTTATATCCGCAATTTCCGCGAGAACAAGGCCATTCCGCTACGAGCGAAAATCTACTCCCTGCTATTGATGTGGGGAAGCGTTCTCTATTGCATCTTTTTCTTAATCCCTTTGATGGGGGTAAAAATACTGATGTTTCTTATCGCAATGGGCGTCACCCGGCATATCTTGTCATTCAGAACGCTGAAATAGAAACCCGTCACGTCTCCTCCCCACATAGGAGGGGAGGCATTAAGTTCGCTTCTCTCTATTGCCAAACCAATAGAGTCCGTACCTGTCCTCCTCCCTACGGGGAAAGAGTTAGAGGAGAACGGTCCTCAAAGAACTCTCCCAGTTTTTTCCGTGCATCGGCCAATTTTTCCTCCCAATGTCTCACGGAATTTTGTCCTATGATATCCGTTACGTATTTCACCGATATAAACGGTACGTTTTTGGCACGACATACCATTGCCTGTGCATAGGCTTCCATATCCACAACATCACCTTCCACATCCGATAATTCTGTCAAGAAAGTATCTCCCGTGTTACAAACGCCCTCATTCTGCCAATGCAGGCAATAACCTTTCTGTGCCAGCAATCCGGAAGAATCGATTTCATACTCCACGCCAAAGTCCGTCAACTTCCGCATATCGCGATCAATGAAACGGCGGCATACAAAAACCGCCCCCACCCGATGGCGAATAGTTCCTGCCGTACCTACATTTATCACCAAGTCGGGCAATCCGTGATTAATCGCTTCCGCAAGGTAAAAAGCGGACTTCACCTTCCCTATTCCGGTACGGAGGTAACCTATCTGCACTTCTTCCTTTCCTATCAGGCCGGGAAACTTCAGTTCCGTAAACTCACCTTGCACGGCATAAGTAACCAGAATTCTCATATCAGTCTGTCTTTTACTACTCTTAATATTAATCTCCTCAAACGAATCTTTCTCAAAAGACAAAGGTAGAAACCTTTCCGAAAGATTCCTACCTTTGACCCATTAAATATAAGAGTCTGTTTAAATTCTACCCTGTATCATTTTCAGGAAAATCAAAAAAAACAGACTCTAAAGTGTTTCAGGTTGAATTTCACTGCATATCCAGTTTTTTCTTATATCTCCGGATGAAATAACAGTCCGGATTTTCCTTTTCGGCCGCCGACAAGCACTCTTTGGCTTCTTCTTTCTTTCCGTTCTGAATATAATAGCGAATTAAAAGTTCGTAAGCATTTTCTTTGCCCCATGTGGGACGATAAGCGTCCTCACTTTTAGAAGCAAACGAGATTGCCTTCCTCAGATAATATTCAACTTTACTCTCTCGTGCCAAACCGGCCGGTGTATAGTAATCGTGGCTACCCAAGATATACCATCCTCTTACATTTGTAGAATCCATTTCCACCGCCTTTTCGGCATTTCTTTTGACCATCAAAGCGAGCTTTCCCGCTTCTACTCCTGAAACAAACTGGATGGAAAAGCTCTGCATAAGTGCCAGCAAAGCATAGTCTTCAGAAGTCTTGTCCGCCACACTGTCCAATGTGAGCGATGCTTCCTTGATGAGTTTTGCACTTTCAGCTCTATTACCGACTTTCATGTAAAAAACACTTTTGTAATAATCTATATACCCCTTCCAATACTGCACAATATTATTCCGAAATCCTCCTCTATTAAGACGCTCGGACAAACTATCAAGCGGAGAGACAGAATTCAGCACGAAACAATTGTTCATTGCCGATTCTATTTTGCCTTGAATACCGCCGAAAACAGTATCAGATGTTCTCTTCGGCACTTCATAACAGTCTGCATCAGCCGTATACAGACTTGTCATTGCCGATGCTAACAAGATTAAAAATAGAATTACATTCTTCATAACTTTCCTTTTAGATTATTCCGGCAATCACAGTTTTCCTGCCAGATAAGATTTCAACGATTCTACATATTCTTCAAAAGCATCTACTCCCTGCGGAGTAATCTTGCAAATGGTGCAAGGCATCTTTCCCTTAAACGTCTTTATCACCTCCACATAGCCTGCCTTGCCGAGTTTGTCTATCTGCACACTGAGGTTTCCGGCCGTTGCTCCCGTCTGCTGACGGATGTAGACAAAATCTGCCTCCTCTACACTGATAAGCAACGACATCACCGCAAGCCGCAGTTCACTATGGAGCAAAGGGTTCAGTTCTTTAAACATATCATTTATTTTGATTCGATTCTCTATTTACACGATGTCCGGGGACAACCAACATGGTAACAAAACACACGGAGAACAATATATAATAAAGATTCCACCGGGCTTCGCCCACAATGCAAATAACAGATGCCGCCAATGCCAGTCCGAACGAAAAATAAGCTGCATTTACCATGAATTTGCTTTCTATCAGATAGCCTGTGACAGCTACTCCCAAAGCCATGACCAGAATGACTCCCGGCATCATCAGCCCCATATTATCCACATTCAGGCACAACCAAAAAACACCGAGCATTCCCATCGTTCCGATGGTGCGCCACACAGCCATCAGAGCCTTGTCCGTATAAGTAATCACCGGCTTGTCCTCTTTCTTTTGCATGATATACTGCATAGGCCATCCTACAAGCGGTATCAGGAACCATAACCAATTCCAAGCATAATTTTTCGTCAGCAGAACGAGAACAAATATAACCAAAGGAACAACTGCTCCCAGATAACCCCACAATAAAAAGATATTCCCACTGCCCACCTCAAGATTTCTCTTGCTGTTCTGTATCATTCGGGTAATAAGTTCCAAGCTCTCTTGCTCATTCAATTTCTTGTCTTCCATAAATCTTAAATTAATGACATTCGTTACTCAATTAACACACACGTTCAGTTGCAACTACACTGCAAAGATACACGCTTTATTTTATAAACCAAATTATTTAATAAATTATTTCATCATGTCTAATACAACAAGTCTTATTATCCCGTTCAACAAGAGCATTGGTAAAGGCCGACACTCACTTAGCAGCATCCATTCTCATTGTGAAGAAACCTGTATGAAGTATGGAATAAACCACCTGAACTCGGGATAAGAAGCAGGTCGATAACCTCATCCGGCGGCTTGTATTTTAAAATCAAATCCTATTGTTTATCAAGCGTTTATCCCCTTTCCTGTCAGATACTTGTGTCTGTCACGTCAAACACAAGTGTCTGTCAGCTTGAACACTTGCGTCTGTCGCGACAAAAGATTGCAGCTGTCAAACAGGGGGATGGCACCCGGCGTAAAAGGCTCTCTTCTCTTCTGCCTGACCACTGTAAACGGTGCATTCAGGAAATATCCGTCCGATAGGATGCAACCCCTCATTTTTTAAAAAAGGAACAGCCTATCCCGAATTCAGATAATAAACTTTATCTTAACGTCAGTTCGAGATAAGAAAAGTGTACTAAAAGTTGGTAATCTCTTATTTATAGTTGAATACCAATAACTGTGTAAAAAAATCCTTTATCCCTGTCATTTGTAAAGATATTCTGTAAGGATTATAATGCCATCATCTTCGTTTTACCATCTTCGTATCATCTTCGT
>Ga0129307_1000103_pt1 | contig 139722 bp, 116 predicted proteins | sample P1105metagenome_FD_94437 | JGI IMG/M metagenome (GOLD analysis project Ga0129307, IMG submission 94437) | Capybara group fecal microbial communities from Wisconsin, USA - P1105 metagenome | ecosystem: Host-associated > Mammals > Digestive system > Large intestine > Fecal | place: USA... | reverse complement strand
CCGGCCTTGCTCAGAACGGCCGAAATGGCGGCCGTCAGCGTGGTCTTGCCGTGATCGATGTGGCCGATCGTTCCAATGTTAAGATGGGGCTTGCTGCGTTCAAATTTCTCTTTTGCCATTGTTCTGTTCCTCCCTGTTGATCAGGAAAATCTTGATGCTCCCCCAGGGGAGCCGGTTTAAAACCAGGCCTGCGTTCTCTCTTCCGCGACCGCGCCGCAAAGGACCGTCGCCGGCAGCTGTGAGATGCCGTTTTCGCCGGCGACTCCGCGCGATACGGGCGCAAGAGGCCGCAGACGAACGTTCGTTTTTTCGCTCGCCCATGTCGAAGAGCGAACAGGTCTTATGGAATTCTACCAAAGCAAAGGCAACTTGTCCACGGTGGAACATAAAAAAAGCGTTTTTTCTTAAAATTATTCTTGTACCCGAGGCGTATTTTTCGCGTTCGCGTCTTTTGCAGCGAAATCTCACTTTGCGCCCTCAAAGCGCATCATGGTCACTTCTCGCTGCCTTCTGAGCGTCTCAACCTTCCCGCCCCGCTCAGCATCAGCTTCATAAGCGCAAGCGGACGCCATCCTTCGGGCACGGCATTGAACAGACCGGCCCACTCGCCCAGCAGAAAATACGCCGCCAGAAGGACCGCGCCGAGCAGGATCGACACGACCGGCGAAGCCTCGACCATCGCGAGCAGTGAAACGGGCAGCGAAAACATCAGCGACGCTTTTCCGACATCCTGGATAACGCCGCCAAGGGAACCGCGTACGAGCAGAAACGAATAGACCAGCGCCGAACCGCCCCACGTCAGGCCTGTAGCCGCGCACAGCCCCGGCGCTCCCCAAAACGGAACAAAAGCCCAGTCAAGCACTCCGTTCAGAAACAGCGCTCCCCAGCTCACCGCCAGGATCGTCTTCAGCCGCCCGCAGGCGCGGGCATAGCGTGACAGCAGCTGCCCCCAGAACAGCAGAGGCAGCGCCCAGGCCGCCGCCGACATGCACGGCGCCGTCATAGCGACCGCGTCCGCTCCAAACGCGCCATAGCTGAGGAACAGCTTCACGACGGGGCGTGCCAGCACGGCAAGCGCGAGCGAAGGAGGGAACAGATACAGCCAGCTCATGCTCATTACCGCGCCAAGATGCCGCCGAGCTGTCTCCGGCTCCTCCGCCAGAGCGCTGGCACGGTTGAGATAGATCATCAGCGCCGGCGCAAGCAGTCCCAGCGGCAGCATGTAGATCTGCCCGGCATAATTGATCGCCGAGATATTCCCTTCCGGCAGGCCGGCCGCAAAATACCGATCCACCAGCTGATACAGGCTGCTCGCCCCGACAATGCCAAGGCACAGCGCCGTATCGCGGCCGACAAGACGCATCGTCCCGGGCGGAAGAGCTGTTCCTCCGGAGCGGAGTGGGAAATCGCCCGTGACTCGCCATACCATGCCCGTCAGGCAGACAAGCATCACGCTGTACACGATCGCCACCGAGTACACGCCCCACAGCCGCGACGCCGCCAGGATCATCGGGATCATCGAAGCATAGCCGAGACACGACAGCGTGATATTCAGGCTGTACCGTCCGCGAAAGACATTCCACACCCCCAGCAGACTGAGGAAGATCGACGACGCCGCCCAGGGGACGAGGATGCGGAGCATCTGAGAAGCCATATTGAGCCGCCCGGCATCGAACTTGCGCGCAAAAAAGCGCACCACGCTTTCAGGAAAAGCCCAGGCCAGCCCGCCGGCAGCGGCAGCTCCAGCCAGACAGACCGCTGCCGAGACAGCCATCAGCTGTCTCGCCCGTCCTTCGTCGTGGAAACGGACCAGCCGCGGCAGCAGCGCCGATTCGGCAACACTCTGCACGATCTGACAGACCAGGCTGAAAATCCCCAACGAGAGATAAAACGCATCCATCCCTGCCGACGCGCCGAACAGCCACGCCAGCATCAGCGTCCGCAGATAGCCGACCGGCTTTGACAGCGCACCGACGATCGTCGAGACGATCGCGCCCGTCCTCGTTCCCTGCTCACCACAGATAAGCGAGCTCAGTTTCGCCGCCCTCTTCACAGCCCCGCCTCCCTTCACGGACAAAATCAGTTCATCAGACAGATCGATATAATAAAGGAAAAAACTCTGTCTGACAAGCATGATGCAAACACAGGCACAAGCGCGCAGCCTTTCGCCGCCGTACAAAAAAACGCTCCGCAGGAAGCCCTGCGGAGCGTCTTTCATTCATCAAATAAATCAGAAGCTGATCATCGTGCGCAGACGCACGCGTTTATCGCTGTAATCCTTCGCGTCAAGCGCGCCAGCCTGATTGTCATACGCCAGTTCCATGTACAGTCCCGGACTGTACTGATAGCCCAGACCGACCGACCACTGCCGCACGCCCGGAGCGTTGCGCTCCTCATAGCGCGCATAGCGCTGGAACGTGCTCAGACGGCTGTTCCACCTCTGACGCGCCCCCAGGAAAAGAACGTCAGCGTCCTCGCTGAACGTAAAACCGCGTCTGGCGCTGCTCAGAGGGCTGGAGAAATTATTCTCGTACGCACCGACGTTGCCCGGCAGACGGAACCCTGCGCCAAGCTGCCCGTACTCCACCATCAGACTGGTAAAGCGCAGACGCTCCTGACTCAGCCCGAAGCCGACCTTCCAGGCCCGCGGCGAATCATTGCCCGACTCAGAAACCTCCCAGTCAGGAAGATCCTGCATGATGTACGCACCGTGCAGCGACACGCCGCCCGGCAGATTGTAATTCAACCCTGCCGAAAACATACGCAGAGAGGGATCGCTCGCGCTGCGGTCATAATACTCCGTCCCGCCGATGCTGAACGATGCACGCGTACCGAGCCGGAAGGCATTTTCGCTATTCCAGCCTTCGAAAGGCGCCAGAACATCCGGCTGAGATACAGGAGCGGCGGACAGCCCTTCTGCCTGAGTCGCCGCGACAGGCTCAGCCGCCGCAGCCGCTGCACAAATGCCGGCTATCGCGCAGGCCAAAAACAGTTTTTTCAGAACCATCATCCGCTCTCCCCTTTCGTATTCGGAATGCCCTTCCTTTGGAGCTATACGTATCATACCACTTTTTTCAAATTTCGGCACTGTCGAAAATACCAAATCACGGAGGAATCTGCTCATCTCAAAAACATTCGCCATCTCGCGCATAAATAAGAAAACTGCCCGTAAAACGCAGGCCGATCGCCCCCCGAAAAAACAGCTTCAATCCCTGAAAAAAATCGCCGTGCGTTATTTTCAGATCGAGCGTTTTATGATATTCTGTTAACTATAGACAGATTATTCGCACCTTTTCGCGCGAAATCTCAGAGGAGGAGATTCCCATGATTTTCGGACTTTTGAAGGACATCAAAAACGGCGAATACCGTACCATCGCCACGCCCGGCGAGATCGCCACGATCGTCGCCGACGGACACACGGCCCTGGTTCAGAAGGGCGCGGGCGAGCGCTGCGGCTTTTCGGATGAAGCTTACGAAAAAGCCGGCGCGGAACTGGTCGGCACGATGGAAGAGATCTATGCCCGGGCCGACTTCGTCACCAAGGTGAAGGAATTCGAGCCCTGCGAGTACGGTCTGATCCGCGAGAACCAGATCGTCTTCACCTGCATCCATCCTGCAGCACACCCCGCCGAAGTCGACGCGCTGCTGAAGAGCAAGTGCATCGCCTTCACGGCGGAAGACAGCCACCGCTACGGCTCGCCCAACTGCGAAGCAGCCGGCAAGCAGGGCGCGCTCTTCGGCCTTGAGTCGATGCTTTCGACCAACGGCGGCAAGGGCAAATTTGTCGGCGGGCTCGCCGGCGCCCCCGGCATGAACGTCGTCATTTTGGGCGGCGGCATCGTCGGCAAGAGCGCCCTGCAGGTGCTCCACGCCCTCGGCGCCCACTGCACCGTGTTCGACATCAACATCGGCACGCTGCGTACGCTTCAGATGCAGTACGGCGACTCGATCGACACGGCTCTTTCCACGCGCCAGAACATCGCTAAAGTGCTGCCCCAGACCGACATGATCCTCAACTGCGTCAAATGGCCCAAGGGCTGCAAGGAATATCTCGTCACCCGCGAGATGCTGCGCACCATGGAGAAGGGCTCCGTACTGGTCGACATCAGCAACGACGACCAGGGCGCGATCGAGACCTTCCACGAGACCACTCACGAGAATCCCCGCTACGTCGAAGAGGGCGTGGTCCACTTCTGCGTCAGCAACATCCCCGGCGCCATCGCTCAGAGCACTTCCATCTCCTACGCCGCGTCGGTGATCGGACACTTCCGCTCCATCCTCAACAACGGCGTGGCCGAAGCCTGCGTGCGCGACGGATTCCTGCGCCGCTCGCTGACCTGCTACAAAGGCCTGCTCACTCACGAAGAGACCAGCGCGCTCCAGAACAAGCCCTGGATCCGTCCCGAAGACGTGCTCGGCATCGCCGACCGCAACCTCGATCCGGCGCCGCCTGCCACGGTGACGCGGTCGAACAACTTCTATAAGAAATAGATTTTTGCAGTAAAAATATAGAGTACAGGAGGGGTTTTTATGCAAAACATGGGATTCATCTCGATCGTACCGTCGCTTTTGGCCGTCGTGCTGTGCTTCGTCACGCGCAACACCGTCGTCTCGCTGATGGTGGCCTGCGCCGCCGGCACGCTGCTGGCAGGACAGGGACTGATGGGCCTGCCCACGCTGCTCAAGACCAGCATGGGCACCACCGGCTTCGCCTGGGTGATGATGCTGAACGTGTTCATCAGCATTCTCGTCGCCTACTTCCAGAAGTCGGGCGCCATTCAGGGCTTCTCGCAGAAAGTGCATGACTGCAAGCTCAGCCGCAAGGGCGTCCAGCTTATCTCGTGGCTGCTCGGCATCTTCGTGTACTTCAGCGATTCGTTCTCGCCGCTGTTCGTCGGCACCGTCATGCGCCGCATCAGCGACAACGCCAGAGTCAGCCGCGAAAAGCTCTCCTACATTGCCGACTCCACCTCTGCCCCCGTGTCTGTGCTCGTGCCCATCACCGGCTGGGCGGCCTACCTCAGCGGGCTGGCCGTCGGCGTAGGCTGCATCGCCAACCAGGAGCAGGCCATGAGCCTGTTTGTGCACGCCATTCCGTTCAACTTCTACGCGCTGTTCGCCGTGTTCTTCGTCTTTCTGATCGGCAGCGGCATCGTCAAGGACTTCGGACCGATGAAGACCGCCGAAGCCCGTGCCATCAACGAAGGCAAAGTCCTGCGCGACGGCGCCGAGCCCGTCATCGGCAAGGAACTCACCGAGATGGACAAGCACGAAAAGATCAAGACGCGCGTTTTCCTCAACTTCATCCTGCCCGTCCTGATGATCGTCTCCATCGCTGTCGGCACCTACATCACAATGCGCTCGGCCAAGACGATGGAGGCCTTCCTGGCTGTCGTCCTGTTCATGACCGTCAGCCTGTGGCTCCAGGGCATCCCCCTGAAAGAAGTCATCAACGCCGCCACCGACGGCGTGAAGGGCGCCGTCCCCGTCGTCATGCTGCTGGCGCTGGCCTACTCCGTCAACTCGCTCTCCAAGACCATGGGAACGGCCAACTACATCGTCTCGCTGGCGCAGCAGTTCCTCTCGCCGCACCTGCTGCCCTTCGTGATCTTCATCATCTCCGCCATCATGGCCTTCGCCACCGGCACCTCGTGGGGAACCTTCGCCATCTGCATGCCCATCGCCCTGCCGCTCGCCTTCAATTACACGAACGGCCAGCTCACCCCGCTCGTCATGGCCTGCTTCGCGGCCGTTGCCGGCGGCGGCGTGTTCGGCGATCACTGCTCGCCGCTGTCTGACACCACCGTGCTCAGCTCCGCCGGCGCCGCAGCCGACCACATCGACCACGTCAAGACCCAGCTTCCCTACGCCCTCGTCTGCGCCGCCGTGGCGTCGATCGCGTATCTGGTTGTCGGGTTTACGATGATCTAAGTTTTTTAGCCCCAAGCAGAATACAAAAGTGCCCGCCGCTGAAAACGAGTGTTTCAGCGGCGGGCATTTTCTGTATACGGACTTGATAAAGCAATCATTTCATTCTAGAATTAAAATCTGAAAAAGGGTAAGTTTTCTTGCAATATCAATGATTAAGAGTTAAGGAAGGTGCCATTCCATGCAGGCTCATAATAACAACATCGAAGAATTTTTAGGGGCCCCCAAGACTGTTTTTGTTGTCCCTGTTTATCAACGTAATTATGACTGGGAGTCCGAAAACTGCAAACAATTATTTAATGACATAATCAGTATTGTGCAATCAGGCAAAGAACATTTCCTTGGCACAATCTGCTTCAAAGTATATAACAGCCACGAACGAGCTATCATAGACGGTCAGCAGCGGCTGACAAGCATCACACTTATGCTCAAAGCTCTCTATGATTTCGATTCTAATGAAGAAAACCAAGAAGAGATTAACAGCCAGTATCTCTACAACAAAGGCCGAGGGATCGACACAGATTTTCTGAGATACAAACTGCACCTCAACAAACGAGACGACATAGTCTATCACATCCTACTTGCAAACAATAAGGAAAATATCGAATCTAAACTTACTGTTGCTCAAAAAAGCACCCGAGTATACCAAAATTATCTTTTGTTCTTCGATCTGGTTTCTAATTATGTCGAAAAAGGAGGTAATGCAGGAGACATTCTCGAAGCCCTGCGCAGCCTTACAATCATTGAACTGGAAATACAGCAGGAAAATCCGCAGGAAATTTTTGAGAGCCTCAATTCTACGGGACTGGACCTTACAAATGTTGATCTACTGCGGAACTACTTCCTTATGCAGTTTGCGCACGATATACAGACAGAACTCTATGAGGAATATTGGAGTCAAATTGAAGATAATGTAGGAGTTGACCGCATGGAGCAATTCTTTGTCGACTTTCTTGTCTTCAAAAAACGAAGTGATTCGATCAATATCAACGGACGAAGAAATCACATCAACGAGCGAAGTTTATATATTGCTTTCAAAGATTATTATGCCTCTCTGCCATACGAAAGCAATTACGAGAAGACCGCGAATTGTTTTGCAGAACTCAAAGCATGTTCAGAACTATACAAAAATTTCGTTTTTGCCGACGACATCAGCCTCGATAAAGAAACGCCTATACGAAAGAAGCTGTATTTCCTGCTTTCTCTCAATGAATCCAGCAAAGCTCGTAGCCTGTTATTGTATATTTTTGATCTTCATAAACGCGGAATAATAGACAACAACATGCTCGATGATGCAGTAGATGCTATTTCTTCTCTGACCTTCAGAGCAAGGATTTGCAAAGCGCAGGGGATCAATCGTCAGTTTGCAGGAAACGTGATGCTTCGCCTTGACGAAATTCGCGATTACAGCCAGTTTATCGAATTCTTCTGGCAAGCTATTACCATCGGTAAGGGGTCTTACGCATTCCCTTCTGATGCCGAGTTCATGGACGCTCTCGTTCACAAGGATTTGTACCAAACGCTTCGGGGCCGAGGTGCGAAATATCTCCTGTACACACTCGAAGCACACTCTCCCTTCCCCAAAGGATTGCCGCCATTTGATGACGACGCTTTATCCATCGAACACATTATGCCACAGACCCTAAACGCACAGTGGAAAAATTACCTGACGAAAGATACCATGGAGAGCTATGAGATTTCGCTCCACAGGCTTGGGAACCTAGCACTAACAACTTATAACAGCGAGATGTCCAACAAAAGCTTTGAAGACAAGAAACAAATTTACAAGAACTCCAAACTCTACTACACAACGCAAATAACAGAATACGATAAATGGCAAATTGATGAAATTGACGATAGGTCTCAGAAACTAGCAGCGGAAGCCTTAAAAATCTGGCAACTCCCCCAACAATATCAAAAGACCAAAGCAGTGCCATTGTCTTTGCACACGCTGTATGAAGATAAGGCTCAGTTCACTAACACAAAACCGTCCCTCTTTCTCATCGGGGACAAAGAGTTTTCTGTAAATAACTGGTCTGATATTCTCCCTATTCTGTGCAAAACACTTGATAAAGAGGATCACGAGACTTTTATAAAAATCGCAAAACCTGATAGAATTGCTGCTTTTGGTATTGAGGACGAGACTCATCCATATTCAGAAAACACGTCTTTCTTCCATATTATTGACAATGTATATATTCGTCAGTTTATGTCTGCAATGGGCATATTGAACACTATCGCTAAGATCTCAACAAGCTACGATGAACTCGCGGGCACAGAATATGCAGACAACATCTTATTCGCGCTAAAATAGTACGGCTATCTACATAAAAGACGCATTACACCAAGTGAATCCTAGTGTAATGCGTCTTTTTCGTTATTATTAGAACTAGCTGAGAGCCTACAGTTCCCCCCGGTCCACTTCTACGTGGTTCAGCTCGGGGATGCGGATGATGCGGGTGGCGACGCGTTTGGCCAGTTCGGGGTTGTGGGTGATGGCGACGACGGCCATACCTGATGCTTTTGCGTAATCAAGGACGAAGTTCCAGATGTGGGCCTGGTTGAGGGCGTCGAGCATGGTGGTCATCTCGTCGGCGATCAGCACGCGCGTCTGCGGCCGCATCACGCGGGCGACGCAGAAGCGCTGGAGCTCGCCGCCGGACAGTTCGACGGGCCAGCGCTGGTACCACATGGGTTTGATGCCCATCTGGCGCAGCACGTCGGGATCGAGCGGGCCGGCCTCGTTCAGCGACTGTTCCATTTTCCATCTGGGATTGAGGGCGCGCTCGGGATGCTGATAGATGAGCTGCACGGGGCAGTAGCCGCGCGCCGGCAGGGGCGAGCCGTTCCACAGCACGGTCCCGGCGGCGGGGCGCTCATACCCCGCCATCACTTTGGCGAGGGTGCTTTTGCCATAGCCGCTGGGGCCGAGGATGGCAATTCTCTCGCCGTCGTTCACGGTCAGGCTGACGTCTTTGAGCACCCACGGACCTGAGCCGTAACGGAAGGAGATTTTATTCACTTCAAGCATGGCAGGAGCACCTCATTCCTGTTTCGTCTACGGACCAGGTGGCGCTGGTCGCGCCGCAGTCAGGGCAGCGGTCGAGATGGAAGCCGTTTTGAGGCAGGGCGCGGAACAGCGCGCGGCTGTAAGGATGTTTCAGGCCGCTGCCGTCGCCGCTGAACGACGCTGTCGCGGCGGTCTCGACGACGCGTCCGTCGTAAAAGATGGCGATGGAATCAGCCACGTGCAGGGCCAGATCGATGTCGTGCGTGATCAGCACGACGCCGCAGCCGCGGTCTGCCATGGCACGAAAGTCTTTGAGCGCTTCGAGCGCCAGTTCCAGATCGAGTCCGGGCGTAGGCTCGTCGGCGATCAGCAGTTCGGCGTCCGCCACCAGCGCGGTGGAAAGCAGCACGCGCCGGGCCATGCCGCCGGAGAGCTGGAAAGGATACAGCTCTTCCGTCCCCGTTTTCAGGTTGAAATGGGCGAACGCCTCGCGCATTTTTCCCCACAGTGTTTTGCCGGGAACGCCGCATACCTGCGAGCCGACGCGCATGAGCGGGTCGAGGAAGGCGACCGACTGCGGGATGAACGCGATCTCGTGCCCGCGCAGACGCGCGGTGCGCTCGGCCGTGAGGGGCTCGCCGCGATAGAACATCTGCCCGCCCACGCGCGCGTTGCCGGGCAGGATGTCCATCACCGCGTGAGCGAGCAGGCTTTTGCCCGAGCCGCTGGAACCGACGATCGCCAGGATCTCGCCTTCGCGCACGGAGACGCTGAGGTCGGAAATGGCCTGAAACGTCGTTTTTTCAAGCCGCGCGTTGTAGCTGTCGAAGCCGACTGAAAGATGGCGCACGTCAAGGAGCATCTGTCTGTTTTCGTTCATGGACTTTGCCTCCTAATCGCGCGAGCCGTAGGGATCGACAAGCGTTTTAAGGTACTCGCCGACCACGTCGAACAGCTGCGTGGCCAGCAGCAGCGCCAGTCCGGGGAAGAACGCCAGCCACCACATGCCTGTCGCCAGGTACTTCATCGACTCCGCGAGGATCACGCCCATTGCCGGCGTGTCGAGCGGCAGGCCGTAGCCGAGGAAGGTGATGCTCGCCTCGTGCAGGATCAGGTGCGGAAACAGCAGCACGAGGCCGACGACAAACTGCGGAAAGATATGCGGCAGGATGTGCTTCACGGCAATGTAGACCGGACCGTGACCGAACCGCCGCGACAGCTGCACATACGGCGAGGCGCGCAGCTGCATCACTTCGGCGCGAAGCAGACGCGTCAGGCTGGGCCAGTGCGTCACGGCCACGCCGGTGATCACGCCAGCCGCGCCGCCGCCCATCGCGATCGAGATGAGGATGAGCAGGATCAGGTGCGGCACGCCCATGCACAGATCGACGAGGTAGCTGACGACCGTGTCTACCCAGCCGCCGAAGATCGCCGACAGGCTGCCGAGCACGAGCGCGATGAGCGAGCTGATGCCCGCCGAGAGCAGGCCGATGCGGATGCTCAGCGACAATCCCGCAACGGTGCGGTAGAACATGTCGCGTCCCAGATTGTCGGTGCCGAACAGGTGCGCGGCGCACGGCGCCAGGCGGCGGGCCGAATAATTCGGGCCGTACGCCTCGGGCGAAAGCATCATCCCCCAGAAAAAGATGCCCAGCAACACGAACGTTCCCAGTCCGATGACCAGCAGTGTCTTGCGCCGCTTGTTGAGCAGCGGACGCGCAGCGTTATTCAGCTCAGGCATCGGCTTTTCCCCCTTCGCGGATCTGCGGATCGAGCAATCCGTAGAGAACATTGGCCGTCAGGTTGCCGACGAACACGAACAGCACGCTGAACAGCGCGATGCCCATCAGCAGCGGCGCGTCGGCGTGCAGCCCGGCCTCCACCGCTGTGCTGCCGAGCCCCGGATATGAGAAGATGCGCTCGGCCAGCACCGAGCCGCCGAACAGCTCGCTTACCGACGCGCACTGCAGCGTCACCGCCGGCAGCGAGATGTTGCGCAAGCCGTGGCGGCGCACGATCTGCGCCTTCGTTTCGCCGCGCGCGCGGGCGAAGACGACGTATTCGCTGTCGAGCACGTCGACCAGCTTCTGCCGCGTGTGCAGAGCAATGTTCGCCACGCCGGTGATCGAAAGCGTCAGCGCCGGCAGGATCAGATGATGCAGACGCTGCGCCCATGTCACTTCCGCGGCGACGCGGCCGATCGGCATTGACAGCCCCAGCGGGAACCACTGGAGCATCACGGCAAAGACGACCAGCATCAGCAGCCCCAGCCAGAACGTCGGCGTTGCCGCCAGCACCAGGCAGAACGTGCGGATGATGCGGTCGAGCCAGCTTCCTTTATAAACAGCGGCGAGTATGCCGAGCGCGAAGCCGAGCACGCCCGACAGCACCCAGGCAGCGCCCATCAGCAGCAGCGAAGCTTTAAAGCGTTCGCCCAGGACCTGCGTCACGGGGATATGGTACGTGATCGACTGTCCCAGGTCGCCATGCAGAGCGTTTTTCGCCCATTTCACATAGCGCTCCGCAGCCGGTTTGTTCAGGTCCCACTGCTCTTCGATGTGCGCACGCTGCGCGTCGGACACGTTGACCTCGCCTAAAAAGGCGTCCACCGCGTTCATCGGCGAAGCGGTGATCAGCCAGAAGCTGAGCGCCGTCGCCGACAGCACCAGCAGCAGGAGACGGCCGATCGAGCCCGACAGGTATTTCCAAAGCCCTTTGTTCACTGAAAAATTCACGTCCTTTCGACGCTGTGCAAGCGGCCCCGCCCCGAACATCCGAGGCGGGGCCGCTTTTTTATCGCATGGCGCAGCCTATTCGGCCCACGACCACTGGTTCAGATTCTCCATGATGGACAGGCCCTGATTCTTGACGGGCACTTTGCCGAGCGGCGGGATGACCAGCCCTTCGCGCACCAGATAGCAGTTCTGAGGACGCGAGATGTAGAGGAAGGGCACGGACTCGCTGGCCACATTTTCAGCTTCCTGCCAGCAGGCGTCGGCAACGGCACGATGGGTGACTTCCAGCGCGTTGTTGATCAGCGCGTCGACCTTAGGCTCGCTGTACGAAGGCGGATTGCCGATCACGCCCTTGTTGATCTGCGACGAGTGGTAATACAGATAGAAGTCGGAGGGGCTGGGGGCGCCGACGATCCAGCAGGTAGGCGTGTGCCGTGCCTTGCGGGCCTCGGCCCAGGGCGCCGACTTGGCGTTGATCTTGATGCCCAGTTTCTTCACGTCATCCGCCAGAGCGACGACCGTGTTGTAACGGGCCATGTCGTTGGCGCGGCCCGTCACGGTAAACTCAGCGCGGACGCCGTCTTTCATGCGCACGCCGTCGGGACCGACTTTCCAGCCGGCGTCGTCAAGCAGCTTTTTCGCCTCTTCGACGCGATTGTCCTCAAAGGCGATGCGCGCCGTCCAGGGCAGCGTGTCGCCGCCGATGGAATAGGCGGGCTTGCCCATGCCGTTGAGGGCGCGCTCGACCAGCTCGGCGCGGTTGATGCCGATGTTCAGTGCCTTGCGCACGGCAGGATCGCAGGTGACGTTGTTGCCCACCTTCGTGCCGTCGGCAAGCGTCGTCTCAGGAATCACGGGCAGATTGACGGCCAGCGCACCGAGCACGTCGAGCGCCAGCAGCTTCATGCCCTTCACGGGCGTATGCGCGTATTCCGACTCGACATAGACAAAATCGAGCTGGCCGGACTGCGCGGCCGCGAGCGCGGCGTCCTCGTCAACTTTCAGGATAGTGACGCGCTTGAACGGCGACTTGGGGCCGTAATAATGCTCATTGGGCGCGAGGATCAGCTGCTGTCCCTTCTGGAAATCGACGATCTTCCACGCACCGGAACCCAGCGGCCGGTCGCCGTAGCCTTCCTTATAGGCATGCGCGGGGACGATGCCGACAAAGCTGACCACGTAGGGAAACAGCGACCAGGGCTTGCTCAGCCTGAACTCGACCGTGTAGTCGTCGAGCGCTTTCACGCTCTCCATCGCGGAAAGATCCGCGGCCGAGGCTTTCGACTTGGCCGTCTCGAACGTGAAGACCACGTCTTTCGCCGTCAGCGGCACGCCGTCGGCAAATTTGGCGTCCTTGCGGATCTCATAGGTGTAGGTCGTTCCGCCTTCGCCGACCTTTTCCGACACAGCCAGGTCAAGCTCGAGCTTGTTGTCAGCGCCGACTTTGACGAGATGGCAGTGGAAGATGTCGGGCCCCCACACGCCGTGCCCCGTCGTCGGGTCGAACTTGCCCGCCACCATATTGACGCCGGTCGAGATGACGATCTCGTCCTTCGCCGCCGCCGTGCCGCACAGCGCGACGCTGACCAGCAGCGCCGCCAGGATGCTCTTTTTCATGTGTTCATTCCTCCGTCGTTCACGAATAATCACTCTTTTAAAAACGTAGTGCGCCGCATCTATGCCTGAATGACCGTGCGGCCGTTCGCATGGGGGTGCGCGGGATAAAAAAAGCGCCGGTCCTCCCCGCAGGGAAACCGGCGCAACCGCTTTTATGCGCGCATACCGCACGCCCGTGGCAGAGCGTGCGATCCATGCGAAAATGTGTAAGTCTCCTGACTTGCGTTCTGAAAAAGACGCTCTGCGCCTTTTTCGCGTCCATGCCTGCCTTCCCGCGGAAATACCGCAGTGACGGACTTTCGTCCCGACGTTCCTTATATAAAGGAAACGCTTCGGCATGGCCTCACGCTTACAGTGCCGGCCGCGCGGGGATTTTCACCCCATTCCATCTACACCGCCTCCATGAGCTGTCACGAAAAGCGGTGACACATTTCGTTCAATTAAGGTTATTCTACCCCACTCGCGCGGCAAAAGCAACAGAGACAAAAAAGCCGTTCCTGCGGCATCAAGCGGTATGCTACAGGAACGGCTTTGCTTTATAAAAAATACGTTACCGGTCGAGAAGATAATTCTGCAGTTCCTGGCCTTTCAGCCCGGCTCCCAGTCCGACGGCCAGCTTCAATCGCGCCTGCTCGGGCGTGAGCAGGCCTCCGCTCATCACGCCCAGCTCGCTGAGCTTGGAGAACGAACCTTCAAACGAATGCTTGTCGAGCACGCAGCCGCGAGCGCAGCGCGACACGACGACGACGGGCACATCCTCGCGCACGAGCGCCTTGATGTGCGCCACCCAGGCGGGATACACGTTGCCGCTGCCGAAGCCGGCCAGCACCAGCCCGTCGATGCTGTGAGGATTTTCAGTGAGCATCTGCAAAAAACGCTCGCCGCCGCCGAGTGAGGCGTAGAGCAGCTCAACGTTGCGGGCAGGCGTAAAAGGCGCGTCAAAGATGCGGCTGCGCCGCGGCGCCTGCCAGAGGACGACGTGTCCTTCGACGACGCTGCCGACAGCGCCGCGGAATGTGCCGTCGAATCCGCAGCGGCCGTAATTGGCCACTTCGACCGCGTCAGAGGCGGCAAAGAGCTCTCCGCCGGAACAGACGAGCACGCCCTGCCCCCATGTCTCGCGCGCAGCGGCCGCGGCCAGAGCTTCGCGCAGGATAGTCACGGCCTCGCCGCCTTCAGTCTCGCCGGGAGGCGTCAGCGTAGCCGCGAAGATCAGCGGCTGCGGATAGATCCAGAGCAGATCGGCCAGATAGGCCATCTCCTCCGCAGCGTCAGAACCGCAGAAGACGACAACCGCGCTGGCACCGCCGGAGACCTGCTTGCTGAGCAGATCGATCAGGTCAGCCGTCATGCGCACGGAATAATGGCTGCTGGGCTGATGGCTCCAGTCGACGATCTTCACACGGGCAGAAAGCTCTTCGGGAAGCCAGGCGCGGATGCGGGGCTCGTCTACTTCTTTCTGCACCGAAGTGGTCGTCCCTGACGCCTTCATCACCAGTTCGCCGCCGGCGATGACGAGCGAAATATCCGGACCGGCCATCTCAGTACCCTAGCGGCTCGCCGACAAGGATAACGTACGATTTCTTGCCCGCGGGCATCGTCGGCGCCTGCTCGGTGATGAGCACGGCGCGGCACAGGCTGCTGGGGCTGAGGCAGCCTCCTTTGGCATGACAGCCCGTCACGGCGCAGGGCGTTTTGCATCCAAGGCGCAGGGCGTTTGGCGGTGTGGCCTGCTCGCGCACGCGGGCGATCGCGCTTTCGATGTCGGGACAGACTTTGTTCATGCTGATGACAAATATACGGTCGCCGCGGCTCCAGCACATGGCAGCGACGCGGTTGCCCGATCCGTCGATGTTGACGAGCACGCCGTCCTTGGTGATGGCGTTGGAACTGACCAGCAGCGCGTCGCACTGCATCTCCTCAAAACGGGCGTCGTCGCGCTGCGCGGGCGTGAACGACGGGTCCCAGTGATGCACAACGCGGTTCCCGCGCGCTGCAAGCGCCTCCGGCGCGCCCAGTTCGCGGATCGTCACCGTGCCGGGAATGCCGACGCTCGCGCCGGAGGGGATCAGCTCAAGGACCTTCGCAAGCGCCTCTTCGGCGGTCTCGGCGTAAAACGGCTCGTGGCCGCGCTGCTTCAGTCCCTTGAACATCGTTTCGGCCAGATGACGGTAGTTGTTTTTGACCGCCAGGCTCATCGGAGTTTCTTTTTTCATGTGGTCCTCCATCGTCGTGTCCGCTTTGTGCGAACAAAATAAAAAGAAAAATATATGCAAATCTAAAGTTACATTATTGTATCACACTTTCCGGAAAAAACAAATTCACCCCGTCAAGCGAAAATGCTTGACACGCTCGGAAGAACAGTCTATAATGCACGAGTTTCGGAAAGGGAGTGACCGCCATGAGCGAACAAGAGCTTCTTGAGCGCAGGATCCGCATCTCGCGCCTGTACGATCTCTACGGTCCGCTCCTCACCGAACGCCAGCGCCGCGTCTACGAGATGCACGAGCTAGACGATCTGTCGCTGTCGGAGATCTCTTCCGAGCTCTCCATCAGCCGTCAGGGCGTTTCCGACCAGCTATCGCGCGTGCGCGACCGCCTTGAGGAGATCGAAAGTCTTCTCGGCGCACAGGCCCGCTTCGACAGGATCGAAAAGGAAGCAGAACTGATCGCCAGCGGCGGCAATCCACAGGAGCACGCAGCCCGTATCGCCGAAGCGTGCCGCGGAAGGACGATGAACGATGTTTGACGCACTGAAGGAACGGCTCGAAGGTATTTTCAAAAACCTGCGCGGCCGCGGCAAGCTGACTGAAGACGACGTGCAGCTCGCGCTGCGCGAGATCCGCCGCGCTCTTCTGGAAGCCGACGTCAACTACAAAGTCGTCAAGGATCTTGTCGAAAAGATCAGAGTCCGCGCCGTCGGCGACGCCGTGCTGAACTCGATCACGCCAGCGCAGCAGGTCAGCGCCATCGTCTACGAGGAGATCGCCCGTATCATGGGCGAAGGCTCGCGCGGCATCGACATCGCTTCGCAGCCGCCTACGCTGGTGATGATGGTCGGCCTCCAGGGCGGCGGAAAAACGACCAGCAGCGCCAAGCTCGCCAAAAAGCTGAGCAAAGGGCACAAGCCCATGCTCGTCGCCTGCGACCTTCGCCGTCCCGCCGCCGTGCAGCAGCTTCAGGTGCTGGCAGCTCAGGCCGGCGTCGCCTTCTTCGGCCCCGACCCCGGCGAGACAGACATCGTCGCGCTTTCTAAACGCGCGCTTGCATACGCCGCGTCTCACCTGATCGACGTGCTCATCTTCGATACCGCCGGCCGTCTGGCGATCGACGAGGAGATGATGGCCGAGCTCGACCGCATGAAGGCCGCTCTGAATCCTCATGAGATCCTGCTCGTCGTCGACGCGATGTCCGGTCAGGAAGCGCTCAACGTGGCCGAGGCGTTCAACAGCCGCCTCTCTGTCACCGGCGTCGTCCTCAGCAAGCTCGACGGCGACGCGCGCGGCGGCGCAGCTCTGGCTGTTCTTGCCGCCACCGGCGTGCCCGTCAAGTTCGCAGGCGTCGGCGAAGGTATCGACGCGATCGAGCAGTTCGATCCCAGACGCATGGCCGAGCGCATCATGGGCATGGGCGACATGGCCGGACTGGTCGAGAAGATCCGTGAAGCGACCACCGAAGCCGATGTGATGCACATGGCCGAGAGCATCAAAAAGGCCCGCTTCACGATGGACGACATGCTTGCTCAGTTTGAGCAGATCCAGAAGATGGGACCGCTCGAAAAGGTCATGGAGATGCTTCCCGGCGAGATTTCCAGCAAGGTCAAGGACCTGCCTCCGGAGGCGCTCGACGCGCGGCGACTGCTGCGAATGAAGGCCATCATCCAGTCGATGACCAAAGCCGAGCGCAGCGATCCCGCGATCATCAAGGGCAGCCGCCGCCGGCGCATCGCTCAGGGCTCTGGCACGACCGTGCAGATGGTCAATCAGCTCATCAAGCAGCACGCACAAATGGCGGAGCTGATGAAGCGCATGGGCAGGCTGGGCAAAAAACGCGGGCTCATGTCGAGCCTGGGCGGCATGTTCCGCCGTTAGTCACGAGAAAATCCCGACATCCGCGGATTTTTTATAAACAACAATTTGCATCAGGAGGTGTTGCAGAAATGGCAGTAAGAATTCGTCTTTCCCGCTACGGCCGCAAGAAGGCTCCCTTCTATCGTCTCGTCGTGGCCGATTCCCGCAGTCCCCGCGACGGCCGCTTCATCGAGGAGCTCGGTACCTACGATCCGATGAAGGACCCCGCAGAGATCAAGGTCGATGAGGAAGAAGCGGTGAAGTGGCTCCGCAACGGCGCCCTTCCCTCGGACACCGCCCGCGCTCTTCTCAAGAAGGCCGGCGTGTGGGCCAAGTTCGAAGAGAAGGCTGAGTGATTCTGATGGATTACCAGGCTCTCGTCAAGACCATCGCGGTCTCGCTCGTCACCAAGCCCGAAGCCGTTGAAGTCACCGCTGAGAAGGACGCCGAAGGCGTTCTGCGCGTGCTGATCCGCGTTGCCGAGGAAGACACCGGCCGCGTCATCGGCCGCCGCGGCGCGACGATCAACGCCATCCGTCAGATCGTCCGTGTCTCCTCCGTCAAGGGCGGAGACAGTGTCGAAGTCGACGTCGCCGAGACCGGCGAGAGAACGCCCGCAGCTGAGTAACCGCGTTCCCATGGCTGAAAACGTCAGAGTCGTCGTCGGCCAGATCACGGGACCTCACGGCGTCCGCGGCGAAGTCAAGATCCGCCCGCTCACCGATTATCCGGAACGCTTTTACGGCATGGAGACGCTCTGTCTCTTTCGCCAGGGCGAGCCGGCCGGCAGCTGGAGCGTGCGCAGCATGCGCGAGCTTGCGGGCCGCGGTCTGTTCCTCGCTTCGCTCGAAGGCATCGACGACATGGACGCGGCCGAACAGCTTCGCGGCTGTACGATCGAGATCGATCCCGCTGAACGCGTGCCTCTGCCTGAAAACGAGTTCTGGATCAGCGATCTCGCCGGTCTTGAAGCTCGCAGCGAAGACGGAACGCGTCTCGGGTTCGTGAAGGACGTCGTCGACAGCGGCGCTTCGCAGCTCCTCGTCATCACCGATGACAGCGGCAGGGACCATTACATCCCCGCCGTGCCGGAGTTTTTCCGCAGCGCCGACCTTCAGACGCGGACCGTGACGATCCGCCTCATCGACGGGTTGTGGGAACTGTGAAAGTCACGGTGCTGACCGCCTTTCCGGAATTTCTCGATTCGTTCCTGACCACCAGCATCGTCGGACGCGCCGTCGAGCGCGGACTGATCGACGTGAAGGCCGTGAACCTTCGTGATTTTTCCGAGGGCAATTATCATCAGATCGACGATTACAGCTTCGGCGGCAAGGGCGGCATGACCATCATGCCCCAGGTGCTCGAGCGCGCGCTCGCTTCCGTCAGGACAAACCCGGAGGCGAAAGTGCTCTTTCCCACGCCGACCGGCGCAGTGCTCACGCAGGACCTCGTCGAATCGCTGGCGCAGGAAAAAGAGCTGATCGTCATCTGCGGTCACTACGAAGGACTCGACGAACGCTTCGTCCGTGAATGCGTCGACCTTGAGTACTCCATCGGCGACTACGTCCTCACCGGCGGCGAGATCCCCGCGATGACGCTGATCGACGCGCTCTCGCGCCTCGTTCCCGGCGTCGTCGGCAAAGAGCTGTCCGTTACCGACGACTCGTTCTACAACGGCATGCTTGATACGCCGCACTACACCCGCCCCGCCGTCTGGCACGGACAGGAAGTGCCCGAGGTGCTCACGTCCGGCAACGACGCTCAGATCGAAAAGTACCGCAAGCGCACCGCCGCTTTTCTGACGCTGTCGCGCCGTCCCGACCTTCTCAGCCGGGCTGGTGTGATGGACTATCTGGAAGACGAAGTGTATCTCGGTCTGGCAGTTTCCCCCCGCGAGCCGACGCTCGCCTGCGATCTTGCCCAGATCGTAGCTGCCGCGCAGGCTTACGGCATCGCCCGAGTGATCGCCGCTCCGCAGCAGCGGGAAGACTTTGACGCGCTGAGGGATGCGCTCAGCGAATGTCCCGAAATCAAGTGCGTCCCATCCGTTCGCCGCATGACGGAATGGGCCGAACGCAAAAAACACGCTCCTCTCCTCGTCATCGCCGCAGAATCCCAGCCGGGCATCCCCTGGCTGGAAGCAAAACGGCGCATGATCGAGACCTCAGGCCCGGTGCTGATCCTTTTCGGCGCCCAGCCGCAAAGAGAGAACGTGATCGCCATGCGGCCGCAGCAGACTACCGGTGGAGAACTGCCTCGCACCGCTCTGGTCGCAGCCACGCTGGACCGGTTCTTCGGTTCACGATAATCATTTTGCATTAGCAGGGAGGTAAGCAGTATGGATCCCAGAGTTAAACTCGTAGAGCAGAAATACATGAAGGCCGAGGGCGAAATCCCCGCCTTCCGCGCCGGCGATACCGTGCGCGTTTCCGTGAAGGTCAAGGAAGGCACGCACGAGCGTCTTCAGGCCTTTGAGGGCGTCGTCATCGCCCGCAAGCACGGCGGTATCAGCGAGAGCTACACCGTCCGCAAGATCAGCAACGGCGTCGGCGTTGAGCGCATTTTCCCGCTCCACTGCCCCAGCGTTGCCAAGATCGAAGTGAAGCGCCTCGGCCGCGTCCGCCGCGCCAAGCTGTACTATCTGCGCAAGCTCAGCGGCAAGAGCGCCCGTATCCCCGAGCGCCGCGCCTAATCGCGCAACATACGCACAAAAAAATTGCAGTATTCCGCAAGGAATGCTGCAATTTTTTTATGCAGTCGTCTTCTTTCACCGTACAAAAATTCCCGGCTCCGTTTGCGACGAAGCCGGGAATTTTTGTGTACGTATCAAGAAAGAGTTACTTGTGCAGGTTCAGCACGATGCCGTTTTTGCCGAACACCCAGCCCGTGCCGCTGCCGTACTTGACCTTGTACCAGTTGGCTGACGAACCGGCGGGGCGCTGCGTGTCGAGCACTTCGACGACGGCGTCGGTAAGACGGCCAATGACCTTGCTGCCCTTGTCGGAGTTGGGGACCGTGCGCACGTTGGTGCTGCCGCGCATGTAGACGAACTTCTTGTTGACAGCCGCCTGCGCGTCCTGAAGCTTCGATTTGACCTCTTCAAGCTGCGAGTTCAGCGCGGCGATCTGCGCGTCGCGATCGGCATTCTGCTTCGTCAGGGCCGCGATCTCGGAATCCTTGGCCGTGGCCTGCGCAGTCAGGTCGAGGATCTTCTTGTCGCGCTCAGCGACAAAGCCGACCTGCTCCTGCACCTTGCCGTTCATCTCAGCAATAGCGGCATCGCGGCTCTTGAGCTCGCCGTTCAGCTGCCGGTAAGCGGGATCGTTCTCGCGAGCGTTGCTCAGCGTATCGGCAAGGCGGCTCTGGTTGTAGGACCACATCAGCGCCGCGCCGACGACAGCCGCAAAGACAGCAGTCACGAACGCGCCGTGCAGCGTCAGGCGCTTGGCAGGAGCGGCCTTCTTGTCGCTGGTGCTGATGAACGCGCCGGCAAGCATCGAGGCGAGAGCCAGAAGCAGGATCGTCACCCACGAATAGCTGTAGAACGGCGTCCAGGCCATTTCCGCAGCCAGCGAGCCGAGCATGGCGCCCAGCAGCAGCCACACGGAGAAGCGGGCGCCAAGCAGTGCCAGAACAGAGCCGACGATCGCGGCAGCGCTGATGGCGAAAATGCTCTGTCCCTTGCAGTCGAGCGCGGCAAACTCTGATGCCAGATCGACCGATGTGCCCTTGGCAGCCAGCGAGCAGCCCAGGCCGCTCATGTAAAGCGCCAGCGCCGCAGCGGCAAGCCCGAAGATGCACGCATAGACGTACGCGCTGGTGTAGCGGCGGGAGCCCTTCGACGAACTGCCGCTTGCCGACCAGGCGACCACAGCCGCGAGCAGGCAGAGCGCAGGCGCGCCCCAGGAATACGTATAGAGCGAACCGGCGCGGAACTCAGTCACAGCGCCCGCGACCGCCGCCACGAAGAGCAGCAGACCGCCCAGAGAGCCGCGGAAGAAGGCAAACACGCCGCCAAGGACTGACAGCCCGGCCATGCCGAGGGCAACCTTCGTCTTCAGGTCGAACGAAGCAAAGCCCTTCAGCCAGCTCAGATCCTTGCCGTGAGATGCCGCAGTCTCCCACACGCCGCTCATGTACAGCGCAAAGGCAGCAGCGGCAAGCGCGAACAGAAGGCTCCAGAAGCTGAAGCGGGACGGCTTTTCCTCATCGTCCTCTTCGTCTTCGGCCGCAGCAGCTTCAACAGGAGCCGCAGGCTCGTCCTTCTCAAAAGCAGCTTCATCGAGCGGCGCCGGCGCAGCGGGTTCTTCCGCAGCGGGCGCAGGCTCGGCCGCAGCCGCGACGGACGGAGCCGCCGCCTGTTCCGTCAGGACCGCGGGAGCTTCCTTGTCCTGCACGGGGGCAGCCACGCCGTTCCACTCCTGCTCATCGTCCTCTTCGTCCTCGTCACGGCGGCGGAACCAGCCGAACACGGCCGCAGCGCCGAACAGTCCGGCAGCTGCGCGGACATACGGATAGACGATGCCGAGCTTGAACTCACAGTAAAGGCACACGCCCGCCGCCGCCAAAAGCAGCAGCGAACCGAACCTCTTCTTGCAGAGCGCAAACAGAGCGCCCAGCACCGCCAGCGCCGACGAACCAAGGACGCACAGCGTCTTCGCATCGAGCGAAGCGAGGTCCTTCAGCCAGCTCAGATCCGCGCCGCGCGCCGCGATCATCGCGAACACGTCGCTGTACACCAGCGACAGGGCGACGCCGACGACCGTGAGAAGAAAAGCAATCACGTGCATATATATCCCTCCTCAAAATTTTGAGACAAAAAAATCCGTCTCACTGATCACCCGATCATTCAAAAATTATAACATAATCGCGTGTGCAATTCCAACCGCAACAGAGAAAATCTTGTTTTTGCTTCGCTTTCTTTCCCTGCCGCTCACGGCCATTCGGAAGGGGCCTTGACTGCGCAGGTTCAAAACAAATATAAATATGACCGTTCCAACGGCGTACGTTTTGTACGCCGTTGGAACGGTCATTGTTTGCGGTTCTATGATCTGGTATAGGCGTCGCTCATGCGGCGGAACCAGTCGAGGAAGCGCTGTTTCAGGCCGGGCCGTTTTTTGAGGAGCGCCGGCGCAGAAGCTGCAGCAGCTTTGGGAACGGTCTTTCGCGTTTCTGCCGGAGGCGGGACGATAGGACGCCCATGAGCGTTCCGATCAAGCAGAAGCAGCGCCAGCAGAGCTTCGACGATCTTCTTGTTCGGGCCTGTCATGCACGCTGCCAGCTCTTCGCCGACAAACCAGCCGACGGCAAAAACAGGCGCGTCGTCAGCGCCGCCGGCCTGGACGGAGATCTTCGTCGCGGTCAGGCCACGGCTTTTCAGCTGATCGGCTGCGATCAGATCGGGGCGCGGCGGGATCTCCGGCTTTTTCACCTTGAACGAGATGCCGAGCTTTTTCAGTACGCCGGGCCATGACCTCGTCTGCGTCACGCCGCGGACGATCGCGTGAAGACGGGCCTGTTCTTCGCTGAACGCGCTCACTTCTGTGATGAAAGTCCCGGTGCCGGCGACGATGCGGCAGGTGATCAGCGACTTGTTTTCCGTGCAGGGATTCATCTCAAACCGCAGCTCGCGCCGGCGACTTTTGCGCATTTCTTCGGCAAACGCCGCCTCAAGCCGGGAGGTCAGGTCGCCCAGGCCGTCTTGCAGATGCTTCTCACGTCCCTGTTCACCGGCCGTCAGGACCTGGACGACGCGCCAGGCGGCGCGCTGTTCGGCGCGCTCTCTGGTTTCGTCAGCGGCCGTGACAAGGTTTTCTTTGTTCAGCATCAGTGAAACGCCCGCTCGCGCCTTCCCCGACTTCTGCGAGACAGGCGCGTCGACATAGCGCACATTCCCCAGCCGCAGGCGGGCACAAAGCTCATTCAGCCGCTCTTTCGCGCCGACAGGGACACCCGCGGGAGCGAAAACAGCCTCGGCAGGCGGAGCGCTTACCGCAGCTGGCATATGCGCCTTCCGAACAGCGGCAGCGCTGCTGATGGCGCTCTGCTGCTCGGCCTCGCTGAGGCTGACGACAGTCTCTTTTCGTGACGCCCGGATGCGTCCGGAAAGGACGCGGCGGAAATGCGCGCGCTGCACGGCAGCACGCTTCTGCTGTTCGGCAGCGGAAACGCGGTTGAGGCGGCCGAGGGCGTCGCGTGCAGCGTTGCGCTCGGCCGTGATCTGATCGCTGCCGAGACCGGTGCCGGCTTCCTTGCCGTTCAGAGTGACGGTCGTCTCGAAAATGCGGCCTCCGTTGGCCCATCTCCGCACCGTCTTGAACTTCGGCGCGCCGAGCTTTTCAAACTCGCAGTCGCGTTCAAGATGGCGCCGCGCGTCAAACCCCGTGCCCTGATCGGGATAGTCGCCAAAGCTCTGCAAAAAGCTCTTCACCGCTTCCAGACCGCCGTCGAGGAACAGCGCTCCGGCTACAGCCTCAACGGAATCCTCCACCATCGCAGCCGTGATGAGGACGCCCTCGCCGGCGCTGATCATGCGGTCAAAACCGGCCTCATACCCCCAGGCAGACAGGTTCTGTCCGCAGACCAGCTTCGACCGTTCGATCGTCATAAAGCCCTCGTCCGCCTCGGGATATTCGCCGTACAGCGCCGAGCCGACGATCAGGCTGATGGCGGCGTCGCCGAGAAATTCCAGGCGCTCGTTGTTCTGACTGGGGCTCTGCGAACTCTCGCTCGACCGCTGCACGAACGCCAGGTGCAGCAGCTCGGGACGGCTGAACTGGTAGCCGATGCGCTTCTGAAAGCTCTCCGCCCGCTGCAGAAAGTCGCGTGACATCGTATTCGTCTGATTCATGTTCATTCACCTCCTTTCGTCATGATACGCCGCGCCGTATGCGCTGCGCACGTACAGACCCATTCTACCATATCCGGAGCCGATTTTCGGGACAAAAAAGCGCGCTGCCTCCGCTTTGAGAGACAGCGCGCTGAATTTTTCTCGCGATTACGCGTTTTTGACGACGAACGAGCGAACCGAGATGCCCAGTTCGTCAAGCTGCTTCTGCTCCACGACCGACGGAGCTTCCGTCATCAGGTCCTGAGCCTTGGCCGTCTTGGGGAAGGCCATCACCTCGCGGATGCCCTTGCAGCCGCACATCAGCATGCAGAGACGGTCGAAGCCGATCGCCAGTCCGCCGTGAGGCGGCGTGCCGTACTTCAGCGCGTCCAGGAAGAAGCCGAAGCGCTGCTTCTGATCCTCCGGCGAGAAGTTCAGGCACTTGAAGATCTTCTCCTGGACCTCTTCGTCGTGGATTCGGATCGAACCGCCGCCCAACTCGATGCCGTTGAGCACGAGGTCGTAGGTGCGCGAGCCGCAGGCAGCCGGATCGCTCTCGAGCAGATCGAGCTCGTCGGAATTGGGCGCGGTGAAGGGATGGTGCGTCGCCACCCAGCGCTCTTCGTCCGGGCTCCACTCCAGCAGCGGGAAGTTCGTCACCCAGAGGAACTCCCAGCCTTCGTTCACGAGGCCGTGCGCTTTGGCGATGTCAAGGCGCAGCTGTCCAAGCACGGTGGAGACCATCATCACGTTGGCGTTGGCGATCAGGAAGATCGCATCGCCGTCCTTGGCATGCGCCTGTTCGAGGAACATCGCCTTGTGCTCGTCGTCGAGGTATTTGGCAAGCGGTCCCTTGAGCACGCCTTCCTTGATCTGGAAGAAGGCCACATCAGGCGCGCCCAGCTTTTTGCCTTCGGCGGAAACGTCCTCGCACTGCTTGCGCGACCATTTTGCGCCGCCGGGAACGGCAATGACGCGCACCACGCCGCCCTGCTCGACGCAGGAAGCGATCGGGGCGAACGACGTGCCGCGGAACGCCTCGGTCACGTCGCAGATCTCAAACGGGATGCGCAGATCGGGCTTGTCGCTGCCAAAACGGGCCATCGCCTCTTTGTACTCCATGTGGCGGAACGGAGCCTTGATCTCCACGCCGAGGATCTTCTTCCACAGGCCGGTGACGTAGCCTTCAAGCAGGGCGTACACGTCCTCCTCGGTGACGAAGCTCATCTCCAGGTCGACCTGGGTGAACTCCGGCTGGCGGTCGGCACGCAGGTCCTCGTCGCGGAAGCACTTGGCGATCTGATAATAGCGGTCCATGCCGGAGATCATCAGGATCTGCTTGAGTAGCTGAGGCGACTGGGGCAGCGCGTAGAACGAGCCGGGCGTGACGCGCGAAGGCACGAGATAGTCGCGGGCGCCTTCGGGCGTGCTGCGCATCAGAATCGGCGTCTCCACCTCGGTGAAGCCGTTGTCGTTGAGGTAGGCGCGCGTGTACTGCGCGATGTCGTGACGCACGCGCAGATTGTTCTGCATGCGCTCGCGGCGCAGGTCGAGGAAACGGTACTTGAGACGGATGTTCTCGTCCACCGCGTCGGCCTCGTCGCCGATCTCAAACGGAGGCGTCTGAGCCGCCGAAAGCAGCAGAAAATCGCTGGCGACCACTTCCCACTGGCCGGTCTTCATGTTCGGGTTGAACTGCTGGCCGGGACGCTCGCGCACCTTGCCCCTGACAGCGATCACGTACTCGCTGCGGAGGTCGCCCGCATCCTCGTGCATCTTCGCGTCGACTTCGGGCTCGAAGACGACCTGCACCGAACCGGACTTGTCCCACAGCGCGACGAAGATCACGCCGCCGTGGTCGCGGCGATTGCGAACCCAGCCGTTGAGGGCGATCTCCCTGCCCTCGCAGCTTTTGTCGACTTCACCGCATTTGACGGTCCTTTTCCAGCTTGAATCAAAAACTCCCTTGCGCATTTTTCAAAAACCACCTTATTCGATTCAAAAATTGAACGGCGCGCCGCGCTTCGCGGCGCGTCTGTTTACTGTCTTCCAGCCAGCTCAGCCACGCGCGCGCAGACTTCGCCCACAGGCACTTCCGCCTGCTCGGCTTTCGTCAGGTCACGCACGGCCACGACGCCGCGGGCCACTTCATCGCCGCCGAGGATGCAGGCAGCCTTCGCGCCGCTGGCCACGGCAGTCTTCATCTGCGCCTTCATGCCGCGGCCGGCGTAGTCCATATCTGCCTTCAGCCCAGCGCGGCGCAGCTCGTACATCAGTTCCATCGCGTTCAGCCGCGCCGCCGGATCGGGACAGACGACATAAGCATCCAGCGCCGGCGCCGTGCCAAACGAGCAGCCCTGCTCGTCCATGACGAGGATCACGCGGTCAAGTCCGGCCGCAAAGCCGACGGAGGGCACATGAGGCCCGCCGATCGACTCGGAAAGGTTGTCGTAGCGTCCGCCGCCGCACACAGCACTCTGCGCGCCGAGGTCGCCCGATTTCACCTCGAACGCCGTCTTGGTGTAGTAATCCAGGCCGCGCACGAGTGTCTTGTCGATCGTGTATTTGATGCCCAGTCTCGTCAGTCCGTCCGTCACCGCCTTGAAATGCTCGGCGCACTCGTCGCAGAGGCTGTCGAAGATATCCGGCGCGCCGGCGACGATCTCGTGATCCTCCTTGCAGTCGAGCACGCGCAGAGGGTTGCGGTCGAGCCGGCTCTTGCAGGTGTCGCACAGCTCGTCAAAATGTCCCTTGAGATAGCCGACGAGCTTTTCGCGGTAGACGGGACGGCACTTGGGGCAGCCGACAGAATTGATCACCACTTCGAGGTTCCGCATCCCAAGGGTCCGGAACAGCTCGATAGCGGTCATGATCACCTCCACGTCGACAAGCGGGCTCTCAGACCCGACTTCTTCATAATCCAGCTGCCAGAACTGGCGGTAGCGCCCCTTCTGCGGACGCTCATAGCGGAACATCGGTCCGGCGCCCCACAGCTTGGCAGGATTGCCGCCGGGCACGCCGAGCGTGTGCTCGACGTAGCTGCGCATCATGCCCGCCGTCATCTCAGGACGGAGCGTGATGCTGCGGCCGCCCTTGTCGGTAAACGTGTACATCTCTTTCTCAACGATGTCGGTCGTGTCGCCGACGCCGCGGCTGAAAAGCTCCGTATGCTCAAAGATGGGCAGCTTCACTTCGCTGTAGCCGAAACGGCGCGCGATCTCCCCCGCCCTGTCAAGCACATAAGCCCATTTCCACGATTCGTCGGGAAGAATGTCGCGGACCCCGCGGGGCCCCTGGATCGATTCTGACATCGGAAATACCTCCTGAAAATAAGCGCGCTGCATCCGCGCCGCGTAAAAGCAAAAGCGCGATTTCCCGAGCGCTCTAAAAAATACATTATACAACAGGACTTCCGTCTTGAAAATCGGCAATTTTCATCGCCGAGTTTACCAAAACCGACTGCCGTGTTCTATCCAAACGGGCGATTATCCCTTTCGTCCGCACCGCAAAAGGGGAAATCGCTCGTTCATTTATTGCTTGCTGATTTTTCATAGTTTTGACAATCGTCGGCAATATTGACAAAGACATGTATTTTATCGCCGGAAAATATATTTTTACAGAATTCCGCATAATAATATTTTTACAACCATTTCAAATATTTTCTTGCCATAAAAATAAATTTTCTCAGAAATAAATATTGACAAAGGATTTTTGCGCGATTACAATAGCGCCTGTTTTGTTTTTAATAACCTTTCACCGTACATAGAATCATATTATCACAAAAAAGTCAGGAGGATGATTCCGATGACACTGGAAACGCTTGCGGTCATTCCTGCTCGATTCGCCAGCACACGCCTGCCGGGCAAGCCGCTTATCGAGATCGGCGGCGTGCCGCTGATCCTGCGCGTTCTGAGAGGCGTAAAAAAATGTTCATGTGTAGATCGCGTCATCGTCGCCACTGACGACGAACGCATCGCTTCGCTGGTCGAAGCCGACGGCGGAACGGCAATGCTGACGCCCGAAGACCTGCCCAGCGGCGGCGACCGTGTGGCCTGGGCAGCCGCACGAGTGCCTTCTCGCTTTGTGCTGAACGTGCAGGGCGACGATCCTCTTGTCGGTCCCGACATGATCGAGCCGCTTGTCAGCGCGCTGAAAGCAGACGCTCAAACGCGGCTGGCGCTTCTTGTAAAAAAGATCGAACGTCCGGAAGAAGTCGAAGATCCCAACATCGTCAAAGCCGTCTTCGACAAAAAGGGGCGAGCGCTGTATTTCAGCCGCTCGCCCATTCCCCATCCGCGAAGCAGCAGCGCCGTGTGGTACAAGCACATCGGCCCCTACGCCTGGCAGAGGGATTTTCTTCTGGAATTCTCCAGCCTTCCTCAGACGCCCCTGGAGCAGACCGAAAGCCTGGAGATGCTGCGCGTCCTTGAACGCGGTCACGCGATCCGCTGCGTCCCCGCACCGCGCGACACGATCGAGATCGACACGCCCGACGACGTGAAGCGGCTCGAAGAGTTTCTCGCCGGCACGAAGAGCTGAAAGGACGGCGACGGCAGATGATCGAAATCCCGGAAGGCATTGAGCAATTCGCCAAGCTGCCGCGCTGGTGGCGCGTCGACGTTCCGACCGAGGTCGTGTTATCCGCAGACGGGATCAGTACGCTGTTTGAGCTGATCGAATCGCGCGGCGTGAAGCCTTTTTTTGTGATCGACTCCGCGCTCAAAGATCAGCCGGCATTCGCCCGCATCTTCGCGCATAAAGACATCTTCGCGTTCAACGCGTCGTATTCGGAAGTGCGCACGACCGATGTCGATGAGCTTGTCAGCCTGCTGCGCAGGCGCGGCGGCACCAGCTTGACGCTGATGGGCATCGGCGGCGGCTCGACAATGGACCTTGCCAAGGCGGCAGGTCTGTGCTGCGCCAATCCGCTGCGGGCACAGGACTATCAGGGCTACGGCATTCCGATGGAGCGCGGGCTCGACGTGTGGACCGTCCCCGCCCTGAACGGCACCGGAGCCGAGCTGACACCGATCGCTGTGATGCGGGGCCCTGAGAAAAAGCTGGGCATCAACAACCCGCTCGCCGCCGCCCGTCTTGCCGTCATCGATCCGCGCCTTTCGGCCGGCGCGCCCGCCTTCAACCGTTTCTATACGATGATGGACTGCTACTTCCATCACTACGAGATCTCACGCAGCCGCACCAGCTCGCCCGATGCGATTGCCGATTCGCTTGACGGACTGGAGCTTTCTGGACGCGTTCTCTCCTGCGACCTGAGCGAATATGACGAACAGCGCGCCGTCCTCTCGGCCATGGCCTCCGTCCTCGGCGGTTCGAGCAGCACAGGAGGACGCGTCGGTGCTGCTCACGCCATCTCCTACGGCCTGAGCAACTGCGCGCCGTTTCTGCCGCACAGCGTGGCCGTGACGCTCGCAATGCTGGCGCTGAAAGACGTGTACCCGGACGGATACGCAGAAACGCTCCGCTTTCACAAGATCAGCCGCCGCGAACTGCCCCGCGCCAGCGCCTACGGCCTGAGCAAAGCCGACATCCCGCGCATGACCGCCACCGCGCTGGGCATGGAAAAGCTGTGGCAGAGCTGCTTCGGTCCTGAGCGCTGGAAAGAGCTCGCCACGCCCAAATACATTTCGTCGGTCTACCGCGCGATCGTCAAAGGATAAATCTATCGAACTGTTGAAAGGAGAACACACAATGCCAGGCACTGAACTGTTTGATCAGATGGAAATCGACGCCGTCTGCGACGTGCTCCGCCGCAAGATGGTCCACCGCTACTCGTCGCACGCCGCCAGAGCGGGCGTGTACCGCGTCAGCGAGTTCGAAACCGCACTCGCCGGACGCGTCGGCTCGCGTCACGCGCTGGCCGTCAGCAACGGAACTTCGGCGCTCTTCGTCGGGCTGAAGGCGATGGGGATCGCCCCCGGCGACGAAGTCATCACCTCGGCGTTCACGTTCATCGCCACGGTCGAGGCGATCATCGGCTGCGGCGCGATCCCCGTGCTGGCCGATGTGGACGAGACGCTCGGCATGGATCCTGCTTCCGTGGCACGCAAGATCACCCCGCGCACCAAGGCCATCATGCCCGTGCACATGTTCGGCGCAGCCACTCGCATGGAGCCGCTCCTCGAACTGGGACGCACGTACGGCATCCCCGTCGTCGAGGACAGCTGCGAAGTGACCGGCGGCACGTACAAAGGCAAAGCCCTCGGCACGTTCGGCCTCTGGGGCACGTACAGCTTTGACCCGAACAAATACGTCACCACCGGCGAAGGCGGCGCCATCGTCACGGATGACGAAGAACTGTACACAAAGATGGAATACTACCACGACCACGGGCACGTCCATCGCCTCGACATCGAACGCGGCGCTGAGGATAAATGCGGCCTGGGGCTCAACTTCCGCATGAGTGAGATCGAAGGCGCCCTTGGCCTCGTCGCCCTGAAAAAGATGGACACAGCGCTCTCGCTGCTGCGCTCAACTAAGCGTAAAGTCCTCGACGGCGTCGCCGGCACGGGCCTGACGCCGCGTCCCGTTCCCAATCCCGAGGGCGATATCGCCACGCACATCGTCTTTCTGCTGCCGTCAGCCGAGGCCGCGAAACGCTTCCAGGCCGTCACGGCTGAGTGCGGAATGCCCGTGGGCATCATCGGTGAGAACACATGGCACTACGCCAAACACTGGAAGGCGCTGCACATGCTGAGCGGCCAATCCATCGGCGGCAGCACGACGCCGTCGTACGCGCCTGAGACGATGGCGCAGACTGAGGCCGTGCTTTCGCGCGCTGTGTTCTACTGCCCAAGTCTCCTGACCAGCGACGAGATTGTCGCGAAAATGATCGGCGCGCTCAAAGCCGGGGCCAAAGCGGTCCTCTAAAGCCGGAACCGCTTTTGCAAATACACCACACCACGCAAAGACGCCGGAACGCGCTTTTTTTCGCATGGGAAAAGACGTTCCGGCGTCATCTTTTTATGGTCATTTGGGCTGATCAGCGTCACGGCTGTCCGGCTATGACCTGACGCACCGTGTCGAGCGCCGGCTGCGCGCTCAGCAGCGCGTGGACGAGCGTGTAATATTCGGGCAGATGTGTTCCGTCCGACCAAAGCAGTCTGATGTTCAGCATTTCTTCGCTGATCTTTGTCAGGTCAAAGCCGAACGAATCGAGCGAATAGCGCAGTTTCTGCGGCTGACGGCACGGCTTTCCGTCCGCGCGGGAGCAGCGCGCGCAAAGATGGCATCCGCCCGAACCCAGCTGAATGCTGCCCGGCAGACGCTCTTCGCACACCAGCAGCGCATCGAACAGTCTGGTTTTTACCCTTTTAAGCGCAGTCCAGGCAACTTGCCGGACTGCCCCGGGAGAATCGGCCAGCGTGCCTTCGCGCTCGTCAAAGAAGATTTGCGAGGCAGCCACCGTCGCGTAACGATACGGGCGCAGATATTCGTCGGCGTTCACCGTCAGCGGCGGACAGCACCAGCAGCGGTTCCAGCGCTCGCACTCGCGGCAGAAGCCGATGAAGCGCTCCGCATCACGATAACGGTTGCAGAATGATCCCAGCGGCAGCGCGGCGCATGAATATTCGACGCGGCTCATCGCGCAAAGTGGAACGCGATCCACACGCAGGGCGGATCTTCGCTCGTGAACGTCACTCGATGACGCGCGTGAGCGGGAATGAGCAGCCAGTCGCCGGGAGCCAGCGGCGTTTGTTCGCCGTTTTCCCAAGTCAGTTCCGCTTTGCCTGTCAGCAGGGCAACCCACTCGTCCTGCTCCTGATCGTACCACTGTCCTTCCGGCGTCGTCTGTCCGGTCGAGACGATGCGCTCGACGCGGGCGTCTTTTCCCCGTGCGAGGACCTCGATCAGCTCCTCAGCGCCACGCGCAGGAAAATGTTCATCGTCAAACAGCGAGACTACTGGATGTTCCTGCGGCTGTGAGTTTTTTATACATTCCATGAGAGTCATCTCTTTTCCAAAATCGCGCCGCGTGATACTGTTTTTCGTTAAAACGGCTAACGTCTTTTTAGCCGTTTTATAGTGCCAAAGGCGCGTCGAAAAACGCATGAGACGGCGTGGCGCCGTTAGGCGCCGACTGCCGCGCCTGCTTGGGGCGCGGCCTCGCGATCAGCTTTTTAATCGCGAAAGAGTATGAGAAAAAACGGAGCGCTCCCGTTCGGGGGAACGCTCCGTTGCAGCGCACAATCAGCAATTCACGTTTTTCACACTACCAGCGCGGAGGAGGCGGGCGATGTCCGGGACGGGGACCGGGGCCGGGAGGAGGTGGAGGCGGCGGGGGCGGACGGTATCCGGGACGGGGACCGGGAGGCGGCGGGGGCGGCGGACGGTGTCCGGGACGAGGACCGGGAGGCGGAGGCGGCGGCACATGAGGTCCGCGCCACATGCTGGAGAACTTCCAGCCGCGATCGGTCTCGGTGATGATGATAACCGCTTGGCGGCCATGCCACTCGGCAGTGCGGCGGTTCCTGTCGTCATAGCCGAAGCGGGGACGGCCCCAGTTTCCGGACGCGGAATAAACGACATCGTCCCAGCGCGAGCTGCGGTCGTTGACGCGGCCTTCGACGCCCCAGAAGCGGCGGTCATCACGGAAGATATAGTCGATCGTGCTCAGACGGTAGCCGATCCACTGCGGATGACTGTAGATCTTCTCATAGTAATAGTTCCCGTCATGCGGACGGCGGCGCGACTCGCGGAACTGATTGGCCAGTCCTTCCCAGCGCGCGCCCCAGGAGATGCCGTTGAAGCTGACCGGCTCGTTCGGGAACGCCCATGCGGCAGCGCTCAGCGCGAGCACGAACGCGAAAGCCGCAAACACTTTTCTGCTCAGTTTCATGATTCTCGTCCTCCTTATCCTGATATTGAACGAATCTGCACGTTCGATACAAGCCTTGATACACTCTCTGCCGTTCTTGATGTTTTAATTGTAACAAAGCCGTCGAAAGAACACAATTGTCGATTTTACCAATTATCAAGTTTTTCACCGTGCTCGACGGCGTCAAGCAGTTCACCAGGAGCAGCGAAGAACATGAGAGTGGCGGTCGTCTTCTCGGCGATAAAGCCTTTTGCCGCACCGTCGTCAAGCAGTGCTTTCAGCGGCGCAAAGAAGCCGTCGACGTCAAGCACCGAAAGCGGCTTGACAAGCTCGCCCAGGCTGATCAGCGCCAGCGTGTCGAAGAGCTCGTCATAGGTGCCGACGCCGCCGGGCAAAACGGCCAGCGCGTCGGCCTCGCGCTGCATGAGAGCTTTGCGGGTCCTCAGATCGGGCGCGTGAAGCACGCGCGAGCATCCTGAATAGATAAAGCGCTCGTCGTCAAAGATCGCCGGCACGACGGCCGTGACCGTTCCGCCCGTCTCGTGCGTGCCGCGGGCAACTTCGCCCATCAGGCCGCGGCCGTAGCCGCCATAGATCAGCTCATGGCCCCGGCGCCCCAGTTCCTCACCAAACGAGCGGCCGGCACGCAGGTACTTTTCGTCGATGCTCTCCGACGATGAGCAGAAAACACAGATTTTCACGTCTATTCCATGGGGACATAGCGCCCGTCGATCGTCACGCCCATGCCCATCTCTCCGTTCATCTTGAACTCATCAGTCGTCTCGACCGTCACGGAATCGCCGTTGAAACGGATCGTCACGCCGACGGGATCAGTGAACACGCCCCGCTTGACGGCGCCCTGTCCCTGATAAGAGCCCGAGCGGACGTTGACCGGGTTGAGCACCAGTCCCGCCTCAGCATCGACAGAGATCGTCCCCGAATCCTTGTCGATCCAGCGCACTTTCAGCGTTCCCGGTTCGCCGACGGTGCGGCGCTCATACACGCCCTGCACGCCGTCAGCCGATTCCAGAAGCGCCGCCAGCTCCGCGCGTGACTGCAGCCACTCGGCGCGAAGGCGTGTCACGAGCGTATAGGCTTCGTCGCGAGCGTAGCCGACTTTAATATACTCGTCCGCTTCTCTGTCGCGTCCAGAACTGACCCATTCGCGCTGCTCCTTGCGGATCGTTTCAAAGCGCTCCGGCGACGTCAGCTTTTTGACCTTGTTCCACGCAGCGCCCAGTTCTTTATCCGCAGCGCGGAAGCCAGGATCTTTCATAAAACGCCGATACTCCGCATCGCTGAGCGCAAGCGCCGCGCTTGCCAGAGCTGCCAGCACCGCTGCCGCCGCAAGAATACGTCTGATCTTCATCAATAACGCCTCCATGATTTGCAAAATATGTTTCCGTTATGTTCTGATTGTACCAATTTCATGCCCGGACGCAAGCGATCTGTCGCGCTTCTTGTCAATTTTTCCCCCGCCCAATATAATCAGCTTATCATTTTGAGGAGGTCGAAGCCATGAAATTCACCGTCGCTCCGCAGGTCTTTGAAAAACTCCCCGGCGTCTGCTTCGGCGCCGTCGCCGCCTACGGCATGAACAACCGGGCCGAATATCCGGTTATCGCCGCACGCCTCGACGAAGCCATCGCCGCCGCTGCCGCGCGTTTTGAGGGTAAAAAGGTCAAGGACGATCCCGCCATCCTCCCCTACCGCACCGCGTTCCAGTCGCTCGGCGTCAATCCCAACAAGTTCATGAGCTCGATCGAAGCGATGTTCACGCGCGTCGCTAAGGGCAAGGGACTGCCTCACATCAATCCGATCGTCGATCTGGGCAATGCCCTGTCGCTGAAATACGTGCTGCCGATGGGCGCGCACGACATCGTTCAGGCCGAGGGGCACGACATCGAAGTGCGATTTTCGACCGCTGCCGACACGTTTATCCCCTTCGGCGAGACGGAAGCCGAGACGATGCCCGCAGGCGAACTGATCTACACCGTCGGGCCGCGCGTGCGCACGCGCCACTGGATCTGGCGTCAGAGCGAGCTGGGCAAGATCGGCCCTGACAGCTGCGACATCTTCTTCCCCATCGACGGTTTTGCGCCGTTCAACAAGGACGCGATCCTCGCCGCCCGCGACGAGCTGGCCGAACTGTGCCGCACCGTCTTCGGCTGCACGGATGTGCGCACGGGCTTCGTCGACAGTGAGCATCCGAGCTTTGATACTATTTCGCGATTAAAAAGCTAATCGCGAGGCCGCGCCCCAAAACGGCGCGGCAGTCGGCGCCTTACAGGCGCCACGCCGTCTCATGCAGTTTTCGACGCGCCTGACGGCGCTATAAAACGGCTATAAGAACGTTAGCCGTTTTAACGAAAACTAGTATGATCTGTCATAAATCTTTCCCCGCCAAAAACGCATAACATAAAAGCCGCTGGAGCGCTCCCAACGTTCCAACGGCTTTTATGTCATGAAAACACGGCGCCTGGCCGTATCGTTCACCCCAGAAACATATATGAATACATTCTTGCAGGGGTCCAGCGGTTTTTGGCGCGTCACAAGACGCTGTGCACAGCACTCCGCCTCAGGCGGAGCTCGAAAAGGCGAGCGGCGCGCCCGTGCAGGAACGCCGCGTCGCCATCGTATGCGGCCCTTTTACTTCTCCTCCTGCTCAGTCTCAGCGGGAGCTTCGGCTCCTTCTTCCTTCTTCTCGGGCGCGTCGGGGCGGATGAAGTACTTGATGCAGGGACGTCCGCCCGTCTCGTAATCGACGGAACTGTCGATCTCGCCGATCTCGGCCAGATAGTTCAGGTAGCGGCGCACCGTCACCTTGGAGAGGCCAACGACGCCGGCAAGTGTGTCACAGGTGCAGGTCTCGCCCTTCATCTTCTCAAGGTGCGAGCGGATCATATCGAGCGTGCGCTGCTGAAGGCCCTTCTTGAGGTCGCGCACGGGCGCCTGCTGCTGAGGCGCGCCGACGCTGACGAGCGCGTCGATCGCATCCTGGTTCAGCGTCGAAGCGTCCTTGAGGACGTGCGCCTTCTTGCGGTACTTCTCGATCGCCTCCATGAAGCGCTCGTATTCGAACGGCTTGACGAGGTAGTCGACAATGCCCAGCCGCAGCGCCTCTTCGACGTTCTTCACGTCGTTCGCAGCCGTGACCATGATGACATCGGACTGGATGTCCGACTTGCGGATCTCGCGCAGCAGTTCAAGCCCGTTCATCACGGGCATATATACATCAAGGATGATCAGATCCGGCTCTTCGTTCTCGATATAGGCAAGCGCATCCTTGCCATTGTCGAACACTGCGGCGACCTGAATGTCGTTCGCCGTGTCCAGATAACGGCGGTTGATCTGGGCGACCATAGGGTCGTCTTCTACGATAATCGTCTTAATCACAGTTTTCCCTCCTTCGTGAAGCACACCGAAATAGATGTCCCCACTCCCTTTTCAGAATCAATCTGCATTTCCCCACCGCTGGATGCAAGTACAGAATGAATCAGCCTCATGCCTGTGCCGCGATAACGCCCTTTGGAGCTGTAACCTCCTTTTTTGAGTCGCTCCATCTCTTCCTCTGTCATGCCTTCGCCGGTGTCGTCGACAGTGATCATCAGCGCCTGCTCGTCCTCGTGGACCAGCAGCGACACTTCACGTTCTCCGTCACCCTTGGCCTTGGCGTTGACTGCCTCAATCGCATTTTCAACCAGATTGCCGACCAGCGTCTCAAAAGCGTTTCCGGAAAGGAAACGGCTGTTCGCAGGGACGCTGCTCGAGCTCACCAGATTGAAGTTTATGTCAAGTTCCCGGCAGTGCGACATCTTGCCGAGGATCAAAGCGCTCAGAGTTTTGTTCTGGATCTTCCGAAGCACGGGACCGATCACTTCGGAATGCTCCCGCGAAATGTTGGTGATGTATTTTTCAGCCTCATCAGGAGCGCCGATGCGCAGCAGGCCCAAGATGACGTGCAGCTTGTTCATGAACTCGTGCGTGTTGCTCCGCAGCGCGTCCATCAGATGGTTGACGCCCGTCAGCTCCTCCGCAAGATGCGTCTGCTCCGTGCGGTTGCGCAGGATCGCCACAGCGCCGAGGATCGAGCCGTGCTCCTTCACCGGGATTCGGTCACAGAGGACGTTCACGTCGCCCCAGGTGATGCCGCTGTTGTAGAGAGGCTGCCCCGACTCAAGCGTTTCAGAAATGCGGATCTGAGGATACAGCTCATCGAGCTTTTCGTTGCGCAGATCGTCGTTTTTCAGCCCCAGCAGCGTTCTGGCCGCCTTGTTGGCCAGCGAGATCCGCCCCGTCTCGTCAACAGCGACAATGCCTTCTTCAAGAGAATTGAGCACCTCGACGCGCTCAAGGAAGAACTTCGACAGCTGCCCCGGTTCGTATCCGAGCAGTGATTTTTTGATGCTCCGCGCCACCAGCCAGGCGCTGACAGCCGCGAAACAGAGGACGATCAGCCCCACGCGCAGGTGATCGACGAAAATCCCGTGCTGCTGCATATTGATCGTCTCGATCAAAGAGCCCACCAGGACAAAGCCGATCTGTTTCTGCGAGTCATCGTCGATGACAGGAGCAAAATAGCGCTTCTGATCGCCAAGCGACCCGACGGCACGGGAGAAATAATGACGGCCTTTCAGCGCGTTCCCCTCGTCGCCGCCCACAAACGCCTCGCCCACCTGGAGTTTGTCAACGTGATAGAGACGGCGTGAGTGCATATCAGCAAGCGTGACCACGTCAAGATCACTGATGCCCGTCACAAGATGATCGAGGTAGTGGATCAAATCGCCGCTGCCTCGGCCTTCGCGGCACGCCTGGATAACCAGCGGATTGACGGCGACCATCTCGCCAACATTGCGAAGCGTATCCTCGACGCGGCGCTCCTGAAGCCGAATATTGAGGCGAATGACGACAAGCATCGTCAGCCCTATCGTGAGCAGGACGAGGAACATGCCGCCGAGGATCAGTTTTTGCGAGAGCCCCAGAGCGGGCTTTTTTGGGAATGAATTCATGGCGAACCGAAATCTCCTCGATATAAAATCCCTCCGGTGCCGGCCGAGCGGCCTTAGCCCGTTTATTCTATCATGTATTTGGCATTTTGAGCGCATTTATCTTTTCGCGGCGAAGATAAAAATTCATTTTTCACTATCGGCCGCTGTGCGCATCAATGCGAAATCAGATATTTACTGGATGGACACCGCTTTAGCAACCCTGAAAAAGACTTTTAATAACAGTCCTTCTTCTTATGGCCTATATTAACACGTCACATGACCAATATGCAATAAAGAAAAACCGTTTTTCAGATAAATTCTAAATCTTAATAAAAAAATCTGACCGTTTTTCTTTCAGCCAAAATAACTGAATCATCTGTAAAATATCATCATTTCGATGAAAGACCTAACTGCTCTGCCTCAAAATCAATAAACCTTTTTTGGTATGCACGATATTTTTACACTAGATTCGATGATGCCCGTTTTTATTCAAAATATGAATAAATAAACGTGGTTCGCGTATTGAAAAAACGAGCTGCCCGCGCAAGGCGGACAGCTCGTTTTTTTACATGCAAGTGTTTAGTGAAGCAGCGCAGCCAGTTCGGCGGGGATGGCAGAGGTGACGCCAGGTCCGATGGGCAGACCGAAGTAATCCCAGACGATGAAGAAGATGATCCAGATGATCTGAAGCCAGAACGCAACAGGCACCAGAGCAGAGATCAGCGTACCGATCTTGAGGTTCTCGTCATACTTCGCCTGCGCGACGCTGAGGACCATCCAGATGTAGGGGCTCATAGGCGTGAAGGCGTTGGTGGGCGAGTCGCCAAGGCGGTAAAGCAGCTGAGTGAAGCCGGGGTGATAGCCAAGCAGCATGAACATAGGCACGAAGATGGGAGCGAAGATAGCCCACTTGGCCGAGCCGGACGACACGAACAGATTGACGACCATCGACAGAAGGATGAACGCCACGCACATGGGGATGCCGGTGAAGCCGATGCCCTTGAGGAAGTCGGCGCCGCCGATGGCAAGCATGGTGCCCAGCTTCGTCCAGTTGAACAGCATGTTGAACTGACCGGCGAAGAAGCAGAACACGATGTACGCGCCCATGCCCTTGGCCTGATGGACCATGCCCTTGTTCAGGTCAGACGAGCTCTTGATCGAGCCGGCCGTGTAGCCGTAGGTGATGCCGCAAAGAGCGAAGAAGAAGAACAGGAGCGGGATCAGGCCCTTGAGCATCAGCGAGCCGACGAACACGCGCGAGCCGTCGGGGTTGACCTTGGCCAGCGGGCCCCAGAAGAAGCCGACGACCAGCAGAGCGATGTAAGCAAGAGCGACAAGGCCGGCGTTGCGCAGACCACGGCTCTGCTCAGGCGTAAGCGCCTCAATCTTGTCGTCAGTGCTGCCCTCGTACTTGCCGAAGCGGGGCTCGACGACCCAGGTGCAGACGCCGCCGATGACGATGGCGCAGAGGAACGTGGAAGCCATCATGAAGAACCAGTTGCAGGTGACTTCGACCGTGAAGGTGCTGTCGGGGATGAAGCCCTTGATAGCCAGGTTGGTCAGGCCCTGAAGCAGCGAGTCGGTGCCCGCGATCATCAGGTTGGCCGAGAAACCGGCCTGAGCGCCGGCGTAGCCGTTGATCATACCGACGATGGGGTTCTTGCCGACGCCGATGTACGCGATAGCCGCCATGGGAGGAATGACGATCATCGCCGTATCAGAGGCGATATTGCCGCAGGTGCCGAGGAAGGCGACGACGAACGGGACCAGCGTGGGAGGAACGTTGCGCATGCACTTGGCAAGCAGGGCCTTAAGCAGACCGGCTTCCTCGCACATACCGATGGCCAGCGTCATCGTAACGACAAGGCCCATGGGCGCAAATCCCGTGAAGTTCTTGACCAGGTTGTTCAGCAGCCAGTTGATGCCGGCTTCGGAGAACAGGTTCTGCGACTTGACGACTGCCTTGGCGGGGTCCTTGATGGCAGGGTTGATCATCGAGAAATCGGTCCAGGTGAAGATGGCGCCGATCACAGCGACGATGACGAACAGCCAGCAGAACAGGATGGCAGGAGGCGGAAGTTTATTGCCCACGCGCTCGATCGCGTCAAGACAGCGGCCGCCTAACGTCTTTTTCGTAACAGTGTTGTCACTCATAAAGATACAGCTCCCCTCAACAATGATTGAAATTTGTGACGCCGTGCAAAAAGCTCTCCCCAGCCTTCCGCACCCGTGCGACCCTCCCAGGAAGGTCTCACTTTCTTAAATTATAGCATATCCATTTAAATAAGTACAACCGGAAAAATATTTCTTCTTTTCGCGTTTCTTATGCTAAAATATCACGTATTCACACAACCGCACATATTCTGATAACGAAAGAGGTCGCTGCTGCAATGGAATTCAACTTTTTCGGCTTTCATCTTCAGCTCTGGAAACTGCACACCGCACTCGACTACACCGTCTTCGCCCTCTGCCTCGCCGGCGGCGTGGCCCTGCTCGTTTTGGCCACCAAGCGCATGGGCAGGCGCCGCAATGACGAATCCGCGACGCTGCGCGTCGGCAAAAAGCTGCGCCGACTCGGCGGACGTGCCGGCGTGCTCCTTCCCGGCAGCGTCCTGCCTAAAAGCGAAGGCTACGCCGATGCTTTTTTCATCAGCCCGTGCGGCGCGTTTGCCGTGCGCTGCATCGGCTGGGGCTACCGCATCTCCGGCAGCCTGCGCGCCCGGCAGTGGCGAGCCGGCGACGCCAAGGAAGAGCGCTTCATTTCCAACCCCTTCGCCCAGGCCAGCTTCGCCTCAGAAGCCGCCACGACCAAGCTGGCTGAACAGGGCATCAATGCCAGCGTCGAACCGCTCGTCGTCTTCGCCGACCCGTTCAACCCCTCCCCCCGCTTCAGCCTCGAAGGCGGCGCCAACACCATCGGCTTCGCCGAGCTGAAACGCTGGTACCGCGCCCAGCCCGACAACGTCCTCGACAAAGACACCATCGCCAAGATCGCGCACACCTTCGCGCCCGAAAAAGCGTAACCTATTCGTCAAACAAAAACCGGGAACCGCCCGCCGATTCTTTTCGGCAGGCGGTTCCCGGTTTTGTGTTTGGTGATGATGTTTTGTTGCCGCGCTTACGCTCGCGAAGGTGCTTTAGCTGTACAAATGACACGCCACATGGCACCCCGGCTCCACCTCGCGCAGGGCGGGCTTATGTCGGCGGCACATGTCCATGCATTGGGGGCAGCGGGTCTGGAACGGGCAGCCGGGGGGCAGATCGACGGGGCTGGGGATCTCGCCGGCGAGGGGCTCGATCTTTTCGCCGCGGGCAAAGTCGATCTTGAACACCACTTTGAGCAGCGCGCGCGTGTACGGGTGCCGGCAGGCTTCGGAAATGCGCCGGCCTTCGATCAGCTCGACGACGTTACCCAAATACATCACGGCCACCTGCCTGCACATAAGGTCGACGAGTCCCAGATCGTGGCAGATGAACATGTAGGCGATGTTCTTCTCGCGCTGAAGTTTGATCAGCAGCTCGCAGACGGTCTTCTGCACGGACACGTCAAGGGCGCTTGTCGCCTCGTCGCAGACGATCACTTCCGGCTCCAGGGCCAGGGCGCGGGCGATGCCGACGCGCTGCCGCTGGCCGCCGGACATGCTGTGCGGGTAGCGGTCTTTAAAATCTTCGGGCAGCTCGACCATGCGCAAAAGCTCCGCGGCTTTGGCATCGACGTCGCGTGATTTGATCAGGCCGAAGTTGCGCAGCGGCTCGCAAAGGATGTCTTTGATCTTCATCTTGGGGTTGAACGCGGCCGTGGGGTCCTGAAACACCATCTGGATGCGGCGGCGGTTTTGGCGGCGTTTTTCGCCCGTCGCCTCAAGCAGGTTTTCGCCATTGTACATGACTTCGCCCGATGTGGCAGGGTGCAGCTGCAAAATGGTGCGCACGAGGGTACTCTTGCCGCAGCCGCTCTCGCCGATGATGCCGAGGGTCTGGCCTTTGTACACGCGCAGGGATATGTTGTCACAGGCGGTGAGGAAGCGGCCGTCTTCGAGCGGGAACTTCTTCGTCAGGCCGCAGATGTCGAGCACGACGGGCGCGTTATTCGCCGATTCGCTCATAGTACGGTTCGCCTCCGATCACGGGCACTGAGTCCAGCAGGGTCTTTGTGTATTCGTCGCGCGGATGGAACAGGACCTGTTCGCGCGGTCCGCTTTCAACGACGCGGCCGCTTTTCATGACGATGATCTTGTTGGACATGTACGAGGCCACGCCGAGGTTGTGCGTGACGAGGATCACCGCGGCGTTGTACTCGTTGCGCACGTCGACGATCTGGCGGATGATCTGCGCCTGCGTGGTCACGTCAAGCGCCGAGGTCGGCTCGTCGGCCAGCAGCAGGCGGGGGCTGAAGGTCATCGCCATAGCGATGCCGACGCGCTGCCGCATGCCGCCGGAAAGCTCGAACGGGTAGCTGCGCATCACATTTTCCACGTTGGGCAAAAACATGCGCGCCAGCATTTCACAGGCCTGCTCCTTGGCGTCGGCGGCGCTCTTTTGCGGCGCGTGGGCGCGGATGTAGTCGACGAACTGCGAGCCGATCGTGCGGATGGGGTTGAGCATGGCGCCGCTGTCCTGAAAGATCATCGACATCGCCGTTCCGCGCATGGCCCGCCACTGTTCGGGCGTGTTGCCAAGCAGGCTGCGGCCTTCGTAGACGATGTCGCCGCCGGAGACGCGCCCCGCGCCGGGCAGGCATCCCATCACGGCGCGAATGACGGTGGTCTTGCCGCTGCCGCTCTCGCCGACGATCGAGAGGATCTCGCCGCGCTCCAGTTCCAGACAGACGCCCTCTACGGTCTTGCGCGCGCCGTAGCTGACGTCGAGGTTGCGCACTTGCAGAAGCATGAGCCGCTCCTTTCGTTAATCAATAATTACTAATTATTAATTAGTAATTATTATTTCGCGGGCTTCGTGTCCTTCGTCAGCCAGTAGTAGTCGCAGGGCTGGATCTCGGCGCCGGTGACGGTGAGGTTGCTCACCATGTTCGTCTGCGGATAGCCGAAGATGACGGTGCCGGCCTCTTCGAGGATGATCTTCTGCATCTCGACGACGATCTCGCGGCGCTTGGCCGGATCAAACTCGACGGCCAGCTTGTCGCTCAGTTCGTCATAGCGGGCGTGGGAGAAGCCGCTGCCGTTCTGGGGGTTGCTGCCCTTGGCGGGGTCGCCCGAGTGGCGGTTCGTCTTCCAGTACATGTTGACGAACACCTCAGGATCGCCGGCCTGCGCGGCCAGGACGTTGCTGATGAGGATGTCGTATTCGCCGCGGATGCCGATACCGTCAAGCACGTTGTAATCCACATTCTTCAGGTTGATCTTGAAGCCCACGCCGCTCGCATCGGCCTGCGTGGCCTCGGCAAACAGGGGCAGCTCGGCACGTCCGGAATAGAAGATGAAATCGAGCTCCAGCTTCTTGCCGTCCTTCTCGCGCACGCCGTCCTTGCCCATCTTCCAGCCGGCCTTCTCAAGCAAGTCTTCGGCGCTGTCGGGATCGTAGCCGTTGGGGTCCTTCAGGTTGGGGAAGTCATAGTCCATCGAGGGAGGGATGAGCGGGCCGCCGGCTGTGAACGTGTCTTTCAGCAGCACTTTGCAGTACGTCTCGCGGTCGAGCGAACGCAGCAGCGCCTGGCGCACGGCCTTGTCTGCAAGGATGCGGCCGGGGGCCTGATTGAGACGGCCGAGCACGTCGCGCAGCGAGGGAATGGCGCTGACGTAGAACTTCGATTTGTCTCCGAACAGCGCCAGATCGCCGGCGGAGATGTTGATCGCCATGTCGATCTCGCCGCTTTGCAGCGCCATCGCGCGCGTGTTGGGATCATCGATCGTGTGGATGTTGACGGCGTCGAACGGCACTTCGCCGTCCCAGTAGTTGGGATTGCGCACCATTTCAGCCAGCGCCTTGGTGTAGCTCTTCACCATGTACGGGCCGGTGCAGATGGCGCCCTGCTTAGCGTAGTCGCGGTCGGTCACGCTGGTGTCGATGATGATGAAGAGCGGGTCGCCGAAGATGCCCGGCAGCGTCGGCACGGGCCTTTTCGTCTTCACGAACACGTTCTGTCCGTCCCAGGTGATCGATTCGCACTCAAACATCGACTGCGCGCGCGGCGACTTTTCAAGCGTGCGCTGCAGCGACTTGCCGGCCGCTTCGCCGGTGACCTTGCGGCCGTTAGAATACACCGCGCGGTCGTCGATCGTGAACGTCCAGGTCAGTTTGTCGTCGCTGATCTTCCATTCCTTGGCCAGCCAGGGCACCGCGTTCATCTTCGTGTCGAACTTGACGAGGCACTCGCCCAGGCCGTAGCGCATGACGACCCAGCCAAAGTAATTGTCCGTCGTTTCCAGACTGTCAGCAAAATTCGTGACGCCGAACTTGAGCATCTCCTTCGACGCCCCGAAAGCCGACGCTGAAACACCCAGCACCGCCGCGGCCGCAAGGCCGCACAACCATGATTTTTTCATCCTGACCATTCTCCTTTTTTAAAAATCAAATTCAAAGCCGACACGAAGGCACAAAGACACGAAGCACCCAAAGAAAAGCTTATAGAAAGGGAAACAGCCGTCTGTTCTGAAAGATGACAAGCATCCGCAGCACTTGATACAGCTTAGTCTGGAAGAAAAATTTTTCCCAAAGATTTTCTTTGATTCTTTGTGTCTTAGGGTCTTTGTGTCAAGGAATTTGAATTTGCTTTTAGCTCTCCTGCCGCGGGTCGAGCACGTCGCGGAGCGCGTCGCCCCAGCGGTTGAAGATCACGACCGTGATAAAGATCGCCAACCCGGGGAACGCCATCAGCCACGGCGCCGACTGGAACTGCTGGCGTCCTTCATTGAGCATCAGCCCCCACTCGGGTGCCGGCGGCTGCGAGCCGAAACCGAGGAACGACAGCCCCGCCAGCTCCATCATCATCGCCCCGATATCCGACGCCGCCGTGATCACCATCAGCGGCAGGATGTTGGGCAAAATGTGCGAGATGAGGATGTGCAGAGGCCTGCCGCCGCAGACGATCGCCGCCTCGACAAAATCGCGCTTTTTGATCTTCAGCACCATGCTTCGCGCCAGACGCGCGTATTTGGTCCACGTCACGATGGTGAGCGCGATCATCGCGTTGACCAGGCTGCCGCCCAAAATCCCCGCGACGGCAATGGCAAGGATCATGCCGGGGAACGAGATCATCATGTCCGAAGTGCGCATGATGACCGTGTCCGCAAAGCCGCCGAAGTATCCGGCGACCACGCCCAGCGACGTGCCGACGATGAAGATCACCGTCACCAGCACCAGCACGCTGGTCAGCGAATAGCGCGCGCCGTAGAGGATGCGGCTGAAGCAGTCACGCCCCAGCTTGTCGGTGCCGAACCAGTGCGCAGCCGAGGGCGCCTGAAACGCGTCGCGCATCCGCGCACGCAGCGGGTTGTACGGCGTCAGCTCAGGAGCAAATACGGCAACGAGCACGAGCAGCAGCACGAGCAGCGACATCACCTGAAAGGCGCGGTTGTGCTTGAGGCCGTTCCAGAGATTCTCCATTTAATGTCCCGCCTTTCTCAGCCGCGGATCGAGCGCCGTGTAGGAAATGTCGACCGCGAGGTTGATGACCATGTACATCAGCGCGATCCAGAGCACGATCCCCTGCACAAGCTGGAAATCACGGTAGATGATCGACTCAACGGCCAGATACCCCAGCCCCGGCCACGAGAAAACGATCTCCACCACCGCCGAGCCGCCCAGCAGGCTGCCGAACGACAGTCCCAGCAGCGTGATCAGCGGCAGCATCGCGTTGGGCAGCACTTCCTTCCAGAGGATATAGCGCTCCGTCATGCCGCGGGCGCGCGCCCCCGTCACATAGTCCTGATGCAGCTCCTCCAGCACGGCGGCGCGCACCTGGCGCGTGTACTTCGATGCCATGACGATGCCCAGCGTCAGCGCCGGCATGATGATGTTGCGGAACGACATCGAACCGCCGACGATCGGCAGCCATTTCAGCTTCAGCCCGAACGTCCACAGCAGCATCAGCCCCATCCAGAAGTTGGGGATCGAGATGCCCATGAACGTGATCGAGCTTGTGAACCAGTCGAACAGACTGTTCTGCTTCACAGCCGAATACACGCCGAGCGGCAGCGACACAGCCAGCATGAAGACCGTCGCCGCCAGCGACAGATACAGCGTCGGCACCAGAGAGATCATCAGCTGCTCGATCACGGGCGCCTTGACCGTGTAGGAAAAGCCCAGATTGCCCCTCAGCGCCCGGCCAAGCCAGCCGAAATACTGGAAGATGAAAGGCTTGTCCAGTCCCAGCTCGGCGCGAAGCGCGTCGAGTTCCTGCTGACTTACGATGATGTCCTCGTTTCCGGCGATCATCTGCCGCACCGGATCTCCCGGCGACAGCATGACCAGCGCGAACGTGATGAAGCTGATGCCCAGCAGCACGAGCGCTATCTGTATCAGCCTCCGCACAAGGCGTTTCCACGACACTTTCGGCCATCCCCTCTCGAAAAAAAATCGCGCCGCCGCAACACTTTCTGCAATAATCTGCGTGAAAGTCGCCGCCGGCGGCGCGAGCTCATCCTGCGATAAAAAATGCGCCGATTCTCGTTTTTGTACGAAAATCGGCGCATCCGCATTCATGTGCACGATCGCCACACGCCCTGTGCAGAGGCGCATGACAGTTCAAAGAAAGATGCAAGTCTTCTGACTCGCGCTCCGAAAAGGAAAAAAACACGCTCCTTTTCACGCTCCCATCCTACCTTCCCATGGATCGCAAATCGTTCCACAGTGGCGGACTTTCGTCCAGACGTCTTCACGCCTTCGGCGGGCTCTCGCGCTTACAGTGCCGGCAACGCGGGGCTTTCAACCCCATTCCATCTGACGCTTCCGCCTGGTCCGGTGAGGACGGTACGGCCGAAAGCGGCATCTTTCCGTTCGATTACGTTCGGCGCAGTTAATCGCTCCGAACAAAATTATTCTAATACCGGTGAGGGAAAATTGCAATAACACGAAAAACATTCTTTTATTTTCGATACAATAACGCACTTCCTTCTTTTTAAAAGAGCGCTATAATACCTTCGGCAATAAAACTATTCCTTTTCCGGCAAAGAGGGTTCGGCATGAAAAAACAATATCTGTACGCACTGCTGAGCGTGCTGTTCTGGAGCACGATGACGCCCGTGAGCAAAACACTGCTGAAGAGCGTCAGCGGCTTTGAGGTGCAGCTGTGGCGCGCCGGCACGGCCGCGCTGTCGCTGCTGTGCATCATCATCGCGCGAGGGCGGCTGAGCGCGCTGCTCGACCTGCTGCATCGCGAGGGGCTGCGGCTGATCGGCTACGGCTTTGTGGGATTTTTCGGCTACACGACGCTGCACCTGTACAGCCTCAACGTGCTGTCGGGACAGGTGACAAGCGTCGTCAACTACCTGTGGCCGATCTTCACCGTCTGCCTGTCGTGCCTGATCCTGCGCGAGCCGTTTTCGCCCGCCGATGCGGGCGCGCTGATGCTGTCATTCGCAGGCGTGGCCGTGACGACGCTCGGCGGCGGCGCGGGAGGCTCGCTCTCTCAGGGGGCCGTGCTCGGCCTGATCGCCACGATCGTCGCGGCCCTGGGCTACGCCTGGTTCTCGGTGATGAATAAAAAGCTCGGCGAGGATCAGACGCTGTGCATGTTCGTCTACAACCTCACCAGCGCCGTGCTCGTGCTGCCGCTTGCGGCACACGCAGGGTTTTCGGCGTACTCGCCCGCTCTCGTCGGCGGGCTGACCTGGCTGGGCATCAGCGGCGGCGCGCTCGGCAGCCTGTTCTGGGCAAAGGCGCTGGAGTGCGGCGACGCGGCCAAGATCGCCAATCTGGCCTACGCCACGCCGGCGCTGTCGGTACTGATCTGCGGAACGGTCCTCGGCGAAGGGCTCCATTTTTCATCATTCGCCGGACTGGGCCTGATCCTTCTGGGCTTCTTCGTGCAGCGGCGCTTCGCCCGCCGGCAGGCAGACAAATGACAGCTATAACACACTTTTTGTTAAAACGGCTAACGTATTATTAGCCGTTTTATAGCACCGTCAGGCGCGCCGAAAAACGCATGAGACGGCGTAGCGCCTTTAGGCGCCGATTGTCGCGCCTGCTTTGAGCGCGACCTCGCGATTAGCTTTTTAATCGCGAAAGAGTATAAAAAACAGGAGCAGAGTTCCTTATGGAACACTGCTCCTGTTTTCATGCAACGCTATTTCTTTTTCAAACGAACGTTCTGAATGTACGGGATTAGTCCGCCCGCGTCGATGATCGCCTCAATGTGCGGCGGCATTTTGCTGCATACGTAGGTCTCGCCCGTGGTCTGGTTACGGATGAGGCCATTAGCATAATCCACTTCGATCATGTCGCCCTTGCTGATCTTGCTGGTGTCGGCGCACTCGATGGGGATGACGCCCACGTTGATGCAGTTGCGGTAGAAGATGCGCGCGTAGTCCTTGGCAACGACGATCTTGACGCCCAGCTCGCGCAGCATCAGCGGCGCGTTCTCACGGCTGGAGCCGCTGCCAAGGTTGTGCTCGGCCACGAACACGTCGCCAGGGCGGAACTGGCTCGCAAAGTCGGGATCGACCGCCTGCATGGTGAACCTGGCGGCCTCCTTGATCGGGTACTCCAGCGAAGCTGGGGGCGAAATGATGTCGGTGTTGATGTTGTCGCCGTACTTCCATACCTTTCCGTATGCCATCGCTTCCGCCTCCTTACATCATCTCGCGCGGATCGACGATCCGGCCGGCCACAGCCGAAGCCGCCGCGGCCAGCGGCGAGGCCAGGTACACCTTCGACTGCTTGCTACCCATTCTTCCCAAAAAGTTGCGGTTGGTGGTGGACACGCACACCTCGCCGTCGGCAAGGTCGCCCGAGTGGACGCCCAGGCACGCGCCGCAGCACGAGGCCAGAATGGTCGCCCCCGCGTCGGCCAGCACGGCCAGCGTGCCGTCCTTGAGGCAGCGGTTGTAGATGTCGCGGCTGGCCGGCGAAACGAGCAGACGCCGGTCGGGCGCGATGTGTTTGCCGCGCAGCAGGTCGGCCGCCGCTTTCAGGTCGCTGTAACGGCCGCCGGTGCAGCTGCCAATATATGCCTGGTCGATACGCACCTCGCCCAACTCGGCGATGTCGCACACGTTGTCCACGCCATGGGGACAGGCCACCTGCGGCACGAGGGTCCCTGCGTCGAAGGTGAGCACGCGCTCAAACTCCGCGTCGTCGTCCGATCTCATGTCGTCGAAGCGCTCCGTCACGCCGAACTGCGCCATGTAGCGCGCAGTCTCGTCGTCGTAGCCGATCAGGCCGGCCTTAGCTCCCGCTTCCACAGCCATGTTGGTCAGGCAAAAGCGCTCGTCCATGATCATGGTGTCGATCGCCTCACCGGCGTATTCAAGCGTCTTATACGTTGCGCCCGCATGTCCGATCTCTTTGATCGTACGCAGCGAGATGTCTTTAGCCATAACGCCCTTCGGCAGGGCGCCGCTCCACACCGCGCGCACCGTCTGCGGCACCTTCATCCACGTCTGCCCGGTGGCCAGGACGCCGGCCATCTCGGTGGATCCCACGCCGGTGCTGAAAGCCGCCAGCGCGCCGTAGGTGCATGTGTGCGAGTCGGTGCCGACCGCCACATCGCCGGGCTTGATGTGTCCGTTTTCCACCATCACCTGGTGGCAGGGACCGGCGAACTCGTAATACTTCTTGACGCCGTATTCCTTGGCCCAGTCGCGCGTGAACTTGACGAAGTTTGCCTGCATGGCATTGGCCGGCGGCGTGTAGTGGTCGGAGATGAGCACCACCTTGTCGGGATCCCACACAGGAACGCCCAGTTTTTTGAGACAATCGTCGATCTCCAGCTTGGGACCGAGGACGTCGTCCATCATCGCCTTGTCGACGTTCACCCAGATGATGTCGCCGGCGCGTACATGCTCGGCTCCGGAAGCGCGGGCCAGGATCTTTTCGGAAAGAGTATAGCCCATTCTCATCCTTCTTTCTTATTGATTATTACACAAACAGATCGTAGCAGCCGGTCATAGCAAACAGCGCGATGACGATGACGCCGCCGATCGATACCATGAACAGTTTGACGAACAGCTTGCTCTGCTCCTCAGGCGAGGGCTTGGCGATCTGCGTGTAAGCGGCAAGGCCCATCGAGCCGCCCGTGGAGATGGGGCTCATGCCCGCGGCGCTGGCCGTGTTGGTGATGGCCGAGATCAGCGCTATGGCCGACACGCCGCCCACGTTCTTGGCCACGTCGGTGACGGTGGGAATCAGCGTAGGCATGACGACGCCGCTGGTGGAGCTGAAGAACGACATGATGCCGGCTGTCAGTCCCATCACGCCGGGGGCCGTCTTGGGGGTCATCAGCGTGGCCAGATACTCGGCCAGCAGCTTGATGCCGCCCAGCTTGATGACCATGGCCATCAGCGTGTTGATACCGCAGATCATCAACAGCGTGCCCCAGGGGATGCCCGCCACGGCCTTCTTCTGATCGCCGCAGCCAGTGAGCAGCAGCACCATCGCGATGGTGAAGCTGGTCAGGCCCACGTCGTAGCGGAAACCGACCACCAGCACCACCAGTACGGCGATGCCGAGCAGCGTGACCCACTGCTTGCCGTTGAACGGCTCAAGCGCCGACTCGGACACGTCGACGTTGCTCTTCATCTTGTAGCCGCCAAGCACGATGTAGATGACGATGAAGTACACCGTCATGGCCATCAGCATGTTCATCTCAAGCGGGAAGGCGATGCCCGTGATGCCCTGGGCCTCCGCCAGCTTGGCGCCGAGGATGCCCGTGGGCGCCACCGGAGTGCAGCCGCCGGCCGCGGCGCCGAGCACCGACGTGGCCGACAGAAGGAGCGGAGAGATACGCATCTCAGCCGCCAGCGAGCAGGTGAAGATGGCCATCAGGCCCATGACCGGCACCGTGCCGGGGCCCACAGCCGCCAGGATAGCCGAAAACACGTAGACGATGATCGGGATCAGCTGCGTGCGCTTGCCGGCAAGGGCCACGATGCGCTTGGCCAGCTGCTCCATCGTCTTGTTCTCCTGCGCGATGCTGAACATCAGCATGACGCCGAGCAGCGTGACGAACAGCCCCGTGGGGAAGCCCGACTGGATCTGCTTGACGGGCAGACCGGCGATCTTGCCCAGCACCAGCGCCAGACCGAACGCTACAAGGCCCATGTTGGTCTTGCGGAAAAAGCCCAGACCGATAGCCAGGAACAGGAACACCAGAGAAAGAATAGCCATATTCATTTACGATTCCTCCTTATGATTTAAGGGCGTGACCGCCCTTGCGAAATGACTTTATCACAAAATTCAATGGTATACAATGACATGTTTAATATGATTAAAATAAAACGTATCAAACACAAAAACAAAGCGTGTGTATACATTATACGCACGCTTTACTTGTATAATCGATTCATAAGCCGCTGTTTCATCCGCTCGATATGCTCCTCTGAGATTTTTGATGCATCATCAGGACGGCGCTCCTTCATGGCCTTGATCAACTCCCAATGCTCGCCTGTGTTGATAAAGAACTCCCCAGGCGAGGCCACCGGATAATAGAACGGCATCGCAAACCAAAGGTCCTCCATAATACGCAAGAGACGCGGGTTGCCTGCCATCTCCCAAATCTTATGGTGAAAACAGCTGTTAAGCGTTTTGAACGCGTCAACGTCGTTTTCGGCTGCGGCGCGGTCCATTTCTGCATTGATGTGCTCCAGTTCCTCAAAAGTGCTCATTCTACCGCGAAGGGTTGCCTTCTTTACAATCAGCCCTTCGAGCATGATACGCAGCTCAAGATCGTCGAAGATCTGTTCCGGCGTGATTTTTTTTACCACCATGCGATTACTGGCGTTGGCTTCAACCAGCCCTGCATGTTCCAACACAGCGAACGCGTCACGAACTGGGATACGAGACACGCCCAGCTGCTCAGATATTTTCTGCTGTGCCAGTTCGTCACCGGGCTTAAGGATGCCTTTATAAATGGCCTCACGCAACTGTTCCACCACGTGATTTTTAGCCGACAGGGCCCCGTCTTTCACCGTAATCTCCACCTCTGCTGAAAATACTTTTGTCTGCACCATTCTGATATACTATCACGAGAGTCAGCCGCAGCGCAAGCGTGCTACCGTATGTTACAATCCGTGACAAATTCAAAAAAACACTTCGAAAGGAGTCATATCCATGAACTGCTACATCGCCAGCTGCGTGTTCACGCGCGGCTTTCCGGAGCTGAGCTTCAAGATCCAGAACTGGGTGCGAAGCCTCGGTGGTATTAAAATCGTCCGCTGCTGCGTGCCGAAGTACAAGCTGCGGGAATTCACCGAACAGCTGCCGCCGTCACGGCGTGACGGATGGACGGAGCTACACGACTGCGCCGATTTTCAGCCGGGAGACACGGTGTGGTCGCTGTGCCACAACTGCTCGGCTATTATCGAAGAACAGAAGCCGGGCGTAGCCGTGCGCTCGCTGTGGGAGCTGATCCTGTGCGATGAAGGCTTTGAATATCCTGATCTGAGCGGGCGCGAGTTCTTCGTCCAGGACTGCTGGCGTGCCCGCAACCGCGCCGGGGAGCAGGACGCCGTGCGCGAGCTGCTCCGCAGGTCTGGCGCGCGCCTGCATGAACTGCCGGACAGTCGTGAAAAGACCGACTTCTGCGGCATTTCGCTGCTGCGTCCGGCGCCGCCGCGCAATCTGAAAATGGCCCCGAAGCGCTTCGTCGAAAATGCTGCCGGCAAGTTCGTGCCGCACACGCCCGAGGAGCAGAAGCGTCTGATGACGGAATACGCCGCGCGCTTTGACGGATGCGAAGTCATCGACTACTGTCATTACTGCCACGAAGGGCTGCTGCTGGGCGGTGTAAACGCGCATCACCTGGCCGAACTGCTGTTCGCTGACCGCTCGTAATAATTCCACAGGGGAAAAAAACAAAAATCCGGGCTGTGCGAAAAATTTTCCGCACAGCCCGGATTTTTGTACAAATCAGTCGCAAGTTCCTAATCGGAGACATCGACGTCCGGCACGATCACGACCGCGTAATCGGGATACGCCTGACTGATCTCGTCATACAGGGAGGCAAGCCCGTCTTTCGGGTCGATGTCGAAACTGAAGACCACGTCGAACCTCATGTGTTTCTTTTCCTCTTCGAGGTAGAAACCATGCATCTGCACAGCCCAGTCGTGCGACAGCACCCGTTTGCGCACGTCGTTCTGGATCCGGGACGCTTCGTTGTCGCCGGTGTTATACGAGTAGGCACCAACGCCGGCCAGGATAACGCCGGTTTCCCGGTACACTTTCGTCTCCACGCGCCGAGTCAGATCGTCGAGCTGGGCAACGGTCATCGTGTCGGGCAGTTCAAGATGCACCGAGGCATAGTTTTTGTCCGGGCCGTAGTTGTTGATGATCAGGTCGTAAGCACCGCGGACTTCCGGCTCTTCCGTCAGGAGCTGCTTGATCCGGCCGGTCGTCTCACGGTCGGCGCGCGTTCCGAGGACCTTGTCCAGCGTCTCGCTGATCATCTCGATGCCGGATCTGATGATCATGACCGAGATGACCGCGCCCACCCACGCTTCCAGCGAAATGCCGCTGGCCAGATAGACGAGCGCCGAGGCGAGCACGGAGGCCGACAGCACGGCGTCGGACAGGGCGTCCGTACCGGAAGCGACAAGCGCCTCAGAATTCACCGCCTCGCCTTTTTTCTTCACATAACGCCCCAGCACGATCTTGACGACGACCGCCACAGCGATGATGACGAGCGAAACGGCACTGTAATCAGGCTTTTCCGGATGGATGATCTTTTTCACCGACTCGACCGCGGCGGTGATTCCGGCATAAAGCACGATGCCGGAGACGATCAGGGCGCTGAGGTATTCGATACGGCCGTAGCCGAGCGGGTGCTTCTTGTCCGGCAACTTGCCTGCAAGCTTGGTGCCGACGATCGTGATGATCGACGACAGCGCGTCAGAGAGGTTGTTCACCGCGTCAAGGATGACGGCGATCGAGTTCGACGCGAAGCCGACGCCCGCCTTGAACGCCGCCAGAAGAACGTTTGCAACGATGCCGACAACGCTGGTTCGGATGATGACCGCGTCGCGGCTGAGTTCTGCCGGTTTTGTCTGTACTGTATCGCTGCTCATAAAAATTCCCCTTTATGCTTTGTCGTTTGCGGCGCAGGAAGCGCGCCATATTTATTTATATTACCCCAATCCTGCTGAAAATGAAAGAGGGCACCGCGCCGGCATGACTCCCAGCGCGGTGCTCTATTTTGGCGTTGTTTTGCTCAGTGATCGGATTTGAGCCCCGCGCCGCACATCGTGATCAGGCTGTCGGGCGCACGGCCGTGCAGCTGCACATAGCGCAGATAGGCGGCGTAGTTGCCGGCGGTGGTGTGCTCGGCATACACGCCGCGGCGGGCCAAAGCGGCGCGCGCGGGCAGGATGTCGGCCTCGGGGATGGTGACGATCTCAATATCGTATTTGTAGATCAGCTCCAGAATCTCAGGCGCGCGCATCGGCTTGCCGATCGCGATGCCCTCAGCGAGCGTGGGCTTTACGTCGATATCGGGCACATCGTGCAGGCCAAGCTCCTTGGCCTTCGCAAACGGCGCGCAGTTTTCAGTCTGAATAGCGACGACGGTGGGCATTTTATCGATCACGCCGCTGCTTGCCAGATGCTCAAGCCCGTACAGTCCGCCCAAAAACAGCGTGCCGTTGCCAAGCGGCAGGAAGATGTGCTGCGGGATGCGGCGCAGCTGCTCCCAAATTTCGTAGATATACGTCTTCGTGCCCTGATAGAAATAGGGATTGTAGACGTGGTTGGCGTAGTACGCGCCTTCGTCACGCACTTTGGCGCGGCACACGTCGGCACAGTGGTCGCGCGTGCCGGGAACGACGGTGCAGGTGGCGCCGTGAGCGCGGATCATGTCGATCTTTCCGGGCGAAGCGCCCTCAGGAACGAAGATGCCGCACTCGATGCCGGCTCTGCCGCTGTAGGCAGCCACGCTGTTGCCGGCGTTGCCGCTGGAATCCTGCACGCATGACTTTACGCCGATCGACTTGCAGTGCGTCACAAGCACGGCCGCGCCGCGGTCCTTGAACGACAGCGTGGGCATGAAGTAGTCCATTTTCAGCATCAGATCGTCGTCGAACGGGATGATCGGCGTCATCCCCTCGCCCATCGTGACGCTGCGCCAGGTCTCATCCTCAAGGGGCATGAAGGCGCGGTAGCGGAAGATGCTCCACTCGCTTTTATCGATCAGCTTCTCGTCAAACTTCGGCGGGTTGTAATCAAGTTTCCACAGGCCGCCGCAGTCACACTTCGGCTTGCGGGTGCTCACCGGCTCACGATGTCCGCATTTGGAACAGACAAATTCAGTCATTTTATTTCCTCGCTTTCAACTGGTTGAGAATCGTTTGAGGCAGTTCCATGGCGCAGCCCTTGCGGGGATTGACGACCTGCGTGATGCGCAGATTTCCGCACAGGGACAGCAGCATGGCAGCCTGAGCATCAGTCAGCTCGTACGCCTTTATCAGCCAGCCGTGCATTCGCCTGGCTGCCTCAACAGAACAGACGTCAAGCGACTCGTGCGCCGCCAGAGCGCAATGCGCATCCCGGGTGACGATGAAGGGCATGGGGAACAGGATGCCGCCTTTGATGAGCTCGACGTGCAGCGTCACTGTGCCGCTCACCTCCATCGCGCAGATGGCCGTCTCTCCGTCGCCCTGCACCGCATGAAGGTCACCGACGGAGAGCAGCGCGCCCGGCACGAACACTGGAAGGTAAAGCGTCGCGCCCGCGCCAAGGTCACGCATATCAAGATTGCCCCCGTGCTCGCCGGGCGACTGAGTGTCTTCAGCAATGGCCGGACACGTTCCGATCACGCCGATCATCGGCTGTACGGGGATCTCAATACCGGCGTCGAAGAAAACGACGCCGTTTTTCACAGGGAAACGGCGGCAGTGACAGCCTTCCACCTGATACACGCCTTTGCCGGTGCGCACGCACATCACGCCCGCTTCTTCAGGCTCTATGGAGATGATCTCGATCTTCAGCGCGTCGCCCGGTTCAGCTCCTTCAATGTACAGCGGGCCGGTGACGGGGTTGTTGCGCTTCATGTCAAGCTGAGAAAACTCCTTGCCGTCATGGTCGATCTGCTCGTCATAGCAGTCACGGCAGTGAAAGCGGACGCTCTGCCCTGACCGGGCAGAAGCAGCCGGATGCGCTGAAGGATCAAACGCGAACGCGCAATGCTCCTTCCCGATCTCGACCTGAGGAGCGCCTGGTACGGTCGTCGCTTGCTCACCGCTGGGCGCCGCTCAGTTCGGCTACAGCCTCGATCTCGACGAGGCAGCCGAAGTGAAGCGCCGGCACGGGCACGACGATGCGGGCCGGGCGATGCTCGCCGAAGAACTCGCCGTACACTTCGTTGATCGCATCCCAGTAGGACACGTCGGCGATATAGACGCGGCACTGCGCCACGCTTTCGCGCCCCAGACCGGCGCTTTTCAGCACGCGGTCAAGGTTGACCAGAGCCTGCTTCATGTGCTCAGCAGCCCCGCCCTCGGCCGGCTTGCGGGTGTCCAGATCCAGCGAGAGCTGGCCGGAGATAAACAGCAGCCCGCCGGCGATCATGCCGGGAGCGTAATGGCCTTTGTTGACGCCCTTGGCGTCGATCGTGACTTCTTTCATAGCGTTCACCTTTTTCCTTTCGCTTCGTCAAGATAGCTGTACAGCGTCACTTTCGAGACCCCAAGCAGATCCGCGACTTTTTCCATCGAGCCGCGCACGAGGAAAATCCCCTTGTCGTCCATGAATTTCACCAGTTCGACGAGCTTTTTGCGCGACAGTTCGCGCACGTTCGCGCCGCCGATGATCCTGGCGATCAGGCCGTCGATCACGTCGACGACGTTTTGATCCGGTTCTTCGACCGTCGTGTTGCCGCCGCCGGCGTTCAAAAAGGCGTCAAGCGCCGCTTTCATCGCCGCGGGCGCGCTCAGGTCGCAGTTGATGCAGATCATGCCGATCACCTGGTGCGCTTCGTCGCGGATCAGCGCCGACGACGAGCGGATCGTTTTGCCATTCGCCTCGAACGTGTAGTTGATGGCGCGGTCGTCCTTGAACTGTTCGTTGAGCAGCACGTTTTTGACGAGGTGATCGAACGACTGCCCCGCCTTGCGCCCGGTAACGCTGCCGGCCACGTACACCACCGACCTGTCGGGCTGCTCCAGGTCGTGCACGGCCACCTCGCAGCCGGGGCCGAACGTGCCGGCGATGATGTCGGCAACCGGGAAATAGTTTTTCAGCAGCGGATTCATGCGCGCACGCCTTCGCTCATCAGCATGTCGACGACGGCGATGAACGCCTTGGCGCCCGCTTTGAGGATGCGCTCGTCAAAGTCGAAACGGCTGTTGTGATGCCCGGCTTTCAGCGGCGTCAGCAAGCCCATGTAGCATGCTTTGCCGCCGTGAGCGCGCACGGCTTCCATCATGCAGGCAAAATCATCGGTGCCGCCCGTCTGCGGCAGTTCCGCCTGAGTAAAATCAAAATCGGGGATCGAGGCACAGCAGTCAGCGATGCGGGCGGCCAGGTCGGGATCGCCGTCGCCCGTCGGACAGATGCCCATGATCTTCGACTCGCACGTGCAGTCGAACGCGGCGCACGCGCCCTCGATCGTCGCCAGCGCTTTGTGATACAGGCGCTGCTCCACGGCCGTGTCGCTCCCGCGCGTTTCCATGCGCAGCGAGCACTGCTCGGCGATCACGTTGCGGCCGGTGCCGCCGTGGATCGTGCCCACATTGAGGCGGCTGCATCCGCGCCCGTCCTGGAGGAACGACTGCATCCCCGTCACCGCCAGGCAGGCGGCGTTGATGGCATTGTTCCCCTCCTGCGGAGCCGCCCCCGCATGAGCGCTCTTGCCGAAGATCGTCACGTCGAACTTGGTGGTGGCGTACAGCCCCATCTGCGAACCGGCAAGGCCCAGCTTGCCTTCAGGAGCGGCATACACGTGCGCGGCCAGGACCACGTCGGCATCGTCTAAAATGCCGCTTCCGACGACGGCCGCGGCGCCGCGGTCGCCCTCTTCGCCCGGCTGGAAGATCAGCTTGATCGTTCCGCACAGCTCGTCCTTATGCAGTGCAAGCTCCTTCGCTACCGCCAGGCCGATGGTCGCATGTCCGTCGTGCCCGCAGGCGTGCATCTGGTTTTTGTTGACCGAGGCAAAGCCTTCGGCCGTCGGCCGATGGTCCGGTGCGTCGCACTCGTTCACGTCGTTGCAGTCGATGTCAAAGCGCAGCGCGATCACAGGACCGGGCTTTCCGGTTGCGATCGTCACCGCCGCACCAGTGTAGCCGCCAAGCGATTCCACGAGTTCCCGATCGGCTCCCTGCGCCACGGCACGCTCCATCTGGCGCTCGATCTCCGCCTCGCCCGGCCACGCCCAGGCGCGAGAGGGATCGACGATCTCGCGCCCGGCTTTCACGTCATATCCGAACGATCTCAGCAGCTGCACGATCTTCGACGTGGTGCGAAACTCCGTCCAAGCGCTTTCAGCATACTTGTGAAAATCGCGCCGCGTGCGGAGCAGTTCCGGCTCCATCGCGTCGAGCTCTTCATATACTTTTTTCAGGTCCATGCACATCGCCGCCCTTTCATTTTTTCTACAAAATTATACATCATTATTGCATTTGGGAGTCCGGCCGATTTAATATCCGCGGATGACCGTTATGCCAGCGGCCACTTTTGCGCGTGCCTGTATTTGTAACGGCTCAGATCGGGACTGACGGCTCCCGGGGCGCTGACTTCGATGACAGCGCCGGCAAGCGGCTCAAAAGAAGCGCGAAAATGACCGCGTGACTTGACAAGCAGCAGGCGTGATTCCGTCGGCTCCACGCCAAGATTGCGGAACACGTCGGCGTCGTTGCAGGCGATGCGGGTCGAACAAACAAGCACGTCGACGTTGCCCGTGCGGATGCGGGCCGAAAGGCCGGCGTTCAGCACGCCGCCGCGGATGTACGGTCCGTGTCCGACAAAGCGGCCGTCGGAAAGACATTTCACCGTGCCCGTCACCGCAACAGGAGCGCCATACTCAGGCGCGGCCTTGCCGCCAACGCAGAACGTTCCTGTGCCGCCAACGCCGACTTCAGCAGCCTGACGGACTGTCTCAGGATCGGTGATGATGGCCGCGGCGCTACCGGGCAGGTCAGCCGCGATCATCGCGCGCAGCAGTTCGGTCGTGTCGCCCGGACCGCCGCCGTTAGGATTATCGGCCACGTCGGCTAGGATGACGGGCTTAGAATCGTCCCGTTCAAGCAGTTCTTTTGCCTTGGCAAGCGCCTCGTCAACGCCGGTCAGCGGCTTGAGGAACTGATCACGTATCTGCCAGGCGCGGTCGCAGATACGCCGGCAGATGGCTTCGCCGGCCGATTTTGCTTCGGGAAGCGTCGTTGCCGTCACGTTCAGTCCAGCGTTCGGTTCGTCGCAGTAGGGGTAGCCGCCGAAGACTGAAACACCCAGCACCCCGGACTCTTTTTCAGCCTCGCGGCACATCGTCAGCAGCTCTTTCATAGGTCCGACAGCGCTTCGCATGTTGATCGTAGGGGGCATCATCGGTGCGTGAACGATCGACACAACTGGACGAGTCATGTCGCGAAGGCAGCGCGCCAGGCACTCGGCCGTGTCGACTGCGCGCTCGTAATGATCGACATGCGGATTGGTCTGATAGCCAAACACAGCGTCAGCCAGTTCCGCCAGCCGGGGAGAATTATTAGCGTGCAGATCGAGCGAGATCATCACAGGGACATTGCCGACAGTCTCACGCACAGCTGCCAGCAGATCGTCCTCGGCATCGAACAGTCCTTCGGCCATCATCGCCCCGTGCAGGCACAGCAGCACCGCGTCAGGACGAGCTGCGCGCATGGGCGCTACGAGTTTTTCCTTCAGCGCCGCGTACGTTTCGGCATCAGCCGGAGCGGACGAGTACATGCGAGCGAAGAAACACGGAATCAGCTCCCAGCCTTCGCGGTCAGCGACTTCGATCAGGCCGCCGGCGTCGCTTTTGGTGCCGCGGTACTTTTTTAAGATCTCGCTGCCCTCTTCGCAGCGCCACGCGGGAAGCGGACAGGGAATGGGTGAAAAAACGTTCGTCTCGTGCAGGATGCCGCCGATCGCGACTTTCATGTGCGTCTTCTCCTTTCGTGTCAAAAAGCCGCGGAACTTTTTCAGGTGAAAGAGTCCCGCGGCCTTTATTATCTCACAGTGGCAGAAAGTTTAGTGCAGGCCGGGCAGCACGGCGGCTGCGTAGTTCAAGGCCACGACGATCAGGAACGCCAGCACGCTGCCGAAGGTGGTGCTGAACGTGATCGATGTGAACGACTGACGGACGGAAACGCCGTTGTGCACGGAGGGACGCCAGAACGCGCCGTCGGTGGGCAGGGTCAGCCCCGCGCCGCCGCAGCAGATAGCCAGTCCCATCACGATCGGAGAATAGCCGGCCGAAACAGCGCCCGTGCCGACGATGGAGCAGGCAGTGATCATCGCCACCGTACCACTGCCGACAGCCGCGTGGATGAGCAGCGTCAGCACGAACGCAGCAACAAGCGGAGGCAGGTTCATGCCGTGCAGGAAAGCAACCAGCGCGTCGCCGAGGCCGCAGGCCTTGAGCACGACGCCGAAGCAGCCGCCGGCGCCCAGCGTAAAGAGCATGTTGCCGAACGAGTTGGCCGACTTGGTCATCACCTTCGACAGAGGATCGGCGATCGATTTGCGCAGCACCACGCAGGCGAGCAGCACGCCGAGGAACAGCGCGACGACGTTGTTGCCCACAAAGTTAATCACCTTGTACGCCATCGATTCCTTAGCAAGCACAAACACCATCACCGAGCGCATCATGATGAGCACGATGGGGAAAAGGATCAGCAGCAGGGCGATGCCAGCCGAGGGCTTGCTCTCGTCGCGCTTGAGCATGTCTTCATCGCTGAGGACGTCTTTCACGTCATCGTTGAAGTGCTCCGCCTCGGTGCGCGGGCTGTTGTTGATGTGGTTGGCATAGAGCCAGCCGGCGATCAGCGAAGCGGGAAGGCAGACGATCAAGCCGTAGAGGATGAACCAGCCAAGATCGCCGTTGAGCTGACGGGCAACGGCCACGGGGCCCGGGGTGGGCGCGACGATGCTGGCCGTGAGGATCAGACCGACAGCCATCGACGAGGCATACGCGGCGCGCTTTTTCTTCGTCACGCGCGAAAGCGAGTTGACAAGCGGAGCCATCATCGTGTAGGCAGCGCCGAAGTAAACGGGGATGGAGACGATAAATCCGGCCAGGTTGAGCGCCAGCATGTCGTACTTTTTGCCAAATTTGCGCAGAAGGGCTTTTGCCAGTTCCCCCATAGAGCCGGAGGCGCCCAGAAGGTCGCCGAGAATGCCGCCGAGCAGAACGATCAGACCGACACTGCCCATCGTGCCGCCAAAGCCTTTGGCAAGGCTGTTGGCAAGATCGCCGCTGGGCATTCCGGCCAAAAATCCGAGCAGCAGCGCGGCAGCCATCAGCGCCAGGCCGGGAACGGCCTTGAACTTGATGAGCACGAGCAGCAGCACAGCCATCGTGATGACGAAAACAACGAGAACGTTCATAACAAAAACCTCCCTGATTTTATAGAAATTGTGGTGCGATTGAAGCCGTAAAAGCAGCGTTTAATACTCTTTGAACATGCGGGCGATCTCCGCCTTGTCGTGCGTTTTTGTCAGCGCCAGCGTCAGCAGGACTTTGGCCTTCTGCGGCGGCAGCGTCATCGCCGGAATCGAACCGGCCTGACCGTCGCGCTTTTCTTCGTACACCGTCACGCCGTCGGCCACGCGCGTGCTGCGCACGACGATAAAGCCCTTGTCGGTGTACTGCTTTAAATAATCGCGCCAGCGCTTGCTCACCGCCGCGCCACCCGAGCCGGCCAATACCAGACCGGCCGCGTGCTCGACGTACCAGTCGATCACGCCCGGCTCGTCGTCGACGCTGAAATAGGACACGGGAACGTGAGGAAGCTCGTTCAGTCCGCTCACATCGAATTCCGTCGCTGTCGTGTGCTTCTTTAAAGAGGCCTGGATGAAGAAGACGTTGTCGCCGCGGATGACGCCCATGCAGCCGTACTGACGGCCGCCGAACGCGTCGACGCTGGAAGAGATCATCTTCTGCACCTCGCGTCCTCCGAAGATCGTGTCGGCAAATACCACCATCACGCCCTTGCCCTTTGCCTCATCCTGCGAGGCCACCAGCACCGCCTGATAGAGGTTGAGCGGACCGTCGGCGCTCGTCGCCGTGGCCGGACGCATCGCCCCGGTCAGCACAACGGGTTTGTCCGTCTTTACTGTCAGGTGCAGAAAATACGCTGTCTCCTCCATCGTGTCGGTGCCGTGCGTGACGACGAAGCCGTCAATGTCGGGACGGGCAGCCAGCTCATTGATGCGCTTGGCCAGCGTCAGCCAGTTGTCCAGCGTCATGTCAGAGCTGCCAATGTTGATCACCTGCTCGGCAGAGATGTTCGCCAGCTTGTCGAGCCCCTGGACCGAGCTTGTCAGCGACTCCACCAGCAGGCCGACGTTGTAGTCGGTCGTCGCGCCTGCCTTGCCGGATGAAGCGATCGTGCCGCCTGTTGCGAGGATCATGATGTTCTTCATTGCCGTGGTTCCCCTCCTGAAAAATAATTTACTGCTTGAGCAAATGGCGGATCTCCTCCGCCGCTTTCAAACCGTTTCCTGAGATCACCGCAACAGTCCGCTCGCCAGGCTTGATGACGCCGCGAGCGATCAGCTGCGAAAGCCCGGCGAAGGTCGCTGCCGAGGTTGGCTCGATGAAATAGCCTTTTTTAACGATCTTCTTTAGAGCCGTAAGAATTTCGTCCTCTGCAGCAGAGACCATCTCGCCGCCTGAGCTGCGCACCCACTGTGCGACCTGATGCTTTTTGCTCGAATGCCGCAATGCCACACCTTCGGCAATCGTGTGCCCGGGGGTGAAATCCTGACTCAGACCGTGAAATTCACGGTAAATCGCGTTGCTTGCCTCAGCCTGCACGCCGAAAATCCGCGGCATCTTCTTGATCTCGCCGCTGTCAAGCAGCAGCTTGAAGCCGAGCCATGCTCCCGCGGCAAGACTGCCGTTGCCCACGGGGCACACATAGTTGTCAGGCGCCGAAAAGCCGCTCTGTTCCCAGATTTCGTAAGCGATCGTCCTGACTCCCTCGACGAACAGGGGATGCCAGTTGTGCCCGGCATAGGCGCACCCCGGAGCCGTCCGCGCTGCCGTTCCGGCATTGTCGCGGGGGCCTGGAACCTGATGGATGTTCGCCCCGTAAGCGATGGCCTGGACCACCTTACCAACCGATGTCCCCTCGGGCACGAACACTTCGCAGGGAATCCCGGCCGCCGCACAGTAAGCAGCGACTGAGGCGCCGGCGTTGCCCGACGAGTCCTCGGCGATCTTGCCCGCGCCTGCTGCCAACAGAGAGTTGATCATCATCACCACGCCGCGGTCTTTAAACGAGCCCGTCGGCATCAGGCTGTCGTTCTTGACTAAGATTTCAGTCCTGTCCCACTCCAGCGGCAGAAGAGGCGTCATTCCTTCCCCCAGAGTGACTGAACGCTCGCGTCGGTTCATAGGCAGCACTGCTTCGTAACGCCAGAGCGAAAAATCATCTTTTACGATGTCACTTGGGTGAAGTTCATGCCGCTCCATAGGCTCATACCACAGCGAACCGCCGCAGGCGCAGGGACGTGCAGAGCATTCACCTTCATAGACAGCACCGCAGTCTTTGCAAACAAAACGCATGTAAAAACCCCCTTCGCCAACAATACTTTCGGAAAACCACGATCGTCAACTTCACTCCTTGCCTTATGCAGAGACTAAATTTAACGACCATCATCAAATCTGTTAATTATTCTTCTTCAATCCAATAAAATCTTATACCACGATCCTCCACTTGTCAATAAAGAATTATCGAATTGAAGAATTTATATTAAGACTCTCTTTTCACTTCACAAAAACGCACCGACGTTGGTACAATGACTGACGAAAAAACTTTTTTCAGGGGGAATGTTTCATGAAAGTTCTGCTCATCAACGGCAGTCCGCACGCGCAGGGCAACACGGCACTGGCGCTGGGGGAAGCCGCGCGCGAGCTCGAAAAGCTAGGCGTGCAGACTGAGACGATGCACATCGGCAACAAGGACATCCGCGGCTGCATCAGCTGCGGCTCGTGCTTTGAAAAGGGCAAATGCGTCTTTGACGACGCGGTCAACGAAGCGGCAGCCAAGCTGGCCGAAGCCGACGGTCTGATCGTCGGTTCGCCGGTGTATTACGCCTCGCCCAACGGCACGCTGCTGTCGTTCCTCGACCGGCTGTTTTTCAGCACGCAGGGTCTGGACAAGCGCATGAAGGCGGGCGCTTCGGTGGTCGTCTGCCGCCGGGGCGGCGCGTCGGCGTCGTTTGACGCGCTCAACAAGTACTTCACGATCTGCGGCATGCCTGTCGTCAGCAGCCAGTACTGGAACTCCGTCCACGGCATGGAGCCCGGCGAAGCGGCTCAGGACGGCGAAGGCCTGCAGACGATGCGCACGCTGGCCCGCAACATGGCTTTTCTGATGCGCGCCATCGCTGATGCAAAGGCCAAGTACGGACTGCCGGAGAAGGAAGAACCGATCTTCACGCACTTCATCCACTAAACAGGCTCGCAAAAAACGAGGGACCGCTTCCGACATAGGAGACAGTCCCTCGTTTTTTTGCACGGCCACACGTCCGACACTGATTCTAGCTTGCATTTCTGCGTATTCAGAAGTATAATCCAAAATTATTTTACGGTTACTTATTATCGGAAGGGATCGTCCATCATGGATCATGCGGAACAGGCCGCGCTGGACAAAAAAGCGCAGCAGCTCTTGGAGGAAAAGGAAGCGGAAGCGCGTCTGCGCACCTACACGGGGCCAATGGCAGCCGTCATCCCGATCGCGCTGTGCGTGTGGGCAGTTTTTCAGCTGTATTACACGACGTTGGGCGTTATCAGCGCCATCAACCTGCGCGCGGTCCACTGCATCTTCCTGCTCTCGTTCACGTTCATCCTCTTTCCGACGTATAAAACAGAGCGGAGGACGCGCACGGCGCCGCCGCTGTGGGACGTTTTGTTCGTGCTCATCACGGTGAGCACGTTCGGCTATCTGATCGTCAACTATCCCCGCATCGCCATGACGGGCGGGCGTGTTACCCCGGCCGAGATCGTCATCGCGGGGCTCGCGCTGCTGATGGTCTTTGAAGCAGCCCGGCGCGCGTCGGGCAATCTGGCGCTGCTGGCGCTGGTCTTTCTGGCCTACAACTGGTTCGGCGCGTATCTGCCCGGCTATCTGGGGCACAACGGCTTTCTGCTCAAGCGCGTGCTCATCACGCAGTTCTGGGGCACGCAGGGCGTTCTCGGCACGGGCGTCGGCGTTTCGGCCACGTATATCTTCCTGTTCGTGCTCTTCGGCTCGTACTTAAAATACAGCGGTTTTTCGCGCTTCATCAACGATCTGTCGCTGTCGCTGGTGGGGCAGTCGCCTGGCGGTCCGGCCAAAGTAGCGGTCATCGCCTCGGCGCTGATGGGCATGATCAACGGCTCGGCGGTGGCAAACGTGGCTACGACGGGCACGATCACGATCCCGCTGATGAAGCAGACGGGCTACAAAAAGGAATTCGCCGGCGCCGTCGAGGCCGTAGCTTCGACCGGCGGCCAGTTCTGCCCGCCGGTGATGGGCGCTGTCGGCTTCGTCATGGCGGAATTTCTGGGGCTGAGCTACACGACGGTCATGCTGGCAGCGGTCGTTCCCGCGCTGCTCTATTACGTGGGGCTGCTGCTTGCGGTGCATTTTGAGGCGATGAAGCTGGGGCTTTCGGGGCTTTCCAGAGAAAATCTGCCGAACGCCTGGAAGGTGCTGAAGGAGCAGGGGCACATGGCTCTGCCGCTGGTGATGCTGATCGGGCTGATGTTCGCCGGCTACACGCCGCTGTTCGCCGCCGTGTTCTCCATCTTCGGCACCTTTGCCGCCAGCTGGCTGCGGCCCGAGACGCGCATGACCGCGCGAAAGATCTTCGACGCCACCGTCGAAGGCGCCAAGGGCGCGATCTCCGTGGGCGTGTGCTGCGTCATCATCGGCGTCATCATCGGCACCGTCACGCTGACCAGCCTTGGGCTGAACATGGGGTATTTCATCCTCGATCTGGTGAAAAACAACAACATCTACCTGACCGGGTTCCTCGTCATGGTCATGTCCACCATCCTCGGCATGGGCGTTCCCGGCGTGGCCGCCTACGTCATCGTGCAGGCCGTCGCCGTGCCCGTGCTGATCAAATCGGGCACGAGCCCGCTGACGAGCCATCTGTTCTGTCTGATCTACGCCTGTCTTTCCAACATCACGCCGCCAGTGGCGATCAGCGCTTACGTCGCGTCCGGCATCGCCGGATCGAACCAGACGAAAACTGGCCTGTGGGCGGTGCGGCTGGGAGCTGTGGGCTTCATCATCCCGTTCTTCTTTTTGAACAATCCCGTCCTGCTCATCGGCGCCAGTCCGTCGTCCGCCGCGGAAACGCTGTGGGCCGTCTGCACGGCGCTGCTGGGGACGGCGGCGCTCGTCGCCGGTCTGGAAGGCTGGCTGATCCGAAAGTGCAACCCTGCCGAACGGCTGCTTTTGATCGCCGTCGCTCCAACGCTGCTCTATCCCGGCTACCTGACCGACGCCGCGGGCATAGGCGCCTTCGGCGCGATGCTGGCGTGGCAGTTTTTCCGCCGCCGGGCATAAAATTATGGGTATTCGGCCCCAAGGGGCCAGATCATATTCGTGTCATTCGAAAGGAAGGAAAGCATCATGAACATCAAACGCATCATCGGTCTCTCGGCTCTGTCGGCTCTTCTGGCGGCAAGCGCTTCTTTCGCGGCTGTGAAGATCAACTTCCCCACCGCCGGCGCTTCCGGCGCGCTCTACGCAGTCGGCGCGGCCATCACCAACAGCTGGACGAAGAACGTCCCAGGCGTTCAGGCCGCCAGCCAGGCTTCGGCCGGCGGCATCGCCAACCTGAACATGGTGAGCGAGGGCGAAGCTCAGGTCTCCATCGCCATCAGCTCCAACGTGCTCCAGTGCCTCAAGGGCACCGACAGCTTCACGGGGCACGCCTACGAAGACCTCAAGGTCATCGGCGGACTGTACATGAACCCCAATCAGGTCGTCGTCACGAAGAAGTCCGGCATCAATTCGCTGGCCGAGATCAAGGGCAAGCACTTTGCCGTCGCCGCCGCTGGCTCGTCCGTCTACAACGAGTGCGCCAACCACTTCACCACCGTCGGCATGAAGTTCCCCGATGACATCCGCACCGAGCTGATCGCCTTCGGCCCCGCCGCCGACATGCTCCAGAACGGCACGCTCGACGGCGCCTGGATCATGTCCGGCGCTCCCGCCGCGGCTGTCTCGCAGGCGCTCAGCTCCGGCTGCAGGCTGCTCGACATCGACGACGCCACGCTGGCCGCCCTTCAGGAAAAATATCCCTGGTACGCCCGCTTCGTAATTGCCGCCGACACCTACCCCAACCAGCCCGAGCCGGTCAAGACCAGCGCCATCAAGATGGTCATGTTCTGCCGCGGCGACCTGCCTGAAGACCTCGTCTACAGCCTGACCAAGTCGTTCTGGGAGCACATCGACGAGCTCGGCGCCGCCCAGAAGAACCTGAAAGGCCTCAAGCCCGAAGACGCCGTCAAGGACATCGCCAACCTGCCCCTCCACCCCGGCGCGGAGAAGTACTACAAGGAGATCGGCGTGATCAAGTAAGCTGATACGCTCGTTCCACGTGGAAAAACACAATCGCCCCGCGCGCGGAAACTTTTCTCCGCCGCGGGGCGATATTTTTTAGCTATTTTCGTCATTCGATTGGGACTTTTCTAAAAAATCATTCTTGACAGAATTGAATTGCCGTGGTTAAATTGCGAGCATCGTCCACAGAACAGGACAATATTCTGAGCAAAAGGAGGCCGCAGCCATGTATCAGTTCCGAATCCACAACTCGCTGGCGCTACTAATTACGACTGCGGATCTCTGCCGGAGTCGTTCCTGCCGTATGGACGCCGCGAGGTAAAGCGCGGCTTTCTGCACGCGCGGTTTGTGATTTTCGCCGGGATCCCCAGATCGGAGGTCCCGGCGTTTTTTGTGCGCACACGCCGGGCTCTCCGCTTTTGGGAAGAGCGGCAAAACAGGTTCAAGTTTCTGAAGGAGTGTGCGTTGTTATGGAGTTTGTACGGTTTATTCTCGCTCTCAGCCCGATCGTTCTGGTGCTGGCGGGCATTCTGGTCATGCGCAAGCCGGCCATGAAGGTGGCACCGGTGGCGATGGTGTGGACGATCATTCTGGCGTTCACAATGTTCAACGTGCAGAATCTGCCGTTTGCGCAGCATCTGCCTTCGCTGTACGCGCAGCTTGAAAAGGGCATCGTCGAAGGGCTCAAGATCGTCTTCATGGTGCTGGGCGCGTTCGTTATCCTCAACACGCTGCGCACGACGGGCGCGATCGAGGATGTGAAGAACACGGTGGCCGAGGTCAGCGGCTCTGACCGCCGCGTGCAGCTGATCATCATCGGCATGTTCGTGCCGATCTTCCTTGAGGGCGCTGCCGGCGCCGGAGCGCCCGCGGCGATCGCGGCTCCGTTCCTCGTAGCGCTGGGCTTCGATCCGATCACGGCGATCGTGGTGGCGCTGCTGGGCGACGCCACGCCATGCTCGTGGGGCGGCGCGGGGCTGACGACGATCATGGGCGGCGCCCGTCTGGTTGAGCAGGGGCTTTCGACCGCCGCGCTCAACTCGGCCATGGTGGGACGCATCCACATGTTCGGCGCGCTGATCATCCCCTTCATCATCGTCGGTCTGGCGTTCGGCCGCAAGGGCTACAAGGGCGTTGTCCCCTATCTGTGCTATGCGGGCGTCACCTGCGGCGGCGTCATGTTCGGCTTGAGCAACTACGTGGGGCCTGAGGTCACGTCGATGGGCACGGGCCTGATCTCGATCGTGCTGAGCGTGTTTTACGTGAAGCATGTGAAGATCGACACGCCTGAAGAGTTCCGCTATCAGACCTCGGCGTCGCACGAGCGCAGATACAGCTCGTTCCGGGCCATGTCGCCTTATATCTACATGCTGGTGATGCTGCCGGTGGTGCGCTATGGCGTGCCGGCCGTGTGGGGGCCGAAGGGATTCGCCTGGCTGTGCACGTATGGCTACATCTTCTGGGTCGACTGCGTGATCTTCGTCTGCGGCCTGCTTGGCGCGGCCACGCTGGGCATCAAGTTCAGCCAGCTGGTCGAGGTGTTCGTCAAGACGGCGAAGAACGTGTTCCCGGTGCTGATCACGATGGGCAGCCTTCTGGTGGTGGCCTACATCATGCAGTCGCCGCACACGAAGATGATGTCGCTGATCGCAGGCGACATCGCGGGCGCTGCCGGACGGTTCTACCCCGCCGCGGCAGTGTTCATCGGCTCGCTCGGATCGTTCATCACGGGCACGGGCCTGGGGTCCAACATCATGTTCGCCGACATGCACACGCAGGCTGCCGCCGCGCTGGGCATGAACCCGATCACGGTGTTCGCCGGCCAGAATGCGGGCGGCTCGCTGGGCAACCTGATCTGCCCCAACAACATCGTCGCCGCCTGCGCCACGGTCAACGAGGTCGGTCACGAGAGCAAGGTGCTGCGCAAGGCGCTCGTCGCCTTCATCATCGTGCTGACGACGTACATGGTGCTTGCCACCGTCTACACGATCGTGCTGTTCCCGAATTTCGGCAAATAAAAAGCAGATTCAAAGCCACCGCAAAGACACAAAGAAAAACGAAAGGCAAAACCTTGTTTTCAGGTTTTGCCCTTTCGTGCGGTTCCCGTCATCCTGACGGCAATCAATATAATTTATCATCTGGAGGAATTCATCATGAAACTGAGAAAAGTCGGCATCATCGGACAGGGACACGTCGGCGCGCACGTCGCCTATGCGCTCACGCTTCAGGGCATCGCTGACGAGCTGGTGCTCGTCGACAAGAACGAGAAAAAGCTCACCGCCGAAGTTCAGGACCTGCGCGACGCCGCCGCCTACATGCCCCATCGCATCACCGTCAACGGCGACAGCTTCGCCGGACTGGGCGACTGCGACGTGATCGTCAACGCCGTGGGCAACATCGGCCTGCTCACCACCGGCGACCGCCTCACCGAGATGGACTTCACCGTCGCCGCCGTACACGGCTTCGTTGACAAGGTCAAGGCGTCGGGCTTTGCCGGCGTCGCCCTCAACATCACCAATCCCTGCGACATCGTCACCCACGAGCTGGCCGCCGGACTCGGCCTGCCCCGCGGCCGCGTCTTCGGCACCGGCTGCGGCCTCGACACCTCGCGCCTGCTCTCCGCCCTTGCGCGCCAGACCGGCGTCGATCACAAGTCGATCACCTGCTACATGATGGGCGAGCACGGCAACCAGCAGTTCGCTCCCTGGTCGTGCGTCACCTTCCGCGGCATGCCGCTTGACGAGTGGGCCAAGACCGACGAGAGATTCCGCTTCGACCGCGACGCCCTCCAGAAGGAGTCGATCGGCGGCGGCTGGGTCACCTACGCCGGCAAGCAGTGCACCGAGTACGGCATCGCCACCACCGCAGCCCGCATGGTCAACATCATCCTTCACGACGAAAAGGCCATCATGCCCGCCAGCATGGAGCTGAACGGCGAATACGGAGAGAGCGGCCTGTTCGTCGGCGTTCCCTGCCAGATCGGCAAAGACGGCGTTGAGCGCGTCGTCGAACTGCCCCTGACGCCCGAAGAGCTGGCCAAGTTCCACGCCTGCTGCGACGGCGTGCGCAAAAACATGGAGCACCTCAAGGACATCGCCTAAATTCGGATTAATTCAGGGCCGACACGAAGACACAAAGAAAAGCATCAGAAAAAACATCGGCCGGATGAGGGAAAAGTCTCTCACCCGGCCGATGTTTTTGTGCGAGCGCGCAGTCTCTTTTAAAAATCGCCGCTGTACGCTATAATGTACATATCTCAGGACAGGAGGAACACATCAATGCTCGCGACCAACGTGACCAGCTTTCGCAAAAACATCTTTGCGCTGCTTGAGCAGACCATCAAATACAACGAGCCGCTGAGCGTCAGCACCAAGTCGGGCAGCGTCGTTGTGCTGAGTGAAGAAGACTACCGCGGCCTGACGGAATCGCTGTATCTCAGTTCCGTCCCCGGCATGAAGGAAAAGCTCCTCGACGGCAAAAGCACACCCCTGAGCGACTGCGTGGCCGAAAACGAACTCGACTGGTAAATGTACACGATCGTCTTCACCAGAACCGCCGCTAAAGATGCCCCCAAACTGAAAGCCGTCCATCTGGACGCCACCGCAAAAGCGCTGCTCGACGTGCTGCGTGAAAATCCGTTTCAGACGCCGCCAAGCTATGAAAAGCTCGTCGGCGACCTGCGAGGCCTGTATTCCCGCCGCATCAACAGGCAGCACCGGCTCGTGTACGAAGTGCTCGAAGACCAGAAGACCGTCAAGATCGTCAGCATGTGGACGCATTATGAGCGGTAAAGAGCAAATTCAGGGCTGACACGAAGACACAAAGATATAGCATCAGAAAAACCATCGGCCGGATAGAAGAGTTCTCTCATCCGGCCGATGGTTTCATACTCAAGTCCCCCTCACGAACGCCTATGCTCAGGCCATGAACAGCCATTCAGTCCAATGCGCAAGCAGCCGCCGCCTCGGCTTTGGGAAATGTTCCCATGCCGAAGCGGCGGCTGCTTTTCATAAAGACGTTTTTCTTTGTGTCCCTTTGGGGCTTAGGGCCTTTGTGGTTGCTTTGAATTTAACCGAACTTACGCCTTTTTCTTCTCCTCTTCCAGCGCCAGTTCGATGGCCTGAGCTAGCTGATCGGCGCAGCTGGTGCCGCGGCCGTTGCAGTCGTTGCCGCGCAGCGTGCTGGCGATTGCTGCGGCGTCCTGGCCTTCGACGAGGCGGCCGATGGCTTTGAGGTTGCCGTTGCAGCCGCCGTGGAAGCGCACGCCGTGCAGCTTGCCGTTTTCGATGCCGAAATCGATCTGCGCGCTGCACACGCCGCGCGGCGAATACGTGTACTGATTCATCCTGTTATTTCCCCCCGTTGATGGAACTTTGAGCGACTGTTATACCACTGCTTTCGGGTTTTTGCAAGGCTCGGCGCGGGGCGCGGCGCTGGCGGTCGAGTGTGTAGCCCAGGCCGTTCACGCCCGTGACCTGCGAGGTGATGATGAACGCCTCGGGATCGACGCGCAGAGCGGCGGCTCGGGCACGCGGGTACTTCTTGGCATACATCACGGTGAGCACGGCGCAGGTCTTTTCGCCCTGCCAGCCGCCCTCAGCCGACAGCAGAGTGACGCCGTTGTCGCACTCGGCAGTGAGCACGTCGGCGATCTCTCGGAAGCGCTTCGAGATGACGATCATCTGCACCTTGCCGCCGCCCCAGATGACGGTGCGGTTGACGGCAAACGAGACGACGAACAGGATGGTCAGGCTGTAGACCAGCTCAGCCACGCCCTGAAAGCACATCTGCGCAGCGATGATGGCCGCATCGAACGCGAACATCGAGTTGCCGACGGGGATGCCGCGATACTTTTGTAAAATGATGGGAGGGATGTCCATGCCGCCGGTAGAGCCGCCTGCACGGATGACGAGGCCGATCCCCATGCCCATGACGACGCTGCCGAACAGCGCGGCGATGGTGCGGTCCTGAACGATCAGGGCTGTCCAGGGGACTTGCTCGAAGACAGCGAGCACAAGCGGGAAAAACGCGGTGGAAAAGAGTGCCGTAGCCGCAAACTCGCGCCCGATCATCACCAGTCCCAGCAGGAAAAATCCTGCGTTGAGGATGGCAGAAAGCACAGAAAGCCGCAGCGGCACAAAATTTTTCAGAAACAGCGCGATGCCGGTGGCCCCGCCCAGCATGAAGCGGTTGGGCACGACGAACGCGCACACGCCCCACGCCAGCATCGTGTTTCCGAGCATGAGGAAGAACAGCAGTTTCACCCAGTGCAGGGCGCGGGAACGGTTATCCGGTGTCATCGTATACGCCTCGCTTTGCTCATGGCCGATCGAGCGCGCCCTCGATCACCAGCAGGCGGCGCTTGTTCTCCACGCCGCCCGCGTAGCCGGTGAGGCTTCCGTCGGAGCCGACGACACGGTGACAGGGCACGATGATGCTGATTGGGTTGCGCCCCACGGCGGAGCCCACGGCACGCGGCGAGCTGTGCAGCTGCTTTGCCAGTTCGCCATAAGTGACGATCGTTCCATACGGGATCGTCAGCAGCGCCTTCCACACGGAACGCTGAAACTCCGTGCCGCGCAGGTCGAGCGGCAGTTCAGCGGCAACCGGCTTTTTGCCAGCGAAATAGCGGTCGAGCCAGGCACGCGCGCTTTTCAGCAGCGGCGTTTCGCGTTCCTCAGCCTCTGGCGGCAGGTGACGCTCCTCGTACTTCTGCCCGGCCATGGTCAGCGCCACGATGCCGCTCTCCCCCGCCGCTACAGTCAGCATGCCGACGGGCGAATTGTACGCAATTTTTGCGAACATGTGCTATGCCTTCTTTTCGTAATGATGAACGAGCGCCTGAGTGCCCAGCTCGCCCATGCCGCGCGCGCTCAGCTCGTCGAGGTTCGCGAGCGTGTCACGGGCCACTTCAAGCGTCAGCCCCAGGGAATCAGCCTCGCCCACGCCGATGCCCAGGTCCTTGGCGAGGTAGCGCACGAAGAACGACGGTGTGTCGTCGCCGGCCAAGATTTTCGCGCCGATCTTTTCCAGCTGAGAGCTTTTGGCCGAGCCGGCGCACAGCAGCGGGAACAGCTCGTTCAGGTCCAGCCCCGCCGCCCGCGCATAGGCCAGCGACTCGCACACGCCGCTCAAAACGCCGGCGACGGCGATCTGATTGGCGGCCTTGGCAGCCTGGCCGGAGCCGGCTTTGCCCATGTACGAGGCACGGGCCGACACAGCCGCAAAAAGCGGGGTGCAGGCGTCGAAATCCGCGCGCTCGCCGCCCACGAACAGCGCCAGCTTGGCGTTTTCCGCCCCGGCCCTGCCGCCGGTGACAGGACAGTCGAGCACGCGCAGGCCGCGCTGTGCTCCCTCGTCGTGCATGCGTGCGGCCAGCGACGGGCTGCTCGTCGTCATGTCGATCATGATCGTGCCCGGCCGTGCGGCCGTCATCAGGCCGCTTTCGCCGAGCCACACGCTTTCCACGTCCCTGGGCTCGCCCAGCATCGTGATCACGGCGTCGGCAGCTCGAGCAGCCTCTGCGGCGCTGTCATGCCACACCGCGCCCTCAGCCAGGAGGGGCTGTGCCTTTTCGCGCCGGCGCGCCCAGACGTGCAGCTCAAATCCGGCTTTCATCAGGTTGCGCGCGATCGGCGCGCCCATGATGCCGAGGCCGATGAAGGCAATCTTTTGCAGCTCGCTCATTTAATAGCCCTTTTTCACGTCGACTTCGCGGACCAGCTCGCCGCCCGTCGTCCATGCGCGCAGATTCTGCGCGGCGATATCGATGATGCGGTCCACCGTCTTTGCCAGGAAGAACCATCCGGCCACGTGCGGCGTGATCAGCACGTTGTCAAAGTTCCACAGCTCGTCATCCGCGGGCAGCGGCTCCGGCTCGGTCACGTCCAGGGCAGCGCCGCCGAGGTGGCCGTCGCGCAGCACCTTTTTCAGCGCCGCCGGATCGATCGCGTTGCCGCGGCCGCAGTTGACCAGGAGCGCGCCCTTTTTCATCAGCCGTAGACGGCGCTCGTCCATCAGATGATCCGTCGCCTTTCCGCCGGGCAGCACCATCACCACGATGTCGGCTCGCGGCAGCAGGCTGTCGAGGTCGTCCATCGTGTGCAGCTCGTCCAGATAATCCGGCTTGTCGCCCAGATGGCGCCGCAGGCCGATCACGTGCGCGCCCAGCGCGTGCGCCTTGCGCGCGTACATGCCGCCAATGTCGCCAAGCCCCATCAGCAGGATCGTCGCGCCCTCGACGGAGATGATATTGCCGCACGCCGACCAGTCGCGAGCTGCCTGCTTGCGTGCGTACTGCTCAAAGCGGCGCACCAGCGAGAACGTCATCGCCAGCATGTGCTCCGACACAGTGAGGCCATACGCGCCGCTGGCGCACGTCAGCCGCGCGCCCTCCGGCAGTTTGCCGGGCTGGGCGTAGGGATCGGCCCCGGCCGAGTTGAGCTGCAGCAGCTCAAGCGCCTTGCACTCCGGCAGCAGAGCCGGCGGCACATTGCCGACGATCGCGCTCGCATCGCGCACATCGTCCGCCGTCAGACCGTTCTGCTTGTAGACCAGCTCGCAGCCGTCGCCCGCCGCCTGCGCAAGCTGATCCAGATGTGCGTCGTTCAGCGGCATGAATGTGACAAGGACCTTTTTCTTTGCGTTCATTGCGAAAGACTCCTTTTTAATCAAGATTGTTTCGGATGCAATCATACCACAGGACTAAAACAGCTGCCCTGGCAATTTTTCCTTCACCTTGGGCGGAAACGCCGCGTCGAAGGCGTCCGCCTCCTCAGGCATGACGGCATACACGGCCGGATCTTCGTAAAACCCGCCGTACCACGGCTTTTGCTCGTCCGTCAGCTCTTTTGCCATGAAATACGGCAGATCCTCCGCCGGACTGTGCCCGCGCAGGAAGATGCCGTGACGGGCCGCCGGAACGAACCCGAAACGTGCGTAATACTCCGGCGAACCGGTGAGCACGACTGATTCATAGCCCAGCTTTGGGGCCTCAGCCAGAAAGCGCTCCATCAGCGCCGCACCGACGCCGCGTTTTTGATGCGCAGGGAGCACCGCCAGCGGCCCCGCGCACAGATGCTCCGTCACCGAGCCGCACGGCCAGGTCAAAAGCCCCTTGGCGCCCACCACGCAGCCGACGGCCGCACCGCCGTCTTCAGCGACGAAAAACAGCCGCGCCTCCGCTTCCGGTGCACTCTCCAGCCGCCGCACGATCAGGTGCTCCACGCATCCTGGCCGGTACACGTTCCAGAACGCCTCGCGGGCCACGCTTTCACACGCAGCAAAGTCGCGCTGTTCCATTGGGCGGATGATCATCTCGAATCGCCTCGCTTCGTACAGATTTCTCCCCCATATTCTAACAGAAAAGAGCCGCCCCGATGAACGGAAGCGGCTCTTATATTTTCAGCGTGAATTATTCGTAGATGGCCTTCATCAGGATCGGATACGCCTCGTCGCAGATGTCGACCATGCGCGACAGCCCCTCGCGGGTCACTTCGCCCGCGCTGTCCGGGCGCGTGATCAGCTCCATGTATACGTCGACAGTGCGCTCCGTCGGATCGTAGGTGAACTTGCAGAACTTGTAATCCCGGCTGAGGCGGCTCAGCAGCTCATACACCTTGGGCAGCTTGTTCTCCGGCACCTTGACGAGATTCCAGGCCCGCAGCGCAGCCAGATTCGGCTCGTCTTTCACGAAGACGACCGTCACCGTGATCGTGCTGACGTTATCGCCGCGGAAATCGAACATGATATCGTTTCTCCCGGCCTCCGAGTCGGCCACACGGTACTTGAGCCCGTCTGCCTTCACAGCTGACAGGAACGCCTTCGTATGGGCAAAGAGCTTCTCCTCCGCAAAGCAGCCCGTCGCCGCGCACAGAGCCAGCAGCGCTGACACAAACGCCATTTTCACGCACTTCATCGTACAAGCCTCCTTATTTGCACAGCCGACCTTGCGGGCCGGACAGAATTAAAGCACACGTTCATGATACATCGAAAATGCGTCGTCTGCAATGGCACCATATTCCCTCCCCCGAAGCAGATGCATAACAAATTCCTGCGCATCTTTTAGGAAAGGGCAGCACCGCTTCAACAGTAGATCAAAAAAAATCCTCGCCTGAAGTTCGCTCCGCGTGGTAAACTTAGAAGCGGTTTCAAAAACTTCAAACGAGGTGAACATCATGAAAAAGTTTCTGCTCATCCTTCTGGTCCTGCTGCTCGTCGCGGCAGGTGTCGCTTGGTACAAGCGCGATGTGGTCGTCGGATTGCTGAACATGTCCCGCACGCGCGTCGAAGCGACAGCAGCCGAAAAAGACGTGCTCGGGACTGCGGCCAAAAACGGCAAGAAGATCCTCGTCGCCTACTTCTCGTGGGGCGGCAACACGCGCGGCGTCGCCCGTTCGATCCACGAAAAAATCGGCGGCGACATCTTTGAAATCCGCACCGAAAAGCCCTATCCCGACGACTACAAGGCAACGGTAGAGGTTGCAAAAGGTGAAAAAGCCGCCGATGCGCGCCCGGCGATCGTCGGCCCTCTGCCCGATACCAGCGGCTATGACATCGTTCTGCTCGGCTATCCCATCTGGTGGTACGTGGAGCCGATGCCCGTCGACACGTTCGTGACCTCGGTCAAGCTCGACGGCGTCACCGTCCTGCCCTTTGCCACCAGCGGCACCAGCACGGTCAAAGCCAGCGAAGAACGTCTGCGCACGCTGCTGCCCGCTGCCAAATTCGGTCCCGGCCTGCTCGCCAACATCGAAAGCACGATCGAGCCCTGGCTGAAAGCCAACGGCGCGATGTAGAAAAAACGCTCAAAAAAATCTCCCCTTCGTTCCACACGGAACGTCGGGGAGATTTTTTGTTATGGTCGCTTATCTTTCAGGCGATTTCAGCTGCCAGGCGTAGAGGATCGATGTGGTCACGCAGGCGGATGAGAAGCCGCCGACGATGATGCCGCACATGATGGCCAGCGAGAAACCGGCCAGCACGGGACCGCCCCACACGTAGAAGGCAAGCACGGGCATGAACGTGGTCAGCGACGTGTTGATGGTTCTTGCCAGCGTCTGGTTGATGGAGTCGTCAAGAAGCTGTTCCATGCCGATCTTCGCCAGCTTGTGCCAGTTTTCGCGCACGCGGTCGAGGATGACGATCGTGTTGTTCAGCGAGTAGCCGATCGTGGTGAGGATGGCGGCGATGAAGGTCATGCCGACTTCCTGCTGGAGCAGGCTGAACAGCCCCAGCGTGAGCAGCGTGTCGTGAACGAGCGCGAGCACGCTCACAAGCGCGAAGCGGAAGCGGAAACGCACGGTGATGTACAGCAGGATGCCGGCAAGTGCGATCGTCGAAGCGAGCAGAGCCTGATTGCGCAGCTCGCCGCCGACGGTGGGACCGACCATCTCAAAATTGACCAGCTTGACCGCACCGGAATGAAGCGCGTCAACGGCGGCGACGATCTTGTCGCGCAGCTCGTTGGGCGTCAGGTCGCTGCTGCCCTGCATGCGGATCATCACGCCGGTGTCGCTGTAGCTCTGGATGACGGCGCTGCCGTAGCCGACTTTCGACATGGCCTCGCGGACCTGGCCCACTTCGACCTTCTCGGGGAACTCCAGCTGGAGCATGTTGCCGCCGGTGAAGTCGATGCTGTAGTTGAAGCCGCGCACGGCCACCAGCACGATGCTGGCAAGCACCATGGCGCCGGCAAAGGCCAGCAGGGCCTTGTAATGACGCATAAAGCGGAAATTCGTTTTCATGTTCTCCACCCCTTACTGGCGCTCAACGCGGAACGTCTTGCTGCCGTAGTTCACCATGAACTGGAGCAGCACGCGGTTGACGACGAGGGCGCTGAAAAGGCTGGCGATGATGCCGAGCGTCAGCGTCATGGCGAAGCCGCGCAGGGGGCCGCTGCCGAAGTAATACAGCACCGCCGCGGCAATGACCGTGGTGATGTTGGAGTCGAGGATAGCGGTCAGCGCGTTGCCGAAGCCGGAAGTGAGCGCCGCGTTGGGCGTCTTGCCGGCGGCCATTTCTTCCTTGATGCGCTCAAAGATGAGGATGTTGCTGTCGACGGCCATGCCGATGGTGAGGATGATACCGGCGATGCCGGGCAGCGTCAGCGTGGCGCGGAAGGCGACCAGCAGCGCAAACAGCACGAGCATCGTGCAGCACAGCGAGATGTCGGCGGTGACACCCCAGAGACGGTAATAGACGATCATGAACAGGAACACGGCCGCCAGGCCGACAAGGCCCGCGTACATGCCCGCGTTGATCGAGTCGGCGCCCAGCGAGGGACCGACGGAGCGGTTCTCGAGGATGGAGACGTTGACGGGCAGCGCACCGGCGCGCAGCATGATAGCGAGGTTCTTCGACTCCTCGGGCGTGAAGTGTCCGGTGATGATGGCCTTGCCGCCGGAGATGCGCTCGTTGACGTTGGGCGCCGAGATGACGGAGCCGTCGAGCACCATCGCCAGACGCTGGCCGACAGTGGCCGCCGTGGCCTCGTCAAACATCTTCGCGCCGTCGCTGTTGAACTCGATCGAGACGGCGGGACGGCCCAGCTGGTCGTGATCCTGGCGGGCGTTGCTCAGCTCGTTGCCGGTGAGCAGCACCTTGTCGAGCAGGAAGATCGAGCCGGAATCGTCGGTCGCGGCGATCTGGCCGTCTTCGCCCTTGAAGTTCTTCACCTGCTCAGCGGCTTCGACTTTGTTCTTCTCCTGCTGTTCCTTGTAGGCATTCCAGCGGGCAACAGCAGCGTTGTATTCCTCGTCGCTGTCGTAATTCTTGCGCTGAGCCTGGGGCGGTAGAGCGCCCGCCTGGTAGAGCGTGCGCACGACGCGGCGGAACTCAAGCAGAGCTGTCTTGCCGATCAGGCGCAGTGCGGCCTGCGGGTCTTCGACACCGGGCAGATCGACGATCATGCGGTCGGTGCCCTGCTTCTGAAGCGTGGGCTCGGTGAGGCCGTACTGGTTGACGCGCTTTTCAAGCACGGTGCGCAGACGGTCGAGGCTGTCGGGCGTGATCGGCGCGTCGGCCGTGCCCGTGGCCTGGAGCACAATGTGCGCTCCGCCGCGCAGGTCGAGGCCCAGATTGACCTTGCCGCGCAGCACAACGAAAGCGGAAACTGCGATGACGGCGATCATCACGATCAGCCGCCAGCGGTCCTTTCTTAACATGTAGATTCCTCCTGAAAAAACGATGTGCAAAAAACGCGCAAAAAGAGGCGGACGGGAATCATCCATCCGCCTCGAAGTGCGCGGTCGTTACTTCTCTTCGGGCTTCTCCTCAGCCTTAGGAGCCTCTTCGGCCTTGGGCTCTTCAGCCTTGGGAGCGGGCTTGGGCTCGGCGTTGATCTTGGAGCTGATCGATCCCTTGAGCACGCGGGCGGGCACGCCCTCGGCGATCTCGATGATGACGCTGTCTTCCTTCACATCGCGGATGATGCCGAAGAAGCCGCCGGCGGTGATCACCTTGTCGCCGCGCTGAAGGCTGTTGACAAGGTTGTCATGGGTCTTCTGGCGCTTCTTCTGGGGACGAAGGATGAAGAAGTAGAAGATCACGACGAAGATGATCAGCGGGAAGAACGCGCCAAGCGCGCTGCCCTGAGGCGCAGCGGCGGGAGCAGCATCGGCCAGAGCCGCGGAAGCGGAAGCAAGAGCGAACAGAGACGCAAACAGAGTCGATTTCATGTGTAAAGACCTCCTGAAAAAAATTGAGTGTTCTTTAAGAAAAGAGCCAATGAGTATTGTAACACGGACGCGGCCGTTTCATCAACCGACGCACGATCAGACATGCAGTTTTTTCTTCTGCTCGGTGGCCTTGAGACGGAAGAGCAGCTTTTCCAGCTCGACGAAGATGTCCACGTCGCGGATCTGCACCTCCGGCGGAGCGGTCAGCACGGCGGCCGAGAAGTTGAGCACGCCGTCGATGCGGCCGGTCTTCACCGCCGCGTCGAGCACGTCCTGTGCGGCCGACGCGGGAACGGTGAGGATGAGCACGGAGATGTTCTTCTCCTCGATCACGCGCGGCAGGTCGGCGATGTCGTAACACATCTTGCCCTTGTAGGACTGTCCGATCTTGGCGGGATTGCTGTCGAACACGGCCGTGACCTCGTAGTTCTCGCTGAGGAACGAGCGGTGGTTCAGCAGCGCCTCGCCGAGGCGGCCGATGCCGACCAGCCCGATATGCCACATCTCAAACGGGGCAAGGATACCGGCCAGATCGTCGAGCAGGCGCGACACGTCGTAGCCGACGCCGCGCTTGCCGAACTCGCCCAGATAGGACAGGTCCTTGCGGACCTGGCTGGGCTTGAGCCGGAGCATCTCGCCGATCTCCTTGGACGACACGACGGGCACGCCCTCGTCCACAAGGCGCATGAGCAGGCGGCGGTAAGTGACGAGCCGCCCCACCGTGGGGTCGGTGATCTGCTCCTTTTTGGAAGGGATCGGCGAACCCATGTCGTTCATGCAGCCTACTTGCCGACGCGGAACGTGGACAGCCCCGCGTACGCCGCCTGCGAGCCGAGCGCCTCTTCGATGCGCAGCAGCTGGTTGTACTTGGCGATGCGGTCCATGCGGGCCGGGGCGCCGGTCTTGATCTGACCGGAGGCAGTGGCCACGGCCAGGTCGGAGATGAAACTGTCGTCGGTCTCACCGCTGCGGTGCGAGACGACCCAGCTGTAGCCGGCATTGTGCGCCATGCCGATCACGTCCATCGTCTCGGTGACGCTGCCGATCTGGTTCAGCTTGATGAGGATGGAGTTGGCCGCACCGAGGGTGATGCCCTTGCTCAATCTCTCGGGGTTGGTGACGAAGAGGTCGTCGCCGACGAGCTGGACGTGGTCGCCGATCTTGCCGGTGAGCAGCTTCCAGCCGTCCCAGTCTTCTTCGTTCATGCCGTCCTCGATCGAGATGATCGGGAAGTCAGAGCACAGAGATGCGTAGTAGTCAGCCAGCTCGGCGGGCGTGAACTCGCGGCCTTCGCCGTCGAACACATATTTGCCGTTTTTGAACAGCTCGGACACGGCCACGTCGCAGGCGATCGAGATCTGCTTGCCGGGCTCGTAGCCGGCCGCCTCGATGGCCTTGACGAGGTACTCAAAGCCCATGCGGTTGCTGGAGAAGTTAGGAGCGAAGCCGCCCTCGTCGCCCAGACCGGTCGAGAAGCCGTCCTTGACAAGCAGCTTCTTCAGCGCGTGATACGTCTCCGCGCCCATCCGCAGGGCTTCGGCAAACGTGGGCGCGCCGTGCGGCACGATCATGAACTCCTGGATGTCGAGGTTGTTGTCGGCATGTGCGCCGCCGTTGATGACGTTCATCATCGGGGCGGGCAGCGTCTTCTTGGACAGACCGCCGACGTAGTCCCACAGCGGCATGTCGTGGCTCATCGCCGCGGCACGGGCCACAGCCATGGAGACGCCGAGGATCGCGTTGGCGCCCAGCTTGCCCTTGTTGGGCGTGCCGTCCAGCGCGATCATGGCCGCGTCGACGGCACGCTGATCGTCGGCGTCCATGCCGCAGACTTCTGGCGCGATCGTGTCATTGACGTTCTTGACGGCGTTCAGGACGCCCTTGCCGCCGTAACGAGTGCCGCCGTCGCGAAGCTCGACGGCCTCAAACGTGCCGGTGGACGCGCCCGAAGGCACTCCGGCGCGCGCGATCTCGCCGGTCTCAAGGCCGACTTCGACCTCGACGGTGGGGTTGCCGCGCGAATCAAGGATCTCCCGTGCATGGATACCAACGATAGTGCTCATGATGAATCGCTCCTCTCAAATTTTACGGTCCGGCTCAGCCAGACCGCGTTAATCTGCCCAGGGATTTTCGTCAGGCTCGACGCGCCGTTCGCCGCGGATCTCGCAGGCCACCGTGCCGCGGCGGCGCAGCATCGCTTCGTCGTCGACGAGGACGGCGGCAGTGATCACGCGTCTGGGAAAAGCCACCTCGATCACGTCGCCCGTTTTCACGTCGCAGGCAGGCTTGACCTTGCGTCCGTTGACGCGCACCGCGCCGACTTCGGTCATTTCCTGCGCGACCGTCCTGCGCTTGACGAGCATCGAGAGCTTCAAAAATTTATCCAGACGTATCATCGCGTCTCACCTCTTTTTGCAAAACTGTGACGCTTCATTATAGCAGTTTTTTTCGTAAAAAGCGCATTTTTCACAAAGCCAAAACGAAATTTTTCACAAAAAGAACAAGCAGCTAAGGAAACGCTGATTCAATTCCATTATGCAGATTTTAACGAGCGCACAGGAAACCTGAGAAAATGCGTCAGATCCGAAGAAACCTGCCCGGAAGGGGCTTCGGAGGCGTACTACCGTACATTGGAGGAGCCCCCTCGGGCAGCGATTCGCAGAAGATGACGTATTTATCAGCGTTTCCTTAATGCCGCTTGAGCTCGCCAGCGAGCGCCGCATATTCGGCCATCTCGTCGGGCGTGGCCTGGCCGCGGAACATCATCTCGCGCAGGCGCGCATAGCGGGCCTGTTTGCCCCGGCGGCGCAGATCGGCCGCCAGTGTCGCCCAGCGTTCGCGCTCCGTGCCCGAAAGGGTGTCGCAGAATTCGCCGCCGGCAGCAACGGCCGACAGCGGAAAATGCTCCCCCAGCTCCAGCCAGCGGCGCTCCAGAGTGTCGGGATCTTCGCCGGTCAGCAGAGCGGCGGCAATGTCCTTCAGCCGTTCATCCTGGAACAGACGCACAGTGTCGGTCACATCCAGCCCCATGCGCAGCTCCTTCGAGGTCCAGAGCAGGTACAGCAGCGCCGTCTCCGCCGGCTCGCAGGGAGGCGGCGATCCTTCGCCGTCTGTCTCGTCGTCAAGGACCAGCGGTTCAGTCATGTCGCCTAAACTCTCGGCCGTCTGCTGCGTCACGCGCCGGCCCCGCCGCAGCCGGTCGAGCTCGCGGGCCAGCTGGTAATCAGGCAGCCCGACAGCGTGAGCGATCTCCTGCATATAGGGCGCCAGCTCGACAGCAGAAAGCTGCGCCATGCCTTCAAGAAGCTCCTCGGCAGCTTTCGCCTGCCCGTCCGTCTTTGCAGCCCGCTCGAACAGTCCGATATGATACAGCACGAGCGGCTTCGCGCTCTCGAGCGCATTGTCGAACAGCTCGTCTCCCCCTTCAGTCTGGAGCATCTCGTCGGGGTCCTTGCCTCCGGGGAACTGGACGACGTACACCTGCAGCCCCGCGCGCTGGAGCACGTACATGCCTCGCAGCGTGGCGTTCTGTCCGGCGGCATCGGCATCGTAACAGATATAGCATCTGTTCGCGAAGCGCCGCAGCAGCGACGCCTGCTCCTCCGTCAGCGCCGTGCCGAGCGACGCGACCGTTTCTTTGTGGCCGTGCATGTGCAGGCGGATGGCGTCCATATAGCCTTCGACAAGAATAGAGCGCCCCTTCTCGCGGATGGTGCTCTTGGCCTTGTCGAGCAGGTAGAGATTGTCTTTTTTGCTGTACAGCGGGCCTTCGGGACTGTTTAAATATTTCGCGCCTTCGCCGTCGACGATGCGGCCGCCAAGTGCGATGCAGCGGCCGGAAACGTTGCGGATGGGGAACATCACCCGGCCCCGGAAGCGGTCGTAACAGCCGCGCTCGCCCTGACTGACGAGCCCGCAGCGCAGGAGCTGCTCCTGCGTCGCGCCTTCACGGCGGAGCGCGTCATTCAGCTGCTGCCACGAAGCAGGCGCCCAGCCCATCTCAAAGGCATCAGCGTCTTTCGGGGTGATGTTGCGGCGGCTCAGATAGCCCATGCCGGCAGCACCGGCAGGGCTGCGAAGCTCGCGGCGGTAAAAGTCGACTGCCATCTCCATCACGGAGTACAGATCTGCCGCCTGAGGGCGTCCTCTCCGTTTCGGCAGCGTGATGCCGGCACGGCGAGCCAGCTCCTCCAAGGCTTCAGGAAAGCTGAGTCCTTCTTTTTCCATGATGAACGTGAACACGTCGCCGCCCTTGCCGCAGCCGAAGCAGTGCCACGTCTGCCGGTCGGGCGAGACGATGAACGACGGCGTCTTTTCATCGTGGAACGGACAGAGGCCGCCGTAGTTCCGTCCCTTGCGCTCCAGCCGCACCGATTCGCCGATCAGATCGACGATATTGACCGCATCCTTGATTTTCGCGACGATCTCGTCGGCCATAGTCACTCCCCCTCACAGGATACGAAAAAAGCGGAGAGAGCTGCAAAGCTCCCTCCGCTTTATTGTAGCTTTTTCCGCGCGTTCTGTCGAGACCGCTTACTTGACGATGAGCGGAGCGATGACGAGCGCGACGACGGTCATAAGCTTGATGAGGATGTTCAGAGCAGGGCCGGCGGTGTCCTTGAAGGGATCGCCGACGGTGTCGCCCACGACAGCCGCCTTGTGGTTGTCCGAGCCCTTGCCGCCATAGACGCCGGACTCGATGTACTTCTTGGCATTGTCCCAGGCGCCGCCAGCGTTGCTCATGTAGATGGCGAGCATGACGCCGGTGACGATGGAGCCGCCGAGCATTCCGCCCAGAGCCTGCGCGTCAAGCACAAAGCCGACAACGACAGGCACGACGATGGCAAGCACGCCGGGCAGGATCATCTTCTTCAGCGAAGCGTTGGTGGAAATGCCGACGCAGCGTTTGTAATCGGGCTTCTCGGTGTAGTCCATGATGCCAGGGTGCTCCTTGAACTGACGGCGCACTTCCTTGACCATCTCGGTCGCGGCTTCCTGAACGGCAGAAATCGTCTGCGCGCTGAACAGGAAGGGCAGCATGCCGCCGAGGAACAGGCCGACCATGACGTGAGGATTGTTCAGATCGATGGCAGCCAGCTTGGCCGACTGAGCATAGGCGGAGAACAGCGACAGAGCCGTCAGAGCGGCCGAGCCGATGGCCAGGCCCTTGCCCATGGCCGCGGTGGTGTTACCCACGGCGTCGAGCTTGTCGGTGATGTTGCGGACGCCCTCAGGCAGCTCGGACATCTCGGCGATGCCGCCGGCGTTGTCGGAGATGGGACCGTAGGCGTCAACGCTGAGGCTCATGCCCGTGATCGAAAGCATGCCCACGGCGGAGCAGGCCACGCCGTACAGGCCGCTGAAGTAGTAGCTGACGAGCGTCGCAGCGCAGATCAGCACGACGGGGACGACCGTGGAGGTCATGCCCAGCGAGATGCCGCCAAGGATGACGGTGGCGGAACCGGTCTCGGTGGTGCCGGCCAGGTTCTGGACGGGCTTGTAGTCAGCCGAGGTGTAGTACTCGGTGACAGCGCCGATGGCGACACCGGCAAGGACGCCGGCGACGACCGCGAAGAAGATCTTCAGATCCTGAAGCAGGACGATCGAAAGGACGAACGAGCCGACGATCTCAATCAGGCCGGTGATGTAGGTGCCGAAGCTGAGAGCCTTGGCGGGATCGGCCACGCCGGTCTTCTTGTCGGTGATGAAGCGGCCCAGCCACTCAGCAGCCTTCTTGGCAAGAGCGCCGTCCGACTCCTCAGCCAGCGAGCCAGTGACGCAGAACGCGCCCACGATCGCGGCAGCGATGCCGAGAGCAGCAAGAGCCAGAGGATAGAGCACGCCCATCAGGCCGAGCGCTTCGCCGCCCATGACGGCCACAGCGCCCACCGCCATGGCGGCGATGATGGAGTTGACATAGGACTCGAACAGGTCAGCGCCCATGCCGGCGATGTCGCCGACGTTGTCGCCGACGTTGTCAGCGATAGTGGCAGGATTGCGGGGGTCGTCCTCGGGGATGCCGGCTTCGACCTTGCCCACAAGGTCAGCGCCGACGTCGGCAGCCTTGGTGTAGATGCCGCCGCCCACGCGGGCGAACAGAGCGATCGACGAAGCGCCGAGGCCGAAGCTGGTGATGACGTTGGCGTCACGGAACAGCACGTAGGAAACAACCACGCCGATCAGACCGACGCCGACGACCGTCATGCCCATGACGGAGCCGCCGCGGAAGGCGATGCCGAGCGCGTCGTTCATCGACTTGGTAGCCATGAACGTGGTGCGGCCGTTGGAACGGGTGGCCACGATCATGCCGAAGTAGCCGGTCAGAGCGCTGCACACCGCGCCGAAGACGAAGCACACGCCCGAGCTGATGCCCAGAGAGCCGCAGAGGAGCGCGCCCACGACGACGACGAACGGAGCGAGCCACTTGTACTCGCTGTTGAGGAACGCCATGGCGCCCTCGTGGATCGTCTCAGAAAGCTCGGCGACCTTGCTGTGCTCGCCGTCGATCTGAACGTCCATGACCTGATTGTAGTTCAGGAACGCGAAGCCAAGCGCGAGAACGCCGGCTCCCAGAACGACAAGCAGCAGTACCCAGAAGAAAAACGATACCATTACTCAAACCTCCTTGAAATTGTGAAACATGGTCCTGAAAAACTCTAAAGCCCGAATATTATAGGCGCGTTCCATTGGAAAAACAAGGGAAAAAACAAAGAATCATCAGAAAAAAATTGTCTAACTTTTTTCAAAACGCGCCGCATCGTGAATTACAGGCGTTACTGAATGATCTCCAGCTCTTTGGAAGCCTGGTTGAGGATCTTCACACCGTCGTCTGTGATCAGGCAGAGGTCTTCGATGCGCACGCCCGTCTCGCCCGGCAGGTAGATGCCCGGCTCGCAGGAGAAGATGTTGCCCGTCTTGACCGGCTCGGTATTGACAGGGCCGACGTCGCCCCATTCGTGCCCCTGAAGGCCGATCGAGTGCCCCAGCCGGTGCGTGAAATAAGGTCCGTAGCCGGCATCGGTGATGATCCGGCGCGCTTCGGCGTCGAGGTCGCAGTAGCGCACTCCCTGCTTCATGATCGCTTCGGCAGCAAGGTTGGCGCGCAGCACCGTCTCATACACTTCACGGTCGCGGTCGGTAACGAACTTATAATAATACGTGCGCGTCATGTCGGAGCAGTAGTCGTTCCACACGCCGCCGATATCGAACAGAACGCAGTCGCCCTCTTTGAGCACGGTGCCGTCAGGCGAATGATGCGGGTCGGCCGCGTTGGCGCCGAAGCAGACGATCGAGGGAAACGACAGCCGCTGTGCGCCCAGCTCGCGGTAGATGGCGTTCAGCCGGTCGGCCAGTTCCAGCTCCGTCACGCCGGCGCGGACGCAGGTTTTGATGCGGGCCATGACCTCGTCGTTCATGCGCGAGGCGTATTCCATCTTCGCGATCTCGTCGGCGTCCTTGCAGGCGCGCACATGATCGACGCAGGGCGACACGTTCACATACGCCGAAGCGGCATGGTTCTCCTGGAGTTCGAGCAGGAACTCGGCCGCCAGGCGCTTGTCGATGCCCAGCGGGGCTTTGCGGTCGATCAGGGGCAGGCACTTGAGCGCGCCGCGTTCGGAATCGTCGTAGGGAACGATGAACTCAGCTTCCACATGCGGCGCGACGAACAGCCGGTTCAAAAACAGCGCCGGCTTCTGCCCCTCGCGCAGCAGCAGCGCCAGATAGCGCTCATTCGGATTGAAGCGGTCGCCGGTGAGGTACGTCAGCGTGAAAGGATCGCTGAGCAGCGCCTGCGACAGTCCGGCCGCCTTCATGCTCGTCATGATCCGGTCGATGCGGGATTGATCCATTTTTCGGTTCAAACCTCCTGAAAAATCAAATTCAAAGCCGACACAAAGGCCCAAAGGATAAACGGGATAAAATCTTCATGGGGCTTTTGGGGGCACAATAAACCCAAATACGCTGTTTTATGTTTTTAGTGTCTTCGTGTCTTCGCGTCTTCGCGTCTTTGTGCTTCGGTCGGGAAAATATCCTTTTACACTTTTTCCGCGTTCACGTCGGCGTATTCGGGCTTGCTCTCGAACAGCCGGCGCACGTAACTGCACTGCGGCACGATCTTTGCTCCACACTCGCGCGCCGCCTGAGCGACCGCGGCCACCAGGCGGCCGGCGATGCCCTGTCCGCCATAGGCCGGGTCTACCTCGGTGTGATATGCCGTCCACACCGGTCCGTTTTCACGGCAGTCACACTCGCCGATCAGCTTTTCGCCGTCATAGGCAGCGCTGCGGCACTTGTCTTTTTCATAGACCACTTCGATCATCTCGATCGCCTCCTTTGCTCAGGAAAACACCGATCCTATCGCATGATGCTGACTCCGACGCGCGTTTCCCCGGCGTCCATTGTATCACGGTTTAAGGCAGACGGTCCGAGAATTCGATCAGCAGCTCGATGAACCGCTTCGCGGCGATCGACAGGCTGTTCCGGTCGCGCGAGATCACGCTGAGGCGCCGCAACAGAGGCGGATCGAGCGGACGGATGGCGATGTCATAGTTCTGCTTGCGCAGCACCAGCTCCGGCAGGATGGTCACGCCGAGGCCCTGCTCCACCATCGAGAGGATGGAATAATCGTCGTGCATTGTCATGCGGACCTTCGGCTCGATCCCGGTTGCGCGAAAAGCGGCCAGCGGCTCGCTGTACACGCCCTCCTCAAGCAGCAGGAACGGCTCGTCCGCCAGGTCGCGCAGCGTGACCGCCGCTTTTTTCGCCAAAGGATGGTCTTTGGGCAGACAGGCGCGGTGCTCCCCCGTCTTGATGAAGCGCGCGTCCGTCCCGGGCACGGCGTCGGGCGTGACGAAGCCGAAATCGGCCTCGCCCGTGCGCACCCACTCGGGGATGGTCGTGTAATCCCCCTGATGCACGACGAGCTGCACCTTCGGGTAACGCGTCCAGAATTCGCGGATCACCGGCGGCAGCCAGTGACACGACACGCTCGAAATGGTGCCGATGCGTACAACGCCGCTTTCCAGCCCGCGGATCTCGCCGGCGATGTTCTGCATCGCCCCAAACTGCGCCACGCTCGCGAGCACTGACGGCATCAGGCGCTCTCCCTCGGGCGTCAGACGCACGCCGTAGCGCGAACGGTACAGCAGCTTAAAGCCCAGTTCACGTTCCAGCGACGCGATCATCTGGCTCATCGCCGGCTGCGTGTAGCCCATGATCTCGGCAGCGCGCGTAAAGCTGCCGAGCTCGGCGACTTTGGCAAGTGCCTGGTAGCGTTCCATCACGGCCTCCTCAAATAAGAATATTGAATGCGAACATGCAAATTTTCCGTTTTACTTATTTCAACGCTGAGTATATACTCGCCTCAGTCAAAATTCAAGCGGCGACAGACCAGCCGTTCGCCGCTTTTATCCCGAAAGGAGTTTTTCATCATGAAACAGTACGTCGTCGACGCGTTCACTGAGTCCGTCTTCCACGGAAATCAGGCCGCCGTCTGCGTTCTCGATTCCTGGCTGCCCGAAGAGCTGATGATGAACATCACGCGCGAGAACAACTTTTCCGAGACCGCTTTTACCGTCAAAGAGGGCGAAAAATACCATCTCCGCTGGTTCACGCCCGGCGGCGAGATCGACCTGTGCGGTCACGCCACGCTGGCAACGGCGTTCGTGCTGCTCAACCATTACGAGAAAGACGCGCCCCGCGTCGTCTTTACGACCCTGTCGGGCGATCTGATCGTGGCGAAAAAGGGCGACCTGTACGAGATGGAGTTCCCCGCGTACGACCTCAAGCCCGTCCCCGTCACCGAGGCGATGACCGAGGCCATCGGCGTGCGTCCGACAGCGGCGTTCATGGCGCGCGATCTGCTCTGCGTGCTGCCGAGTGAGGCCGATGTGCGCAACATGACGCCCGACCTGGAGAAGATCAAGACGATCGACGGCCTGCTGCTGCACGTCACCGCCCGCGGCAGCGATGTTGACTGCGTGTCGCGCAGCTTCGCGCCCAAGCTGTCGGTGCCGGAAGACCCGGTGTGCGGCTCCGGCCACTGCCACATCATCCCCTACTGGGCCGACGCGCTCGGCAAAGACGAGCTGGTCGCCTATCAGGCGTCGAAGCGCGGCGGGACGCTCTACTGCCGCCGCGAGGGCAGCAAGATCTTCATGGCTGGAAAAGCCGCGCTCTACTCCGTCGCCGAGCTGTTCGTATAGCGGGGACGCGTCTCTAGTTCACTTATTGCGATATAATCATGCCAGGCCTTACATAAGACGGTCTTCGGCGTGCTGGCGATAAAGAGGTCAAGCGCTTTTCGAGCTCAAAAACTTGTTACGTCAGCCTGCTTCTGCGTCAAAGAAAAGCGCTGATCCAGCGCCGCTAATCGAACGAGCCGCCTGGGAATTGCTCCCCGGGCGGCTCGTCTTCTCTCTCGCTCTCAAAATATTGTTATCGCAGCAGCGCCAGGCGCTTTTTCAGCACGCGTCCGAACAGGATCGCGACAGCGGCCTTGGCCGAATCGAGCGCTACAAACGGATACACCGCCGCGCGCAGCGCCTTTTCAAGCGGCAGCTTGGTGATCCAGATCAGCCACGTCGTGCCGAAAACATACAGCACGACCAGTCCCGCGAACATGCCCGCAAACTGCGCCAGCACGCTGTGCGGATACCGGTCCACCGTCCAGCCGCTCAGCAGCGCCAGCGGCACAAAGCCGACAAGGAACCCGCCGGCAGGACGGAAGATCGCCCCCGGGCCGCCTGAAAAACCGGCAAACACCGGCAGCCCCGCAAATCCGATCAGCAGATACAGCACCACGGCAACCGTGCCGCGTTTCATCCCCAGCACCGCCACGCAGAGGAACACGCACAGCACCTGCAGCGAGATCGGCACCGGTCCGATCGGCACCATCACCGGTCCCAGCACGCACAGCAGCGCTGTCATCAGCGCCGTCGCCGTCATGTTCCTCAAACTCTCATGCGCCATCGTTCGATCAATCCTTTCTGAAGAGCCGCAAATTGTCACCATCGAATTTTCGATTGTCACATCATACGCGCGCGTCAATCGATTGTCAACATCATTTCGCGAAAATGGTGACAATTCATTTTCGCCCGCCGTTTTTCCAGAATCAGCTTGAGCGCGGCGCACAAACGTGGGATAATCCCGCCGTACACATCCGCACACGAAAGGAATTCATCAGCATGGACGACAAAAACGAACTGTTTTATCAGCAGCCTTATGTGAAGGAATTCGACGCCGTCGTGACCGGCTGCGTTCAGGGAAAAAACGGCTGGGAAGTGACGCTTGACCACACCGCGTTCTATCCCGAAGGCGGCGGCCAGCTCGCCGATGGCGGGAAACTGGGCGACGCGACAGTGAGCGACACGCGCCATAAGGACGGGCACATCGTCCACTTCTGCGACAAGCCGCTTGAAGTCGGCAGCACCGTGCACGGCATCCTCGACTGGACAAGACGCTTCGACCACATGCAGGCGCACTCGGGCGAGCACATCGTCTCCGGCCTGGTGCATAAAAAGTTCGGCTTCGACAACGTGGGCTTCCACATGGCAGCCGACAAGGTGACGGTGGATTTTGACGGCATCATCAGCGAAGAGCAGCTCGCCGAGCTTGAGCGCGAAGCCAACGAAGCCATCTGGGCCAACACGCCTGTCTCGGTCGCTTTTCCTTCGGCCGAAGAGCTGGCGGCGCTCGAATACCGCAGCAAGAAGGAACTGAGCGGCGAAGTGCGCATCGTCACGTTCCCCGGCGTCGACGTCTGCGCCTGCTGCGGCACGCATGTGATGCGCACGGGCGAAGTGGGACAGATCAAATTCCTGTCGATGAGTCATTATAAAGGCGGCGTTCGCATCGAAATGCTCTGCGGGCGTCTGGCGATGGAGGACGCAGCAAAGAAGAACGAGCAGCAGCGCGAGCTGTGCCAGATGTTCTCCGCCAAGCCTTACGAGCTCGTCGACGCCGTGAAGAAATACGTGACCGAAAGCGAAGCCAAGGACGTCCGCGTCGCCGAGCTGACGCAGCGCTACTTCGACGGCAAGCTCGAGGCGCACGTCGCGTTCGACGGGCTCGTCATGGAGTTCGAAGACGGCTTCAAGACCAGCGAGATGCGCAAATACTGCGACACCCTCGTGACCGGCGGCAAAGCCCGCGTCGCGGCCTGCTTCTCCCCCGCCGAAGCAAACGGTAAGACCGGCTTCAGCTACGTCATGTGCAGCCGCGCCTGCGACATGCGCGAAGCCAGCAAAGCGCTCAACAAACAGCTGAACGGCCGCGGCGGCGGCGATCCCACGCTGGTGCAGGGCAGCTTCTTCGCGCCGCGGGCAGAGATCGAGGCAGCCCTGACGGAGCTATTCAAGTAAAATGACCAAAGCTCTGCTCTACGTTCACGGCATGGGCGGCAGCGCCGCCGAGACGGAGCAGTTCGCGTCACTGTGCCCAAACTATGAGGTCATCGGCGCGGAAATAGCCGACTTCACGCCGTGGGGAGCGCGCGAGCCCATCCGCTCTGCGTTCCGCTCGCTGTGCCGGCAGCATCACAGCGTTTCGCTGCTGGCAAACAGCATCGGCGCCTATTTTTCGATGCTTGCCCTCAGCGGCGAGCCCGTGGAAAACGCGTTTTTCATCTCGCCCGTCGTCGACATGGAGGGCCTCATCCTCAACATGATGGCGTCCGCAGGGATCACGGAAAACGAGCTGCGCGCGCAAAAAGAGATCACCGTGGGCGGCACGGCGCTGTCATGGGATTATCTCAGCTGGGTGCGCGCTCACCCGGTATGCTGGGACATCCCCACTCAGATTTTGTACGCCGAAAATGACGAACTCATCCCGCGCAGCACGATCGACGCCTTTATCGCCGCGCACGGAGCCGGTCTGACCGTCATGCCCGGCGGCGAGCACTGGTTCCACACGATCGAACAGACGGATTTCCTGTCGGGATGGCTCGCCAGGGTCACATCCTGATAATAAGGAAACTCTGGTCTCTTTCTGCATAATGGGATTTAATCAACGTTTCCATAAAAAACGAGGCTGCCCGTTTGGACAGCCTCGTTATTTTTGCCTTCGCTCACATCCAGAAAAATCCGTGCTTCGATTTCGGCTTTCCGCAGCCGCAGGGACAAGGAACGTCGCCGTCCTGAGCAGCGTCGGCAGAGTCCTCCTCGTCGGCAAACTCGTAACCCAGCACCTCCGGCGGCAGCTCCAGCCAGTCGATCAGCTCCGCGTCTTCCGGGTAATGTCCCGCGATTACCGGAACGCCGTCCACCAGCGTCAGCGGCAGACGGTCCTCGCCGAAGACCTTCATGTACTGCGCAACAGCCGCGTTCTGCTCAAACGCCTCAGGCTCCTTCTCCAGATCGTGACGCTCCCACTCCACGTTCTGCTGCTTCAGCACCTCAAGCGACTCAGCCAGATCGTCGAGCGCCGAGTAGTCCTCGTACCACGAGCGCAGGGACTCGTAAATGGCAAGTTTTCTCATTGTGGGGTCCTCCTTCAGCTAGGTTCTGGGGCCAAGGAATTTGTCTCCATTCAAATGAATCATGTGATCAGGATTATCTGAAATCCACACTTCAGTTTCCCAAGCAAGTTCAGCAGCAAAACGTTTATAGGTTGCAAAATCCAGAAATGCAGTCACAAATATAATACCAACCTGAACTTTAGCAGACATTTCTCTCAGCTCCATTACTCTTTTCGGGCTCATAGGGCCTACTGAGGTAACAGCTTCAACGAAAAATAGCCATCTTCTTTCAGGAAGGTACAGAATCACGTCAGGCATTTTATCGTGAAGTGTAATATTCAGTCCTAGTTCTAACAAGGACTCCGAATCTTTCAATAAGTCTTTTTCAGCTGTATCACCTACATATAAACATTTTGAATTAGGTGCAAAACGAGACGCAAATTCTTCAAGGATTGCCTTTTGCAACTGATTATGCTTGCCAGGGGAAAATACAAGAGTCCCTCCATTCACTGCTACTGTCACCTTTTTCATCTCTCGCCGCGATTGATAGATTTGTTTCAGTGATTCATGAATAGACAAAAATTGTGCTATTTTTCCATCCCATTCTGCCGTCTGGTAGCTTCGGATTAAATCGAGCATTTCAAAAGTCAATCGATAACGATACTCTGGACTGTTTGTAGCTCTTCCATTGTCTTCAATAAATGCCGCAGTGCGAAAATGATGCATCGCTTGTTTACGAAAAGTTTCACGCGAATTCTCTGCATATATTATTCCATAATGCTCTCTTAGAAAGAGGATGACATCATGTATTCTTATCCATTCGTTCTTTGCCTCTTTCCAGGAACTTCTCTTTTTTAAACCGGCTAATGCAAGGAGCGTATAGCAACACAGTTCACTCTGCTGTTGCCCTGGAACTTGTAATGCCTCAAGAATGCTTTTCATTGAATCAAGTTTATTCATAAGTAATTCCTCAGAATTATATCGCACGACTGCTCTGACAGATCTTTTTTACGAAGGAGATCGCGCCCCATGGCTTCTATCACTTGCATTGGAGGCATAGGCATTGAATTAACTTCTGTTGAATTAACTTGCGTCGAACCGTTCAAAATTCTGTAATAGCGATCGTACAAAGTAGAATTAAACAAAACATAAAGTCCATACACAACGCATTCAGAGAGATCATGATCACCGGCAATAAAGTTTATTTTATTCTGTGTGCTTATTGTCTGGTATTCAGGGAATTTATTAGATAAATAGACTCCACATTGCAAGCGACGATGCTCTTCTTTTGCCGTGAAACGTTTCATAAACAGGTAATTAGTGTTTTTCTGCAAAAGCCCCTTTTGATTGGCAAGAATAAATTCTTTTTCCTTTCCAACTGGAAAGACGACTCTGCCATCTTGAATATGTTGAGAATAAAACAATGGGACAGTATGCTTTTCAGGTAAATCGCGAAGCAGGTCACGATTGCGAAAATCAACAGTTAACCCCGTTTTCATTCTCAATCCAAGACTAGGGAGCGTCTCCTTCCATTCTTCCAATTTTCGTAGTGTTTCAAGTTCTTGTAAATCTGTTGGAAGGAAAACATACTTTTCCGATCCTCGTACAATATCATCGTATGGAACATCAAAACACGTATGATCAGAAAAATCACGCGTGCTCACTGACGTAGTAATCGAAATATTTACAGGGCTTTTAGTCGTTTTACGAACCTTAACAATCATCGTTTCTTGCAACACGTCTTCTGCATCAAAAACTTTATTTCGACTGGCAAACAGATGAATGTGTTCCAGCGAGCCTCTTTCAAAAAATCTCCCGCGAAACTTTTTAAAATAGGCCCCTGATGTCCACGAACGAGGTATGATAAATACCATTTCTCCATTGTCTTTGAGATTAAAGAGCGCCATTTCTGCAAAAAGAAAATAGAGATTAGGCGCACCGTAACAAACATCTTTCATAACGTGTGCTTCAGGGGCATTCGCAGGGATTTTCTTATATGGTGGATTACAAATTACAAGATCGTATTGATGAGGGTTCTGAGCAGCATCAATAAAATTGTTATACTCGGCTGCCTGCGCTAATATATAGTTATCTGAGATGATACAAAATTCGACTTCTTTACAGGAATGCAAGGAAATCCATTCAAGATTCTTTTTGAGCAGTTCGAGGATTTTTGGATTATTTTCATAGCAAGTAAGTTGAATATGCTTCAAATTAGGAAATGCTTGCAACTTTTCTATTAAAGCGGCAGAGAGAATTCCAGTGCCAGCCCCCGGATCAAGAATCGAAAGCTCTTCAACGTGATTCGAAATACAAAACAGCCCTGCCATATAAAATGCTGTTTCCGCACTAGTAAAAAATTGACCTATCGTTTTACGTTCAGCTTTGGGACTGTGTTCTAGATACTCTAATGTTTTTTGCTCTACATATCTTAAAATAGTCATATATACACCCTGTTTTTAGAAACTCTTTGTTCTTCTATTCCTATTCCCAAGTTCCCGCTCCGCCGCGGCGATCACTTCGGCAAAATCGTCCACGCGCCACTGCGCAAGCGCGTTGATCTGCTCGCGCTCGCTGTCGGAATATTTGTCATATACGGCAACGGTCTCGATGCCGGCAGCACAGGCGGCTTCCAGGCCGACGAGCGAGTCCTCGAAGACGAGGCAGTCCTTCGGCCCAACGCCGAGGTCGCCCATGACGCGCAGGTACACTTCCGGGTGGGGCTTCATCTGCGTGATGTCCTCGCGGGCGTAGACGACGCTGAAATAGTCGTCGATGTTCGCCTTGCTCATGATATTGCGGTTGCGGGTGCGGTAGATGTCGATGGTGCGCCGCCGCGTGGTGGTGGCGATGGCAAGCGTGAAACCGCGCTTTTTGAGCAGCCTGATCAGCTCTTCGGCGCAAGGCTTGTAATCGACGACGTTTTCCAGATAGTCGTTGGAGATGGTGTAGCGCAGGTCGTGGATCTCTTTCGCGCTCAGAGACGAGCCGTACTTTTCGCCCAGAAAGGCGCAGTAGACGGCATACGGATCAGGGTGACTGCTCAGCTCGCGCAGTTTGGCATCGCGTACGGCCTGCACGTCGCCCGTGTCGGTCCGCCCGTCGGTGCGGATGCGCGCGATCAGCTCCTCGTCCACGGCGTTCCAGACGCCGACGGAGTCGATCAGCGTGCCGTCCATATCGAAGATGATCGCCTTTTTGCCGGCAAACATGCGGAAAGCCTCCCGTCGAAATAATCTTTCCATATTCTACCAAGAGAACGAAAAAAACTCCATTTTCAGCTTTTGCTCAGCCGAAAATGGAGTTTTTTGATGCGTGTCTTATCCGCGCACTTTGGCGACGATGTCGCAGAACGCTTTGGCCCGGCGGGTGAACTCGGACCAGTCGCCAGCCTCGATCAGCTTTTTGTCGCTGAGGTAGCCGCCGATGCCCGCGCCGATCGCGCCGGCGCGCAGCCACTCTTCAAAGTTCATCAGCGTGACGCCGCCGGTGACGATGAACTTGATGTGGTTGAGCGGCGCCATCACGTTTTTGAGGAATCTGGTGCCCAGGTCGATCGACGGGAACACCTTGACAAAATCCGCGCCCGTCTGGTTGGCAACGACCATCTCGGAAGGGGTCATCGCGCCGGGCACGGAGACGAGGCCGAGCACTTTCGTCTCGCGTATCACGGACGCATCAGTGTTGGGAGAGATGATAAACTCCGCGCCCGCTGAAGCAGCCGTTCTGACCTGCTCAACCGTGAGCACGGTGCCGGCGCCGACGTGCATGCGGCCCTTCATGCGAGACGCCAGCTCGCTGATGGCGGCCGCTGTCTTGGGCAGCACGTCGGGCGCTGACTGGTCGAAGGTCACTTCCATCAGCGTCACGCCGCCAGCGTACAGCGCTTCGCCCAACTTCATCAGCGGCTCGCCGTACAGCTTGCGGACGATGGCGATGACGCCCTCTTTTTCGATCGCGTTTCTGACGATTTCAGACATTTTCGATATGCCTCCTGAAATAAAGTCAAAATCAAATTCAAAGCCAATATGAAGACACAAAGCCCCCACGAAGAGATCTTTATTAGAAACAAAGAACGGGAACTCCCGGCATTCCAGTAACAGAAGACATGCGAACATTGCGCACTGCCTTTTGAAAGTCTTTTCTTTGTGCCTTTGTGTCTTTGTGTTTCGTTTAGAATTTAAAAGCTCACTTCGCGCTTGCCGGAGAGGCTGAAGAGGATCAGCAGCGACAGCACTGTCGTGCCGGTGAGAACGGTCGCCAGCGCCGCGGCGGTGCCGTAGCTGGCGCTCTGCACTTCGGAATAGATGGCGACCGACATCGTTTTCGTCGCGCCGGTATAAAGGATGATCGAGGCGCTCAGTTCATTGATCACCGCCACCCAGCTCAGCGTCGCGCCGGTCATGACGCCCGGCAGCATCAGCCTGGCCGTCACGTCGAGGAACGACCGCAAGGGAGACGCGCCCAGGCTGACAGCGGCTTCCTCGCTGCTTTTGCTGATCTGATGCAGGATCGCGACGCTTGAGCGCAGCGTGTGCGGCAGACGGCGGATGATGAACGAGATGACGATGATCGCAGCCGTGCCCGAAAGCGCCAGCGGCGGCCTGTTGAAGGCCATCAGCAGCATGATGCCGAGCACCGAGCCGGAGATGACATAGGGGAAAATGCTGCACAGGTCAAGCAGCGACGTGAGCGCGTTGCGGCGGCGCACCGACAGATAGGCCATCAAGAACGCCAGCACGACGATGCCGCAGATGCCAAGGCCGCCGTAGCAGTACGTGTTGATGATCGAGGCGCCCATCTCGGAAAAGATGGCACGATAGCTGTCGAGCGAAAATCCCTGCACGAACGTGGGGCCGTTCGTCTTCAAAAACGACGTGTACACCACCGTCGCCTGCGGCAGGATGCCCAGGAACGCCACCAGATAGACCCAGGCGTGGACCAGTGCGCTCTTTCCGCCCTCGATCGGCTTCGGGACGATACGGCGCACCGAGCGGCTCTTGAACGAAAGGCGGTTGACGATCCAGCGCTGAGTCAGATAGATGCTCGTCGTCACCGACACCATCACCACAGCGATGGCCGCGGCAAAGTTGGCGTTGCCGCCCATCTCGCCCATGAACTCGCGGTACACCAGCACCGGCATGACGCGGAACCCCTCGCCGATCAGCATCGGCGTGCCGAAGTCGGCCAGAGAGCTCATGAACACCAGCAGAGCTCCGGCCAGCACCGTCGGCAAAATCAGCGGGATGACCATGCACGCCACGTTGCGCGCCGGACCGCAGCCCAGGCTCTGCGACGCTTCAAGCAGCGACGGGTCGAGCTTTTTCATCGCGCCGGAGACGTACATGAAGATGAACGGATACAGCTTGAGCGCCAGCACCAGGACGATGCCGAAAAATCCGTAGATCGACGGCGTTTTCAGCCCCAGCGCGGCGAAAAACTGCGTCACCACGCCGCTGCGCCCCAGCAGAAGCACCCATGAATAGGCGCCGATGAACGACGGCGACAGCATCGAGATGATGATCAAAATCTGCACCAGCCGTTTGGCGCGGATTTGATACGTCGCCATGAAGTACGCCACAGGCGCGCCCAGAGCCACCGCCGCCAGCGTCACGCAGCTGCTCACCGCCAGCGAGCGGAACAGCGTGCGGTAATAATATTTTTTCGTGAAGAACGAGACGAAGTTGCTCATCGTCCAGCCGCCCGTCTCGGCGTCCTTAAAGGCGCTGACAAACAGCGACAGCAAAGGAGCTACCAGGAACACGGCAAACAGCGCGAAGATGACGGCCGTGATCACCTTCCAGAAATCAACGCGCACTTTCACCGCGCCGCACCCCCTTCATCAGGCTCGCGCCGCCCTCAGCCGAGTACACGTTGATAAGGTCGCCGCGCAGCGTCACCGTCAGCGTGTCGCCTTCCTCAAACTCGTGCTCCGCCGTGCTGATGTCCTGCGACAGCTCGATCGATTCGAGGGTGTCAAGCGGCGTGCAGCCGTCCATCGCGATCTGATAGTTGATGTAGCGTCCCAGGAAGACTTTTTTCAGCACCTTCGCCGTGAGCCCGGCGCCGGCGTCTCCCGACGGCGGCATGATGCAGAAATCCTCAGGGCGCACGCCCGCGACCGCCTCGCCGCTCACGCCCTCGGAGAGCATGGGGACAGCCACGGAATAGGCGTCGTTGAACCAGACGCGACCGGCCTCGCACTTCACGCGGAAAAAGTCGGAATGTCCGATAAAGCCGGCCACAAACGTGTTCGCGGGACGCGAATAGATCTGCACAGGCGTTGCGATCTGCTGGATCACGCCCGCGTTCATCACCGCGATGCGGTCGGAGATGGCCAGAGCTTCCTCCTGATCGTGCGTGACGTACACCGTGGTGATGCCGATCTCGCGCTGGATGTCGCGGATGACCGTGCGCATCTCGATCCTCAGCTTGGCGTCGAGATTGGACAAAGGCTCGTCCATCAGCAGCACCGTGGGATGGATGACGATCGCGCGAGCCAGCGCCACGCGCTGCTGCTGGCCGCCGCTCAGCGCCTCGGGCAAGCGGTCGCGGTACTGGTCGATGCGGGTGACTTTGAGGATCTGATCCACGCGCTCATCAGCCTCTGCCTTGGGCACATCACGGAACTTGAGGCCGTAGCGCACGTTCGCCTCCACCGTCATGTGCGGGAACAGCGCGTAATCCTGAAACACCATGCCGATGTTGCGCTGATGGGCAGGCACGTCGTTGATGACCTGATCCCCAAAGCTGATCGTGCCGCCTTCGATCGTGTTGAAGCCGGCGATCATGCGAAGCAGCGTCGTCTTGCCGCAGCCGGAGGGGCCAAGCAGCGTGAAGAACTCGCCGTTGCGGATCTCCGCCGACAGGGCGGGGATCACCGTATTGTCGCCGTAGCGCTTGACCGCGTTTTTGATGATGATCTCTTCGCTCATACTGTGTCTGATCTTCCTTTCATGCTTTCTGCGCATAGCATCCTTTTGATTCGAAATCCCAACACGAAGACACAGAAATATTTTCGTCCTGCACGACGATTCTCGGCGTGCCCAGCAATTTTTTATTTTACCCCTTTTTATTCTTCGTGACTTTGTGCCTTCGTGCCTTTGTGTTACGGTTTTGAATCAAAACTGCCCTGACGCGAAAAAGGCTCACCCGCGGCGAGAGCCGGAGTGAGCCTGTGTAAATGGCTGCGAAAACGCCGCGTGGTTACGGTTTATTCGTACTGGATGAACAGGTCCTTGAACTTCGCCAGCCAGGCCTTCTTCATCTTGCCGGACATCGAGGTGTCGGCGCTGAACAGCGGGATGTCTTCCGTGGCGGTGAAGTCGGCGCCCATCTCCACATCCTTGCGGACGCTGCGCAGGTTGAGCTTGTTGATCAGCATGCTCTGCGCTTCCTTGCCCGTCAGGAAGTCGATGAACTTCTTGGCGTTCTCAAGGTTCTTGGCGTTCTTGATGATCGCGGTGCAGTTGGCCTCGACGAAGCAACCTTCCTTCATGTAGACGATCTTCACGGGCGCGCCGCTCTTGACCGACTGAAGCGCGACTTCCTCATAGGTCAGGCCCACGGTGTACTCGCCGTCGTTGACGCCCTTCCACACGGCCGAGCTGCTGTTGAGCAGCTTGTTGCCGAGGTTGGCGCAGAACTTGTCGACGTACTCCCAGCCCTTGTCAAGGTCGTTGCCGCCCATGGCGAACAGCATGTTGCAGAGGTGGCCGTAGCCGGACGACGAAGCCGAAGGATCGACGTGCGAGATCTTGCCCTTGAGCGCGGGGTTGAGCAGGTCGGCATAGCCGGTGACGGGGATGTCGCCGATCAGGTTCTTGTTGACCAGCAGGCAGCGCACAGCCAGCGAGTGGCGCGTGACCCAGCCTTCGACGTTCTTGTAGCGGTCGACCATCGCGTCGTTGTTGGCCGAAACGTAGTGCTCAAAGTAAGGCTCACCCGCGGCCTGAAGCGACGCCAGGGCGCTGCCCCAGAGCACGTCGGCCAGAGGATTGTCCTTCTCGGACTGGATGCGCTTGATCAGCTCGCCCACGCCGGCGCGCACGATCTCGACTTTAATACCGGTCTGCTTCTCGAACATCGGGACCAGCTCGCTGACAACGCCCTTGGAAACGGTCGTGTAAATGACCAGCTTCTCCTCGGCGAACGCGGCGGAGCAGAGGCACATCGACAGAAGAACGCACAGAGCCAACAGCTTTTTCATCAAAAACGACCTCCTCAAATATCTTTTTCCATGCGGATAAGTTTTAAATCCGTACGACCGTATTATAGCGCTTTTTTCAAAAAAGACAAAGAACTCCGTGAACTTTTTCGCCAAAAAAGATTTTTATCGACAAAACCGATTTACAAACGCGCGCGTTCTTTTTACAATGAGACGGAATCACGACAAGGGGGAATGTTTCATGATCTGGTATCTGCCCAGCTGTGCCTTCACGCGCCGTCATCCGGAAACGTCCGAGCGCTTCTGCACCTGGCTGAAAGACCGCGCCGTCGGCATTGCCGGCTGCTGCAAAGAGCACGGCGGCGAGTTCGCTCCCGGCGACACGGTGCTGTACAACTGCGTCAGCTGCGTGCTGTCTGTCGAAGAGCAGTCGCCAGGCGCGCGTCCCTTGAGCGTCTACGAGTATCTGCTCGACCAAAACGATTTTCCCTGGCCCGACCTGAACGGCGAGGAGATCGTCATCCAGGACTGTCTGCGCGCCCGTTCGCGCACCGCTCTCCATGCCGCCGCCCGCGAGGACCTGAAGCGCATGAACGCCCGTCCCGTCGAGCTGGCCGACCGCGGCGCGAGCTGCACGTTCGACGGCGTCTTCCTGATGAAGCCGCTGCCGGAACGCACCATCCATGCCGCCCCCCGCGCCTACGGCGAAATCGCGAACTTCGTCACGCTCAGAAGCGAAGACGAGCAGGAGCGTCTGATGCGCGAACACGCGGCGCTCATTGCGCCTCGCCGCGCCGCCGCCTACTGCAACAGCTGCTTCGCCGGCCTTCTCAAAGGCGGTGCCAACGCCGTGCACCTGCTCGATCTGATCTGCTCGCGGCTGTAAAGGCAGATCCCAAGCCGAGCCTCGACAGACTGCTCGCCCTTGCCCGCTTTTCTCGAAGCGCTGTACTACAGGCAGCAAGACAAAAACGAAACACGCGTCTCGAAATTTTTCGGGGCGCGTGTTTTTATAAGGAAACGCTGATAAAATACGTCATCTCCTGCGAAACGCTGCCCGAGGGGCTTCTCCAACGTACGGAAGTACGCCTTCGAAGCCCCTTCTGGGCAGGTTTCTTCGGATCTGACGCATTTTCTCAGGTTTCCTGTGCGCTGGTTAAAATACTGCATAATGGGATTTAATCAGCGCTTTCATAAAAATGTTCCACAGAGAAAAACGTCAACTTATGCAAAGGATATTGGCCGGACCGCTAAAACAAATCCCTATTGAATCTTTGTGTCTTCGGGTCTTTGTGCCTTCGTGTTGAGGTTTTGGATTTGCTTTTGCCCTTACTTCCCACCGCGCTCGAAAATGGCACGGCCTTCGGCGGCGGCGCGGTCGCGGTCTTCCGGGCTGAGGCGTCGCCTGCGCAGCATGCCTTTGCCGTCGATGATGTTGAGCGTGCGTCGGGCGTTCTCAGCGCCGCCGAGCAGTGCGGCGGTGCTCCACTTGCAGGCTTCGTACCAGTCGAGCGGGACGCCGGCGCCTTTGCTGTACAGTTCGCCGAGCGCGGCCTGGGCACTGGGGTGTCCCCGCTGTGCGGCGGCAAAAAAGTGCGACGCCGCGGCGGCAAGATCGCGCGCAGCCCCCTGTCCGGTGCGGAAATAGCGGCCCAGTTCGTAGTGCGCGGCCGCGCTCCCCTTTTCGGCGGCGATTTGATACCATCGCACGCCCTCAGCGCTGTTTCTGGTCGTGCCGGTCCCGCTCATGCACAAAGCGGCGAAGCGCTCCTGCGCGGGGACGCTGCCGGCTTCGGCGGCGGCGCGATAGTATTTCGCGGCCGCAAACGGGTCTTTCAGACCGTTCCAGCCGAACTCCGCAGCAGCGGCCAGCAGCAGCGAGGCGCGGGCATTCCCCTGCGCGGCGCGCACCCCGGCGGCGGCCAGGGCTTTTTTGTCCTGGTCGGAGGGGACGGACAGGGCATTTTCAAAACATTCGCGCCAGGCTTCGGCGCGTTCGCGGCTGGCGCGGCCCGGCTCGCGGGCGGTGAGCCAGTGCACGCATGCCGGCAGGGCCGAGGCCCTGCGGCGGTATTCGTCGCTCGCCAGCTTCACGGCAAGCCCGTCGCGCCCGTCGAACCACGCGGCAAGCAGTTCGCCCTCGGGCGTCTGCGGCGCTTCGCCGGCGAGGGCAGCACGCAGATCGGCGCAGAAAGTGTCGCGGTCGAAGTCGCCGCGTTCCATGTGCGACAGCACGACGGTGCTGACTTCACGCTCGGCGTTAAAGAGGATGTTGCCGCGCACGACGCGCTCGGCTTCGTCACGGTCGCCAAGCGTCCACAGCATTGTGCCGCAGAAGAGATTGTCGAGCCAGTCGCGCGGCGACGTGTTCTCGCGGATGCGGGCGACGAGGGCTCGCGTCTGCTCGTCGCTCAGGCTCTCGTCGAGCAGGATGCGGATGCGGTCGGCGCGGGCGCGGCAGGGATCGCGCCGGAGCACGCGCTTCCACACAGCGTCATAGCGGTCGAGAAAGGCAAGAGCTGCCGCGTCGTCCCCGCTGCGGTAGGCCGCGTCAGCGCGGTAGAACCAGTACGGAGGAAAAGCAGAAAAAGAGTTTTCGATCAGGGCAAACATCTGCGACGATTTGCCCCAGTCGCTCTCGGCCACAGCCTGTTCAAGACAGTCGAGGTCCTCCTGGGTGACGCGCAGGCGGTCGGGCAGGCCGTGACGGTTCAGCAGCAGCCACGAGCCGGCGAGGAGTTCCTTTTGCAGCTCGTGCAGCGCTGTCAGCTGCTCCTTTTTCAGCTCCCACGACTTTTCGCCCGCAGCGCGGTGGATGTCGGCCAGCTCGCGCCTCACGCCGAACCAGGCGTTGACGCCGCAGGAAAACAGCGACGCGAAGAAGTGACGCAGGCTGCCCATGGAAGGCCGCATCCCCGACAGCACCGTGTTCAGCGCGTTTTTCTGACGGTGCTCGTAAACGCCGGCAAACACCTGACGCTCCTCGTCGCTGAGCCGGCAGGCGCTGATCGCGTCGAGCAGGCGCGTCCACACGCCCATCACCTCGGGCGCGTCGTCAAGGTCACCGAGGCTGAGATTGTTGACGATCTGCGAATATTCCTGATCGAGCACGAGCCGGTCGCGCGCGGCGGTGATGTGGCGCACGGAGACGACGGCCATGTTGAGCGCCGTGATCTGCGCCTCGGGATCGGCTTTCGTTCCCTCGGCGAGCGCTGCGCCCGATACAAGCAGGCACGACAGGACGGCGATCATGATCGCACGGATAATTTTCATCGCTGTGGTTCGCTCCTTTTATGCTGACTGTGCTGCGGGGACGAAAAAACTCCCCGCAGGCTGATTATCCCACGGGGAGCGAAAAAACGCTATTTGTCAAAATGTCGTATCTTTACAGCAGGTCCCATTTCTTCTTCAGCGCGTCAAGCTCGCCGCTGGCTTCGATCTGATCGAGCGCCTTGTCGAGCAGCGCCTTGAACTCGGGATCGTCCTTGCGGATAGCGAAGCCCTTCTTGTTCTCCGTGCCCTCCATCTCGTAGGCAAAAGCGATGCCGACCTTGCCGGCAAAGTCCTTGGCCTTGAGGTACTTCTTGGCAGCGACCAGCCCCATCGTGGCGGCGTAGGCACGTCCGTAAACCACGTCGAGAAGGCAGTCGTCAAACTTCTTGAACGGGCGCACGGTGATGCCGCCGTGCGCGACGCAGATCTGCTCCACATAGCTGCCCATCTGCGCGGTGACGACCTTGCCGACGAGGTCGTCGAGCGTCTTCACCTTTTCAAGGTTTTCGTTCAGCGTCAGCACCGCGCCGCGCGAGACCTCGTAATGGCGGGTGAAGGCCACGCGCGCACGCCGTTTCTCCGTCATCAGGAAGCCCGCGCCGATCATGTCGATCCACTCGATCTTCTTGCCGGTGACACGTCCGATCGCCTCGACAAGATCGATATGGAAGCCGACGAGCTTGCCCTCGGGATCGCGGAACTCATAGGGCGGGTACGTGCTCTCCGTGCCGGCGAGGATCACGTCCTTGTCGGCCGACGACGCGGCAAACGCGGCCGAAGCGGCAAACAGCGCCACGGCCAGCAGCGAAAACAGTTTTTTCATCAGCAGCACCTCCGTAGAATATCATTAAAGTGCTTTCGATTCTAGCACCGCGCCCAGCGGCGCGCAAGGCGCTCCAAACGGCGCGCGCTGAAAAATTCGGCGCTTTTCAGCGGCGTCAAAAAGGCTTACAATACAGCGCAGACATCTTTTGACAGGAGTGTTGCACCATGGAATTCTCTGTGATCGCCGCCATGCTCGCTTCGACCGTGGCGGGCGGCGTGGTCGCCAGCGTGTGCGGCTTCGGCTTCGGAGTCGTCGTCATGGCGATCTGGCCGTACTTTCTGCCCTACGCGCAGAGCGTGGCAGTGTCGGCCCTGTGCGGCGTCAGCACCGCGGTGATGATCGCGATTCCGCACTGGAAGCACATCAACTTTAAAACGCTTTTGCCCTGCGCGCTGAGCGGGCTGATCGCCTCCGCGCTGTCAGTGCACTTTTCAGCCGGCGCGGCCGACAAGCTGATGATCCACGCCCTCGGCTGGGTTCTAATCGCTGTGAGCATCTACAACGTCTTCCTCGGCGGCAAGATCAGGATCAAAGCGACGCCGCGCAACGGCGTGATCGCCGGTCTCATCGGCGGCACCGGCGCCGGCCTGTTCTCCGTCGGCGGGCCGCCCGTCGCCATATACATGCTCGCTTCGGCCCATGACAATCAGGAATACCGCGCGACACTGAACGCTCATTTCTGCTTCACTTCCGGCGTCGCCACGATCGCGCGCGCCGTCAACGGCATCATCACGCCGACGACGCTCAAGCTGTGGCTGATGGTGCTGGCCGCACTGGCGCTGGGACTGTTCCTCGGCAACAAGATCTTCAACCGCCTCGACGCGAAGAAGCTGCGCATGGCCGTCTACGGCTATCTGCTCATCTCCGGCCTGACGATGATCCTCAAATAGCAGGAGGGCTGCCCGCATGACACATGACTTTGGAAAAACGCTGATGATGATCGGCCTCGCGCTCGTCGTCGCCGGAGCGGTCATCCACTTCGGAGGCAAGTTCCTTGCCTTGGGACGCCTGCCAGGCGACTTCTCGTGGCACAGAAAGGGCTGGTCCGTCCACTTCCCGCTCGCCAGCTCGATCGTTATCAGCATCGTGCTGACCGTTCTGGCCAACCTGTTCTTCCGCCGCTAAAAGGAGAAAAACTCATGAGCATCACGCAGAGACTGACACAGCTTTCCAGCAGCAGCGGGTGAGCCGCCAAGATAGGTCCGGAGGACCTTGCCAAAGTGCTGGCCGGCCTGCCTCACCCTAAAGACGAGCGCATCCTCACCGACTGGGAAGGCGGCGAGGACGCGGCGCTGTGGGCCATCGATGACCGCCGCGTCGGCATCCTCACCGTCGATTTCATCACGCCCGTCGTCGACGACCCCTTCGTGTGGGGCCAAGTGGCCGCCGCCAACTCGATCAGCGACGTGTTCGCCATGGGCGGCTCGCCGCTGGTGGCGCTGAACGTCGTCGCCTTTCCGCTCAACTGCCTGCCGATCGACATGCTGAAGCGCCTCATGGAAGGCGGCGCCAGCAAGGTGAGCGAAAGCGGCGCGTTCCTGATGGGCGGTCACAGCGTCGAAGACAAGGAGCCCAAATACGGCCTCTGCGTCTTTGGCGAGGTGGAGCGCACGCACATGTGGCGCACCACGGGCGCACGAGCGGGCGACGTGCTCGTGCTGACCAAGCCGCTGGGGACCGGCATCGCCGCCACAGGCGTCAAGGCCGAAATGGCCGAGCCCGCCCTCGTCGACGCCGCCGTCAAATGGATGACCAAGCTGAACGATCTGCCCCGTTTCATGAGCGCCGAGCTGAGAGCTCAGGTCCACGCCGCCACTGACGTGACGGGCTTCGGCTTCGCCGGACACGCGCTCGACATGCTCAGCTCGCACACCGTCGATCTGGAACTCGACACCGCCACGCTGCCCGCGCTGCCCGGAGCGGCTGACCTCGCCGCGATGGGCCTGCTGCCCGCGGGCGCCTACCGCAACGAAAAACTCTACGCGCCGCAGATGGACAGCCTGGAGAAAATCCCGCAGGAAACGCGCGACTTCCTCTTCGATCCCCAGACCTCAGGCGGCCTCCTCCTCGCCGCCCCGCCCGACGCAGGGGCCGAAATCGTGAAGATCGCCCAAGCCCAAGGCTTTGACCAGGCCCGCGTGATCGGAAAATTCACATCCGGAACGGGCCGCATCAACTGCCGGTGATCGTACGTTCCGATCCGTTCTGCATGAAAATCGCAATATTCGCACACGAAAAAGAGACAGCCTCGAAAATAATTTTCGGGACTGTCTCTTTTTCTTCATCAAAGATTACAGCATCAGTTTTTGTTCTTCTTTAAATTGAATCTCTCATAAAGACGCAAACGCAAGATCGATATTTTAATCTGTGTTACATTATGATAACTATAGATCCTCCCATACAATACTTTTCGCTTTGTCTTGTGTTTACAAGGCTGAAACGACTACAAGCAATAATACTTCGTCAGGAAATAGGTCCTCTCCCAATCGACGATCTTTCTCTCGGATTCCTTTTCCGCGTGGATGTTGAACTCGTCAAAGACCATAACACCCTTATTCTCCAAATCATAGAGAGGCCACTCATAAGCTTTGCCGTCCGGCGAAATTTCCGCGCTGAGCGACGGGTTGCCGGTCTTCGCGAACTGAATCCACATTTTGCGCAGAGTCTTCGAGAACGTCTCATCGAACGCCCTGCCCGTGAATTGGGTATCCTCCGGGTGATTGAATACCGATGCAAGCTCTACGGCATGTCCGCTCTTCATCAACGGCAAAGAGGATTCAACCGTGAAGTAGTAGGTATATGATTTTCCGCCGGCCTTCGTCTGGTTTTCCGACAGTCTGAACAGGGGCGCGATAAACCAGATTTGATCGTACAGGCGGCAGAGCTGCTCGTACCGCTCTCCCTTGATGTCCTTGCAGAAGCTCTCGACAAGTGCTTTCTCATCGTCCGTCAGCGAAGCGATATTCTTCGTCAGGCGTTTGTTAACCAACTCGACAAAAGACTCTGTACTCCCGAACAGGGACATAAAATAGTTCAACTCGTCCTTGTTGCAACCCTGCAGAATATCTATATCCTTTGCCGCGCCGTTCGCGTAAGCCTCGTAGGGGTCTAATGGCAGGTATTTTCCGTCTTTTTCCGGTCCCATGCGCATTTCGAAGGGGGCTGTTGCATTAATCAACTTCTCTATATCAATCTTCTGAAGATCAGCGACGGTTTTACAGCCAAGCATATCCATTAATTCATTCGTGTCCCCTATGCTCTGTTCTATGGTTCTCGTGAGCACCGGAGAACCGCTCTGAGCAATGACACGCTTGAAGTACTTATGTGAGCCTTCGACCAGCGGAAGCGTAGTTACGCTTTCACCGCCGGCTGACTCTCCGAAAAGGGTAACGTTATCGGGATCGCCGCCGAAGCTTGCAATGTTCTCATGGATCCACTTCAACGCCATCATCTGATCCATGATAGCCAGGTTCTGCGCATCAGGGTAATCTTTTCCGTCAGGCAGGTGAGACAGATGCAAGAAGCCGAACGCTCCAAGCCTGTACGTAATGGAAGCAAAGATAACGTCCGGGTTTTCTTTCACTAAATTGTGGCAATCATACGCAGGATCGCCCGTTCCGCCGGCAACCCAACCACCGCCATGTATCCAGACCATTACCGGCTTCTTCTCCGCTGACTTCTCATCAGCTTTCCATACATTCAAATAAAGGCAGTCTTCACCCTGAACGTAAAGAGATCCACCTTCGCTGATCTCCTCCCTTTGAGGGCAGCTCTTCCCATAGTAATACGCCTCGTAAACGCCGTCATCAGGGAGGACGTCAACAGGGGCTTTCCAGCGGAGCTCTCCTACAGGCTGTCTGCCGACAAACGGAATACCCTTGTACGCGATCACGCCGTCGTTCTTTTTGCCAATGAATGTACCGTTTACACACTTGACCGCAAGCGACTTGTCATAATCGCCCGTTATCTTTTTGTTCTCGCCGTACTGCGCTCTAATTTCAGTTTTAAGTTCGTTCAGCGTTTTCACAGCCGCCGTTGTTGAACGGCTGCCGCAGAGCGTTAAACCAAAAGCCGTAACGCCGAGGATCGTCAACGCAAAAAATTTTTTCTTCATTTGTACATTATCCTTTCTTTGAGGATAAATTACAGGCAAAAATACTTGGTCAGGAAATAGCACCTCTCCCAGTCAAGAAGCTTTAACTCGGACTCTTTTGCAGGATGGATATCAAACTCGTCTAAGACCATAAAGCCCTTATTCTCCAAATCATAGAGAGGCCACTCGTGTGCTTTGCCGTCCGGTGAGATTTCCGCGCTGAGCGACGGGTTGCCGGTTTTGGCGAACTGGACCCACATTTTGCGCATCGTTTTCGAGAAGGTCTCATCGAAGGCTCTCCCGGCTACGAAAGTTTCCTCCGGGTGATTGAAGATCGTCGAAAGTTCTACAGCATGTCCGCTCTTCATCAACGGCACTGAAGATTCAACGGTGAAGTAATAATTGTACGATTTTCCCCCGGCCTTCGTCTGATTTTCCGTCAGTCTGAACAGGGGCGCGATAAACCAGATTTGATCGTACAGTCTGACATACGGTTCGTAGCTCTCCCCCTTGATATCCTTGCAGAAGCTCTCGACACGGGCTTTCTCTTCGTCCGTCAGCACGGCGAAATTTTCTTTCATACGGTTCGATGCATACTTGACGAAAGGCTCTACTCCTCCGGCGATCACCAGGAAGTAGTTCAGTTCGTCCTTATTGATACCCTGAAGAAATTCTATATCTTTAGCTGCCCCCTTTGCGTAAGCCTCATAGGGATCCAGCGGCAAATACGTTCCGTCTCTTTCCGGCCCTACGCACATTCCTCCGAGCGAAGCCATTGCTGCAACCAACTTATCAACGTCAACTTTCTGGAGTTCAGCGACGGTTTTGCAGCCGAGCATCTCCATGATTTTATTCGCAGCCTCGATATTCTGTTCCGGGGTCCTAGACAGGACAGGTGTGCCGCTGTGTGCAATGACTTTCCTGAAGTACTTATGTGAACCTTCGATCAGCGGCAGAGTGGTCACGCTGTCGCCGCCGGCAGACTCTCCCCAGATCGTAACGTTATCAGGATCGCCGCCGAAGTTGGCGATGTTCTCATGGATCCACTTCAACGCCATCATCTGATCCATGATTCCAAGATTTTGCGCGTCTGGATAATCCTTTCCGTCCGGAAGGTGAGACAGATGCAAGAAGCCAAAGACACCGAGCCTGTACTCGATGGAGATGAAAATGACATCAGGATTTTCTTTGACGAAATTCGTTCCTTCTTCTCGAGGCTCGACCGTTCCGCCGTATTCGAAAGCCCCGCCGTGGATCCATACCATTACGGGCTTCTTTGTCCCGCCGTCATCTGCTCTCCACACGTTGAGATGCAGGCAGTCTTCTCCCTTAACGTAAAGCGCAGCAACTTGTGTCCTGTCATCAATCTGGCAGGGGCTTTTCCCGTTGTAGTACGCCTCATACACGCCGTCGTCCGGGACAACATCGACCGGAGCTTTCCAGCGGAGTTCTCCGACAGGCTGTTTGCCTACGAACGGAATGCCTTTGTACGCTATGACTCCGTCATTCTTTTTGCCGACAAAAGTACCATTGATGCACTTGACCGCGAGAGTCTTGTCATAATTGCCGTCTGTGATCTTCTTATTCTCGCCGTACTTAGCTCTCAGCTCCTGTTTAATATCGTCCATCGTTTTCTCAGCCGCGCCTGTTGAACGGCTGCCGCAGAGCGTCAAACAAAAGACCGCAACGCCGAGGATGGTCAACGCTAAAAATTTTTTCTTCATTTGTTCATTGTCCTTTCTTTGAGGATGAATGACATGCAAAAATACTTTGTCGCGAAACAGGTTCTCTCCCAGTCAAGAATCTTTCTGTCAGCCTCCTTTTCGGGGTGAATGTTGAACTCGTCGAAGATCATGATCTGCCTGTTCTCCAGATCATAGAGCGGCCGCTCATGTGCTTTGCCGTCCGGTGAGATCTCTGCGCTGAGAGAAGGGGTGCCTGTCTTTGCGAACTGAACCAACATTTTGCGCATCGTCTTCGAGAAGGTCTCATCGAATGCCCTTCCTGCTGCGCGAGTCCCTTCGGGGTGATCGATGATCGTCGAAAGTTCTACAGCGTGTCCGCTCTCCATCGACGGCACGGATGAATCCACAGTAAAGTCATAAGGGCACGACTTTCCTCCGGGATAGGTACGTATATCTTTTGAGTTAATTATACATGACTCGTGCGTCAAAGTAAAATGTTTCACGCTCCCCTGCCCCGCCCCGGTGGGTGCGATCGCCGCAGAGACCATTACAGCAAAGCTCCCGCCCTGCCCTCGTGGTCCGATGGACGTGCCTGAGGGGAAAGCGGGAGCATTTTTTGCACTTTTTCGTTCACGCAGGACGAAGGGGCGGTGCCCAGATATAAAAAAAGGGCTTCCATTTCCGGAAGCCCTTTATCTCAAGACCCGAAGGTCGATTTGACACATGGATTTGACGCATGGTGGAGGGAAAGTTTTTTCGTACCCCTTGCCTTTTTGATTTTCAACCGCAGACGAGAGCTCAACGGGACTTTGTCCTGTTTGCTAACCAGCCAGCGGAGTGGCGAGTTCTTCAAATTCAGCTTCCGTCAGGTTCAAGATTTCCATAATATCCTCTTTGTTCATGCCTCTATTTAACATACGCTGAACGTGACCTCTGTTTTCTTCTTTAATTAAATCTTCCATAACCTGGCACATTTTTTCTCGTCCCTCCTCGGTGAATTTAAAATAAGTTCTACCGCAGGCGAGAGCTCAGCAGGACTTTGTTGTGTTTGCTAACTAGCCAGCGAAGTGGCGAGTTCTTCAAATTCGGCTTCCGTAAGATGAAGTCCAGCCATAATAACTTCTTTGCTTGCACCGGCTTTAAGTAACCCCTGCACATACGTCCTCTTTTCATCTTTTAGCAAATCTTCCATGACCTGGCACATTTTTTCTCGTTCCTCCTCGGTGAGTTTAAAATAAGTCATACGATCACGCAACAGTTCGTTTTGAATCTGCGCGGGGTCGGCAGTCATAAAATCCTTCATGAGCGTTCCTACAGCAGACGTGTCGGTATCGGCATATTCCGCATTGACATAAACGATATGGGAAGCGTCGCCGGCTCTTTCGTCCGTAAGCCGTACTTTCTCGCAGATCCATAATACCACGAAAATGCATTACTTCTTCATTTTTCCAATCCCTATCTGCACGTGCAGATCGACGTGGGGGACCAAGGCCCCTTTTTGCGCTTAGCGGCTGCCCGTGACACATGACTCAGTCGAGGTAACCTGAGACAAGATACAAAAAAAGACCGACTCAAATGAGTCGGTCTTGGGTTCACATGGTGGAGGTAAGGGGATTCGAACCCCTGACCTTTTGAATGCCATTCAAACGCTCTCCCAACTGAGCTATACCCCCATGTTGTCCGCGTCTCTCGCGCGACTCGAATATATTAGCACAGGGTCTTTTAAAATGCAAGGGGCAATCTGAAAAAAATTTTGCCTCTCGTTTCGGCCAGGTGCTGTCTGGCATTTCGGGCTTTTACGTCCGAAAAAGGGCCGCCGTTTTATACTCGGTGCGCGAAAAAAAAGATGAGTCTCCACGCGGGAGACCCAGATGACCGTGGCACCCGAAACGATCCTCTTACCGCTGCTTCCTTCCGGACCTGACGGGGTTCGTGGTGTTTCGCCGCACGGGGCTGGGCCTCCCGCGGGAGGCTCGTGGTTCATTGTAGCAAAAAATCGCGCGTTTGCAAGGGGGCAGGTTCTGTCGCTGTCTTTCATATTTTTGTCGAATATTCAACAGCTTTTAATCGTTCATCTTGACAGCAAAAAGGCTGTCAAGCCCATCGTATTTTTCTGTTGGCGTGTCCTTTGACTTTCGTGTTAAGATTTATCTGCGTTCAGCAATCTTCTCTGTATTTAAGAAGGGAGTCGGTTTTGTGAGCTACATTGGTATTGGCATCATCTCGCTGTTCAGCTTCGTTGCCACGAGTTTCCTCTGCAACATCGTGCTGAAGCGCAAGATGGGCGAGGCGATGATGTGGGGCGTGATCGTGCTTCTGATCATCGGCACGTGCTTCGACGGCAAGAATCTGTGGGTGTCGGTGAAGGATATGACGATCTACGCCGGCAAGCAGGAGGTCGTTTACGCGGGCATGGCGTTTGCGTTCATGGCTTACATGATGGAGCAGACGGGCATCATCGACCGTCTTGTGAACATCCTCAACGCGCTGCTGGGCCGTCTGCCTGGCGGTTCGGGCTATGTCGCGACGATCGGCTGCGCTTTGTTCGGCATGATCAACGGCGTGGCGACGGCCAGCACGGCGGCTATCGGCGCGGTGACGATCCCCTGGATGATCGAGAGCGGCTGGAGCCGCGAGCGCGCTGCGGCGATCGTCTCGGGCAACGGCGGTCTGGGCAATATTTTCCCGCCTTCGTCGGTCATGCTGCTGTTCCTTGGCTTTGAAGCGGTGGCCAAGGAGCTGACGGCCAGTCAGCTGTACGTGGGCCTGATGGGCCTGGGCGCGATCGTGCTTGTGGTGCGTCTGTTCATCGTCTTCATCTTCGCCAAGCAGGAGGGCGTGAAGGCGGTGTCTGAGGACAAGATCATGCCGATCGGCAAGGCTCTGCGCGAAAATGGCTCGTCGCTGATCATCTTCCTCGGCGTGGCGATCCCTCTGCTGCTCACGATGGGCCCGACGGGCGCGTGGGTGAAGGGCATCCTGGCTCCCACCAAGGGCGCGGCCAAGGCTATTTCGCTGATTTACTACATCCCGCTGCTGATCACGTTCTTCACGATCATCGAGGGATGGAAGTCGCTTCCTCACACGCCGGCGGGCATCTGGAAGCTGGTCATGGGCAGCGTGAGCCGTTTCTATGACCTGGGCGCGCTGCTGTTCTTCGCGTTCTGCTCGTCGCGTCTGCTCACCAAGCTGCACATGAGCGAGGAGTTCACGGCGATCTTCAACGCGATGGCCGGTCTGTCGCCTATCGTCATCATCCTCACGATCTGCGGCATCATCACGGCGATGGTCGGTCCGTTCAACGCGACGGCGACGACGACGGCTATGGGCGCGGTGTGCTTCGCGGCGATGCGCTCGATCGGTCTGGCTCCGGTCACGGCTGCGGTGGCGTTCATCAATCTGGTCTCCAACCAGAGCTGCGTGCCGCCCAACTCGGGCTCGATCTACATCGCGGCGAGCATTGCGGGCGTCGACGAGCCGACGAAGATCTTCAAGGATCTGGTGCTGTACTACGCGATCCCCGAAGTGATCATCGTCATTCTCGTCTGCCTGAAGATCATCCCCATCATCGGCGCCTAGGAGGTCGTTCTCATGAAAAACGTTATTTACAACCTTTCGCGCTTTGTCTTCGGCGTCACGCTGCTGGCTTTCTTCGGCATGGGCTTTGCGGTGGTTTTCACGCAGGCGTACGCGCTGTGCGTGGGCGACTCGGCGCTGGTGAAGCGCATCGCCGATCTGCTCAAGGACAATTCGGCTTACGTCTCCACGGTGTGCGCGTTCGCGGGCTATCTGTGCTACTACACGAAGCCGGCGAAGAAAAAGAGCGCTTAATCATTTTTCGCGCTTAAAAAGACCGGGCTTTCCCGTTTGGGAAGGTCCGGTCTTTTTCGTTGACACGGGAGATTCCCGGAACTATGATGGTTTTGTTCCTACGGCAAAGGAGGTTTTGCCCATGCTCAGAAAAGCACTCATCGTCCTGCTGTCAGTGTTCTGTCTGACTCGCGCCGCGTCCGCCGTGACGGCTGTGCCGGTGCTGATGTTTCACCGCGTCTGCGACGCGCCCAAGTATCCTGAAGAGATCTCGACGGCGCAGCTGGAGGCGCTTTTCAACTTTTTATGGAAAAGCGGCTGGGCTCCGGCCAGCGTGTCTGACCTCGCTGCCGGCCGCCTTGACGAGGTCGTTCCCAGGGGGAAAAAGCCCGTGGTGCTGACGATCGACGACGGGCATCCGAGTGTGATCTACAGCGCCGCGCAGCATCCGGCGCTGAAGCTGAACAACCGCAAATCGTTCCTGACGGTGCTGTGCGAAACGTGCCGGGCTCATAGGCTGGAGCCGCGGGCGACGGCCTTTATCAGCGAAGGCGGGGGCTATTTCGGCGGGCGTGAGAGACTCTCATCGGCGCTCGCACGCATCCATAACTCCGCGCCGAACTTTGAAGCGGGCTATCACACGCGCGCGCACAAGCTGATGAAAACCATGACGCCCGCGCAGTTTCGCGCCGCGCTTGTCTCGCAGCGCGAACAGTTCCGCAGTCTCGGGGTGCTGAAATCCATCGCGCCCGTGCTGGCCTATCCATATGGGATCGCGCCGGTCTTCGGACCGCAGTCGATCCTGAAAGAGCTGGGCTTCACCGCGGCTGTGCTTGCCTTCGCCGGCAACGGCGAGCAGAAATTCAGCCGCATTCCCCGCTGCCGCTATGACGGCACGCTGAAAAGCGACCGCTTCCTCATCCCCCGCGCCAGCATCGGCGCGCGCGGCTATGCGTTTCGCAAAAAGGGATCCTTTGTGATCGACCCGATCGCCGATTTTAAAAAGGATACCGCATTCCCAGACGTGACGTATTACGTGAGCAAAGGGAAACGATAAAGAAAAAAGCCCGGCACCCCGTTCATGTGGGGTGCCGGGCTCGCATGCCCGTAATAGATTTACGCTTTTGCCTCGGTCTCGGCCATTTCGATGGCCGCGGTCGGGGCGTTCTTTTTGACGCTTTCGATGCCGTTCAGGCAGCCGGCTTTGGCCTTGTAGCCTTCGGAGGTGGCAATGATCTGGCCGTTGCGGGCCTTGAGGCGGAAACGGAACTCGCCGGCTTTGTCGGTATAGAGTTCGAACTTGGGGTTCTTCGCCACGGCAAAACCTTCGACGGTCTGATCTTCCACGGCAGCGACGGCAGCGTTTTTCACGACGCTGTCGATGCCCTTGCGGCAGCCGGCTTCGGCAGTGTACACCTCGGACGTGGCGATCACTTCGCCGTTGGCAGCTTTGAGGTCGAACTTGACGCCCTTGGCGGTTGGCTTGATGACGAACTTTGACATGATCGTTTCCTCCCTTATATGCATTGAAAAGTTACTGTCTTTAGATTATCACGCTTTTGTCAAAAATACAAGTAAAAAATCGTCCCTGTCATTTCGTCACGATCGAGCCGAACTCACCGTCGATCCCCGCGGCCATCAGCAGCACGAGCGCGAGGTGCTGCACGGCCTTGTGAGCATTCACGATGTGCAGTTTCTCGTCGAGGCTGTGGTTGTGGACGCGCTTCGAGTTCTCGTCGGGCGCCCAGGCGCGGCCCATGCACAGCGCGGAAATGCCTTTGCTGATCGCGATGTTGGCATTGGTGCTGCCGCCCTCCTCCAGCCAGGGGGCGGCTTCCAGAGCGCTGAGGCTGAGCCATGCCGTCTCCACGAGCGGAGAATGAGCATCCTGCGTGCCGCCGGGGATGTCGCAGAGGATGCGCGAGCTCACTTCGATCTCGTTTTTGCCCCACTTCTGCGATTCCTCGCGGGCCGACGTTTCGACCGCGTCGAAGACGGCCTTTTTGACAGCGGCGAACTCTTCGGCGCCGTTGGAGCGGAAGTTGATGATAAACGACGCCTCAGAGGCAATGGCGTGGACGCCGGAGATGTTCCCGGCGTGGAAATTGGACACGGCAAACGTCGTCTTGGGCGAAGAAGGCACTTCGAGCGCGGCGATCTTCGCCACAGCACGCGCGGCGGCGTGGACGGGCTGAGCTACGGTGCCGAACGCCGACCAGGCGTGTCCGCCCTGGCCGCGGAACGTAAACTCCCAGGTCTGGCACAGCGTCGCTTCATAGATGATGCGGCTCATGTCGTTGCTGTCGACGCTGAGCGAAATGTCGATCTCCGGGTGCTCGTCGAGAAAGTCCTTCATGCCGCCAAGCGCGCCGGTGCCCTCTTCGCGCGTCGTGCCGACGAAGTACACATCGCCCGTCGTCTTCACGTTCGCGGCATTCAGCCCGCGCAGCAGCGACAGCAGCATGGCCAGCGCCCGCGTGTCGTCGCCCACTCCCGGAGCGTAGAGAAAGCCGTCGCGCTCCTCCACTCCCTTCACCGAGCCGAACGGAAACACCGTATCGAGATGCCCTTCGATGACCACCTTCGGACCGTTTCCGCAGCCGCGCCGCAGGCCGATCACACAGCCGCCGCGGCCCGTGTGAACATCTTCCAGTCCCAGATCTTTCAGCTTCTGAGCAAAAACTGCCGCGCGCTTTTCCTCGTGATGCGTGGGCGCTTCGATGAGCACCAGCTCCTTCAGCTCATCGATCGAGTTTCTCTCGTCGGCCTTGATAAAATCAAGGACTTTGCGGACCTTCTCCAGCTTCATCATCGCTTCGAACTGCGAACGGACCCTGGGCGACTTCACTTCGTACATGACCGCTCCTCCTGAACGTTGAGATAAACACATTGCTGTGATTATAGCCTCTTTTTCGAGACGTGACTACAGAGCAAAAAGAACAGGCTCCCGGGGGAATTCGGGCAGCCTGTTCGGAGGGGGGATAGGGCCCGCAATGGTTACGAGCTCTTCCTGACAAGAGTATTACGGACAGTTCCGCGGGGATCGGTCACAAGCAGACGGACCAGCCAAATCACAAGTCCAAGCGCAACGACGTACAGTCCGAGATACGCGTCGTTGATAAGATCGGGAAGTTCTGGTGTGAAGAACCTGGCCCCCAGTTCAGCGTATTCAAAAGCGGCATCCACCATCCACATCAGGCTCGCGCCCCAGTACATGAAACAGAGCGTCCCAAGCCGCAGACTGTCGTCTTCGCGCGTGTACCACTTCACTGTCGCTGCAACAGCGGCAAAAATCGTGATCAGAAGCGTCATTATGCGGCCTCATGCTTTAACAGGCTCGCGGCGAACGATCGCATCGGCCGCAAAGCACATGCACAGCCATACTGCCGTGATCAGCACCGCCATGCCAACGCCGACGGTCGCCATTTCGTGAAGCATCTCTGCCGTATCCTCAGCGCTGGACATCGCCGTCAGGAACGGGAACCACGGCACGATCTCACCGTGCCACAGATGTTCAAAAGCCAGCAGAACAGAGCCGCCGCACAGAAGCCGGGAAAGCCATTTCAGCTTGACGCTGAAAGGTACCTTGAGACATTCCGAGCTCGTCTGTACGGACTCTTCCTTCACTTCTACGCCTTTCTTGACCGCGTTCACGACCACCGCTTCCGCAGCCGAAACAAGAAAACACGCCATAGACACGACCTCCTTAAAAATGAAAAAGGCACGCATTTCCCCTTCCATAAAGGAAAATGCGCGCCTTCATGACGCACGTTCTTCAGTCTCACCTATAAGGAAACACGACGCTTCTGCGCCGTTGATCCGGCTTCGTGCCACGATAAATATACCTCGTTACACGCTTTCTGTCAAGTAAATCCTCACGCGCTCAAGCGCCTCCGCGACAAGCTGAGATACAGGGCCGTCTGCAACACCGGCGATATACGTATCACAATGCTGGAACGGGATCAGGATGCGCCTCGCGGGTGACTGCGCAACGGCCAGTGCCATCGCAGGCGAGATCTCCCCCAGCATGGAATCTGCAATGACGATCCCCAGAGGACCGACGATCAGATCTGCCAAACGGCTGGCAACGGCCACCGAATTTTCCCCCGTTCCAGCCGTATCCGCTCCGGCTTTGAGCATTGCCGCCGTGGCAGCTGAATTGGTTCCCACGGCGGCGACCTGAATGCCTGATCGGCCTTCGGTCATCTTTTTGATGCCGGAGACAAGCTGTTTCCCCAGTCCGCCTCCCTGAGCATCGATAACAACAATCATGAGTTTTTTGTCCACTATGCTCCTCCGTTAGCATCGCACAAGCGTGTTATGAACTGACGATATTATAGCAAAAATCCCGCCGACAGCGCGGCGGGATTATCGTCAAATGAGTTCTGTTCAAAATGAGCTCTCTGGCTCGTATTACGCAAGCGTTTCTTCCAGGTTGTCGTACACTTCGCCGTCGATGATCGTCTTTTCGCACAGCGTGAAGCTGCTGAAGGGATTGCCGCTCCACACGGCGAGGTCGGCGTCCTTGCCGGCTTCGATGCTGCCCATGCGCTTGTCGAGGCCGAGCAGCCGGGCGGGGCGGATGGTGAGCGCTTCAAAAGCGCCCTGCTCGCTCAGGCCCCGGGCGATGCACATGCCGACGAACACGGGCAAAAACTTGGTATTGCCGGCGGTGTCATGCGTCAGCATAAAGTTGATGCCGGCTTTTTCCATCTTCGCCGGGGTGGTCAGCTTCGTGCCCCAGATCTCGAACTTGACGGGCTCCATCGTCAGCGGGCCGACGACGCAGTCGACGTGATGCTCGCGCAGAAAGTCGAGGATCTTGTACCCCTCGGTGCAGTGCTCAATGGAGAAATCGAGACCGAACTCCTCGCTGATCCTCACGGCCGTGACAATGTCGTCGGCGCGGTGCGCGTGGATGCGGGCCTTACGCTCGCCGCGCACGACGGGGACCAGCTGTTCGAGCATGAAGTCGCGCTTGGGCGCTTTGCTCGGGTCCTTCTCGGCGGCCCTGAGCGCGTCGGAATACTCCACGGCATCGGACAGCGTCTTGCGGAACACGGCCGCCACGCCCATGCGGGTCATCGGCAGCTTGTCGTGCTCCACGCCGTAGACGCGCTTGGGGTTCTCGCCGACGGCGAACTTCATGGGCTCGCTGTCGGGAATGGCCAGGTCGAACACGGTCGTGCCGGCTTTCGTCTTGAAGCAGATGCCGGTTCCGCCGCAGACGTTGGCCGAGCCGGGAAGGGTGCAGCAGGCTGTGAAACCGGCGCCTCTGGCCGCAGCGATGCCCGTATCGAACGGATTGAGCGAGTCGATGGCCCGCAGCTGGGCCGTGACGGGCGAGGTCTTTTCGTTCACGTCGGGGATGGAAGGCATCGTGCGCGGCTCGTTCATCGTCGAGATGTGCGAGTGCGCGTCGATGAAGCCGGGCGTCACCCACTTGCCGCTCAGATCGAGCACCTTCGCGCCCTTAGGGACGCGCGGATTCGCGCCGACGGATTTGATCCGGCCGTTTTCGATGACAACGACGCCTTTCTCGTACGTCTTGCCCGTTACTGTGACAACTTTCGCGTTTTTCAGAACCAGAATGGACATGTTTTTTCTCCTCCCGTTATTTTACTTTTTGAGAACAGCACGTTCAAGCGCGCGCACGACCAGCTCAGCGGCTTCGCCGCGAGTGAGCTGCCCGTCGGCGGAGGCTGCGTTTTCACCCGTTGTGCCGAGAGCGGAAGCGAGCATCGCGGCAAATTCTTCGCGCTTCACGGGCGTTTCCGTCAGCGAGGGCGAGATCGGCGCGGCCTGCTTACCCAGAACTTTTGCGAGATTCGCGGCCACGCGGGCAGCTTCACGAACGGTCAGCGGCTCGTCCACGCCGAAGCGTCCCCTGTCGCGGCCTTCGGCGATCGCGTGCAGCGTCGCCGGATCGTCGGTGCTGCCGAGCGGGGAAGCCGGCAGCTGCGGATAAGCTCTGGCTTCCATCAGTCCGTGCAGCACGGCCAGCGTCACGCTGTCGTGGTATTTATGCCAGGCCGGCACGTCGATGAATTGACATACCGACAGACGGACATTGCCCTCGAGCAGTGCGCGCTGAACAAGCACGGCGGGCACATCGCGGGCGTTCAGTCCCGTTTTCAGGCTGATGGCGGCAAGCGCGCCGGCCGCCTGTCCCGTCATCATGCTGACTGGCTGGAGTCGCAAAGCACCGGAAGCAAGGCGCGTCATCGAGAGGTTTTTCTCCGCCGCCAGCAGGCCCTCGATGCCGCTGGGGATCAGCGCGCGCAGCGGCACCTGGAACGGGCCGCAGGGCTCAAGGCGCTTCACCGAGGCTGCCTGTTCGCCCCATTCTTTTTCCAGATCAGCGTCCGTGGCCGAGTGATGCAGGTCGATGATGTAACCGCCGATAGCGATCGCGTCAGACAGGTCGCGGTTCCCCAGTCCGCTGCGCCAGCTCAGCGAACTGTCGTGCAGATCGTAAGCCGTCAGCGTGAAATCCCCCACGATGCGGCGGCATTCGCGCACATACGGCGCAGGCGGCAGATAGCGCGCGATCGTCTTCCATTCGTCGGGCAGATCGGCCGCGGCAGCCGGCAGCTCGCCGTATTCGTGCTCGTCCACCGACCACGGCTCGCCCAGCTCGTTCTGCATATAATAGATGAAGTGCAGCGTCTTGATCAGCGCGTCGCGCTCCACCTGCGCCCGCACGGCACGGTCTTCAAGATACGACGCGGGCAGCCCGAACTGGCCGTTCGTCCAGCGGTACGTGCCGGGATAGTCGTTGCCCCAGTTGACGCTCGTTTTGCTGATCTTTGCCCAGTTTTCCTGCGCGCCGTCATAATCTCCCGGCAGGAACGAATCCGGCAGGCCGCGATAGCCGTTATGCGTGATGAAGTTGACGGGCTGCTTCACGGGATACACGCCCTGGAAATCGAAGCCGTCTTTCGTCACATAGCCTTCGTAATTCTTTTTCGCCTGCTCGTAGCCGGGCAGAGGCGTCTTGGGACGAAGATGCTCGGGCACGCCGTCCGGGTATTTGCGGATCACCGCTGTCCATGTGATGTCCTGGATCATCGACTCGCCGATGCCGCTGGTCGAGACGGAATTGCCGGACCGGTACGCAGCCCCGGCAAGCGGGAGCACGTCGCCGTACTCCGTAGCGTCGATGAGCATTGAACAGTTCACATGCCGCTCGCCTTCGGGCGTTTTCAGCGTCACGCCCGTCACGCGCGAGCCATCTTTCGCCACCGCGGCGACCTCAGAATGATACGCGACGACCGGCGCGGGAGAACATTCCGCCAGCATCCCGGACAGGATCTTCTGCCCGACAAACGGCTCAAAAGCCACGGTGTGGGGGCTCCAGTAGCAGGTGCCGATCGACTTGCCGAGCGCGGCGTAATGGCCGGCGAGCCGCTTGACAAATTCCAGATAAATGCCGCTTTTGATCGTGCTCAGGTCGTCCATCGTGGACACGCCGCCCGAGATCGACTGACCGCCCAGAACGTATGTCGGCTCGACGACCAGCACCGAAGCCCCCATCCGCGCGGCCTGTATCGCCGCGCCGCATCCGCCCATGCCGCCGCCGGCAATGATCACGTCATACCGCTCTTGTTCAACTGCATGCAGCGCGCCGGCCGAGAGGAGACATGTCACAAAAAAAGCAGCAAACGCCTTCAGTATTTTCATAATAACCCCCCTAGGCAAAAAATCATATACCGTGAAAAAGCCTCTCCATACGAGTTTTACAGCGCCGCAAGGCACGCAGAAAAGCGCATGAGGCGCCGACCGCCGTGCCCGACTTGGGCACGGCCGCGCGATGAGCTTTTTCATCGCGAAAGAGTATCAGACGTTCTGATTATAACAAATAAACTCCGCCTGCGCCAAATAACCGGAATGGCACGAAGGCGGCCGTTCTCTGCAAACAAAATTTTTCAGCAGACGCAAAAGAGCCGCGGAACTTTCACCTGTTCCGCGGCTCTTTTGTGTGCGGCTTTCTGCAGAAGCGGTTATTTTCCGCTCACGCTCAGCGGCCGCTCGCCTGCTTCCATATCGACGATCTCCTCCGGCAGCCAGTAGTCGTACTCGTCGAGGTTGATCTCGATGTCGTCGCTGCCGGCGCGCAGGTCAAGGACGCGGCGGTCGCGCGGCGGCCACATGTTCACCGAATCGCGGTCATACGGATCGACGTCCGGGTTCCGGAGCAGATCGCGCACGTGGAAGTTGAACGGATTCTTCGGCATCAGCGAACCGCCGTAGGGGAAGTAAACGCGGATCTTGCTGCCGGTGATCAGCTCTCCGGCCAGGCGCGGCCCCTCGAAGTGACGAACGCCTACGGCGCCGTCCAGCCCGGCGGTGACGCGCCAGAAGTCGAGATAGCCGCGTTCAAGCAGCACAGCCGTGTCCTGCCCAGACGCGCGCACTTCGTGAAACCTGATACGGGCCGCCGACGAGCCGAGGCCGAGGATCCACGCGCTGCCGCCGGCGGTGGCGTCGTTGAACGTCATGTCGCCGTATGTGTGCACGCGCACGTCGCCGTCCGCGGTCAGGTCGTCCCCGGTAAACGCGGTTTCCGAAAGCGCGGTCAGGAACTTGCCGGCGTTCAGGCTGCGGACGCTGATCTCGTGCGCCGTCAGGTACAGGTCGCCGTCGGCCGCAGCATCGCCGGTCATCGTCAGCTCGCCCTGCGCGGCGGCTTTCAGACTGCCGCCCGCGCTCAAGCTGCCGGTCGTGATCTCGCCCGCGCTCAGCGTCATGTCGCTGCCGGACGACGCGCCGTCGGCCACGTTCAGGCTGCCGCCCGCGTTCGCCGTCAGACTGCCGCCGGCTGCAGCCGTCAGCGTCAGGTCGTTTTTGTCGTTCACGCTCAGGTCGCCGCCAGCATTGGCCGTCAGCGTGCCGAGATCGTTCGCGGCGCAGGTCATCCCGATATCGGCGCTTGCCGTCACGGCTGCCTGCGACACGTTCACAGCGCCGCTTGCAGTGAAGCTGCCGCCGGATCTCGCGTCGAGCGTCTTCGCCTGCACGGCATTCAGCTTTGTGCCCGCGCCGCTTGTCAGCGTGACAGTCTCGCCGCCGGTCGTGCTGTCCACGGTGATGCTGCCGCCGGCATCGACTTCCAGCCCGTCCGCGTTCAGGTCGCGGGCCACGCTCACGTCGCGCAACGCGGTAATCGCCGCCGTGCCAGCTGTCACGTTTGCTGTCGTGATGCTGCCGCCGGATCGCACGTCAAGCGTCTGCACGTTCACTTCGTTCAGTCTCGTGTCCGCTCCGCTTGCAACGTCCACGTCGCCGCCGCTCAGGAGTCCGCTCACGCTCACGTCGTTTGACGCTCTGATATCCGCCGTGCCGGCTGTCACGTTCGTGGCCATGATACTGCCGCCGGATCGCACATTAAGCGTCTGCACGTTCACTTCGTTCAGTTTCGTGTCTACGCCGCTTGCAACGTTCACGTCGCCACCGCTCAGGAGTCCAGTCACGCTCACGTCGTTTGACGCACTGATCTCCGTCGTGCCGGCTGTCACGTTCGCGGCCGTGATGCTGCCGCCGGATCGCACATTAAACGTCTGCACGTTCACTTCGTTCAGTTTCGTGTCCGCTCCGCTTGCGACGTCCACATCACCACCGCTCAGGAGTCCGCTCACACTCACGTCGTTTGACGCTCTGATACCCGCCGTGCCGGCTGTCACGTTCGCAGCCGTGAATGAATCGCCGGCTGCGGATATGAGCTTTTGCGCGGCCACGTCGTTCAGCTTCGTGCCGGCGCCGCTTGTCAGCGTAACGGTACCGCCGCCGGTCGTGCCGCCCACAGAGATATTTCTGTCAGCAACAACGGTCAGTTCCTCTGCCGTCAGATCGCCTTTCACACTCACGTCGTTTGACGCGGTGATGTCTGCCGTGCCGGCTGTCACGTTCGCGGCCGTGAATGAATCGCCGGCTGCGGATGTGAGCTTTTGCGCGGCCACGTCGTTTAACGTTGTGTCGGAGCCGCTTGTCAGCGTGACAGTCTCGCCGCCGGTCGTGCCGCCCACGGCGATGCTGCCGCCGGCATCGACTTCCAGCTCGTTCGCCTTCAGGTCACGGGCCACGTTTACATCGCCCAGCGCCAGCAGTCCGGCCGTCTCCGCCGTCACGTTCTCGGCAGAGATCGAACCAAACGCCGCCACTCCGAGCGATCGTGCCGTCACAGTGTTCAGCCGCGCGTCATCAAGGCTCATGATGATCACGTCATCCACGTGCGCGTCTCCCCTGACGACGGTGTCGCCGCCGGAGAAGACGTTCAGGTCGCCGCCGTTCAGGCTGCCTTCGACGACGGCGTCTTTCCACACAAACAGATCGCCGCTTTTGGTAGTGAGTTCGCGTGTCGAGAAGCTCTCGCCGGTATACAGCTCCAGCCGGCCGGAATCGAGCGTTTCGCTGACCTCCACGCCGCCGGCTGCTGTCGTGAGCGTGCTGTCCGCCCTGACGTTTTTGGCTGTCAGCCGGCCGCCGTTGACGGTCGTCACCTCGCCGGCGTCCACTTCGCCCAGCGCCGTGTCGCTGTTGTAGGAAGCGACGAACAGCGTATCGGCCATCGTCGTACCCGTCACAGCAACTTTTCCCTGTGCCATGACGGTCACTTCTTTTCCGCTTAGATCGCCGTCCACATCCACGCCATTCCACGAGGAAAGCTGTGCCGTATCGGCGGTCACGTCCTTTGTGCTCAGCGTGCCGAACGAACCGGCCGAAAGCGTCTGCGCCCGCACGCTGCCGCGCAGAGTCGTGGCGCCGCTCGACAATGTCGTCACGGTGTCGCCGCTGACGGTGCCGGTCACGGTGATGTCGCTGCCGGAACTGAGCGACAGAGTGCCGCCTGTCAGGCTGCCGTTCACGGCAGCGCTACCGCTGGCGCTCAAGCTCGCGCTTGCGGCAGCAGTGACGCTCCCCGTGGTGACCGCACCGCCGGCGTTTACGGCAAGCGTTCCCGCGTTCACATCGTTCAGCGTCGTGTCGGCGCCGCTGGTTACGCTGAGCGCATCGGCGTCTGCCGCACCGGCCACGGAGACGTTTTTGCCAGCTGCCAGGGTCAGGTCGCCGCCGCCTAGTTTTCCGGTCACGCTCACGTCGCCCGAGGCGCTCAGGCCGACGGTGTCGGCGTTGACATCGCCTGCCGTGAGTGAACCGCCAGAGCGCGCTGCAAGCATGCCCGCCTTCACTGCAGCCAGCGCCGTGTCGGCGCCGCTGGTCACAGTGAGCGTATCGGCGTCTGCCGTGCCAGCCACGGAGGCATTTTTGCCGGCTGTCACGGTCAGGCCGCCGCCGCTCAGGTTGCCGCTCACAGTCACGTCGGACGAAGCGCTCAGGTTGGCGCTTTCGGCTGTGACATCGGTCGTCGTGATGCTGCCGCCGGCTGCCGCTTCCAGCGTTCCCGCCTTCACATCAGCCAGCGCCGTGTCCGCGCCGCTTGTCACAGTGAGCGTATCGGCTTCTGCCGTACCGGCCACAGAGGCGTTTTGGCCGGCTGTCACGGTCAGGCCGCCGCCGCTCAGGTTGCCGGTCACGCTCACGTCGCCCGAAGCGCTCAGGTCGGCGGTGTCGGCCGTAACATTTGCGGCCGTGATTGAACCGCCGGCTGTTGCTTCCAGCGTCCCGGCCTTCACATCGGCCAGGGCGGTGTCGGCGCCGCTGGTTACAGTGAGCGCCTCGGCTTCTGCCGCGCCGGCCACTGCAGCATTTTGACCGGCTGCCAAGGTCAGGCCGCCGCCCCTCAGGTTTCCGGTCACAGTCACGTCGCCCGAAGCGCTGATGCTCGCCGTGCCCGCCGTCAGCGTATCCGCGGAGAACGAGCCGCCCGCGCCGGCCGAAAGCGTGCCGGCTTTCACGCCGGCCAGGGCGGTGTCGGCGGCGCTGCTCACAGTCAGCACGTCGGCGCTGAGTACGGCGCTCACCTCGATGTCGCGTTTTTCGGTCCTCAGCGTCGCCGTCCGGGCGCTGACCGCGCCGCCGTCGAGGAGGATATCCGTTCCCGCCTCAAGCGTCAGGTCGCTTGAAACGTCCATGTCGCCGTGAACTTCGATGCCGCCTCCGGCCGCCACCGTCAGTTTATCGGCGGCGACGCTGCCGTCGCGGATCAGGAAGCTCTCGCCCGCTTTCACGTTCACTTCGCCAGCGGAGCTGACAGCGCCGTCCACATAGACGATGCCGCCCGCCGTCACATCAAGCGCGTCTTCAGCCGTCAGCGTATCGAACAGCGTCACGGATCCGCCGGCGGCCAGCGAAGCGGAACAGCTCTTCAGAGGGCCGCCCACGATCATGTCGGCATCCGTGCTCAGGACAGTGCTGTTTTTGACGTTCACGGAGTTGAACAGCGCGATGGCGCCGCTGCTGTCGATAGTCAGATTGTTCGCCGTGATATCGCTGCCGACGGCCACCACATTGTTTTCCGACTTCAGGCTGATGTCGCCCGAGGCGCTGACGTTGTCGCCGAACAGCACGTAGCCGTCCGCGGCCACATCAAGCGAAGCGTTCACGTCAACGTCGCCGCTCAGGAACGCGCTGCCGCCGGAGCTCACCACCAGCACGTCGCCCGACAGCGTGCCGAGCACGTTCACATTGCCGCGTCCGGTGGTGGTAAGGCTCGTCGTGCCGGCCACTTCCACATCGTGATCGAGCGAGATGTCGCCCGAGGCCGCGATCGTCAGCCCGGCCGCAAAGATGTCGCTGCTCACGGCCACGCCGCCGCCGGACGAGTTCAGCATGACCTCGCCCGCCGCCGTCACGTCGGCTTCAAGCTTCACATCGCCGCTCGCCGTCACGGAAACACCGCTGGCCACGTTCACGCTGCCGCCCACTGTGGCGTAGTCGGCCGCTGCGATATTCAATGTATCGGCGCTCACAGTGTTGCCGACATTCACATAGCTGCCCGTGGATGTCAGCGAGACCGTGCCGAAAACGTCGATGTCGTGAGCCGGCTCGATGCTGCCGGATGCCGCAATCGACAAGTTGCGGGCCGTGATATCGCGTTCGATGTACACATAACCGTTCTGCGAGGTCAGCGCGATGTCGCCCGAGGCGCTCACGTTCTCGCCGAAGGTCACATCTCCGCCGGCTGCGGCCTCAAGCTCGCCGGACACAGTCACGCTGCCAAGCAGCGCAGCGCTGCCGCCGGCTTCTACGTACAGATTTCCGCTTTCAAGCCGGTTGCCCACCAGCACATCGCCCGACGACAGCAGCACCGCGTCGTGCGCGACGGTGATGTCGTGCAGCGGCGCCACGGCTTCTTTGGCGGCGATAAGCAGGTTGTCGGCGCAGATGTCGCGCAAAATCGCTACCGAGCCGCCCGTGCTGCGCAGCGCGATGTCACCCGAGGCCTGCACGCTCGCGCCGAACAGCACGTCGCCGCTCGCGGTCACGTCCACCGTTTTTGCCGCCGACACGTCGCCGTCAAGCAGAGCCTCGCCGCCGGCTTCGACGCTCAGCACGCCGGTGCGCAGATACGTGCCGCCTTGGCCCACCTGCACATTGCCGCCCGACTTCAGCACAGTGTCAAACGACACGGCGATATTGTGCTCCGGGATGATGCTGCTGGCCGCGACGATCGTCAGATTGTCGGCGGAAATGTCGCGCTCGATGATCACCGAGCCTTCCAGCGACCTCAGGGCGATGTCGTGCGATGCCTGCACGCTGCCGGCAAAGGTCACGTCGCCGCGAGATGTCACGTCCACCGACTCGGCGGCCGACACGGCACCGGCAAGCGTCGCCGCGCCGTCAGCGGAGACGAGCAGCCGGCCGCTGTTAAGATGCGTCCCACCCTGACCGGTGCTCACGCTGCCGTGTGTCGAGGTCAGGCTGACCGTGCCGGTCACGTCGATGTTGCGGCTCGGGTTCACGTCGCCGGGAGCAGTGATGCTCAGGTTGCGGGCGCTGATGTCCTTGTCAAGGACCACGGAGCCGCCCAAAGATGTCAGATCGATGTCGCCCGCCGCCTGCACGTTTTCGCCAAACAGCACGTCGCCGCCGGCTTTCGCCGTGAGGACGCCGTCAACTTCCACGTCGCCCCGCAAGTTGGCAGTGCCGCCGGCTTCCACGATCAGAGTGCCGGCCGTCAGTTTTTTGCCGCTTTGCCCCACCTTCACGTCGCCGGCCGACTTGAGCTCGGCCTTCTCCGAAGCGGTGAGGTCATACTGCGGGTTGACCTCGTCGCTGGCGGCGATGGTCAGGTTCTTCGCGGTGATGTCGGCGTGGATGATGACCTTTGCCGTCTGCGAGGTCAGATAGATGCTGCTGCCCGAAGCAACGGGCGCACCAAAGTCAACGTCGCCGCTGGCAGTGACGCTGAGAGAGTCGTTCACATGCACGTCGCTGCTCACCTGCGCTGCGCCGCCGGCTTCCACGATCAGACTGCCAGCCGTCAGCGTCTTGCCATTTTGACCGACCTTCACGTCGCCGGCCGATCTCAGCACAGCCGTCTCCGTCACGTTGAGGTTGTGCTGCGGATTGACCTCGTCGCTGGCGGCGATGGTCAAGTCCTTCGCGGTGATATCGTCGTAGATCTTCACCGATTTCGTCTGCGAGGTCAGGTAAACGCTGTTTTCCGCCGTTACAGGCGCGTAGAAATCGACATCGCCGCTGGCCGTCACCGTGACGGAACCGCTCACGTCCACGCTGGAGCCAACCGACGCGGCTCCGCCGGCTTCCACGATTAGATCGCCGGTCTTGAGCGTGCTGCTGTCCCAGCCGACGCGCACGTCGCCCTGGTTCGACCGCACCACCGTGTCGCCCGAGACAGTAATGTCGGACAACACCAGCAGGCCGTCTCTGGAGGCTTCCATCAGCAGGTTGTCGGCAGAGATGCTGCCTGCGCCCATGATGCCGCTGCCGCGCAGTTCCACGTCGCCCGACGACGCCGCGTCGCCGACGATCAGCACGATCTCGCCCGCATCGACAGTCAGCTTTTTCGCGGCTGCGGCTGAGCCGCTCACCCCGACGTTCCCGCCGGCGGTGACCGTCACGGCGCCGCCTGTTAAGGAGCCGTTGACGAGCGCAGTTCCGCCGGCCGACAGAGTCAGGTCGCCGCCGGTCAGGCTTCCGGTCACGTTCATGTCGCCCGACGCGGTCAGGACGGCGTTATCAGTCACAGTCAGGCTGCGCGCCGTGATGTCGCCGGAGGCGTTCACAAACAGCGCTTTTGCCTGTGTGTCGCCGGAAAGCAGGGCCGAGCCGCCGGCTGTGATCTGCACCCCGCCGGCCGCATTGATCGTGCCAAGCAGCTGCACGTCGCCGGAAGCTGTGAGATGAGCGAGCGCGCCTGCGTCGGTCAGCTTCAGGTCGCCGCTTGTGGCGATGCCGCCTTCGGAGCGCGCCTCGATGCTGCCGGCTTTCGAGCTGCCGATAGTGAGCCAGCCGTTTTCGCCCTCCGGGAGCAGGCCGCGCTCGCCCTGCAGATAGACGCTCGGGGTCTGCCCGTCAGCGCCCCAGGAGTTATCGACCTTAACGATGTGCGAAAAGTCGTTCGCGGACGCGTTCTGGATGCGGATAGGGGCGTCGCTCGTGCCGATTTTGGCATTCTTGGTGGTCAGACGGATATCGGGCGCGTTCAATCTGCCCTGTCCCTCGCTCATGAGCAGGCCGACGCCGTCGTAATAGGTGCTGATGTCGATGCTCTTGCCCGCGGCGATCGAGCCGAGCGTCAGATCGATGCCCCGGCTGTTGTCAGCCTGAATAACGATCGAGCCGCCGGCGCTGGCGCGCAGCACGCTGCCCGGCTTTGTCTGCTCGACGAAGATAACCTGTCCGCCGATGTCGGAATTGGGACCAGCTGCGGCGAGATACATGTTGCCGCCGATGACATAGCCTGCCTTGTCGGCGCCGCTCTGTTTCAGGTCGCCGCCGGCAGTCAGATGGATCGTGCCGCCGCCGGTGCTCTCCACCGTGGAGATGGGCAGATCGCGCGTGGGCGAGGCGATGTAGATGTCGCCAGCCGCCTTAGCCGTGAGACCGTCGGTCTCCAGGGCCACTTCGTTGACGTTACTGATCACGAACTCGTTCTTGTCATCATCCCAGGTCACATTGGCGGGGCTGGCCTGCGACAGTTTCTTGAGGCCGGCCTTGTCGTTATCAAGCAGCGCGCTGCCGCCGGCAATGCGCTCTTCGCCTGTCGCCGCGCCGATATCCGCACCCGAGTTCAGCGTCACCGAGCGGCCGAAAATGGACGGCAGCGCATCGGATTTGACCGTGCCCGGGCCGGGGTTGAGGACGCTGTCCTGAACGGCGTAGAGCAGATACTCGTCCGTCCAGCCGCCTACCTCATCGGCTTTGATGTTGACCAGCTCGTACAGCGTCGTGCCGGCGGTGGTCTTCTGCGTTGCGATATACGCGTCGATGTCGGTCACGCCCGCGTACTTGTCATAGCTGACAAGCTGAGAAGCAAGTGACGCCTGCAACGCCGTCAGCCGCGTTTTAGCCGCGGCCGCTTCCTCGGGCGTCAGGCTGCCGGGATCGATATCGAGACTGGCAAGCTCCACGCCGATGCGCTCTTTCTGCGTCCTGGTACTCTGGTACGACTGGTACTCGGCGCGGATCATGTTCTCAAGCTTAGCCACGTTTTCGTCGCGCATCTCGGCCGTTACGGAGCTGCCGTCTGCCTTGGCGATCAGGCCGGCGTCCTTCCAGTGCTGGATCAGCTGCTCGTCTGTCATGGTCTGATCGCGGTCTGTGGGATAGGCATCGACGATGCTGCCGGAGCTCGTCGTCAGCGTCACGTCGCCGGGCGTTTCCACGCAGACCACGCGCATGTCGCCCTTCGCTTTGACGATATTGATCGTATCCTGCGCGAGAGCCGTCAGGACAGTATCGTTCGTACCGTTCAGGCTGAAAGGGGACTCCTTCGTACCGATGCTGCCGCCATCGCTCTCCAGGCTTACCGTCGCCGCGGAGGCGCTGCCGTCGATCGAACCGGCGGCCTTCAGCTCGGCGAGGCTGCCGGCTGTCAGCGCAGCGTGAACGTCGCCCCGGTCTGCCTGAAGCCACGCGTGTTCACCGGCGTCGGCCCGCAGCGTGAGCGAACCGCCAAGACCGCTGACGTGCAGCGGATCGATCATTCCCGTCTTGATGTCGCCGGCCGCTTTCAGGTCGATGGTGTCGGCGACGATCAGCGTGGTATCGTTCGCGCCGATGATGTTTTTGGCCGTGATCGAGACGCGCCCCGTGCCCGCCGCATCGGAGCGGATAGTATCGCCCAGCAGCACGTCGGCGGCTTCGGCCTTTATCGTGATGACTCCGGGGTTAGCGCTCTCGCGGATGGACACGCTGATCGGGTTGCCGGCTCTGAGCGCGCGTGTGAACGTCATCTGATTGCCGTAGGAGATGCTCTTGCTGTGCGTGATCCGGCCGGAAAAATGCGTCCAGTTGTCGTATTGGATGTCCTCCACCCATTCGCTGCCGTCGTTGGGCCAGTTGGCCGGCTTGACGCCGTCGGTGGTGCTCTTGACATCGATGAAGTACAGTACCGGCGTGTCGTTGAACATTTCCGGATGGTCGATCAGGCCCATAGCTTTGAAATAGTTGTAATCCTCGTCGGAGAGCTTGTCCTTTTGGAACTTCTGAGCGATGAATTCGCTCATCGACATCACAGCAGCCCCCGGAAGCATCTGGACAGAACTGTCCGGCGTGCTTCTGCTGTAGCTCAGGAATGATTTCTTGTCTTCATTCCAGGAGTCGCTCCACCAGTCGAAATCATACTTGTACACATACTTTTCCGTCGTCGTCTTTTTGGCCACGAAGTTTAGGAAGTAACGCATGCTCACGTTCGGCGTGTACTTGACCGACAGCGCGCCGTTTTCCGACGTGTACTCTGTGGTGGTGTAGGGCTTATCCCCGTCTGGCTTAGCGGTGTCGTTGATGACGATGCGGGCGGGGGTGCTGCGGGCGTCGATGCGTCCCAGGCGCAGCGTTGTCTCAAGAGCGCTTTCAATATTCACTTCGGAGGCGCCGGTGAAGGCGATGATGCGCCCACGGTGCTCGTCGCGCACATTCCAGTAGCCCTGGGAGGGACCATCCTCACCGGGGAGCTGCGCATCGGGCAGACTGTCCCAAACGTTGGTGTTGATGATCTTGCCCGTCAGGTAGATGGTGCCGCCCGCGCCGACGATGTCCTCCACGACGATGTTCCCCGTGGAGGGGTTGTACCAGGTGGCCGGGCTGCTCACGTACTCGCCGCGCGCCTTGTCATAGCTGACGCCGCCGGCGGTCAACTGATAGGCGGAAAGCTGAGCGGGGTCGTCAGGGATGATCACGGGTTTTTTGCCCCAGGTCTGATCAAAGTCGGCGATCTTGGCGGCAAGGCTGCCTGCCAGATTCAGATTGTAGGTGCCGAAACCGCTCTGGATGGTGCCGTTGATGTTGATCGTCTCGGCAGTGATGAAGATGTTGCCGCCGGAGACGATGTGACCGGGCGTGCCGAAGTCGGCATTCTCCAGCCCGATCAGATCGGCCACCTTTGTTGTGGTACTGATGTTCAGGCCCTTCCAGTCATTGATGTCGATCCTGTTCAGGCACTCCTGAAGGAAACGCCCGTACACGCTCTCGGGTGCGGTGTCAACGTTGAGGATGCCCTTGCTGTTGATTGAGATGGAGCCGCGCGGCGCTTCCAGCTTGACGCCCTTGCCGGCAATGATGTCGGCGCCCACGGAGCGGATCGAGCCGGCCGCGGTGGAGATGTTCACCGCGCCGGGATAGTTGACGATGCCGCCCAGGTTCTCGATGTCGGAGATGACGGCATACTCCACCTGCTGGCTCTGACCGGCCTTGTCGCTCATCGTGAACTTGGCCGAGGAAGCGCTCCCGGTGTTTTTCACGGTGATGTCAGGAGCGGCGCCGTCGCCGGTGTTGGCGATCACCGTGCCGCCGAACGAAGCGGCGGCCGTCACGCGCGACTTGAGGTCGGCCGCGTTTTTGACGCTGGCATTGTTGACGATGACCTCGCCGCCGGCTGAGAGGATGCTCAGCCCGTTCAGCTTCAGCGCCATGTTGCTGGCGTTGTCGATGCTGATCTCGGGCGAGCCGTTGGCGTTAAGTGTGCCCTTGCCCTTCAGCGAGTTGGTCCTGATCGTGACGTTGCCGCCCGACACGGACACGGGGCTGACTTCCACCCACGGCACCATCAGCGGCACGCCCTTCTTGCCCTCGGCCGGACGCGTCGCCGGCAGACCGTAGGAAGCCAGTGTGGCGATGATCTGCGCGCGCTCGGCCAGGTAGCTCTGGTGCGCCGTTGAAGTGGCGTGCGATTCGGAAGCCTCAAGCAGCTTTTCCAGCTCTTCGAGGCGGTCGTACAGATAGCTGTCGTACTCGCGCGTCAGTCCCAGCCTGACGGCCGCGCTGCCCCTCTCGATGGTGACGGAGGGCGTTTTCATGCCGGCGCCGGTCATGATGAACTCGTAGTCGTCCGCCGTGCCCTGGATGTAGTTGCCGTTCTTGTCGCGCTTCAGGTACAGCTTGCCGTCGACCCAGTCCATGGCGCGGAATGCGCCCTGGCTCGTCTCTTCCAGCATGGCAAAGCCGTCGCTGACGTGCATGACGAACTTGTTGTCGGCGCCTGCCTCCACCGTGCCGTCAACGGTGACGGTGGAGGTGGTGTTGAGGCCGCTCACGTAGTCGCCCAGCGCTGTGCTGGCGATGCTGCCGGACTTCTTGGAAGGTCCGATCCAGGCGTAGCGCTCGATCATATCGGTGGCCTTCACGTCGCCGGGACGCGTGGAGAGGCTGCTGTGGCGCGTGGAGTGGATGCTGCCGCCGCTTTCTACCGTGATCGTGTTGGTCTGGTCGATCGTGCGGTCCAGGTCGGCCCCCGCGCCGCCGATAGAATGTGCGTATGCCTGCGAGATGCTGGTCATATCGAGCGTGCCGCCGAAGCCGTCGGCCTCGCGGCCGGCGACGACGATCACGTCTCGGCCGGCGTTGACCGTGCCACTGATCGTGACGATGTTGCTGCGGTCCACAACGGCGTCGAGGAAGCTCGTCGCGCCGCCGACCAGCCCCAGCTGCAGGTTGCCGATCGCCGTGGCGCGCAGATCGCCTTTGTTCCAGAGGGCGATGGTAGTGTCACTATTGTCGCTGTTGTACTGGCCGAGCGTGGCCTCGCTGTCCACGGTGACGGTGTTGTGCCACGCGGCCTGAAAGTCGTTGACCGCGCCCGAGCCCGCGCCCACGCCGCCGGTGACGACGTGCGTGTACTCGTTCATGACGCTGCCGGAGTGCGCCGTCAGCGTCGTGGCTTTATCGCCCATGACGCGCGCTTTCGCGCCCAGCTCGATGTCGGCGCTCTGTCTGACGACGGTGTAGTTCTTTCCGGCGTTGCCGGCCACGGGGCCGTAGGTGTTGCCGGAAGTGGTGTAGTGATTGTCGGGGTTGTCCGTGATCGAGTTGACCGCGTCAAGGACCAGGGCGCCGCCGGCAATGAGCATGGCGCCGTTTTTGATGCCGATCCTGGCCTTGCCGTCCAGCTTCAGGTCGTGCTGGATGCCGTTGACGACGATGACGCCGCCCATCACGGCGTCCACCTTGTCGTCGGTTTTGGCGCTCTGCGCTGCGGTGACGCGCGCGTCGCCCGTGACGAACCACGAGCCGCCGATATCGACGGCCGCTTCGTTTTTGACCTCGTTATAGCCCCAGGCGGCTTTGGCTCCGCCGCTTGAGGAGCTGATGTCGTCGAAATATATGGCGCCGCCGCCGTCGCCGTTGGCGATGGTCCTGGTGTCGGTGACGCTTTCGGCCTTCACGTCCAGCGAGGCCAGAGTCTGCGCCGCCGCGTTGGTCATGGACACCTTGGCGCGGCCGTAGTCGTACACCTTGGCAGCGTTGTTCGACGAACCGATAGTCAGCCCGCCGACGCGCAGCGTCTCGATGTCGGCCGACAGGGCGGAACTGCTCATGGCGTGCAGCGACAAAGCGGGCGTGACGGTCGAATCGAACGCGCCGCCGTTCATGCTGATGGCCGCGGTGGTGTCATTGGTGACGATGGCGCGGCTGTACTGGTACTCGATGCCGACGATCGTGCCGCCGTAGCTGTGCGTGTCGGCGAACATGCGCAGAGGATCGTCTGCCCCGCCCACGAACGACTCCACGCTGATCGCGGGCACGGAGTAGACGTTATTCGCCCCCAGGTTCACCGTGCTGCCGCCTTTGAGCACGGCTTCCGCCAACGGCACGCCGGCAGAGATCGACAGGCTGCCGCCGTGCTGATGGACGCGAGCGTGAACATAGGGGTTCAGCTCGGAATGGACAGCCAGCTTTTGGGCGGTCACACTTGTCTCGGCTGCGCTGCCGAGGGTGACGGACACATTAGTGGTCTCGGATGCTTTGGCGTCGCTGCCCAGACCGGTCGTGAAACCGATATAGCCGAAGACTTCCTGCGCGAACGTCTCTCCAGTGCGCTCGGCTGCAAGCGACACCGTGCCCGACGACGAAGTCAGCGAGCCGCCGTCAACGGCGACGCGCACGTCGCCGGTGCTGATTGCGCGCGCGACGATGCCGCCGATGGCCACGCCCGCCAGCGCGCCGCCGGCGCCGTAGCTTTCGTTGATCGTGCTGTTGAGCGAAGACAGCGTCACGCCCTTGGCTCCCGCGATGTGGCTGTTTTTGGCTGTGATCGTGGCGCCAGCCTCGTTGGTCAGGCGTCCGTACGCGGCAAAGGCAACGCCGAGACCGCCGAGGCCCTGAATGACATGCTGATCGTTGTCGCCCTGCAGGACGGAGCTGATCGTGACCGTGCCCACGGCGTTCAGCCTGGAGCTGTCAATGGCGATGCCCGACTGCTTGCGCACGGACATGAAACTCAGGTTGACCGCGCCCGCACCCACGCCGCCTGTGATGCCGCCCTGATAGGAGATGATGTCGGTGCTCTCCACGCCGCCGATGCGGATATTGTTGCTCGCATCGAGCAGCGAAGCCTCGCCGACGGAGATGTGCAGCGTGCTGCCCCGGCTCTGCTTGATGTCGGTGTCGGCGTTGCGTTCCTGTTTGACGATCTGCGCCTCTTTGGCGGAGAGCACGCCGGAAGACACGTCGCCCGACTCGCCGGTCAGGAACTTCTGCACCTTGTCAAGGGCGCTGCTTTTGCTGGCGGAAACGCTGCCGAGCTGCTTGTCGTACTCGGGGTCGCTGTACGGCTCGTCCTCGCCGATGTTGAGCGCCTGCACGTAGATCAGTCCCGCGCCCACGCCGCCGGAGGCTCCCCAGGCGTGCGCGCGCAGTTTGTAGTCCTCGTCGGCGCTGATATTTATGTTTTTGGCGTAGACCTGGGAGTTGCTCACATCCACGCCCACGTCGCTGTACAGGTCGTCGATGTTGACGAGGATGCTGCCAGCGCCCACGCCGCCCGATGCGGTGGCCGCCACGGTGAGCAGATCGGCCGTGTTGTGCGCGGCGATGCTCACGTCGCCGGCGCGCTGTTTGGCCGTGCCCAGCTGCGAGTTCAACAGCGAAGCGTCCACCTGCGCCGAGCCGTAGTTCACCCCCACGCCGATGGTGCCCGCGCCGATGCCGCCCGCGCCGGTGACGGTGACGGTGTAGCCCTTGATACGGTTGAGCGCATCGATGTTTACATTGCCGCCGGTCACATCGAGACTAGAGCCCAGCACCTGCGCGGCCGTGCGGCTTTTGTCAACGGCGACGGAGACCATGATCGCGCCCGCGCCCATGCCGCCCGCGCCGGCCACTTCGATCTGGCCCACGCGCGTAAAGTGGTCCGCCGCCGTGAGCAGTCCGCCCACGGAGCCCTTGGCGCCGTCGATCACGGCCGTTGTGGTGCCGCGCTGCACGTCCACGTTGACCTGGAGCGCGCCCGCGCCCATCGCGCCCGCGCCGGCGATCTCGAACGAGGTCAGCGACTGCTTGCTGACGGCGCCCGCTGCGGCCGTGCCGCTCACGTTCAGCGCGTACTGCCTGCCGAGCGCCGAGCTTTTCATCGAAGCGTCGACCTCGCGCTTTGTGCTGCGCACGTTGACGAGACCGGCCCCCGCGCCTGTGCTCGCGCCGGCGCCGGCGATGAAAACACCGGATGTGTTGCTGAAGTCGGAGGCGTGCACGCTGAGGTCGCCCGAGCTGGCAAGGTCGCTGTCGATCGTCTGCGCGGCCGTCTTGCCGGTGAGGATATCGATATTGACGCCGCCCGCGCCTGCGGCTGTGCCAGCGCCCGCGCCCGTGAGCGCCGCGTCGGTGAGCACGTGCGTGGAGCTGGCATCGATGACGAGGCCGGAATACGTATTGGCTTTGCGCTGTTTGCGCAGCGTCTTGCTGTCGAACAGGCCCTGGAACGCGTTGTCATACACCGCCTCGCTGCTGGGCATCGACTTGGCGAAGTCGTCGGCATTCTGCTCGTCCTTCGCGTCCACCTTGGCGTACGAGCCCATCTTGGTGTTGTCGATGTCGCCGTCGGCGATGTCGTTGGACACGCTCACCGTGCCGGAGCCTCCGGCCGTGAGCGCGGCGTTTTTGACGAGCGTCACGGTGTTGTCGTTGATGTAGTTGACCTGAATAAGCCCTGCGCCCGCGCCGGTGCCGCCGCCGGCGCCCTGGCCCACGTAATTGCGCAGCTCCGCGTCGCTTTGCGCCACAGCGGCCAGCGAATCGGCAGCCGTGACCGTGACGCCGTCGATGGTGATGCACGTGGTGGGCGACATGGAGTTGACCAGCACCATGCCCTGCCCGGCGAACGACGAGCCGCCGGCGATGCCGAGGCCCACGTTCAGCAGCCACGTGTCGGACCGGGCCAGCGAATACAGGCTGCCCACGTCCATTTTGTCGGAACGCGTGCCTGTGACGGAAATGAGGTTCTCGTCGCCGATACGGTTGACGACGATCGAGCCGCCGATGGCGCCGCTTGAGCTGGCGTTGATCTGCAGGCCGAT